>ENA-UPWK01000015-UPWK01000015.1-human-gut-metagenome-genome-assembly--contig:-NODE-15-length-196275-cov-77.401854_pt1 | contig 196275 bp, 160 predicted proteins | sample MGYA00250048_ERZ773373 | MGnify/ENA primary metagenome ERZ773373 (study PRJEB29103, sample SAMN06112059) | human gut metagenome | biome: human gut; feature: ankylosing spondylitis patient; material... | reverse complement strand
ATTCCCGCACGGCGGGAGCCATCACCAGTTCGGACGGTTTCACAGCGGTCTGCCACGGAGAATTTTTCTTGGTTACCTCCGTCACATGCTTATTGATGGCTTTACTGATTTCCCTGCTGTAACGCTGCATCTCGGCAAGCAGGCAGGCAGCCTCCATGGCATGATTCAGCGCTCCGGCGGCATTCCCCGCCTCTGTGGCCTCAATCATGCGCATACTGTTCCCCCCGGCTTTCCCCAGGGATTCGAACTGGATGAGCCACGGCTCCACCTCTGCGACGAAAGCGGGATTATCAGACTTGGCCCGAATCGCGTCCGGAGCCTGAGCCATCTTCGCGAACTCGGCCTTCAGGCGGTCAAACGCCTTGCTTCCAGACACCCTGGCCCCGCGGCGGCACAGTTCCAGCACCTGCTCCACCACGGGGGCAATCTCTACGGACTCCTCCTTGCGGTAATTGTGCCCGCTGGGGCCCCCGTCACTGTTATGATCGGCAAACGTCTGCATGGCGGAGGAGCAGCCGGGGAACAAAATACGGATGCTGTCCTTCCATGTCCTGTCGGAATCATAGGCCTTGGCGTTCCAGGTCATGTTCGCCACGCTGAACAGGGAAATCTTGGAGGCCTCCGGCTTATCCATCGGATTGGAAGCAAACCCCTGCATAAACGGCATCGCATCCGCATCCACACCATAGGTGCGCCCCAGAAACAGGGCATGGCGCACGTAATCCGTCACCGGGAAATTCCACCAGATAAACGCCGGACGCTTCAAATACTTATTAATCCCCTTCAAAGCAGGAGTACGGATATCGCTCACAATGCTGGAACCGGTCCACATGATGCCTATGTCCTTGTCCAGATGTTCCCCCATTACCTCATGGTAGCGGCCGCCTCCGCCGGAATACGCCGTGGGGCACACGATCAGCGGAGTCACGTCCGGCTTCTTGTGGATAAACTCCTTATTCAGGTAATTCAGAAACTCTACCTGGCCCTCCGGTTTGGCCCCCTCCCCGCCGATGTCGTCAAAAAACACGGCAAAGGAGCGAAAGCCCAGGTCATACATCATCTCAAACTTCTTCACGGCAGCCTTCCGGTCCGCCTCCCCCCAGTGAATATCCGCTCCGGGATGCACGGCCCAGACAAAATTCACCTTGTTCTGCTTCGCGACCTTCACCAGCTCTTTCAGGTCCTTCGCCATATCTGCGGGATAAGGCTCGCGCCAGCGCTTGGAAAAACCGTGAAACACGTCATCCTTCGGACCGTAGATGTAAGTATTCATTTTATACTTCCCGTAAAATTTGAACTGGCTGATGCGCCCTTCCTGCCCCCAGGGCAGACCGTAAAACCCTTCAATGGTACCGCGGAAAGGAACATCCGGCCAATCCAGAATCTCCACAGCCGGCACCATCACGCCGGAAGAAGTCTTCTCCGCCAACTGCAACAGCGTCTGGGCCGCGTAAAACAGGCCTTCGTCGTCATACCCCGTCATCCGTATTCCCTGGGGCGTAACGCTCAGGGAATAGGCCCCGGCCTTCCGGGGAACATTCCCGGCAGGCTTTTTGCTTCCCTTGATGATAGTCATCTGCACAGGCAGCCCGTTCGGAGCGATGGAAAACATGCTTTTCAGGGCATTCACGGTAGGTTCATCCCGCGCTCCCGACAGCTTCAGGGCCGGAACCGTCACGGAACCGCCGCTCCTGGTCATCTTCTGCGGAATGGGATACACCGGCATCTTGGCCGTTTTTCCGGTGCGGGAGTCTTCAGGAGCGGCGGAGCAAGCCGGAGAAGAAGACTGGGCAGAAACCGGAAAGGCAAGGCCGGCCCCCAGTGCGGCGGCAGCCATCATGGATTGGAAAAGTATCAGATTCATACGTGGAAAAATAAAAAGCCTGTACAGGCCAGGTTCACGAAACTACGGCCGGATTGTTCCGCTTCTAACAGGCTCCCCTCCGTATGTCAAAATACTTTGCCCCGCACCGGTTCCATGTCGTCCGCCCCGCCGCAGGAGATAACTCCAGAGACAAACCGCAGCGATTTTCCCCGGCAACTATTCCCGGACTACAGCCTTGCCGCCACTTCCTCCAACGTCTCCACGCGGGCCGTGGCGAGGGTAGGGACATCTTCCGCAGAAAACAGGAAATTGCGGCCTACTCCGGCGGCAAGAGCCGCCCGAATGTCCCGCTCCCGGTCACCTACGGATACGCAGGCTTTCATATCAAGCCCATGCGCAGCGGCAGCCTTCAAAAACAGGCCGGGATTCGGTTTCCGGTCGGGATGTCCGTCATCCGCGCTGGGACAGTGAAACACACCTGCAATCTCCGCACCGGACGAACGGAACACCCCTCTCATATATTCCGTCAACCGCTCAAAGTCATCTTCGGAAAACATGCCGCGCCCTATGCCGGACTGGTTGGTCGCCACCAGCACCAGATACCCCTTTTCTTTAGCCCGGAGGCAAAGATTCAGAATTCCGGGAACCAGCCGGAAATCCTCTATGCGGTGCACATACCCGCCATCCACATTAACCACGCCGTCCCTGTCCAGAAACAAAGCCTTACCCGCCATATATCTCCCGTTCAACCAGTTCGCAAACCAGATGACCCACTGCAATGTGCATCTCCTGAATGTTGTTCGTGGCGTCGGAAGGAACGGCAATGCAAAACTCCGCAACTTCTTTCATCTCTCCGCCTCCGCGGCCCGTCAAGGCCACCGTCCGGACGCCCATCCGGCGCGCCAGCTCCATCGCCAAAACAATGTTCCGGCTGTTGCCGCTCGTGGAAAGCCCCACCAGAAGATCTCCGGGACGGCCCACTCCCTCCAGCTGCCTGGAAAACACCGTCTCATACCCATAATCATTGCCCACGGCGGTCAGGATGGAAGTATCCACCGTCAGGGCCATCGCATTCATGGCGGGGCGGTTCAGTTTGTAGCGCCCCACCAATTCGGCGGCCAGGTGCTGGGAATCCGCGGCAGAGCCTCCGTTGCCGCAGAACATGATCTTATTCCCGGTCTTAATGGTGTCCGTACAAATGCGGGCAACCTGCTCAATATCCCCGGCCATGGAAGCCAGGGCTTTGAAATTGTCCGCTATCCCTAAAATCTGGTTCCTGATGTATTCGCTCATTCCGGGCTGCTTTTCATGCGGTTGATGATATTGGTGGAGGAAAAGCCCTCCAGGCGGGGCAGTTCAAGAGCCTGCCCTCCATAAGACTTCACGAACTGTCCTTCCGGCCAGCATTCCAGGGGATACCCCTCTTTGGCAATCACGTCCGGACGCAGCTTCTCAATCAGCGGCAGAGCCGTATCTTCATCAAACGGCACTACATAATCGACAAAATCCAGGGATGCCAGCAGCAGGGAACGCATTTCCTCATTATTAATCGGCCTGTCCTCGCCCTTCAGCCGCTTGATGGAGGCGTCCGTATTCAACCCAACAAAAAGCACGTCGCACGCTTCACGCGCCTTCATAAAGGAATGCAGATGCCCCAGGTGGAGCAAATCAAAACAGCCGTTTGTAAATCCAACCACCTTCTTCTCACGTCGGAAACGTTCCGCCAGCTCCGCCGCGGCCTCCGGCGTCAGGATATTGTCGCGGTGATGCCAGGAGGGCGTCTGGATATCCTTCTCCTCCAGGGCCTTCTTCAATTCCGCTCCGGTCACGCTGGCCGTTCCGAACTTGCCCACTACGATGCCGGCGGCCACATTGGACACGACCAGAGCATCCGGCACCGCGGCTCCGGCGGCAAGCGCCGCGCCCAGACTGGCGAGGGAGGTATCACCCGCGCCGGACACGTCAAAAACATCCCGGGCCTCCGTAGGAATGCAGACAAAATCGGAAGGGCTGGAGGAAGGAATGAAAATCATGCCGTGTTCGCTCAAAGTGACAATCAGATTCTCAATGCCGAATTCGGAAAACAGCCTCTGCGCCCCCGCCACGGCATCCTGTTCCCACCCGGCCATGGCAGGATTGAGCGCCACGCCGGTAGCCTCCTGGAACTCCTTCATATTGGGTTTCACCAGCGTGGCCCCCCTGTAGCGGGAATAATCCGCTCCCTTCGGATCCACAATGACGGGCTTGCGCGCCGCACGGCACCGGGCAATCACATCCGGGGCGGTTCGTCCGTCAAACAGGCCTTTCCCGTAATCGGACAAAAGGACAAGATCCGCCTCCGGCAGACAGGCGTCCACCCGTTCCAAAAAACGGGCAGCCAGCTCCGGTTCCATCCTCAGCGGCTGTTCCTGGTCCGCTCTCAGCAAATGGTGCTTGCCCGCCACAAAACGGATCTTCACGGTCGTCTCATACCCCTCGCACTCCACCAGCTCCGGAACGCAGTGCGTCTCTTCCAGAAAACGCCTTACCTGCCGCCCATGTCCATCATCCCCGACCACGCTGATAAAGGTGGTGCGGCATCCCAATGCGCACAGATTGGACACGACATTGCCCGCGCCGCCCAGCATGCGCGTCTCCCGGTCCATCTTCATGATGGGAACCGGAGCCTCCGGGGAAATACGGCTGACGCTTCCATACAGGAACTTATCCAGCATTACGTCCCCGATGCAGAGAATACGCACCCGGGAAAATCCGTCAATCAATGTATGCAGCCGGTTCATGGGAGACGCCTCTTTCTACCATGCCCCTTGTTATAAGGCAAGGACAGTTGAACCGCGCTCCGGAACCGGAAAACGGGGCAACGCGGCCGCGTCCCTCCGTTCCGGACGGCAGAACTCTCATTCAGGGGCAAAAAATAGGTCAGTCATGATAAAAATCTTGACCTGTAAGCAGGAAAGCACTACCTATTGTCTCCCGTTCCCGGACGAATAGAAAAAGGAAAACAAATCATGCGTGAAGTTACCGTAAGAAAAGGTGAACCTATCGACCGCGCTCTCAAGCGCCTCAAAACAAAACTGGATGTTGAAGGCATTCTGGATGAAATGCGCCGCCGCCGCGCTTTTGAAACCCCGATGGACGAACGCCGCCGCAAGGCCCGTTCCGCCAGCAAGCGCAACAAGGTAAAATGGCGTTACAGCAACAAGAGCGAAGAAACCGCTTCCGAAACCGCTGAAACACCCGCTTCCGCTCCTGAAGCTTAAAACAGTATTGGTTCGGGAATAAGAACCCATTTCAATGAGGGCAACCCTTTCTCAAGGTTTGCCCTTTTTGCTTCCCTCAGCACATGAATCAGTCAGCCCAGCTCTTCTCCCGCGCGCGCTCCGTTATCCCCGGCGGAGTCAACTCCCCCGTCAGGGCCTTCCGCAATGTGGACGGGGACCCCTTCTTTGTTCAATCCGCCAAAGGAGCCTACATCACGGATGCGGACGGGCGCCAGCTTATTGACTACATAGGCACATGGGGCCCGGCCATTCTGGGCCACGCTCCGCAACCCGTTCTGGACGCAGTACATGCCGCCGTGGACAGGGGGCTGGGCTATGGAATTCCTGCGCCGGCGGAAGTGGACATGGCGGAAATGATCACGGACATGGTTCCCTCCGTAGAAAAAGTGCGCATGGTCAACTCCGGAACGGAAGCAACCATGTCCGCCATCAGGCTGGCGCGCGGCTATACCGGACGCCGTAAAATCATTAAATTCATCGGCTGCTACCACGGCCATGTGGACTCCCTTCTGGTGGCGGCGGGTTCCGGAGCGCTCACCTTCGGAGAACCGGACAGCGCGGGCGTGCCCAGGGAAATGACGCAGCTCACCCTCACCGTGCCCTACAATGACCGGGAAGCAGTAAAAAAAGCCTTTGAACTCCATGGCAGCGACATTGCCGCCGTCATCCTGGAACCCTTCCCCGCCAATGCCGGACTCTACTTTCCGCAAAACGACTTCCTTCACTTCCTGCGGGAAATAACGCTCCGCCACGACGCCCTTCTCATCTTTGACGAAGTCATGACGGGCTTCCGGGTCGCACCCGGAGGCGTACAGCAGCTTTACGGCATCACTCCAGACCTTACCTGCATGGGCAAAGTCATCGGCGGAGGCCTCCCCGTGGGAGCTTTTGGCGGCCGCTCGGAAATCATGGACTGCCTCTCTCCGCTCGGCCCCGTGTATCAGGCGGGAACCCTGTCCGGCAACCCCGTCGCCATGGCGGCGGGACTGGCCCAGCTCCGGGAACTCCTGAAAGAAAATGCCTATGAACGCCTGGAACAGCTCGGAGCGCGCATGGAAGAAGGCATCCGCGAAGCCCTCAAACAACACGGCAGAAATTACACCTTCCACCGTGCGGGCTCCATGTTCTGCCTCTTCTTCACGGAAGAGGAAGTCTATAATCTGGAATCCGCGCAAAAAGCTTCCCAAAAACTCTTCAAATCCTTCTTCTGGAATATGCTGGAACAAGGCGTCTACTTCGCGCCTTCCCCGTACGAAACGGGCTTTATCTCTACAGCCCATACGGAAGAAGACATTGACCGCACAGTGGAAGCCGTCCGCATCAGCCTTTCCAGATTGGGATAATATGCCTTTGATTTGAAGTGACAGCTCACTTCCCTTCCCCTATAAGGACTCCATGAGACAAATGACAGGGACCATGTTGCTTCTGTCCTCAGCAGCCGTCGTAGCCGCTCCCTGGGCGGAGGCGGAGGAAAAGACAATCCGGCTCACGGAAGCGGAACAGCAGGAAATCAAAACGGCAAATGAAAAACTGCTGGGCCTTACCCTCCGTTTCCTGCACGACTCCTGGCCGCTGGAAATCATGTTTCCCGGAGAGGTGCAGGAGGACTTCCACTCCATTCTTCGATGCCATCAGATGCTGGAGCAATTCCGCAAAACCGGCAACCTCCTGCTCCAGGCGCCGGACCGTACTACCCCCCTGCATCTCTGCATTTCCCTGGGCTTAAACCGGCTGGCCGTCCGGATGGTAGAAGCGGGCGCTCCCGTCAACGCTCAATCCATTATCATGCATGACGGCACAAAAGAGCCGGGGGACACACCCCTTACCTGGGCGTGTATCTCAGGCCTCTATATGAATTCCACCGCAGAAGAAAGGCTGCCGCTGGTGCACGCCCTGCTCAAACACGGCGCCGATCCGGACAAGCCGGGACCGTGTGGCGTCACTCCGTTCATGTATTCCGCTGTCTTCAGCGACTCCGATCCGGGCCAGGAAAAAATAGCGCTGGCGCTTCTGGACGCCGGTTCCCCGGACCTCCAGCGAAGACTGAACGCCCGAGCGCGCGGAGTTGGATTCCTCAGCCTTTCCCCTGCCATTTACGAACGGCTCATCAAGGCCGGATGCGATGTCAACGAGCGCTTTTTTGAAAGCAAGCAATCTCCCCTCCACCTGATCTGCACCAAAGAAAAACCGGCGGAACGTCTCATTCCGCTCATTGAACTTCTCATCAAAGCGGGAGCGGATCCCAACCAGCCGGATGTGGATGGCCTGACCCCGCTGATGGTCTGCAACTCTCCGGAAATAGCCGTTTGCCTCATGAATCACGGGGCCAATCCCTCTCTCCGCAACGATGACGGCCAGACAGCCTATGACTTCCATATGAAAAACGGTTATCCCTCCATTGCGGCAGCCATCAAGCACTGGCAGTCCAAGCAGAAAAAAGGGGAACCCGCCAAGTAGGACCTCCATCACGGGTTTTGCAGCCTCTTTCTCCCCCTGGGGCGGGAAAAGAAAAGTTAGTCGGTCAGGGAACAGGGCCGGGGCCCACTCCCGTGGACAACCGTTCTTCCGAAGTTACGCAAGCAGCTCACCCTGTTTCCTGTTATAAAAAAACCGCTTCCCCAATTTCAGGGAAAGCGGTTTTGAAAACTACAGGCAGGAAGAATTTATTCCTCAGCCTCAATGCCTTCGCCGATCATCTTGGGATCTTCCGGCATCTTGCCTGTTGTAAAGTAACCTTCAATTTCTTCCAGGGAACGCCCCTTGGTTTCAGGCAGGAAGAAGGTCACTGTAATGAAATACAGCACCGTAATGCCGCCCAACGTAAAGAACACGCCGGAATAACCGCAGCTTCCCACCCACGGAAGGAAGGAACCGGCAATGACCGTGGAAACCAGCTGGTTGATCAGCAGGGCAATCGCCATACCGTTGGAGCGGATGCGGGCAGGCATCAGCTCAGACAATGCCAGCCAGACGCATACGCCGGGGCCGGTGGCATAAAAAGCAATGAAGATAATGAAGAACGCAGTCACGCCCCAGCCCATGGAGGTATCCGGCTTTTCTCCCAATTCCGCCTTCAGAATGGAAACGGGCTTCATGGCATAGCCGTCCTTGCCGTTCACCACCACTTTGTTGGTGGAATCCGGAACGGCCTTGATCACGGCCAGGGAAGCCTTGTCCTCTTCCTTCTTGATATCCTTGGTATCCTTGGTCAGTTCGGAAAATTCTACGACGGAAAGCTGGGTGGAAGACCCCATCAGGAACTGGTACCAGGCGGGATTGGCTTCCGGCTGGTCATAGGTGATGATGAGCTGCATCCTGTTGATGTCCTTGTCGGCCATGCCGTTTTTGGCAAGAAGATTCCTGATGAAAGGGGAATCCGGTGTGCGTTCCAATTGAAGCGTACGGATGGAACCCACATCCTTGCCCAGTTCAAACTCCCTCTGAACGGAAGAACTCTGGGCGGCCAGCAGGGCCGCCACATCCGCAGTCACGTCCTTGCGGGCTTTTTCCACATTATTGAACAGGAATCCGGTACCGAGAAGACCAACCACAATGCCGGCCGTTCCAATTTTGAGCAGGAACTTGCGGCCCTTGCGGTCCACCAGCACCATGGCGACGATAGTCATCAAGCAGTTCACGACCTTGATGGTAAAGTCCGCCCAGTTGGCAGTAGTCCCTTCCAACCCAGCCTGCTGGAACACCTTCACGGAATAATTCAGCACGGAATTAATACCCGTAGCCTGCGTAAACGCCAGAACAAGCACCGCCAGAACAAAGGGATAGATATACTTGCGCTGAAGAAGGGACTCGCCGGAAGAACTCTGCTTCTTGAGTTCCTCCGCCTTCTGTTTCTCTTCTTCTTCGATGTGAACCATTTCATCAAACACTTCCTTGGCGCGGGACTCTCCGTAACTGCGCACCAGCACAGCCATGGCTTCATCCTTGCGACCCCGGCGGAACAGGTAGCGGGGAGATTCGCTCAAACGGAAGGAACCGAAAAACAGGAACAGGCCGGGAATGGCGCAAACCCAGAAAATAGCCTGCCAGGCCAGAACCTTGGCGGAAATCAGCGACTCTTCGCTCGCGCCGGAATTTTCAACGCCGCCCACATAACTGGCGGCCAACAAACCGACAACGGCGGCAAAGACCAGGCCCACCGTCAGCAGAAACTGGAACATCCCCGTTCCCTTGCCCCGGGACTCGGCGCTCAGGCACTCGGCCAGATACAGCGGAACAACCACGCCCACAATACCGGCGCTGGCTCCCTGGAGAATACGGCCCAGCAACATAATGCCGAATACTTCCTGGGACAGGCAGATCACGGGAATACTCGCCGTGAACAAGGCAGCGGCCACGGTAATCAACGCCTTGCGCCCCATCTTGTCGGCCAGATAGCCAGCAAACAGGGAAGAAAGAACGCTGCCGAACAGCACGGCCGCCACCACCTGGGAAAGCTGGGAAGGATTAAAACCGGCCGTCTGCTCAATATAGGGAAGCGCAGCAGCAATCACGCCAACGTCCACACCGTAGAGCAGGCCGCCCAAACCGGCCATGATGAGGAGATAACGCATATACCGCCTGGCCGAATCCGGAACGGCGGATTTCATGTTTTCTTGGTCTGTCATGGTCGTTGCATTTTAGTAAATTGGCTTTTCTCCGCAACCAAAAAAGAAGCTTCCCGGGCAAAAACAAACTTCCTCCCCGCAAATGTGCCCAAATGGTGAAAATATCGCAAAAGAAACAAGTAACAAACCGTCCGGGGACAGGAAATCATTTGGCCGCCTCTGCAGAAAAGCCCTCATGCATCCCACCGGTTCCGAAAAACAGCCATGGAAAAATTCCGGAGCCGCACTTCAATCCCCGTAAAACCGTCCGAAAAAACTCCCTTTCCGCATTGGATCCGGAAAAACAGCGCGATGCGCCATCACGGAAACGGAAACCGCCCTTACCGGCCTCCTTTGGAGGAAGAATCTATCCCCAGCCGCTTTTCAATTAGGTTCACAGACAACTCCGCGCACAGGCGCAATTCGTTATCGGCGTCATGAGTGAAAGCTTTAAGCGCGGACAGGGAAGCTTCCGAACCAATTTCCCCAAGAATGCGGGCGGCGGAACGTTTCAACACAAAATCGTCTGACTCATTCAGCGAACGAATGATATCAGCTTCTCCCGTTGGGCCGGCAGCCTTGCATTCGTCCTCCCACTTCTGGGGATCCTTTTTCCATTCCTCCAGAAGCAACGCCAAACTTCTCTTTTCTGAACCATGCAGCAAAAACCTGATCAGAGACGCCGGAATTTCGCAATCCGCCTTCTTCAACTCCGTAGCCACGTAATCAACCACGCGCTGAGCCTCCTCATGATCCGGCTCCGCCCATACCACAAGGGCCGAAGCCAACGCGGTCACATATTCCGCATCACGCCCCCACGGTTCCCGGAGAAGCTCCACCAGCCTGGCAGAAACCTCACCCCGCATCTTATCCGGATTTACAGCTGACAGACGTTTTGCGGCGGCAATAACGCGGCGGATATCCAGACAGGACAGCTCCTTCAGATTAGCCAGCACGAAATACTGGTGGCGTTCATCCTGCAACGCGGCGGAAGCGGGCCGCGCCTCAAACCTGTCCCGGTTCAGAATCACCTCCACAAAAAAACGCTCCTTATCCTGCAGGGACACCTTCCCCATCTTGCCCGCTACCTCTACAAATTCCTTAAACGTAATGGGAGTGGGAGTAATAACAAACAGCCCGCCGCCCGTTCCCTTGCGGTCGTAAAAAATAGGTTCGTCCTCGGACTGGGTCATCCTCTTCAAATACGCCTTCACCATATCCCGGTTGGCCGCATTCACCCCTACCACCCATACGCCCAGAACCCCCTGGGATTCCTTTCGGTCAATAGCAGAAAACAGAGGCTTCAAATCACCTGCTCCATAATTCTGGACAGAAGCGTTCTTGGAGGGCAGCTGCTCCAGTCCCATGCTGGTAAATCCGGAGACATTTTCATCCCCGGCGGCCCCACCCTCTTCATGCCCCCCGATCAGGGAGGGATTCACCTTGACCGGATACACGAAAGGCAGGGATGCAATCCCCCCTGCAACCAGAAACCCCAGTAAAATGAAAACAATCTTGTGCCTGCGGCCGGCACAGGCCATCAAGCCCCCGGCAAGACAGGCAAAAAACAGGGCAAATGCCTTCTGCTGGGGCTGCTGCAGCATGGAAAGGAAAAAGGTTCCATCCATCTCGGAAGAAGCATTATAAAAAATCCAGACACAGCCGGCGGCAACAGCCAGGGACGCGCAAAAACACACCAATTGAATCAGCCCCGTTTCCACCAGAGCACTCTGAATGACCTCCCTTCTGTCTTTGGGAGGATGGACGGAAACGGCTCTCTTCGCTTTGGCGAAAGGCTTCTTGGGAAGAAGTTTTTCCCTGTCGCAAAGAAACTCATGCCCGCATTTGCTGCAATTCACCATAGAACCTTCCGCGGAAGAAGGGACATTGATATGTCGTTTGCACTGTGGACAGTTCAGATTCACCGGGCTCCAATATGCACGTTTTTCATTCTTTTGCAATACCAGTCTTCCAAACTTTTCCTTTATCATGCGGCCCGCTAAAATTTTCAAAAAACTTCCATTAACCCCCACTCTCATCATTTCTCCTTTTCATTCCGGCTCTCTGATTTTTTCAGAATTTTAAAATTCATTCAAAACGCTCTCATTGAAAATATTATTCACCTGAAAACCATTCCGCAAACTTCGGAAAACAAGGTAAATAAAAAGTTCCCATTTTTTCTGGCGAAAGACTGGGAATTTTTTAGTCCGCTTTCATAAATAAAAAACTCATATTTCCAAACAACCCCTGAGATAAATTATTTGAATTTTACGACCCGGGTCCATTGAGAAAAAGATAAAAACACTTCTCATGCCCATCCTACCGCCTCACGTCATTCCGAGTGAACACGCTTGCAGAAGAGAAAATTTGGTAGTAGAATTTTCGCCATGTCATTGCAGCCTGCCGAACGCCGAGATTTCATCCGCGATATGATTTCTGATGACCTTGCCTCCGGCAAGCATCAGGCCCCGGTAACACGCTTTCCTCCGGAACCCAATGGGTATCTTCATATCGGACATGCCAAATCCATCTGCCTCAACTTCGGCATCGCCCAGGAATTCCCGGGCGCGCGCTGCCACCTGCGTTTTGACGACACCAACCCCAGCAAGGAAGACCAGGAATATGTGGACAGCATTCAGGAAGACATCCGCTGGCTGGGCTTCGACTGGGGCGACAACCTTTTCTTCGCCAGCAACATGTTCGGCTTCTTTTACGAATGCGCCGTTTCCCTCATCCGCAAGGGATTGGCCTACGTAGACGAACAGACGGTGGAGGAAATACGCGCCCAGCGCGGCAACGTGAATGTGCCCGGGCAGGAATCCCCCTACCGCAACCGCTCCGTGGAAGAAAACCTGGAACGGTTCCAGGCCATGAAAAACGGGGAAATCCCGGAAGGCAGAGCCATCCTGCGAGCCAGGATAGACATGGGCTCCAGCAACATGAACATGCGTGACCCCGTGTTGTACCGCATCATGTTCGCGGAACACCACAACACGGGCAGTTCCTGGTGCATTTATCCCATGTATGATTTTGCCCACCCGCTGGAAGATGCCTACGAACACATCACCCATTCCCTCTGCACGCTGGAATTTGAAAACCACCGCCCCCTCTACGACTGGGTCATTGAAAACTGCCCCGTCCCGGCGCGCCCGCGCCAGACGGAATTCGCCCGCCTGAACCTTACCTACACTGTCATGAGCAAGCGCAAGCTGCTGCAACTGGTTCAGGAAGGGCACGTTTCCGGCTGGGACGATCCACGGATGCCTACCGTCTCCGGCATGCGGCGCCGGGGCTACACTCCTGCCGCCATCCGCAACTTCTGCCACACCATAGGCATCACTAAATTCAACGGCTTCACGGATGTGGCCCTGCTGGAATACAGCGTCAGGGAAGACCTGAATGCCAACGCGCCGCGCCGCATGGCCGTGCTCAATCCTCTCAAAGTCACCATCACCACCTTGCCGGAAAATGCGGAGGAAATGGCCGAAGTGCTGAACAATCCGGAAAAACCGGAAGAGGGCGTCCGCCGCCTTCCCATCACAAGGGAAGTCTGGATTGAACGGGACGACTTCATGCTGGACCCGCCTAAAAAATACTTCCGCCTGGCTCCCGGCCGTACCGTACGCCTCCGGGGGGGCTACTGCATCACCTGCACGGACTACAAACAGGATGCTGAGGGAACTGTCACGGAAATCTTCTGCGAGCACATTCCCGGCACCATCGGCTCCAACCCTCCGGAAGGGATCCAGTGCCGCGCCGCCATCCACTGGGTAAGCACTAAATATGCGGTGGACGGGGAAATCCGCATCTATGATCGCCTTTTCACGGAAGAAAATCCGGACGCTGCCGAAGAAGGATTCCTGTCCGTCATGAATCCCTCCTCCCTGTCCGTCATCGCAAACGCCAAGCTGGAACCCTCCCTGGCCGGAGCGGAACCCGAATTCCGCTGCCAATTCGAACGTCTCGGCTACTTTGTGGCGGACCGCAGGGACCATGTGCCGGGCCGGCGGCCTGTTTTCAACCGCACGGTGGCTCTCAAGGACTCCTGGGCGAAAAAACAAAAATAACCTCTCTTCATCCCCTTTTATGGATAATCAACTCCAATTCTGTTCCGTTGAAGAAGCCGTGGAAGAAATACGGCAGGGACGGATGATCATCGTTACGGACGACCCCGGGCGCGAAAATGAGGCAGACCTGATCATTGCCGCCGAATTCGCTACGCCGGAAGCCATCAACTTCATGGTTACCCACGCCAGGGGCCTCGTCTGCGCACCGCTTTCACCGGAACGGGCGGATGCCCTCCAGCTCCCTCTCATGACCTCCGTCAACCGGGAAAACATGTCTACTGCATTCACCGTCTCTGTAGATGCGGCGCATGATATCACTACGGGAATCAGCGCTGCGGAACGGTCCCTCACCATCCGCACGCTGGCGGACCCCAAAGCCACCGTCAACGACTTTGTTCAGCCGGGTCACACATTCCCTCTCCGCGCCGTTCCCGGCGGAGTGCTGCGCCGCGCCGGCCATACGGAAGCCACCATTGACCTCGTGCGCATGGCGGGCCTCCAGCCTGCCGGCGTCTGCTGTGAAATCATGAAGGAAGACGGTACCATGGCCCGCATCGGGGATCTGGGAGGATTCCAGGAAAAACATGGTCTGAAAGCCTGCACCGTAGCCCAGCTTATTGAATACCGCCGGGCCAAGGAAAAGCAAATCCGGCTGGTGGAAACCGTCAACATGCCCACAGACTACGGAAACTTTACCTGCCATCTTTATGAATCCCAGCTGGACGGGGCTCTTCACCTGGCCCTAGTTCACGGGGAAATCTCCCCGGACAAGCCCACGCTGGTACGCGTGCATAGTGAATGCCTGACGGGGGATGTCTTCGGCTCCCGCCGCTGTGACTGCGGCAGCCAGCTGCACACCGCCATGCGCCGCATCGCTCAGGAAGGGGGAGTACTGCTCTACCTGCGGCAGGAAGGCCGAGGCATCGGCCTGGCGGCGAAACTCAAGGCCTACAAGCTTCAGGAACAGGGTTTGGATACCGTGGAAGCCAACCTCAAACTTGGCTATCCGGACGACCTGCGCGACTATGGCATCGGAGCGCAAATCCTGCATGACCTGGGAGCAAACCAGCTGCGCCTGCTTACCAACAACCCGCGGAAAATCGTGGGGCTGGAAGGCTTTGGCATAAAAATCACGGAACAGGTTCCTCTCATTATCCCACCCAACGAACAAAACAGCAAATACCTGGCTACCAAAAAATGCAAGCTGGGCCATATCCTGTAAACTTCCACTCCATCCTTTCATGTCCACGGAACTTCCCCGCCGCCAGCGCGCCACGGGCACGCGCGCCAAAATCTGCATCGTCGCCTCGGAATACAACGAACAATACACCCAGGCTCTGGTAGACAACTGCTCGGCCGAACTGGAAACCGTGCTTCCCTCGGTCCGTCTGGAAATCATCCGCGTGCCGGGAGCTTTCGAAATTCCGGTGACCATTAAATCCGTTCTCTCCCGTTCTCCGGAAAAACGTCCCGATTCCGTGGTGGCCCTGGGAGTCATCCTGCGCGGCAGTACGGATCACGCGGACCTGATCGGCTCCACCATTACCCAGGCCCTGATGCAGCTTGCCCTGGAATTCACCATTCCCGTTATTCATGAAGTCCTGCTCCTGAATGATGAAAAGCAGGCTTTTGCCCGCTGTATCGCCTCTCAGCTTAACCGCGGACGTGAAGCGGCCCGTACCGCTGCCCGCATGGCGGAACTCTTCCTCAACTCCCTGCCCCGGCAATAAGGCACACCCCTCTCTCTTCTCCATCGCCATGCTCTCTCGTAATCAAATCAGACAAACAGCCCTCCAATACCTCTACGCCGCCTCCCAAACGCCGGAAACGGAACAGGAGGGAATCTGGGATATCCTGATGGAACCTTTTCGGGGCGACTACTGCAAACTCAAAGCCAAAGCCGTCTCCGGCCACCTGACAAGGGACTATCCGGACAAGCTGCGCCTCTTCATCACCCGCGCGCGGGAAACGGCGGACAAACTGCAGCAAGATCCCCTTACCCTGCCTGTCCGCGACCAGCTTCAGGATCTCCTGGCCAAGGAAGGAGAATTCAACGCCTCCCTGCTCCGGCTGAAAAAAGCTCTGCACGAAGACCCCGCCAATGACAAGGGTTCGCTTTCCGCCGCCTGCGACGCCGCCCAGGAACTCAATACCGCGCTGATGCAGATGCGCCGCCGCCTGCTGGACACGCTCAAGGACTTCCCAGCCTACAACGCAATCTGGCCCTCCCTCATTTCCTCCTGCAGGAAACTCCAGGAAATCAATGACCGCATCAACTGCCTCATCCACCCGGACGACCGCCCTTCCCTTGCGGAAATAAAAAAAGTGGTGGAGGCAGGACGGGATGCGGATGAACTCTACCGGGAAGCCAAAAACCTGGGAGAAGACATCCTGCGCCGCCGGGACGGGCTGGACGCCGCCATCGACTCCACTTTGGAAAACTACTCTCCGGAACGCGTCAGCGCCATTGACCGCGCCATTCTGCGCCTGGGCGCCTATGAACTCCTTCATCGCAAAGACCTCCCGGCTCCCATCGTCATCTCGGAGGCCATCCGTCTGTCGGAACGCTTCTCCTCAGCGGAATCCCCCCGCTTTGTCAACGGCGTCCTGGCCGGAATCTCAAAAACGCAACGCCCGGCATAACTCCGCTTCGCGCCATGGCAGGATTTTTCAAAAAACTATTCACCAAATTCTCCCGAAGCTCCCGGATAGACTGGGATGAACTGGAAGCTGATCTGGTAGCCGCAGACATCGGCATCAGGCGCGCCATGGGTATTGTGGACCAGCTGAAAGAAAGCAAAGGCCTGGATGCGGAAAATCTGGTGGAATCCACCCGTGAAGTGCTTCGCCAGGCCTTTCCTTCCACAGTCCCGTCCCTGCCTGTCTCTCCGGAAGGAAAACCGCTGGTCATTCTGGTCGTGGGAGTCAACGGCACCGGAAAAACCACTTCTGCGGCCAAATTGGCCCATTTGCTGCAAAAACAGGGTTCCCGCGTTCTCCTGGCTGCGGCGGACACTTTTCGTGCGGCCGCCGTGGAACAGCTCCAAAGCTGGGCGGACAAGCTGAACATTCCCATCTACAAGGGAGCGCCCAGCCAGGATCCGGCCTCCGTCTGCTATGAGGCCCATACGCAGGCCATCAGGGAAAGCTTCCAATACCTCATTTGCGATACCGCGGGACGCCTCCATACGCGCCACAACCTCATGGAGGAACTCTCCAAAATTCGCCGGACTCTCGCCAAGCAGGATGCATCCGCCCCCCACCGCACCCTGCTGGTGGTGGATGCCACCACAGGCGCTAACGCCCTGGCTCAAGCCAGGGAATTTCATAAAGCGACTCCTTTGGACTCCGTCATTATCACCAAAATGGACGGTTCAGGAAAGGGAGGCGTAGCCGTAGCCATCATGGATGAAATGCACACACCCCCCTCCTTTTTGGGAACCGGGGAAGGAGCCGAAGACTTTGAACCCTTCAATCGGGACCGCTACGTGGATTCCCTGCTGTAACGGGACCGCCCCAAATCCATGTCCCCACTTCCCCTCATCACCGCACAGACGGAGGACAAGCTGCTCGCCTTCCTGACGGAACACGGTCACACCAAATTCCGTACCCAGCAGATTCTGGACTGGGTGTGGCGCAAGCGCGTCACCACCTTTGACGCGATGAGCAACCTTCCCCCCGCGCTCAAAAATCTGCTGGCGGAAAATTTCCGTTTCCATACACCGGAAATCGTGGAAATTCACGGTTCCGCGGACACCACACGGAAATTCCTTACCAAAATGGAAGACGGCAGCCTGGTGGAATCCGTCATCATCCCTGCAGCCGCTGCGGAAAATGGAGAAAAATCGGAGCGCGTCACCCTTTGCGTTTCTTCCCAGGTAGGCTGCGCCTTCGGCTGTAAATTCTGCGCTTCCGGACTGCTGGGCCTTAAACGCCACCTCACCACGGGGGAAATCATCGGACAAATCCTTTCCGCGGAAACTATTGCGGGAAAACGGGTCAACAACATCGTCTTCATGGGTATGGGGGAACCCCTCTCCAATTTTGACAACCTTGAGGATGCCTTGGAAATCATCACTTCCCACCGCGGTTTGGAAATAGGGGCGCGCCACATCACCATCTCCACGTCGGGATTCGTGCCCGGCCTGAAAAAACTGGCGGCCTATCCCAGGCAAATCCGTCTGGCCGTTTCCCTGCACGGAGCCACGGACGAAGTTCGCGACCAAATCATGCCGGTCAACAAAAAATGGCCGCTCTCCCAGCTCATTCCGGCCCTTGAAGAATGGAGCAGGGGAAGAAACCAGATGCCCACGCTGGAATACATCCTCATCCGGGACATCAACGACTCTCCGAAAGACGCGTCCCATCTCGTCCGGATTGCCAAACGCCTGCACGCCAAAGTCAATCTCATCCCGTACAACACCGTGGAGGGGCTTCCGTGGAAACGCCCCTCGGAAGAACGCTGCCGCTCCTTCCGGGATGCTGTTCACAAAGCGCGTATCCCCGTCACCATGCGGTATGAAAAAGGCCATGACATCAACGCCGCCTGCGGGCAGCTGAGGCTGAGGAAAGAACAGGAAAAGAACGGATGGACGCCCCGTTGACGGGACGGGGCTTTTCCGAATTTGCAACGTTGCCTATTGCCCGGCGCCCTCCGTTGTGCTATCCTTCCCGGCCGGATGCCACCCATCCTGCCGCCTCACCATGGAAACTACGACAACCACCACTGCCGTTCCCCCGCTGGAACTGACCAGGGCCCCCCGAAAAATTCCATCCCTGGACCTCAGGGACATTCCGCAGGCTCCCGGCCCGGAAAAGGGAGTGCTGGCCCTCATGGCCATGGACCCGGCCACTTACGTGGGGCAGTGCGTGACCATCGGCATGACGGAGGACTACTTCTACCTCCCCGCGCACAAGTTGCTCTGGCGCCTTTTCCAGGCCCGCTATAACAAAAACGAACCCATTGACATCGTTTCCATCACCCAGGCTTTGGAAGACATGCACCAGCTGGAAGCCGTAGGCGGAAGCGCGGGCCTGGCGGAAATCTACACCTTTACCACCACCGGAGCCTATTTTGAGCATTACCTCAATGTCCTGAAGGACAAATTCATCCTCCGCTCCATCATTGACATCGCCAACCAGTCCACCACGCAGGCCTTTGACAATCCGGACGACGTAGCGGAACTGCTGGATTCTGTGGAAACCCATATTTTCCAGATACGGGAACGCTATAACAGCGCCAAGGATGAACAAAGCCTGTCCAGCATCCTTAAACAGGCCGTCACCAATTTTGAAAAATTTATCGCAAGCAAAGGCCAAATCCAGGGACTGACCACGGGATTCGAGGAACTGGATAAAAAAAGCAACGGCCTTAAACCGGGGGACATGTTCATCATCGCCGCCCGTCCATCCATGGGGAAAACCTCCTTCCTGCTCAACATCATTGAGCACATCGCGCTGAATGAGAAAAAACCTACTCTCCTCTTTTCCTGTGAAATGCCCGCGGTCCAGATTGTGGAACGCCTTCTTTTCGCCCGTTCCGGAGTCCGCAGCCGGGAAATCATCAAGAGAGGCAACCTCACCCAGCTCGAAATGAAGCACTTCAAACAGGCCGTCAAGGAAGTGGGAGCTTCCCAGCTTGTCATTGACGATACCGCAGCCATCTCCATCAACGAACTCCGGGCCAAAGCGCGCCGGGTCATGCGGGACCAGGGCGGTTTGGCCGCCATCGGCGTGGACTATCTTCAGCTCATGCGCTCCCACTCCAAACAGGCGGCCAACAGCCGTGAACGGGAAGTAGCGGAAATATCCGCCGGCCTCAAAGCCCTGGCCAAGGAACTCAAAGTGCCTGTCATCGTTCTGGCCCAGCTCAACCGCGGTCCGGAAAGCCGCACGGGAGCCAGCCTGGGCGTCCCCCGCATCTCCGACCTTCGCGAATCCGGCTCTATCGAACAGGACGCGGACATGATCGGCCTGCTCTACCGCTCCGCCTACTATGCGGAAGATGAGGAAAAACGCCAGCAGATGGCCGGACGGGCTAATCTGCATCTGGCAAAAAACCGCAACGGCCCTACCGGAGATGTTCCGCTCCACTTTGAAGCGGAACTCATGCGCTTCTCCACCCGCGAAGCGGATGAACATGACCAGGAGAGCGAATAAAACCTTTCTCTCCCTGATCCCGTTCTCTACGGATTAGCAATCCGTTATAGTCTGAAACCGAAGAAAATCCTGTTTGACTCAGGAGCAGTTGCAAGGATCTACGGTCATTGAAAGAAAAAAATTTTTTGCATGTAACAGTTTTCAGAACAAAAAGTTATCAAAATTTAACTGCAAATTCAAATACCGCAAAGGATCTTCAAATTTTCATTGAAGGCCGATGGTGCCGGGAAGATTTCATTTCATGAAACCGTCCCCCCTATATGAAAGGAACCGTCAACACAAGTTATTTCCCCTTAGAATCAAAGCTTGACCCCGGATTGCTAACCCGGTAGCATTGCAGGCAGCGCCAGCGTCTCTTCTGGACTTATTGATCAGGTTATTTCCCTTTTTAATATGAAAAAAAACTTATTTATTGCGGCAATCCTCTGCGGATCTTGCATCTGCGCCAATGCCGCCAGCATGATTACGGAATGGACCGGCAACGCTGGCCCTACGGAAGGCAACACCTATGAACTGGGTAATGCGGACAACTGGAGCAATGGAGTTCCTGCCCGCAGCAACGGTCAGGGGCCGGATGTAATTTTTAATAACACCGGAACCATTACCCTCAGCGGCTCCATGGTGGACACATCCGACGGCGGCAGCATTACTGTCACAGGCAACAGTAATGTTACAGTCAGCGGAACCCGCTGGACGGGAAATGTCACGATTGGTACAGGGTCCTCCCTTACGCTCGGTCAGGTAGACTTTAAAAGCAGTGACATCACCCTTGACGGAACTTTCAACCTTGGTGTCTGCGGGATTGATTCCGGCGGCAACGGCGCGCGCCTTGTCTTCGGCATTGGAGGCATCATGAACGTCAACCAAAAAATATGGGGGGCTTCGGACTTCTCCGTTTCCGGTACGCTGGCCACCACATCCACGGATCTGGCTGCTGGAGAATTCCAATTTGTCACCCGCACGCTGATTACCTCCGCCGGCTTTGACGGCGGTTCCATCTCCCTGGGAAACTTCACCGCTGAAGACGGCGGAGCGCTGACCAAGGCATCCGGCATCATGGAAGGGAACGCCGCAGACTACCAGGGCCAGTACTATCTCTACACGGAAAACGGAAACGTCAAGGTGCAGTACGTAGTGACGGGAGCCGTGCCGGAACCTGCTACAGCCGCCCTCAGCCTGCTGGGGCTGGCTTCCCTGATGCTGCGCCGCAGGCGCGCCTGACTTTCCCCCCCCTGTCCTTTCCTCAACAGCCTGTATGCCACGCATACAGGCTGTTTTATTTTCCAGACGAGTGACGAAAACGTCACAGAAAACATCTTCATGCCATTGCCGGGAATCCGTAGCATTTTTCCATTATTTCCCGTTCGACGCCATGCAAACCCACGCAAAATCACTCAACGAACGTTTCCGCACACTCATCTCCCTGATTTTCGGTCTGGCTATCGGCTGTTCCCTGCTCTTCGGGGAGTCCCGCTGGGAAACGTCTCCGCTCATTGAAGAAAGCCTCATGCTCCTGGCCTGCTTCATGGCCGGCATAGGCGCCTTCGGGCGCATCTGGTGTTCCCTCTACATTGCGGGCTATAAAAACAACGTCCTGGTTACTGACGGGCCATACTCCATGTGCCGCAACCCGCTCTATTTCTTCAGCTTCGTTGGCGGCATAGGCGTATCCTGCGCTACGGAGACTTTCACCATCCCCCTGCTTACGGCGCTGGCGTTCGGAATCTACTACCCGTCCGTCATCAGAAAGGAACAGGAAAGGCTCACCGCCCTTTTCGGAGACGCCTACCGGAACTATTGCAGGAACGTTCCCTCCTTCATTCCCTCCCTCTCACGGCTTAAACCGCCGCCCGCCGCCTACTCCGTCAATCCCGCCACATTCACGCACAACATTGTGGATGCGCTGTGGTTCATCTGGTTCATCGGCATCTTTGAATTCATCAGCGGACTTCATGAAGCCGGAATGCTTCCCGTATGGTTCCTCATTCCGTAACAGGCTCTTTTCTCCTGGCATCCAGAAGCCCCGCAAGCGCCCGTTGGGAAACCATCTTACGGAAAGATGCGCGGTCCCGCGGATAAAGCATCATCTCCGTCCGCGTCTCCCCCCCCCGGAAAGCCCAGGCAAGCCATACGGTCCCCACAGGCTTTTCCGGCGTACCGCCCCCGGGGCCCGCGATGCCGCTGACGGCGACAGCGACATCGGCTCCGGAGCGTTCCAGGGCTCCTTCCGCCATCGCTTTAACCACGGGCTCGCTCACAGCCCCGCAACGCTTCAGGACCTCCTCCGGCACGCCCAGCATCTCCGTCTTTGCCCGGTCGGCATAAGTAACCCACCCGCATTCAAAAATCCCGGAGGCCCCCGGCACATCCGTAATCCTCTTGGCAATCAGGCCGCCGGTGCAGCTCTCCGCCGTCGCCGCCTTCAGACCCTGCTGCGCCAGATGGCACACAACCGCTTTCTCCAGGGATGCCCCCACAGGAGCCAGCACATACGCCCCGGCCAGAATACGCAAACGGGCCTCTCCCTGTTTCAAAGCCATCTCACTGCCCACCAGGCGCACGTCCACTTCCCCGACGCGCGCGCAATACGCCACCTCCAGACCCTCCACCTGGTGCAGGGAACCATCCACCAGATCCTGGAGATCGCTCTCCCCTATCCCTACCAGGCGGAACACGCGCAAATGAGAAATATCCTCATCCGCCAAATCTTCCAGAAGCGGCATCACGGAATGTTCCACCATCGGCTTCAACTCCGCCGGCGGCCCCGGCAGCAGGATGAACATGGGAAGGGAACCGCTGGCAGGCATCACCAGACCGGGCGCCGTGCCGTTGGAATTCTCCAGAACCGCGGCTCCGTCCGGAACCATGGCTTGCTTGAAATTACACTCTGCAATGGGAATCCCCCTCCGTTCAAAATAACTCTTCAAACTCTCCGCCACACGCTCGTCACGGTGCATGTCCACGCCGCACACGTCGCACAGTGCTTCTCGGGTCACATCATCGCTCGTCGGCCCCAGCCCCCCGCTCACAATCACGATATCTGCGCGCCGGGAGCTCTCCCTCATGGCCTCGTTAATAGCGTACCCGTCGGGCACTACGGTTACCCTCCCCACGCGGAACCCTGCCTCAAACAATCTGTTGCCCAGCCATGCGGCATTTGTATTCACAATACTCCCCAGCAAAATTTCCGTCCCGGTGTTGATCAATTCAACCCTGATCTGTTTCATGCAGCCAGTATGCTCCCTCAATCGCTCCGTGACATGCAACAATCCTGCCATGTATCATAAAAAACTTCATTTAAACGCCCCGTAAGTTACATTAGGGGCACTGACAAAGACCATGAACACACCTTCCCGGCCCCGGGCCACCAAAATCATCTGTACTATTGGACCAGCAACAGACACTTCCGACATGCTGGGCCAGCTTATTGAAGCCGGAGCCAACGTCTTCCGGCTCAACATGAGCCATTCCAAACACGACTGGGTCCGGGAAGTAGTCTTCCGCATCCGCCGGAAAGCAGCGGAACTGAAAGCGAACGTGGCTATCCTCTTTGACCTCCAGGGGCCTTCCATTCGCACGGGAGATCTGATGGAACCCTACCATTTGAAAAAGGGAGACACCGTGGAAATCCGCCTGGGCACGGCCAAGCCGGAACTTCCTTTTTCCACCACGGTAAACTATGACGGCCTCCTGCAGGATGTTCAGGCGGGCCATACCATGGTGGTGGATAACGGAGGCATCCTCATGCGCATTGTGGAAGTGCGCCCGGACAGGCTCATCTGCGACGTGCTCACGGAAGGCGTATTCGGCTCCCGCCGCCACATCAACCTTCCCGGCGTAGCGCTGCGGCTCCCGGCCCTGACGGAAAAAGACTTGGCGGACCTGGCCGTGGCCGTAGAATGCGAGACGGACTACGTAGCCATGTCCTTCGTCCGGGATGCCGCCCATATTGCCCAGCTCCGGGAACACATCGACAACTTGGGAGGCAAGGCCCAGATCGTCGCAAAGATTGAAGACCAGCAGGCTGTCCGCCACATTGACGATATCATCCTGGCCGCAGACGTTATCATGGTCGCGCGCGGAGACCTGGGCATTGAAGTCAGCATTGAAGAACTGCCCATCATCCAGCGCCGCATCGTCCGCCATTGCCACAGGCTGGGACGCCGCTGCATCGTGGCAACGCATATGCTGGAATCCATGATAACCCAGCCCACCCCTACCCGTGCGGAAGTCACGGACGTTTCCAACGCCATCTTTGAACAAGTGGATGCCGTCATGCTTTCCGGAGAAACCTCCGTGGGCCATTACCCCGTACGCTGTGTGGAAGTGCTGGATTCCATCGCCCACCGCATGGAGTGCTCCGGCAATCTCAACTTCGCGGCATCCGCCATCCTGAACGGAGACCGTCAGAAAGCCACCAAGGCAGCCATCTCCCTGGCGGACTCCGTGGAAAACGCCTGTCTGATCGTCTTTACCCGCCGCGGCCTGGCCGCCACGCAGGCCGCCGTCCTCAGGCCGGAACGGGCTGCCATTTTCGCCTTCAGCAATGACCCCGTCGTTGTCAGACAGCTTGCTCTGGCGCGTGACGTAACCGCCTTTGAATCCCCATTCCTGAAAGATCCGGCCCGCATGATTTCCACCGCCCTGGACCTGTTGAAAGAAAAAGGGCTGATCTCCTCCGGCCAGCCTGTCGTCATCCAGGGGGACAGCCTGCAAGGAGAACTTCTGGCAGACTCTATCATCTTTATGCGTGTGGAATAATGGCCCGCACATTCCATGTGAAGAAGGAAACAGCCGTGTGGCCGCCGCCCGCCCCCCTCAGGGAACTTCTGCTGGATGCGGATCCGGACGAACGCCGGATAGCGGATCATCTGGCCCACGGCGAACTTTACGTCGCAAGGAATTGCGGCACTATCGCCGGAGTCATTGTTATCCGGCAGACAGGGGGAAATACATGGGAAATCATGAACTGTTCCGTAGCTCCCGGATACAGAAAGCAGCGTTGCGGAACATGCTTGGTGCAACACGCCCTGAACATCATCAGAAACAAGGGAGGCCGGCATGTGGAAGTGGGAACGTCTGACGCATCTCCGGGGCCTATGGCCCTGTACGAAAGCTGTGGATTCCAGGTTTCAGGAATCATCAAAAACCATTTTACGGACAACTATCCGGAACCCGTCTGGGACAACGGTGTGCAATGCATTGACATGATACGCATGCGCACGGAACTCTCCCAGCAGAAAGGGAAAATGCCGCGGCCCTCTCAGAAGGCATAAACCAGGCTGACTCCCGTCACCCAGCTATTTCCCTTCACCAGCATTCTTCCATATACCCGGTTTACCCCGTGAGCCCCCTTGCCGAGCCAGTGCAATCCTACGAACGGCTCCATAAAAACATGTCCGGACAAACGATAACTCGCCGTCACTCTGAAATACAGGGACTGCCAGCCGTTACTGCCGGAAGGCCAATAGGAAGAACTCAGTACCGCGCCGAACTTAAACCCCAGGTAAAGATTTTCTGTCATCCGGAAATCCGACCCCGTGCACATATCAAACCACCATCCCGTAATACCGTAAAAAGAATAAGCGGCACTCCCCTGCGCATAAAAACCGGGCAGAAACCCCAGATCATGGCGCAAAATCAGAGCCGTCTCATAGGTTGTTCCGCCGTTGCCGAACAAACGTTCGGAAGCGAATCCCGCCAGTCCGCCGTCATTCGCACGGAAAGACAATGCTGCGTAAGACCCCTTCCCGAATTTCCGTTGAAGACCGACATCCACCATTGTCTCATTCTCCAGATCAACCGCCGGATGTCCCAGAAAAATCTCCTCATTCAAGGCCAGAATCAGTGAATAGCGGTCATTCAGGTCGCTTCTCAAATCCAGACGCAGGGGAGCGACAGGATTGCAACCGCCGGGAATCAGTCCACGGAACTCGTAATTTGTGGAATATCCGGCTTTCAGGCTGCCGCTGACTGGTCTTAAGGCGGGTTCGGAAGGAATCTCCGGAACACGTAATTCCGCCGAAGAAACGGAAATAAGACCGGCGGCGGTCATGCCCGCTCCAAGAAGAAAACAAAAGAAGAACTTCATAACATCAAAATTCCGCATGAGCACATTCTGGGTAAAAAAACGCACCTTGGCAACAAACAAGCGCGGCGAATTTCTCCGCTTCGCTTGGAAACACCATTTAATTCAAACTTCCGAGTTCAGAAAGAATAGACGAAGCTGGCGCCAGCCACCACGCCGAAGTTCTTGTAAGGCTTGTCTCCCCTGTCTGTAGCGCGGTTAGCTTTCAAAGCACCTTCTCCGGCCCAGTTAAAGCTGACAAAAGGAACAAAAGACAGGTTCTTCATTCCCAGCCTCACCGGAAGTTCTGCCTTCACCCACCAGGCCTGAGAGCCGTTTGACATAAAAAGAGACTTATTATCAAAATAAGAAGAAGTGGCAGACACCCCGGCGCTCAATACGAAATCGGCGGAAGAACAAATGGACGTCTGATAACTCAAATACGGCTGGAACCACCAGCCGGTCACGCCCTGGAAAGCATAACTTGCAGTCACTCCGGCAAACCAGTTCTTGGTCAAATCGTAATCCAAAGTCAGATAAAATTCCTGAACGACAGAATGGGCATTCCTCCTATACACATCTTCATCACTCATCCAGGTACTGTTATAATCATATCTGACAAGATTCCCAAGCAAACCGCCGTGAATCAGATTCCAGCCAAGCGTCGTGGACAAATTGTTCAGCAAACCGTTCCTGTTCTTCCACCCAAAATTGAAATGGGTCTCATTATGAAAAGAAAAATCCCTTTCCCCTGCCATGTGATGCCCCGAAATCAGAGACGTATAGGATGCCGACCCAGCAATGGAATTGCAATCATTCAGCTTGCAATTCAAATTCACCCCGGCGGGAATGGCTCCATCCCCCTCCGCCAGGGAATGAGAAGCCACAATACCACGGCATATATAGTTGGAAGCGTACCCGGCATATACATTCCCGGAGAAGCAAGCCTCTGTCGCCACGAGAACGGAAGCCGAAGAAGAAGCCTTAACGGAAGTTCCTGCAAAAGCGGAAGCGGCAAGAGAAAGCGCCGCTCCCGCAATACTAACAAAATTTCTGAGTTGCATCATCACTAACTGAATGAACATTGGGATATGGCGCACCGTAAAAAACGGAATTCATGGAGAACTTATGCCCCGCTATCAATAAAAAGGTGCGGCGGATCCTCCGCCGCACCTGAAAACACGATTCTATCGTAGGCCGGATGGCTTAGAAAGAATAGACGAGGCTGGCGCCAGCCACCACGCCGAAGTTCTTGTAAGGCTTGTCTCCCTTATCCAGGCCCTTATTGACCTTCAACGCGCCGCAGCCGGCCCAGTTGAAGCTGACAAAAGGCACAAGGGAAAGATTCTTCACTCCCAGCTTCACCGGAAGTTCAGCTTTCACCCACCAGGCCTGAGCACCATTGGCCTGCTCAAACGCAGCACCAAAATAGCTGGACGTGGCAGACATCCCAGCCGTGACGACAATGTCCGTAACAGGGCAGAGGGCTGCCTTGTAGCCAACGTAGGGCTGGAACCACCAGCCGGTCATGCCCTGGAAGGCATAGCTCGTGGTCACGCCGGCAAACCAGTTCTTGGTCAGATCATAGTTCAGGTTCAGGTAAAACTCCTGCGTGACGGAATGAGCATGGTCGAGCTTGGCAAAGCTTCCCAGCAGGCCGCCATGAATCAGATTCCAGCCAAGCGTCGTGGACAGATTGTTCAACAAACCGTCCTTATTCTGCCAGCCGAGATTGAAATTGGTCTCATTATGGAAAGAAGTATCCCTGTCTCCCATGAGATGGTGGCCTGAAGTCAAGGTTGTATAAGAAGCGGAAGCGACGATGGAGTTGGCATCGCACAGCTTGTAATTCAAATTGACACCAGCAGGGATAACGCTATCCCCTTCCGCCAGCGCGTGGGAAGCCACAATACCGCGGCAGGTGTAATTGGAAGCGTATCCGGCGTAAATATCGCCGGACAGCGGGCTGGGAGTCGCCACAGGAGCGGGAACCGGAGTCGGAGCAACAATCTTGACGGGAGTCCCCGCAAGAGCGGCTCCGGCAAAGGATGCCACAACTGCCGCAACACTGATGATGTTCTTGGTTTGCATGACTATTACTTGGTTAGGGTATTAATTGTTGATTTGCTAACATGGAAAGAAAAATGCTTTTTCCCCCTTGTTAAGAAAAGTGAAACATTTTCGTCACAAAAGTAAAGCATTTTCTCTCTGCACGTCAACAAATCATTGACTTTCTATCATTTACATTTACCAACCCCATGACAAAAAAGACAATCTTCCATATCTTTCCAAGCTTTCCCTTCCAGGGTCTGGCAGGATACAGACACTCCGCGCCATCCAGACGCCTGTCTTTCTTCAGGGCAGGAGAAGGATTCACCAGAACTCTTCTCCCGCAGGAAAGCAGCATGGGCATATCCGCGGCACTGTCGCTGTAAGCAACGGCGTTTTCCAGAATACCATGCTCCGGAAGCACATTCCGCTCCCGCAAGCGCTCCACTTTCACCGTCCCCTTATTATTACCGTACGGCAGTTTCGGCATTGCCGGCATGCGTTTTTCCAAAAGCACATCCGTTCCCAAAACTCCATCAAAACCCAGCAGCTCACCCAGAGGCTTCACATAAAATGAAGGAGAGGCGGAAACCATGAAACACAGATATCCCTTCCTCCGGTAGCCTTCCAGCCGTTCTTTCAGCTCCGGATAAATCCATTCCTGCGCCATCTTGGCGAACTGCCGTCCATATTCCCGTACCGTTTCAGCGGGGAGTCCCCACAAATACATGAGATAGGCTCGCTTCATCCGTTTTTCATCCCATATTTTCAAAACATGAAACGGAATACAGGCCAGGAAAAGAAAAATCAGCAAGCGCCTCCAGGGATGGAGCCTTACCACGAAACAGGAAAAGACATATTGCGTGTCCCAGGGCAGAAGCGTTCCGTCCATATCAAAAAGAGCCACGCCTCTTCCTTTCCAGTCGTCCGTCATGCTTTCATCCTATACTCGCCTTCCTCAACTCTCAACATCCAACTCTTCCATTCCCCTCCCTGAATGCCCAAAACCCCGGCCGCCGAAAGGCAACCGGGGTCTTGAAGCAAATCCAGAAGGAAATAAGATTAACGGGAGTAGAATTCCACGATGAGCTGCTCGTTGACGATGGGAGCAATCTCTTCCTTGGAAGGAATGCGGGCAATCTTGCCCGTGAGTTTGTCACGGTCACATTCCAGCCAGTCCGGAACCACAGTAGCCTGAGTCAGGTCAAGGGAACGGGTAACCAGCTGCTGGGAGGAAGCCTTGCCTCCAACGGCAATGACATCGCCCGGACGGCAGGAGTAGGACGCAATGTTCGTCTTCTTGCCATTCACGGTGATGTGGCCGTGGGAAACGAGCTGACGGGCTCCGGCACGGGTGTTGCTGAAACCGAGACGGTACACAACATTGTCCAGACGAAGCTCAAGAAGCTGAAGCAGAATATCGCCGGTAATGCCGCGGCGGCGGGCGGCTTCTGCATAATACTTGCGGAACTGGCCTTCAAGCACACCGTACTGGAAACGCAGCTTCTGTTTTTCAGCAAGCATCACGCCATAGTCGGATTTCTTCTTGCGGCCGGCGCGCATGCCATGCTGGCCGGGAGGGAAGGGGCGCTTTTCAAGAGCCTTGGTGGAACCGAAAAGGGCAACGCCAAAACGGCGGGACACTTTATCGCGGGGACCGGTATAACGAGCCATGATATATTAGATCTATAGGTAAAGGATTCTCAATTAGACGCGGCGGGCCTTCGGAGGACGGCAGCCGTTGTGGGGAATGGGAGTCACGTCCTTGATGGAAGTGATTTCAATACCGATCGTCTGCACGGCACGTACGGCGGATTCACGACCGGAACCTGGCCCCTTCACACGCACTTCCACTTCACGCAGGCCATGACCCATGGCCTGGCGGCAGGCGTCCTGGCACACCACCTGCCCGGCATAGGCCGTGCTCTTGCGGGAACCCTTAAAGCCCATCTTGCCGGCGGAGGACCAGCCGATGACATTGCCACGCAGGTCAGTCACAGTCACGACGGTGTTGTTGAACGTGGAGGAAACGTGAACCACGCCCGTGGAAACGTTTTTGCTGCCCTTGGCCTTCAGGATTTTGGGCTTGTCGTCATCGCCGCCCAGACCGAGTTCCGCAAAAATATCCTTGCGGGGTTCAGGCTTCTTGACTTCTTCAGGAGCGGAAACAGCGGCGGCCGGAGTCTCAGCGACAGGAGCGGAAGCTGCCGCTTCCACAGGCTGTTCGGCGGTTTCGTTGGTGATTTCTTCGCTAGCCATAGTAAAGCTATATTAAAAATTCAGATTGGCGGGTTACTTCTTCTTGGCCTGCGCGCCAACGGTCTTCTTCTTGCCTTTACGGGTGCGGGCATTCGTACGGGTACGCTGACCGCGTACCGGAAGGCCGCGACGATGACGCTGACCGCGATAGCAGTTGATGGAGGTCAGACGCTTGAGAATGGATTGCTTTTCACGACGAAGGTCACCTTCAATCAAAATGCCGTCAGTGGTGATCACTTGAACAATCTTCGTGAGCTGTTCGTCGGTAAGCTGTCCCGTGCGGATGTCGGGATTGATGCCTGCTTGTTCCAGGATTCTCTTAGAAGTCGAGCGACCAATTCCGTAAATATACGGAAGGGAAGCCTCGATGCGCTTCTCGTTGGGTATTTCTGTACCGAAAAGGCGTGCCATAATGGATTGGATTTGCTAGCTGTTATTTTTCTCTGCCTCGCGCAGAGCTATTGCTTGGGGCAAGATGGATACCATAAATTGAGGTTTTGACAAGACCAAAACATCATTTTTTCTATTTTTAATCTCTTGCACCGCTTGAAGATGCATGCCGTCCGTAGCGGCGAAGGATGCGCTCCACCGCCCAGGAGGCATGCTCCTCCACCAGAGGGGACTCCCCGTAAAGCTCCTTCAGAAAATCAATGTCATCCGGAGTTCCCGCGTTCCCCATCACAATGCAGCCGTTGCGCAGCAGCCCTTCCCTTTTGAGCCTTTTCAACGGGGAATTCCGGAACAGGGCCGCAAAACCGCCGGCATCCAGGGAAAGAAGACCGCGCAGGGGAATGGAAGCCAGCAGACGGGACATGCGGAACCGTTCGTCAGCCTCCGGCAGAGGCTTACCATTCCAGGGACAGACCGTCACGCAGGTATCGCACCCGTACAGGCGCGTCCCTATCCAAGGACGGATTTCTTCCGGAATAGTCCCCCGGTGTTCAATCGTCCAGTAGGAAAGGCAGCGTCCGGCATCAACCTGGCCATTTTCCATAATCGCACCTGTCGGACACAGGGCCACACAACGGCGGCAACTGCCGCACCCGTTTGAAACCGGAGCGTCCGGCTCCAGTTCCAGTGTAGTCAGCAGGGTAGCGATAAAAAAGCGGGAGCCCCCTTTCCTGCGCACGATCAGGCCGCTTTTCCCGCGCCAGCCCAGGCCACAGGCCTCCGCATGGTCCCGTTCCATAACGGGGCCGGAGTCCACATACCCCTTCTGCTTCCCGCCGTAAATGGAAAGCAACTCCTGCAAATCCGCCAGTTTTTCCTCCAGAATTCCGTGGTAATCCTTTCCATGGGCGTAAAGGCAAATGCTTCCCTCCCCCTCCGGCCGCATAACGGGGCTGTCGTAATCATAGGACAGGCAGATGACGGAACGGCATCCGGGAAGCACTTCCGCGGGATCCGCGCGCCGCTCCGGGGAACGGGCCATCCATTCCATTCCGGCGTGCCATCCGCGCTCCAGCCATTGAAATAATTTCTCCGCATGCGGGCTTTTTCCCGCGCGAGCCACCCGGCAGCCGGAAAACCCAAGCTGCCGGGACACGGCGCACAAGGAATTTTTAATAACAACGGGATCCGGAGCCAGCACGCTGGAATCATGAACAAGAATGCACCTTCCACCAAGAATTTTCTTCTTTCCGGAGGAAATTGGATTGCCTGCACCCCGCCGCCGCTTCATAATAACGCTTATATGAACATCCGGATTCTGAGCGATGGGAAACAGGGCCACCTCAACCAGTCCCTGGGGCTGGCGCAGGCCCTGATCTCCAAAGCGGGAGGAACCGTGGAAACGGTGGATCTGCAGGGACTTTCCCTTCTGGGGAAAATCCGGAAGGTCGTCTCCGGCAGCGACTTTCCGCGGCCGGATCTGTTCATTTCCGCCGGACACGCAACGCACATCCCGCTCATCTGCGCACGGCACCATTTCAAAACACGGGCCGTCCTCTGCATGAAACCCACGCTTCCCTGCTCCTTTTTCGACCTCTGCCTTATTCCCCGCCATGACCTGGATTCCAGCCGCGATTATACCGATACGGGCATCTTCCCCACCCGGGGAGCCCTCCACCCCATGAGGCCAAACCCATCCGTTCCCAAGGATATCACCCTGATTCTCATCGGAGGGCCCAGCAAAGACTTTGACTGGGATGACGAAAGCATGCTCAATCAGCTCTCGTCCATCAGCATCCACACCCCTGGGCACATTGTTTTGACCACCTCGCGCCGGACACCTGACGGCTTTGCGGAAAAAATCCGGACGGCCGTTCCGGAACTAACCGTCGTTCCCGTGGAGGAAACCCGGCCGGGGTGGGTAGCCCGGCATCTGGCGCACGCCTCCGCCGCCTGGGTCAGCCAGGACAGCGTCTCCATGGTCTATGAGGCTCTTGGCTCCGGCGCGCCTGTAGGCATCCTTTCCGTACCGCGCCGATATGGCAGCCGCAAATCCCGCATCCTGTCCGGCCTGGAAACACTGGAAAAGGAAGGCATGGTTACTGGATACAGTGACTGGAAAAAACAGAACTTCCGCCTGACGGCTCCAGGTTCCCCCCTCCTGGAAGCGGACCGCGCAGCAGACTACATCCTCTCCAGATTTTTCCCCCAGCTCTGCATCTTATGAAAATAGTGCATCTCGTCCCCTCCATGGAATCCGGAGGCGTGGAACAAGTCGTCATGGAACTGGGCAGCGGCCTTTCTTCCCGGGGCGTGGAAAATATCGTCGTTTCCGGAGGCGGACGCCTGGTGCCCCGTCTGGAAAAGGAAGGCTCCCGCCACATCCTGATGCCGATAGGCAGAAAAAGCATCTCCACTCTCTTCCGCATCGGGGCCCTCCGCGCCCTGCTTCAGGCCGTCAGGCCGGACATCCTGCATCTCCATTCCCGCGTTCCTGCGTGGGCAGGCTACCTGGCATGGAAAAAGCTCCCGCCTGAAGACCGGCCCGGCCTCGTCACCAGCGTTCACGGCTTCTACTCCGTCAACCGGTACTCCGCCATCATGAGCCGGGGAGAGAGGGTGATCGCCGTCTCCAACTGCATCAGGGACTACATCATTGACCATTATCCGTCCACCCCTCCGGACCATATCAGAATCATACCCAATGCCATTTCCCCGGACCAGTATCACCCGGCCTACTCCCCCTCCCGGGAATGGCTCACGGGCTGGTTCATGTCCTATCCCGAACTGAAGGGCAAATTCACCCTGTGCCTGCCGGGCCGCATCACGCGCCTGAAAGGGCATCTGGATCTGGTTCCGGTCGTCAGGCAGCTTCTGGAACAGGGGATTCCGGCCCACGCCGTCATCGTAGGAGAAGCCAAAAAAGGAAAAGAAGAATACAAAAACGAAGTCTTGCAGGCAATAGAACGTTCCGGTGTCTCCCAGGCCTTCACCTGGACAGGCCATCGGCAGGATCTGCGGGACATTATTTCCACGTGTTCCGTCACCCTCTCCCTGACCAAAAGCCCGGAAGCCTTCGGCAAATCAACCCTGGAGGCTCTCGCTCTGGGCAAACCCGTTGCCGGATACGCTCACGGCGGAGTCAAGGAACAACTGGACGCCTTCCTTCCTGAAGGGAACGTCGCCGTAGGGGATACCGCCGCCATGGCAGATCTGCTGGCCCGCTGGCACGCACAGCTCCCCCCCCTGCCCCGCCAAATCCCTTCCCCTTACAAGATGCAGGATATGATTCAATCCCATCTGGACGTTTACCAGGAACTGACACCTTGAATTCATGACTCCCCGGGAAGCTGCCATAGCCCTGAACCTGATACCGGGCCTGGGCCCTGTCAGAATCATGCGCCTTCTGCAGGTATTCGCCACTCCGGAACTGATTCTGGAATCCCCTGCCTCCCTGTTGATGGAGATTCCAGGCATCGGGGCGCAACTGGCCCGCCATATTTCCTCCTGGCGGAGCACTGTCAACCCGTACAGGGAACTGGAACTGGCGGAGAACGCGGGGGCCTCAGTCACCACGGTTTTTGACAGCACCTACCCATCCTCCCTGCGTGATCTGCCGGCCCCGCCCATTGTCCTCTATTCCTGGGGAAACTGGACTGAAACGGATGCCGAACGCTCCATTGCCGTCGTCGGCTCACGAATGGCCACCCATTACGGCAGGCTTTGCGCCAGAAACGTCTCCCATGACCTGGCGGCAGCCGGAGTAACCGTCATTTCCGGACTGGCGCGCGGCGTAGATACGGAAGCCCATACCGGGGCCATGGACGCGGAGGGGCGCACCATCGCCATTATCGGAGCAGGACTCAACAAACTGTATCCCCGGGAAAACAGAAATCTGGCGCAGCGCATTGCGGACGGACATGGAGCGGTAGTTTCCGAGTTCCCGATGAACTTGCCTCCCTCCCGCACCACTTTTCCCATGCGCAACCGCATCGTGAGTGGCTGGAGCCGCGCTACGCTGGTGGTGGAGGCATCCGGACGCAGCGGAGCTTTGATCACAGCACGGACGGCTGCCGAACAGGGCCGGGACGTTTTCTGCATTCCCGGGCCGGTTGACCGTCATTCTTCTGACGGATGCCATGCCCTCATTCGGGACGGAGCCATCCTGGCTACCGGAGCCTCCGATATTCTGCAGGACATGAACTGGGCCATTCCGGAACAGGGGCTGCCTCTCTTCTCTCCATGCTCCCCTTCCGGAGCTTCAACCCCACCGCCTTCCACGTTGGAAGAGAAGGAAATTCTCCACGCCATCAGACTGGGGTTCAATACTATTGACACCCTCTGCACTTCTCTGGGAAAAGCGGCGCACACCATTACCCCTCTTTTGGCCAAAATGCAAATTGCAGGGCAGATCACTCCGGACGCCGGAGGGTATTTTTCCATGAACAGCAGGGGGCTTTAGCCAGATTCTTCTTCTCCGCCGGAAAAAAAGCCGCTTCCATGGCTCATCCCTGACCGTGGAACCGGAACGCTCCTTCAGTCATCCCCCGCATAAAAACCTTCTCATCCGGATGCTGAACAAACATCTTAAAACAGCCGTCAAATTTTTCCTTTCAATAATCATGATTCCAGAAATTAAATACATCGGCAAGACATCCCCGGCATTTTAAATGCCTGCGGCAAAATTTACATGTCTGCAAAAACAGAATATGTTCGGGAAAAATCGCTAATATACTTGCCGAACGCAAGCTGGGGCGCATACGGAAACACTTCTTGAAAGAACTGTTGACGAACATATTTTGAACGCATTTTTCCTGCGTGGAGTCTCATCTTTCACAAGATCTGTCCGACGGATGGGAAAAGTAATTCAAAATCCGTTCAGGGTGGTTTTTGGTTCCATAGGTAGTTAATAGAGAAAAAAAGGCCGCGGATCAAACAATCCGCGGCCTTTTTTCCGTCCGGCTCTCTTTCAAATGCGGAGTTTGGGCTTGATGAATGAAACTTCTTACTGTAGCAACAAGACATGCGTTTATTCGCCATCCTTGCAGGATTCTCCCTTTGCCTGAGCTCCACAAGCTGCCAATCATTCGGGGATTCAAATGATTACATCCCTCTCGCAACGCCCGTCCCCCCCCAGCTCTCCCAGCCGGTAGCCAATGCCCTCCCCCGCCCAGCCAATTTCCCTACACGTCCTGTAGCCATTCCCTCAAGCGCCCCGCGCACGCCCCGTTGCGCCAGCGCCTGCGTTATGGACGCTCTTACCGGTAAAGTGCTCTTTTCCCATAACGGCCTCCAGCGCCGCCAGGTAGCCAGCACGCAGAAACTCGTGACGGCCATGGTCGTGCTGGACCACGGCAGCCTGGATAGAAAAGTGGTTATCCAGCCTTCCGATACCAAAGCGGACCCCACCAAACTGGGCTTCCGGGCTGGGGAAATCTATTCACGCCGCGAACTGCTCAATGCCATGATGATCCGCAGTTTCAACGACGTAGCCCTGGCGCTGGCCCGAGACACGGCGGGATCCGTTCCCCGTTTTGCCCAGTTGATGAATGCCAAGGCCCGGCAGATGGGCATGTACAACTCACGTTTCGCCAACCCCAACGGCCTCCCGGCAGACCAATACTCTACCGCTATTGACATGGCCCGCTGCGCCTATTACGTGTACCGCAGCCCGGAACTGCGCAATATTATCTGCAAACGCCAGTATGCCTTTACCCGGACCAACGGCAGGACGCTCCTGCTGAGAAATACCAACAAGCTTCTCAACCAGCACCCCTGGGTTACCGGAATGAAAACCGGATACACCAACGCCGCCGGACGCTGCCTTGTGTCCTCCGCCGGCTTCAACGGCCGCCATGTCATCGTCGTCGTCCTCGGCTGCCATCCGTCCCGCATCTGGGCGGAATCGGAAAATCTGATCAAATGGGCTCTGGGAGCCGCGGCGTAAATACCCGGAGGCAATTGGTATTTGACTTTCACGGCGTGACCCGCTATCAGTCCTGCCTATGTTACAGGCAGGTATTGTAGGTCTCCCCAACGTCGGCAAATCCACTCTCTTCAATGCGGTCACCCGGACACGCAAGGCCCAGGCGGCCAACTATCCCTTCTGCACCATTGACCCGAACGTGGGTATGGTAACAGTCCCGGATCCCCGTCTGCAAGTGCTTTCCGACATGTCCGGCTCTGAAAAAATCATCCCCACGCTTATTGAATTCGTGGATATTGCCGGCCTGGTCAAGGGAGCCTCGGAAGGCGCCGGCCTGGGAAACCAGTTTCTGGCGAACATCCGTGAAGTGGACGCCATCGTGCAGGTAGTCCGCTGCTTTGACAATGACGATATCATCCACGAACTCGGTTCCGTGGATCCTCTGCGCGACATTGACATCATCAACTCGGAGCTCATTCTGGCGGATATTGCCACTATGGAAAAAAGGCTGTCTTCCCGCGAACGCAAGGCACGCAGCGGCGACAAGGAAGCCAAGGCTGAAGTAGCCCTCATCACCAAACTCCTGCCCCACCTGAACGAAGGCAACCCTGCCCTCACTTTTGAACCGCAGCTGGACGACGACGAACGCAAGCTTCTCCATTCCTTCCAGCTTCTTTCGGATAAAAAAAGCATTTTCGCCTGCAATGTCAATGAAGACGAACTGGCGGACGCCATCTCCAACCCGGACGCCCATCCCTACGTCTCCCAGGTGAAAAAATACGTAGCGGAACACCATAACGCGGAAGCCATCGTCATCTCCGCCCGGATTGAAGAGGAACTCATCGACGTCTCGGAGGAAGAATCCCGCGAATTTCTGGAATCCCTGGGTGTGAAGGATTCCGGCGTTTCCGACCTTATCCGCGCCGTGTACCACCTTCTGGGCCTGCGCACCTACCTTACCACGGGAATCAAGGAAACGCGGGCCTGGACCATTCCGGCCGGGGCAAAAGCACCCCAGGCGGCCGGCGTCATCCACACGGACTTTGAACGCGGTTTTATCGCCGCGGAGGTGGTGCACTATGACGACCTGGTTTCCTGCGGCGGCAAGGCCGGAGCGCGGGAACACGGCAAGCTGCGCATCGAAGGAAAAGAATATGTCGTCAAAGACGGGGACGTCATCGAATTCCGCTTCAATGTCTAGAGCGGAGCGTTACTGGAATTCCATTGACTTTTACTGATATAAGGGGCAGATTGCTCACGACCTTCACATCGCCTCATGACTGATACAGACGTCAAATCCACCCCCCTGGCAGCTAAACACGTTGAACTGGGAGCCAGAATGGTTCCTTTTGCCGGCTGGAATATGCCGGTGCAATACACCGGCATTCTGGACGAACACAAAGCCGTACGCGAAGCCTGCGGCATCTTTGACATCTCCCACATGGGGCAGTTCACGGTAGCCGGCGGTTCCGCCGCGGCCTGGCTGAACTCCATGCTGACCAATGACATCAACAAACTGAATGTCGGACAGGGACAGTACTCCGTCATGCTCAATGACAGGGCCGGAGTCATTGACGACCTTATCCTGTACAGGATGGAACCGGAAACCTTCTTCGTAGTGGTGAACGCCTCCAAGATTGATGAAGACTTCGCATGGCTTTCCGCCCATCAACCTGCAGGCGTAACCCTGGAAAACCACTCCGACGAATACGTGGGGCTGGCTGTCCAAGGCCCCGAATGCGGAGAAGTATTCTCCCGCGTCATCCCCGGTGTGGAACTTCCCCCCCGCAATGGAATCTCCCGCATCACGGCGGAAGGGACGGATCTCATTGTCTGCCGCACCGGCTATACCGGGGAAGATGGTTTTGAATTCTTCTGCCCGGCTAAGGAAGGCGTCAAATGGTTTGAAGCCTTTCTTGGAGCAGGAGCCAAACCCTGCGGCCTGGGCGCCCGCGACAGTCTGCGTCTGGAAATGTGCTATCCTCTGAACGGCTCCGACCTCTCTCCGGACAAGACGCCTCTGGAAGCCGGGCTCGGCTTCTTCTGCGCGCTGGATACGGATTTCATCGGTTCCGATATCCTCCGGGAACAAAAAGCCAACGGTCTCAGCCAGCGGCTGGCGGCTATTGAATACACCGGCAAGGGAGCCCCTCCCCGCGCCCATTATGCCGTTCACGTCCCCGGCGGAGAAGCCATCGGAGAACTTACCAGCGGCGTGCTCTCTCCTTCGCTGATGAAGGGTATTGCCCTGGCCTACCTGCCTGTCGCCCATGCCAAGGTCGGCACGGAGCTGGAAATTGACGTAAGGGGAAGGAAATTTCCGGCCGTGGTCGTAAAAAAACCCTTTTATAAAAAAGGCTGACACGACGGCGCAAAAATAAACTGACAAACACCTCATTTTACTACACTCTCACTTCAAACAATTACATCTTATGCACGACGTACCAGAAAATCTGCTGTATTCCAAGGATCACGAATGGATTGAAATTGACGGGGACATCGGCACCATCGGCATTTCAGACCATGCCCAGGCCGAACTCTCCGATGTCGTCTTTGTAGACCTTCCCGAAGTAGGCGCCACCGTCGCAGCCGGCGACCCTGTCGCCGTCGTGGAATCTGTCAAAGCCGCCAGCGACGTGTACACCCCCGTTTCAGGAGAAATCCTGGAAGTGAATGAAGAGCTTTCCAATGATCCCTCCCTCATTAACTCCGACCCCTACGGCGCCGGCTGGCTGTACAAAATCCGCCTGGACGTTCCTACGGAAACGGAAGATATGATGAACGCCACGGATTACGAGGAATACTGCTCCTGAACCATTCTTTCCTCCCCCGCCCCGGTGATTCCATCCCGGGGCATTTTGTTTGGCCCGTCCCGCGGCCGGACGCTATTACCAGCCAGAGATACCACATGAATACCCACTCAGATTTTGCCAGCCGGCACATCGGCCCCCAGGGGGAAGAACGCCGGGAAATGCTTGACAGCCTCGGCTACCAGACGCTTGATGAGCTCATTGCGGACATCGTCCCCGCAGATATCCGCATGAAGGCCCCGCTGGACCTGCCCGCAGCCAAATCGGAAACGGAAGCCCTGGAGGAACTCCGTTCCATCCTGCGGAAAAACAAGCTCCTGAAAACCTTCATTGGCCAGGGCTATTACGGCACCATCACTCCCTCCGTCATCCTCCGCAATGTACTGGAGAACCCCGGCTGGTACACGGCCTACACCCCTTATCAACCGGAAATCGCCCAGGGACGGCTGGAAATGCTTATGAACTTCCAGACCATGGTCTCTTCCCTGACAGGGCTGCCGGTAGCGAACGCCTCCCTGCTGGATGAAGGCACCGCAGCAGCAGAAGCCGTCACCATGTGCCGGAACGCGCGCCCCAAAGCAAACACCTTCTTTGTGGCGGACACCTGCCATCCCCAGACCATCAGCGTCATCCGTACCCGCGCCGCCTTCCAGGGTGTTAACATCATCGTGGGAGATTGCTCCTCCTTTGACCCCGCATCCATCGGCGCGGATCTGGCCGGAGTGCTTGTCCAATATCCGGACACGCTCGGTCGCATTTGCGACTACACGGACTTCTTTTCCCGCGTGCATGCCACGGGCGCGCTCTGCGTCGTGGCGGCGGATCTCATGGCCCTTACCGTCATCCGGGAACCCGGCGCCTTCGGAGCCGATATCTGCATCGGCAACACGCAGCGTTTCGGCATCCCAATGGGCTTCGGCGGCCCCCATGCCGCCTACATGTCCTGCACGGACGCCCTCAAACGCCGCATGCCCGGCCGCCTTATCGGAATGTCCATAGATACCCTGGGCCGCCCGGCCTACCGCCTGGCCCTGCAAACGAGGGAACAGCATATTCGCCGCGACAAGGCGACCTCCAACATCTGCACCGCCCAGGTGCTCCTGGCCGTGCTGGCCGCCTTTTACGCCGTATACCACGGCCAGGAAGGCCTCAAACGCATCGGCACGGAAATCCACCTGAAAACCAAAAGCCTGTACAAGGCTCTCACGGAAGCCGGCATCGCCATTGAAAACAAAAACTTCTTTGACACCCTGCTGCTGTCCGTTCCCGGACAAGCGGACGCCATGGTGCAAAAAGCCCTGGAAGCCGGGTATAACATCCGCAGGGTGGATGCCGACCACGCAGCCATCTCTCTGGATGAAACCGCAACCTGCGCGGATGTAGCGGCGCTGGCCTCCGCCCTTGCAGGTGCGGAAACATCCGTCACCTGCGGCAGCGATGCTCCCGCCTGGGATCCCGTCCACACGCGCCAGACGCCTTTCTGCACGGAAAAGGCTTTCAACTCCTACCATTCCGAAACGGAAATGATGCGTTACATCCGCCGCCTGGAATCCCGGGACCTGGCTCTAAATGAAGCCATGATCCCTCTGGGCTCCTGCACGATGAAGCTGAACGCCGCCTCCGAAATGATTCCCATCACGTGGCCGGAAGCCAACTCCCTGCATCCCTTTGTTCCGGCGGACCAGTCGGAAGGCATTCGGGAAATGCTCTCCGTCCTGTCCGACCGTCTGGCGAAAATCACCGGCTTTGCCGCCGTCTCCCTCCAGCCCAACGCGGGCGCCGCAGGGGAATATGCCGGACTGTTGGCCATCCGCCGCTACCAGAAGCACGCCGGGGAAGGCCACCGCAATGTCTGCCTCATTCCCACCTCCGCCCACGGAACAAATCCCGCCTCCTCCGCCATGGCCGGCCTCAAGGTGGTGCCCGTCAAATGCGACGAAAGAGGCAACATCGACATGGCAGACCTGAAATCCCAGGCGGAAGCCCATAAGGACAATCTCTCCTGCATCATGGTCACGTACCCCTCCACGCACGGGGTATATGAACAGACAATCAAGGAACTCTGCGACATCGTCCATGCCAGCGGCGGCCAGGTGTACATGGACGGCGCCAACATGAATGCCCAGGTAGGACTGACTTGCCCCGGCTGCATTGGCGCGGATGTCTGCCATCTGAACCTGCATAAAACTTTTGCCATGCCGCACGGCGGCGGCGGTCCCGGCATCGGGCCCATCGGCGTAGCGGAACACCTCGTTCCCTTCCTCCCCGGCCACCTCACGCTGGGCCATGAAGAAGGGGCCGTAGCGTCTGCGGCGTGGGGAAGCGCCTCCATCGCCGCCATCTGCTGGATGTACCTCTCCATGATGGGGCCGGACGGCCTCAAGGAAGCCACGGAAATGGCCATCCTTAACGCCAACTACATCGCCAAGAAACTCGGGCATCTCTTCCCGGTCCTCTACTCCGGCAACAAGGGGCTGGTGGCGCATGAATGCATTCTGGACCCGCGCCAGCTCACTCATGACGCAGGCCTCACGGTGGATGACATCGCCAAGAGGCTCATGGACTACGGCTTCCACGGCCCCACCATGTCCTTCCCCGTTCCGGGCACCCTGATGGTGGAACCGACGGAATCGGAACCCAAGAAGGAACTGGACCGCTTCATTGAAGCCATGGAACGCATTCACGCGGAAATCACGGCCATTATCAACGGTACGGCGGACAAGGAAGACAACGTCCTGAAAAACTCGCCTCATACCGCCGAAATGGTCTCTGCTGACGAATGGAGACATCCCTACTCCCGCAGTGAGGCAGCCTATCCGGTCTCCGGTCTCCTTATCCACAAATTCTGGCCGTATATAGGCCGGGTAGACAATGTGTATGGGGACCGCAACCTGGTCTGCACCTGCGACACGGTGGAAGAATTCACCAAAGCTGTAGAGTCATAAAAAATCTCATCCTCCCTTTCAAAAAGGCTGTTCCAAACAAATGGGACAGCCTTTTTCTTATCGTTAAAATCGGATTTCTAATCCGGAGAAACGAACATATCCAAAAAATAATTAAGTATAAAAAAGGTATGAATTAAAAAAGAAAAAAGGCACATTTCTCTCACCCCGATTTTTCCCCCCTGCATCTTGATGACCCGTTTGTTCTCAAAATAGAGTGTTGACTTCGGATTAGAAATCCGTTGAGCTAGGCTTCAGATGAGCTTTTTCTCTGCCCTTACTGTGCCTGGCCTGCAACAGCATCTTTCTTTTTCCAGGGAAGATTCCGTGATCCTCAAAGGGTATGGAATTCTCTTCATGATCTTTCATCATGTCTTCGGCTTATACGCTCTCCCTGCCGGTGTGGATACGGCATGGATTGCTCCCCAGCTTACAAAAGCTGCTCCCATCTTTAAAATTTGCGTGCCCATTTTTATTTTCATCACAGGGTACGCTATGGGATGGAAAGTAAATTCATCCTCAGCTTTCGGATCCCTTGTTAAAACAGGCTTTTTTCATTACTTTAAATTCTGGAAAATTTATTTCTTATGCCTCCTTCTGGCCATTCTGGTTTCCTGGGCATTCCCCTTGCCCATTTTGCCATCTATTGCCGACATGGGTTGGGAAAACGGCCTGCTTGTCGTAACAGGATTGAGGCCCTGTTATCCCGACTGGTGGTACATGGCTCTTTTCGCGGCAGCCACCATGGCCCTTTACCCCATCTGCGCGTGGATCACGCATCACATTGCACCTGTTCCGTCCATGGCCGCTCTGCTGGGGGTGTCCCTTTTACTTCAAAGCACGGCCCACATTCCCTGTCTGCCGGAAATCTCCTATTCCTTCCCTCCTTTCCTTCCCTGCTTCATTCTCGGCTACATGTGCTCCTTTCTGGCTTCACGCCTCTCTGCTCTTTCAATTTCCCAAAGCCTGGGGGCAATCCTGCTGCTGGCTCTTGAAATACTATCCATCCATCTCTTCAGTTTTTCAAAAGCCAAAACCCTGACGGTTATCTTTCTCTTCACCCTCTGGTGTCTGCCTTGGATAACCCGGAAACTCCGCCTCACACCGCTCTTGACGCTGCTGGGAACTTACTCCGCGCTTATGTGGCTGAATCACAGATTCATTTTCGGTTACCACTTCAGCTGGAATCTCTATGGAACCCAAAGCATCAGTGCAGTATTCATCGTAACGCTGGCCTCCTCCCTTCTGCTGGCCATGGCCATGCAAAAACTTTTCAACCGGATGATTCCCTCAAATCCGCAAACGCAGTCAAAAACTTTGTAGCAACTTCACAAAGTCCGGATTCCAACACTTCTTAATTCCAGGGTGGATCTCCGTACTTATTCTCTCCAATCCGGCTTTCCCCATGGGATAAATACCACAACAGCAGCCATCCTATGAAGGGAACGGCCAGAAAAACCAGGAAAAAGCCGCTCCTCCCCACATCATGCAGACGCCGCACCATGGTAGCCGCCAGCGGAACAGACAGCACGGCAAGCGCCAAGTACAGCAGAGGGGAAACCATGTCAACCCACGGAATCAGGGACGGGAAAAAACCGCATTTCACAAATGAGGGGACTCCCGCCACGGCCAGCCACGCAACCCCCGCTCCGGAAAAAACCTCGTGCAGCTCCCCTTTTCCGGCACGGCCCTTAAAACTGCACCATGCCTTGATGACGTGCATCCAGTACTTCCTCCTGCTCCAGCCGGGCCCGGCTCCCCCAGGCTCCGTTCCGGCTTCCGGCAGAACGGACGGCTCTCCATCATCATCCATGACAGTCATGGAAGGGATAAAGGAGGCCAGGGACCTCCAGTCTCCATCGGGAACCTTCCGGACCAGAGTCCGGTTGGATAATCGTCCGAGATTACGGGCCCGCAGCAAAAGTACCAGAGAAACGGGGCCTTTGGAAGAACCGTCAATCGCCTGGTACTCGTAAAGATCGCCCATGGGGAGCTTATTTGGATTCCTCCCCATGGCTGAAGGCGGAGGCAGGTATGTCCTGCTTGGGCAGGCCGGGGCCTTCCCACTTCAAAACCAGTTTGGAGGCAGCGCCTGAGTTCCCCACATAGCCGATGCGGATGGGATGAAATCCGGCTTTCAAATAAACGGGATTCTTCCGGTCACCCAGATCAGAGGAAACCTCGGACCCCGGCTTATAAGTCTTGTCCGCGTCAATCAACTCCATGCCGTGCAGCCGGACAAAAGCCTTGCTGCCCTTGTTTTCATCCGTGGTCAGGTAAAACGTATATGCCCCGTCCTCAGGAACCTTCACATATCCCGTCAGCTCCACACCGCGCTTAACCGGACCGTTCATTTCCACGGACGGGGAAGGCGCTACGCCATGAGCGGAAGCAGGCTTCTTCCACTGGCGGAAATCCGGTACCCAGGGAAAATCCCCCTCATACAAGACCCATTGCAACCCGGGAGAAACGGTTCCCTTCACGTCCACGGCAGGCACCAGCGCAGAATCAAACACTGTTTTGGAAGGAAGGGAAGCCCGGCGATTGGACAAAGCGGCGGCTTTCATGCGGGCCTGAAGTTCCGGCTTGGAGGATGCAAGATCTTTGCTTTCCTGCGGATCATTCAAAGTATCAAAAATCATGAAATCCTTGTCCGCATCCTTCACCCCCATGCGCAAGCCTTTCAATCCATCCACAAAAACAATCTGCTGCTGGCCTCGCTGCGCTCCCTTGTGTTTGCCCAGGAAATCCTTATACTCCGGCGTTTTGCCGGCGAAATTATATTCGGCATAAACAATGCCGGGCTTCTGCTGATCCGCATGACCGGTCAGCGTCGGCAGCAGGGAAACGCCGTCACTGCGGGCTGGAACCGGCACCCCGGCGACATCCGCCAGCGTAGCCAGCCAGTCATGGAACTGTCCAGGATGCAGGCTGATCTGCCCTTTGGGAATGCGGGCGGGCCAGCGTACCAGCGTAGGCACGCGCATGCCTCCTTCCCAGCAATCGCGCTTAATGCCGTCCATCATGCCATAACTCTTGAAAAACTGCGGATTTTGCGCTCCGTGCCAGTGCCTGGAGTCGGAGCCACCCTCATTATGGGGGCCATTATCGGACGTGAAGACGATCATCGTATTATCGTCAATCTTCAAATCTTTCAGCAGACGAACCAAATCCGCAACAGCGTCATCCACGCGGCGGATCATGGTGGCATGACGTTTGGCCACATCATTCGGAAAACGGGAATTGTCCGGATGAATATAAGTATCCTTATTCTTCTCCGCCCTGGCGTCAAAAGCCGTATTTACGGATTCCATGCCATCCTTCTTCACCCATTGCAGGCCACCCTTCAAACCGCCTCCGGAAGGATAGGGAGTCCCCGGAACCGTCAAACTTCCGTGGGGAGCAGGAAAAGCCAGGTACAGGAAAAACGGCTTGCCGGTTTTGAGGGCGGACTTGCGCTGGTCCACAATCCACTGCTTGGCGCGGGCGGCAAACAAATCCGTGGAATAAGCCGTCTGGGGCACCTGACCCTTGATATTCTTCCACTCGGGATTGGAAGCGTAACCGTTGTACTCAAAAACGTCACGGGATTCGGAAGGATAATGGAAATGCCCCGCCAAATGATCCAGAATACCGTAAAAATAATTAAATCCCCGCTGATGGGGGCCGGCGGTCATGGGCACATGGCTCTGGCCTCCGCCGCCTACACCCCATTTGCCAATGGCGGCAGTATCATACCCGGCATCACGCATCACGGTGCCCAGCGTATGGGAATCTTCAATAGGCTGGTCAAAACGGTTGTTTCTCACCACGCGGGAATTCCCCTGATGCACCCCCAGCAGCAGGGAGGCGCGCGCCGGGGCGCAAACCGGAGCGGCGGAATAATGACGGCGCAGCTGAATTCCCTCCCGCGCCAGAGCGGACAGGCTCGGAGTCCTGAACTCGTTCTTTCTCTCCACCGTCCGGCCATTCAGCTTCTGCTGGCTCCAGTTGGAATCCAGGTCTCCCCAGCCCATGTCGTCCACCAGAATGAAAATAACATTGGGCTTCAAAGTCTTGACAGACCGGGCAGCCGGCTTCGCAGCCTGCCCGGAAGCGCCCATGCACGGAACCAGGGAAGTCAGAAGAACGGATAGTAAAGATACCAGCTTCATGATTCAAAAGAAAATAGACTCTAAAAAGACGTTAAAACGAGGCTTCATCTTACATGAATTTTCTCATCCCTCAAGAAAATGACTCGGAAAGGGCACAGAGGATTGAATCGTCAGTCCTATCAGTAAAAAACCATGAAGGAAACAACCTTTTCAGCCGGAACAACTACAATCCGCCATACTGCATCAATGGCCGAATTTTTTGGCCGGAGCCATGAATGGGAAAAATTCCGCCTGCATTCCCGGCTGCAGGAGCCTCAACCCTCCCGCTCCGCCCGGTCATGCCTGACCCCGGAAAGAACGGCAGCTCCTGCAAGGAAAACCCGGCAGGATATTAATGGGCAAGCCGCCTGCCAGGCTGGAAATACAGAAAACCGGCGGAAACAGCAATCATGAACCGGAACGTTCCAAAATATCCGCGCCAATTCCGGGGGCAACGTTGACGGCCTTGCCCGGAACAGCAGAGGCATCAAAAACGCCTCTTCCTGTCGTCCCTGCGGGAACGTTCGCCCCAACGCTCGCTACGGTCACTGCGGAAGCCCCCGCGGTTTCCCCTGAATCCGCTCCGGTCGCTGCGGTCCCGTTCTCCGCGGTAACTGTTGCGGAATCCTCCATTGCGGCGAGGAGGGCGCGGAGTTCCGGAATATTCCGGAGCTCCCTTGTCTTCACGGACATTAACTTCGTAGCCGCAGACGGTAGCCGTCGCCAGGGCCTCCAGAAGCTGGGGCGCCACGGAAGCGTCAACTTCTATCAGGGAATGCTTGGGGAAAATCCGGATATCGCCCACGGCGCCCTTTTCCATTTCCACCGTATTGTAAAATAACCCGGCAATGTCCTTGGGTCTTAAGCCAATCATCCGTCCGCCATTCATAAACAGCGTAACCGTATCACCCTTATGCTGCCAGGAATCACCCTTCTGCGGACTCTCCGCATCCTCTCCGGTCTGCGGCATACGCCGCGCCCTGCGTGCGGGCTTGTCTTCCGGAATGGGCTGCACTTCCCGGTGCGTACGCTCCCGGAGCAAATCAAACAGGGCCGCAGCCATGGCCTCCGGCGCAGCCTCCACTTCTTTCAGTTCCTCCGGCAGCACGGCATCCGGCTTGAGACGTTCCAGGATATCATCCACCAGAGATTCCGTCCGGAGCTGGTCCACCTGAACGGCAGTCAGCACAGGTTCCGGAGTCAACTTAACGCCGATGAAGCGTTCAATGCGGCTCATCAGAGAAAAATCACGGCGCCCCACAAAAGTGATGGCCTTCCCTTTCCGTCCGGCGCGTGCCGTGCGGCCGATGCGGTGCACGTAATCCTCCGGATCACGGGGCAATTCAAAATTCACCACGGTATCCACATCGTCCACATCCAGGCCGCGGGCGGCAATGTCCGTCGCCACCAGAAGGCGCAGGCTCCCCTTGCGGAAGGAATCCATGACGCGTTCCCTCATCATCTGAGGCATATCCCCATGAAGGCGGTCCACCGCATAACCGCGGGCCGTCAAACCGTCCACTACGTCATCCACTACCTTTTTGGTATTGGCGAACACCAGCCCCATTTTAATCTTTCCGGTGTCAAGCAGCCGGCTGAGCACCTCAATCCGGGAGGAAAACACCACCTCGTAATAAACCTGTTCAATGGTAGGCACCGTCAGCGTGGGCCGTTCAATGGAAATCTGGACGGGTTCCTTCATGAACCTGCTCACCAGGCGGTTGATTTCCGGAGACATGGTAGCGGAGAAAAACAGGGTTTGCTTCGCTTCCGGCATGGCCTCCGCAATACGCTCGATATCTTCCAGAAAACCCATATCCAGCATCTCGTCCGCTTCATCCAGAATCAACATGCGGAGACCGTCCAGCCTTAGCGCCCCGGACTCCATCAGGTCCATAACACGTCCGGGCGTTCCCACCACAAACTGTACCCCGCGCCTCAGGGCGTCCAGTTGCGGGCGGAAAGAAGAGCCTCCGTAAATGGGGACGGCGGAAACACCGTCCATGAACAAAGCCAGCTTGTCCACCTCCCGGCAAATCTGAACGGCCAGTTCCCGAGTAGGACAGAGGGCCAGCACCTGAACGCAGCGTTCCTCAGGATCAATGCACTCCAGGGCCGGAATGGCAAAGGCAAGCGTCTTTCCGGAGCCCGTATGGGACAACCCCACAATATCAGCCCCTCCGATCGCGGCGGGAATCGCCTGCTCCTGAATGGAGGAAGGAGTATCGAAGCCAAGCACTTCGATAGCCTCCAGAATCTCCGGTGAAATACCAAGAGCCGAAAAAGAAGATGTTTGAGTCATGGGGAAAAATGATCTGTCAGAGTCACGGGAGAAGCTGAACATTATTCCTTCCCGTGTCCAGCCAAAAGAACGGAAGATACCGTAGATGCCACGATTTCCGCAAAGCCGCCTGCGAATAAAAAAACGGCTCTCCCCCGCTTCTGGTCTTTATATTCACACACGGAGTTGCAACTTGCAGGGGAGCATTTGCGTATGATACAAATATCGGCCTCCGAATTCATGGATAAAACGCCAAACAAATCACAGTCCTCTCTGCTGGGAATTTTCATCAACATCCTCCTCCCGGTATTGATTCTGGACTACTGCAGCGCGGGGCCCGCCAATCCCCTGGAACGCCCGGAAGGAGAAAATTTCTGGCATATCGGCCCGGTATGGGCTCTCGTTATTGCCCTTTCCCTCCCCCTCGTCTATGGCGTCCGTTCCCTGGCCGTCTCCAGGAAATTTGACCTGATGTCCGGTGTCGGCATGGCCGGCGTGCTGCTGACGGGAATCATCAGCATCTTCGTCATTGGCCCGGAAGGGCGCATCCACAGCGCCACACCCTGGCTGTTCGCCGGAAAAGAAGCCCTGATCCCCCTTATCCTGGCGGCGGCTGTCGTGGTCTCCCGGTCCACCGGCACCCCCCTCCTCAACATGTTCATTTACACGCCGGAATTATTCGACGTGCGCAGGATAGAACAAACGGTGGCCGCCAACGGAGAGGAACGGGCTTATCAGAGACTGCTGGCAAACTCATCCTGGATTCTGGCGGGCACGCTGGTTGCATCCTCCATCGGAAATTTCTTCCTGAGCCTCTCTTTCATGTCCTCCGTCATACATCAGCCGGAAGCGGAACAGCAAGTGGCCTACAACACCGCCATCGGCAGCATCACCTGGTGGGGCTTCCTGATCATCGGAATCCCCATTCTGGCCGCCCTTGTCTTCATCATGACCCGTCTGATCAAACGGCTCGGCAGGCTGACCGGCCTCTCACGGGACGAACTCCTTCTCAAATAATCCTCAAAACATGCGCCTCCATACTTCATGCATTCTGGCTGCCGCCATCGCCCTTCATGCGGCGTGGGCGGACACGCCCCGGTTCGACCGGGTCTTCGGTTCCCATATGGTACTCCCCCACGGGAAAAACATTCCCGTTTCCGGTACGGCCGCCCCCAACAGGGAAATAACCGTCACTTTTGGAAACACTGCCCTGAAAACAAAAACTGACTCCAAGGGAAAATGGAGCGTCACGCTGCCCCCCATGCCTCCCTGCGCCACAGGCCAGACGCTGGCGGCCGAGCAAAACGGGGACGCTGCCAAATTGGAAGATGTGCTCGTGGGGGAAGTATGGCTGGCTTCCGGCCAATCCAACATGCTGTTCCGCCTGAACCAGACCACGACGGCCAAAGAAGACATAGCGGCTTCCGGAGACGACCAGCTCCGCCTGCTCAACAACGTTCCGCAAGCCCACACCAACAATGCCCCCTACTCCGCGAAAGACTTTGACGCCGTCACCACGGACAACTTCTATAAAGGGCAATGGGCCGCCAGCTCTCCCGCCACCTCAGGGCCAATGACTGCCGTGGGCTACTACTTCGGGAAAAAACTCCGCGAAGGGCTGGGCATTCCGGTAGGCATCATCCACTCATCCCTGGGAGGCTCGGAAATTGCAGCGTGGATCCCCCGGCAGGTCATTAATGCCAACAACAGCTTCCGCACCCTGCGCGGCAACCACTGGCTGGACTCCCCCCTTATCTCCGACTGGGTGAGGGGACGGGCCAGGAAAAACATCTCTCCGCGTCTGAACCAGGGCTCTCCGGACCATCCCTACAAGCCGGCGTTCCTTTACGAATCCGGCATTGCCTGGACAACGCTCCTCCCCATCACGGGCGTCATCTGGTATCAGGGCGAATCCGATGCGGAGATCATTGACAATGCCCAAAACAGCATGCTGCTGAAAACCATGATCTCCTCCTGGAGAAAAGCTTTCCGCAACCCGGAAATGCCCTTCGTCATGATCCAGCTCCCCCGCATCAACGACCCGTCAAAAATCCGTGCCGGATGGCCGGAATTCCGTGAAATGCAGGACGCCGTGGCCAAAACCGTTCCAAAAGTTTACAGCGTCAACACCATTGATCTTGGCTCCACCAATTCCGACGTTCATCCTCCATTCAAGCGCCCTGTGGGGGAACGTGCAGGAAATACCGCCCTGAACAAGGTTTACGGTAAAAAGATCCCCTGTGAAGGCCCCGCCTTCAAGGCCTTCAAACCTTCCGGTTCCAACATCCTGGTTCAACTGGATCAAGCCGCCGGACTGACCACCACGGACGGCAAAGAACCGGCCCAGTTTGAAATTGCCGGGACGGACGGGACTTACCATCCCGCCGCGGCGGAAATCATAAACAGGAAAGGCAACACAGCCGTTATCCGCCTCTCATCACCGGAAGTAAAATCCCCCAAACACGCCCGGTATTGCTGGAACCGTTTCGTGACCCCCAACCTGGTCAACGGCAACCAGCTCCCCGCCCGTCCCTTCCGGACGGACGAACCTGTTCTGAAAAAATAACTTTTACCACACCATCACTCCATGAACCTTCATCTTATCCTCGCTTCTCTGACAGCCGCGCTCTCACTGGGCATTGCGGCACAAGCTGCTCCCGCCAAAGTAGCCTGCGTGGGGGACAGTATCACCTTCGGCACCGGCCTTAAACCCGGAGAAACCCGGTATCCGCAAGTGCTCGCCACACTCATGGGGCCGGACTTTGACGTCAGAGGCTTCGGCAATCCCGGAAAAACGGCAGGCGACTACCCGGGCCAGGCAGGACGCTGGTACGGCAGCACCAGGGAACACAAGCAAGCCCTGGAATTCAAGGCGGATATTTATATCTGCAACCTTGGCATCAACGACACGGGCCGCTGGTGGAACCCCGAACTGTTCTCCAAAGGCTATGACGCTCTGCTTCATGCATGGAAAAACGCCAATCCCAAAACACGGTTCTTTGCCTGGGGTCTGCTGGGGCCGGACTACCGCGGCCCGCTCAACAAGAAGGCTTTTCCCGGCAACTGCTATCCGGACGTACGTAAATATGCAGGCTCGGACAACGGCTCTGCCGCCAACCGCCCGGAAGCGGAAAAACTGATCGCCACCGTAGCGCGCAAGTACAAAGTCGGTCTCTTTGACGCGTTGCACCCGCTCTCCGACCATCCGGAATGGTATGTTGACGGGTTGCATCCTACGGAACAGGGCGCACGGCGCATTGCGGAAATCACCTTTGCCAAGCTGGCAAAAAGCCTCAACCTTAAGCAGCCCTCTCCCAGGCTGGAACCGGGTACCGGCAACGTGATCATCAACAACCCCGGTAACTCCGGCATTCTTCTGGATGGATGGAAACTGACGGACGGATCCAATACGCTCATCTTTGAAAACTCCACCGTCATTCATCCCAAGGACAGGCTTATCATCGCCATTGGCCCGGAAACTCAAAAAGATCCGACCAAACCCCTGCAAATCAAGTCCGACAAATCCCCCGCAGCTTTCCGCCTCATTCCCGCAAAAAAATATTAAAAACTTCCAAAACAATTGATGGGAACATGCGGAACTCCCGCATGTTCCCATAAGCCCGGCGCACCCTATTCCCGCCCGCGCACACCCGCGCCAGGCGGCAAGCCGCAGGGCTCTGGAGGACCTCCGGATTCTCCACAAGCGGAACGCCTGCGTTACAGGCCGCTTCTCCGCTGTCCCGGATACTCATCTTCATCCTATTTTAATTGAGCATTTCTGTCTCCAAAACAGTCTACAGTGCATGGAACAGAATAAAAGCAAATCATCCGCATGCCGCCTGCTTGGCCCCTTGGCTACCAACACCAGCATGGATTTCGGCGTTCTGCTGCTGCGCTTGGGGGTAGCAGTCATGATGCTTGTGCATGGCATTCCCAAACTGGGCATGCTTATCAGCGGAAACTGGGCGGCGTTCCAGGATCCGCTGGGAATCGGCAATTTTCTGTCCCTGCTGCTGTGCGTAGGCGCGGAATTCGGATGTTCCATCCTCATCCTGCTGGGGTTCCTCACCCGCCTGGCCGCCCTTATCCTGGTTATTAACATGTGTGTGGCCCTTTTTCTTGTTCTTGGACTTTCCGGCTGGGGAGCACAGGAACTCGCGGCCATCTATCTGCTGATCTATCTGGCCATCTTCTATACGGGACCGGGCAAATTCTCCCTGGATGCCTGGTGGCTCTGGCGCGACTGCAAGATAGAAGTGGAATGAAAACAGCTCCTCCCGCGCGTCCTATGGCAAAAATACTTCTTTTTTCACTCGCCGCGGAAGGAGCCTTCCTCTAGGATGCTGGCACACCCAGTTCATCCGTTCAATGTCCGGCAAACTAACCTACAAGCAATCGGGGGTCGATACCAAAGAAGCAGCCGCTTTTGTATCCGACATCAGCTCTCACGTTAAAAGAACGCAAAAGCAGAGATCCCTTCACCAGGCCTTTGGCCTTTTCGCCGCTGCCTATGATTTGAGCTCCTACAAGGAACCGGTCATCGTCACCGGGTGCGACGGCGTAGGCACGAAAACGGAAATTCTCTTTGAACTGGATATGGTGGAAACCGCCGGCAAAGACCTGGTGGCCATGAACGTCAACGACATTCTTACTACAGGCGGCGACCCTCTCCTTTTCCTGGATTATCTGGGCATCTCCAATCTGGAACGGGAACGCTCCCGTATTACCCGCCTGGTGGCCGGCATGTGCGACTACCTGGAATCCTGCAACTGCATCCTGGCCGGAGGCGAAACGGCGGAAATGCCCGGTGTGGTGCCGGAATCCATTGTGGAACTCTCCGGCTTCTGCATTGGCTGCTGTGAAAAAAGCAAACTGATTGATCCGAAAACCGTCCGGCCCGGAGACGTATTCATCGGCTACAAATCCGACAGCTTCCATGCCAACGGCTGGAGCCTCATCCGCCGCATTCTGGAAGAAAATCCGGATGTAGTTGATGAAGAGGAACTCCGCACCCTCCTTCGGCCCACCCGTTTGTACCATGACGTGGTGGAAGATATGCGCCGCTTCAACATCACCCCGAAGGCATACGCCCATATCACGGGGGGAGGCCTCCCGGAAAACCTGGAACGCTTCCTGGGCGACTACGGAGCAGACCTCTCCATTCCCTATTGGGACAACACCGCAGCCCAGAAAATCCTGAAGCATGCGGATCCTCAGGACCGCTTCAACACCTTTAACATGGGCATTGGCTGGGTAGCCATCGTGAAGCCTGAAGACACGGAAGCCGCATTGAAGGCAGGTCCGGGCGGCATGGTCATCGGCACGCTGAGAGAAGGCCGCGGCATTCATGTCAAAGTACAGGGCGAATAAAAAACACCATCACCTTGCAGCGGATACCCCACACTTACAGGACAATCTTTTCATCATCATCCCATGAGCGATTTTCTTAAACACGAGTGCGGCGTAGCCGCCATTCGTCTGCTTAAGCCTCTCTCTTATTTTCAGGATAAATACGGCTCCACCCTCTGGGCATTCAACAAACTGCTCATCCTGATGGAAAAGCAGTACAACCGCGGCCAGGACGGCGCAGGTATAGGCTGCGTCAAACTGAACATGCCTCTGGGGCAGCCTTATCTGTTCCGCACCCGGGACGCCAGCAAAGACGCCCTTACGAGCATCTTCAATGGGCAAATCAAGAAGCTCAATAAAAAAGTCCGCCGCGGCCAGGTCAATCTGAAGGATGCGGCAGACATCAAAAATAACTTCGACTACGGCGGGGAAATCCTGATGGGGCATCTCCGCTACGGAACCTCCGGTCTCTTTGACGAAGGTTCCTGCCATCCCTACCTGCGCCGCACCAACTGGCCGACCCGTACTCTGATGGTTCTGGGCAACTTCAACATGACCAATACGCCGGAATTGAACCAGCGCATGATTGAACGCGGCCAACACCCCGTCTTTGGAACGGACACGCAGACTGTCCTTGAAGAAATAGGATATCACCTGGATGAAGCCCATACGGATCTCTACCGCGCCCTGCGGGACAGCGGCATGCCCGGCCCGGAAATTCCCCATGCCATTTCCTCCCGGCTCAATATTCAGGAAATCATCCATAACTCCGCCAAACAATGGGACGGCGGATATGCCATCATGGGAGCCATCGGCAACGGGGACTACTTCTGCCTGCGGGATCCGCACGGCATCCGCCCATGCCACTACCTGATTACGGATGAATTCATCGCCGTTGCCTCCGAACGCGTTCCGCTGATGACCGTCTTTGAAGTGGAAAGCGAGCAGGTCCAAGAACTTCCACCGGCCAATATGCTCTCCATCAAAGCAGATGGAACACATGCCATTACGGAATTTACCACACCTCTGAAACCGGCTCCCTGCTCCTTTGAAAAAATTTACTTCTCCCGCGGGAACGATCCTATCGTTTACCGGGAACGCAAAGCGCTCGGAGCGGCGTTGACCCCTCAAATCGTGGATTCTCTGGAAGACCGTTTTGACAAATCCGCTATCACCTACATTCCCAACACGGCGGAAACCGCTTACTACGGACTGCTGGAAGGCCTGCGCGTCTACCGCCGCAAACGCGTGCATGCCCAGCTTCTGGAGGCCCTGAGAAACGGGACTCTGGATGAAAACATGCTGGACAGCGCTATCCTGAAGCGCTGGCCGCGCGGTGAAAAAATCGCCCACAAGGATATCAAAATGCGCACTTTCATTACGCAGGAAAAAAGCCGCGCGCAACTGGTTTCCCACGTATATGACCTCACTTACGGTGCTGTAGGGCCGGAAGACGTGCTCGTCGCCATTGACGACTCCATTGTCCGCGGCACCACTCTGAGAAGATCCATCCTCCGCATCCTGGGCCGCACCAATCCTCGGAAAATCGTCATTGCATCCACCGCCCCGCAAATCCGGTATCCGGACTGCTACGGCATTGACATGTCCGAACTGGGCAACTTCATCGCCTTCCAGGCGGCCGTCTCCCTGATCAAGCAGCACGGACAGGCCCGTCTGCTGGAAGAAGTGTACAAGGCATGCAAAGAAGAGCTGGCCAAACCCAAGGAAGAACGGCGCAACTGCGTGAAGGCTATTTACGAAGGGCTGACTGAAGCTGAAATCTCCCGGGAAATCACCCGCCTGGTCACTCCGCACGACGCGCCGTGCCCTGTGGAAGTCATCTTCCAAACCATTGAAAACCTCCATGAATCCATAGAAGGCCCCTGCGGCGACTGGTATTTCACCGGAGATTATCCCACTCCGGGCGGATACACCACAGTTAATGTGGCATACATGCGCTGGTTTGAGGGTAAAGGGGGCCGTGCATACGATTTGCCCTTGTAGCACATCCCTTTTTTTGGGTATTCTGCTGTTGATATGTCAGGACCCATTGCATACACGACCTTGGAAGACACCGAACTGGTCGCCAGGGCACGGGAGGGAGACTCACGGGCTTTTGACGAACTCGTCATTCGCCACAGCCGCAAGCTCCATGCCACCCTGTACCAGATGACGGACAACTACGATGATGCCTATGACATCGCCCAGGAAGCGTTCTCCAAAGCCTACCGGGCCTTGCGCTACTTCAACGGGCAAAGCGCCTTTTATACATGGCTGCACTCCATTGCCGTCAACCATGCCAGAAACTTCCTGAAAAAACGCAACCGCAGAATGACCTACAGTCTGGACGACGACGAGTACGGCGACCATACGGAAAAGGACATGAACATGGCGGATGAAACGGATGGAGCGGATCCGGAACGCCGCACTCATCTGAATGAGCTGCAACTTAAAATTAATGAAGCCCTGAAGAAACTCTCATCCAAACACAGGGAAGTCGTTGTCCTTCATGATGTGAAAGGACTCAATCATACGGAGATATCCGCCCTTCTCGGAATCTCTGAAGGAACGCTCAGATCACGTCTGCACTATGCTCACAAGGAACTCCAGGGGCTCTTGGCGGAATATCTGAGCTAATAGATTAAAAAAATATTGAACGTCAGTTCTCGCTGCCATGTCAAACGCATAGTCCCACATTTCGGGCTAAAATACCCTAACCTCTATTATATTTAATATTAACGAAGATGGATAAACAATCCACAGATCACAAGGAAGAAGCTCTGGTTGCCATGCTGGCATCTCTCCGTAAGGAAGCCTGCTACCATGACAATTTTGAGGAAGATTTCCTCCGCAATTTTCATCTTAGAAAGGAAACCGATCAGGCTGCCAACTCTGCTTGGAAATTGTTACTCGAACGCCTGGACAACTATCTGCAAAACTTTCGTGGTTGGCAGTGGGTCTATGCTTCCATGTCCATCGTGACACTGGCAGCAGTAGGCGTTATTATCGCATCCGGCAACATGGATGAGCCTGCCGACTCTTACGTAGCCTCCTCCCAGGAAAAAGAAGAAATTCTCCTGACGGAAAAAGCCGTGCCCGTAAGTAAGGAAACTATTGAACGAACCTCTACTGAAGCTGCCCCTGCGGAAAAACCTGAATTCACCACGGGTGCGTCTTCATATGATACATCAGACAACAATAATCAGCAAAAAACCAATTCCAATACCGATAAGAAACCGGTATCCCGCGTTCTCATTGAGATGTAACAATCCATGATGAACCTGGCTCCTATATTGACGGGCATAGCCGTTGCTGGTCTGATTTACCAGGCAGCGGCCGTGCCTGTCCCTTTTAAGATAGAAGCCGTTCCCCCCCAGGGGGGAGGGGTGCCGTACACAACCATGGCGGCGCAGGTCGGCAAGGACATGCTGGCCTCCCTGATCCCTTACCGGGTTTTAAAAAACGCAGGCGTGTCCTACTACCTCGGAGACAGGAACACCCCGCCCCTTCAGGTTTGGGCTCAGGAAAAACTCACGGGCCTGACAATCTTCAAGGTGGATCCTGCCCGTATATACGACGGGCAGGCGCTTCTTACCCCTTCCAGCATCCTTAAACGCGGCGACAAGCTGTCCTTTGCCAGCAGCAAGAATGAGACTACGCAGGGAATTTACGTGGGCATGGAACACTCCATCGGGGACACCAGTTTTCCCCTGCGGCTCATCCGCGCCCAGTTCCCCAAGCTGGCAGTCCCGCCCATCGGCCAGCCATGCTACGACTCTGAAAACCGGCTGGTCGGCATTGTGCTGGGAGTTTCCCGCAAGGGAACTTGCCATCTGCTGCCCGCCCGGGCCATCTCATTCCTGGCGACCCATCCGGAAGCCAAAAGGGTGCGCCTGGGATGCCTGCTGGACATCAACTCCTCCACCCCCGTCATTGAGGGCCTTATCAACGGAGGGCCTCTTGCACGGGGAGGAATCCAGACCGGGGACATTCTCATCAACATCAACGACACGCCTATCCGCAACTACGGGGACATGTTGGACGCCACTTATTACCTTACGGGAGACAAACCTCTGTCTATCGAAGTCATCCGCGGCACCCAGGTGGTCAAAAGCAAGGGAATCATCCCCACGCAGGATTCCCGTTAATCCAAACCCGGGCTCCAAATAAAAGCCGGTGCTTCGGACGGCCCCGCTCAAAATCGGCCAGAATCTTCTTTCAGGCTTGAACTCGCCCGCCGGCGCACTTAAAAAAGGGCGTGCTTCAAATCGTCTTCAATAAAATCAGCGCTGCGGAAGTATCCAGCATCCCCACTCTGGAACAGCTGGATCTGCTCGGAGACTTTCAAGTCTCGGAATCCACCCTTCAAACCCTGGATGACGCCCGTTTCGGCAAAATGGAAAAGGATGGCAAAATTCTTTACCGCTACGTCGCCAAAGACTACCGCATCTACTTTGAAGTCATTGAAGGCAAAGTGATCGTCCACCGCGTTCTGCACGCCAACAGCCTGAACGATTTCCTGTTTCGCACCAATATTTCCCCGACTGCCGGTGAAGATGAAATCCTGAGCCAGTCCAAACACTTCTGGAAACTCATCGACGAAGGCAAAAACGCCTCCAAAGCCTGACCTTTTCCCATTCATGGCCTGCATCATTCTGGGCGTCACCGGCTCCATTGCCGCATACAAGGCGGCGGACATCGCTTCCGCCCTGGTCAAACACGGTCATGAAGTGCACTGCGTCTGCACAGCCAAAGCCCTTGAATTCGTCACCCCCCTTACCCTTCACACGATTTCCCGCCACCCTGTCTTCTCCTCCTTTGAAGATGAAAAGGCGGACTGGGTTCCCCCGCACATCCAACTGGCCCAGCAGGCAGATCTTCTTCTTATAGCCCCTGCCACGGCAAACGCCATGGCCAATTTCGCCCACGGCCTTGCCCCGGATATGCTCAGCTCCCTCTATCTGGCCTGCCAGTCTCCGGTGCTCATTTGCCCGGCTATGAATGTCCACATGTGGGAACACGCGGCGACGCAGCAAAATGCGGCCGTCCTGAAGCAAAGGAAGAACCACCACATCTTCGGCCCCAGTGAATCCGGAATTCTGGCCTGCGGAGCGGAAGGCGCGGGAAAACTCATGCCGGTGGACAGGATTGTTCAAAAAACGCTCTCCCTTCTTCCGTAAGGATGGCAAAAATTGCTCTATGCCCGTTTATTGGTTTGCCCCCGGAGAACTAAATCTTTTATCATGGATGCATATGAAAATGCTCCTGTTCCTTTTCGGTTCCCTCATGCTCTGCTCCTGTGGTCCGGATAAATATCCCATCAGCTTTCATATGGAGACGGGAGCGACGGACAGCAGAAAATTCGCCTTTGAAAGGGACGGCCACTACTATAGCAAGGCCCCCTTTATCTCCCACAAAGACATTGAATCCTATTATTCCTTCCCAGCACCGGACAACACCTACGGAATCGTCGTCAACGTCCGGAAAGGCCTGGACAGCCGGGTGGAAGGAATAACAGCCGCCAACCTGGGCAGGCAAATACTTCCAATCGTCAACGGTCATGCCATGCAGCCCCTGCGCCTTTACAGCAAACCTGTTACTTCTGGGAAACTGGCAGTCATGGGAGGGTTCTCCCCGGCGGATCTTGCCGCCATGGCGGAATTTATTCCTCCGGCGGATCTCAAAAGGGAAGAGCCCATCAACAAACTGGCTGCCATTACCAAGCCCCTTCTTCCCAGCAAGGACCCTGCTCAGGAAAAAAAAGAGGCCAAAGACCCTGAAGAACACAAGGACCGTACCGTGGTCAGCACCCGCCGGGGGCGGATCTGAGCCAGCACCCTTCGTATCAGCATGCACGGCAACTCCTCTCCTCTCCTGACCGGCATCCTCCTGTTCCTTTGGGGCATGCCACTCCTGATGGCGGATATTGTAGTGCGCTTCCCCACGGAAAATACAGCCCTGCTGGACAACCGCCCGCAGGACTTCTACATGTATGTAGACCGCAACTTTGAGGGGAAGAAATCCCAGCCATGGGAAGCTGGAGCCTATGGTTTTACCCGGACCCTCGTCAGAACCCAGGCAGGCCCCGTAGCCGTCAAATTTCATGAGGGTATTGATATTAAACCTCTCAGGAGGGATGCTTCCGGCATGCCGCAGGACGACGTGCATCCCGTAGCCGGAGGCACGGTAGTCCATGCCTCCACCAACCCCGCCCACAGCAATTACGGCCGCTATGTGGTCATTGAACACCAACTGAAGGACGGTCCGCTTTACAGCCTGTACGCCCACCTGGCCTCTGTCTCCTGTAAAAGAGGCGACCGGGTAGGCACCGGAAACGTCATTGGAAAGCTGGGATACTCCGGGGTGGGATTGAACAAAACGCGCGCTCATGTGCATCTGGAACTCTGCCTCAAGCTGCAGGATGACTTTGAAAACTGGTACTCCAGTCTGAAACTGGGCACTCCCAACCGCCACGGCTCCTATAACGGACTCAATCTGGCCGGTTTCGACCCGGCACCCGTCCTCCTGCAATGCAGGGACGGGGCGGAATTCTCCCTCTCGCACCATATCTCTTCCCTGCCGGTCCAATACGTCGTGCGGGTTCCCTCTTCCGGCAAGCCGCCCAGCCTTGTCAAACGCTACCCCTTTCTGCTGAAGCCGGGTTCCGCCACCCCCCAATCCTGGGAAATCAGTTTTACGGGAGAAGGGGTTCCCGTTTCCGTGGCTCCTTCCAGCCAACCATGCACGGAACCCGTCGTCATCCGGGCCGTTCCGCATCCTTTCTCCCAACTGTACAGGACCTGCAACCGCGTTTCCGGTTCCAGCAAGGACCCTAAACTTACCGCCGCCGGCAAACGCTACATCCGGCTCATCTTCATGGGGCCTGAATCATAATCCTACGATGATGCAAACCTTTTCCAGATTCCATCTTCCCCATACCGTTCTCACATCCTGCGCGGCTGTCCTGCTTTCCCTGAACGGCACATCCCCCGCAACTGCCTCCCTCCCTTCGGGAGAAACCTTCCCGCAGGACAGGCAGGATCTTCTGGAAAACAAAAAATACCAGCAGGGGCTGAAAGCTCTGGAAAACCGCCTTCCCCTGGAAGCCAGCAAGCACTTCCAGGAATGCCTGTCTTCCAAGAACCTTTCGGAACCGCAAAAAGCCATTATCCTCCCCTTTCTGGCAGAAGCCCTGATTCGCGCCAAAAAAACGGAAGAAGGACTGAATGCCTGGGAGCAGCTGCCGGACTCCCCCATGAAATCTTACTGGACAGCGGTGGGACTTTTCAATAAAGGCTCCTTTACCAAAGCCCTGGAAAAACTTACCGCCATCCCGGAAACAGATCCGCTCTCCCTCTACGGCTTTCAATTGAAAGCCCAGCTTGCGCGCCGGCTTCAGGACCAACAGCTTTTATTGGAAACCCTCAGCAGGCTGGGGCAGGCGGAATCCTCCGCTGTCTCCCGCCCCGCGCTCCTTCTCCTGGCGGATGTACTGGTGAATCTGGAACGTTACCAGGATGCCGCCGCTATCCTTGAACAACTCAAAACGGGAACGAAAGATGAGACGGACAACAACCATCTCATGCGTTCATACGCCGAACTCATAGAAGGCAAGCTGGCCGTCAAACAGGGAAATCTGGACCAGGCCATCAAAACCTTCACCGCCGTTATGGACAACAAGTCCTATCCGGGAAAAATACGTGATCTGGGCCGCCTGGCTCTCGCCAAGGCGGAAATAGCCCGGGAGAAAAATAATCCGGAACAGGCGGAAGAGGAAACGCGTTCCCAGCCTCAGGAAGAGGAAGCTCCGCACACCGCCGGAACGGCGGAGGAACGCCTGTTGGCGTTTATTGGCGGCAAATCGGAATCCGCCTTGCTGATGGACGCCTTCAATATTCTGCTGGATGAAGGCATCTTCCGCACCAATCCCCAGGCTCTGGAAAAACTCAACGGCTGGGTAAAGGCCAGGGACGCATCCCGCCAGCCGGCGGCCATGTACGCCATGGGAAAACTTCTTCTGGAAAAAGATGACCTGTCAGGCGCCGTCAAAATGGCGGAAGAAGGGCTCTCCAAATATCCCCAGAGTCTTCCCGTTCAAATTCTTTCCCTGAATACCATTACTGTTCTGCTGGATAAAAACCGCCTGAAAGAAGCGGAACACCTTATTTCCAAATATCCCGGTTCATCCCCTGACCTTGTCTTCCAGCAGGGAGCCCTGGCTTTCCTCAAAAAAGACTACTCCCTGGCGCAGAACCTTTTCCGGGAAGCGGCACGCAGCGCTTCGGAAGCAACGGCGGAAAACGCCCTGTTCAATGAAAACCTGGCCGCCCTGAATGCCAATGACTCCTCCGGAGCCGCCGCGCTTATCAAGGAAGCCGCAGGATCTCCCCGTCTCCGGGAAAGCATCCTCTTTGAACAGGCCCACTACGCCGCTAAAAGAATGGATCCTCAGGCTGCAGAATTACTGGCAAATTTCATAGCTCTGGCGGAAACTCCGGACCTGAAAACCCAGGCTCGGCTGGACCAGGCGGAAGTAGCCCTGAATCTCAACCCTCCGGACCTGAAAACCGTGCAGGCTATCATCCCCCTGTTGGAAAAAGAGCAGTTGTCTCCGGAACAGGCCATGCAGCTGGCGCGGCTGAATATTCTGGAAGCGGAGAGCCGGCAGGAATGGCCCAGCGCCATTCAGGCCTGCCGGAGAGCCATTGCCCTGGATGCGGAAGGCAAACATGCGGATATGCTTTACCTCAAACTGGGAGAACTTCTGTACAAAAACGGAGACTTCCATGAAGCGCAGCTTATTCTCCAGCCCTTTCCCTCCAAATACCCTGACAGTCCTCTTCAGGCGGCAGCCCTCTTCCTGGCAGGAAAAGCCGCCCAGCAAAGTAATGCCGGCAACACGCTGAACGCCGCCCTGAACATCTTCAAAACCCTGGGCGCGGGAAACACCCCCTTTGCCCAGCCAGCCAGAATAGAAGAAGCTTCCATTCTGCTGCGCATGGGAAAGGCGGATCAATGCATCTCCACCCTGGAGAACCTGCTTTCCTCCCCATTGCCGCGCTACATGCGCCTTCTGGCCCTCTCCATCCAGGCAGACGCCTGGGTGACTAAGGAAGATACCCATTCGGACACTCTGCGCAAGGCCATCAACCTCTGTACGGAAATCCTGAATACGCCCAACCTGGGGCTGGCCTGGAAATTCAAAGCCCTGACCCAGCGGGCCCAGTTCTACGAACGAATGAATGAACAAAAAAAGGCACTGGACGACTATGCCTCCATTCTGGCCCATACGCCCAGCGGAAGTTCCGCCAACAAACGCAGGGACTGGCACTGGTTCTACAATGCCGGTTTTGCCTCCATCCGCCTGCTGGGCCAGCTTCAGGACTGGGACGGAGCCCTGGCGCTGGCAAAAAAACTGGCGCAGACTTCCGGCCCCAGAGCCAGGGAAGCAGCGGCTTATGCGCGGCGCATCCAGCTGGAACACTTCATTTGGCAAGATGAACCGGAAGCTTCCGTACTGGAAAATGCAAATCCGGCGGCACCGGAGCAAACCGCGGATTGAGCCCCCGTCATGGATACCCCACACACAGCAAAAAACTGGAGACTCAACGCAGCGGCCATCATCATGGACGCTGAAGGCTGCGTGTTGCTGGGCAAGGACAGCGGCCGCAACCCGTACTGGCATTTCCCGCAGGGAGGCGTCATTAAAGACGAAAGCATTGAACAGACTCTTGCACGGGAAGTATGGGAAGAAGTGGGGCTGCGCCCTACGGAATACACCATTGTCAGCCGCGTGCCCGGCCTGCGCTACAAATACCCTTCCGGCAACCGTAAAGTTACGCGCTGGATAGGCCAGGAACAAACTTACTTCCTTGTGCGCTGCAAAACCAGGCGCCCTAAAACGGATTTGCACCGCAGCCCCGAATTTTCAAAAACGAAATGGATTCCCCTCCAGAATCTCAAACTGGAAATGTTTCCCAAATTCAAAAGGAAAGTCATCAAAAACGCCCTTCAGCAATTCTTCGGTCCCGGCTTTCTTTCCAAACGCGCCGCTGTGAAAACATCTTCACCCTCCTCACCCTCATCTTCAACACTAACTCCGCGTACAATGAACCGTTACCTGGTGCCTCCGGGCAAAAAACTGCGTTTAAAGGATTATTCTCCGGATGACAAATCTCTCTTCTCCGGAACCAAGGAAGAATCCCTGATTGAATTCGACAAACTGAGGGAAGAACTGCAGGAACTGCAAAAAAAACTTTTTGCCCAGCATAAGCACAAAATTCTGGTCATTCTTCAGGCCATGGATGCAGGGGGCAAGGACGGCTGCGTCAAGCATGTCTTCTCCCGGGTGGATCCGCAGGGGCTGCACGTAGTCCCCTTCAAAAAACCCACTACTGAGGAACTGGACCATGATTTCCTGTGGCGCGTTCACAAGGAAGTGCCCGCCAAAGGGCAAATAGCCATCTTCAACCGTTCCCATTACGAAGATATCATTGCCGTCCGCGTAAAAAAAATCTTCCCGGACCCAGTCTGGAAACGCCGCTACAAGCACGTCCTCGACTTTGAATCCATGCTTGCGGAAGAAGGTACCGTCATCATCAAGCTATTCCTGAATATCTCCAAGGCGGAACAGAAAAAACGGCTGGAATCCAGACTTCAGGATCCGGATAAACTTTGGAAATTCTGCATGGATGACCTGGATGACCGGAATCGTTGGGATGAATTCCAGACAGCCTACCAGGATCTCATTGAAAAAACATCTACTCCGGAAGCTCCCTGGTACATCATCCCGGCAGACCGGAAATGGTATAGAAACCTGGTTGTCGCCCGCTTGATGGTAGAAAAACTGCGCCATCTCCAGCTTTCTCTTCCCACTCCCAACTTTGATCCCGCCTCCATCATTATTCCAGACTGATAAAATCTGTCATAACGATAACTAATTTGTGCATAATAAAATTATTTTTGTACATTTCTCGGTATTCAGTTGTCCCATTATTACAAAATCTGCATTATTCACAATAACAATCAAAACTTAGAATTTCTAACGCTTGACTGTTCTAGTGAAAAATTGTTAGAAAACAACTTAACACCTAGAACGTGTAAACATTCTACATAGAAAAACAAAATCAAATGTATTTAGCATCCCAACGCAAAGAGTTTATTCTGAAAACGCTGGCCGAACATGGAGCTGCAAGGACCATTGCTCTGGCCAAACAGATGAAGGTCACGGATGAAACGGTCCGCAATGATTTGATTAACCTTGAAAAACGCGGTTTCCTCAAGCGCGTTCACGGCGGAGCCCTGGCGCTTACTCATAAATCCCTTCATGAAGACATTGTCACTCAGGACGATGTGTCTATCAGGATTGCCAAAAAAACTGTCCAGAATATTCCCGCTTCCGTGGTTATGTTCATTGACAGCAGCACCATGGGCTACCAAATATGCAACCACATCAATTCCAAGGACACGCACGTAGTTTCCAATAATCCCACGTTGCTGACCCGGCTTGAAGGTATTCCGAATCTGAGCTTCTATTGCACGGGCGGGCACTTCGACCGTGAAGCCCTGGTCTATGTAGGACAGGACGCAGCCAAGGCCACCGGCTCCCTGAGCATTGACATGGTTGTGCTGACGCCAGACTGCTACTCCCCCAAGCATGGAGCCGGATACAAGAACATGCTGCAATCCGAATTCATCAAGAGCGTCATTCCCGCAGATGCCAAAGTAATCATCGCCATGCCTTCCACCAGCATAGCGAACAACCCGGCATTCTATACCGTTGCGCCCACGCAGGTTTCCATGCTCATCACTGATGAGGCTCTTTCTCCGGAAATGGCCGATCAGATTGAAAAGAGCGGTGTCAAGGTGGAACTCGCCTGATGCCTGTCTGTTTTACAAGGGGCGGAAGTTCTTCGGAACTTCCGCCTTTTTTATCATTATCACATACTCTCTCTTTTCCATTCCATCCGATACTCCCGGCTTCCCGTCAGCTCATCCTCCCTGGAACCTATTTCTTCAAATCCTCCGCGCCGATAGAATGCACGGGCGCGGGCGTTCTCTTCGTAAACCCCCACCGTCAGCATTCCCTTACTGCGTTCCTTCACCCAGTCCAGCAGCTCTGTACCTATTCCTTCGCACTGGCGCTCCGGCGCCACGAACAGGGCGGCCAGTTCCCCTTCCCCCACCAGGCAGGCAAACCCGACAACGCGGCCGCCGTCCCTGCACACCCATGTACGCGCCCTGGGCAGGTACACCTGCCTCATATTTTCCACCAGGCCGCACCAGAACCCCACGCCCGCAAAAGAATGGGCCTGTTCGGACGCCTTCAACCAAATATTCAAAACCTCCGTTTCATCCCTGTTCTGGTAATGTTCTATTTTCATGCCTTGATAACGGGAACGCTGCCCTCTTCCTGTAGTTTATACAGATTAGCATGGCGGAGGCATGGAACTCAAGAAAGAAAGTCCCGCCTTCCGGCAAAAACGAAAGGGAAGAGCATGCCATCCGGCGTCTCTTCCCCCCTTTTCCACTCAATACACCGCCGAACCCCGGACCATGTAATACAAACGGCTTCCTGAAAAAGAGCCTCTGCCTCTCCGACCCGCCACTACGGCCTGTACACGAGCACCGGGCCAGTACGCGAAGACTGAACGCCGCGCACCTTCCGAACGGCGGCACTCACCAGGGCTACAGCCTGTTCCACTTCCTCCTGCGTCGTCATGAAAGACAGGGAAAAACGCAGGGAAGAACGTACAACCTCGTCAGATAATCCCATCGCCGTCAGCACGTGGGAAGGCATCGGCTGTAGCGTGTGGCAGGCAGACCCTGCCGAACACAGCAGGCCGGCAGGTTCCAGCAACAACATCAGCGCTTCCGCCGTACATCCGTCAAACGCCAGATTGGAAGTATTAGGAATACGTTCCATTCCGCCGGAATGCACCGTCACGCCACCCACCTGCACCCGCAGAAGATCCTCAAAAGAATCCCGCATCCGGGACAGCCGCCCGGCGTCTTCCTTCAAGTGCCTCAATGCCGCACGTGCCGCCGCCCCAAAACCAATGATTCCCGGAACATTCTCCGTGCCGGATCTCAAGCCGTACTCCTGCCCGCCTCCGAACAGCAAAGGAGAAAAAGGAGCCCCCGCTCTCCTGTACAAACATCCAATCCCCTTGGGGCCATGGAATTTGTGTGCGGACACGGAAGCATAATCCACCTCCATTCCGTGCAAATCCACGGGAATTTTTCCGGCGCACTGAACCACATCCAAATGCACGGGAACTCCGTGCTTCCCGGCGGAGGAACACAAAACCGCCGCATCCTGCAATGCCCCTGTCTCATTGTTGGCCCAGGCAAAAGAAACGCCGGATACGCCCCCTGCGCACATGGACTCCCATTTTTCCGGAATCGCTCTCCCTTCTCCGTCCACGGGGCAGACACGGCCGCAGCCCAGAGCCAAGGCAGTTTTCAGGGAAGCATCATGGTCCGTGGACAAAACGCCTACCCCCCCCTCCCGGCTCCCCCTCATCTGACGGAAAGCCATATTGGACGCTTCCGTTCCACCGGAAGTAAATATAATTTCCGAAGGCAATGCGCCCAACAGGGCGGCAACGGCGGCACGGGCCTCTTCCACCGCCTCACGCACGCGCCTGGCAGAGCCGTAACCGGCGGACGGGTTGAAAAACCGCTCCTTTAAAAACGGCTCCATGGCCTCGTAAACCTCCGAAGCCAACGGTGTGGTAGCGTTATTATCCCAATAAATCACGCCTTCATAACTCACCCAATCGCGGGAAGGAGTCAAGCCGGAACATAATGCGCGGCTGCACGAGATCACTCTTCACTTTTACCCGTAATTCCGCATAATGCGTCTCATGCGTTTCCTCATCACGGCAGGCCCTACCAGGGAAGCTATTGACCCCGTCAGATACCTCACCAACCACTCCTCCGGGAAAATGGGGTATTGCCTGGCGGAAGCGGCTGTTCACGAAGGCCACAGCGTCCTTCTCATCTCTGGCCCCACGTCCCTGGACATTCCGTACGGAGTGGACTTCCTGCCAGTGGAATGCGCACAGGAAATGTATGACGCTGTCAAAAACCAGGCTCCCTGCGCTGACGCGGCTATCCTCAGCGCCGCCGTGGCGGATTATCGCCCCGTCTCCGTTCCGGACCGCAAAATCAAAAAAACGGGGGATCGTATGATTTTGGAACTGGAACGCACTGCGGACATTCTGGGCTCCATGCGCACGGAATTCGGCTTCAGCGGCATTTTGGTAGGCTTTGCGGCGGAAACTCATGACGTGGAAAATTATGCGCGCGGCAAACTGGAACGCAAGCGGTGCGACATGATTGTGGCCAACGACGTTTCCCGCAGCGACATTGGCTTTAACTCCTCTGAAAATGAAGTGCTGCTCGTTTACCCGGACCGGACGGAGCTTCTGAAAAAAGCGCCTAAAGCACAAATTGCCCTTCAAATCATTGAGCGGGCCTGCCGCCTCGCACAGGGGAAAGCTCCGTCATGCCGAACGGCAGACCCGTTCCATGCTTGAACCGGAAAAAGGTTTGCCCCACGATTCAATACGGCATGTCAATGCCGGCTGCCTTTCCCAGAACTACATTTTCACTTTTCATGCCCGTCACTCTTCAGGATTTAGGCTGGAACGACCGCTTTCAACGCGCTTTCGACGCCGTTGCCAAACCAGGCTGGGTGCCGGGACGCCTCATCCGGGAAACGAAAATCAACTTCACTGCTCTTCTGGACGGCGGAGAAGATGTAGATGTCGTCGTCAGCGGCAGGCTTTGGCATGATGCGGCCACGGATGCGGAACTGCCCGCCGTGGGAGACTGGGTGGCTATTGATCCGGGAGAAACGGGAGACGAGGCCGTCATACGCTCCATTCTCCCACGCCAGACCTGTTTTTCCCGTAAAGCTCCAGGGAAAAGCAGCGCGGAACAGGTATTGGGAACCAATGTGGATATCGTGGCCGTGGTGACGGAGCCGGGAACGGACTTCAACCCCAGGCGCATGGAGCGCTATTTTACACTCATCCGCCGCAGCGGAGCCTCCCCCCTCATCCTGCTTAATAAGACGGATCTTTTTTCCGGGGAGGAAGTGGAAAAAGCCACGCAAATCCTGCGGGAACTCTCCCCGGAAAGCGCCATCATCAGCATCAGCGCCCTGCACAACAGGGGAATCAGGGAATTCCGCAAATGTCTTTCCAAGGGAAAAACCATCTGTATCGTCGGATCCTCAGGCGTCGGAAAATCCACACTGGTCAATACCCTGCTGGGAGATGAATGGCTCTGGACGGGAGAAGTCAATGAAGTAACCGGCAAAGGGCGCCATACGACTGTGGCGCGGGAACTGGTGCTCCTCAAGCATGGAGGTTTGCTGATTGACAATCCCGGCATCCGGGAAATCCAGATGTGGACGGATGAACACACCCTCCGTGAAAGCTTCGCGGATTTGACGGAGCTGTCCCATGAATGCAAATTTGCAGATTGCAGCCATGGTAAAGATTCCGGCTGTGCCATCAGGAAAGCCGTGGACGAAGGGCGGCTGGACAAAGAGCGGTACTTAAACTTCCTGAATTTGGAAAATGAAATCGCCCGGCTTGCAAAACGCCAGAAAAAAAGGCAAATGAACATGGAACGGGCCGGGAAGAGAGACAGGAAAGTGCAGGCCCGGAACTATGAAGACCGCGTGGAGCTGGAACGCCGCCATACCCCCAACCACCGCAGCCATGACTGATTCACCGTCAAAATTGGCTTGTCAAACTGCAAAAAGCCGCCTAATGGTGAAGAATGCTATTCTCATGCAGCTTCATCCGCACTTCCCTGGCTTTTCTGGCGTTGGGGACGCTTCCCCTATCTGCAGAGGAACAGCCGGTTCCCGCCCAAGACGGCCCTGCCGTATCCATTACTGACCTGAAGCCCGTAAAGCTGGAGAGGGACGCCCACAGCAAACTTCTTGTAGCGCAATGCACTGTCAATGGGGTTCCGTGCAATCTTATTGTGGACACGGCGGCATCCCACACCACATTTGACATCAAATTCATCAAGAAAAATTTCCCCGGCCTGCCGCTTGAAGATGTGCAAATCGCCCCTGGCTCCAACGTCAATGCAGCTCCCCAACTATTTGCCATGCGGTCCTTCTCCATGGGTGGGCTTCATATTAAAAACTTCTTCGGCCTTGCCCTGGATCTTACTCCCCTGCAAAAGGATATGCAGGTGAAGGTGGACGGCATTCTGGGCATCAACTACCTGGGCTTCTCTCCGTTCCTGCTGTCCGTCAGGAACGCTTCCCTGCAGTTTCTGGAACGATCCCGCTTCCCCGTCCAATACATGAAGCCGCTGGATGTGGAACGTGATCCTTCCGGAATTTTCTACATCCTCTGTTCCCGTGGGGGAAACACTTTTCCGCTGGCTCTTGACTCCGGCTCTTCTCTTTCCATGGCCCCGGTGGAACAGTGGCCCGCGGATCCGAATGGCAATCAGCTCACCACCAAGGCGACCGACATTAACGGACACAACGGGGACTGTACTGTCATGAAACTGGGTATCCCCTCCACGCTCCGCATGGGACCGGACTTCCAAATGGACGGCCTTTCCTTTGCCGTAACGGGAACAGGAGGCCGATACCAGATCGGCGTGGATACGTTCCAGCATTTTGACATCATCATTGATGCCCCGCAAGGGGAAGTTTTCGCTCTCCCTCCCCATTCCAAACCGGAGCCTAAGGGGCAAAAAACTCCCGATGTCAAACAGGAATCTTAAGCATGATGCAGATCATGCGAATGGTCCGGGCCGTAGCGCCGAAATGGGCTTTCAGCGCCACCTGGGCGCGGGAAGACTGGGCATGAGCCAGCAGGGGATTGTCCAGCATTTCCTTGAGCACGTCCGCCAGCCGGTCTTCGTCACACCTGGTAATTCCGTCCACGCCTTCAAGCAGCTGAACCAGACCATCGAAATTTTCCATATGGGGCCCCGTCAGCACGGGCACGCCGCAGGCGACGGCCTCAGCCGGATTCTGACCACCGTCCGCCAAAAAGCTTTTGCCGATCACGGCTACATCCGCCAGTGCGGTCCAATCCCTTAATTCCCCTGTCGTATCCGCGATGTAACAAACATGATCCTTCAGGTTTTCCGGAATCTCTCCATCAGTCCGCAGCACACACTGCCATCCCTGGGCCTCCAGTTCCCGCACCACGGCATGGCGGCGTTCCGCATGCCTGGGCACGATCAGGGGAAAGCCCCCCGCCTTGCGTGCCGCCTCTGCGATCAAAACTTCCTCCCCGTCATGCGTGCTGGCGGCCAGCACCACAGGCTTGCCGCGTTTCAATTTGTCCAGAATGGAGGCAAACTCCGCATTCGCCTCCTTGCGCTCCGCCATTTGCTGGTCAAATTTAATGCTTCCCGTTACATGGATGATGGAGGAGCGCACGCCTACGGATTCAAACCTCCGGACATCTCCCTTATCCTGTACGCCCATAGCGTCAAGGAATGAAAAATAATACTTTGAAATCCATTTAAAAGCGCGGTAACGGCTCTCGGACCTGGCAGACATACGGGCATTAATCATCGCCATAGGTATGCCGCGCACCTTGGCGGCGCGGGCAAAGTTCGGCCACAATTCGGCTTCCACCAGAATAATAGCCTCCGGCTCAAAACGGTCAAAACACCTCCCCGGCAGACCCAGAAGGTCAAAGGGGGCATAAATCACGCGTACGCCGGGAATCTGAGCATTCACAGCCGTATCATGCCCCGTAGCCGTACTGGTGGCCAGCACGGCGGAACCTCCGCGTTCCCGGAGCCACGCCCGGAGAAATTTGAGAGCCAGCACCACTTCCCCCACGCTCACGGCATGCACATACAACACCCCTTTCGGCTCCCGGTTATAGGAGACCCGGTACAAGCCGAAGCGCTCCAGAAGCCCCGTGCCGAATCCGCCTCTCCTCTTCTGCTTAAGCAGATAGGAGGGCAGCGTTACCAGCCACCCGACGGTATACAGAATATTGTAACAGAAAGAAAACAGGAAGGCTTTCATCTTACTTCTCAGGCAATTGGTAGAACAGCAGCATATTTTTTCCGTACCGGCGGGTATCCACCAGATCCAGGCCGTCAATTTCCGCGGCGCCTTCCCTTCCGGTACCCCAGCCCTCCTGCACTTCCGCAATAAACACGCCGCCGTCCTTCAACAATCCGGCAACTCCTGCCTCCGCCAGCTCAACAATAAAATCGCGGTCCGCCGGCCCCTTGCAATAAGGAGGATCTGCAAAAACAATATCGTACTTCCTGCCGGCCAGCAGTTCCCTTTTTACAAACTGGACGGCATCCCCCTGGATAACGGTCCCGCCTTCCAAGCCTGTTTTGACGAGATTGGCCCTGGCCGCCGAGCAGGAGAGACGGGAAAAATCCACCATGCGGGCGTTTCTCGCCCCACGGCTGAGAGCCTCCAGGCCAAAGGCGCCGGACCCGGTAAATAAATCCAGCACGTCGGCCCGGTCCATCAGCGGATTCAGGATGGAAAAAACGGCTTCCCTGACCCGGTCTGTCGTGGGACGTACTTCCCCTTTGGGGACAGACAGTATTATGCCGCCGGCTTTTCCGCTGATGATACGCATTGTTGTCTTACCGGAAATAAAAGGAATACCATATCCCTACTGGCGGGCCTTGGCCTTGGCCTTTTCCAGCAAAGGGTCACCCGCGATGCGGGTGACGGGAACACGCAACACGATGGACTGGTTGGCAATAGCGACGTTGTCCGGATTCTTTTCAGACATATTGTAAACGAAATAGGCATACTTGCCGTCCTTGGTCTTGCCCGCAATGATAGTCTCCGTCAGGGTGGAAAGGATAGTTTTCTTTTCCATTGTCCATTCCTTGCCACTCCATGCGCCATATACATTCAGTTCGTCATAGGAAACGTCCCCTTTCAGGGCCAGGGTTCCGTTGGGAGAAATCCAGGACTTGGTATTGGAATCATATTTCAGCGTACTCATCGGCAGCGGCCCCTGCTGCGCCACAGCAGCCAAATCCCAGATATTCCGTTCCCCCGAGGCGAAAATGCCCAGAGCCACAGGAGCCACTTCCTGCACCTGCTTCAACTTCCAGCATTCCAGATACTTGGCATACTCGTCCTTGGTCCAGCCCAGGCGTTCATCATACGGAACGGGCTGGCCGGGGACAATCTGGCTGACAAGCTCCTTCTTGTCCTTGTCGGGCAGGGAGGCAAAAACACCGTCTATTTTTTCCATAAACGGCTGCAGGCTTTCATCAAGCGCAACGCTGACGGCGGCGGCTTCCACCATTTTGCCAACCGGGAGATATTCGTCAATTATTTCCGGCTTTTCCGCTGCGGACAAGGAAGAAACCAGAACAGGAACCATCAGAGCTAAAGCCAGATTGCGGAGCACTTTCATAACGTGTTCGTACATTTTACTCAACAAAAGACCCTTGGCAAGAGTCAAAGTGAGTGTTATCCGTATGTACATCATGAGTTGGAAGTTACTTTTCACTACCCTGTCCGCCGCCCTGTGCCTTGCTTCCTGCGTATCCACCCCGGCATCCCGCATCCAGAAAAATCCGGCCCTTTTCAACTCCCTCCCGCCCAGCCAGAAAATACTGGTGGAAGCCGGACAAATTGCAGAAGGAATGTCTCCCCCGGCCGTTTTCCTGGCCTGGGGAGACCCCTCCGCCGTAGCGGAAGGGAACCTTAACGGAAAATCCGCCACCCGCTGGATTTATTCTTCCCTTCAGCCGGTTTACACCCCGCCGCCCTCTTTCTGGGCCGGCCCTTACTGGGGCGGACCCTACTGGGGACCGGGCTTCTACCGCCCCTATTATCCTTATTACAATGATGTCACCTATGTGCCGGTAAACACCGGGTATGTACTCTTTATCAATGGCAAAGTGCAGTCCTGGGAACGCAGGCGCTGACGAAAGAAGAGCCTGCTCCATGGAATGAAACAGAAGCGGCGCGGGCAAAAGGAGGGCAATCTCCCGCTGATGCGCCGTTTTTCTCGCCGCGTTTCCGACTGCCCCTCTAATCCCCGCCCCTGGACAGGGGGCGTTCCAGTTCTTTCCGGAATTTGGGAAAGAACTCCTTCAATTCCCCGGAAACCTTCGGGTATTCCAGCCTCATCTCCGCCAGAGCCTCCACAATGGCGCACAGGCAGACGAGCCGGGAATACCACTTGTTGTCCGCCGGCACCACATACCATGGAGCTTCCCGGGAAGAAGTATGGCGTATCATCTCCTCATACGCTTTCTGGTACTGATCCCAGAATTCGCGCTCGTGGATATCCCCTTCTGAAAATTTCCAATTCTTGTCCGGAGTATCCAGCCGCGCCAAAAGGCGCTTTCTCTGTTCCTCAGGGGAAAGGTTGAGGAATATTTTCACAATGCTCGTCTTGTTGGCGAGCAGATGGCGTTCCAGATTATTAATGGACCTGAACCTCTCCTCCCAGAAAGCACCTTTGGCCTGGGAGGGATCAAATCCCTCTCCGGCCAAAAACTCCGGATGCACGCGCACGCTGAGAACTTCTTCATAATAGGAGCGGTTGAAAATGCCAATCATTCCCCGCCTGGGGAGACGGGCTACGCACCGCCACAGGAAATCATGGCTCCGTTCCAGTGTAGAGGGCTGCTTAAAGCTGCTGACCACGCACCCCTGCGGATTGACGCCTCCCATCACATGCTTCACAATGCCATCCTTCCCCGCGCTGTCCATCGCCTGCAGCACCACCAGCAGCGCATGAGACTCGCTGGCGTACAACACTTCCTGAAGCTGTTCCAGCAATTCGATTCCCTTTTCCAGCTTATCCACAGCCTCTTTTTTGCTGTCTTTGCCCAGCTTCCCGAGATCACCCGGATCATAGCGGGACAACTTGAATCCCCTGCCGTCCGTCACCCGGTACGGCTCAATAAATTTCCTGCATCTTTTGACCAGGCGGGAAGAAATATCCATCATTCCTGTAATGACACCGGCTCTTCTCAAAATGTTGAAACAACTGTAAAAAACATCAATACCCCTCTCTTTGAGAAATCCCACCCCGGCGATAGACGACAAATCCCCGGCATAATTCGGAACGTTCATACTTGCCGGAAGACTCCATGGGATGGAGAAAAGAAGCATAATCAGATGGCCGGGAAACTACGATCTCCTCATAATCAGACCATTTGCCCTTTAACGGGCCGGGAATCCATCCATAAAACTCCTTTCCGGCCCCATTGCATAAAAGCAAAACGCCCACATCATTGCCCTGTAACAATTTGCAATAAGATACAGCAGAGCGGTAATCCTCACGGCCATACAAATCATTGCAACGAATACGGATATCGCTCACCGCCCAAACAACCGCCATTAATAGAAACAGAATAGTTTGAGCAATCCTGGGGAATGACCAATCCCATGACGCCACCAGGGACCAGGCCAGACATAATACAGGCAATAACGGAGCGCAATGCCGGCCGGAAAAACGGAAATCCATCATTTCCGTTCCATAAAGGAATACGGCCCCTGGAAGCAATATCAATACCATCAAGGCAGGGACCAAGGGCCCCGCAGCCCGCTTATTCCACAAAATGATGCCGCAGACTGATCCGCCCAGAAGAATGGTGCCGGAGATCATCCCCGCCTCCAATCCGTCCATATTCCACAAAGCATCAGGGGTCATGCACATTCTCAATTCAAGACGGGAAGGCCCCATTCCGGTCAATCCCGATAACTCATACATGGAAGCGCATGCATTGACTATCCAGGAGGAGGATATGGAAACCGCACGGGCTCCCATGAAAAGAGTGTAAAGATAATATGCTCCCAACCCGGCAAATGGGAAAACCCACCAGAACAGGGATCTCCAAAACTCCCGCCTTCCAAACTGCCGAAACGCCATCACCATGAATGCCGCAGCAAAACCGAGAGCCCATACAGCCCCTGTCAGGCTCGTAAGGCATAAAAAAAACAGGGACCCAAAAAAGACATGAAATTTTACCGGTTCCCCCCGGCTAACCTGCCAGAACAACATGGAGACAGCACAGGATGCCGCTATCTGCAACATATAGGGCCTCAGCTCGTTAGCATAATAAACAAAAAACGGCGAAATCAAAAGAACAACCAGCGCCTTTGGTTCCTTCCTGAAAAACCAGGATGATAAAAATACCCAGAATATATTAAATAACCTTAGCATCCATTCAGACTCTGCGCCCGTCAGATGATGCCACAAAAATAAAAGGTAGTAATAAAAGGCCATTTGGGCATCGCTCCCGCCAATTTCACAAATCTTCCTCCAACACCCCTCTATCCCCTGCTGCATGGAGCACAATGCAGTACAACATTCATCAATCCAAAAACTTTGATTATTCAGGGAAAAAAAGAAAGACAAAAAAGGTAAAATCCACCAATATCTGATGCCTCCGTCATTGCCTTCCGCCGCCCTCTTTTGTCTCCTGCACATCGTGCAAAGAAACATAGCGGATTGCATATCCGCCACCTGTTTTTCCGCAGGAAGAAATCACGCATCCATTTGAATATCAATACAAAAATATTAAAACGAATTTGTTTTTTCTTCTTATCTCCGCAACTTTGAAAAGCTATTAATGTTTTTATCTTAGAAAAATATATTGCCACCGGATATGCAATCCGAGAAAAAATGTTATTTATATGGATATTGCGTAAAATAAAAAACTTATCCACCAAAATGAACCTGGTCCACGGCAGTATTTTCCAGCTTGCAGTCCTCAAGAGTCCATGTGCGGGGAGGCAGCACCTTGTTATTTTTAATGAGAATATTGGCGCATCTTCTGAATTGGAAAGGCTTCTGCCCCCATCCCTTAAACTCGTCATTGTAAATGACCTTATTATTGATGAATTTGAGGTTGTCCGTGGAAATGGCGAACAGCAGCGGCACATCGAACGTCTTGAAAACATTATTTTCTATCAGCACATTGCGATGATAGTAATCCCTCTGCCTGTCCAGCTGCTTGACTTCCGGGTAAATGGAAATAATGGCATTCGTAAACTGGTAGCGCGAGGTCAGGTTGTTAATGAACGTATTTTTGCGGATCACCACTTCATGGCAGGCGCCGCTTTCATACCACCCCTGGGCATCCCCTGCCAACAGAATGGCGGAGCCGGACGAATGGTCAAACAAATTGCCTTCCACCAGCACTCTCTCCGGCGTTGTAAAAAGAGATCCTCTGGCACGGTTGTTGCGGACGATATTGTTGCGGAAAACCACGGAAGGGTAAAAATCCGCATTCTCCACGGCATCCCCGGCCCTGACGGAGGAGGGGAGCGGCTCTTCCACCGTAATCACCAGTTCCGTGGAATTTTTTTTCACGGCTGTCTTCACGGTGGCCGTTCCGCCGGGTTCCAGCGTAGGACCGTTGATGAAACGGATTTTTTCACCGGGAAGAAACACCTCAAATCCCACCGCCTGCCGATGCATGTATTTGCACTTCAGGGTATGGCTGTCCACTACTTCCATCACGCCCAGGCAGGTGGAATGGACATTAATGGCGTCATCCATCATCCCTTCGAACAGGGCTTTCTCCACCATGATCCCGCCCCGGGTATTGGAAAAATGGGTCGCGTCCGCCCCGGCGGTGTGTACGCGCCCCGTACCTTTCCTGACCATGACTCCGCCGCCTTTCATGTGAAAGTCCTCCGACCTCTGGACCAGCAGAGCCATGCCTGAGCTCTGGTGCAGGGAGACATCATTCAGTGATGTTTTCCGAGCCCGGTACACCACGCATCCCGGATGGGGGCGATTATAATTCCGAAGAACCAGCGTATCCCCCGGCTTGATTCCCTTCTGCCTGAGGTTCCAGGACAGACGGAGACGGCTTCCGCCCAGCGGCTCCACATGCCCGTTCCAGCCGATATCCGATGTATTGGCGATAATATGTCCCGTCCCTTTCTCAAAGGCCATGCAGCTTCCCATTCCTTCTTCCCAGCCTTTCCCCTGAAAGACGAACCTGTTGTGCCGGATTTCGTAAGGGTAGGCCTTTTTGTCTATTTCCACTTCCGTGAACCGGTCATCCGTCTTCACGACGCGCGCCTCCGTGCACCAGGACCGTTCGTAATCCACGGATAAACGGTTGATGCTGACATTCTCGCTGTCCATCACCAGCAGGGGAACCACCTTGCCGTGAAAAAGAAACAGGGAACCATTGCCCTCCACGCGGACATTCCGCAAATCGGCCAGAGGCACACACACCGGATGAATCAGCGGCTGGTCATGGTTGGAAATATGGAAACTCATGTTCAAAGCCCCCTCCGGATAAAAATGGTAAATGCCTCTGGGAATATTCAAAACGCCCCCGCCCTGCCTCCGGAGAGCGGAAACGGCAGCCCGCAGCGCCGGCCCCTGGTCTTTTCTGACGCCGGGGACCATGCCGAATTCAGAGGCATTCACCACAGCTCCCTTCGTTCCCTGCCCACTTCCTCCCGTCTTCCAGGCCAGATCCACCCAGTCCGCATGGTCGTAGGAATTATTGTCCACCCGGTCGGCCATCAGGTAAAGACGCCGTATGCCGTTTTCCGCCACCGGAATGGAGAACTTCTTCGCGGCCATCCCCCTCTTCATCACGCCGGAACTCCATAAAACCTCGGATCCGCTCATCACGCGGAATTCCACGCTTCCGTCCCCATCCGCACCGTCATCAATGCCGCACGCCCCTTCCAGCCTCAAAACTTTCGGTTTTCCCGGAACGGGAAGGGGAATCATGGACGTAGCATGCGTACCAATTCCCGTGGCATATTTTTTGCCGCCTATGCTCAACCCCTCATTACTGAAAGACCGGTCCAGCCGGGTTTCTCCCGTCTCCTGGCGGGCCATCAGCAGGCTGGAGGATGTCACTTTTACGGCTATGGTTCCGGACCGTCCAGCTTCTTCCCCGCCTCGGGACTGCACCGGGAATAATCCCGCCAAACACGCTGCAGCTGCAAAACTCCATGAAAACATCCGGATGAACATATTCTTTATACCTTTCTCCTATTTTTCTTCTATCAGAAAAAATACAGTCCGTCCAGCTCCCATTGGGGAAAAAGATAGATTGCCTTCCATGCCGAATTCAGGGACACTATTTCCATGCGAACAGCACTCTTCCTACTGCCCGGCATCCCGCTGGCGCTTTCCTCCTGCGGGCGTGGAGGCGCCACGCTTGAAACGGATAACGTCCAGGCGGAATGGTTCCCCAACGGCAGTAAAACGGCGATTGTCCTGGAAGGGGAAAGCGAACCCGTTTCCGAGAGGGAAACCCGGCATTCCCCTTCCGGCATGACTCTTCTTTACCATTCTCTGGGGGAAGGAAGAGGAACCCTGGAGGTCACAGGAGGGTTTCCGGAAACGGCTACAGTAACATACAGCCAGGGCGCGGCTTCCGCAGTGCTGCATTTCAAAACTTCCTCCCGGGAAGTACTCTTGAATGATGTCATCCGCCTGGATGCGGACAGCAAAACAGCTTCCCTGAACAGATGGAGCTGCCAGGAACGGGACACGGCCCTGTTCCGCACCGGGACATCCGGAACCATGACCACGAAAAATACCATCCCATGCCCCTTCTGAGGATACTGAAAACGGGAACATGGAAAATCCCGTGCATACTTCTGCTTGCAGGAGCTCTGACCCTGGCATGCATTCAGTGCTCCGTCCGCTCCCTGGTGTATTTGCCTCCCCAGCCCAAGGATAAAACCGCGTATCTGGAAAAACGGGCCGCCTGGGAACCGCATCGGCGCACCTTTCGCCATAATGGGGCCAAACTCAGCGGCTGGCTTATTGAAAAAAAAGGGCAGCCCCTCCTGGTATATTACGGAGGAAACGCCATGGACATCTCCATGATGCTTCCCTACCTGGATCGGTTTCCCCATGCCAAGCTCCTGGTCAATTACCGCGGGTACGGACTCAGCACCGGCACCCCCACGGAACAGGATATCATGGGAGACTCCCTGGCTATTCTTGATTCCGTGCTGAAAGAAACCGGAAGAACGCCGGATGACGTCATTCTGGTCGGGCAAAGCCTCGGTTCCGGAGTCGCTACCCAGATAGCCTCCGTCAGACACGTGAAAAAACTGGTGCTGCTGGTTCCTTTTGACAGCCTTTTGGAAACAGCCCGCGGCCTCTTCCCGTATCTGCCCGTCAAACTTCTCCTTCCGGACCACTTCCGGTCGGACCTGGCCGCGCCCAAAGTCTCCTGCCCTGTCAGCATTCTGGCTGCGGGAGCGGATGAAGTTATTCCCCCACACCACGCCAAACGGCTTCGGGACTGTTTCTCCGTACCGGTCAGCTACCAGGAATTCCCCGGCGCCATGCATAATACCATCTGGTTCAGCCCCGGCTTTGACAAAGCGTTTTCCCAAAGCATCGGGTACTGATCCGGTTCATTCCGCAGGGGCCAGAGACACGCGGCGCAGGCAGCTTCCCTCATGCTCCAGCAACAGCCACGAGGCTTCTTCCGGCAGCGCATCCGGAAACAGGTTGGCCCATTCGACAATGAGCACGGTCTCTCCGTCCAGATACTCTTCCCACCCTATGCCGTCCAGCTCGGATTCATTCTTCAGCCGGTAAAAATCAAAATGGCACGCCGGAAGGCGTCCGTCAGCATGTTCATGCACCAGGGAAAATGTCGGGCTGGCTGCCGCCTCGGAGCTCCCCAGCCCCTCCATAATGCCCTGGGTCAGGTGCGTCTTTCCGGCCCCTAGCTCGCCCACCACGCCCAGGACTTCACCGGGCATTAAAATTTTACCTATTTGCCTTCCCAATTCCCTCATTTCCTCCGGGGAATGAGTCAAAACGGGGCCGTTTCTAAAAATTTTATGCCATTCGCTCATTTTTTCATGAAATTTTGCTTGTCTAAAAGAAAGTCATATGGTTTATTGCGGCTCCCGCATCTGCGGGCGAACCTTAACAGTGATAGCAATGGCATACGCAATTTTCAAAACAGGTGGCAAGCAGTACCGCGTCCAGACGGGCGACGTGATCGACGTTGAATGCATCAATACCCTTGAAGAGGGGGCTGAAGCAAGCTTTGATCAGGTGCTTATGGTGGAAAATGACGGAAAAGTGACCGTCGGCACCCCCATGGTGGAAGGAGCTACGGTCTCCGCCAAGGTAGTCAGCCAGTTCCGCGCCAAAAAAATCATCGCTTTCAAATTCAAGCGCCGCAAGGGCTTCCACAAGAAAAAAGGTTCCCGCCGCGCCATGACGAAGCTGGAAATCACCGCTATCAACGCCTAATTTCAACCCTTAATTTTTATCATCTTATGGCTCACAAGAAAGGTCAAGGTTCTGTCAAGAACGGTCGCGACTCCCGCAGCAAGCGCCTCGGCGTTAAAAAATTCGGCGGACAGGAAGTGATCGCGGGCAACATCATCATCCGCCAGCGCGGCACCAAGTGGCACCCCGGCAAGGGCGTAGGCATGGGTCGTGACTACACCATCTTCTCCCTGGTGGACGGCCGCGTGTTCTTTGACCGCGAAGGCCGCCGCGTCAATGTGGCTCCGGAAGGGTCTGAAGCCGCCAACTAAATACGGATTACTCTATCTCCCTGCAGGGGCGGCCATCCACAGGGATGACCGCCCCTTTTTCTATCTCTCTCCGCGCTCAAATAAATAACAGGAATTGTTCTTGCAAAACAATTGCCCCTCCCCCACTATCCACACAGAGCATGAAAAATAAGATATGAATCCCAAAGCAGATTCCAAGCAGGCCGTCCGCACCGCCTCTACCCTGCCGGTCATTTCCGGGTTGAGACTTACCAAGCAAAGGCAGGAAGTCTATCAGGTTCTTCTGGAACAAAGGGATCATCCAACAGCCAATGAAGTTTATCAGCGGGTACGCAAAAAACTCCCCAGCATCTCCCTGGCCACCGTTTATAACTGCCTGGAGGCTTTGGTGAACCACGGCCTGGTCAATCAGGTCAACTTTGAACGCAGTTCTTCCCGCTTCTGTCCCAACCTCGTTGAGCACGGACACTTTCAGGACACCCGGACTGGACGCATTTACGACATCACCATCAAGGAAGGCGTGGACCTGAAGGAATTCATCAACCTGCCCGATGATGTGTGCGTGGAAGAAGCCCAAATCACCCTGAGGGGGTCCATCACTACGCCGCAGGGCTAACTCTCTTTCATCATCATGAGCCTGGTCATTAAAAATTTGCACGCCAATGTGCAAGGCACGGAAATACTTAAAGGCATCAATCTGGAAATTCCCAAGGGGGAGGTGCATGCGATCATGGGGCCCAACGGCTCCGGGAAAAGCACCCTATCCAAAGTTCTTTGCGGACATCCGGACTATGAGGTAACGGAGGGGGAAGCCTGGCTGGACGGACAGAACCTGCTGGATATGAGCATTGACGAGCGCAGCAGGGCAGGACTCTTCCTGGCATTTCAGTACCCTATGGAAGTTCCCGGCGTTTCCAACGCCAACTTCCTTCGCGCGGCCATGCAGGCACGCATGCCCCATGGGGAGGAACTGGATGCTGTCACCTTCTACAAAACGCTCTATGCAAAAATGGACCAGCTCGGCATGTCCCGCAAATTTACGTCGCGCGCCGTTAATGAAGGTTTCTCCGGGGGGGAGAAAAAGCGCAATGAAGTGCTGCAAATGCTTCTTCTGAATCCCCTCTATGCCATTCTGGATGAAACGGATTCCGGCCTGGACATAGATGCCCTCCGCATTGTCTCGGAAGGAGTCAACTCCATGCGTTCCCCCTTCCGCAGCTTCCTGGTCATCACCCACTACAAACGCCTGCTGGACTACATCAGGCCGGACGTGGTCCACGTGCTGGCTGGCGGGCGGATTGTCCGGACCGGAGGAGGAGAACTGGTGGACGAACTGGAAAGCAGGGGATACGAGTTCCTGAAAGAAGCGGAAACAGCGGAAAAAGCATAATACCGCCAATCCGGCAATCCATCATGAGCGATACACCTGACATGTCAGATAACGGGAACACACAGAACCTGTTTGACTTCGACCGGAGCAAAGGAAACTTCTCCTTCCCGGAGCGCCATAAATTTGATGCCGGTTACGGCCTGACGGAGGCCACCATTGACTATATCTGCGACGTCAAGGACGACCCGGAATGGGTGCGCCAGTTCCGCAAAAACGCGCTTGCCGTTTTTGAAAGCAAGCCCATGCCCACCCACTGGGCTTCTCCGGATATTAAAAAAATAGATTTCTCCCAAATCCGCTACTACCTTTCCGACGGAGAACGGCCCAAACGAAGCTGGGACGACGTACCGGAGGACGTAAAGCGCACTTTCGAACGCCTGGGGGTTCCGGAACAGGAACGCCAGTTTCTGGCGGGCGTGGAAGCCCAGTACGACTCGGAATCCGCCTACTCCAACATGAAGGAGGAACTCCGCAGCCAGGGCGTCATCTTCGTCAACTCCACGGAAGGCCTGAAACACCATGAAGATGTCTTCCGCCCATGGTTTGGAAAAGTCATTCCCACGGGAGACAACAAATTCTCCGCCCTGAACAGCGCGGTATTTTCCGGAGGTTCTTTCATTTACGTGCCCAAAGGGGTTAAACTCAAGCATCCTCTCCAGGCGTACTTCCGCATCAACTCGGAAAATTTCGGGCAGTTCGAGCGAACTCTCATCATTGCGGATGAAGGCGCGGAACTTATGTACATGGAAGGGTGCACGGCACCCCAGTTTGAAACTTCCACCCTCCACTCCGCCGTTGTGGAGCTGGTCGCGCTCAAGGGCGCGAAAATCCAGTACGTCACCGTGCAAAACTGGTCCTCCAATGTCTTCAACATGGTCACCAAGCGCGGCCTTGCCATGGAAGATGCGGAAATCCGCTGGATAGACTGCAACATTGGCTCCGGCCTCACCATGAAATACCCGGCGGTGGTGCTCAAAGGCAGACGCGCGCGCGGAGAAGTCATCTCCATCGCCCTGGCAAACACGGGCCAGCATCAAGATACGGGAGCCAAAATGATCCATGCGGCGGACGACACTACGTCCAACATCGTTTCCAAATCCATCAGCATCGGTGAAGGGCGCGCCAGTTACCGGGGCCAGGTAATCATGGGCAAAGGGCTCAAGGGTTGCAAAAACAACACGGAATGCGACGCCCTCCTTCTGGCGGCCAACAGCCGCACGGACACGTACCCTGCCATCACGGTAAAAGGGGATGGAGGCACGGTGCAGCATGAGGCCTCCGTCTCCCAGGTCTCTGAAGAAATGCTCTTTTACATGCAGCAGCGGGGCATCCCGAAAGCAGCTGCGATGTCCCTGGCCGTCAATGGATTCATTAACGACCTCGTTCAGGAATTTCCCATGGAATACTCTGTGGAGCTGCGCAGGCTCATTGATCTGGAAATGGAAGACAGCATTGGATAAGGAGGGAAACAATGAACCACTTGCTTAACGAAGAACAATTCCCCGCAGGCTTTCTTCCCGCATGGTTTGAAGCCCGGCGCCGCCATGCCCTGGAACAGGCGGAACGGCTTCCGGAACCTTCCCGCCGTATGGAATCCTGGCGTTTCGGCACCCCCGGCAACGAATCCCTGGAACATGTTGAAGCGGCTCCTCCCGCAGCTCCGGAAACCTTGGCCCCTGTTATCAGGGAACAAGCCTCCATGCCGGAGGCTCTCCGCATTGTTTACGCCAACGGGACCCCCGTTTCCATCCCGGAAGAACTGCCGGAAGGTCTTTCCGTAATGGATATGGAAGACTTTGTTCTGCAATGCCCGGACACCGCCCGGAAATACCTGGGAACAGAGATGGAAACGCTCGGTTCCGAAAAATTGTCGGCATTCACTACGGCCCTCCAGCACAATGGGCTGGTTATTATGGCGGACAGGGAAATCTCCCTCCCTCTGGAAATACTCCACTTCATCTCCGGAGATAACGTGGCCGTTTTTCCCTCTACGCTGCTCATTGCGGAAACCGGAAGCCGCCTGCGCATTCTGGAACGCCACCTTAGCGCAGACCATGGCCGCCAATTCTGCGGAGCGCTCCAGCAGTACCATCTTTCCTCCGGGTCATCTGTCAAATACGCGCTGGTTCAGGAACTTAACAGCCGCTCCCGTGCCGTGGAGCTTTCCCATATGATGGCGGATAATTCCGCGGAAATGGAACATCTCGTCAGCCATCCCGGCGCGGCATGGGCCAGGCAGGAAACGGTCTGCATCCTGAACGGAGACGGCGCAGGAGTCCGCCTGCTTTCCGCCAATCATTTGAAGGAAAACAAGGAGCTGGACCAGAGGACCTACCAGAAGCACCTTTACCGCGGAGCCTCCAGTAACCTGCTTTACGCTAATGTGCTTGACGACGAAGCCATCAGCATTTTCAGCGGCATGATTCTGGTGGCGGAAGGAGCGCATGACACCAGCGCCTATCAAAGCAACCGCAATCTCATTCTCAGCCCCAGAGCGGAAGCCAATTCCATTCCCGGCCTGGAAATCCTGGCGGACAGAGTGCAGTGTTCGCACGGTTCCGCCACATCCTCCATTTCTCCGGAAGAAATCTTCTACCTGCTTTCACGGGGCATTCCGGAGCAAACGGCGCGCAGGATGATTGCCCAGGGCTTCCTGAAACATGTCTTGGACCAATTTTCCGATGAAACCATACGTACCGCGGTGGAAAGCATCATTCTGCCCTGACCGCTATGTCATGAAAACAAAAAAGACGGAGAGCAGGCCCCCTACCCCATCTTTCCCGTTCTGATATTAATGCGCCGCTGTAAGAAAGCTGTCACAAGCAGAAACAGGGCAGTTCCCCCCATCATGCTGTAATACCATTCACGGTAAGGCGTATGGTACTGAAGGAGGATTTCCGTCTGCTGTTCCGAATCCGGAACAGAAACAAGAATAGCATAGCGCTCAGTACTGGATAAAGGAAGCTCTTCCCCCTTCCCGGTGCGGGCGCTCCATCCCCTGGAATAGCTCTCAAGAACAGATAATTCCTTTGTTCCTGGCGGCACGGTGACATGAATCTTATTATTCGTTCTCCAATCCGGGACAACAGGAGAAAAATGACTCTCTTCCCCCTGGGTTCGGACGAAATAGCGTCCACGGTACAAGGGATTTTCCAGCAAGAAGAAATCTTCCGTTTCCTGAACCAGAATCCACCCGTCAAGAGACGGCCTTCCGGCTCTGGCATCACATAACAAATGGGAAATGCCGGCCATGGCATAATCTTCCGGATGATAATGTCCATCCGACAAAGGCCTCAAATATTTGGGCTGTACCGTTTCATAGCCTGAAGCCAGTCTTATTCCATATGTGGATAAATGATTGGTACATAGAAAATCCAAGTCATTATGGGGATTGACGATGACAACGGCTCCATCCCCCACATGACCGCGGAACTCGGGCATCCACTCCGGTTCTCTATAAAGACAGCCGCTTTCCGGTTTGTCGGAATAGGCAAGCCAGGAAGAAGAAAACACTATTTGCTCCCCAAAGGTACATAACACCACAAGTCCTGCCCACCACTTCGGATAACGGCTGGACATATTCAGGCGGGAACAGGCCCAGCCCCCTACGCCGACCAGTAAAATCAATAAGGCATTGCGCCAATCCCAAATCATCAGCTGGTCCAGGAGCCGCTCGCTTCTGAGCAAATACCAGGAATGACGGTATTGTTGCTGAGAAGTCGTTATGTTTCCGTCAATAAAGCTATGCAATTTTAACAGCAATGGTTCATGGAAACACTGAACGGCTACCGATACGGCAAGCCATACGCACAAAATTCCAATTCCCCACCAGGCAAGTCTGCGCCAGACAGGAAGAGCCGGATGCCTCCCAAGGTCAAATAACTGCCATCCGGCAAGCCAGCTCATTCCGAAAGCCATCACAACCGTGGAACGTGAATAAAGAAAAGTGGAAAGAGGTGTGCATGAAACAATGAAACTGACAAGAAAACAGAACTTGGCCGTCAACGGCGCCCGTCGGTTAAACAATGCCAGAACAGCCAGCACAAAAACAATTCCTCCACCAAATTTGATATCGAACAAATCAGCTCCGATCACTTTGGAAATACTGATTGTCTGGGGAATGCCGAAGAGCGTCGGCATCACAGATGTGGCCAGAAAAGGAAGATTTTCCAGCCCCCAGACAAACGGCAGGCTTTTACAGCCTTCCATGCGCGGCAGGGTGTCCACAAAAACATCCAAGGAAAGCAACGCCGCCAAAAATCCGGAGACCAAATAAAAAGAAGATGATTTCAGAAAAACTTTCCAGGACCAGCGGTCTGTCCGTTTCCACCAATCAGCAAGAAACACGCACAGCACCAAAAGAAAAACAAAGAGGCACGCTTGCAGATGGCCACCTCGGAATCCAAGAGCAATAAAAAGAATAGAAGGAAGATGCACCCATTTGTTTTTCCTTCTCCCTTCCAACAGGGACCAGACAATCAACGGAGCCCAAATCATGCCACCAAGCCACCGGTCATATATCCACATAATAAACTGGGAATAAAAACTGAAGCTCACGGCTCCCAGCAATACGTACGGAACGGGAATTCCCCTGGATTTCAGCAGTATGATCATCCCCAGCCCCGCAATAAAAAACTGCATCCAGATTCCGACATCCCATGCCGTCCAGAAAGGAAGAAAACCAAATAACCAATGATGCCAATCCCCCGGGCTTAACATGGTATTTTCCGGCAGTGAAGTTCCATTGTGGGTATAAGGGTTCCATCCCATATATCCATCACTTTTCCAGGACTGCTGCATCGCCCAGCTATAGGGTAAATATTGAGAAGCTCCATCTACGTTATATTGGTTATGGACCTCCTCCATTGGCTGAGTCGCAAATGGTTTAAACAGGCATTCCACACAATCTACCGGGGCTAAAACTTTTCCTCCGAACACGGCAGGAGCAAAAAAAAGCAGTACAAGTGCTGCCCAAATGATTATCCCCCGCCATAAGGGAATTTTCCCTGTTTCTTCACGATTCATTAATAATAAAAATCTGACATTAAATACCCATGCATACCAAGACCAAATCCCTGCAAACGGACGAAGGAATTTCTCCACAGAATTTTTTAAATCCTGTTTTTATCTTTCTCCTTCAGCACAGGAATTATATCAATGCATCGGAACGCCTTTTTCTAACGGATTTACAATCCGTTACAGCCAGGAAACGAGAAAAAACTCTTGTTCTCACGGAAAGTTCCGCTCTTTACGGTTATTGAAACGTGACTCCGTTTCAATATGCAATGGACTCCATGAAAGAGGATTTGCCAAAATTCTGCTTTGGGCCCGGGTATTGTAGACATTTTCCGTGTTCCCGTCAAAAAGGTGAGTCCAGGCAAATTTCTGTTCTGCATAAAAACCCCTGATACGTAAAGGAACAACGTTGCAAGTTCTTTTCCCTTAGAGTTACAGCTTGACTCCGGATTGTAAATTCGCCCACCTTCCCAAGGAACCGCTGTTTCATCAGAAAACGCTTCACCTGAAACTATTTTCATTCTGAATTTCCGGTTAGGCATCTTAAGAAATGCATCAAAAAAATCTGGCCGGGATGATAAGAAATAGCGTTGCAGCCGGTTGATGACCTGCCCGACAAACAGATTGAGGGAACAAATATTGAGACTCATCATTCCATATAAAAATATGAATAAAGAGAAATCGGATAAACAGGAACAGAGGTAGCCCGGCAGGATCGCCATGTAAATATTTCATCCGGCATCTACCAAGGAAAGCGGAACCATTTTTTGAAACAAGGAAGAATATTTTTCCGTTATTATTATGGTATGGTCACATTTTACAACATCATCCTCTCTACCGCCTTTTCCCTGCTGATACTGCCTGTGGCGGAAGCGGCACGGCCCAATGTGGTTCTCATCAATGCGGATGACCTTGGCTGGGCGGAAGTGGGTTGCTACGGTCAGAAAAAAATCAAAACCCCGAACATTGACAGGCTGGCCTCCGAGGGACAGCGATGGGTTTATTTTTATTCCGGGGCTCCGGTTTGTTCCCCTTCCCGCAACGTGCTGATGACGGGCAGACATACGGGCAGCTGCGACGTACAGGATTTGAAGCGCGTGGACGAGAGCGAAAACTGGCGCGACCTCAAGGGAGACTGGCCCATCGAAGAAAAAACCTACACCCTGCCGGAAGCCATGAAAAAGGCCGGGTACACTACGGCGGTATTCGGCAAATGGGGCATTGGAGATTTCGGCTCCACCGGGGCGCCGGACAAACACGGCGTGGACAGGTTTTATGGCTACACGGATCAGAAAGCCTGTCACACCTACTATCCTCCATACCTCTGGAATAACGGAAAGAAAGAAGTTCTCAACACTTCCCTGACAGCCGCCACCATCGGACACGGTTCCCAGCCCAGAGGGGAAGTTCTGGCGGACGCCTACCGCGCGGAACAGCACAGTTCCGATCTTATTGCAGATAAAATGCTGGAATTTGTGAAGGAAAAGGCCCATGACAAACAACCGTTTTTCCTGTACTACGCCCCTCTGGAACCCCATGTGGCCATGCAGCCCCTTCAGGAATGGATTGACCGCTATCCCCGCGAATGGGACAAATCCCCCTACCGCGGCAACCGGGGCTATCTGCCCCATCCCCGCCCCCGGGCCGCCTATGCAGGCATGATTTCCCAGATGGACCATAACGTAGGACGCCTGCTGGACACGCTGGAAGCCTGCGGCCTGGACAAAAATACCATCGTCATTTTTACCAGCGACAACGGCACCACACATGATGCAGGAGGGGTGGACCACCGTTTTTTCAACTCCGTAGCCGATCTCAAAGGTTTGAAAGGGCAACTTTATGAAGGCGGTATCCGTGTCCCCGGCATCATCCGCTGGCCCGGGAAAATAGCTCCGGGGAAAACCATCACCCAGCCGGCCTTCCACGCGGACGTGATGCCTACGCTGTGCGCTCTGACTGGAGCGGATGCAGGTTCTCCGCTGGGGACAGACCTCTCCCCTGTCCTTCTGGGCAAAAAATCCGCCCTGCATGAAAGGAAACCCCTGGTCTGGGCAGGGGGAGGCTACGGAGGCCAGGTAGCCGTGCGTTTCGACTCCAAGAAAGTCATCCGCCGCAACCTGTTTCCCGGTAAAAAACCGGACAACTGGGAAGTGTACGATATCGTGAAAGACCCCGCAGAGAAAAACAATATCGCCGCAGAAAACCGTGACCTCATTAACAGAGCCATCTCCATTCTGGACAGGGAATATCAACCCGCTCCCGGATTCCAGGCCCTGCGCTACAGGGCCCCGGAACAAATAGCCGAATAAGAAAACGGGAAGGAAGGTTCCTCGATCCGCCTCCTCCGCTATTCTGACCTTGACGTGAACGGCGCCGGGATTAGTCTTTCACGCATGAGTTTGACATCTTCCCTCCTTTCCAGGGTGCTCGGGGGCGGTTCCTGCTCCAGAGAAGAATTGATAGCCCTCAGCCGGGAGCCGCTGGAAGAGTTGTGCCAGGCGGCCAATGCCATCCGGGAACATTTCTGTGGGAATGTCTTCGACCTCTGCACCATCATCAACGGCCGCAGCGGCAAATGTTCGGAAAACTGCAAATACTGTGCCCAGTCCGCCCATTACTCTACGGCAGTGGAGGAATATCCCCTTTTAAGCGATGACGCCCTTCTGGCGGGGGCCAGGTACAATGACGAACGTGGCATTCTGCGCTATTCCATCGTCACCTCCGGCAAGAGGCTGACGGATGAAGATGTGGCTCGTCTTTGCGCCAGTTACCGGCACATCGCCAGACATTGCGGCATCTCCCTCTGCGCTTCCCACGGCCTTATTTCCAAGAAGCACTGTGAGCAGTTGAAGGCAGCAGGCGTTTCACGCTACCACAATAATCTGGAAACTTCCCGCCGCAATTTCCCCAACGTTTGCACCACCCATACGTACGACGACAAGCTGCAAACCATCAAATGGGCTCTGGAAGCCGGGCTGGAAGTTTGCAGCGGCGGCATCATGGGACTCGGAGAAACCATGGAGGACCGGATAGACATGTACATGGACATTGCCGCGCTTGGCATCAAATCCACGCCCATTAACTTTCTGACCCCCATCCCCGGAACGCCGTACGCGGACATGACACCCCTGGGAGAGGAAGAGCAGCTGCGCATCGTGGCTCTGGTGCGGTTCATCATGCCGGACGGCTTCGTCCGCATCGCTGCCGGAAGGAACACCATGAAGGATCACGGCAGGAAAATTTTCATGTCCGGAGCGAATGCCGCCATCTCCGGAGACATGCTCACCACCGCCGGCGTCACCATCCGGGAAGACCTGGCCATGCTGGCGGAACTGGGGTATGAAGTCCGCATGAAATAAGGTTCGCCCCATTCTTCGCGCCCTTTGCCATGAATCACTCCGACTGGTCAAAAAAAGATCTGGAATACATCTGGCATCCCTGTTCCCAGATGAAGGATTACGAAACGCTGCCTCCTATCGTGATCGACCACGGGAAAGGCGTCCATCTGTATGATGTGGACGGGAAACGCTATCTGGATGTGATCAGCTCCTGGTGGTGTAACCTGCTGGGCCACTCCCACCCCAAAATCAACCATGCCATCAAGGAACAGCTTGATTCCCTGGAGCATGTCATCTTCGCCAACTTCTCGCACAGGCCGGCTATCACCCTGTGTGAAGAACTGATAAAGAAGATTCCGCAGGGGCTCTGCAAATTCAACTTCTCCGATAACGGTTCGGCATCCATCGAATCTGCGATGAAAATGAGTTTCCAATACCATTACCAGACCGGAAACCGCCAGAAAGTACGTTTCATGTCCCTGAGCGACGCCTACCACGGAGAAACCCTGGGAGCCCTCTCCGCAGGAGGCCTGGACCTTTACTCGGAACTCTACAAGCCTCTTCTGCTGGACATCGTGCGCATTCCCGCCCCGGATTGCTACCGCTGCCCCAAGGGGAACAAACGCGGCTGCTGCCGGGCGGAATGCATCGACGCGGCACAGGCGGCCTTTGCGCGCTATGGGCACGAATGCGCCGCCCTGCTGGTGGAACCACTGCTCCAGGGCTCCGCAGGCATGCGGATGTATCCTCCCGCCTATCTGGCGAAACTGCGATCCCTGTGCGACGCTTACAACGTGCATCTCATTGCGGATGAAATCGCCACCGGTTTTGGCCGCACGGGGAGCATGTTCGCCTGTGACCAGGCCGGCATTTCCCCGGACATCATGTGCGTCTCCAAAGGACTCACGGGAGGCTATATGCCCATGTCCATCACCATCACCACGCAGAAAATCTACGACGCCTTTTATGCGGACTACAGGGAAGGAAAAGCGTTCATGCACAGCCATACCTATTCCGGCAATCCTCTGGGGTGCTCCGCCGCTCTCGCCGTGCTGAAGGTCCTGGACGAGGAACAGATTATTCCCCGGGCTCAGGAAAAGGCCCCTCTTTTCCGCCAGATGATCGTGGAGGCTCTGGGGAATCATCCCCATGTTGGGGAAATACGCAGCCTGGGGCTGGTGAACGCCATTGAACTGGTGGAAAACAGGGAAACCAAAAAAAGCTTTCCGTCCGAACAGCGGATGGGCTACCGGATTTACAGGGAAGCCCTTAAACAGGGCCTGCTGCTTCGCCCCCTGGGCGACGTCCTGTATTTCAATCCCCCCCTCGTTATTTCTCCGGAGGAAATGGAGGAAGCCGTATCTATCTGCGCTTCCTGCATTCGCAAAGTGCTGGGTTAAGCATTTTACTTCGGCATAATAATATACACTTTCTTTTTTAAAGAAAAAATGCAACTTTATTAAAAAAGGAGGGTTTATAAAAATATCCTGTAACCCATATCGCCATGACACATTTCATTCCGTTCCGCAAACATCAGGCGCTTTCCGCGCTGATGCTTCTCCTCCTGGGTTCCGGCTTCTGCCAGGCTCAGGAAATGCTTACCGATTCCGCAAGAAAGGAGGCTTCCGAATGGCTTAAGGAAGTCAAAGCCGGCTACCTGAACACCAGCTCTTCCCGCATCCAGAAGGCAGTAGCCGCCCTTACCGCAGCCACCAGCACGGAAAACGCCGCCATGAAGCTCTACGTGGACGCCATGAAGGACCGGTTTCTGAACCCCACCAGCATGATGTCCCGCATGCTGAACCGTGGAGGCGGGGGAGGCTTCCGGATGATGCGCATGCCGGGTTCCGGAGGGAAGGGAGGCAACAGCAGCAAGCCTGACAGCCCCAGCACCGCCTTTTCCAACTGGCGCAAGCAGAATACGGGAAACAACGTGGCTCCCGGCTTTAAAAAAGCCCTTCAAATCCAGTGCAAATGGATGCTGCTCTGCCTGAGAAAGGCGGATGCGGAAAAAAACGAACGCGATCTCAACGTTTCCTCCAGCGTCCTGTCCATGCTGGATGAAGTAGCCGCCAACGCCAAGGACGTAGGCGAACAGCTTCCCATGGTAAGCGGAGCCAGCGAAGTCATCCGCACCTACCTGAACATTGGAGACTACCGTTCGGAAACCCTGCCGGACAACCTGATGGATCTTAATACCATCTTTGACCGCGTACTGCTGGCTCCCTACAAGGAAAAAAAGGATGTGGAAAACTTCCGGAAACTCTGGAACAAACGCATCGGCCTGGAAGCGACTCTGCTGCAAAACAACTCCGCCAGCGATAAAAAAACGGCAGAAGCAGAAAAAGCCGATTTCCTGGTCAAAAGGCAGTGGGAACGGGAAAAGGCCTGCTTTGAACTCGGCGACCAGGTAGCGGCGCTTGAAAAGATGAAAAGCCTGATTTCCGGCATCAAGGATCCTTCTGAAAAACAGCGCGCCATCCGCGACCTGGAATTTCTTCTTCTTACTCCGGCGGAACAGGCGAAACTCCGCGAAGAACGCATGAACAGACGCATGCCGGGCGGCCCGCGCTTTTTTTAAAATCGTCGCCAAGCCCCAGCCCCTTCCTTTCATCCCCCGTTGCGTAACGCGCATCGGGGGATTTTACGTTGCGGAGAGCCGCATTTCCGTAACAGGGGCAGCCTCCTTCCTGCCGGGCTGGAACCATGTTTTGCGCAGGCGGTAAACGCGCACACCCTGGATATTCTCATCCAGATGCCAGGCTGTGCGAACGCCGTGCTGCTCCCATATATGGCGGCTGAGCATTCCCATGAACTTGCTGTCCATATCGGAAACGTCACCTTGCGGAGTGAGACAGACAATGTACACATTATCCCTGCACAGGTTCAGGGAGGACTGCCCCACCCACCCCATCTCCTTCAGTTTCCGCTGTACGGGTTTCAACGGAAAATTCCAGCCGCCGAGCGTGACAACGTTCTTCCGGGAACAGCTCCAGGCCTTGCGGAAAACAGACTGCCCCGGGGCCAGATCGTCAATAGTGCCGCCGGACATCTGGACGCAAAACAGGGAATCGGGCTCCCGGTCCACCCGCTCGCATAACAGGCGCCCGGCATCCGGGGAAAAAGACTCCAGATTAGCCTCCCAAACGGCGGCGCACGCCTGGGACAAAGAAACGGAGAACGCGCAGAACATGGGCACGCCGCCCGCAAGGGCACCCTTCCCCGTCCAGTTGATGCGGATGGGGCGATATTTATCCGACCACAGCAGACACAGCCCTGCAATCAGGAACGTTGGATAAACTACGCGGAAATACAGGCGGTCTATGCTGGCCATATACAGCAGAATCAGCACCAGCAGGGAACCTACGCAGTACACCAGGGCCGGAGAATCCCCGCGCCGGAAAGAAACGCGGCACGCCAGACCGAACAAAATCCAACAAGGAAGAAGATCCATAATGGAATCCCATGAAAACAGATGCAAGGCCTTCTCTCCGCGGGCCCACGCCCTGGGCCAGAATTCTCCCCCGTCCCGCGCCAATAGAAGCCTTTCCAGATAATCCGTGTTGAATACCTCCATATCGCAATTGGTAAACATCCGGACCATTCTGATATCATTGGCGAACACGCCGTACTTTTCACACTGGTAGGAACTCTCCTGCCTGATGGGACAAGTGTCCGAGAGAAGGGCGCGGGCCTGGTTCCATGCCGCCACGTCACATCCCTCCAGCACATTCCGGTGGGCGTACTTATTATATTCATTCAGACTGAAGGAAGCGATGAGCACGCAGGCCAGAGCCAGCCAGAGGCGGCTGAAGGCAAACAGCTTCTTCCTGGACGGCCTGAACCCTTCCAGGCTGCCTGCCAGCAGGATAGCCCCCCAGAAAGCGTCGCACACCAGGGCGGCATCCAGCCGAACCATGCTGCCCAGCACGCACAGGAATACTCCCGCGCACCATCCTTTCCAAGAAGAACCGTATTTCAAACATGCCAGCACACCTGTAAATCCTGTCAAAAAGGCGGCATGGCTAAATTGCAGGGCAGCGTAAAAGCCCGGCATGATCAGAAGCCACACCAGCAGAAGAACCAGCGTATTGAAATCATATCTGCGCGCCTTGCGGGCGTGCGCCGTCAGCATCGTGAAAATGGCCGCGCCGCTGGACAACGTGGCAAGCGCCAGAAACATGGGCCAGACGGATACCCCGCCAAGAACAGGCGCGGCTTTCAACAAAAATCCGGTCAACAGGGGATTGACGAAAATAACATGGGCGTCCGCGTAAGAGGGATCCCCCCATCCGTCAAGCACGGACGCAATTACCAGATCATCATTGGATTGGTACGCCACGCCCACAAGGCTCCAGGCCAGAACCAGAAGCAACAGGTTGAACCATACGGGATGGAGCAGCGGAAAAAGCGACACCCATCTCCAAATCTGTTTCAACATAGCAAATTCCCTGACTTTACAGACTTTTTTCCCTGTCCGGGAACGCATACTAGGAACGGGGAAAATGAAAGTCAAGAGCCGATCCGGATGAACAAAGCGGAGGGTTCAAAGGCTGTATTCCCTTCCTTAACGGTTCAGGCAGATGATAATGCCCGCGATAATCATCGCGTTGCCGCCCACCTTGCGCATGGTGATTGGTTTACCGAAAAAAATCCGGTCAAACAAAAGGATGTACACGTATGCGGAGCATTCCAGCACATTCACCGTAATCATCGGCAGGTGGGACAGGCAATAAAACGTCAGCAGGCAGCAGCCCAAAAAAACGGAATATGCCGCCATAGTGGCCGGATTCACGAAATAGGAAAGTCCGGCCAGCCGGTCGTTCATGGCGGACTTTTTCAAAACTACCTGTGTGCAGGAAGCCAGAAAAACGGAAAACAGATTCAGCCCGATGTAAAATTCCTCACTCATGAACCTCCTCCGTGGAAACCAAAATAATACCGCCGATGACCAGCGCCGCTCCCGCCGCCAACGTCCAGGAAAGGGCCTCTCCCAGACAAAGCCATGCCAGCAGGATACCCCAGATCACCACGGCGGATCGGTTGGCATAAGCCACACCCAGGTTGAATTTTTTCAGCATGACCTGCCATCCAGCCGCATAAATGCCCAACAGGAACAGCACTCCGGCCAGCAGGGCGAACCGGCGCCAGTCCATCCAGCCGTAGGGGGCGGCCATACGTCCCAGAACGGTATTCAGCGCGTAAACAATAAACAGCAGATGCAAAATCAGATAATTGATCATGAGAAAAAAGAGATGGGAAACTCACTCATACCGGTGCGCTACCACTACGGCGGGCCTGTGTTTGGTTTCCTTGTAAATTTTGGAAACATAAATGCCGATAACGCCCAGGCTCATCAAAATCAGGCCTCCAACCAGCCAGATAGAGGCCACGGAAGAAGCCCAGCCGGGCGGGGCTACATTATACAGAAGCTGGCGCACAACCACCCAGGCTACATACAGCATGGCGATCAGGGTGACTGCCAGGCCAAAATAGGAAATATACACCAGCGGCCTGGCGCTGTAGGAAACCACGGAATTCACCGCCAGCGCCATTTTTTTGCGGAAAGTATAGGTAGTTGGAGAAGAGGATGCTTTCTTCACCCTGCACGGCACCTGCCGGAAACCGGCGGAAACGCACAGCCCAAAGAAAAAAGGCTCCCGGTCCTGAAATTTCAGCATCTCCCGCAGGAAACGCGCGCTCATCAGCCGCGCCGTGACCATATTCCTGGTAATCTGCTGGTCGGAAAGCAAATTAAACAATGTGTAGAACAATTCTCCGGAAACGGCTTCAAACAAGCCGCCCTTCCTCTTCTCCTGCACCCCGTACACCACATCCGCCCCGGTAGAATCCATCTTGCGGGAAAAATCAACCAGCCACTCGGGAGATTCCTCCAAATCACTGTCAATCAAGAATACGCGCTCTCCCCGGGCTTCTTCGCAGGCCACGTACATGGCCAGGTGATGGCCGAAGTTGCGGGATAAATCCACCACGCGCACCCGGCCGTCCTTTTCCCGCTCCTTTAACGCCTGTTCCAGCCCGTCCCTTGGGCAGCCGTCATTCACCAGCACCACCTCCGTGCGGGAGGGGTCATAACCCGCCTCAAGCGCGGCGGCGAAACTGCGGGAACAGAACTCCGCCAGATAACCGCCCGTACAATACACGGTAGCCACAATGGACAATTGAACCTGTGGATCAGTCATAACGCTTTTACATACATGAGAACGCGCTTCCTTTCCCCGCTTTTCACGCACACCTCGTCCTTTTCCGGAACGCGGACAAAACCCATGCGCTCATGAAAACGCACGGAAGCCGCATTGTCCTCCAGAATCCGGGCATACAGCCGTTCCAGCCCCAGCTCTCCTGCGGCCAGCCCCATCATCCCGGCATATGCGGCGGAGGCCGGGCGCAGTTCCCTGAAGGCCCTGTCGTAAAGATAAATGCCTATCTCTCCGCAACGCGTATTCCGTTCAAACCAGGGCAGGTAAACCAGACCCAGCGGAACCTGGTCCGCATAAATCACGCAGGCGCGGGCATCCTCCCCGCGGACGTTCCTTTCCAGCCACGCCCGGTGCTGTTCCTCCGTTACCTGGTCCAACAAAAAAAACGGGCTGACCCTGTCGGAATTGCGCCACACGCGCAGGCGGCTGCGCATGGCTTCATCCACATCGGACACATTGACCAGGCAAATTTTCATCATGATTCAACTCCCTCCAGCCCGAATCCGGCCCGCAACACCTCCCGGCAGCCCTCTTCCCCCAAGTCGTAATACAAAGGAAGCCTCAGCAACGTATCGCTGGTATGGTCCGTATGCGGCAGGGCCCCGGCAGAACGTCCGAATCTCATCCCGGCAGGGGAGGAATGGAGGGGAATATAGTGGAACACCGCTTTAATCCCACGTTCCGCCAGCTTGTTAATCAAGCGCGTGCGCTCCTCCATGGAGCGGAGCAGCACGTAATACATGTGGGCGTTATGCGTGCAATACTCCGGAACGCACGGACGCCGCAACACCCCCTGTTCTTCCAATGGAGCCAGAGCGCGGTGGTACATATTCCACCACTTCAACCTTTCCCCGTTGATCTCCTGCCCGTGTTCCAGCTGGGCATACAAATAAGCGGCGGTCATCTCTCCGGGCAGATAGGAGGAACCTACGTCCACCCAGGTGTATTTGTCCACCTGCCCACGGAAAAACCTGGCACGGTTGGTCCCTTTTTCCCGGATAATCTCCGCGCGTTCCATCAGGGAGGGGTCATTCACCAGCAGGGCACCTCCCTCACCGGAAATGACATTCTTGGTCTCGTGGAAACTGTAGCAACCCAAATGGCCGATGGAGCCGAGCCGACGCCCTCTGTAGCAGGAGCCGACGCCCTGGGCGGCGTCTTCAATCACATACAGGCAATGCCTCTCGGCAACTTCCATGATTGCATCCATTTCACAAGCCACGCCCGCGTAATGAACCACGCAAATGGCACGGGTGCGGTCCGTGATGGCCGCTTCTATCAGCGTCTCGTCAATATTCTGCGTATCCGGCCTGATATCCACGAATACAGGAACGCCGCCGCGCAGCACAAACGCGTTCGCCGTGGAAACGAACGTATAGGAAGGCATAATAATCTCGTCGCCCGGGCGGCAGTCGATCAACAGGGCAGCCATCTCCAGTGCGGCGGTTCCGGAATGAACCAGCAGAACCTTTCCGGCGCCGGTGCGTTCCGCAAGCAGTTCATGGCATTTTTTCGTGTAATAGCCGTCTCCGCATAAATGGGCGCGCTGGATGGCGTCCCGGATATAATCCAATTCGGGACCGTGCTGGTGAGGTTGGTTGAAAGGAATCTCCATGGCTTCAGAAAAGACCGGCCCATGACGGACGCCCGGCGCGGGCATGCCGATCCCGCCGGAAGGCGTTCCTCGCCTCCCGCACGGGGAGACCCTACTATGAACGAAGGGCTGAAAACAAGCCTAGACCTTGATGAAGGTCCGGTTTTTGTACATGTAATACAACACTCCCCAAATCAGGGCGTAATTGCACAGATAAAAAACAAACCTGTCCGCATCCCCGAAACATTTGCTAACCCCGGTAAACAGCACCCGGGAGAAATTACCTGTGGGGGGGCACAGCGATACCCACATGTACACGAAAATGGCATTGCTCCCTATTACGGAGAAAAAGAATGTCAACCAATTCAATTTAAGCACATCCGTCAGCAGGTAGAACAGAGCCAGCAGAAAATAGCACCATCCCGCCGCCCATAATACCATGGAGCTGGTGAACAAATGCTTGATAATCGGGAAATCCAGGCTCCAGGCATACCCCAGCGCCAGACAGCCCGCGCCCGCGCCCAGCAGCCACGCCAGCTTTTTCCCGTGCCCCTGCACCCGTTTCAGCATCTGGCCGCCCAGCAGACCGAGCATAGTCATGGCGCCAAAACCGAACTGCGCCAGAATCCATGCATAATTCGTTCCGTCCTGCCAGTTCCCCATCAGGTATTTATCAAGCAACAGGGCCAGATTTCTTCCCGGCTCAAGCATTCCTGCCGCACAAGAACCCACCGAGGGGTCGGAAAAAGGGACGAATTTCATCACCAGCCAGTAAACAACCAGCAGCAGACCTGTCACCACTACCTGCCACCGGATGGACAGATGAAGAAGGCAAATAGCCGCAATCAGGTAGCCGGAGGCGATGGCCTGGAGCGTATTGCAGTACAGGGACATTCTGGACGGTTCAAAACTCAGCAGATTGCCCTGCACCACCATGCCAAGCAAAAATAGCACCACTACCCGCTTGGCAACTTTCAGGTAAATTTTCCACACAGGCTCCGAACCGATGCGCCTGGAAAAGGAAAAAGGCATGGCCGTTCCCACAATGAACAAAAAGAGGGGCATCACCAGGTCCCAGGCGGCAAATCCCTCCCAATTCACGTGCGTGCTGTGCTTCACCAGCCACTCGGGGCTCCGGTCATAAAAAAGGTTGATGCCGGCCACAACAAGAGCCAGGCCCCCGGTCAGGAAAAACATGTCAAACCCCCGCAGGGCGTCAATGGCCGCAATCCTCTGCGGCTTGGTATCGGAAAGAGAACTCATGGCAATATTCCAACTACGGCATCATGTCCACCAACCTTTCCAAAGACTCTCTTTTTTCAAGGCTCCGTAAAGAAAAACGGTTGTTTCCGGAAAAACCTGCCCCCCATGGCAACTCCGTCATGATGCCTTTCTCCATATTCCTTTTCCCGCACTCCATGTTATGCTTTCTCATGTAACATGACCATTGAAAACGACCAATCCGGCGAACGCGACAGCTTCCGGAATATTGAAACTTACGCTCGCTTGAAAATGGATGAACTTGGTCTGACAGACTGGCAATTCGGCTGGGACCGGGCCAAAAGAAGGCTGGGCGTGTGCCGCCTGCTGGAAAAAAGCATTACGGTTTCCATCCACTTCGTCCGCGCCAATCTGGAAACGCCTCATGAAATTCGTGACACGATTCTGCATGAGATTGCTCACGCCCTGGCGTGGACCCGCCACGGAGAACGCACCCATGGACCACGATGGAAACAAATTTGCAGGGAAATAGGGGCCGTTCCATGCGCCGCCGCCAAACCGGACGCCATCCGTGTCACTTCGTACAAATATCTCCTTCGTCTGAAAACGACGGGAGAAGTCGTCGGCAAATACCACCGCCGCCCCTCTTTTGCCAAATACCTCAAGCGCATGGCCCTGAAAGACCGCCCCGATACGCTGGGCCAGCTGGAGCTGGCGCCCTATGAAGAACATCTCCGCAAAAACTGAGAAGAACGCGCCGGTTCCGGCCATTCTCCAGAATCAACGAGCGCCCCATTCCGGGCATTTCCGTTTTTTACGCCTGTCCATTTTCCTGGACGGAAGAAGAAACATTCAAGGCGCACTGGCGCACGTAGTCGTACACCTTCGGGTCGCTGTCTCCGGCGGCCCAGACCACCCGCAGAAAGTCGGCGGGATGAATGTTTCCGTGGTCCCGGAAAAAGCGGCGGTCATTCTCGCAGCAATAAACGATGTCATCCCCCATGGAGCCGACAAGCTTGGCACGCGCCTTGGCAATCAGGCGCGGAAGGTAGGGGAGACCGCTGAGTTCGTCGCCAAACCCCGGCAAATCGTACCCGATCACAGGTTTCCCCTGGTAAAACTGCCCGCGCTGGACGGTCAGGAAGAAGTCCCGGCGCGCCGCCGCCATCAACAGAACCGTGGTGGGGGAAGGTTCTCCCGTGCGGGCATAGGTTTCTACAAAATCAAACAATTCCCGCGTACGGCAGCCGATGGAAGACAGGAAGATAATTTCCTGATCCGTAAAAAAGCCGTCCACATTCCTGTGGCCTTCATGGTAGCGCCCCACCGCTTCGCGGAAAAGGTCGTAAAACGTATCGTTCCAATCTTCCTCCATCATCGGCCCGGCGATTTGTGTTTGCGCTTGAAGTTAAGCATCATGATCTGCTTGGTCAGATTAGCTTCAAAGCGGGCCTGTTCCTCGCGGGACATTTCCGAACGCGTCTTGAGCACTTCCTGCGCTTCCTGAATGGCCCGCTCCACGCTGCCTTCATCAATCTGGGAAGAATTGAGCGCGAGGTCGGTTACCATGAGAACGTGGTCGTCATTGACCTGCACAAAGCCGGTACCCACCACCATGCTTTCCTCCGGGCCGTCCATGGGCTTGTAGCGGAGTTCCCCCGGTTCCAGGGAGGTAATCAGGGCCGTATGGTGTTCCAGCACGCCCATCTCCCCAAGACTGCCGGGCAGATAAACGTATTCTACAGTAGCGGCAACCACCACTTCATCCGGGGTAATGACTTTGAACTCCATGCTCATGGTTCGGAACGGCGGGAAAAGGGTTATTTGGCTTCCTTGAGAACGTCATCAATGCCGCCGCGCATGAAGAAGGCGTCCTCCGGAACCATGTCCAGCTTGCCATCCAGGATTTCCTTGAAGCCCCGGACGGTTTCCGCCACGGGCACATAGGCTCCGGGGATGCTGGAAAAGACCTCCGCCACATGGAACGGCTGGGTCAGGAAGCGCTGGATCTTGCGGGCGCGGCTCACGATGAGCTTGTCTTCTTCCGAAAGTTCATCCATGCCCAGAATGGCGATCATGTCCTGAAGATCCTTGTAGCGCTGCAGGACCATCTGCACGCCACGCGCCACTTCGTAGTGTTCATTCCCCACAATTTCCGGAGCCAGAGCCTTGGAGGTGGAAGAAAGCGGTTCCACCGCCGGGAAGAGCCCCTGGGCCGCCAGAGAGCGTTCCAGCACCACCGTGGAGTCCAGGTGGGCGAAAGTAGTGGCCGGGGCCGGGTCCGTCAAGTCATCCGCAGGAACATACACGGCCTGCATGGAGGTGATGGAACCGTGCTTGGTTGAGGTAATGCGTTCCTGAAGATCCGCCATTTCCTCCGCCAGGTTCGGCTGGTAACCCACAGCGGACGGCGTACGGCCCAGCAGGGCGGAAACTTCCGACCCCGCCTGGGAGAAACGGAAAATATTGTCAATGAAAAGCAACACGTCCTTATGCTCCTCATCACGGAAGTATTCCGCCATCGTCAGGGCGGACAGGGCCACGCGCAGACGGGCGCCGGGAGGTTCATTCATCTGTCCGTACACCAGCGCCACCTTGGATTCTTCCGGTTTTTCCAGGTTGATGACTCCGGATTCTATCATCTCATTATACAGGTCATTCCCCTCACGGGTGCGTTCCCCCACCCCGGCAAAGACGGAAAGGCCGCTGCGCGCCTTGGCAATGTTGTTGATCAACTCCATGATGAGCACGGTCTTGCCTACCCCCGCGCCCCCAAAAGCGCCGATTTTGCCGCCTTTCAGGAAAGGGCAGATAAGGTCAATTACCTTGATGCCCGTTTCCAGCACTTCCGTGCTGGTGGATTGTTCGTCCAGCGGCGGAGCGCTGCGGTGAATGCTCTTCATGCCGGCGCAGGAGAGTTCGCCGCGCTCGTCCACCGCTTCTCCCAAAACATTGAAAATACGTCCCAGAACGCACTGGCCCACGGGCACCTCAATAGGACGCCCCGTATCGCGTACGGGCATCCCCCGCCGCAGGCCGTCCGTAGAACTCATGGCCACGGCGCGAACCCAGCCGTCTCCGATGTGCTGCTGAACCTCCAGAATCAGAGTCTTGCGCTTGCCGTCAACTTCGTAATCCACTTCCAGCGCATTGAGCAGGGCGGGAAGCGTTTCTGCCTGGGAAAAGTCCGCATCGACCACAGCGCCGATGATCTGAACGAGAATGCCTGTGTTATTCATCATGGAAAAAACTTGGTGTTGAAATGGAGTGGAAAGAATGTTCTGTTTGAAAGGCAGGTAAAGAAAAGGGAGCCATGTCATTCCATAGCGCGCATGGCCGTGGTGATTTCCAGCAGTTCGTTGGTGATTTGCGTCTGGCGCGCCTTGTTGTAGTCCAGGGTAAGGCCGCCGATGATATTTTTAGCGTTTTCCGTGGCCCCTTTCATGGCGACCATGCGGGCGGAGTGTTCGGACGCCCGGGCTTCCAGCACAATCTGGACCAATCCGTGGAAAACGTAAAGTGGCAGGATGGTATCCAGCAGAGCGGCGGGGCTGGGTTCCAGCAGGAACTGCTTATGGGCGTCTGCTCCGTCCAAGGAGGATCCCCCGGCCCTCGCCATATTCATCAGAGGTTCCGGCTCAATGGGAAGAAGCTGGCGGAAAATAGGCTTTTGAACCATCGTGTTCACAAAACCGGAGAAAGCTACGAAGACGCGCCCATATTCCTCCGCCTTGAACTTTTGAACGATGAAATCAAATACCGGCTTTAGTTCCAGAAGAGAAAGGGGATCCGTCAGGCTCCAGGTGGCCTCCAGCCGTTCATTCAACTTGGCAAGCGCCGCATTCAGCTTACGGCCGATGGTGACATAATGGGCGTTTTCCGGGGCCTGTTCCCGGACCATTTTGATCAGGTTGGCGTTCAGGCCGCCGCAGAGGCCGCGGTCCGTATTCACCAGCAGCACCAGATCCGCGCCGCCGTGGGTTTGCATCAGGGGGCTGTTGCTGGTGTCAATTTCATCCTGGAGATGGTAGAGCACTTCCGCCAGGGCACGGATGTAAGGGCGGCCCTTGACGGCCTGATCCTGGGCGCGGCGCATTTTGGCGGAAGCCACCATCTGCATCGCCCTGGTGATCTGGGACGTGTTTTTGACGGACTTGATCCGGCGTCTGATATCTCTCAGATTGCCCATGTGTCAGTATTCCCGTAATCGTTAGTTCCAGCTGAGCTTGAAGGATTCGATGGCGGCTTTAAGCCCTGCGTCTATTTCCGGCGTCAGGTCTTTTTCCTTCAGGATGCTTTCCAGCAGATCCGGATGCTGATCCTGCATCACCGCTTCCCACGCATTCTGGCATTCCTTGATCCTGTCCACCGGGACATCGTCAAAGTAACCTTTCTGCATGGCATACAGGTCAGCGGCCTCCAGGCCCAGGGATTTGGGCTCATACTGGTTCTGCTTAAAGAGCTCCACGATGCGCTGGCCGCGGGCCAGCTTGGCCTTCGTGCTGGGGTCCAGATCAGACCCGAACTGGGCGAACGCCTGCAATTCCGTAAATTGGGCCAGATCCAGCTTAATGGAGCCGGCCAGCTTCTTGATAATTTTCGTCTGGGCGGAGGAACCCACGCGGGAGACGGAAATGCCCACGTTGATGGCTGGGCGCACACCCTGGTAGAACAGGTCCGTTTCCAGGAATATCTGGCCGTCCGTAATGGAAATGACGTTCGTGGGAATGTAGGCGGAAACGTCGCCTGCCTGCGTCTCAATAATGGGAAGAGCCGTCAGGGAGCCGCCGCCGTGTTCCTTGTTGATGCGCGCGGCGCGTTCCAGCAGGCGGCTATGCAGGTAGAACACGTCCCCCGGATACGCCTCGCGACCGGAGGGACGGCGCAGAATCAGGGAAATCTGGCGGTAAGCAACGGCATGCTTGGAAAGGTCGTCATAAACGATAAGGGCGTCTTCCCCCTTGTCCATAAAGTATTCTCCCATCGCGCACCCGGCGTAGGGCGCCAGGTACAGCATGGCGGCGGGATCGGAGGCGGAAGCCGCCACCACAATGGAATATTTCATGGCTCCCGTTTCCTCCAGTTTCGCCACCAGGCGGCTGATGTTGGCGCGCTTCTGGCCGATGGCCACGTAGATATTGTAAAGGGGCTGGTGATCCGGAAGTTTGCCTTCCTCCGCCAGACGGTTCTGTTCCGCCTGGGCAATCATGGTGTCCATGGCAATGGCGGTCTTCCCGGTGGCCCGGTCCCCGATGATGAGTTCGCGCTGGCCGCGGCCGATGGGAATCATGGCGTCAATGGGAAGGATACCCGTCTGGACGGGAACGGAAACGGACTGGCGGGAGATGATGCCGGAGGCGATTTTTTCCACCGGATAATACGCTTCCGCCTCAATCGGACCTTTGCCGTCAATAGGCTCTCCCAGCGTATTCACCACCCGGCCCAACAGGGAATGGCCCACGGGCACGGAAAGAAGGCGCCCGGAGCACTTGACCAGATCCCCTTCCTTCAAATTGGAATCATCCCCCAGAATCACGGCGCCAACCTCATGCTCTTCCAGGTTCATCGCCAGCCCCATCACCCCGCCGGGAAACTCTATCATTTCATTGAGCATGACGCCGCTCAGCCCTTCAATCTTGGCGACGCCGTCCCCCACGGAACGAATGACGCCCACGTTTTCCTGACTGACGGAAGCCGTGGCTTTTTTTATTTCTGCTTCGAGTTCTTGAAGTATGTTGCTCATGGGAAAAATTCGTTAGTTAATTGGAAAGGGTGCGGGCCATCGCAGCCAGACGGTCGATTCTGGAACGCACGGAGCCGTCCCTCACGTCGTCCCCTACCTGGATGCGGACACCCGCCAGCAGGGACGGCTCCACCTCCCAGCGGTAGTAGAGGGCGCCGCCATATCTGGCCTCCAGTTTGGCCTGAATCAGGGAACGTTCCTCTTCCGTGAGGGGCACGGCGCTTTGAATAGTGGCTGTACGGCTTTTCACCGCATATTCCACCATGCCGGAAAAAGCCTTCAGCAGAGCGGCATAATTACGGGGCTTGCGTTCCGCAATTTTCCGGGCGATCAGACGCACGCGGTCCTCCGCCACGGCATTCCCGTCCATACAGAGCCGGAACAGTCTGCGGGCGGCATTTTGCGTGTCCTTTCCGATCTTCATAAATGTTTCAGGAATCCAGGCTGTCGATTGCTTCCCGGTTGATTCTCCTCTGGTCTTCTTCCGTCAGCATTTTTCCGGTGACCTGGGCTGCAGCCAGGGCCACCAGCTGGCCAAATTGTTTTTTTAACGCTTCACGCTCTTTCTGCTGTTCCTGTTCCGCAAGCTGCCGGGCTTTTTTTACGATTTCCTCAGCCTTCCGGGAGGCCTCCGCTTCCTGTTCTTCCAACAGGCGGGCGGCAGCAGCCTTGGCAGCGTCTATTTTCTCCTGTCCCTTTTCGCCTGCTTCCACCAGCATTTCATGCGTCTGTTCCTTGACGGAAGCCAGCTGCCGCTCGCTTTCCTCACGCATTTCCTCTCCTTCTTCAATACGCCTGCGCCTTTTTTCCAGAACGTTCTGGATGGGCTTGAACGCCAGATAACGCAGGATCAGCACCATCAAAATGAAAGCGATCAGGTTGGCAACAAAAGGTTCCCAACTTGTTACCCCGAAGGGTGCAAAAGGATTCCAGGCTTGGTCAGCTATGAGATTCAGCATAAGATGAACGGTTTGGACATGCCGGAAATTTTCCGGGCCGGCAGGGGAACGGGCGCACCGCCCCGGAGCGGGAAAGCCCTCTCCGGGGGCGAAGCTTCCGTTTTATTTCACAAAGATGGAGATCAGGGCCACGCCTTCAATCAGGGCCGCCAGCGTGATGGCAATCACCATAATGGGGGAGGATGCTCCGGGATTGCGCCCGGTAGCTTCCGCGGCTTTCGAGCCGATGAGGCCGATGCCGAGGCCGGCGCCGATAGTGACGAGGCCGAAACCTACGTTGCCGGACAATTCGGCCAGGGAGGTCATTGCGATAGGATCGATCATGTTATTGGTATGGTTTATGTTTTTTGTTGAACGTTCCCCCACAGGTTGCCCATGGTCCGGAACGGAAAGTTGGCGATACGGTTTATGGGGCTTTTCCGGGAGGCAGGCTATCCGGAACGGGAAGTTCCTTTTCCTCATTTTTGGAAGCATGGCCGTGGGCGTCATCGTCCCCCACCTGAAGTTTCAGGAAAATTGCCGTCAGGAGCAGGAAAACCAAGGCCTGAATGAACCCTACAAGCAGTTCAATCGCCAGAAACGGCAGTACGCACAGGGCGCTGAGCACGGGGCCGAACATGTGGGCCATGGTGTCAATAATCGTTTCTCCGGCGTAAATATTGCCATAAAGACGGGCGGCCAGAGCAATGGGGCGAATCGTGATGCTCAGAACGTCCACCAGCCCCACAAAGATAAAGATGAATACCAGCACAAACCCCATGAACCCCGGCAGTCTTCCCTTGGGGCCGAACAGGTGAATAAAGAAGCCTTTCAGCCCCTGCTCCCGGATAGACCAGTAAAGCCACATCAACGCATAAAAAATACCCAGGAACATCGTCACGTTCATGTCCGCATTCGCGCCGCGGAACAGCGGCACCCCGTGATAAGTGATGGTTCCCACCCCGGGAAGAAGCCCCATGTAATTGCTGACCAGAATAATGGTGAAAATAGTCCCGAAGTACCAGAAGTACTTGCGCGTCAGGCGCGGCCCCAGAAGGGACTTCACAAAGTTGTACAGAGTCTCAAAAAAGTATTCCACCGCATTCTGTAACCGGGAAGGCAGGATGCGCATGGCGCGGGTGGCGGACCATACGACCACCCCTATCAGAAGGACCGCCAGAAAGAGCATCAGCATCGAGTTGGATACCGGAAGCTCAATACCTCCGGGAAGGGGGATGGAAAACAAATGGGGAGCGGCCTGTTCCAATCCGTGTTCCGCTCCTTCCTCCGCCGCACAGGCGCTGCCGCCCATAACGCCGGACACGGTCAATACCGCCAACCACAGGAACTGGAAAAATCTGCTCATTGTCTGTCTTTCACCATTACTCGTGCCAACTCCTGTAAATACTGGAAAAGGGAATCCATTCCCTTTATTTGACGGTTCTGATTGTGTACTCTCCTCTTTCTTTTGGCAAGCCCAAAACTTGGCACGCACGTAAATTATATACATTTGTACATAATTTTGAAGGCAGTCTGAATGATCGTTATGGCATGAGCAAAACCTTTTCTCCATCAACAAAAAAAGCTTCCGGGAATTAATCCCGGAAGCCTGCGGAAAAACTGAGGGCTCCGTTACTTGGCGGCGGAAATAATATGGATGTGGTACACGTCCCTGCCATCCGCAGCCTTGCGCCCCGTGGCATGCACGCCCGTAACATCGGAAGTGATTACATCCAGGGTTTCCACAGCATTCCGAAGTTCCTTGCTGCTTTCCGCCGCGTTTTTCAGGGCGTCACGGACCGGAACCAGGTTAAGCTGAAATTCAAGAGGGGCTCCCTGTGCCGGAGATTTCACGGATTCCCGGAGGACTTCCATGCCGAAGGCCTTCGGCATGCTGATTGCCCAGCGGGTATCGGAAATGCTCACCACCGGGTTCAGATCAGCGCCCAAAGGGCATTGGTAATCATAGGTAGTGACATCCCCGTCCACAGAAGACTGGGGTGCGGGCAATTCCGCCATTTTACCCTGGCTGGCCAGAGTGATGACAGTCTTGGCGGCATCAGCCACTTTCTGCCAGGCTTCACCCAGGGCGGCGCGGTTTTTCACTTCATACGCAGCGGAGAAGCGCGGCGCCGGCACATTATTGAGCATGGGACTGGGAGCGCCCTGCATGTCCATCATGAATACGCCTGAGCCCGTAAGACCGGAAAGAGCAGTTTTATAAGCCTTCCAGAGCTCTTCAATGGTAGGCCTGGCCATCTGGATCATGGGGGCGGCCATGCGCACCTGATCGCTCACATCATGTTTCGGATTGGAGATATAAGCATTGCCGTAGTCCCATACAATCTGGGCAATATTGCCGCACAGGGAACAGCCCATATCCATCATCTGCGGATTAACCGTGCAGGAGGAATACAGCACCGTGGAGGAGCCCGGGCGCACGGCACTCATGGCGGAGGGGGCGTCCAGCTTGTAAAATTCAAGCGGATATGTGCACGCTTCCACATGCACCCCCTGATCCTGCCACGAGAAGTAGGAAACGGCCGTGGCATTCCGGGCCAGCTTTTCATACATGCCAAGCATGCTGGCCTTGATGGAATCCAGCGCCGTCATGGAAGGAGCCGGATCGGTAATTTTCCAATCGGCGCCTATTGTCTGCATTACTTCCTTCAATCCGGTAAGCATGCCTTTGTAATAGGCCAAATCCATGTTAAGAACCCCCTTGACGGAAGCTTTGTCCGCGAACAGCAGGCCATAGGCCGGATACTGGAGCCGGGCATCGGCCATGGAGAAATCAGGACGAGACAGCATGGAGTCCTGGGGTGAAGAGGCGATACGAACCTGTTTTTCAGGATTGGTAGTTATAAAGCCTACCAGGGTATCATCCACAAAAGAGACGGCCACATACAGCCTGGATTCATCCAGACGAACGAGCGCCGCCTTAAGGCGGTCCATATTTTCCCGGGAAATCTCCATCCGGTCTTTCGCCTCATCCAGCATTTCTTCCAGCTTCGCACGCACTTTTTTGCAGTCCACTTCCGCCACCTTGCAGGACAGGCCATTGTAGGTCTTTTCATACAGGGAAACCATTCCATGCAGCTCCATATCCTCCGGAAGATTGGCGTCTTTCAGGGAGGCTTTGGCCTGGGCCAGTGCTTCCGGCGTCAGTTTGGCGGCAATCATCACGGGCGCAGCAGCAGCCTGAGAAGGGCGTAAATCCATCAGCTCAACCCACTGGACAATCATCTCAGCCCCCTGGTCGCCCATGACCTCCGCTCCCGCACCTCCGGCATCTCCGTTTCCATCCTTTACCTCCCGGAAAAGTTTGTAAACGGACAAAATTTCCTTCATCTGGTTCAGGCCCATCCTGGTAAAAGAGGACTGCGCGCTATCCAGCCACGGAGCCCATTCGGGACCCAAGCCGATCATCGCGTCAATGACAGGGCTGCTGAAAGAACATTTCCGCTGCACGGGTTCGGGAGCGTCTTCTCCCGGAATAGCTATGGATTCATCGGCATCCTCCCCGGAGGAGCAGGAACTCCAGGTTTTCACCATGTTCAAATTCTGAACGCTCTTCATGATGCCGGGAATATCGTAAACACCCGCCATCATCCCCATGTCCTTGGGAAAGAGGGAGGCTATTCCGAGCCGTTCGGCACGCTTCGCGACCAGGTCGGGAGCAACGGAAGTCAAAGGATTGAGAGAGGCGGCAGGAGTCAAGCCGGCTGCATCCTGCCCGGCCTTGGCGGAAGATGCTTTATGATCGTCAGAGCAGGCGGCAAGAGCGCAGGTCAGCACAAAACAGGGTATGGAGTAGAAATAATGCTTTTTCATTATCTTTAAACATGGGGTCATGATGTCATCCGACAAGAGCGCTGCTCCTTGCGGCAACGGCCTCCATCGACGCATCTTTTTTATTATACAGGGTTTTCCCCGCACGACGCAAGCACAATACAAAATATTAACGCACTCAGGGCGGGCATGATTTTGCTGCGTGGAAAACCTTTTCAACGCCGCCCCCCTCTCCGGATCCTTCCAGTATTTTCCGGGAATAAACTGTTCCGGAAACCGTAAAAACGCTCCGGCTTTCTCCAAGAACCGGATTAAAGAGGTTCCGCCATGGGAATATCATCCTCCGGCAGGGGAGACTGCGGGGCAGGAGTGTTTACGGAGGTGGAACGGTTGAGATGGCGGGGAATCTGCTGAGGCAGCCCGGGGATATAATCGGAATCACCCCGGCGCGGCGTGAGGGGGGCCGCAGAAGGCTCCTCCGACAACGGAGGCGCCGACGGTCCGGCATCCCCTGAAGAACCGCCTACCGGGATTGCTTTGATCTCAGCATCGGAAGAGTCATCCAGGTCGGCAGGGATTTCATCAGCCTTGATAGGCTCCATCCCTTCCGGATCATACAAGCCGGGCGGCAGGTTGTCCGGCACGACGGCAGGAGCGCCGCTCCGTTCCCGAAGAGCGGCCGCAGCCGTTTCCGGGGTTTCCTCCACCGGTTCCGCCACCGGAATATCGTCCTTGGGAGGGTCAATAATAGCCTTGATGTCTTTTTTCTCCGTTTCGAAAAATTCCTTTACGATGGGAGCGGCGGCAGCTCCCCCGCCCAGCCGTTCGTGGGCTCGGCCTTCATACAGAACCACATAGGCAAAGCGCGGATTGTCACAGGGCATGAAACCGGCAAACCACGCCAGACGCTTGTCTTCCCGTTCCGGCCCCCATTGGGCCGTCCCTGATTTGCCGGCGATACTGGAATAGGACAGGCGCGCACGCCCCCCCGTACCGGCCTCAACCACTTCCCTCATCCCCTTGCGCACGCTGGACAGAGCCCGCTCATAAGCAGGCAGAGGGCGCTGAACTTCCTGGGGCTTGGGCGCGTAAACGACATTGGCGTTGCCGTCCTGAATCTGCTTAATGAGCTGAAGCCTGGGCAGATACCCGTTTGCTACGCCGGACATCATGTGCGCCACCTGGAGGGGCGTAACCAGCAGCGTCCCCTGGCCGATGGACAAATTGGCGGCGTCCCCGGACATGAAATCGCGCTTGTAATTACGGATCATATAATCACTGGTCGGCACCAGTCCAGGGTCGTCCGGAATGGGCAGGCCGGTCCGTTCTCCCAAGCCGAAGGCGCGGGCCGTATCCATCAGGGCTTCCGCACCCAGCTTCAGCCCCATCTGGTACATGAACGGATTGTTGGACATCGCTAGGGCGCGGACACAGTTGATATCCCCCAGGGGAGTCTTGCTCCAGTTTTTGAAAACGTGGTTGCCGATCGTGACGGAAGCCGGGCAGTAAACGAGCGTATTTTCCGTGATTTTGTTGTTCCTCAAGGCACTGGCTACCGTCAGAACTTTAAATGTGGAAGCGGGAGGATAGCGCCCCTGGAAAGCCCGGGCGCCCAAAGGGCCGGCAGGATCATTGCGCAGGGCATCGTAATCTTTCTGGGATATGTTTGGAATGAACATGTTCGGGTCATAGGACGGCGTGGACGCCATCACCAGGACTTCACCCGTCACGCAGTCCAGCACCACCATGGCGCCGCGCCTCTTGCCGCGGGAAAGAATGCGTTCCGCATCTTTCTGCCATTTCAGGTTGAGGGTGGTGACGACGGCTCCGCCGGGCTTGGGGCGTATTTGCAGTTCATCCAGAATTTTATTGCCGTCTTCGTCAAACATCAAACGCCATACGCCGGGCGTTCCGGTCAGATTTTTGTTGAATTCCTTTTCCAGCCCTGCACGGCCTTCCACCTGCTCCCATAACGGGTCCATGTGGTTAATGGGGCCGGTTGGCAGTTTTCCCTTGGACCCCACATAGCCGATGATATGGCCGGCAATTTCCTTCTCCGGATAAGAACGGATGTAAATGGGCAACAGCTGAAGACCGCGCACATTTTTCACCTTATCCTTCAGTTTTTCCGCTTCCTCCGCACGAATAACGTTAGTGAGCGGAAGAGGCAGCCAGCGGCGGTGCTCATAATGTTTCCAGAGCTGTTCGTCGGAAAAAGACCACGCCTTTCCGGCAATTTTTTTGGCCTGTTCCAAACAGTTGCGCCCGAATTCCACCACGCGGGAACGGTCGGGATTTTCAAAAATTTCAAAACGCAAAGCCAGCTGGTAAGCCACGGAAGTCACGGCCAGCGGTTCCCCGTTGCGATCCAGGATGGGGCCGCGCGGAGCGGGAATCAGCAACGCCATGGTCCTGGCGGAAGGCCGCGTGCTGGTGTGCGCTTCCCGCGCAGCGTCCAGCCGTCCTCCGCCGAGGGAAGGAATCAGGGACAGGGAGTCCAAGCCATTCTGTTCCTTTTCCGTTTCCCTGGGCATTTCCGGAGCGGCGGCCACGCCTTCCCGTTCGCCGGAAGCTGTGTCGGAATCCTTTTTTCTGTCCCCCAGGTCAACCGTTTCCACGGCGTCATCCTCTCCGCGCTGCTCCACCACAGCCTGGCCCGCGGCCGCCCTCCCCCGGGAAGACGAATGACGCGTGGCGGCCTGGCCCCAGGCCGTATCCGCCGTCCACGCGGCCAACCCGGCCAATAATACCAGGGAACGTATCAGAACCTTTATTTTCATCAGTTTGCAGGAGTGTGGCAAATATACCGCAAAGAATCAACGATTATTCGCGCTCACGCTTATTCCTGAACGATGACGGCTGTTCCCAGGCCGCATTTGTCAAACAGAATGCGGCATGCCTCCACCGGAACCCGGATGCACCCATGGGAGTTGGCGTCCCGGTACACGGTGCCCACATGCAGCCCTATCCCGCCATGAATGCGCATCCACAGCGGCATTTTGGCGCCGATGAATTTACCGCCGGGCGGCACGCGGGAAGAAGAGGTAGCGTCCGAATTCACGCACAGGCCGCTTGCGTCAAACACGCTGCCGTAAGACCGGGAACGGTAATCCGCATCTTTTTGGATGATGGAAAACTTGCCGCGCGGCGTTTCATGGGCAGATTTGCCCGTGCAAACGGGAAAGTTCATGGCCGGCTTGCCGTCAACCCACAACACGCCCCGCTGATCATTCAGATGAATGACGATTCTGCTGTTCCGCGTCCGCGCCTGCTGGATACGTTCGTCATGATACCAGATATCGCGCGTGAAGCGGTACTGGGGGTCCGCGACAAAAGCTTCATAGGAAGACGCATACCTGCCATCCTTCATCAACGGCTTTCCGTGAGGCGTCCTGGGGGTAGAGGAGCAAGCGGACAAAAACAGAGAGACACACAGAAAAAAAAGAAAAGCGGGAAGGGTGTGCGGCATGCGGCCTGCTTTACCTTCTTCCCCCGTGGAAATCAAGCACGATTCCCCTCCGTTCCTTCATGTTTGGAGGAATCCTGATAGAAACTCCTTTTTTTTCCGTATGATGCTTTTAAATGGCCTATTCCTCTTCCCCCCCTCTCGTTTCTCCCCGCCTGCACTCCCTGGACGCCCTGCGCGGGCTGGACATGCTCATTATCCTGGGCCTGGACGCCCTGGTTCTGCTCCTGGCTTCCAGAAATCCGGAAAGCGCTTTTCTTCAGGAAGCCGCACGCCAGATGACGCATGCCCGCTGGGAAGGATTGCACCTGTACGACCTGGTATTCCCCGTTTTCGTCTTCATTTCCGGCGTTTCCATGTCCTTTTCCCTGGGGAAATACACCAGCGGGAACGCTTCCTCCGTCCCCGGGCTTCTCCATCTCTGGAAACGGGCTCTCGTCCTGGCTTTTCTGGGGCTACTGGTCAATGGAACGCTTACCTGGACGGAAAGCATGCGTTATGCCTCCGTTCTGGGGCTGATCGGTTTTTCCTGCGCCATTGCAGGAACCTGCATCCTGCTGTGCCGCCGGACGGGAGCGGTTGCCTCTGCGGCGGGGTTCATCCTGGCCCTCATTACCCTGCTCCAGTTCACCTGCGGCAACTTCACGCCGGACGGCTCCGTCAACTCATGGGTGGACAGGCACTGGCTCCCCGGCCGTCTGCATGGGGGAGTTTTTGACCCGGAAGGCCCGCTCTGCGTCGTTTCCGCCTCCGTCCTGTGTCTGGGAGGATGGATGGCGGGAAAGTTTTTGAAAGAAAGCCGGCTCCCCCCCGCGCGCCTCTGCGCAGCAATGGCAGGGGCAGGCCTTCTCCTTTTCTGCGCCGCCAGGATGCTGGACGGCCTCTACCCCATCATTAAAAGCATGTGGACAGGCACCTTCGTCCTGGCCGCCGCCGGCATCTCCCTGACGCTCCTTTCCCTGTTTCATCTGGCCGTCGATGTGTGGAACAAAGGGAAATGGGCCCTATGGGCGTTTCCCCTCCGCGTTATCGGCATCAATGCCCTGGCCGCCTACCTCATTAACTCTCTTCTCAACATTCATGCACTTAACCGACGCGTCTTCAGCGGTATAGCAGATTTTTTCACACCTTTCCAACCCGTCTTCCTGGCTGTGTCCCTGCTGGTGCTGCAATGGCTCGTCTTGTACTTCCTTGACAGGCGCCGCACTTCCCTCGCCCCAAAAGCGGCCAAGTAACCGGGCGGCGGAACTCCCGGCCAAGGCGGCCGGTGTTCTCCGAAAAAACGAAGTTCCCCTGTGAGACGGCCGGCCGACGTTATTTCTTTCCCTCAACGCCCTGAAAAGAGAAATAAAGTGGAAACATCATTTTTTGCTCGTTTCAGGGAAAAGCTCTGCCATCTTTTCCGAAAGAGGCAAAGCACGTTCCTTCCACAATTCCCCCGGGTTCCCCTGCCCCATTTTCCAACCCTGTGATCATTCCATGAAAGCAATCATGTTCCCGGTCCTTGCTTTGGCGGCCCTGAGCGCTTGGACCAGCGCCGCCCAACCCCGGACATCCGCCATCCCTCCCATATCGGGCAAAAAAGCGTATCGGCTTCCGCTCCCGCCCTACCAGGCCTTCTGCTGGTTTTCAGCGGATCACGGCCGCTGGCCCGGAGACGGGAACCGGGTTCTTCCCTGGTTCGGACGGACATCCCCCGGCAACCTGCTGGACAGCAGACCGAATCCCAGCACCGCCCAACCGGGGGACCATGCCATGTTCGCCCTGTTCCACCTCAAAGACGGCAATTTCATGGCCGTGCTCCCCGTCGCCGCCCCTGATTCCCTCGCGTGGCTGAAACTTGAAAGGGACGGGACATTCCTTGTGGAAGCCGGTTCGCTGGGAACTTCCCCCGCCAAACCGCAGGCCGTCCTGGCCGTCACCGCCACGGACAAGGATATTTACCGCGCCTGTTCCGCCGTATGGAACAAGGCCCTTTCCCTCCCTTCCATCAAGGGCAGAACCTTGCCCCGGGAAAAGAAAATTTATCCGGAACCGTTCAAGTACCTCGGCTGGTGCAGCTGGGAACAGTATAAAAAGAACATTTCCTCCAAGCTGCTTGAAGAAACGGCCAGACAACTGGAGGCATCCCCCGTCCCCGTCCGGTGGATGCTGGTGGACGACGGATTCCAGACCCAGGAAAGGCTTCAGCTGGTCAGTTTCCAACCCCGGCAGGACCAATTCCCCCGGGGCTGGCAGCCCCTGATGAAACACAAAAGCCCCAAATTGAAATGGATGGGCCTGTGGCACTGTTATTACGGCCTCTGGAACGGCATCCACCCCAGACACCGTCTGGACGGCGAGACTGCCCGCGGTCTGGTCCGTACCGCCAAAGGGAAAATCCTCCCCGGTGACGGCCCCGGAGGAGCCGGAGCGTTTTATACCCCCTTTCTCCAATCCGTCAAAGACGCCGGATTCGACTTCGTGAAAATTGATGTGCAGGCGGAATACCTGAAGCATGCGGACGGCCTGGACAACCCGGTCCGCCACAATACCAGGTGCTCGGAAGCCCTGGAACAGGCCTGCCGGAAAACAGGGCTCAGCCTGGTCAACTGCATGGCGCAGGGTACCGTCAACATTCAGAACACGCGTTACAGCGCGGTCACTCGGTGCAGCATCGACTACAAGCTGGGAGATGAAGCCATGGCCAAATCCCATATCCTCCAGTCCTACGCCAATACCCTCTGGCTGGGACAGACCGTGTGGCCGGACCATGACATGTTCCATTCCACGGATCCCGCCTGCGCCCGCCTCATGGCCGTATCCAAAGCCGTCTCAGGCGGACCTGTCTATCTTTCAGACCCGGCAGACAAACTTAATCCGGAAAACATCATGCCTCTCGTCTGGTCGGACGGCCTTCTGCTGCGTCCGCTGGCTCCCGCCGTTCCCCTGCCTGACTCCGTCTTTCCGGATGCTCTGAACGAGAACCGCCTGTACCGGGTAATCGCCCCTCTGCCCGGTCAAAGCGCCGCCGTGGTGGTGTACAACCTCAAACATCCTTCCCCGGCGGAACCGGTGCGGGGGAAAATTTCCCTGAAGGATTATAAAAGCGCGGCGGCCCTGCTGAACGGCAACGCGGCGGAAGCGTATGCCTCTCTCCCGGCGGAGGGTATTGCCGCCTATTCCGCAGAGGGAGGCCGCGCGCTGACTCCGGCACAGCCGGAGCTGGACGTGGAGCTGACGGGATTCAGAGACCGCCTGTTCATCATGTCCCCTATCGTCCAAGGCTGGGCCGTCATCGGCAGGAGGGACAAATTTCTCTCTCCCTGCGCCCTGGATTCCGCTCCGGGGTACAGGGAGAACAGCCTCCGCTTCCGCGTGAAGGAATCCGGTCCGGTCGTCATCTGGCGGGGAAAAGGCCCGGTCAAAGCGGGGAACACTCCCGTCAGGAATCTGGGGAACGGATTTTATGAATTGCAATTCCCCGTCTCCGACTCCCCCCTGGATGTCACAGTAACAACGGAATAATTCCGCACATTTCCTCTCATTTTTCCCTGCCTCATTCTCCATGAACCTGCTGCATCCCCTCCTTGCTTTCTCTCTGTTGCTCCCGCTCTGCCGGCATTCCACGGCATCCGACGCAGTTCCGCCTGCCATTTCCGCGCCAAAGCCTGAGCCTCCCAGACAGGCGATAGAACGATTCCTGGGGCTTACCGCCATCTGGATGCTGGAAATGGAATGGACCCATGCTTATGCCAACAAAACGCCCAAGGAGGAGGATTTCCGGGATGCCATGCTGGCGGCTGGTCTTCAGCAATGCCCCGAGGACTTTCAGAAGGCATGGCTCCGGCAAACGGCCAGGCCGGGCCGCAACTACGCGGCTCCCGTCCTGCGCAAATACGGCGTCAGTCTGAAAGACCTCAGGGAAAGGCTCCAGGGCATACTGTTCAAAATCACCCCCCGGGTGCATCCTCCCATCCCTCTTTACGACGAAGAGGAACAAATCCCACGCATGGACCCGCGCTCATGCGGAGACCCCAAGGCTATCCTGGAAGCCCTGGCCGCCCTGCGGGCCCAGGTTATGGGCCTTACCCCGGCCCAGCTGGCCCAGGCCAGACAGTCTATTGAACGGGTCATGCTGGAATTCACGCTGGCCTACATGGAAACCGTCATCTGCATGGATACTGCGGGAATTCGGGAAAGCCAGGTCAGGGAACTGTTCGCCCCCATCAGAACAGAAGGATGCCCGGAAGATTTCCGGCGCGCCTGGAAGCACGATCTGCCTTTCTTCCTCAAAGGCCGCTTCACGGGACCGAAACTGACTCTCTCCACCGTCTGTAAAAAATACGGCGCCAACGAGCAGGAACTCTTCCTCAAGGTGCGACGGAAAATGAAGGAATGGGATATCCAGCCTCCTACTCCGCAGACGCAGGACGCCTTTCGCCGGGACATGCAGGAAATCCGGGAAAACATGCTGGGAGGCAGATAGAAAACAGCCTTTCTGCATGCAGCACCTTCCGGAAACCTTCCCGGACATCGGTCAAAAGTCACCCCAGCAGCCCGGCATCCATTCCTTCGTTATATTCCCAGATTCCCTGCTCCACCATAAACGCGCTCCAGCTGTTGAGCAGTTGTTCAAAATAGGCGGCGTTCACATTGAAATGGTAAAATGTGTGGTCCGCCACGTCCAGAAGCTCAAATCGGGAACAATTCTTCTTTTTTCTCCACAGCTCCGCCAGCCTCTCGCTGTTGCGCCATGGCAGAAGCCTGTCCCTCCCTCCATGGCTCGCAAACAGGGGAGGCAATCCCTTCTGCACGCGCCGCAGGGGGTTGACGGCATCCCTCTGGTCCGGGGGCATCATGCCGCCCAGTTTAAAAGCGGACTGCGCCGTCAGATCGCACACGCCGCGGAACAGGGCCACGGCAGCGGGGCCGGGAGGAAGGGGAGCTTTTTTGCGGAACAGGGACCAGCGCGAGGGGTGGTCCGGAAGGGCTACATGCAGGGCCATCAGCCCGCCGGCATCGCTCCCCGCCACAGTAATGCGTGCCGGGTCCAGCCCCAGCAAAGCGGCGTTCCCATGCACCCAGGCCCAGGCTTCCCGGCCCTCTTCCAGAATGTCCATGGGCTCTACTTCATAATCGCCGCGCGTGCGGAACATGGGTATAATGCCTGCAATACCCTGCTGGGCAAGATGGAGCGCCCACGGCACAAAATCCCCCAGGCTCTTGCCCACCCACATGCCTCCGTGAAAAAAAAGCACGGAAGGAGCGGAGGCTTCCGCCCGGTGACCGGGAGGGAAAAAGACGTACGCCATCAGCTCCTCCCCATCTGAAAACCGCCTCCACACAAAGCCGGGCTGTTCCCGCAACAGTTTCCTGTACCGGGCTTCCGCCAAATGTTCGGCTTCCGTGAACAATTCCATAAGAACGGCTTCATGATGCAATTGTGTTGCACTCCGCGCAAGTTTGATGTCTAAATAATCGTGTAATGACTTTCCGTTCCATTTTCTCCCTGGTCTGCTGCGCCGCAGCCCTTCTTTCCCCCGTTTCCGCAGCCCCCCGGCCCGGAGACGCCAAACTGAGAGACGACCTGGACGTGGCCTACAATACATGGCGCCTGCACCTGCTGCGCGGCAATTATGACGGGTGGAGGGCCACAACTTCCGCTTACCGCCAGGTGAAAGTACGCAATCTGGCCGTCTCGGAAAAACGCCCCTTTCCCGCCTCCCTGTTCCGGCAGCCCATGGCTCCTCCTGCGCTCGCTCCGCTGATGTACGTAGGTTCCGTCATCAACGGCCCCACGGCCGCAGCCACTTATTACGGCAAGGTGGATCTGGGGCTGGGCCAGGAACCAACGGATTCGAACGCCCTGGTGCTGCTGTTCACCCATGAAAACGGTAAATGGAAATATGACCAGGCACGCTTTTTCAACCTCACCCGCCTGCCCGCCGTCAAAGAACGCCTCAAACGCGGAGACGCCTCCGTGCTGATGGAGCAGGACGGGTTCCAGCCCCTTGGGAAAATTCCCGCCGTGCCGCCTGTCTGCCCGCCGCCCAAATACATCGCAAAAATTCTGGTGGACAGCCCCGGCCGCACCGTCCAGGCGAACGTGAACAATATTTCCCTGCATGAATTCGACAACACCCGCCTGGCGGAAGTCATCTCCGGAGGGCTGAGGGACGGCACCAACTCTCTCACGCTGAACTTTTCCGACAGCCCGAACGGGAAAAAAGGCGCCGTACTCGTAGAAGTGTACATCATGCCGGAAATTCCGGGCCACCTGCCCGCCAGGGCTTTTTCCTACTTCGTCCCCCCCCAGGAGCAACCCAAAAGCGGCCCTGTGCTGATTAACGTCACTCCGGAATTGCTGAAAACCATGGAGCCGAAAAATTCCTCCCCGCAGTCATCCTCCGGCAAATAAAATCGTCATTCTTCAACGTTTCCGTTGCGGACCCGGTCATACCGCCATATGACAACTCAACCTCAAGTCAGCAGCTCCGCGGTATCCGGCAACTCATGGTGGATGGGTATCCTTGGCGTCATCGAGCTATTTCTTGGCTTCATCGCCCTGGCCTCTCCCTGGATCGTCGGAGCCAGCTTCATTTGGGTAATCGGCATCATGCTGATGGTTCTGGCCGTCGTCCGGCTGATCCAGGTCTTCACCGTCCCCTCCTCACGGGGGTGGAACCTGGTGACGGCCATCCTGTACGGAATCGCCGGCTGGTTTCTGTTCCGGGACCCCAATATTTCCCTGGCTATCACCACGCTCATCATCGGGTGGGGCCTGGTTATTGCCGCCGTATTTCAGGGAGCCATCTGGCTTCAAACCCGTTCCCTGCCCGCCAGCGGATGGAGGCTGTTCAACGTGATCATCACGCTGATCCTGGGCCTCATGGTCATCTTCGGCTGGCCTGAATCCACGGCCTGGTTCATCGGCACCCTGATTGCAGTGGAACTGATCTTCTCCGGGTGGACGTTGCTCCTGTACGCTTTCAGCGGCAATTCCGCCCGCCGTTAATCCCAATGACAACAATGACCCTCACCCAGGAAGAAACCGAACGGTACGCCAGGCATCTTTCCCTTCCGGAACTGGGAGAACAGGGCCAATACAAATTCAAACGGGCGCACGTCGCCCTGACGGGCCTCGGGGGACTTGGCTCCCCGGCGGCCCTTTATCTTGCCGCCGCAGGCGTGGGCCGCCTGACCCTGATTGACCCGGACGAGGTGTGTCTTTCCAATCTCCAGAGGCAAATTCTTCATGCCACGGACGCGGCGGGCACGGCTAAAACCGCCAGTGCCGCCAGACGCCTGTACGCCCTGAATCCCTCCGTACGCATCAACACGGTCCACAGGCGCCTTACGCCGGATAACGCCGTTTCCCTGCTGGAAGGGTGCGACCTGGTTCTGGACGCTTCAGACAATTACGCGGCGCGCTTCGCCATGGCGGATGCCGCCTGCACCCTGCGCATTCCGCTGGTGTACGGAGCCGTGAAGGGATTTATCGGGCAGGTGGCCGTCTTCGCCCCCCATCAGGGAACCGCCTGTTACCGCTGCCTCTTCCCGGCAGACACGCCCATGCAGGAAAAAGATACCGCTTCCGCCTCAGGCATTCTCGGCGCGCACGCGGGCATCATTGGCTGCATCCAGGCCATGGAAGCCCTGAAATATCTTGCGGGCATTCCTTCTCCGCTGGTAGGAGCCATGCTCTCTGCGGACACACGGCGCATGCGCTTCACCACCATCCCTCTGGCTCCTAATCCCGCGTGCAGATGCCGGACAAGCGGAGGATGCGGAGCCGTAATGAAAAATTGACGGCGGGTGGGGCATCTGGCATCATTTCCAGCAGGTATGAATCATTTAACACGCGCCAAATCCGTTTTTGAAATGGAGATTGAAGAGCTGCGCGGCGTCCTGTCCCGGCTGGACGACAATTTCAACAAGGCTGTGGACCTCATGTCCCAGGCTCTGGACCGCGGCAACAAAATCGTCATTGTAGGCGTAGGCAAATCCGGCAACATCGGGGCCAAAATCGTCGCTACCCTGAACTCCACGGGCACGCCCACCGTTCTGCTGGATTCCCTGAACGCCCTGCACGGGGATCTGGGCATCGTCCAGGACGGGGATGTCTGCATTGCCATGTCTTTCTCCGGAGAAACCTCGGAGCTGCTGACTCTGCTCCCTTTCATCAAACGTTTTGAACTGCCCATCATTTCCATGACGGGCAATACGGCCTCCTCCCTGGCCAAATACTCGGACATCGTGCTGGACACGGGCGTTTCCCGGGAAGCCTGCCCGCTGAACCTGGCTCCCACTTCCAGCACCACGGCCATGCTCGTCATGGGAGACGCTCTTGCCATGGCCCTGGTGGAAGCGCGCCACTTCACCGCACGGGACTTCGCCAAACGCCACCCCGGCGGCTCGCTGGGACGCGCCCTGCTCACCCGGGTGAGCGACATCATGCGCCGTGGGGAAGAAATGGCCATGCTTCCGGAAACCGCTTCCGTGAACGACTGCCTGAAAGCGATGACCACGGCCCACGCCGGCGCCTGCGTCCTGCTGACGGCGGACCGCAAACTGGCCGGAATCTTCACCCACGGAGACTTTGTACGGGCATACGGGGCCAACCCCCTCATCGGAGAACAGCCCGTCAGCGGGTTCATGACCCGCAACCCCATTTACGTAATGGAAGACGACCTGGCCGCTGAAGCGGCGAAGGCCGTGAGCAACCGCCGTATCGACGACCTGGTGGTGCTCAATGCGGAAATGACCCCCGTGGGCATCATTGACCTCCAGGACCTCGCCAGGCTGAAACTGGTTTAAGCCCTACTTCTCCCACTCCCTTCAGGCATCCGTGATTCAAAAGTAACAAATCAATCACGGGTGCCTTTTTCATTGAACGGAAGCTTCCGTTTCCACAATCTTAGTTCCATAAACATGTTCCTGAAATTCACCATCTCCCTGCTTGCCTGCACCTGGGGTTTTTCCTGCGCACAGGACATCTCCGGCCCGGAGGAAGATTCCAATGCTCCCGCTGCGGAGGAGGCCCCGCGGGAAATCCCTCTTCCGGACGGGAAAACGGTTCCCAAATTTGAACCCCTGGATGAGCACCGCATCAAAATCGGCAATGTGATTGTCAACCATAAGGAGCGCACTGTCAGTTTTCAGGCTCAGGTCAACATGAAGGAAGGAATTCTGGAATACGTCTGTTGCATGCCCAACGGCAAGCTGCATGAATCCCTGCTGGTGACGGAGGCGGATCCCCTGCATATCAGCCTGGGAATGACGCTGCTCAAATTCCGCCGCTTTGAGAAATTCTTCCCGGTGCGTGATGAAAATTTTGAATGGCTTCCCTTCACGGAACCCAAGCCGGAGGACTACGCAGACTCCTACGTGCAGATCGTCATGACCTATACGGAAAACGGCAGAGAACAGAAGAGCGATTTTTCCGACATCGTCGTGAACTCACAAACACGGAAGGGCCTGAATCCCAACGACTGGCTTTACACCAATTCCTTCTTTTACGAGGGCGCCTACCAGGCCAGCCTGAGCGGAGAAGTAATCTCCATCTTCGCCAGCCGAACCTCTCCCATCAATTACATCGGAGACTTCCATGACGGCGTCAACGATACAGGCTGGATCGTCAACCCCCAAAAAAACCTGCCTCTTGGCACAAACGTTACCGTCACCATTTCCCAGAAACCGGTTCAACCCAAGCAATAGCACATTATGTTCAAATCCGTACTTTCATTAACACTGGCGGCCGCGCTGGGCACAACCTCCTTCGGACAGACCACCCTGACGGCCGTTCCCGGAGAAGCGGCAGCCGCCAAATACGCCTCCATTAGCCAGGAAATTCTGCGTGCCATTGAAAAAGGGAACGAATACCTGAAAAGCAAACAAAATCCGGAAGGTTACTGGGCCCAGCCGTCCTACCCGGCCCTGACGGCCCTGGCGGTCACCGCCTACATGCGGGACCCCGCCAACCAGGGCAAGCCCCTGCCGGAATACATTCGGAAGGGGTATGACTTCATCCTGAAATCCCAGAAGGAGGACGGCTCCATCTTCAACCGCGGCATGTCCTCCTACAACACCGCAGTGTGCATGATGGCCCTGCTGGCCGCCAACAAGGAGGAATATGCCCCCGCCATTCTCAAGGGCCGCGCCTACCTTATCAAGCAGCAGAACCACTTTGCCCCGGACAACCCTTATAACGGAGGCATCGGCTATGGCGACAAGCAGGCTCCTCCCATTGCGGACCTCTCCAATACCTCCCTGGCACTGGAAGCCATTTACTACTCCCAGAAACTCGCCAAGGACGGCAAGTACGGTGAACAGCCGGATCTGGACTGGAACGCCGCCACGGAATTCATCAACCGTTGCCAGCAAAACCCTGCCGTAAACAAGGAACCCTGGGTTTCCAATGACAAATCCCAGCTCGGTGGCTTCGTGTACCGCCCGGGCGTCGCCAGCGCCAGGGACAAAAAAAGCGCCGCCTTTGACAAAGCGGAACCGCCCAAGGCCTACGGCAGCATGACATACGCGGGCATGCAATCCCTCATTTACGCCAATGTGGACAAGAACGACCCCCGCGTCAAGCTGGCCCTCAAATGGCTGGAAAACAGCTACAACCTGGATGAAAACCCCGGCATGGGCGTCCAGGGCCTGTACTACTACTACCAGGCCATGTCCAAGGCTCTCAGCGCCATGGGAATAGATACCCTGACGCTGGAAGACGGCCGCAAAGTGGACTGGCGGGACGAACTGGCCAACAAGCTCATCTCCATCCAGAAAAGCGACGGCTCCTGGGTAAACACCAACAACCGCTGGTGGGAGGCGGACCCCGTCCTGGTAACCTCCTACTGCGTGCTGGCTCTGGAACAGCTTTACCATTCCATTCCCCGGTAACGGACACGCCATCCCGACTTCAGAGGCCGGAGAAGGAGGAAATGACCTCCTTTTCCGGCCTTTCCCATGCCTGGAAATGAACGTCCCATGGAATAAAAGGGTCTTTTCCTCAACCATTTCAAATTCATGGACACCATTGATTCCATTACCATTATTGCGGCGGCGTGGGGGTTGCTGATCCTTCGGCTGACTCTGGCCCTGATCCTGTGGCCGCACGGAGCCCAGAAAGTGCTGGGCTGGTTCGGGGGAGCGGGCTGGGACGGCACATACCAGGCCTTCACGGGAAAAATGGGTATTCCCCCCTTCCTGGCCAAGGTGGCCATGCTGACGGAATTTTTCGCCCCCATCTGCCTGGTGCTGGGCATCTTCACCAGGCTAGCGGCGCTCTCCGTCATCATCATGATGGCCGTCGCCATGACCAAACATGTTAAAAACGGCTACTTCGCCAACTGGTCCGGGGAAAAAAACGGGGAAGGGGTGGAATTCCACCTGCTCTATGCCGGCTCCGCCCTGGCGCTGCTTCTGACCGGTCCCGGCCCGTGGTCCGTGGATGCCTGGTGCATGGATATCATGCACGCCATCTTCGGCTGACGGAGGCAGGTCATACCCTGCCGGGCATAGGACGCACTTTCCGATTCTCAAATCCTCTGTATTCTGGTATCTATGGGAAGGCTTTCTTTTGCCTTGTTAACCCTTCCCGCCATGACCAGCCATAAACGCTTGAAACTCCGGCAGTGCACCAACTGCGAATGCGTCATTAACGGAGTATGGGAATGGGTGGAGGAATGCGCCCGCGCTGCGGCTGAGGAAGAACCCGCCATGCGCGGCATTCTGGACGACGTCTGCCTGTCCCGCAATTCCCTGGCTACTTCCATCTCGGCGCGGCTGGCCCGCAAGCTCTCCCGCCGGGACATGCCGCGGGAGCTGATTGAGCCCCTTATCCGGGAAGCGCTGGCGGAAGACCAGAACATCCTCAGTCAAATAGCCCAGGACCTGATCGCCATCGTGGACCGGGATCCCGCCTGCCGTACGCCGCTGGAACCCCTGCTTTTTTACAAGGGGTTCCACGCCATCACCACGTACCGCATCTCCCACTGGCTGTGGCAGCATGACCGGACGATCATGGCCCTTCAGTTCCAGAGCCTGGCCAGTGAAGTATTCGCGGTGGACATCCATCCGGCGGCCACCATCGGCTGCGGCATCCTGCTGGACCACGCCACCAGTTTCGTAGTGGGGGAAACCGCCATTATCCGGGACAACGTCTCCATCCTGCATGAAGTCACGCTGGGCGGCACGGGCAAGGAGGAAGGAGACCGCCATCCCATCGTGGAATCCGGAGTTCTTATCGGCGCGGGGGCTAAAATACTGGGGCGCGTCACCATTGGCGCCTGCGCCAAAATCGCAGCCAGCTCCGTCGTTCTGGAAAATGTCCCCCCCCATACCACGGTAGCGGGCGTACCCGCCGTTATCGTCAACGATTCCATTCCGGACAATCCCGCGCTGGATATGAACCAGCGCCTTTGCAACTAAAACAATAACGGATTGGTGATCCGTAACTTACATCAAAAATCAGAATCCGCAACTCCGCAAAAATCAGCGGAAAAGCAGGCATCAAAAAGACCAGGCATAATACAACAGTTTCAATTTCAATGTATTGAAATTCGCAACGCGCTTATTTTGAACATTTTGAGTTGAGAATGGATTCCCAATCCGCATACTGCACGGGATATGCGTTTAAGATTACCCCTCTCTCTAAGGTCTGCTTTGCTTGCGTGCAATGTCCTGTTTACAACCGTGGCATCCGCCTCCGTTTCAGACGGAAACCTCGGCAACGTCATGTACATAGGGGACTCCATCACCCATGGCGTCAACAGCGGCTCCTGGCGCTGGGCCATGCATAAAATTTTCACGGACAACGGCGTCAGCTATACTGAAAAAGGCATCATGACCGGTAATTTCAGCGGAGGCGTGGCCGCCGGAACCTCTTACGGTGGTAAGATTTTCCAGAATATCCACTCCTCTGCGGCTTCCGCAAGAACTTATGAAATCGCCGGGAGAGCGAACGGCAGCAACTACGGACGATTTGACGGGTCCAACATCAAAAACTGGCTGGGCCTGAGCACGGAAAAGACCAAGGGAGGGACCTATGCAGGACAGACTTTTACCGGAGCCAATAAACCGGACACGTTTTTCCTGCTCTCCGGGACCAACGATCTTCTTTCCGACGGCGATAATAATTCACTGTTCTATCGTCTGGATGGAGTCACCTCTCTTTTGCTGGGAGACATGGATTCCATCGTCTCTTCTATCCGTACCGCCAACAGCCAAGCAAGCATTTTAGTGATGACCATTCCCTGCTGGACGCAACATTCCAACGGGAACCTGGCTGAAACGCACCAGGCCGTAGCCTCCTACAACGAATCCCTGAAGGAATGGGGGGCGAATAACGCCGCCAATGGCGTCAAGGTCATCGACATCAACGCAGGCATCATCGATGTAGCTTCCTCTACGCCATTCTATGGGGTTCGCTCCATGTTCAACAACCCCACGGCGGACGGTCTGCATCCGAATGCCCAAGGCGATCTCCTGATGGCAGGCAACCTGGCCAAAGGCATGGGCTATGCCGGGCGGTCAGCCGGGCAGGAAAGGAAAGCCGCCCATGAGCTGGAGGTCAACTTCGGACAAAATCCGTCCATCACCCAGCAGACGCTGGAGGCCAACGGCTTCACCGCCAATAATGTTTCCATCTCCAACAATACAGTCAACTTCAACAAATCCGGCAGCAGCGCCCTGACCTATAACTGGGGAGCCGCCCAGGGACAGAACAAGGGCTACACGGTAGATTTCACTCTGCGCCTGGGCAACGGGGCCACGGACGGCTGGGACACCACAAACAACTTCTCCCTGAATCTGGGAAACGGAACGCTGAACATTAATGAAGCGTATATCCAATGGGGCAGCACCATCCTTTATTCCAAAGACATGTCCGCCAATGCGGACGCCATCCGCGTAGCCTACGTGGCGGGAGACAGCGCCAACGGCCTGGGCGCGGGCTACTACATCTGGCTGGGCGATGTTCTCATCGGGGAAGCGCAGACGGCAGCGGGGGGAAGTTCTTCCGGCCTCACGTTCAGCTATTCCGGCACGCTGGACGCCATCCTGTCCGATCTGGCTTTGGACGGTTCCCTTTCCTACGCCCCCTCTACCGCCGGTATCACAGGCCCGGAACCTCTTTATCTGGCAAGTGGAGAGTCTCCCTCCATTCTCAAACCGGGCATGATTGAATGGACTGAGGGAACCGCCGCCACCGCCGTGGCCACCGCCGGAACCAACGCCACGTATAATGTCCGTAATACCACCAATTCCAATATTGCCAGCATTACGGGAACGGGAAGCACCAAATTTATTTACGCCAATAATGGCGCTTATGGCAGCGCGAATAACCGTCAGGACCTGTGGGTGACGCTGGGGGCAGGAACCAGCAGCGCCAACGGCTGGATAGGCGGCCACACAACGGGAGACCTGTACGGTGACATCCACCTGCGCCTGGCGGAAGGGGCTATCGGCAAATCCACGGTATTCGGCGTTGTGAACGCCGGAACCGTTCACGGGGACATTTACCTGGAATTCTCCTCATCCACCGGGGTTTACGATACTTCCTTCACCACCGGAGAAGCGGACCGCACTTCCGTGGCGGGCTCCTATGCCTCCACCGTGGACGGGGACATCACCATGGTGTTCAATGACGGCGCGTTCTCCCACCGCATTTTCGGCGGCTTTTACACGGGAAATAAAACCATCTCCGGCTCCGCCTCCCTTTTCATCAATGGCGGAACGTTCATGAATGAAATCTACGCCGGGAACAAGACGGACGGCACCATTTCCCGGGGGACCAGCCTGACCGTCACGGGCACGGACGCCATTCTGGGCAAGGCTGACGGGGATAACTGGACGTGGACACTTCTGTGCGGAGGCAATAAAACCAGCGGCACCATTAACGGAGGCACCACGATCACCCTGAAAGATATCGCCGCCACTACTGGAGCCGGAACGGAACATCAGTTCGACAAATACGCCGGCACCATCGACGGCAGGGGAGCCGGGACGGTGAACGGGGAGAAGAAGCTCGTCTTTGACAACTACGCCACCAGCTTCCTGGGAACGCTCCAGAATTTTGACAAAGTACAAATTACCGGAAATTCGGACCTCGCGCTGGACAAGTCCCTGGGGAATACCGTCACCTCCCTGTCCGTGGACGCTGGTTCCTCCCTCCGGTTCAACCGGGACCAGGACGCCACGCTGGACATCACCAACAACGGCACGATTCGCACCTCGCACAACCTGACCCTCAAATCCGCAGACACCGGAACCGGAACCTATTGGGTGGAAGGGGGAACGCTGGACCTGGCTGGACAGGCCGTCTCCGGGAAAATCTCCATCTCTGCGGGGACGCTCTCCAATACGGAGGGACTGGGAGCCGGGAGCGTCTCCGTCTCCGGCATCACCGGGAACGTCAACCTGGGCGGACTGGACGGCAGCAGGCTGAACTCCATCAACATGGGTAGCGGTACAGGAACCATTTCCGGTCTGACGGGCCATGCGGACCTGTCCGGTTCCGACACGCAATTAAGGCTTTCCGCCGCCAACATGGGCGCGGGCGGCACGGGAATCATCCAGTTCAATGACGCGGACAACGCCAGCTTGACGCTGGGCAACCTGACCCTGGCGCTGACGGCGGATGCCGTGGCGCTCCTCGCCGCTCCGGGGGACTACTCTTTCCACGTCACCAACGCCGCCCTGCATGCGGATACCAACTATATCACCCTGAGCGAATACAACGGCATGGCGTGGGACATTACCCGGACGGAAGGCGGCCAGGTAATCATCTCCTTCGGCCAGTTGGACGCCATGGTCATTAACAAGGGATCTTCCAAAAACGTCACCTCCGCCAGCACGCTGGGGGCAACCCCCAGCGTCACCAACAACGGAACGCTGAACATCGACCTGTCCGCGGCAACTGCGCCGGAAGACAAAACAACCACCATCCGCTATCTGGCCGGTACGGAGGCCGATGCCGTCGTGAACACGGGAACGGACAGCAACGTGATCATCACGCTTCTGAATGAAACCTCCGAAGATCCGGACAAAACGGGCAACACCGCCTATGCGGGCTCCATTGAAGGAGCAGCGCAGCTCGTCAAGGACGGGGAACAGAGGCTGACCGTTGACGGCAGGGTGACCGCCTCCGCTCTGGACGTGCGACAGGGAGAACTCGTGCTCCAGAACACGAAGGAAAGTTCCATCATCTCCGGCGCCCTGAACGTGGAACAGGACGCCGCGCTGACGCTGAACGCTGCCGCCCTGTCCGCCGGGGATCTGGCGGGTTACGGCTCCATCGCCCTGAACGGGGGCGCCCTGCTCACCATCGCCAGAGACACTCTTTCAGACCTGACGCTCCACGCAAGCGTCACCGGCTCCGGCACCCTGAAACTGGACAACTGCAACCTGATTCTGGAGACGGACAGCAACCTGGGCGAAGACGTGCTGCTCCATCTGGGGGGCGGCAGCCTGCGCCTGCAGGACGGCTCCACAATCGCTCTGGAAGGGCTCCACCAGGAGCAGGAAAACGGAGCGCTCCACCTGGGGGCCGACGGACGTCTGGAACTGGCCTCCAACGACGGGAAGACCTACTCCTTCAAAGGGGATATCACCGGCACGGGAGCCATCATCCACCGGGGCGAAGGCACGCAGGTCATCCTTTCCTCCGGGGCTGGAGGCGTGGACGTCAGCCATATCCGGGCGGGCGGCCACCTCGTCCTGGGAGACAAGGACCTGGCCGCGGACGGCTCCATGACCTACAGGGACATTTCCGTCGGCGGCAACACCGAGGACGCTTCCGACGTGGATGCTACGGCGGACCTCTCCCTGATGAACAATACCACGGCCAACACGCTCTCCATCGCCTCCAACGGCAGACTGTACCTGGGCGGCAATCCCAGCCAGCGGGCCGTTCAGCTCGTGCTGACCGGCAGTAACGGCGGCGTGGCGGCCGATCTGGCCACCGGCGCTTCCCTGGACCTCACCGTCAATACGGAAACGCTGGCCCGCAGTGCGGACAACGCCTGGGCCGCCTTGGAGGCGGAAAACGGCTCCATCCGCATCAATGGGACGGCTCCGTCCATCAACGTCAATATTTACGGCCTGGGCTCCGCGGGAGACTGGGCCATCCTGCCGGAATTCACCGTCAACGCCTTCTATGCGGAAAACGGACTGGTCACGGCGGACGGGGAAACCTGGACGGAAGACATGGTTAATCTGACCTATGCCGGTTTCGCCAACCTCGTCTATGACGTCAACAAGATACTTTCCGACGACGGCAAGCTGTTCCAGGTTCACTTCACCAAGCTGGGAGACAGCCCTCTGAAAGACTTCGCCTCCACGGGCAACCAGCAAGGCGCGGCGGACAGTCTGTGGGCCGTCACCTCCTCACCGGAAAACATCACTCCGGACATGATGGAATTCCTTAACGCCGTGGGCAACGCCCAGGCCATGGGGAATGAGGAAGCTATCCGGTCAGCCCTTTCCTCCTATGCGGGCAGCGGCATTACCGCCCTGCATTCCGCCCAGAAGGGAGCCCTCCGGGACCAGGCACTCCACCTGCGCAACCGCCTCTCCCAAATGGGAGCCTCCCCGCAGTACATCCACGATGACCTGCCCGGCTTCAACGCCTGGATTGAAGGGGAAGGAGGCTACCGCAAACTGGATGACCGGACGGACGAATCAGGCTACAAGCTCAGCACCTGGGGCGGCACCTTCGGTTTTGACGTAACGTGCAGCGACAGCTTCGTATGGGGAGCGGCCTTCTCCGCCAGCTACGGCGACCTGGACGCCTACATGGCGAACGGGAATCTGGACTCCTACTACGGAAATCTGTTCTTCCGCATCCAGTCGGGCCGCTGGGCGCACAACATCATCCTTACCTACGGATGGAACGACGCTTCCCTGGACCGCACTGCGGGAATCCCCGGAGCCGGCATGTACGCCATGCACAGCAGCACCAGCGGCAGCAGTTACGGAGCCTTTTATGAAGGCACGTATGATCTGTACCTGAATGAGAACAACACTTCCGCCCTCCAGCCCCTGGTGAATGCCTCCGTGTACAGGAGCCGGATGGACGGCTTTACGGAATCCGGCGGCCTGGGCATGAACGTGGATGACATGGACTCCACCTACGGAACCGTGGGACTGGGCGCAAGGCTCCGCGGAGAACTGTCCGCCAACCTGACGGGCCGCGCCTCCTTGGGTGAACTGCGGGTGCAGGTTGTCCAGCTTCTGGGTGACCGGGACACCACAGCCGTTCTGGCTCCCGCCGGCATACCCGGCGCAGGGTTCCGCGTGAACGGAGCCAGGGAAGGAGCCACCGGCGTGCAGTTCGGAGCCGGAATCACCATTCCGGTGGGTTATACCGGCTCCGTCTTTGCAGACGTCAATGCGGATTTCCGCAGCCGCGCCAGCAGCTTCAACGGAAGCATCGGCTACAGGCTGACCTTCTGAGAGCCCTCTTCAGGGGTATGTATCAACGGAAGCACCGCGGCCATGCCGCGGTGCTTCCTTGTTTACGGCGCGCTCTCCTGCTCAGGCACGGCCTTTCTGCGGAACTCGAGACGGATCCTTCAGCTGCCCGTCTCCTTCAATGACATACTTGTAGGAAGTCAGTTCCCTCAAGGCCATCGGCCCCCGGGCATGAAATTTATCCGTGCCGATGCCTATTTCCGCTCCGAATCCGAATTCCTCCCCGTCGCTGAACCGCGTGGAGCAATTATGATAAACGCACGCGCTGTCCACCCGGTTCATAAAATAATCGCGCGCCCGTTCATCCTCCGTAATGATGGAATCACTATGGTGAGACCCGTAATGGTTAATGTGCTCCACGGCATCCCGGACGCCGTCCACCACTTTCACGGAAAGAATCAGGTCTTCATATTCTGCGGACCAATCCTCTTCCCCCGCCGGAACGGCTTCCGGACCAAAAAACGGGCGGCTTCGCTCACACACGCGGCATTCCACGCCGCGCAGGCGCATGCGATCCGCCGCCATCGGCAGGAACCGCCCTGCCGCGGCAGCGTCCACCAGCAGGGTTTCCGCAGCATTGCACACGCCGGGCCTCTGCGTTTTAGCGTCGTCCAGCACATTCACGGCCATCTCCAAATCCGCCGCCGCATCCACATACACATGGCAAACGCCGTCCAGATGCTTCAGCACGGGGACTCTGGCGTACTCCGCCACGGCGCGGATCAACCCCTTTCCTCCCCTGGGAATAATCACGTTCAGGAAAGAATCCAGCTCGCACAACTGCCGTACCTCATCACGGCTGCCGGAATCCAGAAGCTGCACGGCATCCGCGGGAGCGGCGGACTCCTCCAGCGCGGCGCGCAAAACCTCCGCCAGCACCCGGTTGGTCCGCAGGGACTCGCTTCCGCCGCGCAGAATAACGGCATTCCCGGACTTCAGACACAGGGCGGCGGCATCGCAGGTGACGGTGCCGCGGCTCTCGTAAATGAAACCGATGACCCCCAGGGGAACGCGCACCTGGCGGATATGCAACCCGTTGGGGCGCGTCCATTCCCTGATGCATTCGCCCACAGGATCAGGGAGGACCGCCACCTGCTCCATGCCGCGGGCCATGTGTTCCACGCGCTCCGGCGTCAGGAGCAGCCTGTCCAGAAACGCGGCATTGCGGCCGCCTTTCCGGGCCTCTTCCATATCAAGGCCATTCTCCCGGACAATCTTTTCCGCAGCGCTCCGAACGCCTGCGGCCATCAGGCGCAGGGCCTGCGCCTTCTCTGCCGGCTCCAGGACAAGCATCTCCCGTGAGGCCCTCAGCGCGGCCCGTCCCGCCGGTTCAAGAGGATTCTCCATCTTCATCCTTTCGGTACAAAATATGTTCCGGCTCCTTCCGCCTTCCCCTCAAGCAGCAGCGCGATGCGTTCCGGATGGCGGCCATGCAGCATGTAAACGCCCGTCCCCGCATTCACGGCCTCCCGGATAGCCTGGAGCTTGGCGCTCATGCCTCCCATGGAAAAGCGCCCCCGGTCCTCCTCCGCGAACGCCAGCACGGCATCCACATCCTCCACCCGGGAAATGATGGCCTTCCGCCTTCCTCCTGGGGGATACAGGCCGTCCACGCTCGTCAGGATGAACAGCGCGTCAGCCTCCACCAGACGCGCCATGTGCACGGAAAGAATATCGTTATCCCCAAACTTCAGCTCTTCCACGGATACGGTATCGTTCTCATTCACGATCGGAATGATGCCGCCGTGCTCAAACAGGCGCAGCACCGTAGCCTGCACATTGCTGCGGCGGCATTTCAAATCCTCCGCCGTCAGCAGAAGCTGGGCCACATCTACGTTAAAGTGGCTGAAAAGATTCTCATATGCCTGCATCAGCCGCGTCTGCCCTACGGCGGCGCACGCCTGTTTCAAGGACAGCTCCTGAGGATAGGACGGGAGCCCCAGGACGGACACGCCGGCCCCTACAGCACCGGAGCTGACCAGAACCACCTGGTGCCCCTGCTGCATCAGATCCGCCAGGGCGCTCACCAAATGCACGATGGAAGAACCGTCCAATGTCCCATTCTCACGGGTCAACACGCCCGTACCTACTTTAATTACGATTTTCATGTATTTCCGCCTTTTATGATACAACAATCCCTTTTCCCGCAAAAAGCAGAAAACGCGTCCTTTCCGCTCTAACCCGCGAAAGTGCCGGTTGCAAAAAAAACGGAAGGAATTCCCCTTCTCTTTCATAGGGCTAAAAAAGGATCATTCCCTCCGGTTGGCAGGCCGCCGGTGAGAATGAAATTCACCGTCCCGGACAATACCCCGGACAGCCATGAAAACCGGGGTCAGACGAAACCGCGGAAAAGAAAATAAAGCTGACCATCCAACATGTTTTTCACCGGCTTCATCCCCTAAACCGCCTATATGCCGGCGAGCGCGCCGCAAAACCGGGCGGCATGCGCGGCGCTTCCATCTTCAATGCTTTTCCCCGGCCCGGAACTGGTGCCGGAGACGCATTTTAGGCTTCCAATATGAAGCTGATCCGCTCATATTGCCTGGGCATGAATCTTGACCTTCTCCAAAAAGCCGCCAACCAGGCGCGGGGACTCGCCATGGATGCCGTTCACGACTGCGCATCCGGCCACCTGGGCCTGCCTCTGGGGTGCGCCGAAATCGGGGCCGTCCTGTTCGGCGATTTGCTCAACATCTGCCCTTCACAGCCCCGCTGGCTCAACCGCGACCGCTTCATTCTCTCCGCCGGCCACGGCTCCATGTTTCTTTACGGCTGGCTTCACCTGTCAGGATTCAACATCGGCATAGAAGATATCAAAAACTTCCGCCACAAAGGTTCCATCACGCCCGGCCACCCGGAATTCCGGGATACGGAGGGTGTAGAATGCACCACGGGACCGTTGGGCCAGGGCATTGCGAACGCCGTAGGCTTCGCCCTCTCCGCCAGGCGCGCGGCCGCCCGGTTCAACAGGCCCGGCATGGACATCTTCACCCAGCACGTTTTCTGCCTCACGGGAGACGGCTGCCTGCAGGAAGGCGTAGCCCGGGAATCCCTTGCCCTGGCCGCCGTGCTCAAGCTGGATAACCTCATTCTCATTTACGATTCCAACGACATCACGCTGGATGCTCCTGCGGAACGGACCCAGCTCACGGATCCGCGCGCCGTATACGAAGCCCTGGGCTGGGATGTGCGCCAGATTGACGGGCACGACATCAGGGCCATTGCGGCAGCAGTTGAAGCCGCCAAAAACGCCAAAAACGGGAAACCCCAGCTCATCATTGCCAAAACGGTCATCGGCAAGGGCATTCCCGGTATTGAGGGAACCACAAAAGGCCACGGGGAAGGCGGAGCCAAGCTTCAGGAAGAAGCGCACGCCAACTGGGGTATTCCTGCCGGAGAACGCTACTACGTCTCCGAAGACGTCCGTGCCGCTTTCTCAGACCTGAAAGCCCAGCGGGAAAAAGATTTCAATGCCTGGAACGCCATGTACGAACAATGGCGCCGGACCTATCCGGAACTGGCAGAGGAACTGGACGCAGGCATCAACGCCTGCTCCTGCGGCGTCAATCCGGCAGACTCAGACAAGGCTATCCCCCCCTTCCCGCAGGACTATAGCGATGCCACCCGTTCGGCCGGAGCCGTTGCCATCAACGCCATCGCTAAGGCAAATCCCTGTTTCCTGACCACCAGCGCGGACCTTTACAGCTCCAATAAAAACTACCTTTCCGGCGCAGGGGACTTCTCTGCGGAAACCCCGGAAGGACGCAACTTCTGGTTCGGCATCCGCGAACACGCCATGGCCGCCATCTGCAACGGCATTGCCTATGACGGCCTGTTCCGCGTAAGCGCCGCCACGTTCTGCGTCTTCGTAGACTACATGCGCGCCTCCATCCGCGTGGCAGCCCTCAGCGGGCTCCCCGTCACCTATATTCTGACGCATGACTCCGTGGCCGTGGGAGAAGACGGCCCCACCCACCAGCCGGTGGAAACAATTTCCGGCCTCCGTGTCATTCCGAACCTGGATGTTATCCGCCCGGCGGATCCGGAAGAAACTGCAGGGGCCTGGATTGCCGCCATGCAGCGTGCCGACGGCCCTACCGCCCTCATCCTGACGCGCCAGAAAGTGGCTACGCTGAACGGCATCCCCGTTGAAACGCGCCGGGAAGGCGTGCTGAAAGGCGCCTACATCGCCCGGAAGGAACAGGGAACCTTGAAGGCCATTATTCTTGCCAGCGGTTCCGAACTGGAACTGGCCCTGAAAGCGGCGGAAAAAATCGGGGAAGGAATCCGGGTCGTCTCCATACCCAGCTTCTTCCGCTTTGATGCGCAGCCTTCCGAATACCGGGAAAGCGTGCTTCCCTCCTCCTGCATGAGGAGAGTTTCCGTAGAAGCCGGAGTCACGGACCTCTGGTGGAAATATCTGGGCTGCCAGGGGGAAGCCGTGGGCATCAACCGCTTCGGCTTCTCCGCTCCAGGAACACAGGTGCTGGAAGAACTCGGCATGAATGTGGACAACGTCGTTGCCGCCGTCCACAAGGTGCTCGCCAAATAAACGGGGGAATATTTCCCCTCATCTTCTTTCAGGGGCTGTTCCGCATCCGCCGGGGCAGCCCTTTCTCATGCCTTCCCGGTTGCCTGGGAAAAAGGTAAGGCCGTCTCCACGCACCACCAGTATCCGTAACGCAGGAACTATCCTTTCCTGCGAAATTTCCATTCGTATCCCGCCCTGATTCCATTAAATTACGACCTCTGCAACAGCAGCGCCATTATCTGGAGCGGTCCCGGATGAGACTCAGGCCGCGAAAGCCCCGGTTGCAAGCAGCCCGTTTTCATCGCGGCTGCCGGAACTAACAATTTCCGTTTCCCTTCATGGAGCCGATGAATATGCGGGGCGGCCATGATAAAGCGCCGCCTCTATCAACGGCGCGATGGACCCCAAACCCGCAAAATAACGGAAGACTGGCCCATGAACAATGAAAAGCGCCCCTTTCCGAAAAAAGGGGCGCTTTTTAAAGACCTTGGCAAAAAGGGAAGCGGCGCCTTTAGAAAGCAGCTTCAATCTTCGTAATGGTGTACACCTTTTTCTTGTCGCCGTCCATCGGAACAATCTTCACCTGATCCCCTACACTTTTGCCCGTCAGCTCCTTGCCGACCTGGGAAAGATAAGAGACGATATGCTTTTCCGGATTTGTGTCCCACGCGCCCAGAATGGTGTACACCACGGGATCCCCGCCATTCAACGGCTGAAGAGTCACCTTCGTGCCCATGGCGGCGCGGGAAGTATCCGTCACGGTAAAATCCGTGCCGCGGGCCAGGGCCAGCGCATGTTCCAGTTCCGCCCGGCGGCGGTTGAGCACCTTTTCCACTTCCTTGGCATCCTGGTAACCGCCGTTTTCACGGAGATCCCCTTCCGCACGGGAAATCTTCTTGTTATGCAGATTTTCCGGAATTTTCACGTTTACCAGTTCTTCCAGCTCCTTCTTGCGGGCTTCCAGGCTTTCCCAGGAAACGAAAACCGGTTCCGGTTTGTCGGAGTTGTCCACCAGGGCGTCCAGCACAATGGCGTGCAGGTCCGGGAATACGCTGATGATGCGGGCCATCAGCGCGCCGCGATCCTGTTCGGAGAAAGCGGAGGTATTGTACAGCATCTTGGCGAACTGACGGACTTCCGCCACATCCTGCCCCTTGATCATTTCCTGGATGATGCTCTTATCCTCCATGAACAGGTTCTTCAGGCGCAGCATGCGGTTGGGGCCGCCGTCCATATGGTCCTGTTCAATCAGGGAAAGCATCGCAATGCCCACAGGGAGGCCAAAAAGGGGTTTGGAAGCATCATGCCGCTGGCGGCATATCCAGATGAGGGACTCCGCCGGAAGGGTCTGGCGCAGCAATTCATGCTTCAAATGCTTGACCAGAACCTTGTCCTGCCCTTCTTCTATCAGGAATTTGGCGATTTCCCCTACGGCGCGCGCGCCGCCCGCGTCAAAAAGCTCCAGCGCCTTCTGCGGCCAATCCTCTCCAAAGATGGCGGGCAGCGTGGCGTACACGCGCTTCTGCCGCACGGCTGGCATGGAATTGAGCACTTCCGCGAAGCGTCCCACATCGCCGATATTGGCTTCCACAATGGAACGGAGAGGATAAGCATCCTTGGCCGCCTCCGTATTTTTCAGGGAGGTAATCAGGTCATCCCTGAGCACGGCCAGTTCCACCACCTGTTGGAGCGCCAGGCTGCCGCCGTTGCGCACGTCGGCATCCACGGCACGAATCAGAGCGTTGACGACATCCGGCTCTGTCATGACCGTTTCCACTTTGATGCCGTCCAGTACGCGCACCTTGGCTTTCAGATCGGCTGCCTTATTGTAATCTTCCAGAGCAGCCTGGGCTCGGGAAAGGATATTCGCGCGAAGCGTGATGCGCTCTCCCTTGCGGGTGGGCATCATGAACTGGACATTGGAACGGAGCATGGCACGCACCTTGTCCCACCAGTTTTTCCACTTGTCCGCCGCAATCACGGTGCCTTTCAGCGCGGCTTCCAGCTTCTCAGGAGTAAGGGAATTGCCATAGCCCTGCAAGGTAACGCGCACCAGTTCCACCGGGTCATCCACGGACAGGTTGATCAGGGATTCGGTATCTTCATAACGCTTGGCCAGGAAATGGTCGTCACTGATGAACTCCAGAATTCTGGGAGCGAATTCCAGAGCAACTTCATGTTCCGGATTTTCCTCAAAATCAATGACCAGCTTTTTGGCGGGGAGATTCCAGGAAATGACTTTTCCGGCGCCCCAGGAAGCATGGAAGCAGTAACGGCCAGGTGCGATGCGATCAAGTTTTTCAGCGAGAGAGGGGGTAATTTTCCCCAGAGACAATAATTTCTCCAAGTCGGCGTGCATACTAAAGCACATGATACGCCCCCCCCTACCGGTATCAAGACTAATTTCCCTCTTCCGTCCGGACTCCCTCCGTGCGGCTTTTCAAGGTTGCCCCGGAGGCTGCGGCCGTCTGCGTCATGCTCCGACTTCGCATTCGGGTTTCGCTTCTTTTTCCCTCCCCTCCTTCATCCAGTTGCGGCTTGACCGTGCGGAGCGTCTGGCGTAACATCTCCGCACGCATTCAACCCCTGCGCAACACGTATCATGGAACCTATTTACGAAGGGAAGGCCAAACGCCTTTATACGACTGACAATCCCAACGTCCTCCGCATGGAATACAAGGACGACGCCACTGCCGGAAACGGAGCCAAGAAGGCCCAGTTTGAAAACAAGGGCAGGATGAACAAGGCCATCACCCTGGTCATCTACCGCATGCTGGAAAGCAAGGGCGTGAAAACCCACCTGGTTGCGGACGTGGACGACATCAACATTGACGTAAAAAAGGTTTCCATCCTTCCTCTGGAAGTGATCGTGCGCAACATCGCCGCCGGCTCCTTCAGCCGCCGCATGGGCGTCAAGGAAGGAACCCCTTTCAAGAAGCCGATTGTGGAATTCTCCTACAAGGATGACAGCCTGGGCGACCCCTTCATTAATGACGACTACGCCCGTGAAATGAACGCCGCTACGGAAGAGGAATGCGCCTTCCTGAAAAATCAGGCCCGCATCGTGAATGATGTGCTGATTGACTTTTTCAAACAGGCCGGACTTACTCTGGTGGACTTCAAAATTGAGTTCGGCCGCTTGGCGGAAGATCCCTCCCAAATCGTGCTGGCAGACGAAATTTCCCCGGATACCTGCCGCCTGTGGGACATCAAGACCGGCGAGAAGATGGACAAGGACCGCTTCCGCCAGGACCTCGGCAACGTGATGGAAGCCTACGAAGAAGTCCTTTCCCGGCTCCAGAACAAGGCTTGAGCCTCTTTCCCCCCTCCCATGGGAGCCGGTCTTTCCGCCGGCCCCCATTTTTCATTTTACCACACTCTTGAGCAATATGACCCTCCACTTTGAAGTTATCAGCCGGTTCCAGGCCGCCGCCAGTGCGGACGCCCTGCTCTATACCCCCCTGAACGCCGGCCTCACTTTCCGCCGCAGCCGCGTTTACACCGTAGAAATCAACGGGGATGAACAAAAAGCCCGCGAATACCTCCTGAGTGTGCTGGTGGATCCCATTTCCCAGGAATGCACGGAACAGAACGAGCCCATCCTGGAAGGCGCCCTGTTCACAATTGACTACGGCATGAAAGCCGGAGCCCTGGACCTGGAAAAAGAAGCCATCCTGCAAAACTACCGCGGACGCCGGAATATGGGCTTTACTCTGGACGGCCTGAAAATCACCCAGCGCGTGTACGTCTTCGGCCAGGGAGACAAGGAAACCCTGGCGGCGCGCTTTGCCAAGGACGTCTGCAACCCCGCCATTCACAACTGGACCATCGCCTAACCCTTTTTCTTTTCCATCCACATGTCCGCCAAAACCTACCGAACCGTTCCCGTGAGGAACCTGAGCAGCGACGAACTGCTTGAACTCAGCAAAAAGCAGAAGCTTTCCCTGTCCCGTGAAGACATGGAAGTCGTCCAGCAGATTTTCCGGGAAATCGACCGCGACCCCACTGACGTGGAACTGGAAGTAATCGCCCAGACGTGGTCGGAACACTGCAAGCACCGCATCTTTTCCGCCTCCATCAGCCACAGCGTCAACGGAGGCGCGCCGGAGACGGTAAACAGCCTGTTCAAAACCTACATCAAAAAGCCTTCCGAGAAGATCATGGAACGCAAGCCGGGCTTCGTGCTCAGCGCGTTTGACGACAATGCCGGCTTCATCGCCCTGGATGACAACCTGGCCGTCTGCCTGAAGGCGGAAACGCACAACCACCCCTCCGCCATTGAACCGTACGCCGGGGCCAACACCGGGCTGGGCGGCGTTATCCGCGACATCCTGGGCGCAGGCAAGGGAGCCAAGCCCATCGCCTCCCTGGACGTCTTCTGCTTCGGCGCTCCGGACACGAATCCGGCAGACATCACCGCCCCGGACGTCATCCACCCCCTGGGCATCATGCGCGGCGTGGTGCGCGGCGTGCGCGACTACGGCAACCGCATGGGCATTCCCACCGTCAACGGCGCCATCCAGTTTGACCCCACGTACATTTACAACCCCCTAGTCTTCTGCGGCACCGCCGGCGTAATTCCGCGCGGCGACATCCTGAAGGAAATGCGCCCCGGCCTCAAGGTAATCGTCATTGGCGGGCGCACGGGTCGGGACGGTCTCAAGGGAGCCACGTTCTCCTCCGCCGCTCTGGATGAAGCCTCCCATGAGGAAGACTTCACCGCCGTGCAAATCGGCAACCCGATTGAAGAGAAGAAAACGCTGGACTTCATTCTGGAAGCGCGTGAACGCGGCCTCATCGTCTTCATTACGGACTGCGGCGCCGGCGGCTTCTCTTCCGCCGCCGGAGAAATGCTCTCCGTCACAGGCGGTGAAATTTTCCTGGACAACGCCCCTCTCAAGGAACCCGGACTCATCTCCTGGGAAATTTTCCTGTCGGAATCCCAGGAACGCATGGTCATGGCCGTGGAGGAAAAAGACCTTCCGGAACTCCGGAAGCTGGCAGACACCTTCCAGACGGAACTGACCATCCTGGGCCATTCCGACGACACGGGAATCCTGAAGGTCTGGCACAAGGGGGAACTCGTCTGCTGCCTGGACAACTCCAAGCTGCATGACGCCCCCATCAAGAAGCTGGAATCCATATTCACCCCCGGCAAGGCGCTCACGGGCCAGCCCCTCCCGGACAAGGACCTGAACAAATCCCTGGAAACCGTGATGGGAGACTTCGCCATCGTTTCCCGGGAACCCATCATCCGCGAGTACGACCATGAGGTGCAGGGCAACACCATCCTGAAGCCCCTGGCGGGCGCGCAGGCGGACGCTCCGCAGGACGGCTCCGTGGTGGACATCGACGGCTCGGACAAATGCATGGCCATGGCTTGCGCCATTCTTCCGGAATGGGGTAAAACGGATCCCTACGCCATGGGTACCGGTACCGTGGACGAATGCGTGCGCCAACTCATTCTGGTAGGCTCCAATCCGGACAAAATCGGCCTTCTGGACAACTTCTGCATGGGGAATCCGGAAGATCCGGCGGAACTCGGCCGCCTGGTGGAATGCGTGAAGGCCATCGCCAAGGCGGCGGACGCGTACAATGCCCCCTTCATTTCCGGCAAGGACTCCTTCTACAACTATTTTGAAACGGAAGACGGCCCCATCAACGTGCCTGTCACTTTCCTCTGTTCCGGCTTCGGCGTGGTGGAAAACCCGGACCACGTCATCGGTTCTTCCCTGAGGCGGAATAATAGCCTGCTGTACCTCATCGGCCATACGGAAGATGAGATGGGAGGCTCCGTCTTCGCCCGCACCCACGGTGTGGAAGACGGCAAGGTTCCCCAGACGGACTGCGCCGCGAACATGGAGCTGTACAAAGCCTACTACAGCGCCCTGACTTCCGGTCTGGTGCTCTCCGCCCATGACGTTTCCGAAGGCGGCCTGGCCGTCACGGCTGCGGAAATGGCCTTTTCCGGCAAGGGGGGCGTTCGGCTGGATCTCACGAAGGTACCGACTGCCAATGGCTGGAAATCCCCGGCAGTACCTCTGTTCAGCGAAAGCACGGGCCGTATCCTTGTGGAGGTGGATCCGGAATTCGCCGCGGATTTTGAAACGGCTATGGACGGCTTCCCCTGCGCCTGCATCGGCGGCGTTACGGAAGAAAAGCGCCTCACGGCCACCTGCTGCGGCGGGGAAAAGGTGCTGGATTGCGACATAGCCAACCTCAAAAAGCTCTGGAAGGACGGACTTACCCCCTATTATTGATCCCCTGAAACCGGCATCTTACCAAACCAACGATTCATTTCTACCAATATGCCTCACGCACTTTTACTGAAATACCCCGGCACCAACTGCGACGTGGAAACGGAACGCGCCCTGCGCGCTGCAGGGTTCTCCACCCAAATCCAGCCCATCGCAACAGCTACGCCGGAACACGTCGCCAAATCCCAGCTTGTCGTCCTGGGCGGCGGGTTCAGCTACGGGGACTACGTCACCAGCGGCCGCCTGGCCCAGCTGGAAACGGAACGCTTCCTGGGGGATGCCCTGCAGCGGCACCATGCCGGAGGAGGCATGCTCCTGGGCATCTGCAACGGGTTCCAGATTCTCACCAAACTGGGCATTCTTCCTGACTCCAGCCTGATTGACAATAAAAAGGAACGTTTTGAATGCGTCTGGGCCAAACTGGTGAAAGTAGCCAAAAACTCTCCCTTCCTTCAAGGCCTGCCGGATGAATTCGAACTGCCCTCCGCCCATGCGGAAGGGCGCCTGGTCACCCGCCCCGGAGATGCGGAAAAATACCTGGCTGCCGGAAATGTGGCTCTCCAGTACGTAGACAACCGCGACGGCTGTGAATGCAGCATCGCCGGCCTCCAGGATTCCACCGGGCGCGCCATGGGTCTGATGCCCCATCCGGAACGCTTTCTGCTGCCCCGCCACCACTATGACAAGGACTGGGCCGGCAATGAAGACTGGGGCTGGGGGTACTTCCTCTTCAAATCCGCTTTTGACGCCCTGAAATAAAGGTTCATTCCCCATCAACCGCTCCCCCGCACTCATTCCATGACAGATACGGCTCTCATCGGTTCTTCCTGTGCCCTCGGCGTTTTCTGGTCCTCAAAACGGTACTTTGACTACCTGATTGATGAAACCAACCTGTCCCTGCTGCGCGGCAAGGAATTCGGGCAGGCCGTCATTATCTGTCCATCCCTCCGGGAAGGGGGCGCGGCTATTCGGCGGAATACGGCTCCCTTTCTGGCTCAGGTTAAAACCCTGATTGATATCCTGCATGAGGTGAAGGCGGAACGGGTGACCTACATCACCAGCATTGACACCCAGCCGGAAACGGGCAATGAACTTTCCCCCTTGCTCCGTAAACCGGAGGACGAATGGCTGATGGCCCTGGTGGAGTTGAAAGACTTCATCAACCTTCGGTTCGGCCGCGTGCTGAACGTTTGCCTTCCGGAAGTTACCGGAACGGGAGCAGGCATGAGTGTGGCGGATCTGCTGGCGGCAGTTCCGGAAGGGACGGAAGAACTGGACGTAGCCCTGCTGGAACGCCACCAGCTTTATCCCATGCACCGCCTGGTCAGGGACGTGGAAAAAGCCTGGGAGTGCGGCATTTTTTCCGTGAATCTGGTTCCGGAACCCGTCACCGTCTTTGAACTGGTGGAACAGTGCTTCCCTTCCCTGGTCAGCCGCCTCCCCGTAGCGAAGGAAACGGATCCGTACGGGAGCGCCAGAACATCCGTTTACTCCACGCAGTACCACGATCCGGACACGGGTTATATCATGGACAAAGAGGACGTTCTGGCGGGGCTTTCCCCGGACAAACAGCCCTAGCCCCCAGTCCGGCTCCCGTCTCCAGGCCCCGCCAGCTCCCTGTGCAGGCAGAGCTTTTATTCCCCGCTTTCCGGAAGGGCTCTCCCACCAGGAGCCGTGCTTTCCTGTTGAGCGCATGCCGGAACGGTGCTATACAAAAGCCATGAAGATCAGTGACGACAGCCTCGAATTTTTAACGGAACTTCTGGAAACCCCAAGCCCTTCCGGCTTTGAAATAGACGCCCAGCGCATCTGGGCGGACGAACTGCGCAAATATACGGAAGATGTCCAGTGCGACACCTACGGAAATACCTGGGCCGTCTTCCACGCGGACGCGGAAGAAGCTCCCACATTGATGATTGAAGCCCATGCGGATGAAATCGGCTTCATGATCCGCCATATCACCAAGGACGGCTTCCTGTATGTGGAACGCGTGGGCGGTACGGATACGGCCATCGCACGGGGGCGCCGCGTGCGCTTCCTTGGTTCCCAGGGCGAAGTGATGGGGGTGACCGGAAACACGGCCATCCACTTGAGGGAACCCGGAGAAAAGGAACCCAAAATCTGGGAAATTTACGTAGACGTAGGCGCCTCCTCTGACAAGGAAGTAGCGGAACTCGGTCTGCGAGTGGGCCACGTTGGCGTTTACTGCGACGGCCCCATGCTGATGAATGAAAACAAGCTGGTATGCCGGGCTCTGGACAACCGGTTGAGCGGCTTCATCCTGTCGGAAATAGCCCGCAAGCTGTGCAAGCTGAAAAAGCCCGTCGCCTGGAACGTGGTGCTTGTCAATGCCGTGCAGGAAGAAGTGGGCTGCATTGGCGCGGGAATGATTACCCACCGCCTGCGCCCGGATGCGGCCATCTGCATTGACGTGACTCACGCCACGGACTCGCCCGGACTGGACAAGGGCAAATTTGGCGATATCAAGCTTGGAGGCGGCCCTGCGGTCATCCACGGCACAGCCAATCATCCCAATCTGGTGGCCCGTCTGGAAATCGTGGCGGACAAGAATAAAATACCGCTCCAGCATGAAGCCGCCGGACGCCGCACCGGAACGGATACGGACAGTATCTACGTCTCCCGCGACGGCGTGGCCTCCGCGCTGGTGTCCGTCCCCCTGCGCTACATGCATTCTCCGGTGGAAACGGCCTCTCTGACAGATGTGGAAAACACAATCAAGCTGTTGCTGGAACTGGTCAAATCCCTGACACCGGGAGACTTTTTCGGCCACAAGCTGTAATACGGAACGGACGGCGGCATTGTGGATATGAACCGTCCTGCCGGGGGAAGGCGCGTAAAGGAGGCAATTTCCCCCGGCATGCTCCAATGCGGCAGCATTCAGGCCGCACCTCTCATTTGAAGCAGGGGCGGAATTACCCGCCGCAGGCATCCTGCGCCCCCATACGGCATTCTCCGCTTCCCGGCAGCGCTTCCCGTTCACCGGGCCCTGGCTTCCTCCTCCGTCATATTTTCCCGGAAACTATTACGGACCGGAAAACGGCAGGCCCCTTTCCTTCCGGTCACATCTCACTGAAATCCAGCCGGGTCACATTAAAGTACGTTTTCCCTTTCCGGCAGGAATCCCACAGGAGAATAAGCATAAGGGAAAAGAGGACCAGTCTCCAGGCCACTTCAAAGGGGTAGCTGGTTACCACCCTCTCCACGCCGATGCAGTTGCACGAGAGGGAAAGCCCCCTGGCCCAGCCCTGGACGAACAACGCCACGAACGCGAACGTGAGCGCGCTGCCCAGCAGCGCTGCCCCGGCGCAGGTTCTGCGGAACAGGAGTCCCAAACCCACCGCAATCTCACACGACACCCCCAGGCAGGCCAGGGGATGCCCCCAGGCCTCCGGGAAAATGGAGAAACGGTCGATCGTCTCCTGAAGCTGGTCCAGATGAAGCAGCTTGCGCACTGCAACAAAAAGGAAAAAGCCCCCCATCCCCAGCCGCAGCAGGAGCAGGCAGAAACGGATAATTTTTTCCCTTAGCATCATTGGCATATTCCGTTTATTCAAAGTGAGTCTGCTGGGCGCTCACTTTTTCATTGCGCAAACTGTTCAGTTCATGGCGCACCTTTTCCAGCTCCATCTGAAGGGACTTCTCCCGTTCGGAGGCAGGAGCCGCGGAGGAAGACGGCGTACCGGCAGCTTTCTTTTCGCAGTCTGCGGCGTCTTCCGTAAAGAGCATTTTCAACCCGGAAGCCTTCGTGTCAAACTTTATAATGCCGGAAACAGGCTTTTGGGAACCGGGATGCTTCACGGAAGCCCTCACCGTCACCGTGCCGGGCCTGGTTCCCAGACGCACCAGAGCCGGAGCGGACCCCCATTTAACGGACTGGGTCAGCGTACCGTCCGGGGAATCCGTCAGAAGTTCGGCGGGACCTTCCACGGAAAAAACAATCTCCTCATCATTCAGTCGCTTCACCGTTCCGCGGCCATCCGTAACCTCCGCCACCACGGCAAACACGTCGGAACCGTTGGCGTAAAAATCCACTCCATCTTCCCGATCCAGAGTCAAACGGATTTTTTCCGCTCTCCGGGCCGGGCGGACTTCATGCCTGGTCACCACCTTGCCGCCTATCAGGCCTTCCGCCACCAATTTCACCGCCCCCTCCTTGCCTGACCGGGCAAGCTTCTTGTTTTCCATGAAATCCCAGGCTTTCGGGAACACGACGGGAACGTGCTTGAGGCCGCCGGGACAGGATGCCACCTTCTTTTCCACCGGAGGCCCTCCGTTGACACTCAGGCGAACGGAATCACAATTGGAAAACACCGTCACGTCTTCCGGAGAAAAGGGAGTGCATTCGTTGGCAATGTGCACCATAGGGCCGGAACCCAGCCTATTGTGCGTCTTCCGGGGACGCTGGGACATAAACGCGAAATAGGAAGTCTTGGGCTGCCGGAAAGCATCCATAATGCCTCCGTAGAAGGGATCCGGATGGTAGCCGCGCTGATGGTCGAAGGGATGCCACAGACAGCCGCCGAAATGGTAGGCCGGAGCGGCGTTCAGCGTATCGTACGTGGTGTATGGGAACGAGGTTTTGAGATAATGAAGAGCCTGCACCATCATGGGAGCTTCTCCCCAGTGCCGGGCCACGCGGGAGGTGGAATTGTGGGCGGACCAGGTATCCACGTTATCACCGAATTCGCGGGTGAAGTAAGGTTTGTTGTTCTTCCGCTCCTTGATAGACCAGTGTTTGTCCCCCGTAGCCGGGTGGGCATACAGAACCTCATAATGCTGGTTGCCCTGAGCCACTGCGTCGCAAGCAGTATAACACCCTTTGTACGGGTATTCTTCATGCACCAGGTCGCGGGCCTTTTTGGCAAAATCCGCCGGGTAGTGAGTTTCATTCAAAATAGGCTCCCACATCATCACGGAGGGATGGTTCCTGTCCCGGCGCACCATCTGGCGGATATCGTCATACACCCGGTCTGCAAAAGGGCCGCTGCCCCAGAATTGCCAGCCCGGTGTGGCGACGATGACGAAAAGGCCCAGGCGGTCGCAGGCGTCCATAAAGGCCGGATCCTGCGGATAATGGGCGCTCCGGATTACGCGCATGCCTGCCTTCCTCAATTTCACGGCATCCTGCCATTGCAGGTTGTTGGGCACCGCATTCCCAAGCCGGGCAAAATCCTGGTGCCTGTTACCGCCGATCAGTTTTTCAGAAAACAGAGTCCCATTGAGCACCAATCCCTTTTCCGTCATTTCCACCGTCCGGACGCCTACCCTCATGGAACGGTTGTCCAGCAGATGGGCCGAATCTTTGGCCTGATCCCCTCCGGCAGCGTCCCACACTTCCACGCTCAACGTGTACAAATCGGGATTGTCCGGAGACCACGGTTTCACGTTGGAAAGCACAAGAGGAATATCCACTTCTCCTGTGGAACGGGGAGGAATGACCAGCGGAACCGTCTCCCCGGCAGGATCCACCCCCTTGGGGTCTGTCATCACCGCCTGCACGCGCACCTTCTGTTCCTTGTCCGTCTGGTTGGCCACCTGAACCTTCACGCCCACTTTGCTCTTGCGGGTGAAGGGATCAAGAGATTCCGTCCGGAAAAAAACGCCCCCGCCGGCTACGGTATTGGCCTCGTTCGGATCCGTAATATACACGGGGCCGGTGGAAATGAGGTACACATCCCGGTAAATGCCGCCGAAATAGGAAAAATCCAGGCCCTCCTGAGATTTGCCGGGGGGATAGGAAACGTCGTTGGAATTGTCAGCCTTCACGGCGATGACGTTCTTTTCTCCCGGTTTCAGCCACTTGTCCAGATTAACGATCACGGGAAGATATCCGCCGAAATGCTCCGCGGCCTTCTCTCCATTTACCCAAACCTCGCTCTTTCCCATGATGCCCTCAAAATACAGGGTGTTCCTCCTCCCCTCCAGCCGGGCGGGAGGAATGAATGTTTTCCGGTACCATACTGGCCCCTGGTAGTTGGAACAGCCGCTGGCCTCTTCCGGAAGAAGCTCAATGCCGTTGGGAAGATTGACGGACTCCCAGGAGGAATCGTCGACATCCGGGCCGGCCGCTTCCTCCGGCGCCTTTCCACCCTTGAACAGCTTCCAGCCCACATTCATGCCGTAGACATCCCTCTTCGTTACGTTTTCCGGCAGGCGAAGAGCGCCAGCCACGGAATAGGTTCCCGTAGATGAGACGGCCTCTTCCTGATCGGAAACCGTATCGGCATAAAGAGAAAAAGAGCCGGCCAGGCATGCCGCCGTTATTCGGATAGTAGTGACTTTCATAATGGAATAGGGGAATGCGATTTTGATATACGGAGCCCCCCGGCGCCACCTTTCATTCATATAATACATCCTTGCAGATAATACAAATACATATGTCATCCGGCATCTTCCGCTTGACCTGGAAGGTATGTTTTTTCATAGTCGATTTGCCCTGTACGGGATCATCCCGCAGCCCCGGTTCGAGTGCCAGGCTTTCAGTCCCGTGAAAAGGAAAAAGCAAGGCGTTCCTCCACCGGCTGTTTCAGGGCTACGCCTTTATCCACTAGTTTTTTATGTCATCTTTCTTTCAGAAAATTGTCAAACTTTTCTCCTATGATATTGGCATTGACCTGGGAACCGCCAACACCCTGGTCAATGTCAAGGATCAGGGCATCGTTCTGCGCGAGCCTTCGGTCGTCGCCGTCAAGGGGGACAAGGTTCTGGCCGTGGGAGACGAAGCCAAGCGCATGCTGGGCCGCACCCCCGGTTCCGTCACGGCCATCCGGCCGTTGAAGGACGGCGTCATCGCCGACTTCTACATCACGGAGGAAATGCTCCGCTACTTTATTAAAAAAGCCACGGCCAGGTATTACCTGATCAAGCCGCGCGTGCTCATTGCCATTCCCTCCGGCATTACGGAAGTGGAACGCAGGGCCGTCAAGGAATCCGCGGAAGCGGCCGGAGCCCGCCGCGTACATCTGATTGAAGAACCCATGGCCGCCGCCATCGGCGTAGGCCTCCCGGTTCAGGAAGCCGCGGGCAACATGATCGTGGACATTGGCGGCGGCACCACGGAAGTAGCGCTTATTTCCCTTTCCGGTATCGTTTACAGCCGTTCCGTCCGTTGCGCCGGGGATGAACTGGACGACGCCATCATCTCCTACATGAGGAGAACTTACAATCTCATGGTCGGGGAACGCACCGCCGAGGACATCAAAATCCGTATCGGCTCCGCCTATCCCCTGCCTCAGGAACTCTCTATCGAGGTCAAGGGCCGTGACCTGGTCGCGGGCCTGCCCAAGACAGTGACGATTCGATCAGAAGAAGTGCGTGAAGCGCTCACGGAACAACTCAACACGATTGTTGACGCCGTGCGGACGACTTTGGAACGCTGCCCCCCTGAACTGGCTGCCGACCTTGTGGACCGGGGGATCGTTCTGGCTGGAGGAGGAGCCCTGCTGCGCGGGCTGGACCAGCTCCTGCACGAACAGACAGGCCTGCCCATCCACATTGCGGAAGACCCTCTGAGCGCCGTTGCGGAAGGTACCGGGAAAGCCCTCCAGGAACTGGACTTCTTCACCAATGTTACTGATGCAGAAGACTAAAGGCGGAATCTCCGGAGCAAGCGCTCCGGCTTTGCGTCTGCCGTACTGCCGCATCACATCAACGCAACTGCCTGCATGATTCCTTTCCGGCCATCTCTACAGCTTCCACTCCAGCCTCTCCTGACGGGAGACGGTCCACCGGGAACATTACGGGCAATAGCACACCCTAGCTTATTCTCACCCCGTGTTTACAAAAATGCTTAAAAAAATCAAACGGGCCTTCGGCTTTGGATCCTGTGATCCCATGGAAGGCTCCACTATCATCATTAATGCCGAAAAGCTCGAACGCCGCGTGGCCCTTCTGGAAAACGGCGTATTGGAAGAATACACCATCGAGCGCGAAGGCGAAGACAACATCGTAGGCGGCATCTTTAAAGGCCGCGTCAAAAACATTGAGCCTGGCCTCAAAGCCATGTTCGTGGACATCGGCCAGGAAAAAAACGCCTTTCTGCATTTCTGGGACGCTCTTCCCGCCGCACTGGACTCCAGCCTGGAAGAAATTGAACGTGAAGGACGTCCGAAAAAACAGCAGCGTAAAATCACGTCCAAAGACATCCCGGACATCTACCCCATCGGCTCTGAAATCATGGTGCAGGTCACCAAGGGGCCCATTGGCACCAAGGGTCCCCGCGTCACGACGAACGTCTCCCTGGCGGGCCGTTATCTGGTCCTGATGCCCTTTACGGATCAGTTCGGCATTTCCCGTAAAATTGAAGATCCCAAAGAGCGCCTGCGCCTGCGCCAGATCATGCAGAAACTGAATGTTCCGGACGGAATGGGCATCATCATGCGCACGGTGGCCCAGGGCCAGCGCTACCGCCACTTTGTCCGTGACCTTGCCATGCTGCTGGAACAATGGTACAGCGTGGAAGAAAAAAAGGAGGCCAATCCGGCCCCTGTCTGCGTGTACAAGGAACCGGACCTGATTGAACGCACGGCACGGGATTTCCTCACGGACACCGTGGACAACATCATCTGCGACAACGCGGAAACCACGGAACACATGCGCGCCATTGCCGGTAAAATCTCCCGACGCGCCAAGCGCCACATACAGCACTTCCCCGTGCGCACGCCCATCTTTGAAGAACTGGGAATTGAAAAACAAATCAATGAAGCTTTCCAGCGCCAGGTGCTCCTGCCCTGCGGAGGTTACCTGGTGATTGACGAAACGGAGGCGCTGATCGCCATTGACGTCAACACCGGGCGTAACAAGGGCACCAAGGACCTGGACAAGACCATTCTGGACACCAATCTGGAAGCCGCCTATGAAATCGCGCGCCAGCTTCGCCTGCGCAACATTGGCGGTCTGGTAGTGGTGGACTTTATCGACATGCGCCACAGGAAGGATCAGCAGGCCGTTTACAAGGCCATGAAGGACCGCCTGAAACGGGACAAGGCAAAAACCCAGGTACTGCAGATCACGCCCATCGGCCTGATGGAAATGACGCGCCAGCGGCTCAACGAAAGTCTCCGGGAATCCGTTCATGATCCGTGCCCGTACTGCGGAGGCAGGGGACGCGTCAAATCCGTAATGACCATGAGCGTGGAAATCCAGCGGCAAATTTACGCCTGCATCCAGAAATACCGGGACACCATCGGAGACATGGTCATCGTCGTCAACTCGGAAGTGCTCTCCCGCTTCAAGAATGAAGACGCCAGCCTGCTCATGGAACTGGAACGCCAGCACAGCGGAAGGCTGATCTTCCGGGGCGACCACAACCAGCATCGTGAATCCTTCGCCATTTACGATGCCCGGTACGACAACAAACCCCTCTATCAATCCGGGCAATAGCCTGAAAATCAAATCCGGCTTTCCGGGGCCGGGCGACACTCTCGCCCGGCCTTTTTTACGCCGCCATGAACAACATCCCCACTTCTCCGAACGATCCCGTCAACAAGGACATTCTGCTGGTGGCGGAAGACCGCATCAAAGGATTCCGCCGCCGGCCCTTCCACGCCATTTCCGAACAATGCGGCCATCCTGTCCCAGTAGTTATCCAGCGGCTGAAAGCCATGATGGAGGCCGGAGTTGTGCGCCGCGTCCGCCAGACGCTGCTGGCGACCAAGCTGGCCCAGGGGGCCCTGGTGGCCTGGTCCCTTCCGGAAAAGAACCTGGATGCCGCTTTCGACTGGATGAAAGAGCAGGACCCTTTTACGGGCCATGTGGTGCTCCGCAACACGGATGCGGCCAACCCCGGCTCCAACTACAGGCTCTGGACCACGATCAAGGTGCCCGTGGGATGCGGCACGCCGGAGGAACACTGCGGCATCCTGAAACGACATATCGGAGCGGACGGCTATGTTCTGCTGCCGGCACGCGGCGTCTTTGCGCTGGGGGTGGGGCACATGCGCCGCAGGGGACTCAGGCCCGGAGAAAAAACCCCGGAGCCGGCCTCCATGCAGGAAACAAAAACCGTCTCTCTCTCCGAACTGGAATGGAAAGTACTCCTCTCCGTCAAGGAACAGCTCAAGCCTGAGGAAATGGTGGAAGATCCCTGGTCCCTCCGTGCCGCACGGGAAGGACTGGGAACGGAAGAATACTGCCGCACGGCGGAAGAACTGGACCGGAAGCAGGTCATTGGCCGTTTCGCCGCTTTTCTGGAACATGTGAGAGCCAAAACGGACGACGGCCCCGTCACCAAATACAACGGCCTGTTCCATTGGACGGTTCCCTCCGGCATGGAAATCCGGGCAGGAGCGGAATGCGGGCGCCATATCTGCATGACCCATTGTTATTGGAGAACAGGCGGAGATATTTTCGGCGGGGCGCAAATCATGGGCGTGGTACATGGATTGGAAAAAAATGCCGTTCTGGAACACAAGGCGGCGATTGACCGCCATCTGGAGGCCTCCGGCATTCCCATCCTCCACACGGCCGTCTTCTGGGGCGAACGTTCGGAAATCAAGCCTTCCGAGATTTCTCCGGAACTGTATAGGAAATGGATGGAAGAAGTAAAAAAAGCCCCCGTTCTCCAGTAACTCCCCTCTTCACGCCTGCCCCCCCGGCAGTCTTCCCCTGTCCGAACAGCTTTTCCTTCCGAACTCACGCGGATGCCGTTACGAAAGCACCGCATCTTTCATGGCACAGCTGTGATGCTGGCAGTCCCCCCTCCCCTTGTCCTGCCGCCCATCTTAGTTCCCCCTGTTTCCGGCGTACAGCGGCTTAATACCGTTCTCCGGGATGTTCCAGAACCTTTGACATCAGTCCTATCATTCAGGAAACGGGCTTGAAAGAATCCGTTTCAGGCTTTCAAGAGAAGCATGCTCCAACTTGATGGGTTATTCATGTTCTCCTTGAGTACGTGCGGCTTCCATTCCGGGGATACCGGGCGAGTCTTCCGCCTGCAGAAACAAGGCGGAATACAGAATAAGGGCCGTCCTCCCTGCAAGGGGGAGACGGCCCTTATTAAAGAAATATCGGCTGGCGGAAAACCTGCCGCATCAGTTCATCACTGCTTTTTCTGCGGTTGCGCGGGAGCCTGTTCAGGAGCTTTGGCGGGAGCAACAGCGGCGGGATGCTTATAGGAAACCGCAAAACCGTCATACTTGGCCGGCAGTTTCCTGTCTGGGAACATCAGTTCATGCAGACGGTACAGGGCGGCCGCTTCCTTGACAGGAACAGGGCGGGACTTCATCCGTGAATCCGGAATCACGGCTTCGGGATGATGCTTCCTGGACTCCACGGCAGATGCGACGGCAGGATTTTCAAAGAATTTGACAACATCCGGCATGCGCAGGTAAGCATCCAGGGAGCGGACCACGCAGGCGGACGCCAGTTCCTCATCAGAACCATGCAGCAAAACCAGGGCTTCCGCAAAATAATCCAGCGCCTTATTCCAGTCCTGAGCCACCATGGAGGCCGCACCCAGGGCATATTTCATCCTCGCCTGCTGAAGGCGGGAGGCATTCTTCCTGGCAGCCAGGAAAGAACCGGCACGGCTCTTCACACCGTTCCAGTCCTTATCCGGAATCAAGGCCATGATTTTTGCCACCTCCAGGTCATTCTGGGCAGAAGGAGACAGATTGGCCCCTCTGACGGGGAACTTGGCTGCCAGCCCTTTGACTCCGGCCCAGTCCATCATGCGCATGGCACACTCCAGTTCATAGACGGCCGCCCGGGCGGACAGACTGTCTTTAATGGAAAGCGTTGAGGCATACTTATTCACCAGAGCGTGGAACTTATTGCGGGCTTCCTGGTACTTCCGGTTTTCCATAGCCACCTTGGCATCCACAAAGTCATCCGTTTCAAAAATATACAGCGTCTTGAAGGCGCTGGCCATCTGCTGAAGGACTTCCTGGGATTCCCTGCTCTCCACAAACTGGATCGTGGGTCCATTGGCGGAAAGAATATAAATATCCGTCGGACGGCCATTCTTGATAGCCGGTGCGGCAACTCTGGCGCGCAGGCGCTGGGGATTCTGGGCATTCTGGGCCATGGACGGAACCAGGGCGGACAAACCGGCCAATACCACTATTACTGAAAGTGCTTTCATATGATTGATTATTAAACCTCTTGTTATTATTTCTGGCCCTTGGCGGCGCGTATGGCTGCTTCATAGGCGGCGATGTCCGCCCGTTCCTGGCTGACGGCAGGATCGGAACCAAACTTGGCCGTCTTATCCTTCACCTCATTGACCAGGGCACTGTCCTCCGCCGTCATCTTTTTGCGGTTGGAGGGAGTATCCAGCAGCTGCACGTACTGATTGCCGGCCTTCCAGGCAACGTACCTGTCGGAAGGCTGCTTGCCTGCGCCCTGGGACATCGTATTCCTCTTCCACAGCGTATCCATCTGTGCCAGCACGGCGGGGGCGGACCACTTCACGAGCCCCTTGTACGTACCCGTGATGTTCATGAAGTTGATCAAGGCCTTGTCCAGCTCATTCTGTTTCAGGTAGGCTTCACCCTGCAGATAGAGGACTTCCGGCAGATTCTTCTTGTAGGTCTTGTTTTCGCGGTACTTGTCGGCAGCGGCGATGACGGCTGGCCAATCCTGGCGAGCGGAGGTGAACTTGACCAGGTTGTACTGAGCGTCTTCCATGGCCTTGCGGTCCGGATTGGAGCTGGATTCTTCCTTACTCAGTTCATCCCTCATCATCTTGATGGCGGTATCCACCTTGGCGTTATCCTTGCTGCGCCCCAGAGCCACGGCTTTCCCGAAGACCGCATTTTTGCGGTACTTGGACATGCCGTTGATGCGGGCTTTCTTACGCACCGGATCAGGTTCCGACGGATCCAGGATTTCATCAAAGTAGGCGATGCTTTCTTCAGGCTGGGAAGTGCCGGCCAGGTGCATGCCCAGCTTCACAAGCGTATACGGAGGCAGGTCGGAAGGCTTGAAGTCGCGCTTCAGCTCCACGAAGAGCTGCTTGACCAGGCCTTCCAGGGCGGCCTTCTCGGCACGTTGTTCGTCCGTCTCCACAGGAGCCTTCTCATACCGTTCCTGAGTCTGGGCAATGACGGCCATCCGGAGCATGGCACTCAGCGTCTTGTCTTTATCATTGTCCACGCCGGGGAACCGGTAGAAGTGGCTGCGCATGGCATTGGCATCCAGATTGCGGCCCAGGGCCTGATTGCCGGCCATGTACGTCTTGGTGTAGGAATTGACGGCTTCCTCCAGAAGAACAGTCATCTTGGGATCATCCTTCTTGCCTTCCCTTACAATAACTTCCTGCATTTTGACGGATACCGGGTCAAACATCTCCTTGTCATCCTTGAAGAAATCCATGGCGGCGGCGGCCAGCTGGAGGCTGTAGCGGCTTCCGGGCTGATCGCTGTCTTTCCAGTACTCGTCATACCATTTCTTGACCTCGTCCCGGCGCGCCGTCCTGGCCGTTTCCACGGCTTCCTTCGGTTCTACCGGAAGAGGCTTCTTGGTGGCATTGATAAACAGGTTGTACACGGCTTCCGCAGCAGGACGCTTGTCGCCCAGCTTTTTGGCGGACTCCAGTGCCGCCAGGAAATAGCCTTCCGCTTCCTGCTCATGTTCCTTACTGCCGGCATACAGATTAGCCAGCAGATTGTTGGCATATGGGAACAGGCGGTGATCCTTGAAATTGTCCACAATTTCCTTCGCATCTTTCGCGGCAAGCTCCTCGTCTCCGGGATTCTTGCGGTTCAGATAGTTGAAAGCCCGGTCATAAAGCACAGCGGCCATATTGGCCTCATTCTTGTCCGGGAAACGGGCAATGTAATTGGTAAAGGCCCGGATGGCTTCATCCGTATTGCCCAGGTTCGTGTAGGTTTCACCAAGAAGGTACATGGCCGTTTTCAGGTAGGTGCTGTCACGGTATTCCTTCACGAAGCGTTCCAGCACCGGAACCGCTTCCTTGTAACGGGAAGCGTCGGCAGCCCCCAGATTGAACAGGGAGGCTCCTTTGCAGTACAGGGCCAGTTCATAAAACTTATGGGTGGGGTCATCCTTGTGCAGCTCCATGACCTTATCCGCCTGCTGAACGCAGAGATCGAATTTCTTTTCCTTCAGAAGCCCTTCCAGAGACAGCGTATTAAGCATGGGGGCATATTTGGAATTGGGGAATTCCTTCAGGTGCTGAGCCACAAGCTCCCCTCCCTTGTCCGCTTCTCCCAGCTGCCAGGTGGTCATCGCCAGGTAATACAGGTTATCCTCCCTGCCTGGGGCATCCGGGTAGGATTCATTGATAAGCTGGTAGGCTGCGCGGGCAACCCTTTGGGAACCATGCACCAGGGCCTGGTTGCCCATGAAGCTGAACGTGAAGGCGTCCATGACCTTACCTTCCTCCTTCATCTTGTTGAACTGGTCGATCAGGGCAGTCACCTTCGCTCTGTCCAGCGTATGGGAAAAATCCGTCACGCCAGGCACGGATCCGTTGGAGCGTCCCAGACGGTCCAGGGAATAATTGGCGTCCGCCATGACTCCGGCCTGATCGGGAAGAAGGCCCATCAGCACCATCGCCAGAGAAGCATAATCTTCAGACTCTTTCTGCTTTCCACCCTGAAGCAGGGAGCGGGATTTCTCCAGCACTTCCGCAATATAGCTCACCAGCCGCGGGGCGTACAACGCCACACGCGTGGGGCTGATATTCATCACGGAAGGATAGTTTTCCACAAATTTCACCGTCTCACTGCATTTGCCGGTCTTGATGGCGGCATCCACCATCGCCAGGAAGCCATTGGTAATAACGGCATCCGTAATGCGGCGGCCCTTGTAGCGGGACGTGACGCAGGAGGTAAGGTTTTCCAGCCCTTTTTCAAAAGCAGGCGGGGACATCTTGAAATAACATTGGGCCAGAAGCCCCTGCACTTCTCCGGCATTGACGTTCCTGGCGACAGGGTCACTGCGGTATTCTTTCAAAAATTTCTCCAGCAGCTCCGCGCCCTTGGCAAAATCGCCAAGACGGCAGTAGTTTTCCCCCTCCCGGAACAGAGCCATTTTCACGAGCTGGTTTTTAGCGCTCGGGAACTTGGTGTAACAAGCCTTGAACGCTTCCACCGCTTCTTTGTAATTCTTCAACTGGGCCAGGCAAACGCCCTTCTGGTAATAGAACCAGCCAAAGCCGTCATCCAGCCCCAGCATCTTGATACGGGGTTCATAAACGCGGATGCAACGCTCCACGGCATCCAGGGCTTCCTGCCACTTCCCCTCCTTTATGGCCGTCAGGGCCGTGCGCTGGTAATCACGCGGGCCATGCTGGGCGCCGGATGGAAGAGCCGCCCCGATACTCAGCACGGAAACCAGGCCTGCAGCCAGTGCAGTAGTATAGTTTGATTTGATCATGTGTTTAAAATTCGTTGAAACAGAAGAGCTAATAAAACAGCCGCAATATCTGTGCAAATACACGGAATGCGCCTATCTGTAATGGATTGCGTCATTTTAACAGGATGTATCAAACTCTAAAGAAGAAAGTTTTACCTTTTTAGTCATCCTTGCAAGAAAGTTCTTTCAGCCCTCGTTTCTCCAGAGTTGGAACAGGCTGTCTCCGGACGTCCGGGAAAATACTGCTTCTCCCGGCATAAAAAGTTTTTTTCCAATACCCTGCTGCACCATCCCCGCAGCCACAGGAATGCACGCTTTCCATCTTTACAATTTCCCGGCGGAACACGGCCTACGGCTTCATCATGCCTTTGAGGGCCCCCGAATTCCGTCCGGCAAAACAGCAGGAGCATATTTAACATGGCGGAAAATACCGCCCACCGAACCGGAATTCCATTTTTCCGGCATCCGCGGCCGTGCCAGCCTTTTCCCCAGAGACGGGCAGCCCATCCCTCCCAGTTCTCTTTTTTCAACATGAAGTTCCATCTGCAAACCGGAAGGAAATATCATGAAAAACGGGCCGGAATCAACGCCTTCGTCTTTCCAGATGGAAAAAGCAGCCATTCCTCCCGACGGAAGGAATGGAAAAACAAACTTCCCCTCCCATACACCCCAATAACAAATATCACTTTCCGGGAATCATCAACAAGGGCGTTCCGGTTACTGCGCAAATCAGGTAAAGGTTCCAAACCGCCTTCCCTCCTTATCCGCTTCCCCTTCTTTTATATATTTTTAATTCATTCCTTGAATGAATAGGTTTCCCGGAACCGACCCTCCAACGCGATCCTGAATCCGCCTCTTCAGGGCCACCCGTCCTCATCCCGGCCACACACGGAAAATAAATGTGCCGTATGCAAGCCGCTGTTTTTCCCGGCAATAACAAAAAAAACTTCCGCTCCCCAAAGGGGCGGAAGCTAAGAGTCAATGAAGAAAATAAAGACAGCTTATTATCAGTCGTCCTTAAGGTCGGTCAGAGCCACCGTTGTAATCCCGGCTTCCGTCAACGCGTTCATTACGTCAATAACACGCTGGTGGGGAACATCTCCTTCCACCCACAACTGCACTACCGGCTTGGTGCCTACAGCGCTGGCCTCCTGTTTTTTGGCTTCCAGCTGCTGCACGAGCGTCGCCAGGTTATGGTTGTTCATGTCATTGTCAATCATCAGGCTATTGTCCTTGCCCCAGTAAATAGTGCCGTCCTTGATGATGCGGATCAGCGCCGGCTCAATCTGGGAGGCGTTTTCGCCCATGGATTGGCCCGGCATGGACATATCCAGTTTGCGTTCCTGAATCAGGGAAGTCGCCACAATGAAGTAAATCAACAGAAGGAAACATACGTCGATGAGGGAAGAAATATCCAGCTTGGGATCTTCATCCTCAACCGTCTCCAGTTTTTTGTGTCTTGCCATAGCGCGTAAAGTTATTCAGCCTTGTTTGCAGTAGAGGAATTTTTGGCGGGCAGCACGGCAAAAATCACTTTGATGACACCGCATTCCGCAGCCACGCGGATTACCTCCCGGGACCCTTTGAAGAGGGCCTGCTGGTCGCCGCGCAGATAAAGGCGCGTTTCAAAATCCTGCCTGTCCTTGAAGCGTTCCGCAAGGTTCTTGATATATTCCTTGAGTTCGTCGGAGGAGTTGAGCGGAGTGCCTACATCGGAGGACCAGAGAACACTGGGATCTACGCCGGGCGGCCGCTTGCCCGCGCCTTCTCCATAAACATTCACCACAATGCAGCCGTTGGCGGATTTCACTTCACCGGAGCTGCTGGCCGTAGGCATCTGGATGTTCTTATCTTTCTTAACGGTAATGGCCGTAGCGTTCACCACGAAGAAAATCAACAGGAGGAAAACCATGTCGATCATGGGGGACATATCCATTTCCCCATTTTCTTCTTCAGGCGTTAAATTAGCTTTTTTCTTACCCATAAGCTACATTTCGTTGAGGTTCTCCGGCCCGGTTCCGACAGAGCGGACGCTTCCGGGCCGGACCGCCTGTTCCGGCAATCAGGCCAGGCCTTCGGGGATGCGGGCAAGCTGGGCTTCGGCGTTCACCACGTTGATGGAGGTGTTCACCATTTCCTGCACGGTGCCTACGCATTCGGCAATCTGGGCGTTGGCTATGCCCTTTTGGAAGAAGAAGAACGGAGTGGCGATAATAGCGTTGATCAAGCCCCAGAACGTCGTCAGAAGAGCCACGGAAATATCACCAGCCAACTGGGTGGGATCCGCCTGGCCGGCAGTAGCCAGCGTACCGAACGCGCCCACCATCCCCTGCACCGTCCCGAACAGGCCGAGCATAGGGGAAATCTGCGCGCAAAGGGCCAGCATGTTGATCCACTTGAACACGGAACGGCTTTCATTGGCCGTAAAGTCAGCTACGGCGTCTTCAATAGCATCCTTGCCGAGGTCTTCCGGACGGGTGGCATCCACGTTCGGCAGGGCGTAGGCAACCAGGCGGCCCAGATAGGTGGGGCTGCCGGCCGCCACCTCAATAGCGGAACGGATGCGGCATTCGGCCATCAGCTGCAACAGGGTGACCTTAAGATCTTCCGGGCAGAATTTTTCCTTTTTCAGGGCTACCATGTTGTAGATTACCAGGAAAATGATGAAAGCTTCCACCAGCATAATCGGAATCATGGTCCAACCACCGGCGATGATCCACTTGTCAAGCATGGTCTGTTCCTGCGGAGCAACAGTTTCGGCGGCTTCCTGAGCGAAAGCGGATGTAGAAAACGCAGCCATCAGGACGGAAGCAAATGCAACGAAACGGAAGCCCAGTCTAAAAAGGTTCTTCATAATTTAAGTTATATGGTTGTTCAAAAAGATACTGGTGTATTAAAGCATGCCCATTCAGACTTGCAAGCATTCATTTTAGACCTTGTAAAAAATTCAGACTCCTGCGGAACCGTCCTCCCGGGCCAGCCGGCTGCAGATGGGGCAGCGCCCCCCGCACCCCCGCGCAGGACAATATTCACGACCGTACAAGACCATACGCAGATGAAGATCTCCCCAAGTATTTTCAGGGAAAAGGCTTTTCAAATCACGTTCCACGGCTTCCACCGTTTTCCCCCTGCTCAGCCCCCACAGCCGTGAAAGACGGAAAATGTGGGTATCCACTGGAAAGGCGGGAACGCCGAAAGCCTGAACCATGACAACGGAAGCCGTTTTATGCCCCACTCCCGGAAGAGATTCCAAAGCAGCAAAGTCGCAAGGCACCTCCCCCTTGTATTTTTCCACCAGGATGCGGCTGAGGTTTACGATAGCGGACGCCTTCCTTTCCGAGAGGCCGCAGGGCCTCACAATATCCCGAACCGCGGCCACATCCAGCCGGGCCATTTCCTCCGGGGTGGAGGCCAGGGCGAACAACGCCGGAGTCACCAGATTCACCCTCTTGTCCGTACACTGGGCGGACAAGAGAACTGCCACCAGCAGCGTGTAAGCGTCACGGTGCACCAGGGGAATGGGAGGGGCCCCGTACAGGGACATGAGTTCTTCCCGGACAATGGAAGCCCGTTTTTTCGTATTCATGCCGCCAGATTACCACTCCGCCCGCATGGCGGAAAATAAAAAAGCGCCGCCATGCAGCAATGGCGGCGCCGGGATGGAAAACATGGGTCAATCAGCCTTGGCATAAAACCCCTTGGAAACGCGGTGCTGCAGGGCCGCATACATGGCGCGGCAGTGCCTGTAGCCGCGGCGGCTGCCGAGCACTTCCAAGCTGTTGGCGGGATCTCCCCAGCGGACGATAGTCAATTCCACATAGCGGCGGCCCCATTCCTTCATCAGCTTCTTGTTGGGCTGGTAAATATCAATGGTTCCGGTGCCGACTAGGGCGCTTCCGTAATCATCAACAACGTAAAGGTAGGGCTGGCCCTTGATGCGGAACGTCGTCCCCAGGGGATAAACGGACCAGTCCGCAGCGGCGCTGCGGACGGAAGATGTGTATTTCAGCGTCGTCCCAACAGCATTCCGGGGGCCGTAGGCCAAATGGTCGCGTTCGGAATGGGTATAAGCCGTGGTGCGCACCACACGGGTGCGCTGAGCGGGATGATAAAACGGCATCTTGTGCTTGTCGCGCCCCAACTTGGGAAGTTTGGAAGAAGGCGCTGCCGAGCGACTGGGCGCCAGGGGCTGGACAAACCCCTGGGCAGTTTCACCTACACGGGCTAAAACAAGAGCGTCACTGCTGGATTTCCCCATGCCGGTTACGGCGCCGTTTGTCGAGCAGCTGCTGACAAACATGGCCGCGACGGCACAAGACAGGGTGGCAATTATTCTTAAATTCATGCGGTACGAGGTTAGGTGCCATACACATGGCAGTCACTCCGGCAAAACCTTCAGGCCATGTGCGGAAGCCGGAAAATCGGCAACGGCGGGTCTTGGGTACGAAATAATCCCTGCCTTGGCAATCCTTTTTTTCCGCCCACCCCCTCCCAAACAAAGGAAACCTATTAATGCAAATCACTAAAAATAAACAATATATAAAACATGCCACATTTTTGTCATATCATGACAAATAATATACTTCCCGAAACACTTTTTTCTATCACATCACGACACACTTTTTTATTTTTATCGCATTTCATTTATAATAAAAACATTATGCCCTCAAAAAGTGTGCGGTCACTCAAAAATATTTCCTGAAAAAGATCAAGGGCAGATATTCCGCAAAGGCATCATGGACAAGAAAAACGCGTCTTCCGTTGAACGAATTTCCCTTTGCCGTTCAAGGTTCCATGCGAATTCCTACTCGTTTCCCTGCCACCTCCGCATTTTCACAGTCTTCCCATGCGGCAGAATGAAGAGTTCAAGAAGAGGTTGGAATGGGCATTTCCTTGTAAGGGAGGCCCCGGAAAAATCCGGATTTATCAGGCAATGTTCCAGCCGCAGAAACGCGCTATGGGAAAAGATGCTCCAGCCCTGTTGAAAAAGAGACCCTCCCCGTTGCCGCTGTCTTCCAAATTCTGGATAACGCTCATACCAGAAAAAGCAAGTTCAGCCAGAGAAAAGGCATTCTCTCCGTTTGGCGGCGCTGCTACGGGAAAGGAGCGCTTATGGCCCTCATCTCTTTCCACTTCCAGGCAGCCTTCCATAAGAGGCCCCAGCGTTTTACCCGGCAGACGGGCACATACCGAATGGGCTGTTGCATCCGTCCGGAAATAGATTAAACTCCGGAACGAATATGCCCGCCGGCCTTCCCCAACACCTCACGCTGGATTACCTGCGCGCCCTGCTATCCCGGGGCGTGGAGAAAACCACCGTCACGGAGGAAGCCAGAATGGTTCTGAGAAAATGGGTCATGGACGCGCGCCGGGTATCCGGAAGCCCCCTCCACTCTTCCGTTTCCGCCCATCCTGCCGCAAGTGAAGCACGGCCGCAACAGCCCTCTCCGGATCAGCCGCCTTCAGACTCCGTGGACGAAGCATCCTTCGGCAATGAACTCCGGGATATACTCAACGGAGTACAGCCGCACAGGACGGAGGAGGAAACTCCGGTGCCCCGCCATATCTCTTTTGATCTGGAAGGCGAAACGGAGGAAGAAAAACTGTCCTCCCTGCGGGAGCTGGTCGTTAACTGGCCGCCGCTCCGGAACATGGATTCCTTGAGGGAAACGCCCGTCTTCTCCTCCGGCAATCCCAGAGCGGATATCATGATGGTAACGGACGCTCCCGGCCTGTATGAAGAAAAACAGGGCTTTCCCCTGGCCGGTCCTTCCGGGCAGAAACTGGACGCCATGCTGAAAGCCATGGGGATTTCCCGTTCCGATATTTACCTGACCCATCTGGTCAAATACCGCCCCGCCCTCCCCCGGCAGCTTACCAACAACCGGCCGCCTACAGACCGGGAGATAGAAATTTCCCTACCCATTTTACGGGAGGAAATCATGCTGGTGCGCCCAAAAGTTGTGGTAGCACTGGGAGCAATAGCAGCCCGCGGCATCCTCCAGTCAGGAGAGACGCCTCTTTCCGCCCTGAGAGGCACCTTCCACACAGCTTTCAACACGCCCGTACGCGTTACTTATAATCCCAGTTATCTTCTCCGTACGGAAGATATTTCAGAAAAGCGAAAGGTTTGGGAGGATATGCTGTGTGTCATGGAACAGGCCGGTCTGCCCATCTCTGAAAAACAACGTTCCTACTTCCTGCCCAAAAAGTAATATATGGATTATTTAAACAGCATTCTGGAGCGCAAACGCGCCGATTTGAAAAAACTTCTTCCCCTGGAAGGGAAATTACGGGCCTCCGCCATCCAGCGGAACGACTATGCGGGATTCCGCACCGCGGTAGACCTTGGGGAAACCCGCCTCTCCGTAGTTCCGGAAATATCCAGGGTACACCCCGTTCTCCACCTCCGGGAAGCAGCCCAGGATATCCGGCACATGTACGGCATGTTTACCCAGGGCGGAGCGCAGGGCATTTCCATCGCTGTGGAACCTGAAGTATACAGAGGTTCCTGGGACATGGTTTCCACTGTATCCAGAATCAGTTCCATTCCCGTCATGGCGCGCGACGTGTTCATTCATCCCGCCATGATCTGCCAGGCCATCGTTTCGGGAGCGGATGCCGTCAATCTGGTGGCGGCCGCCCTGCCGGCAAAGGATTTGTCGGATCTGTACCGCATGGCTTCCGGGCTGGGCCTGGACGTGATGATGGAGGTCCATACCCTGCAGGAGCTTGAAACCGTCATGGACCTGGAAGCGGAATTCATCTGCATCAACAATGCAGACCCGCACACACTCCAGTCCGATCCTGCAGTCACGGAAAAACTCATTGAAGAAATACCCGCCTCCGTTACTGTCCTGTCCACGGGGGGCATCCGCACCGTAGAAGACGCGCGCCGCATGCTGGATGCAGGAGCCAATGGCGTTCTTCTCCAGGATGAACTTGCCCGCATGGATATTCCCCAGGATTTCATGGAGGCCATTCTGGCTCTCCGGGCGGAATGAGTTTCCACTCCCGCTATATTATAATAGAAAAAACATCTGAATCCGCATGGAGAAATGCGGAGGTGAAGCAATTGTACCGTTACTGCGGCTGGGCTTCGTGCCCTGAACTCCGTATCCGCCGCGTTTCCATCCCGCATTTCCCAGCGTCTTCATGAAACAGGCAAATCCTTCGCCCCGAATGCTCCGCGGATATGCCTGAATTCCGGTGGCTTCCCTTCCCTGTACAGGACTTCCACAACATCGTAGCGGAAATTCACCTCTTCCGGAAGCAGGCGAAGCCATTCCGCCGCTCCCCGGCGTATCAGCGCCCTTTTGCGGGCGTTCACGGCACGGCGGGCGCCTCCATAACCATTTCCCGTACGGGTTTTTACCTCCACAAAAACCAGGCACTCCTTTTCCCGGCACACAATGTCCAGCTCTCCGCCTCTGACGGGACGCCAATTTCTCCTCAGGATAACGCACCCTTCCGCACGCAGGAAGGAGGCCGCAGCCAGTTCCCCGTACATTCCCAGCCATGCCGTATCCCGCTTACCCCTGCTCAGGGATGGACAGTTCCATTTGTGAAACCGGCGCAAACGAGCGGCGATGGAGCGGACAGGGCCCATGCCGCCGCAGAGCTTCCATATGGGCTTTCGTGCCATATCCTTTGTGTTTTGCAAAACCGTACTGCGGGTAGGAAGCGTCCGCTTCCGTCATCATGCGGTCCCTCGTCACCTTGGCCAGAACGCTGGCGGCGGCTATGGAAAGACTCCTGCCGTCCCCCTTCACAATGGCGCGGTGCGGAACAGGAAGACCCTTGACCGGCAATCCATCCACCAGGCAGAAATCCGCGCGCAGAGCCAGGCCTTCCACCGCACGCGCCATCGCCAGATGAGTGGCTCTCAAGATGTTGAACCGGTCTATTTCTTCCACGGAAGCCACTCCTACGGAACAAACCGCCTGTTCGCACTCCAGAAGAGCCAGAAACAGGCGCTCCCTTGTTGCCGCAGTCAACTTCTTGGAATCGTTCAAACCGGCCAATTCCTCCGCCAGAGCAGGCAGAATAACGGCGCCGGCTACCACGGGACCGGCCAACGGCCCGCGACCGGCTTCATCCACTCCAGCCACGCAAAGAAAACCGGAATTCCGGGCCTCCATCTCAAAACTCATATCCGGATGCGTTTTTTCTTTCATGGCGCTATTCCTCCTCCTGTTCCTCCGGAAGGCGGGTCAGCAGAATCTGCGTGATTCTTCTGCCGTCAGACCCCGTCACCACAGCCCGGTAGCGGCCAATCTGCAATTCCTCCCCTTCTTCCGGAATATAACCCATCCGGCTGATCACGTAACCGCCCAACGTGGTAACGCCCGGACAATCCAAATCCATTTCAGGCAGGTAATCGGCCAGGTCAAACAGGGTAATAGCCCCATTGACGGCATATGTATCCTTGCCGGTTTTCACAAACTCCCGCATCTCCTCCTGATCAAATTCGTCCTGAATGTCATCCCCTACAATCTGTTCCAACACATCATCCAGGAATACCAGGCCGATAGAATCACCGAATTCATCCACTACCAGGGCAAAATGGGCATGCTCTTTCAGAAAAAACGTGAGAAGGCTGTCCAGGGGCATCGTATCCGGCACCACGCGCAATTCACGCCGCACGCTCATCAAATCCGGATTTTCCCGTCCCACCAGTTTGAGCAGGTCCTTGACGTGCACCCATCCCTTCACTTCATCCAGGTGGTCGCCTTCCACCAGCGGGAACCGGGTGTGGCGGGATTTCCGGACAAGCTCCCAGTTCTCCTCAAAAGGAGCCGTTAAATCCATCACATCCACTTCAGAGCGCGGAGTCATTACGTCCTTGACGCACATATCGTTTAGTTCAAGGGCATTTTTCGAAATTTCCGCCTCCTGCTTCGTCAGCTCGCGGGAACGTTCGCTTTCTTCCACCAGATACATTAATTCATCCGTGCTGTGCACCGTGCATGCCGTGGAGCGGGGATCAATGCCCAGCAGGTATTTCAGCACAAACCGGGTCATTCCGTCCGTAAGCCCCAGAATACCTGTATATCTGAACACCGTATAAAAGAAATACAGCAGGGGTACCGTCGCCAGGGCAGCCTTGTCCGGATGGCGCATCGCCATAGCCTTGGGGATAAATTCCCCAAACACCATCTGGCAGCAGGCAAAGAAAATAAATGTCACGGCCAGAGCGATTCCGTAAACGGAAACCATGCCTCCCAGCCCCACGGAAGCCAGAAAGGGAGTTGTCAGTTCCGATACAAAAAACGTTCCCAGGAATCCCAGTGCCAGGGAAGAAAGAGTAATGCCCGCCTGGCAGGCTGCTAAATAAAGATCGGGATGCTTGGCCGCCTTTCGCGCCCGGGCCAGTTTTTTCCGGGTTCGGGCCGGAACGCCTTCCCCGGCGTGCAGCTGGCTTTCACGAACTTTCATCAAGGCGAACTCGCTCGCCGCAAAAAACGCATTCAACAGTAAAAAAAGGACAAAGCCGGCAACTGCCAGCATCATCCCATCCAGCGCCGGGCCTGCACCGGGCGCTTCAGCGGCCCCGAAGGCCGCAAGAATACTCAGAGGATCCGGATCATTCATTCTGATTCAAATAACATATTCGGAGAAGAAGGCAGAGATATTGCCCGGCACTTTGTCATCACAGTTTTTCATAAACGCCCTTATCCCGGCGTTCCAGCACGGTGAATCCGGCAGCCTTGGCGTCTGAAACGGAAAGAGGCCTGGTTATCTCCGGCACATTAACGCGGCTGATGACCTTACGCACGGGATGCTTGCACACCAGGCATTTTTCAAGCGGAGCACGATCCACGGGACGCCTCAACTCAAAACCGCGGCGGCACACCGGACAGGACAGGCCGGGGTCGTCAGGGTTTTCGGAAATATACTCGTATATGGGCATAGCAAAACGCTAGGCTAAATAAAAATCAGCCTAGCGTCAAAATCTTTATAAGGCTGCAACCTTTCCCTGTCCTTACCAGCTGGACTTGGTCACACCGGGAATCATGCCGGCGTTGGCCAGTTCACGGAAAGAAATACGGGAAAGCTTGAAACGGCGGATAAATGCACGGCGGCGGCCGGAAACAAGGCAGCGGTTGACCGTACGGGTCGGGCTTGCATTGCGGGGCAGCATGGTTAAACCGATATAATCCTTCTCAGCCTTCAATTGCGCACGCAGTTCTGCATAGCGCTTGACGGTTTCAGCCTTTTTCTTGTCTCTTGCGATCCAGCTCTTCTTAGCCATAAGTTCGGCGGAATAAGTAGAGGGACGGGAATGAAAAATCAAGCGCTTTTTTTCGATTTCATCAAATTCAAGCCGTTTTCAATGTCATCCGGCCTTTCCGCCGGCCTTCACGCATGGGATTGAATACCTGTTTCTTTCACAAACATACCGCGCGAGGAGGCATCCGGAGCGTTCGCCACAGGATGGAAGAAGCCTGTTTATTTAACTCTTCCTAACCATTATTTCCAACACCCCATGGAAACATATCTGGAAGGAGTCCATGCAAAACACGCCAACTCTCTGGGCGCGAAGGATATTTCTGATTTTTTAGAAATATCCCAGCAAATAAGATGGTCATGATAATGAGCCGCACCTCGGATGTACCGCTTGCGTAGGCAATGGGCGCGTGTATCATCCCGGCATGCAAACGGCGGCCGGACAGGGATATCTGCCGTTAAAAAGACGGCCCTCCCCTCCGGCGCCTGCAAGGAAGATTGAAAAAAGGCATGGAGGGCTCTACCTGCACGCACCGCCTGTTTCCAATCCTTTGCGGAATCGACATTCCATTATTAGGGAAGACAGGGCCGGGAACTGGTACCATCCACGCAGATTGGCGGCGGAACCGTTCACCGGATATGCCTCAACAGAGAATTTCCATGGGAGTATGAAGAAGAACGCAAGATGCTTCTACCTCTTATAGAGGAATAGAGGAGAGCGGCTGTTTTAATTCCTGTTCCGGATTATGGACGAATCATTTGCCGGATACATGAACGGAACCCGGAAGGGGACAAAATGTGCAGCTCTGCACGGAGAGCTATGTTCCAATGGGTTCCGGAAAAAATCCTAGTAAACTCCGGAAAAATCTGTGGGAGAAAAGAGCGTTGCTTTTCCAGGAAAGGCCGGTTCATCTCCGCTCGGAACCGTTTCATCAAAGCAGTCTCCGGAGGCTCCGGGGAGAAGCCCGCGGCGAAACATGATTTTGTCCTTTTCTCCGTGGGGGGAATGGGGCATCATGCCGCCGCACACTAATCATTGACGTACATGAAAATCGTAGTTGCATACTCTGGCGGCCTTGACACCTCCGTTCTTCTGAAGTGGCTCAAGGAGAAATATAATGCCGAAATCATCGCCTACTGCGCAGACGTCGGCCAGGCTGAAGAACTGGACGGACTGGAGGCCAAAGCCCTGGCGACGGGCGCCTCCAAATGCTTCATCGGCGACCTCAAGGAAGACTTCGCCACCAACTACATCTTCCCGATGATGCAGGCCAATGCCCTTTACGAAGGCCGCTACCTGCTGGGAACCTCCATCGCCCGCCCCTGCATTTCCAAGGATATGGTGGATCTGGCTATCCGGGAAGGCGCGGACGCCATCGCCCACGGTGCTACCGGAAAGGGGAATGACCAGGTCCGCTTCGAACTGGCCGTCAATGCCCTGGCACCGAACATCAAGGTCATTGCCCCGTGGCGCGATCCCGAATTCCGCCGGCAGTTCCCGGGCCGCACGGAAATGATCGCCTACGCGGAATCCCACGGCATCCCGATCCGGCAGTCTCTGAAAAAGCCTTATTCCATGGACCGCAACCTGCTCCACATTTCCTTTGAAGCAGGGATGCTGGAAGATACCTGGTACGACGGCACCACCCCCGCCGACCGGGAAATGTACAAGCTTTCCGTTTCCCCGGAAGACGCTCCGGACCAGGCCGAATACATCCAGCTCCTGTATGAAAAGGGCAATGTCATCGGCATCCAGTACGATGGCCTTGACGCCCTCCTGAAAGAACTGGACGTCACCCCGAAAGGAGAACGCGACGGTTATACCCTGCTCAGCCCTCTGGGCGTCATGTACGTGCTGAACGCCCTGGGCGGCAAGCATGGCATCGGCCGCGTAGATATCGTGGAAAACCGCTTTGTGGGCATGAAGAGCCGCGGCATTTATGAAACTCCCGGCGGCACCATCCTGCTGGCGGCCCACCGCGATATTGAAACAATTACAATTGACCGGGAAGTTCAGAAGGTGCGCGACTCCCTCATCCCGGAATACGCTACGCTGGTTTACAACGGCTTCTGGTTTGCACCGGAACGCGAGGCCATCCAGGCCCTGGTGACCAAATCCCAGGAAACCGTCAACGGGGAAGTACGCCTGAAGCTTTACAAAGGCAACGTCATGTACGCCGGACGCCGTTCCCCGCAGTCCCTGTATTCCGAAGAAATCGCCACGATGGAAGGCGGCCACGAGGAACTGTACAACCAGAATGACGCAGAAGGCTTTATCCACCTCAACGGATTGCGCCTGAAGCAATTCAGCCGCGTCAACAAACCTTACGGCAATTAAGCGCCCGTAACGGTACCACTCTTTATCAAACCGTCCGGAAAAGGTATTCCGGACGGTTTTTTCTTTGCAATACCCCTTTTCTTTCCCGCGTAGTAACCGCTATGGGATTTCTTTCACACGCATTCCTGGCGGCTGCATTTTCGCTCTCTCCGTTTCTGGCGTCTGCCGCTGCCTTCAAACCCAATATCATTCTTATTTACGCGGATGACCTGGGCATGGGCATGCTGGGCTGCTACGGCCAGGAAATCGTGAAGACGCCCAATATCGACCGCCTGGCCAGCCAGGGCATCATGTTCACCCGGTGCTACAGCAGCCAATACTGCTGCCCGGCGCGCGCTTCCCTGCTTATGGGCGTGCACGACAGCCACTCCCATTCCTACACCCAGACAGAGGGAGCCCTGGTCATCATGGCGGAACGGCAAGGCTGGCCCAATGAGAAACTGGAAGAGAAAGCGGCACAGGCAGCACAGATCAAGGCAGCCGAAAGAGAAGTGTTCCTCCCGGAATTGCTGAAAAAGGCCGGATACGTCACGGGACAGTTCGGCAAGCTGGAATGGGGATTCACCACCTGGCACGGAGAATTGAAAAGACACGGCTGGGACCGCTATGCAGGGTACATGGACCATCAGCGGGCCCATGGATTTTATCCCTCCTTTCTCTGGAAAGACGGCAAACGTCTCCCCCTGAAAGGCAATACCCACGCCGACGGAGGCAAAACCCCGGAAAACTACAGTCCGGGAGCCACAGAAAAACGAAGAGGCAACCGGGAAGGCAAGGTCACCTACGCTCCGGACGTGATGCTGGCGGAAACCCTTCGCTTCATGGAGGAAAACCGGGACAGGCCCATGTTTATCTTTTTTTCCACCAATCTTCCCCATGGTCCGGTAGATATTCCTCCGGAAGAAAACACGTACGCGGGCAACGCCGCCATCCGCCAGGCCTATGACAATGCCAATGGAACCAACAGGGAATGCGCCGAAGCGGCAGAAGAATACGCTTCCATGGTGGACAAGCTGGACAGGCAGGTCGGAGCCATCGTGGAGCAGGTGCGCAGGCTGGGCCTGGACAAACGCACCATTATTATTTTCAGTTCCGACAACGGGCATGAACTTTACTACCGTACGGACAAGGGCCGCGGCCGCGGGCTTGACTGCCACGGAGGCGTTCTGGACGGCACCGGGGAACTGCTGGATGTTTTCCGCGGCAGCCGCGGCCGCGTTGGGCCAAACACCTCCATCGCCAATCTGGCCGGCCTGAAATGGACCAGTCATGAAGGGGGCATCCGCGTTCCCCTTATCATTTCCTGGCCCGGCACGCTTCCCCATGGAAAGGTCTGCCACAGCCTGGTAGCCAACTACGACCACATGGCCGCTTTTGCCGATCTGGCGGGAGTCCGCATGCCGGAAGGTAAAGATGCCGTTTCCTATACAGATATATTGTTCGGCAACACTACCAGTCAGCGCGATTATGTAATCGTGGACCACACCGTCATCACGTGAGACGGCTGGAAGCTTACGCAAAAACGGAACAAACCTTTCCTCTTTCAAACAGGCAAAGACCCTGAAGAAAGGCATAATCTTGCGGAAACAAGAAAAGACCAGCTGGAAAAACTCCAGGCCATTTACAGGAAGGAAGTGGGCAGCCCCAGAAAAGACAGGTAAAAACCGGGACTGGTCTGCCCCCCCCCTTTTTCCGCCGGGCGTTTTTGCAGGTTGAAACCTGAGCGTTCCGCATGTAGAGTTCCCCGGTGAAGAACAATCCCCCCTCCCCCCGCCAGACAGCGCTGAATTGCCTGCGAAGCTGGCATGCAGGCAACTCTTTCGCGGAGACCCTCGTGGACCGGGAATGTTCACGAGCCGCGCTTCCACCGGCAGACAGGCATCTGGTACAGGCCTTGGTCTTCAGCGTACTGCGCAACCGGACCTGGCTGGATCACGTAATAGGAACCTTCCGGAAAGGCAGACTGGATGAAGAAGCACGTCTTATTCTCCAACTGGGGCTGTGCCAGCTTTTCCTGCTGGGCATGGCGAACCACGCCGCTGTATATGAAACCGTAAATCTTGCGCCCGCACGTCTGAGAGGGCTGGTAAACGCTATCCTGCGCAATGCTTTGCGGCGGGAGAAAACCATTCTGGAGGAACGGGAACAGCTTCCGCTTTCCACTCATTATTCCACCCCCGCGTGGCTGGTACGGAGATGGATGGAACAAATGGGGCCGCAGACGGCCCGGGACCTGCTCCGCTGGAACAACACCACGCCGCGCCTGTATGTGCGCGCCAATCCTCTGAAGCCCATGAAAAATATTCCGGCATCCCTCACCCCGCTGGACCGCGCACCCGGCTGGTTCTCCGTGGAAGGCCTTCTGCCGCTGGAAGAAATCAAAGCAGGTTCCCTTTACGTGGCGGATCCTTCCACCCGTTACTCCATTGACCTGCTGTCCCCCCAGGCCGGGGAGGAAATTCTGGACGCCTGCGCCGCCCCCGGCGGTAAATCCGCCGCCATCATCGCCGCTACCGGAGGCAAAGCCCGCCTGACCGCCACGGATCTCCACGAACACCGGCTGCCCACCCTGAAGGAAAACCTGGACAGGCAGGGTTCTTCCTTCGTCAGAACGGCGCAGGCGGACTGGTCCCTCCCCTGCCGACCGGAATGGGAGGGCCGCTTTGACGCCGTGCTTCTGGACGTTCCCTGTTCCAATACCGGAGTCATCCAACGCCGCGTAGACGTCCGCTGGCGCCTGACTCCGGCGGAAATCCGCCGTCTGGCCGCTCTCCAGAAGACCATCCTTGAAAATGCCTCCCGCGCCGTCAAGCCGGGCGGCAGACTGGTTTATTCCACCTGTTCCATTGACGCGGAGGAAGACGGACTGCTGGTCAGGGACTTTCTGCAGAACCACCCGGAATGGACGCTGAAAGAAGAAAAACTTATCCTTCCCCACAAGGAAAAATCGGACGGCGCGTATGCGGTCCTTCTGATCTGTGCTTGACCTCGGCTTCAATTTGTCAACAATGCGTGTTCCTGATTCATATCATTCCATTATGTCCCGCAAACCCATCATTGCCGCCAACTGGAAGATGAACATCGGCCCCGCTGAAGGCGCCCAGTTCATCGAAAGCTTCAAAAACCTCATTAACGGGAAAGACGTCGCGTGCGACGTAGTCATCATCCCTCCTTTCACCACCATTCCCTCCGTGCAGAACGCCCTGGGCGGTTGCTCCTGCATCGCCGCAGGCGCCCAGAACGTCTCCCAGTATGACAACGGAGCCTACACTGGGGAAATCTCCACCAGCATGCTGAATGAACTGGGGCTCAAGTATGTGGTGCTCGGCCACAGCGAACGCCGCCAATATTTCGGAGAAACGGATGCCATCATCAACGCCAAAATCAAGAAGGCCATCGCCGCAGGCATTACCCCCATTTTCTGCATCGGCGAAACGAAGGACGAACGCCTGGGAGGCATTTTGGAACCCGTGCTGGAAATCCAGCTCAAGGGCGGCCTCAAGGATCTCACCCCGGAGGAGGTATCCAGCCTGGTCATCGCCTATGAACCCGTCTGGGCCATCGGTACCGGCCTGACCGCAACTTCCAAGGAAGCCCAGGAAGCCCATTCCTTTATCCGCAAGGTTATTTCCGACGTCTTCGGAGCAGACGCCGCCGCCAAGGTGCGCATCCAGTACGGCGGCTCCGTAAAACCGGAAAATGTGGAGGAACTCATGGCCCAGCCAGACATTGACGGTGCTCTGGTGGGCGGCGCGTCCCTGAAGCCGGAATCCTTCGCTGCTCTGGTAACTTCCGCCAAATAAGCGGAATCCGACGCCCCCCTTTCTACAGGCCGGTCCTTCACGGGATCGGCCTTTTTCATCTCTGGAGCACCGGCCTCGCTCTTTTCACTCAAGAGCGCAGTTTCTGCCTTTTCAAGCAGCCTCAATCGTGCATAATGGCGGGAAATCATGAAAACCCGCTTACTTACCCCACGCAGCAAAGGTTTCACGCTCATTGAAGTTCTCGTAGTCATCGCCATCATTGCCCTGCTGGCAGGCGTCTCCTACAGCATTTATTCCCATGCCACGGAAACGGCGGCCAGAACGCGCTGCACGGACAACCTGCGCCGCATTAGCGACTGGGGCAAGGAATTCGCAGGCCAGAACGGCGGGAAACTGCCCTCCAGCGGCATGAAAGACAGCCTCCTGAGCGCCAGGGAATGCCGGAACTGGTGGGACGCCCTGGCCCCCATCGTCAATGCGGAACAACCCGACCTGATTGCCCGGAACGCCAAAGAGCCCAACATGCTTCCGGACACGTTCCGCTGCAAAAACGACAAGCGTCCAGAAATCCTTGGAGCGGAGGACGCCAACCTTCCCGCCGGCCCAAACACTATTTCCTACACCAGCTGGCTGGACAACCGGAAGGGGCGTCCCATGAATGTGGCGCGCGGCCAGGCCCTGCGGGGCAAACCCTGGATCAGCGACGGCGTCCCGATTGACGGGCGCAGCGTCATCACGGAACAGGATTTTGAGGAAATCGTAGTCCCGGCCCTTGAACGTCATCAGGGAGGGATCATGGTGCTTTATGCGGACGGGAAAATATCCCCCGTTGAGGATCCTACGCTTAACAAAGTCACCCAAGGCTCCTGAGCCCCGTGTTTTTCCGCCCGGCGCGGGAGGAAAGCCGACGGACCGTTGCCGGTAATCCAATGGAATTTTCTTCCTACTACCGCTGATTCGTCTTTACGAAGCCGGGATAATCATTAAGGTTAGCGTCCAGATGAACCAGCATGCACCTTTCCTGCATCCGTATGATGGAATGATACCACTGTCTGTGGCAGGGTATATCCTGGGATTCGTCCTGTTGCTGGTCCACCTGTATGCGCTGGTAAAAAGGCGGCAGGTGCAGGCTTTTCTGCTGGCGTCTCCACGCAACCATCTGCTGGCCCAGATTCTGCTGGCCGTCGGCCTGTTCTGGTTCTTTCTGCTGGTGGCTCCGGAAGGATTGGGCGTGCTGAGCCGCTTCCGGGTAGGGCTGGCGGAATTTGAAGGCATCCGCTGGCTGCTCCAGCTGGCATGCCCCGTCTTTCTGGTGCTGATGGTCACGCAGGTGAAAAACCTGCTCTTTCCACGGGCGCTGGGCATCTTCGGCCTGATGGTGGCGGCTCCGCTGCTCAGCGCCGCCTTCCTTCAGGAACCATTAACCAGACTCCTCATTCCCATCTGGTGTTACATCGTCATTTTCCTTTCGATTATCTGGATAGGGAAGCCCTACCTGTACCGTGACATGGTCAATAAAATATGCTCCAGGCCCACCTGGTGGACGCCTCTTTGCCTGGGAGGCATGGCCTATGGAGCCGCCATTCTGCTCTGCGCCATCCTGTGGTGGTAGGGAAGCCATCCTTTCCGGCACCGCAGCATCACGCAGAAAATACATTCAGCAGCCGGAGAAAGTCTCCGGCAAAAACAGGCATACTCAGGGCGGCCCTTTCCGTAACGGCCTGTTTTTTCTCATTCCCGTTGCAAGAATCAATAGCAGTTCCGCTTATAATATATGATTATTCCATATTCCTTTCATGCGCTCTATCCTGCGTTCCTCCATCCTGGCCAGCATAGCCCTCTGGCTGCTCTCCCTTGCCCCTTCCCTGGCGAATAGGCCCAATATTGTCCTTATCCTGGCCGATGACATGGGATGGTCCGATCCGGGCTGCTACGGCTCGGAAATACCCACTCCGGCCCTGGACTCCCTGGCCAGACAGGGAATGCTGGCAACCCGGCTCTATACCGCTTCCCGCTGTTCCCCCTCCCGGGCCTCCATCATGACCGGCTGCGAACCTCACAAGGCGGACGTAGGGCTGCTGGATGACGACAGCGGGCGTCCCGGCTACCGCGGCCGCCTGAATCCGGATATCCCCACCCTGCCGGAACTTCTGAAAAAAGCGGGATACCGTACCTATCTTTCCGGGAAATGGCATCTTGGAAAAGTCCGGGGAGCCTATCCATGGGACCGCGGCTTTGACCATTCCCGCGGTTTACTGGGCGGAGCGGCGGATTATTACAAACCCATGCCGGATCGGCCTTTCGGGGAAAACGGGAAACTGCTCCGGCCGGAGGATCTGCCGAAGGACTTCTACATGACGGATGATATCACCAAAACGGCTCTGGCCTATATTGAAGATGCCGCCAAAAGCAACCAGCCCTTCTTTCTCTACGTGGCTTATACGGCTCCGCACACTCCCCTCCAGGCCCCCAGGGGGGAAATAGAAAAAATGCTCCCGTTCTACAACGGCAAATCCCCCCATGCCATTGCTTCCCAAAGACTGGAAAAACAAAAGCTGCTGGGAATCGTCCCGCCTGCCGCCACACTGAGCATGGCCGGCAAATTCAATCCTGAAGGCTATAAAAAAGCCTCCGCAAGGCGCAAGGATTATATTGCCGAATGCATGGCCACCTACGCCGCCCAAATCGCTATTATGGACCGTGGAATAGGCCGCATCCTTGCGTCCCTGGAACGTCACCGCCTCAACGACAATACCATCGTCATGTTTCTGTCAGACAATGGTGCAACAGCAGAAATGCCCCAGAACAATAAAAACAAAAAGACCACCCTTCCTATAGGCCCTCTGGGAGAAATCGGCTGCAGGGACGGATACGGCCCCATGTGGGCGGCTGTGTCCAATACCCCTTACCGCCAGTATAAAATAGAAACCTTTGACGGAGGGCTGTCCGCCCCCTTCATCATTCGCTATCCTTCCAAAATTCGTCCCGGATCACGCTACCACTCGCCTTTCCTGCTTCAGGATATCGCCCCCACCTGCCTTGCATGGGCCGCTCTCCCAATTCCGGCCCATATGGACGGCAAACCGCTCAACACCTACTGGAACAATCCCGCGAAACTTCCTCCGGCCAAAGTGTGGGACTTCATTCCCAATACCTGCCCATCCCGCATCATTTTCTGGGAACATCAGAGAAACCGGGCTGCCCTGACAAGCCAATTCAAGCTGGTGGCTCCCAACCGGGGCCCCTGGCAGGTGTACGACATCAGGGACAGGACGGAGCAGAAAAATCTGGCATCCAGGCACCAGCCGCTTGTGGAGCAACTGTCCGAACAGTACAGAAAATGGGCGGCGGAAAACCATGCCGAATGACGTAACACGGCAGGAAAGGGTCATATGCCCCTAAACGTTTCTATGGAAATCACCTGCCGGAAGAAAGTTCTGATCTCCGTCTCCCCAAAGAACGGAAAATTACATGTGATTTACCGGAAAAGAAAAAGCAGGGAATAACAGTTATTCCCGTCTGCGGCAGCTTTCCTGCCTCTCCGGGCATTCCGGGAGCCATTCATTATTTTACACTCCACGCCTCCTTTCCCATGGAGGGAAATTGCATAAAAATCCGCTTCTTCATTCGGATTTTTCCTATGCCCTATTTTTTGCCCTGTAATCAAAAATAATTCCTTTATAAGGTTAAAACTAGACAAAACACCGCTGTTTACCAAATCATTTCCCAAAAGGAAAACTCTTCTTTTTTCCTAACAATTATTGGAATAAAAGAACCCTTATCATTCAAAGAAATATCGTATTAGAATATTTCTAAATTAGTAAAAAACTCATTGATTGTAAATAAACTTAATTTAAAATGCCATAAGAAAAAACTTTCCTCTCCCTTACCCCCGTTCTTTACTGCCGCCACATCTGATATGGAATATTTTTGATACTCAATTCATAACACACCTTTAACAAAACTTGCACAGCGTCTTTTTATGTTCAAAGAGCCCTCTTTCCTCAAAAAAGCAAATCTGTTCCAACCCATTCTGGTTGTTGTGATCTCCATCATCGGAGGAACTCCCATGGAAGGAGCCAATACGGGGAAAATAGTCCTCTTGATCATTCTGGGCGCCGCTTTCATCGTATGGCATGTGGAATGCCAGAGGCTGCTCAACAGGAACCGGGAAACCAGGGAACATGCCTGCGCCCTGAAAAACCGCAGTGCGGCTCTTTACAAAAAAACCTATGCCGCCCTGAGCGGAGAATACGAAAACTTCGCCAACAAACTGAATGGAGAAAGCTGCCGGAAGACAAAGACGGACGGGTCAAAGGGAACGGCGGAAAGCTTCAACGGAGCCTGCCTGTTCCTGTGCTCCACCATCGCCGCAGCACTGGCTGAGTATAAAAACTCTCTTATCTTTGAAGTTCTTTATATTCAGGCAGAGCGGAGGCAAGACCAAACTCTGCTGCACGTTACAGGCTATGCACAGGGAGAGCATAATAACGATATCCCTTCCCTGCTGGCGCAGCCTCCGCGGCCCGTAACTGAAACACCCTCCATGCTGGATGAACAATTATTCGCGGAACGCCATCTCAGCCCTCTGGTTCTTTCCAGCCCGGAAGAAGTGCAACGCAGCTTTTTCCGGAAGCGCAACCAGCCTCCGGAAGAAAAATACATGCAATATCTGGCCATTCCCGTCCTGAGCAAGAGAAATGAAATCATCGGGCTTATCGAAATCGCCGTTAAAAAGAATCCGTTCATTTCTCCCGTCACCATGCTGGAAGCCCATGAATTGGCTGACGTCAAATCATGGCTGTACCATTTGAAAGACCATTTCCTGTTGTTTCATGAAATAGAACGCGCCGGCCGGGACGGATTTCCATGACGGAGCATGGACGGACAGAATAGCCTGCTACGTCCGGTGCCATATCCATCCCATGAAGACATATTCATCCCCGGATCTTTTTCCCACATTCTTTAAAAATTTCCTGGGATATATTCCGGAATATTTACAATCAACTACTTCCATATTTTTAATCAGAACGGTTACCTCCATATAATGCTGTCAACCTCCAAGTGAAACACATGGCACCGGGGCCATTTCCAGCATCCGAAACAAAAAAGAGAAAACCCTGTAAACTATTGAGCCTACAGGGTTTCAAAAAAGGAATGGTACTTGGACCGGGACTCGAACCCGGGACCAATAGATTAAAAGTCTACTGCTCTACCAACTGAGCTACCCAAGCACTTACCCTTGCTGGAAGGGCGCAGACAGTAAACACCATACCCCCTTTCATGGCAAGCGCAAAATGGAAGATGGACAAAAAAAGATCAGGAGCCCATGCATTCCAGCCATCTCGCACGCCATTCGGCAGGAATGCGCGCAGGACGACCCTGCGGCATCTGGACCAGGGCCAGCTGCTGATGAGCCCTGACCAGAAGATCATTATTGGAAGCGCGCCTCATTTCAAAATCGCACCAGAAGCGGGCCCGGTCCACGGATTGAAGCCACCCCGTCGTCAGAATGGTGTCTCCCAGAACGGCCGGACGCACATAGTCGATCTCATGGCGCACTACCACGGCAAACTGCTGCAAATCGCTCATGGTTTTGTAATCCATTCCCAATTTAGCGCCAAGTTTGGTACGGCAGGCTTCAATCATGCGCAAATAGGCCAGGTTATGAACTACACCGCCGCAGTCCGTATCATAAAACATGACTTCATCCTCCGTATGAAACATCAGCTCCGGATTCATGCCAGTCATTGTAAAAAGGAAACAGGCGGTCTGAAAGAAAATTCCTGTTCAGCCGCGCCATGCATGATGCGTCCGCGCCAGCGTCAGCACACAGACGGAAGAAGCCCCTGCGCGGAGGAGCAGACGGGCGCAGGAGTCTGCCGTGGCTCCGGTCGTAAAAACATCATCCACCAGCAGCACATCCCTGTCCCTGACGGGGAGGCGTTTCATCCTTTTTTCATCCGCCGCATAAATTTTACGGGCATGTCTGAGCCGCTGCTCCCGCGACAAGCTGGCCTGGGGAAGCGTATCCGGCAGGCGTTTCAGCACGCCGGCATACGGCCAACCCAGTTCCTCTCCCAGCAGCACCGCCAGTTCCTGCGCCTGGTTGTACCCCCTCCGAGCCTGTTTGCCGCGGTGCATGGGCACGGGAACAAGCAGGCGTTTTTTTCCGCCGAACCAGTGAGGATTTCCGCGCACAGCCTCTGCCATCATCTGCGCGAAGGAGCCGGCCAGATGCACGGCTCCCCCGTATTTGAAAGCCAGCAGAAGATCTCGCAATGATCCCGTATTCACATACACGGCGCGGGCTTCCTCAAAAGAGGGGAGAGCCGCCGCGCAACGGCGGCATAATCCGGACGGGATGAAGGAACCCTCCGCCGGTTCTCCGCAGGCGGCACAAAAGGGAGGCTCGACAGGCACGAAACTTCCGCGGCAGTCCGGGCAAACATGGCAGCCATCCAGGCCGCCGCGGCCGCATAACTCGCAGACAAAAGGATACACCCAGGAAAGCCATTCCCTGGCAACCGCCCTCAGCATTCCCCGCACGGCAGAAAGTTGAAAGAGGCTCCTATCGTCCGCCCTTCCCATCGGGGAAATCGGCGTCCTCCTCTTCCGGCATCTCTTCCAGAAGCTTGTCTATGGTTTCAATGAAACGCCACGGGCACCGCTTGCGCTGGTATTTACGCCACAGCACATCACGCAGGGTCACCCAGTGCGCCCGCGTTAATTCCACGTGCTCCCACTCCACATCGTCACGTTCCGCACGGCCCACCTTGGGGGCGCACTCCAGCTTCCATTTGCCGGCATGGTGGCATGCCCTATACACCAGGGTTCCCTCTTCCGTGCGTTCTTTCCACGTGTGAACTTCCATGGAGGCGAGTGTAAGGAAGAAGCGTTTCGGGTAAAGAGGAATTTTTTCTAGTCATCCGCCCTTGCGCGATTAGTATGGCTCCGTCATGAACGACACTGAAATGATCGAATGCCGCGAGCCTGCCCTTCAGATGCAGCGCCTCATCGCCATCATGAAACGTCTGCGCGCCCCCCACGGCTGCCCCTGGGACGCGGAGCAAACCCACCATTCCCTGATTTCCAATATGATTGAGGAAGCCTATGAAGTCGTGGACACCATTCAGCGGAATGACTGGACGCAGCTGAGGGAAGAATTGGGAGATGTTTTGCTTCAAGTGGTTTTTCATGCGGAGATTGCCCAGGAAGCCGGGCGTTTCGATTTCAATGACGTGGCTGCGGAAGTAAGCGAAAAACTCGTCCGCCGCCATCCCCACGTATTTGCCCAGTCCAAGGCGGACACGACGGATGCCGTATTAGCTCAGTGGGACAAGATCAAACGCCGGGAAAAGGGGGCGGAAACAACCCCGTACCTGCATGGAACAGGCAAGGGGCTGCCGCCCATGCTTCAGGCATGGAAGCTCCAGAAAAAAGCCGCCAAAGTAGGATTTGACTGGGCGGATGCCCAAGGCGCCTTTGACAAGGTGAAGGAAGAAACCGCGGAATGCGGGGAAATTCTTGCCGCACCGGAGGAAGACCCCCGCGTCGCGGAAGAATTGGGGGATCTTCTGTTTTCCGTAGTCAACCTGTGCAGGAAGAAGGGAATCGACCCGGAAACGGCCATGGCCGGAGCAAACAGAAAATTTGAGCGGCGTTTCAACGAAATGGAACGGCTGCTTGCCAAAGACGGTCTTTCCCTGGAAGAAGCTTCCTCGGATGCCATGGAGGAACGCTGGCAACAGGCAAAATCCACCCGGTAACGAAAGCCGGGGTCAGGCCATCATATCCATGTTCGGGTCTTTCCAGGCCGGATCATATCCCTTGGCGTAGCTGAACACATGCTTGTGCATGTATTCGAAGTACTGCTCTTTCTGCATGGGGGTGAGCCGTTCCCAGATGGCTACATTCAAGGCCCGGCACACCTTCTGCATCATTTTCAGGGTAAGCTGGCGCCCCTGCCGGGCTTTTTGGACCTGCTTGTGGGTAAGCTGCTCCAGAGAAATCTCCACCAGGTCGTGATTGGTCAGATGCCAGCGCTTCATCAGTTCCTCCAAAGGCTGTTCTCCGTGGTTGCGTCCGGTTGCTGTGGCTTCCTCGTCCATACGCCTTTCTTCGTGCCCTATTTCCGGGAAATAGGCAATACATGATTGCCCCATCAGCACTTTTTTTGCATTTCCAGTTGCCCGGCGTCCGGATACATGGTTCAATCCCGCTCCGTTGCAATAAGATGATTAGCGAGAAAGAGGAATTACTGGAATGGCGCAAACGCGCCGCCGCACAGCCTGCGGGACGGGTAGTCCTGGATCTGGAGGCAGACAGCCTGCACCGCTATCAGGAAAAAATCTGCCTGATCCAATACGCGGACGAAACGGGTTCCTGCCTGATCGACCCTCTCTCCATCGAAGACATGGGGCCTTTCTACAACTGGCTGAAGGAAACGGAAGTCTGGATGCACGGAGCGGACTACGACATGAGCCTCTTTCAAAACGCCTGGGAAACGCTGCCCGCCATGATCTGGGATACGCAGACGGCGGCGCGCCTGCTGGGCTTCCGCCAGTTCGGACTGGCCGCCCTGGTAGAACACTTCCACGGCATCATCCTGAGCAAATCTTCCCAAAAGGCGGACTGGGCGCGGCGCCCCCTTTCCCCAACCATGGTCACCTACGCCCTGAACGACGTAAATTACATGCTGGACATGGCGGATAAACTGACGTCCGCCCTCCGGGAAAAAGGACGCATGGGCTGGTTTGAAGAAATTTGCAGGCACTCTATGGAACGAGCCCGGGAACGCCATCTGGCAGGCCATCAGGACCCCTGGCGCATCCAGGGCTGCGGCAAACTGAACAGGAAGGGGCTGGCCGCCCTCCGGGAAATGTGGACCTGGCGCGATGCGGAAGCCAAAACGTGGGACAAACCCGCGTTCATGGTTTGCTCCAATGCCGACCTCATCCAGTGGAGCGTGGCTCTCCAGGAACAGCGCACCGTGGCTCCCCCGCCCCGTTTCCATGCCCACAGGCGCAGCCGGTTCATGAATGCGCTCCAGAAATTCTACCTGCTGGATGAAGAGGACTACCCATGCCGGCCTCGCATTCAGCGCCGGCAGCATTCCGACCAATTTGAGAACAATCTGGCCCGCCTGTGCAAACTCAGGGATGAAAAAGCTGAAGAACTGGGCATGGAAGGCTCCTTCCTGATTACCCGGGCCTCTCTGGAAGCTATTGCGGAAGACAGGGAAAAAGGCGTTTCCACCCTGTTGAACTGGCAGAAGGAAGCCCTGGGTTTCTAAACGGTTCTTTTTGCAGCGGAAAGACATCCGGCCGGAGGAGCCATGGCTCAAAAAGTCTGTCGCCCCTCCTCCCCCATTCGCCCAGCATCATTTGCCATTCTTCCTTACCTGCCTGTTTATTGGAAAGCAGAAGACCGTTTTTTCTATAATGCAGGTCCCCCCTTTTACCATGCCTTCCAACCGCCATTCATACATGGTCCTGGCAATCGTCTGCGTCTGCGCTCTTGCCATGTGCGCTTTCCTTTACTGGCGGAACCAGGAAAAGAAAAACCGGATAGCGCGACAGTACGCGGAATTTCCCATGCCGCAGCCCTCGCGGGGAAGCACCCCGGCACAACAGAAGGCCCTGCTTGAAATACTCAGCGGAGAACAGAAAAATATTTCTCAGATTTCCCCATACCGTCATCAGGCGGCGGCACCGCCGCCCCGGAGCCGAGAAAAAATCTTTTCCCTCCCGGCAGGGCATGCTAGGGTGGCAGGCGATGAATCATGCCGATTTAGATCAGTTGCTGATCCTTCAGGAAAAGGATGTGCGGATTTCCAAACTCCGGAAGGAGCTGGGTTCCCTGCCGGAACAGAGAACGCGCCTGCTGAAGCAGATGGAGGCTATCAAGCAGAAGGCCCTGGCCGCCAAACAGGAAGTGGCAGGCATTGAAAAAAGCATACGGGACGTGGAGGCCGCCGTTGAAACCAAACGCGCCTACATCAGCAAAATGAAAACCCTCCAGTCCAACACCCGGAAAAACGAGGAATACCAGAGGTGCATCCAGGAGGTGGAAAAAACGGAAGCCGCTATTGACTCTCTGGAAACCTCAGAGCTGGAATTGATGGAGCGCCTGGAAACAGCAAAAACGGACATGGCGCAGAAAATCCGCCGTGCACAGGACGCCCAGAGCGAACTGGAGGAAACGCTCGCGCGCTTTGACCGGACGGCAGAGACGGACAAGGAGCTTCTGAACCGCCTGGATGCGGAGCGCGCGGCTCTGGCCGCAGCCGTGCCGGAAGATTCCCTGGGGGAATACGAACGGATGACCAGAAGCAAGGGTGTTCCGGTTATTGTGCCAATGGATGAAAAAGGCCATTGCGGCGGCTGCCACATGGTTATCACGGACAACGCCCGCATGAAAGTGCTGAGCGGCCACGAAACCGTTTACTGCGACAGCTGCCACCGCATCCTCCACTGAAATAAGTTCCAGGAACGCCGCCGGGCTTGCCATGAAATCCAGATCGGAAGAGTTTGAAGAGTGGGGGACGGAAGTCATCTTCGGCCGCGCCAAGGGATTCCGCGCCGCCATGATGCGCATGGTCCTGCGCGGCGCCTCCTGGCTGTTCAGGCTGGTGGTTCTGGCACGGCTGTATCTGTTTCATTCCAGCATCGCCAGGCAGGCCAGGCTGGGAATGCTGGTGGTCAGCGTGGGCAATATCACCGTGGGAGGGACCGGAAAAACCCCGGTGGTGGAACTGCTGGCCCGCACCCTCACCCGGCGCGGGCGCAAGGTAGCCATCCTGACACGCGGCTACAAGAGCGCAGAGCTGGATAAACCTCAGGAATGGAGGGACAAGGACGGCAGGCTGCCGGAGAATCTTCCCAAGATCGCCAGCGACGGGAAAACGCGCTACCTGAGCCCCCTGTATTCCGGTGATGAACCTTTCATGCTTGCCAAAAATCTGGACGGCGTGGCGGTGCTGGTGGATAAAAACCGCATCAAGTCCGGCATCTTCGCCATTGAGCATCTGGGGTGCGACACCCTGTTGCTGGACGACGGCATGCAATATTTGAAACTGGCGCATGAACTGGATATCGTGCTGGTGGATTGCGGCGCGCCCTTTGGCACCGGAGCCATGCTCCCGCGCGGCACCCTGCGGGAGCCCAGAAGCAGTTTGGCGCGCGCCAGTTATATCATCCTGACCAAATGCGGAGGGAAACCACAGGATGAGCTGATATCCTCCATCAGGAAGTACAATCCCGTGGCGGATATCATCGTGAGCGACCACGGCCCCCGGTACCTGGAAAACGTGTTCACGGGAGAACGCCTTCCTCTGGAGGCCCTGCAGGGAAAATGGGTGGCGTGCCTCAGCGGCATCGCGCGCCCGGAAAGTTTTGAAAACTCCCTGCGCTCCCTGGGCGCCCACGTGGAAATCTGCCGCAGGTTTCCGGACCACCACTGGTTTGAACAAACGGAATTGCAGGAATTTTACGACCGTTGCGCAGACCGGGCCATGGACATGATCGTGACCACGGAGAAGGATGCCGTGCGGCTGGAAAAACCGGAGGAAGACCCGGAGGTACCCATCTATTTCCTGCGCATTGAGGTGGAAATCTACCAGGGCCGGGAGGCATGGGAACGTTGTGTGGACCGCATCTGCGGAATTTCAAAACCGCGCCCACGGGATGAATGGCAACCTTCCTCATCTTTCTGAGCGAGAGCGCAGAAGCTTGAGGCAATACATCAAGAAAATCGTGAACATGCGTTGCACTTTCTCTCGAAGAGAAGTATTTAAAAATACGCTGCCTTTTATTTTTTAACTCTTTATTTAAAAATATTCCTGAAATGAGAATCAAAAAGTTAAAACCATTCATCACGGTGGTCGGCATCATGCTTCTGCTCGCGGCGGCGACAATGGGTTATTTCTCCGCTCAAAGGCTGTTTTCCATCATTCCGGCATCCGGTTATGAAGATAAAGGCGTTTATTCCTTCGTACCTGTTCGGGTGCTTCCCGTTCAGGTGGAAAATACCGGAGCCACCGGAAGAACCCGCCGCATGAACCCCACCAAAACCGTTTACGTGGTTCACTACCGTGATACCAGCAGAAAAGGCTATCAGTGGAAATTCCAGGCAGCTACCCGCGAAACAGGACAAAAAATCGTGAATCAGAGAATTGCCGTAGAGCGGCGGGTGCTGAGCATCCCTGCCGACAAGCATTCCTATATCACCATAGAATCGGAAGAGACAGCAGAAAGCTATACAGCAAAACTCCGGCAAAAGAATATAATGATCCTGGCCTTCTCTGGAATCTACATTCTGCTCTATGCAGCGACATGGGGCGTCATTCTTATGAAAAAGTCCAGGAAAGAGCCTCCCGCGGCCTGAAAAAAGGCAGTTTCCTCGAAAATGCGGTTTTTACGCCCTCCTGACAGGAACGCGGCAGGACCTTGACGGCGAACGGCATGAAGCCAGTCTATATTTATTGGAATCCCCGGCGGATATGTCACTCCGTAAGTGAAGAATCCCGCTCTTTTACTGTCGCTGTTCACATCTTGCCATAGCCGCCTGCATGCGGAAAGAATTACATTTCCCGAAAGTCTGCGGAAATCCACCGCTTTTATGCAGAGAAGGCCGCTTGACTTGCCCGGAAAATCGTGTGAAACAAGAGGGCAGTATTTTTCCATGAAGGCATTTACCATCACCTCTATTCTGGCTGCCGCGTGCCTGTTCCCGTCCTATTCTCCGGCCGGAGCCGCAGCAGAAACCCAAGCTCAGGCTGCCTCAATGCAGACGGCGGCAGGTATTCCCAAGCAGGATCCTCAGCTTATCAAGGGAAAGCTAGCCAACGGCCTGACCTACTTCATCCGCCCGAATGCGGAACCCAAGGGCCGGTTCAGTATCCGCCTGCGCGTCAACACGGGTTCCCTGAATGAAACGGATGACATCCAGGGCGTTTCCCACTTCCTGGAACACATGGTTTTCAACGGAAGTACCCACTTCAAGCGCGGGGAAATGATTCCCGCCATGCAGAAAGAGGGCCTGGGCCTGGGAGGGGACGCAAATGCGTACACCGCCTTTGACGAAACCGTGTATATGATGGACGTGCCCAGCATGAAGGAATCCACCGTGGACCTGGCCTTCACCATCATGAGGGATTTTGCGGACGGGGCCCTGCTGGAAGAAAGCGCCATTGACGCGGAACGCGGCATCATCACCAGTGAATACAAGGTGCGCGATTCCGCCGGCTACCGGGTCATGAAAGAAGTTTTCTCCATCATGCTGGACGGTACCCGCATTCCCGACCGTTACCCCATCGGCACGCTGGAAGTAATCCGCACCGCGCCGCGGGAAAAATTTATAAACTATTACCGTACCCACTACGTTCCCAGCCAAATGCAGCTCGTCATCGCCGGGGACATCACGCCGGAACAGGGAAAAGCCTGGGTGGAAAAATATTTTGGCTCCATGAAGAAGGACAGCTACTCCTTCCAGACGGATCGGGGCTCGCTCAAAACGGCTACGGAAACCACCGCTCACTGGATCACCAACAAGGAGGCCACCAGCACGGAAGCCAGCATCAACATCGCCCGGCCCTACGTGAAAAAGCCGGATACCGTCGCCAACCGCAACAAAAATATTCCCTTGAATGTGGCTTACGCCATGCTGAACCGCCGTCTGGAAAAGATGGCGAAGAATGCGGACTGCCCCTTTATCTCCGCGGAAGGAGGCCGCGCGGACATAGTGGAAGCGGCGGAAGTGGATTCCATTCAAACCCAGGCGGATTACAAGAATTGGAAAGCGGCTCTGGCTTCCATTGAACAGGAACTGCGCCGGGCCATCGAATTCGGCTTCAACAAGGAAGAACTGGCGGAAGCCCGCAGCAACATTACCGCCGCTGCGGAAAACGCCATCAAGTCTTGGGCCACCGCCAAATCGGAAGACCTGGCTTCCGCCATCGCCCAGAGCGCCGCGCAGGATAAGGTCTTCACCACGCCGCAGGAAGACTGGGCCATTTCCAGGGAAGTCGTGGAAAACCTGACGCCCGAACAATGCCAGGCTGCCCTGAAGGAAGCCTGGAGCGGAGCCTTTCCCCGCGTGATCGTCACATCCAACAAGGAAAACACCCAGGGAAGCGCTGAAATCATGAAGACGTACCGGGAGTCCCGGACCGCCAAGGTACAGCCCTACCAGGCGGACAGCCGGAAGGATTTCTCCTATAAATTCGGGGAACCCGGCAAGGTGACGGCCCGCGCGGAAGCTGCTGACCTGGGAGTCACCCAGCTCACCCTTTCCAACGGCGTGCGCGTCAACCTGAAACCCACGGAATTTGACAAGGATTCCATCAACATCACCTTTGCCGTGGACGGCGGAGAACTGAGCAGACCGGAAAAGGCCTCCGGGCTGGAACTCTTTGCGGGCGCCGTGATGAACGGCGGAGGCTTGAAAGACCATTCCAATGACGAACTGGCCGCCATCATGGCGGGCAAGAAGGTCGGTGTGGGCTTTTCCATGACGGACCGCTTCTTCCTGCTTTCCGGAAACACCAACAGGGAAGACCTGGAAACGCAGTTTCAACTCCAGACGGCCTACCTGATGTACCCCGGCTACCGCCAGGACGGCGTCACCCTGCTCCGGCGGGCCATTCCCATGATTTATAACAAGATGGATCATGAAGTGCAGGGAGCCATGAAGAAGCAGGTTCCGGCCATCCTGTACAAAAACAATCCCCGGTTCACCTTCCCCACTCAGGAGCAGCTGAACTCCTACCAGGTCAAGGACGTGCAGGATTGGGTGGACGCACCGCTGAAGAACAATTACATGGAAGTGACCGTTACGGGAGACTTCAGGACGGAAGATATCATCCCCCTGCTGGAACGCACCGTAGGCGCGGTGCCCAAGCGGGCGGAAGCTCCGGTCGCGCTGGATGAAAAACTTCGCCATCCGTCCATGGCGGAATTCAATTTCTCCAAGGATCTGACCTATGACTCCTCCATTGATAAAACAATGGTCTGCCTCTTCTGGAAAACGCCCGGAGGAGAAAATAAAAAGCTGACCCGCAGGCTGAATATGCTCAAGGCCGTCTTTTATGACCGCGTATTCAAGGGCCTGCGCGAAGACATGGGAGAAACCTACTCCCCTTCCACCGGCCTCAATATCAGTGAAACCTATCCGGACGGCGGCTATATCATCACGATGAGTTCCGGCGTCATGCGTAATAAGGAGGCTGTACGCAACGCCATTGCCAGAATTGCGAACGACCTCGGCAAAGGAAACATCACCCAGGAGGAACTGGACCGTGCCCGCAATCCCATTCTCAACTCCATGGACCGTGCCCAGCGCGACAACGGTTACTGGACATCCCTGCTGAAAGACTCCCAGGCCAAGCCGGAACGGTTGAACCAGCAGAGGGAAAGCATTCCGGATGTAAAAGCCATCACCGTGGAAGAAGTCAACAAACTTGCCAAAGATATCTTCGGCAAGGGAGAGCACCTCAACCTGAACATTCTGCCGGATCATCCGGCCGCGGAAGCTCCGCCTGCTGAAAAGCAGGCGGACAAAGCCGCTTCTCCCCGGGCCGCCGTCTCACCGGCGGCTTTTTGCGTTCGCGCCACCGCCGTAAAGACTGTCAACAAAGACTCCGGCAAGAACGGATATGCCATCATTATTTCCGAAGAAACAGCCGCTATGCCGGCCTGGAAGGCCGTGGCGGACAAACTGTCCGAAAAACACGGAGGCACCATCATCACCGTGAAGGATTCCGTATTCTCCAAGCTGGACACGCTCAAAAAAATGGCCCCCCGCTTCATGGCCGTCGTCGCGCGCCCGGAGGAAATAGACCGGGTGCTGGTGAATGACCTGCACCGCCTGAGCCGCCGGCTGGACGACGACCCCTACGGAGACTGTATCTGGGGCATTGTCACAGGGTACACCCCGCAGGCCGCCATGAGAATAGCCACTGAAACGAAGCCTCTCGTCATCAGCCGCGCCATGGGAACTACCAACGTGGATTCCTCCCGGTTCAAAGACAGCATGAGCATCACGGACTGGCAGCCCTTCCAATATCTGGAACAGCATGGTTCCAAGGGCAGGGTGACGCCGGCTTTCTACACAAAAGGGCTGAAAGAACAGGACAAGGGGGATGAAACCACGCTGGGCGTAACGCCCAAGCTGATGGAATACTGGAAACGTTATTCCCCGCAGCTCTTTGTGACGGCCTCCCACGCAACCCAGTTTAATCTGGAAATGCCTTTCGGCAAGGGGCTCATCGTTTCCGGCAACAACCGTTTCCACGCTCTGGACAAAAAACAGTTCAGGGAATTCACCACTTTCCTGCGCGGAGTAATCTTCAACGGGAAGGAAGATGACCTGCTCTCCTTCCTTAAGAGAATTAAAGCTCCGGTGATTGAAATCAAGCCGGTTCCGGCTGTCTGGGTCGCGGCGGGGAACTGTCTGATCGGAGACGCCAAGAAAACGAAAAATTCCATGGCTGTCACCGCTCTGAGCCGCTACGGCTTCAACCAGCTGGTAGGCTACACCGTCCCTTCCTGGTATGGCAAGGGCGGCTGGGGGACGCTGAGCCTTCTGTTCAGCAATCATGACGCCTCCAGCCTGGCGGAAGCCTGGTACTTGAACAACCAGTTCATTCTGGACGAAACCATGACCCGCTTCCCCAAACTCATGGATGTTCACTTTAACGCCCCGGATATCAATGGAATCAAAGACGATCCGGACTTTGCCAGGGGCATGAACTCCGCCGGATACGGCATGGGCAAGGATCAACTGGGGCTTATTCATGACCGGGATACCGTGGCCTTTTACGGAGACCCTGCATGGACGGCGCGTCTTGACGAATCCCGCACTCCGTCCCCCTGGCATATCGACTGGAATGATCCGGCAGATGCCTCCAAAGGCTTCACCGTCACAGCCAACAAAGACGCCAAAGGTCGCCTGGGAGTCTGGTTCCCCAATCGAATCAGCGCCGGCAAAGCCACCGTCACCATCGGCGGAACCGCCACTCCCGTTGAAAAAGCAGGCCTCCTGACCAACGACTTCCTTCTGCTCCGGGAACTGGAACTCAAAAAGGGAGAAAAAGCCGTCGTGGACATGAAATAGGCCGAAAGCGGTAAATGGCGGCAGGGGAGGATTTAACGGCCCTGCCGCCGGAATCGGCGCGGATGCGAAGGAGGATGCTTCCGGGCTTCGTCCGGGGAATGTCCTTTTTCCTGGCGGAAGCTTTCTTCACCGGCATGATGATGTTCCTGATCCTGGGTATTTTCACGCACTTCATTATAAACCTCAGACCGAAAGCGCCCCGGCTGTTCAGCTGATGCCGCATGTGCCTGCCGGACAAGGCAGCAAATCGTTCAGACGGATAGTTCTTCCGAATACGTTTCCAGCCAGCCGGTGACGTAACAACTCACCAAGAGCGTACAACTCCAATTCGGCGCCGCCGGAAAACTGTTCATAATTCCGTTTTCCGCAACAGGATAAGTGCTATAAGCCATTGCCAGGCCATGGCTCCATTGACAGAGAGGAAAAAGAAGGATAGTATGAGATGTCTACTTCCAACTCCATTACACCATCATCAATGAATACAAAATTAGCCATCCTCATCCTTGCGGCAGCCTTTGGACTCCCCTCCTGCAACACCATTAGTGGAATCGGCAAGGATGTCGAATCCATGGGGAGTAAAATAAACGACGCTTCCCAAGCGACCAGCCGGGCCATGGAATAGCAGGAAAGGTTCCCAGTATTTTCATCCCGGCAAGAACCTGAAGCCGATATTTATACCGGCAGGAATCTTCTTCAATCAACAGCCGCTTCTCCTCTCCCGGAGAAGCGGTCGTATTGTTATTGCGGGGGATCTTTACATGGCCCGGCTGGTGGAACGGGCAGCGGAATTAATATCGCTGCCGACCGCTTCCACATCCTTGCCCACCCCGCCGATCGTATTGCAGGAAACACACCCCAGAAGGGTGGCGATACTTAGAATAATCAATTTGCTTTTCATCATTTTATTGGAAGAGTTCCGAGTAATCAGACTCCATTCCTCCATTCCCCGTTCAAAGAACCGGCCATCATGCCACACAGCCCCCTGTCATTCTCCGTTCTTGCCATGCGTACCCGAAACACTTAAAAAACATGCGTCAACGGAAGAAAATGTCGGGCGGATATCCGCCCCGCTTCCCGGAACCATTATTATTTACTACCAAGATGATTAAAGTAGCCATCGTAGGATACGGCAACATCGGGAAATACGCTGTGGATGCCTTGCGCGCCGCTCCCGATATGGAACTGGCGGGGATCGTGCGCCGCCCCGGCAGCGAACCTGTGCACGGCATCAAGACCGTAAGCAGCATGGAGGAACTGGGTCATGTGGACGCGGCCCTGCTCTGCACCCCCACCCGCAGCGTGGAAGAAACGGCCCTGCCCCTGCTCGCCCGCGGCATCAACACGGTAGACAGCTTCGATATTCACGGGGACATCGTGGCCCTGCGCCGTTCCCTGGGAGCCCAGGCAATCAAACATGACGCCGTCTCCATTATCTCCGCCGGCTGGGATCCCGGCACGGACTCCGTCATCCGCACCCTGATGCAGGCCATGGCCCCCAAGGGCATTACGTACACCAACTTCGGTCCCGGCATGAGCATGGGCCACAGCGTCGTGGCGCGTTCCAAGGAAGGAGTGGCGGACGCGCTCTCCCTCACCATCCCCACGGGTTCCGGCGTACACCGCCGCATGGTTTACGTAGTGCTGAAGGAAGGCGCCAAATTCTCCGACGTGGAATTCGCCATCAAATCCGATTCTTACTTCAGCCATGACGACACCCGTGTGCTGCAGGTACCCGATATTGACGTGCTGAAAGACATGGGCCACGGTGTGCTGATGGAACGCAAGGGCGTTTCCGGCTCCACGCAGAACCAGATGTTCACGTTTGAAATGCGCATCAATAATCCGGCCCTGACCGCCCAGGTCATGGTGGCCTCCGCCCGCGCCAGCATGAAACTGGCTGCAGGCTGCTACACGTTGCCGGAAATAGCCCCGATGGATTTTCTGCCGGGCGACCGCGAAGAATTGATTGCCCAGCTGGTCTAATCCGGAGCATTGCGGACACACGCATCCGGGGCGGATCTTCCGCCCCTGTTCCGCAAGCTTTCCTTTATCCTCCGGCCCGCAGCCGGAGGATTTTTATTGCTCCACAACAACCAGCCTTCCATTGACGACATTCACCCGGGCCGGAGTACGGGTCCGCTCCGTCCAGTCCCATGCGCGGGCCATGTCCGTCCAAAAAGCGGCGTGGGGGGAATCCTTTTCCTCTGACAAACGCGCCGGAGTAGGCACGAAAGGATAAATCTGCACGGGAACGTTTTTTTGCCCATGAACCAGAGCCTGTTCCACCATGGTATAAATCTCCTCAATCCCGGAATCGGTCATCGCCAGGCAACCGATGGAAACATCCCGACCATGCACCATGATGAAGCTCCCCGTCCGGTTCAGGGAGCGGTCATAGGCATTCGGATATCCGATGTTGAAAGACAAATGGTAATTGCTCCGGGGATTGAGTCCGGACGGATTCACTTCATAAAAACCTTCCGGCGTTTGCCTGTCCCCCTCTTTCTCCTTGGGGCCCAGCTTTCCGGACCATGCGGCAATCGGATAGCGCTTGGCAAGCATGTAGCATTCCGCCTTGTCCGGTTTCACCCACAGTTCCAGGACGGAGTCTTCCTTTACGGCCCGTAAAAACACAGGACTTCCCACCCTGGCGCCGCACGGCTCCAGAAAGGAATTCAACACGGGCGTTACCCGTTTCCACGCGATATCCGCACGGTTGGAGGATTTTTCTGCACATTCCATATTGAAAGCCGCTACGGCGGAAACCAGCAGCCCCAGCAAGGACAGGGCTATACCCTTCTTCATAAACCATATATAATGGAGGCGTTTGTTTTGACAAGAAGAAAACCGGCCAGCCCTTTCCGAAGGAGGAAAAGGGAAAGACGGAGAAAAAGAATACGGAGGATGAAAAGAAGGACGGTTCCCAGGAAAGCCCCCTTCCTGAAGATATTTTCCGAATAGAAGATATATCTGTGCTGGAAACGCAGGCTCCGGAAGAATACCATCACCCTGGACGGCAACTGGTCCAGCCCTCAGCATGCCAGGGGAAGCCCCGCCTGTAAATAACCTCATCTTCTCACTGCCGCAGAGAAGAGCGGCATTCACGGAAACGCCATGGAAATACATAACCTTCTTCCCATCACCACACGGAAGGAATTAAGAATATGGCTGGGAAAAAACCACCTCACTTCCTCCTGCTGCTGGGTTCTCACGACGAGGAAGCCCTCCCCACATGCCCTCCTTTACCTGGATGTTGTGGAAGAAGCCCTGTGCTTCGGGTGGATTGACAGCACCCGCAAGAAAACAGCCTCCGGGTTCCTGGCTCAAAGGCTCACTCCCCGATCCAGGAAGAGTAAATGGTCCGAATTGAACAAGGAACGCGTCCGCCGCCTGTTCAGACTGGGACTAATGACGCCCCACGGCGAAAAATGCCTGCCGGAAATGAATCCGGAGGCGTTCCGTATTGACCCGGTTATTTTACAAAGCCTTCAACAGGATCCCCTTATTTACGCCAATTTCCTGGCGTTTCCCCGGTTATACCGCCATGTACGCCTGGATACCATTCAAATTAAAAAAAACCAGCCGGAACTGTTCCGCAGACGCCTGGAAAAATTCCTGAAGAATACCCGTGAAAACAGGATGTACGGGGAATGGCACGACGGGGGACGGCTGCTAGAAGAGTAAACGCCGGGCGGCTTCCATTTCCCTGCCGGCGCGCCCGGACGTTACCAAGCCGTTCCGGAGTTATCCGGAACGGCCCTGGAGGGTCAGGAGGAAGGCCTTTGGGGGTGGGAGGGTGCCTTCTCCTTGTGTTTTCCTTCTTTTAGAAGTCGTAGCGGTAGCCGACGCTTCCGTTGATTGAGCCGGATCCGTCCCGGA
>ENA-UPWK01000013-UPWK01000013.1-human-gut-metagenome-genome-assembly--contig:-NODE-13-length-216109-cov-20.364159_pt1 | contig 216109 bp, 203 predicted proteins | sample MGYA00250048_ERZ773373 | MGnify/ENA primary metagenome ERZ773373 (study PRJEB29103, sample SAMN06112059) | human gut metagenome | biome: human gut; feature: ankylosing spondylitis patient; material... | reverse complement strand
GTCGTGGGCACGCAAGGCATTCAAGATTTTCCAGACCACGGAAAAACGCTCGTTATCCTCCATCGCCTTCTCCGGCTCCACATCCGCCGGAACGACTACCGGGACAATGATATAACCATATTTCTTCTCATCCGTAGCCCCCTTGTGGAACGTACGCATCACACGCCCCACGCTCTGCACGACATCCACCTCGCTATTACGGGCGGCTACAAAAAGAACAGCGTCCAAAGCCGGCACATCCACCCCTTCGGACAAGCAACGCACGTTCGATAGAATACGGCACTCGTTCGGATTGCCGGTCTCCTCCTTCAGCCAAGCGATCTTCTCCTCCCGTGTAGCGGCATTCATCGCCCCGTCGATATGTTGAACCTCGATATCCACGACCTCTTCCCGTGCTTCCTCCGACAAGGATTCCTTATATTTTCTCACCATCGTAGGCATCACGGCGGCAAACCCCTTGGAAGAGATACCACTCCCCCGCTCACTCGGATTAATGGTCGAGCAAAACGCCACGGCCCGCCGCATTAATACCGGGTCCGCCTCCTTCGTAACCCCCTTATCTCCTTTTATGCGTTTGGACAAGCCATTGATGCAACCAATCAGCTTACTGGCGTCGTCCATCTTTATTTCCTTTTGTTGTTTATCCTTGACATCCTCTAGGATAGAATCCGGGATATCATCCTCGCTAATCGTCAGCACCAATACCTTATAGTCCGTCAGCAGTCCCTCACGCACGGCACGTCCGAATCCGATCCGGAAAAACTCCTCGCCATAATAGTCCGGGTTATTCATGCTCCACAACACTAAATCCTTGTCTTTAGCCGTCGCCTTGGCATTGTCATTATAATAACGTGGAGTAGCCGTCATGTAAAGACGCTTTTTCCCCCGGATCAAGTCATTGTTATGTATTTTAGTAAAATGACTCTCATCACGACCTTTTTGCTTAAAACCGGTTGTCCGATGCGCCTCGTCGCAAACGATATAATCGAATATGCCATAAGACGGATCAGCCTCCAATAGCGCTCGCTGCGCCTCGGCCAAGACATCTATACTTTGATAGGTGGAGAATACGACAACCAGTCCGTCCATATCCTTATAGCCTAATAATTGCCGTTTTATAGAGTTGATATTTGTTGTGGCGGGCAATGGGTTATCGATGATACTCGTCTCGTCATTATCGAAATCGTTCCTTTTGGAAGCCTTGGAATCCGAGCAAATACAAACAGCCTTCATCCTGTACTTCGTATCTGTCATCCAAGCATTCAGCGATTGTCCTAAAAGAGCGATACTGGGGACCATGAATAAAATCAATCCCTTGCCCCCGGTCTCTTGCTCTATGATCTCCAAGGAGGTGTACGTTTTTCCCGTTCCACAAGCCATGATTAGTTTTCCCCGGTCATGTACCCTGAAATATTCATGAGCCGCTTTCATCGCTTCCAACTGATGCTTGCGAGGCTGTTTACCTTCCCGTAAAGCCGCTTTTCCCGTATCCCCTTTCAAGAGTTTATCCCAATCAACCGGAGAAGCCTCCAACTCATGCATATTGATACGAGTCACCGGAATGTCTTGACCTTTCAACGTCTCTTCCGCATTCGCTCCCCAGCGCAAGGTGGTAGAAACCCAGATCAGGTTACTGAAATACGTGGTCTTCAAGGTTAAATCATCTATAAACGCACGATGAGCGGTGGATATAAAGGAGTCTACGACCGCCTTGCTGATGATGGCCCTCTCGTCATAGCATTTACACTGGATGGCCCAATAATCACCCAAATCAGTTTTCGCCACCAAGTCTATACCTAGATCTTTCCCTCCGAAATCCTTTTTCCCCGGAAATTCCTCCCAAAGCCAAACCTCCTGTAGTTTATCCGCATAGCGGGGGTCCGTTTGGAACCATTTCTTTATCAGTTTCTCAAACTTCGCTCCTTTTTCTCTTTCGGTAAAAGATTCGGTACGGAATCTTTGAAGTACTTCTTTAAATGTCATTGTCTCGATCATCCGTTGTTTAGTCCTCAAAAGTACATAAAACTCCACTTATTTCAATAAATTGGACAGATTTTCATTGGAGACATAGTCAACCTTCAACAAGAAGAGGGTGTGTCACCATGAAGTGAACACGAGAAAACAGGTAGCTTATTGTATATTTTACTTGGCTGTTTTTTTACCCGGTCGTGTCTTTCCAAAAACACGTACGTAATTTTCAAGAAACACGTACATGTTTTTTCGAAAACATGTACGTGTTTTACTCAAATCTCTATCATAATTTATATCCATCTAATTATAAGCAAGTTATAAATTATTTCAAACAAATGCTTTATTGTATTTTTTTAATCCGTTTACTCTGTAGGCTACTTCGATGGCACAATAGAGTAAACTATTCATCAATTTGCACCTAATTATCACAAAAGACTTCGTATATTTACATCTTCTATTAACGTTAGTTAATCACAAGATTCGATGCGAAAAAGCCCTCTTGCACTCCTATTATCGCTTATCTGCTTGATCTCGTCTCATAACGAGATACAAGGTCAAGGACATCCCCCCACAGATTCCTTACGGCAATTGGCTGCCACCTGTGAGGGTAAAGAAAAGCATGATCTACTGATGCGTATAGCCATGTCCACCAACGATATCGCCGACTGGGACGCTACGCTCAACGACGCTATCGACCGGTGCGATACTCCGGCTATCTGTCAATCAAGATTGAATCGTATACAATGCCTCTTTAATTTCTACTCCGTGGATTCGGCTATCATCGAGGCGCAGGAAAGCCTTCCTTTTATATTGGATGCCAAGCAATACAGTTTCTACTTCTCCACCTATAATACTTATATATCCGGATTGTTCAAGCAAAGACGGTTCGACGAGGCCCGTGAGGAAGCCACAGCCATGTTCGAGACGGCGCAACAGGTTAAACAACCGGTAGGCATGACGATGGCCTTGCAGGTACAAGGCAGCATGTATTATAAACTCGGCTTGTACGACCAAGCCCTCACCTCGCTGGAAAAAGGGATCGCTATATGCCCCACCTACGAGAATGGCGAGAACCAAGTACTCTACATCTCGGCCGTTCTTTACGAATGGCTCTTCATGACCGCCCTGAAGGTGAACGACACGGAACGCATATCCCGTTACGCCGACAGCTATGCCGCCCTCGTCAACTGGAGGGACGAGCATGGGAAAGTGGATCCTACCGGACATTATCCTGTCACCTCCCGCTCTCTCCAAGCCTTCTCTTTCCTAAAGAAAGGGCAAATAAAAGAGGCGAGACGATTGTTGGATGAGGCAGTCCGGTTTATTCATCCCCAAATCCCGGCCAACGCCTATGAGCATTTTTACGAAGCCCGCCGAGAATTACGGGAAATGACAGGAGATTACCAAGGGGCTATCAAGGATATGGATATCCTGTTAGCTGCTCATGAGGGCGACCTATCTTTCTATATGGACGATTTGTTGAAGAAAGCGGAACTTCTGGCTCATTCCGGAGATCCCCGGTCCTGTATATCGCTCTATCATACGTATATACAGGCGAAAGACTCGGTAAACCGGTTGGATATCGCCTCTCGGATGGATCAACTACGGACTATTTACGAGGTAGACCGGCTCAACCAAGAGAGGCAATACGCAAGGAACTGGATGTTCGCCGCCTTTACCGGTTGCTTGCTCCTTGTCCTTTTGCTAGCGGGATATATTATCTATTCCCAACGCCTAAAAGCGAAGAACCAAGTACTCTACAGACGCATACAGGAACAGATCCGGCAGGAGAATAAGGCGGTGGAAACCATTAAGCAAATACCCGAGAACGATCTTTCCCGGGAATTACGTTTATTCATAAACTTGAACGAGTTATTGGAAAAAGAAAAGCTATACACCGATCCCACCTTGAACCGGGATGATCTGGCACAACGTTTGGGGACCAACCGTACCTACTTGATGGAAGCCGTACGTACTTACGGCGGGAATATGACCGTCCGCGAATATATTTATGACTTTCGTCTAAAGCATGCCGCCGAACTGCTCTCCTCTCCCTCCGCCCTCTCGATCGATCAAATATGCTATGACTCCGGGTTCGCTTCCCGCTCGGTATTTTACCGCCTTTTCCGACAGAGCTATGGCCTGTCTCCTAACGAATATCGAAAACTTGCGGAGAAAGAAAAAGAAAATTAAAATACTATATTTCAAAAACTTGCGCCACACGGACAAATGTTTTGCGCCACACGGACAGCTTTTAGGATTACTATTCGCATATTGAAGCGATATCTGTTAATCCTAAAAGCAAGCTATATATGAAGACAAATTATTTTTTTCTCCTTTTCTTTCTTTTGATTCTGATGGGATGTTCGGATGACAAAAACATTCCGGATATCCCGGCCTCCACAGAGGACACCTATGAAGGAGTACACGATCTGATCAGTTTCACGAAAGAAACCGAAGATTTCACGTATGGAGACCTGACTTTCCACATCAAGACTCCCGACGGGAACATTATCCAACGGAAAGCCAAGCACCGGCGATTATCCGGGACTTCCCTATTCACTATGGAAAAAGGGCTGAAGGAGGGTAAATACCAGCTACTATATATGGAATATACCATCCAATCGGATTGCCCGGACATTGACGGGCGGAATGGGGAGTTCGGCATGGGGTGCTACATTACCGTCAGTGAGAATGGGATCTCCACCGAAACCAACCGTGACGAGCGAATCGGCCTGTATGGGAACGGTACGCCGGAAGATCCGTACCGGATAACCTCTGCCGATGATTTGGCGAAGATACAAGAAGCGATCCTCAACTTCCACAACAATGGTAACCTTGTTAATTCCTCCACCTGCTTCGAACAACAAAATGACATTAGCATGGCCAACTATAATGACCAATGCGGCTGGGAGGGCAACTGGTACCAGATCGGATTATCAGCCAGTTATCCTTTCACGGGCTATTATGACGGCAACGGCTATACGATCCGGGATTTGAAAATGTTAGATAAAAACGCCGTGGGCGCTAGTTTGTTCGGCTTCGTAAATCAAGCCATCATCTCGAATCTCACCATCGAGAAAGCCACCATAACCGGCTATGGAGCGCTATCGGCTATCGTAGGAGCCGTTACCACCAAGGGGGGAAGCATCAATAAGACATTTATAAAAGGGTGCGTAGTAAAAAAATCCACCATCGAAAGCCGTAGCGATGGCGTAGTCACGGACGGCATGGCCATAGGCGGGATCGCCGGCATGGTAGACCCGAACGTAAATCTCTGGATAGATTCCTGCTCAGTAGAGGATTGCACTATAAACGGGGCGATCGCCGTAGGAGGAATCCTTGGCGGAGGAACAGTGTACTCAATGACACAAATCACGAACTCCCACAACCGGAATACCAAGGTAACCGCATCTTACAATTGTGCCGGAGGAATCGTTGGGTACGCCGATACGCTCTATGTATATTCATGCAGCAATAATGGCACTATCAAAGGTGCCGCATCCACAACCGCTCCTCCCGGAAACCTTCCTGCCAATTCTATATATAATGTAGGAGCGGGCGGGATCGCCGGAGGAAGTGGATTGAGCACCATCATTTCCAGCCGAAACAGCGGGACGGTGCAAGGAAGCAGGGGCGTAGGGGGAATTATCGGAAGCACACTGGTAACTACCCAGCCGAAAACTTATTATAATAACACGTTTATCGGTTTTTGCTCGAACTCGGGGAATATAAACGGCGACAGTTATATAGGAGGATTATGCGGTGAGGCGCAACTTGGCGCTTATAAATCGTATAATGAGGGTATGATCGAGGCTAATTCATCCTTCGCTGGTGGAATTTTAGGATTCGCTCCCTTGGCCTCCATCACCAATACGGCGAATTTCAATAAAGTAATCGCCTCCTCTTATAGCGGAGGAATAGCCGGTTCCATCCTTGCCGGCTCGTTGGGTATTAACACGAATCTGGGGGAAGTAGCCTCCTACCATGAATATGCCGGTGGTATGATAGGAAGGGCAGGGAATACGCTTGCCATGAACTATTGTTCCAATTTCGCGCCGATATCAGGCTCCTCATACCTCGGCGGTATGATCGGCGAGGTAGGCGACGCAAAGAAATGGACGATCATGGATGGCGTATCCTTGGGGTTTGCCACATTCGAGCTGGCGTCTACTCTTGTCGGATTTGTCCCTTTCGCTAAAATCGTGGGAGAAAGCGGAGAAATCCTTGTTAACTGCGCCCTTACAGTACTTAGCCTCGTCTTAAATGATATCGATATTTTATCAGAAGGTTTTAGCGTATTCGGGCTTATTTCACACGGTCATCCGAAGATTATAGAAACAGAGAGGCTGAAAGGTGTCATTACCCATGATATCGCCATGTTGGAATCAGACATGGACACGAAACTGGCCAATAAAATAGATAACCTATCGTTCGCAAGCATCAAATTGAGGAGCAAAGACATGACAAATAGGTTCATGTCTAATCGAAAGACACTAACAGAATGGTTTGAAAGTGGGGCAAACCACCAGATTTATAGTGACGCGATGAATTATAAGAGAGGGTTGCTCTCCAAACAGATCCTTAAAAGCAAAAAAAACGAAGAAGTTCTACATACGGTTGTCAGTGGTGTTTGTTGCGCGGTCAATTCAGCCTTGCTTTTTGTTACAGTTATCACTTTCCCCGAAGGTGTTCCCGCTGTAGCCTTGATGGGAGGTGCGCTAGCGTTAGTCAGTTTCGGCAATTCGGTTTCAGCCACTCTTGATGATTTCGTGGAAAACTCCGTCGTTATCACACAATGCTTAAACGCCGGAGAGATTGGCCAATATAGCAGCGGAGGCTTGGTAGGCCAACTTCAGCAAAGCTGCCTTATCTCCGATTGTATAAATATGGGACGCTCAAACAAAAGAGCCAATGCCCTAATTGGAGTTGTCAATCCAAACGTAAGGGTAGGCAGGAACTTGAATGTCGGGGAGAATTGGTATCTTTTCGCACCTCCCGCATCCGTTTCTTATTTTGGGAATTACTGCATGCTGGGCACTGTAGAGCAACCGAATCCTGTGATTATGAACATATTCAGCTTACAAGACTTAAAGTCGGAAAAGACCTTTACTGGATGGGACTTTGATGTAAAATGGGAAATACCATCCAACGAAACAGGCAGCTTTCCGATCCCTAAGAAATCCGAGATGCAATTTGATAAACCTAATTTATAAATAAACGAACAAACATGAAAACATACACTAAAACAATATGGAATATATGCGCATGCATGCTTATCATCTTGCTCGGCGGATGCGCAGACGATGACATCATACGAAACGACTGCGGATCGACCTTGCAAGAGACAGAATCTCATCTAATAAGCACGTTCTCCTTGCCGGAAGGCAAAACTCCCATACAAGATACGAGAGAACAGATCTTTTTCCAGTTGAGATCGCTGAGCGATAACTCCATACAGCTCATGGAAGGTAAGATCCGGAAAAACGCGGGGATTCTTTCCTGTGAAATGTTTATCCCCAATAATCTGGTATTAGAAGATGGAGACTATATACTTTGGTTAAAATTCGATGAAGAAGGCAGCGTCTATCCACTAAGCTATCATCTGACATTCCGTGACAAGATGGTCAGTATGGTACGTGATACTAAATATATTTACGAGATGCTGAATGGCGAAGGTACAGAAGAGAATCCTTATCTGATTACTTCCACCAACGATTTCGCCTATCTCGTGTCTCAATTAGCCACGTACGACAGTAATTACGGATACGGGCAATTCTTCAAGCAAATAGCCGACATCAAAGCTCCTATCCCCAATTGCCTGTATCAAGGCAACGCTTATAAAAGCGCCCCGTTCGCGGGAAACTACGACGGAGATTCCCATAAGATACTAAACTTAACCTATCTCGGGACGAACGGCGGAGAGCAAAGCGACGCAATCGGGCTTTTCTCCATTTTACACGACGGGGCAGTGATCCGGAATCTTGATATAGAAGGAGCGGATATAGAGTATCCGGGGAATTGTTGCGGATTGCTTGCGGGAGTAGCTAACGGAAATATACGAATCGAGAATATAACCTTAAACGGGAATATCAAGTCCACGAAGGATAAGGTTGGCGGTTTAATAGGCTATATCGAGGGCAACGCCCAGTCGTTGGCACAAATCAGTATCCGGAATGTGCGATTAGGCGTCTCATTCTCGGAATCCGGCAGCTCTTATATCGGAGCGTTGATCGGCTGGGCCGAGAACGCTTCCATTCAAGTGGAGGATATCAGTAGCGACGGGATTTTCAAAAACTTGAGAGGGAATAATCATGTGGCCGGTCTGATCGGGAAATTATATGGTCAAATCGATGCCAGAAAAATTAAGCTGCAACATACCACCTTAAACGATTTCCCGATATCCGGTAACCAGAACGTAGGCGGATTGATCGGTGAGGCATTCTTACAGGCGGCATCCAGTTTCAAAGACATAACCATCGACATGCCGATCAAAGGTAGCTCCTATGTCGGCGGGTTAATCGGTCAGATCCAGTCGGAAGCCCCTACCAGTACCCTCATCACCATCGAGAACTTCCAGTTGTCCAATCCGGCAAATCGGTCTCAAATCCAAGGGGGAAGTTATGTGGGTGGAATGATCGGATATTCCCACAAAACACACGCAAACGCATTTACGATAGAGCTTAAAGGGGAATCCTTGTTTCATGCCTCGATAACCGGGCAGTCTGTTATAGGAGGTATTTTCGGTTCTTTAGATGATACCCAAATACAATTTACCCCGGCCTCACGATTGTATATGGATAATGAATCCCTTGAAGCTTCTTCAGGGATTTGTGGCACTTTAGCCGGAACCTTATCTTACCAAGAACCGGGGAAAGAAATTCTTTTGAATCCGGAAATATTGGTGATTAATCCCAACATCAAAATAAAAGGAGGAAATAACGTAGGAGGAATCATCGGAAAGTTATATAATGGGACGTTGACAGGAACCTATACCCCCGAATTCAGTGCCACGAACGTAATCGTGAGCAAGATTCCACGACCTATTTTCCCGGGTAACATAAATTCGGAAAAACCCTATCGCGAAAATGCTACTTCAGTTGGAGGAATTGTCGGATATGCCGATAAATCTACCCTCAGAAGACTCTTCACGCAACCTTCCATTTACGGCAGAAGTACAGTCGGAGGAATCATCGGATATGCGAGCGATACTCAAGTATCAGATTGCGGCGTGAAAACAGAAACATTTAATAATGGGAATAATAGCGCCATTATGATAGGGGGAATTATCGGACAAGCATCGTGCTCATCCCACTGTGAGTTTTCCAATCTAGTAAATTACAGTAATATCTCATCAGGATCTAATTATATCGGAGGCATTTTCGGGAGTATGGTAGCAGGAACTAGCGTAAAGATCAATAAAGTCGTGAATTTAGGTAAGATATCAGCCACAAATAACGTAGGCGGTATCATAGGGAAAACCTCAGGAAAAGACATTGAGGTTTATGACGCGGCTAATTTCGGCTCAATCCAAGGTATCGCAGGAGATAAAGAATGCGGAGTGGGCGGTATAGCCGGTACCGCCGAGGATGCCATTACAATTTATAAATCCGTTAACCACGGAAATATCACCATAAACAGGAATGCCAAGTATTATGGAGCAGGAGGTATCTTGGGGTATGTGAAGCAAGGGGGAGCACATGTCCGTTACTGCTGTAACCGGGCAAATATAGACTATCCGAAAGATAAAGAAGACAGCCACGGCATTGGAGGTATCGTGGGTAGCATAGAAAAGGCTAACGATAACGACGACAGTTACGTACTGGATTGCTACAATATGGGAGAAATCAACGGACAGCAAAAAGCGACCAGCACGCTTGGTACCGACTATCGGGGAGGGATCGTAGGAAACCTCGGAAGCCACGGGAGATGTTACCGGGCCGTGAACGGGGGTTATGTCCGCTTTGGAAACGCAGGTGTCGGATACGGCAACAAGAATAACCTGACACATATCTATATCTCGCCCGGTACAGGCAAAGACTTTGGGACAACGTCTATCCCTCTACCAATCAGAGAAGATAAAAATATTTACCAAGGATTCGACTTCACGGGAGATCATGATCCAAACCGGCAACCGGTCTGGGTTCTGGGTGGCACATATAGCTCGGAGAATAAAATGCTACCCTACTTGCATTCAGGAAAATGTTATTTCCAGTTCGCAAGATATACCCCATAGAGGATTGACACACTATACAAGGTAGCAAGCATTCCCATTGCTATAACGTAAAGCTGGAAGATTGGTAAATTTCAAGGTCTCTCTGAGAAGTACCGAGAAAATATTATGGATGGCATGATAATTCTAGAAACAAATTTATATTATGAAGACAAATTATTTTTTCCTATACTTTTTCTTTATCATCCTTGCCGGATGTTCGGATGATAAAATAACACCGGAATTACCCCCAAATACAAACGATACGTATGAAGGGGTTCATGATCAAATCAAGTTTTCAAATGAAACCGAGGACTTCACGTATGGAGAACTAGCTTTCTATATCAAGGTACCAGACGGAAGTATTATCGAACGAAAGGCTAAGCACCAACGGATTTCTGGAATATCCCATTTCATCATGGAAAAGGGACTGAAAGAGGGTAAATACCAATTACTATATATGGAATATACCGTGAAATCGGATTGTCCGGAAATCGACGGACTGAAACGCCAATTCGGATTATGTTGCCAGATAAACATAACCCCGGATGGTATCCGGATAGAAAGCACCTATAACTCCAATATGAAACTTTACGGAGCCGGTACCCCCGATGATCCTTATCTGATCGGATCAAATGATGACTTGAATAAGATCAGAACCGGGATATCCAACCGATATGTGTCCTCTTCCACTTGTTATTCCCAACAAAACAATATTGACATGACCGGCTATAACGACAAATGCGGCTGGGAGGGAAATTGGTACCAGATCGGGCAATCCGCGATTTATCCATTTACCGGATATTATTACGGGAACGGATACTCGATAAAGAACATGACCCTCAAAGATCCAAACAAGATTGCCGCCAGCTTGTTCGGATACGTAAACAAGGCTGTCATCATGGACCTGACAATCCAAAACGCAGACATCACCGGCTATTGTGCCGTATCCGCCATAGCTGGAGCGATCGTCACATCGGGAAGCGAACAAGATCCAACCTTTATCAAGGGATGCACGGTAAAATCATCGACCATCCAAAGTCAAGGGGACGGTATGGGAATCGGTGGAATTGTAGGTTCCGTAGATCCAAACACTAAATTATGGATCGATTCATGCAAAGTAGACGATAATACCGTACAAGGAGCTATAGCCGTAGGCGGTATTCTTGGCGGGGCCAACGTACTTTCGACAACACAAATCACCAACTCCAATAACGAAAAAGGCAAGGTAGAGGCATATTACATGAACGCAGGAGGAATTGTCGGCTACGCCGATTCCTTATACGTCTATCTCTGCACGAACAAATCACAGATAGAAGGTGGCACGCATTCACACAAACCCGATCAATTATCCGGTTTCATGGGTACCGGGGGTATCGTCGGCGGAAGCGGAATCAGCTCAATCATAACCTGCCGGAACGAGGGGAGCGTAAATGGTCAGAGAGGTGTTGGAGGGATCATTGGAAGTACTTTAGTCATTCTTAATCCGGCAACATATAATAATACATTTATAGGATATTGCTCTAATAAGGGCAGAGTCAACGGAAAAGAGAATGTAGGCGGACTATGCGGTGAAGCACAATTAGGAACTTACAAATCTTACAATGAAGGAAAGGTAACAGCAGATGGCTACTATGCCGGTGGCATAATCGGGGCTACCCCATTATCCAGTATCACCAACACGATCAATTTCGGAACTGTATCTGCCTCACGGTTCAGTGGCGGCATGACCGGACAAATACAAAGCGGATCATTGGCGTTAAATGTGAATATGGGCAAGATCTCGGGGAGTACATATATCGGAGGGATGGCCGGTATCGCAGGAGGTTGCCTATCCATGAACTATTGCGCTAACTTAGCAGATGTAGAAGGAAATGGGTATATCGCCGGATTAATCGGAGAAGTCGGCGATTCAAGGGAATGGACAGAGGCCGAGAAACGCTCCGCCATATTCGCCACTATCGAGCTTGGCCTTTCAGTTTTTAATACCGTTGTCGGTATCGCTGATGCGGGAACGACAATCCTTAACAATCTAATCACGTCACACGACGCAGTAATGGAAAGTATCAGTGCCTATTCATTGGGAAAAGAAATGGCCGACCTTTTCCGTCCAATGCAACGAAAGGACTACACAACTTCGCTTAGTGGATTAGTCACCAAGGGGATGGAAAAACTGGAAACAGATATGGATAATATACTGCGAAATAAATTATCAGCTCTTCAGTTTAGCACACCCAATCTTCAATATGGGCGAATGATCGATCAATTCATGAACGAATACAGGAAAAAAGTGATTGCTTGGTATGAGACCGGCAAAAACCATGAGGATTTCCGTGACGCGATGAATTACAAAAGAAATCTTCGCTATAATCAAATACTGGATATCAAGAAAACAGAAAAGATCATCCATACCTTGGCAGACGGGGTATGTTTTATAGCCAGCACAGCCGCTTTTGTCGCCGGATTCGTTGCCACAGGTGGCGTCAGCACGATAATCGCCGCGGCCGGTGTGGTCGTCAGTGTGGTCGGATACGCAAACTCCATAACAGCTATAGCGGACGATTTCCAAGAAAATGCTGTAGTAATCAGCCAATGTGTCAGCTTCGGAAACATTATGGCGAAAACAGGCCCGTACGGCGATTACAACGGAGGACTCATCGGGCATCTTGATGAAGGTTGCCTGATATCGGATTGCCTAAACGGAAGCGATGGCAATAAAATAGGAGGAGCTACGGTAGGAAGTCCGGAAAAGCAAGCTGTCGTAAAAAAATGCCTGAATATCGGTAGCCAGTGGAAAAATTTCGCCTATACGGGTAATGCACTAAGCCGATTTGAAGATAACTATTGCCTAGAAAATACGATCGAAAATAGAAATATCCATGGCGCCACCGGCTTAACCCTGCCACAATTATCGACCACTTCCACATTCCAAAGCTGGGATTTCCAAAGACTTTGGAAGATTCCCTACACAGGACTGGGCTACTACCCGGTTCCTTATCAATCTGAGATGCAATACAAAGAACCCCAATTATAAAAACAAGCAAATATGAAAACGATTAATAAGCCTATCTGGCACTTACTTCTATACCTGTTCATCTTATCGCTGGCCGGAAGTTGTTCTGATGACGATATGCGGAGAAACAGCATCGGTTCTTCCTTGAAAGAAAACGGCGACCATTCGGTCAGCTCCTTTACTTTGCCCCAAGAGAATAGTGAAATCATCAATAAGGACGGGATCATATACCTACAACTCACGTCATTGAGTGACAATAGCACTCTCGATTTCGAGGGAAACTTAAGATTCCTTTCGGGAAATCTCACTTGCGAAATCTATATCCCGAACAATCAAGAAATCGCCGACGGGGATTATATAATGTGGATACGGAGCGAAATGGAAGGAAATTTATACCCTCAAGGTTATCGTCTTACGTTCCAAGAGCAAATGGTAAGCGCTGTACTTGCCACTGTACATAAATATGACCAATTGCAAGGAAAAGGCACAGTAGATCATCCCTATTTGATCACGTCCACCGAGGACTTCGCATATATGGTACAGCAGCTCCTTATGTATGACAGTAGCCATGGTAAAAACCAATATTTTAAACAGGTAGCCGATATTTTAGCGCCTGTCACCGACTGTCTTTACCAAGGAAATGGTTATAAATGCGCCCCCTTTGCCGGCATATACGATGGAAACTCGAAACAAATACAGGGTATGGCGTTCACTGGAAGTTCCACGGAAGAATCAGTTGGCCTATTTTCCACGCTCCTTGACGGAGCCATCATCCGTAACCTTACCCTTATGGGTGCGAATATCCAAAGTCCAGGCTCCAAATGCGGTCTTCTTGCAGGAGTAGCACAAGGGGAGGTACGTATAGAGAACGTGGAGGTACGTGGTACGATTAATATGGGAAAAGATAAAATCGGAGGGCTGATTGGCTATGCGGAAAAAGCAGGCAACAAACAAGGCCACCTCACGATCAATGATACTAAATTCTATGTAACCTTCGTTGATAACGGGTCTTATGTCGGAGGATTGGTTGGATGGGCCGAAAGCGTACAAATGGATATCAATAATATAACAACATCCTCTCCCTTCGGCATATTAACCGGAAAAGATAATACAGGAGGTTTAATCGGTAAATTGTATGGTACAATATCCGCCAATAACATTAAATTGACACACACCACCGATGATCCGAATATGAAAATCATCACAGGAAATAATCGTACCGGAGGATTGATAGGAGAATTCTATATGACCAATTCTTCCTCTTTAAATAATATCACGGTTAATCTGCCTATTGATGGACACGATGAAGTGGGAGGATTGATTGGGAAGTTGTATGTATCTTCAACGAGTTCTTTCACGCTAAGCATAGACACTTATAACAAATCCACGGGATCTCAAGGAGATCAACCTATTAAAGGAGAGAGTAAGATAGGAGGACTAATCGGTTTATCATCCGCAAAACAAGGTAATATCATTTTAAAATTAATCGGGGAATCCACAATCACATCCCCTATCACTTCTTCTGGCAAATATGCGGGGGGGGTTTTAGGCCAAGCGCAACAGACAAAGATAGAATTTAACAATTCCGCTCGAATAAATTTAAACATCGCAAGCATAAAGGCCAATCAGTGTGCGGGAGGTTTCGCCGGTTCATTGGAAAACGGTGGAACAATTAACGCAAATACACAAAAAGTACAATTAAGCCCTTTAATGTCTATTATAGGAAACAGTGGATTAGGAGGTTTCTCCGGAATAATTGTATCAACGAATCTCAAAGGAGACTATAAGCCAAACTTCAGCGATACCGATGTGATTACCAATAAGGACGATATGTCATTCTTCGCAGGTAAAATCAATTCTGACGACAAGAGCTCAAGTGCCCAAGACATAGGTGGTATAGTGGGAAGCGCAGATAATTCAAGTATAGATGGCTTCTATGTCACTCCTTCTTTATGTGGCAATCGATACGTCGGTGGAATCGCCGGAAGCGTAAATAACACAACCGTCTACAACTGCGCAGCCAATTGTGGCGTATTTAACAACGGAAGTTATAGCGAAGCCTATTCGTTGGGTGGAATCATCGGATATTTATCCAACAACAAAGCGTGCAACTACGAGAATTTGGTGAATTATACTTCCATTAATGATGTCGGAGATGGTATAGGAGGTATAATCGGACATGCAGACTGTTCCTCAAACATTACATTGAGAAAAGTCGTAAATCTCAAAAATTTAACCGCTAATTATAGAATAGGTGGTATTATTGGGTACATTTCGGGAACAAGCGTACTTAAAATTTATCACTCCGCAAATTACGGAGATATCAGCGGTAAAAAAGGAAGATGGGATAAAAACGATGCCATAGGTGGTATCGTTGGCTACTCTTCGATGAATGTGCAGATCCATAACTCCGTAAATCACGGACATGTCACAGCAAGTAAAGACTATTGGGGCGCAGGTGGAATTTTAGGATACGCAAACTGTAGTATTCCATGGGTTAATTGTTGTTGTAACTGGGGAAATATAGATCTCTCCAGAGACTCTGAAAAAGAAAATGGCGGTATAGGTGGTCTTATCGGTAGCATCGAACATACGAAAGCAGGCAATTGGAACATAACAGATTGTTATAACCAAGGAACTGTCACAGGGCAAAAGCACTCAACATCCTGGGGAAGGAGAGATTACAGGGGAGGTATTGTCGGAAATATGGGAAAAGACGCAAATTGCCACTTCGTCATAAACGCCGCAAAAGTGGACTATGGGAATGCCCTTGCCGGGTATCTTACCGATAAAAACATGAAGTCGAGCTATTTAGTAAAGGATACGGGAAAAGATTTCGCAGCAACCGCAACCCTGCCAGATAGCCGTAAAGGAGACGAAAGCGAAAAGACTTTATATTCCGGATTCGATTTCCAAGGAACTTGGCAGATAGGAGGAACACACAACCAAATATGCGCACAACTCCCTTATTTGCAATCTTGTTATTTCCAATTCGCAAAATACAACCCATAAGATACGCCCCTTTTAACATCATCTATATATATCCAAATCGGGTGCAAACTATTCATCGGTTTGCGCCCGATTATCACAAAAGACTTCGTATATTTGCGAAGTTTATATCTCATATACATTACTTAATACACGAATACAAAATGAAAAAGTATCTTATTCTTGCCGCATCAGCCCTGCTCCTAGCCGCATGCAGCGAAAAACCGGGTTACGAGATCAACGGTACCGTAGCGAACACCGATCTAAACGGAAAATACGTTTACCTGTATGAATATGGCGTACAAGACGCCGCCCCAATGGATAGCGCATTGGTGCAAAACGGTACGTTCACGTTCAAAGGAACACAGGATGCCCCTGCCCTACGCAAACTCGCCTTCGCCGAGGATGTCGTGGAACCCAAACGTGCCGCTTCCGGCGAGAATGCCCCTTTCACAAGCATATTCGTATTGGAAAATGGTAAATTACAGGCTATTCTTGATGAGGCAGCTTCCGCCGTTTCTGGAACACCGGAGAATGACGGATTGAAAGCCCTGCAAGCACAAATGAAGACTTTGCGTGCGAATCTGGAGAAGCTTTCCGCCGACATGAAATCTGAGGACAAGGAAGTCGTAAGCGCCGCCGAGAAGAAATATGACGAGATCGACCAAAAGGTAACCGATGCCGTCAAGACTTACATATTGAATAATACGACCAAGCAATCCGCCGCCAAGTTATTATACGATTTCCGTTATAGCTTGGACGAGGCGGCCCAGAACGAGATCATCGCCAAGGCGGACTCCGCTTTCAAGGCCGTTCCGAACATCGATAAGCTCATGGCTCACCTAGATGTACTGAAAACCGTAGCCGTAGGCAAGAAGTTCGTGGACTTCGAGATGGCCGACCCGAACGGTAAGACGCACAAGCTATCCGAGTTCGTAGGCAATGGCAAGAACATCGTATTGATCGATTTCTGGGCAAGTTGGTGCCCTCCTTGCCGCCGGGATATGCCGAATTTGGTAGCCGCTTACAAGAAATATAAGAACAAAGGTTTCGAGATCGTCGGTATCTCCTTGGATAGCAAGGCTGACGCATGGGCGAAAGGCGTAAAGGACCTGAATATCACATGGCCCCAACTCTCCGACTTGCAAGGCTGGAAAAACTCCGGTGCTCAACTATACGGGGTAAACAGTATCCCTCACACCGTATTGGTGGATAAGGACGGAACGATCATCGCCAAGAACCTACATGGCGAGGAGATCGACGCTAAACTTCAAGAAATATTGAAATAATAATAACAATAACACGATATGTCCGCCCAAATCACGTTAAACTGGACGAAGGACTCGACTTTCGAGACCTTGCTGGACGGCCATAAGGTTACGATCGACACAACAGCCGAGAACGGGGGTAATAATGAAGGCCCCCGTCCCAAGGCTTTAATGCTGGTCGCCTTGGCCGGATGCAGCGCAATGGACGTAATCTCCCTTTTCCTTAAAATGAGAGTACGTTTCGACAAAATCTCTATCGACATAACCGCAGAGACTTCGGATACGATCCCGATGGTATATACCGCATTCCACGCTACATACCATATCGACGGGAACATCGGGGACGCCGCCAAAATAGAGAAAGCGATTCGCCTTTCACAGGAAAAATACTGTGGCGTAGGACTTATGATGAAAAAGATAGGCCCGATTACCTACGATATCTTACTGAACGGCGAACCGCTTAAACCACAAAAACATGAAGATTAGAAAACAGTTCTTACTTTTATTTATCTCTACCAGTCACTTGTTCGTATATGCGCAAAACACGGAACCTTCAATGTTTACGAAAGAGGCTAACGAACAAGTGGTGAAATCACTCCCATTTGATAACAAACAAGATTTTGAAGACGCTACCCGTGGCTTTATCGCCACGATAGACGAACCTTCCATTATCGACGAGACAGGAAAAGAGGTGTATGGATTAACTGTCTGGGATTTCCTGCGTCAAGAGGCTCCGGCATCCGCCAACCCTAGTCTTTGGCGACAAGGGCAACTCAACCGCATACACGGCTTATTTGAGGTATTACCCGGTAAAATATACCAGATACGAGGATTCGACCTCGCAAATATGACGTTTATCCGTAGTGATAACGGTTGGATCGTCATAGATGTATTGCTCTCGAAAGAGACGGCCCTAGCAGGTTATAATCTTCTGAAGAAACATGTAGAAGATCTTCCGGTCAAGGCGGTTATCTATACGCATCCTCATGTGGACCATTTCGCGGGAATAGACGCTATATTGGAGAACGCCCCCAATAAGCCCGAAGCGATCGAGATCATTGGCCCCAAGGGTTTCTTTGAAGATGCCGTCAGCGAGAACCTGATGGCGGGTGTAGCCATGGGGCGAAGAGCGACCTATATGTATGGCCGCAGTCTACCTAAAAATGAGAAAGGAAATATAGGTACTGGTTTAGGACAAACTACCGCGGCAGGAACTACGGGCTTGGTCCCTCCTACCCGTGAGATATCCGAGGAGGGCGAGACTTTACGAATTGATGGTGTCGAGATCGTATTCATGTCCGTACCCGGCGCCGAGGCTCCCTCGGAAATCATGATGTACTTCCCTGGGATGAAAGCTTTCTGCGTAGCCGAGGAAATCAACCGTACCCTGCACAACCTGCTGACCTTACGAGGGGCGAAGGTCCGGAACGGCCAATTATGGAGCAAATATATCGACCGGGCGATCACGGAGTGCGGCGATCAGGTAGAGGTATCCTTCTCTACCCACCATTGGCCGACTTGGGGCAATAAGAACATCGTCGCTTACTGGGAAAAGCAGCGGGATCTATATCGCTACTTACACGACCAGACACTTCACCTCGCCAATCAAGGATATACACCTCGAGAAATAGCAGAGATGATTAAATTACCAAGCTCTATCGCCAACGAGTTCGCCAACCGGGGATATTATGGAACCGTTAGCCATAATGTAAAAGCCCAATATCAAATGTATTTCGGCTGGTTCGACGGCATCCCCGCCCATCTGAACCCACTCCCGCCGGTAGAAGAAGGTAAAAAATACGTAGAGGCTATCGGAGGAGAGGACGAGATAATGAAAAAGGCACGAGAGGCATACAATCAAGGAGAATACCGTTGGACGGCTACTTTGCTGAACCATCTCGTTTTCGCTAATCCAAAGCATAAACCCGCCCGCCAATTACTTGCGGACACGTACGCTCAATTGGGCTACCAAGCGGAAAGCGGTCCGTGGCGTAATTTCTACCTGACCGGAGCTATGGAACTGACCGAAGGCATCGCTGGTAAAGGCAAGGCCAACTCAAACCGGGCACGTATGTCCCAGAACCTAAGTCCCGAAATGCTATTCGATTTGCTCGCTATCCAAATAAATGGAGAAAAAGCGGCCGATAAAGACTTAATAATAAATATTATCTTAACCGATACGAACGAACAGGCCACCTTGATCTTAAAGAACGGCGCCTTATCGAACCGTATCGGCAGGCTCCATCCGGCCCCTACCGTAACTTTGGAAGGAGACAAACAAGTCATTTACGCAAGTCTCATGCAGCCGGAGAATATAGCGGCAAATCTGCAAGCCCATAAGTTATCGGTAACCGGGAAACTTGAAAGCCTAAAAGAGCTATTCTCCACTTTTGAGGCTCCGGACGCTTATTTTAATATCATCGAGCCTTAAACCTTTCCCGCCTCTTGCATGGCTGGATTAAAAAATTTATCTTTGTGCGATCTTTAGAGAAAGCGATATTACTATAAAATTAGCATAAAGTTTTATTACACTTTAATATAATAAATTAGCGATTATGATTTATTCACATGAAGTTCAACACATGTGTGTTGTAAAGAAGGGAGCTAACCACCAGTGCGCTCCGATTCCTGAAGAAGGAAAGTGGGTTAGAGCAACTCAGATCACTGATATCTCTGGTTTGACTCACGGTATCGGTTGGTGCGCGCCGAAACAAGGTGGATGTAAGCTGACATTAAACGTTAAAGAAGGAATCATCCAAGAGGCTCTTGTAGAGACAATCGGTTGTTCCGGTATGACTCACTCAGCGGCTATGGCTTCTGAGATCCTTCCGGGTAAAACTCTTTTGGAAGCATTGAACACAGACCTTGTTTGTGACGCTATCAACACCGCTATGCGCGAGTTGTTCTTGCAGATCGTCTACGGTCGTACACAGTCCGCTTTCTCAGAGGGAGGTCTGCCTGTAGGCGCTGGCTTGGAAGACCTTGGTAAAGGTTTGCGTAGCCAAGTGGGTACGATGTTCGGTACATTGGCTAAAGGTCCCCGCTACTTGGAGATGGCCGAGGGATATTGCACGCGCATGGCATTAGACGCTGATGACGAAGTAATCGGTTATGAATTCATCCACTTGGGTAAATTCATGGATATGGTTAAGAAGGGTATGGACGCTAACGAGGCACTGGAAAAGGCGAAAGGCTCTTACGGTCGTTTCAAAGAAGCTGTAAAATATATCGATCCTCGTAATGAATAAGAAAACATTTACACGTGTCCTCATCGGGCTGAGTGTTATCACGGCTGTGGCTACGCTTATCACGTATTTCGTGATGAAGCCGGAGAAACCGTGGTTGGCGTTTTACGTGGCTTGTTGTGGCGGTGTATTGGTTTTCAACTTTCTGATATCTTTATTCCTAGTAAATAAGAATTTTAAAAAGTAAAAAAATAATATGGCTTTATTTGAAAGTTATGACCGTCGTATTGATCATATCAACGCGGTATTAAACGAATATGGTATCAACGGTATCGAAGACGCAAAGGCTATCTGCGATGCTAAAGGTATCGACCCTTATACAATGTGTAAGGAAACTCAACCGATCTGTTTCGAGAACGCTTGCTGGGCTTACGTAGTAGGTGCCGCTATCGCTATCAAGAAAGGTTGTACGAACGCTGCCGAGGCTGCCGAGGCTATCGGTATCGGTTTGCAGGCATTCTGTATCGCTGGTTCTGTTGCGGATGACCGTAAGGTGGGTATCGGCCACGGTAACTTGGCCGCTCGTTTGCTTCGCGAGGAGACTAAGTGTTTCGCTTTCTTGGCTGGCCACGAGTCTTTCGCCGCAGCTGAGGGTGCTATCAAGATCGCCGAGATGGCAAACAAGGTTCGTAAAGAGCCTTTGCGTGTTATCTTGAACGGTTTAGGTAAGGATGCCGCTAAGATCATCTCTCGTATCAACGGTTTCACGTATGTACAGACTCAGTTCGACTACATGACAGGTGAGGTGAACGTTATCGAGGAGAAAGCTTACTCTAACGGTCTTCGTGCGAAAGTTAAGTGCTACGGCGCTGACGACGTTCGCGAGGGTGTGGCTATCATGCGTAAGGAAGGTGTTGACGTATCTATCACGGGTAACTCTACGAACCCGACTCGTTTCCAACACCCGGTAGCCGGTACTTATAAGAAAGAATGTATGGAGAACGGTCACCCGTATTTCTCTGTTGCTTCTGGTGGTGGTACGGGCCGTACTTTGCACCCGGACAACATGGCCGCTGGTCCTGCTTCTTATGGTATGACAGACACGATGGGCCGTATGCACGGTGACGCTCAGTTCGCTGGTTCTTCTTCCGTACCTGCTCACGTGGAAATGATGGGCTTCTTGGGTATGGGTAACAACCCGATGGTAGGTGCTACGGTTGCTGTAGCGGTTGCTATCGAGGAAGCTATGAAGAAGTAATCAACTAAACAATAAAATAATTGTTTATATATAGACTCCTGTAATCTTGATGGTTGCAGGAGTTTTTATTTTACTTATCAAAAGGAGGAAAAGGATGACACTAAACATAGACCAAGAGAGTTGCATCAAATGCGGGAAATGCGTACGGGTATGCCCTTCGGATATATTCACGCAAGAAAGGGCCGGAGAGACGATCGGGCTGGTACGTGTGGAAAGCTGCATCGTTTGCGGGCATTGCGTGGACGTATGTCCGACGGGCTCCGTGTCGCACAGCGAATTCCCGCCGGAGAAAACGCATACGATCGATTACAGCCAGATGCCTACGCCGGAGCAGGTGATGTTGCTGATCAAGTCACGCCGTTCCAACCGGACATTGACCTCGAGGCCCGTACCCAAGGAGATGCTGGACAAGATCGTGGAGGCCGCTCATTCTGCGCCGACGGCTACAAACTCCCAAAGCCTTTCGTTCACCGTCGTCACCGATCCGCAAAAGCTACGGCAGGTGAGCGATTATACGATAGGTGTGTTCGACTCCTTGGCGAAGCTATTATTGAATCCCGTCGTGAAATGTGTGGTCAAGCCGTTTATGAAGGATGTCTATAAATACGTACCGGTATTCAATCGGTTGAAAGAGGAACACAAGGCGGGTAAAGACCCGATTCTCCGGAAAGCCACCGCCCTGCTACTGATCCATACACCGAAGTCCAACCGATTCGGAAGTGAGGACGCTAACCTCGCTTATCAAAACGCCTCCTTGATGGCGCAATCGCTTGGGGTAAGCCAGATCTATATGGGCTTTGTGCTCACCGCCATCCGGCAGGAAGGAAAAGATACGCTCGCCAAGACGCTAGGGATCGACGGCAAGATACAAGCGATCATGGCACTCGGCATACCGGCTTTCAAGTACCCGAAGTATACGGACCGGAAAGAGATCGTCAAGAACTATATCGAGTGAGACTTGATGGAGACAACCTTGTCGACCGGGGTGTGCGATCCATTGGATTACGCATCGTAAGTCAATGGATTACGATACGTAAGTCATTGACTTATGGTTCGGATCTCATAGGTTTACCGGGCTAGGATCACTCCCGATCACCAGAACTTATTATGCTCCGGGCTGTATTCAAAACCAGCGTCTTTAAGCTTTGTAAGAAGGGATTTCTTGTTCACTTGCAAATCCTCGCATAAATCGTCGAGGGAAGAATAATTGTCACGAAGTTTCATATTGATGAAGCTGAATAGCATCATCGGATCGTTTGGTAATGACATAATCTTACGAATAAAAATGTTATCTATGTTTTACAACACAAAGATAATGCTTTTTCGCCAGATGGAACCCAGACACGATCCTTATTATTTGAATATCGGTACGCAACAAAACAACCTACAAACTGGTTTTAAATAACGAGAACTTATAATTCAATTGAATGACATGAAAAAATATGTATTAGTAGTAGCGGTAGCCGCAGCCCTATTCAGCTGTAGCGGCAACCCAAAGGCAGACGCCACGCAAACAGACAAGAACAAGCAGGAAACCGCCCAAGTACCGGATATGCACAACGCAGAGACTTCCTTGGATTACTGGGGTGTTTACGAAGGGACATTACCGGCCGCCAGCTCGCCGGGTATTAAAACGACCTTGACATTGAACAAGGATAAAACCTTTACCCTCCGCTCCGAATATATTGACGAGAAAGACGGTATTTTTAATGATAAAGGAACTTACACGCTGGACGGTAACGTCTTGACAACGAAACAAGAAGGGGGAGATATCACGTATTATAAGGTAGAGGAAGGCCAACTGAAAATGCTGGACCAGCAGAAGCAACCCATCACGGGCGACTTAGCCAAGTTCTATATCCTTAAGCAAACAAAGAAATTCTAGGCTTTATCCCCATAAGTATATACTTTCAAGGGCAAAAGCATACCCTTTTGTACATGAAAGTATATACTCATTTGCCTAAACCCAAAACTATTCCTACCTTTGCGTCCCTATATAACTATATAATTACTCCAATGAGAATAGCCGCTTAATTTATCTCAAGATGTCGTTCTTTCCATCCGGAAAGCCCTCTATCCGTATAGAGCTGATTTCGTGACGACAGATTCGAGGCTATCGTGAAACCGATCATCATCGGTATTTCTTATCCATTTTAGTATCTCACATTTTAAATCAGTTCACACTATGAGTATCGTAGCGCAAAAAATCACGTATATACATCCGGACAACCAAGTCTTATTCAAGGGGATCGACTTAACGATCAACAAGGGGCAAAAGGTAGCCTTAGTCGGGAACAACGGATCGGGAAAATCTACTTTCCTCCGTATCTTGGCTGGAACCTTGCAAGCGCAGGAAGGGGAGATTATCTATCCGACCCCACCCTATTACGTACCCCAGCATTTCGGGCAATATGATAACCAGACGGTGGCTCAGGCCCTACGTATCGACGGGAAACTAGAAGCCTTGCGGGCGATTACCGAGGGCGACGCCTCCCTCTCTAATTTCAATACGCTGGCGGATGACTGGACGATCGAGGAACGGAGCCTCGCCGCCCTGCACGCTTGGGGTTTGGAGCATATCCTCCTTTCCCAACCGATGCGCACATTAAGCGGCGGCGAGAAAACCAAGGTTTTCCTCTCCGGAATCGAGATCCACCAACCCTCGATCCTGCTATTGGATGAGCCGACCAACCATCTGGATAGGCGTAGCCGGGAGAAGTTATACGATTTCATCACGTCTTGCCGTATCACCTTGTTGGTCGTCAGCCACGATCGTACCTTATTGAACCTATTAGCTTCCATAGCGGAATTATCCGTCGGGGGGATCACCCTTTACGGGGGTAATTATGATTTCTACAAGGAACAAAAAGAACAGGAACAGGCTTCCATGCAAGAGAAACTGGAAGCGAAGGAGAAAGAGCTTCGCAGGGTCAGGAAAACCGCCCGTGAGGTAGCCGAGCGAAAACAAAAGCATGAATCCCGGGGAGAGAAGCAAAGCGTCCGGAAAGGAATCCCCCGGATCATGATGGGCGGATTGAAGGAGAACGCCGAGAAAAGCGCCTCCAAACTAAAAGAGGTTCACGAGGACAAGATGGAGAACCTAGCCAACGAGCTAAAGCGAATGCGCTCCTCCCTACCCGACCTTCAAGGCATGAAACTGGATTTCAGCGCATCCGGCTTACACGAAGGCAAGATATTGGTTACCGCCAAGGAGATCAATTTCGGTTACGCCGAGGCCGGCGATCTATGGCCCTCCCCGATGAGCTTCCAGATCAAGAGTGGGGAACGGTGGCTGATACAAGGCGATAACGGTTCAGGCAAGACGACTTTGCTGAAGTTGATTACCGGCCAGTTACCGCCTCGTAGCGGTTCCTTGATCCGTGCGGATTTCTCCTCTATCTATATCGATCAAGAATACTCGATCGTCCGGAACGACCGGACGGTGTACGAGCAAGCGCAAGCCTTCAACGAGCGTCATTTCCAAGAGCACGAGATCAAGACATTGCTAAACCGTTTCCTCTTCCCGCACGACACGTGGGAGAAGAGCTGCGGGAAGCTGAGCGGAGGCGAGAAAATGAGGTTGGCATTCTGTTGCTTGATGATCAGTAACCAGACTCCGGACCTGTTTATCCTAGATGAGCCGACCAATAATCTCGACATCCAAAGCATCGAGATTATCACCTCCATGGTCCGTGTGTACAGGGGCACGATCTTGCTGATCTCGCACGACGCTTATTTTATCCGGGAATTGGGTATCCACCAAATAATAACTACCTTCGCGGGTAGGTTAAAGACGAATTTATGAAGACGTTACTTGACGTGCATACCCATACGGTAGCCAGTGGGCATGCCTTTAGCACCCTGCAAGAAATGGCAGCGGCCGCCTCCGAGAAAGGATTGAAATTACTAGGTATAACAGAGCATGCCCCCGGCATACCGGGGACGTGCTCCCCGATTTACTTCCGCAATCTGCACGTGGTTCCCCGCCGGATATACGGTGTCGAGTTATTGCTCGGGGCGGAATTGAACATCATCGATTATAAGGGTACGATCGATCTGGGCGAGGAATACTTCCCTATGCTGGATATCCGGATAGCGGGCATCCACTCGCTTTGCTACAAACCGGGAACGGTCGAGCAGAATACGGAGGCGATGATCGGGGCGATCCGCAACCCGCATGTCCACATCATCAGTCACCCGGGAGACGGTACGGCAGAGGTGGATTTCGAGCCTATCGTATTAGCGTCCAAAGAGCATCACACGTTGCTGGAGATCAACAACAGCTCTCTCAACCCGGTCCGCAAGAAACTCACCGCCAGAGATAATAACCTCACGATCTTGCGCCTATGCAAGAAATACGAGGTTCCTGTGATCTTAGGTAGCGACGCGCATATATCTTTCGATATAGCCCGGTACGATCATATCTACGAGTTATTGCAAGAGACACGATTTCCGGAGGAATTGATATTGAACGACAAGGTAGAGGCGTTCAAGAGGTTCATAGGGAGATAAGCGGTGCCTTACATCCGGGCAGGTACATTCCTGTAGCCGGGCAGATGCATTCTTGTAGCCGGGCGGATACAAAGATGCAGCCGGGCAGGTACAAAGATGTAGCCGGGCAGGTACGGGAACGCACCCGGACGGGTACGGACGTGCGTCCGGGCAAGTACGAGGACACATCCGGGCAGATACACGTGCGTACCCGCCCAGTTGCACCTTTACTTACAATGTTCCTTTATTAATTTGTCCACGACAGGATCACCCAACTCCTTCGCCTTGTTGAAAGCCTCGCACGCTTCTGCCTTCTTACCCTGACGGACGTAGCAGATGCCTCGCAAACGATAGCAAGAGGCGAAATCCGGAGCGATCCGCAAGGCATTCTCTAAGCTCCTCAACGCCTGATCATAGTTTTCCATACGGATATATACGGACGCTTCCTCCGCCGGATAAGTCGGGTCGCCCGGATTCAAGCGGATCGCGGATTGGATATCGGCCAAGGCTCCGGGGAAATCGCTCATGCGGAACTTCGCTTGCTCGCGGTAATAGAAGAAGCGGTCGCCGACCTGTCCTTTCAAGAGATCGTAGTATAAATCATAATCGTCCACGGCCTCCTTGTATTGCATCAGTTTCAAGCGGAGATCCACCCGTTCCAAGATATAGGGAGCGGCCTCGTTCGTTGGCGGGTTCCCGCATTTGGCGATGGCGCTATCCAGCAAGGCGATGATATCCCCGAAGTTAGCGCCCCGGATATTCGCCTTCGCCTTCGCCGCCCAATACCAAGAGGTAGAGGATGCCATATCGCTATCGTTCACCTTCATATAATCATCGAACGCCTGCTCGAAATCTCCTTTATAAAAATGGATGTCCCCTTCCAATTGGCGATAGACCGGCAAGTCCTCCTCCCCGATCGCCTTTTGTATCGCCTCGGTAGCGGCATCGACGGTCCACTGCTCCTTATTCAAAGTCGTATCTGCGGCGGCCACACCGTAGATCAGCTTGGCTCGGTTGAACCAGATATCCCCTTTCCGCTCGCTGAAGCGGGAAGCCGTGTTTATATCTTCCAACGCCTTATCCAGATAAGCCCCCTGCTCGGCCTCCGTAGGAGCCAGATCCGCACGGTGGTAAGCGTAATGATTGGCACGGTTCAAATACCCGTCGGGAGAATCCGGGAAAGTGGCGATGAAATCATTCAAGGTAGCCAGATACGTCTTCGGGTCTTGCGAGCTTGCCATCAGGTATAAGGAGACCTGCGCTTGGCTTGCGTCCGACGGCCACGCCTTCCGAATACCAATCCGGCTATAGGTGGAATTAAAGGCGTCCGCCGACTGAATCGTCAAGCTATTCGCGTATCCCGCCGAGACTGCGTAGGAATCTTCCTTCTTCCCCGACGCGTCTTCCTGCGCCAAGCCGAACACCTCGCCGTCCGCCGTCAATACAGGAGCGTTTACCTGCCCGCTCTCCAGCGCCATCGACAATTTATAATAGCTGAACGGCTCCTTCAACTTACTGACCTCCGAGACTGGTCCTTCCCCGAACTTCGTGATCTTACCGGTCGAGTAAGGCATCAGATAAGCGGTAACTCCTCGCGAGATCGGCTCACGGGCGATCGGCAAGAACACAGCTTTCTTCGGAACCTCTACCTTGAACTTGATCACGTCATATAATTCATCAGCCCCCAAGATGCGGCTTACCGGATATTCTTTTCCGTCGGCGTCGGTCACGGTCGCCCTCGCCGCGTCCTTAAACAAGGAATAGCCGGACAACGCCTCACCGGTCTCGGTAATGAAAAATCCCGTACCGGACGCTTTCTTCTGGTTATCTTTTCCATAAGTAGTGACGGTAACCACCGCCTTTCGTTGCTTATCCATCCATTTGGGCGCTTTCTTTTGCGCCGCCACCCAAAATACTTGGCAACAAATCGTAATCAACAGAACAATTCTTCTCATTTCGTTTTCATGTTATCAGAATATACGTCGCAAATGTAAATATTTATACCGGATAGGCGAACAAATTAGGGAATTAATCTATTATGAGTATATTCGCGGAAACACTTATAAAAAACCGCGAGATTATGAGACTAAAATCATGTATGCTTATGTGTAGTTTATTCATGGCGAGCTTAGCCTCCGCTAGTAACTTCGCCTCGGATTCTTTCAAGACCAAGAGCGGAAAAGAACTGACCATCACGTTCATCAAGCATGGCAGCCTGATGCTTACGTACGACAATCATTCGATACAGGTAGATCCTGTCTCCGAATACGCCGATTATACGACTTTCCCGAAAGCCGATATCATCTTGATCACCCACGAGCATGGCGACCATCTGGACCCGAAAGCGATACAAGCTGTCGAGAAAAGCGATACGGAAATCATCGCCAACGAGAACAGCCAAAAGAAGCTGGGAAAAGGGAAGATCCTAAAAAACGGCGATACGGATACCTCCATCAACTATATGAAGATAGAGGCCGTCCCTGCCTATAACACCACACCCGGACGGGATAAATATCACCCCCGCCACCGGGATAATGGCTATATCCTCACGTTCGACGGACTAAGAGTCTATATAGCCGGCGATACGGAAGACATCCCGGAGATGAAAGACCTGAAAGACATCGACATCGCTTTCCTTCCCGTCAACCAGCCTTATACCATGACCGTCTCGCAAGCGGCGAAAGCGGCCCAGATGTTCTCGCCTAAAATCTTATACCCTTACCATTACGGGGATACGAAGATCGGCGAGTTGAAAGACGCCTTGAAAGGTAGCGGCATCGATGTGAGGATACGGGAGCTACAATGACGACAAGGCACGGCTCGCCTTTAAGATATTCCGCCGGTACACCCAGCAAGCCAAGAGGAAATAAACGACGCATTGTACCCACAACGTCACGTACTCCACACCGACTTGCTCAATCGACGCTCCCATCGAGTTGAGCTGTACATAGGCCAGCGTAGCGGGAGCCGCCGGAATGATATAATGGGCCATTTGCCAATACCAAGGCATCAATTCCAAGGGATAAGAGACTCCGGAAAGGAAGATCAAGCCTACCGAGAAGAAGGCGATCATCAATAACGGAGCCTCCGAGTCCGTAAAGAAATAAGAGGCGGCCAGCCCAAAGAAGCTGGTAGCCAACAGAAAGGGTATCAGCAGGATCAAGGTGTTCAGATAATTACCGATATCCGGCAGGCCAAACAATAGCGGTATCAAGCCCAACAAGAACAAAGCGAAAATCGTATACAATACGCAATACACAAAGGTCTTGCTGATTATCACCCTAGCGATCCGGCCAAAGGATAATCCCTCGGAGGCGAAACGAACGATGGTACCCGAATCCCGCTCTTCCCCGCTTATCATACCGATCACCATCAACAAGGTCTGGAACATAATGACGATCAATACCGCCGGGATCAAATAGGTTCCATATCCTTCCGTAAAATTATACAACGCCGTCCCGACCACTGATATGGGTTGCGCCGAAACGATCTTGGAAGCGTCTTGCTGGGGCAAGAACACCAACATCTCCGGACGATACCGATCGTTCAACGCCAACATGGCACCGCTGGACGCCTCCTGCATCGCCATATAATATAGGAAGGCGCTTGTCGTCTGGTACATGATAAACAGGGACTCATTCCCTCGTGCCACCCGGGTCTCGAAATCAGAGGGAAGATACAAGATACCTACGGCATCCCCCTCCTTCATCCACTCCTGCGCCTCGGCGTAATCCAAACCATCGGCGATTACCGAGACTTGCGGAGTGGCGTTCAGCAAACGGATGTACTCCCGGCTCAAGTCGGTCTTTGAGTCATCGACGACTACCACCGGGGCGTTACGCACCAGATCCGGGGCATACATATAATTATACAGCAGGCCATAGAGAAATATACCTCCTACCAAGACGAGCAAGATAGCGTAGCTCGTGGAGATCGTCTTAAACTCGTCCTTGACCAAGGAAGCGATATCCGCCAAGGTTCCTTTCATATTATCGGATGTTCTCATATTTATGACTTAAAATAGCGGTTTTCAAATGTGGCAACAGCACCAATGCCAATAACATAAACGCAAACAACGAACTTACGTTTACCCATGTATAAGGGAATCCGTAATCGCCATACAATAAGTTCTGGTTGATCTCCACGAAATGCCGTACCGGAAACAGGTACGAGGCGTAATGTACGGGAGCGTACATGGAATCGACCGGGAAAGTAACGCCGCATAAAGTAGCCCCCAGCGAACCGACCATCGACACCACGCTAATCACGATCGCTATAGCGGGAAACAACGAGAACAGGAATACCGCCAACGCTTGCGTAGCGACCACGAATAAGATCGCCGTCAAGTTCAATGGCCAGAAACCGCAAGCGAAAGGAATATGCATGACCCCGAACATGATATAGTTAGCGAAGACGCTCATGATACAAAAGATAATCGTATAAGGGAGGAGCTTGCCCACCACCGCCACGAACATATTCATCCGTGCCGCCTCCAGCCATTCATCGCCTGTCCGGAACTTGATCTCGCTACCGATAGCGTACACCGTAACCAGCAAAATGATCACTTGGAAAAAGACAAAGAAAAAAGGATTGCTCAGATAAACGGAATAATCCAGATCCGGGTTGAACAGCGGGTGGCTACTGGATCGTACCGGTAATAGGAAGGTGGTTATCTGATTCTCCCCCAGCCCCATCGCCGTAGCTTGCACAACCACCGGGGCGAGGGAAAGCGTACGCAGCAGGGTCTCGAAGGCCCCACGTACCTCACCGCCCACGCTCAACAAGGCATAGTGGTAATAATACGATAAAGTAGCGTCACGCCCCGCCGTGGCATCCGCCTCAAACTGATTGGGGATCACTAGATAACCGTAGATTTCTTTTGCTTGGGCAGCATGGCGAGCGGTCTCTTGGTCCGTATAATGCCGGGTTACCCGGAAAGTCGGTACCGCCTCTACCTGCCGGATGATCTCCCGGGACATGGAGGTGTTGTCTTGGTCCACTACCGCTATCGGTATATTCTCCATCTGCCCGCTTCCGAAAATCGTAGACATGAAGAATATACAGAACAGAGGCAGCACGATACACACCCCGAAGTATAACCTCCGGGAAACCATGCGATCCAGTTCCCGACGTAAAACCATATAGAAAGGACTCTTCTTTAGCATAGCGACAATAAATTATTTAGTTGTAGAGACGGGGCGTGCCCCGTCTCCCACCGTCCGACAGTAACTTTAAATACTATTTCGAGAGGATGAGACGGGGCACGCCCCGTCTCTACAACCGGATAGTATCAAGGGAGTTGATAGAGTACGGACATACCGGGACGCAACCCCTCCACCTTCTCCACCGGTAAGGCATGTATCTCGAAGGTCCGCAAGTCATAGCTACCAGTCTGCTTGGTAGATTTCCAAGTAGCGAAACTGCCCAACGGACTGATATAATTGATCTTGAACTCAATATCCTTCTTATCGATCGCCGGTACATCGGCGACAAACGTTCCTCCCATCTTAAATAAAGGCAAACGATCCTCACGTACGTTCAATACCACATGCACGTCATCTAATACGACTAAGTTCATGATTGGCATCCCGGCCCCAACCAACTCTCCCCGTTTCGGGAAGATAGCGGAGATTTGTCCCGATTCCGGAGCCGTCAACCGAGCGTCCTGTAAAAGAGCCTCCACCTCCTCCACGGTTCCTTGCGCCGCCGTCACCAACGAGCGGGCGCTCTCCTTATCTTGTATCTGCGCCCCGTCTACCGCCATTTGATATTGGCTATAAGCGGCACGTTCGGCGGCCTCAGCCGCTTTATACATGGCCTCCACCTCATCTTTACGCTGTGAGGTTACCACGCTATCTTTATACAAGGCATTGACCCGATCATAGGTAATCTTCGCCAATTGTAAATCCGATTTGGATTTATTCCACAATTGTTGCAAGGAAGCGATGATTTGCTTTCGTGTACCCTCATCCACTTTCTGGTGCTGATACTTCGCTATGTTCTCCATGGCGTTCACCTGTTGATATTTAGCCAACGCCTCCGGACTATTGATGACGACCAAGGTATCGCCTTGGCGTACATTCTGTCCCTCTTTTACCAGAAAGGTATCGATACGCCCCGGTAACTTGCCGGAGATACGTATTTCCGTTGCCTCGATCTGCCCTTGCAAGATCACCGGCTTCTTTTTCAACAAGATCATCCCGATCAACGAGACAACTATAACAATCGCCAAGACTGCGACGAAGGCCACACTCAAATATCTCTTAGTTTTATCCATAACTCCTAAATTTTCAATTTTCAATTCTCAATTTTCAATTCCCCAAAAGCTCCTCGGTCTTTCCCTCCATCTTGTATTGGTGGAACTGCTCCGGCGTACCGCAGACAGACAGCAGATTAATCAAGGCTACATCATACTGATAATAAGCCAAAAGAAAAGCGGTCTTCACCTTCGCCAGCATAACCTCGGCATCGACTACCTCCGTAGAAGTAGCCATTCCCTCTTGGAAAGATTTCTTCCGCACCCGGACCAGTTCCCGGCTCATCTCGATCGTCGTATCCAAAGCTTTTACATTGTCCAAGGCATTTTGTAGCTGGCTGTAGAATTTATCGATACCGACCTCCAGATCCGTAATCGCCTTCTCCTTACCCAAACGAAGCGACTGACTAGCGATCTTTGCCTGCCGGATGGTTTTCTCCCGGTTCAAGCCGTCAAAGATATTCCACGTAAAACCAACTCCCACCATCGTACGAGGCAACAAATATTTATCCAGTCCATCAGCGTACAAAGTCTGTTTGCCGAATAAAGCGATATTCGGGACATAAGCGGACCGGCCGATCTTTAGTTGATTATCGGCTACAACCTGCTGCAATTTCAATTGATTGACTATATAATTATTCATCGGAACCAGATCCTTGAAGTATTGGGCCGGAGGAAGCGCCTCATTAATAAATAAAGGAGTCGTGGTACGTACGTCGCTCCCCTCCTCCATATTAATCAAGCTTTTAAACGCCTGTTGGGCGACCGCTAAATCCTTACGGGCCGATTCCAGTTCTCGTTTCGCCTCGTCCATACTCACCTGAGCGAACAGACGCTCGGCCCGATTGATCATCCCGTTTTGCTCTAATTTAAGGGCTTGGTCATAATGGGTTTTCAAAGAATTGTACACTTCTGTTTTTACGTCCACCACGCTTTGTCCCAAACGAAGCCCGAAATAAGCCTCGATCAATAAGGATTGTTGGTTAGCATCCACTTGGCTCCTATTCACCTCCGCTATAGAGACCATCGTCTTTCCGATCTTGTTCGCATAGATACGTTTTCCTCCCGTGAAAACAGGCCACGTCACCGTAGCGTCTATAGAAGTGATGTTTTGGGAGATCAGCGGAAGCGAGAAAGTACCTTGCCCGATCTTATCCAATACCGACATGATCAACTCATTATCCGGGATATAATTATGGACAAACTCCTTCGCCGGTTCCGTATATTTACTCAGCGACTGCCGTACCTCTATCGGATTCGACATATGTACGAAAGCACCCGCGGCGTTCACCGACGGATACCAAAAAGCGTTTAGCTTTTGATGCTCATTCCGAGCCCATTCCACTTCTTTCCCGGCTATTTTCAAGCTTTTATTTTCCTTATGAAGCAGGTCGAGAGATTGTTCCAAGCTTAAATCCACATCGTTCCCTTGGCTCCATGAAGCGCATGGAAGAAGATACAGCAAAAGAATACTGTAAGATACTATATTACTCACCATAAACTCATTTAGTAATTGACGTTCAGTTGGAGTAATAACAGCGAAAAAGGGAGGATTGTTTTTACTTCTTTTTCAAGTTGGGAAGGAACCAAGTAACCAGTCCTAAAAGAGGCATGAAGCCACATACGTTGTAGACAGCCTCTATTCCATAATGATCCGCCATATTTCCTAATACGGCCGAGGCTATACCCGCCACACCGAAAGCAAATCCAAAGAAAAGTCCCGAGATAAGACCTAATTTATAAGGAAGCAACTCTTGCGCATACAACAAAATAGCCGGGAACGCCGATGATAAGACCAACCCCACGCAAAAACTAAGCACGATCGTCCAAACGAATCCCACATGCGGCATCAACAAGCTAAATGGGGCTGCCCCTAGAATCGATCCCCAAATCACATATTTCCGTCCTATCTTATCACCGATAGGACCACCCGCCAAAGTTCCCATGGCCGTAGCGATCAGGAAGACGAACAAACAGATCTGCGAAGTCTGTACACTCACCCCAAATTTATGGATCAAGTAAAAGGTATAGTAGCTATTCAAACTAGCCATATAGATATATTTAGAGAAAATCAAGGTCAGCAATATCGAGATCGAAAAGACTGTTTTTCCCAAAGAAAGAGGCATCTCCACATGCGTCTCACCCGACTTCTTCTGCCATTTCACCCGACTCAAATACGCCTTATACCAACGGCAGATAGGAATCATCACCAAAATAGCGACGAATGCCAGTATAGAAAACAAAGCGATATGAGTCCGTCCATAAGGCGCCACCAATAAAGCAACCAGTAGCGGACCTAACGATCCGCCCAAATTACCACCCACTTGAAAAAGCGATTGTGCCAATCCCCTACGCCCTCCCGACGCTAGCGAGGTAATCCGGGACGCTTCCGGATGCAAAACCGAAGACCCGATACCTATCAAAAATACGGAGATCAAGACCCAATGGAGCGTAGAGGAAAAAGCGAGATTCAACAAGCCGACCAACGTAAAACTCATACCAATAGGTAACGACCAAGCCACGGGACGCTTATCAAAAACCAAACCGGTTATAGGCTGGAAAACAGAAGCGGATAATTGATAAACAAGCGTAATCAACCCGATTTGGGCGAAGCTCAACGCTAAATCATCCTTGAAAAGTGGATAAACCGCCGAGATAACGGATTGCAACGAATCATTCAAACAATGCGTAACGCTTAACGCCACCAATACCCGGAATGCTGTTTTATTTACCGGCTGCTGTTTAGGAACCTGCTCCATGACTGTCCATATTTCTATTTAACCTCATGCTCATTAACATTTCAAAAATCGCACAAAAAGTTAGCTAATTTCTAGAAAAACAAACCCTAAGAGCCTATTTTAACCATAGTTAATACAACTATTCTTTTGGTTCTTTTCATTTCTTTATGTTAATCGGCTTAATCTTAATACCTATGAGCTTTGTTTTCTCAGTGATACTTCAGAGCTGTATCCCGGAATGAGCATATATCTTATAACTCACTCCCAAAACAAACGCCAAAATCCCTTATCTGCCATCATTCCGACCCGAAGTTAAAGATCGAGATCATAAACGGGAACAGCCTCTGAAGTTTTTTATATTTATTCCTCTTCTTCTCCCTCGTTCGCCGAATGTAAGATAAAAGTAGTAGCGCCAATCGTTACGATCGTACCCTCCCCGATACGTACTTGTTCTTTTTTACCGACCAATACATTTTTCACAAAAGTCCCGGTCAAGCTAGGAAAGTCACGCACCATATAAACGAACTTGCCATTAGTGTCTTTCTTTACATTAATCACACAATGCTTACGCCCCATACTTGGATCGCTCGTGATAATAGGGACATCTACACCTTCCGTATCCTTATTACGGCGACCAATCACATTATCTCCCATCACTAATGGTAGATCTTGCTTAAAAGCAAAACCATTCTCGATAATGGTAATATAACCGCAAGAGAAATCCGGTTCCTTCACCTCTTTTTCCTCACCGGTAGCCGTCTTCACCACCTTTCGGCCCAATTTAATCTTAAATTGCGCTCCACACTGCGGACAGACGAAGGCTAATACCTTCCCTTCCGGATATTTGGTCTCATCAAAAGACAACTGATTATCACATTTTGGACAGAATACTCTTTTCATACACTTAAATACAGGATCTAGTATTACAAACGGAGCGCAAATTTACGAAAAAACCTTCAGCTACACTCCTAAAATCTCATGGTTATGATTTTTTGAAACAAAAAAGGCTATCCATCACGGGTATCCTGTTTTTACCACATAACTCACTGAATATCAAACATCAACTAACAGTGAAAAATCGAAAAATCGCATATCAGCCTACATGAGCACGATTAATAATCAATTTTTCGCAGTTGCAGAGATATACAGTCTGTTACTTCTAAAGGGGTAAAAGCGAATTATTTCTGAGAAGTTACCCTACATAGAGTAAACGACTCCTTTTACCTCTTTCACAAAAGACTACATACATGGATTTCATTCTTTTCAAGACCTATCTATGTGTGTAGTTTCTTATTGTGTAACAGACTTTTAGTTCTTCGCTGCATCTCATCTGTTTTTGAGTGACAAAACAAGGCTGAACACCCTGTTTTTACCATTCTTTGCAAATATAGAGATTTTTCTACAAATTAGTTTGTTTCCCATGATATTTTTTTGTTTTCGCCAGGAATATCAATCCTTTACTATAATCTGAGGAGAAAGCTTGAACTTTACACATTTTTTCGCTTTTATCAAGTATTCTTGGCTATTGATAGAAAATACCAATTTATATTCTTTCCGTTCCTTTATTGTAAATGACCCCAATCCTTCTATATAAACATTCTCACCATTAGATAGAGCTTCTGCCAAACTCTCGAAAATGTGATTTGCACACTCTCTCATTTGCCTTTGGGTTATTCCACTTCTTTTTGATGCAGCTACGATTATATCATTTTTGTTCATTATTTATCTTTTTTCTAATTATATGAATTTCCATGCCTTTTATTTTTTTGATTTTCAACAAGTAATATAGATCGATTTATCTTCAAGAGTATATATCTATATCACTTTCTGTTTTTTACCCGAAAAATTTTAAAATTGACGCATTTCTTGTCAAAACAAGAAAAATAGCATATCGTGTCATTCAAGCAAAACACAACAGGTACAGATTAAAAAAATCAACAGTTAAACAATGTAAAATTCACTCTCATCCAGAAACAAATCGTTACATAACTAAAAAATGTGATATTGCCACTATCATATAGCCAACAATTTAAATTCACCCAAAATACTTCTACTCATTTTTCGCAAAGCTATTGCTGACAAGTCAGAAGGAAATAAATAGAAGCAATATTATACTTTTATTAAGCAAGGGCTTTGCAATAGAGATTATAACTCTATTAAAGTAAGCTCTCCACCACATGTCTAACTTTTCCTACTCTAAATGTGACGGTAAATCGTGAATTTAATTCAGATTAAACAGTAATACACCTTTAGTTACCAGATTATCAGTTGTAAAACAAAATGGACATTGTAGATTATAACAGTTTATATGTATTAAATTTCTTCTATTTATATATTGAGTTAATTTAAATAGTTTCTTTACCCAATTATTGAACAGCAGCAGACAGTTTATAGCTCCGCTGAGTTTTCCTTCAATGTTTCATACACAGTCTGAATCATAAAAAGATTCTTATTAGCTCTATTAAAATATTTGCGTATAATACCTTTATTTTTCTTGTTATTTTGAGTAACATCAGAATAACCAAAATCAATTTGTTCAGAGATAAACGGATAAATTACCATCTTATTGGTGGACAATTCTGAAAAAACACCATCAGCTGTGTCCGTATCTTTAAAGTTATAAGATAATATTGCTCTGAAGAATCGTCTATAAACAACAACAAACTGGGTACACCATAGCCAATCCACCCAATAACGATGATATCCTACCGGTACAGCATTACCAAATCCTCCTATGCCCCCCGATAATATGTCTGCTTCTTGCATATAAGCCTCTTTTATTTCCTTCATCAGCAAACCTGCAGAATAGTATTCTGTAAAAAAATGATCATCTTCACAAAGAATGATGACATCATCACCGTTCTTTTGTGCCTGATTTACAATTTTGACAATACTATTCCATAAACCTATAGTTCCTTTTTCATGGGTACAGGCTTCTACAATAGTAATGTCAAATTCTTTCCTACCCTCAAACTCCCGCATTATATGCTCCTTACGTTCAGGTCTAGTCTTCATATTTATGACATACACCGGTATATATTTATAATTTTTAGCGTCGAACAATTCATCTAATATATTATTCAATTTAATTTTTATTTCCGTATTCTGATTATCGCTGAATTCAATCATATCGAATTTGTTCTGTTGACTCTGGAATTCCAGAGATGTCTTTTCCTTTATCCAGCCAGCACTATGGATGACCCGGTCCGCCTTTTGTACTGCTAGATGTTCCAATAAGTTATAATCTACATCTTTCATTTTTATAAAAGTATCAGATTGCACACGAACATCCCCGACATAAATCACTGGAATATCAGTATTTAAATAAGCGTATAAAATAGATTCCTGACATACGATAAGATCATAATAACTATTTTTCAATTCGTCAGATAACAATTTTCCAAATAACAATGAATATGTTATAGGGGCAACAGGCATTTCATTCATTGCAGAATAAATGTAACTATACACTTTGGATGATAATTTATGACCAATCCACACAACCTCATGCTTGTCTGAAACAAAATTACACATATCAGACAAAGCCAGTAATCTATTGTTCAATTCGAGTAGTTCAAATGATGAAAGAAAAGCTATTTTCATAATACATTTTATTAATTACAAAACATCGTTATTTGATTTATTCCTTTTTATTTCTTGTATTTTAACACACAGTCTAGTAAAAGGACTCATTTGTATCTCTCTCAATTTCTCTTTAAATGAATGAAGAATCGGCTTTTTCCTCCATTCATAGTATTGCATATACAACTTGTCATTTTTATAGCATTCTTCGATAAATTCAGCCAGTTCTTTAGGGGCAGAAAATAAGTTCACATCAAGAAAACAATTTTCTCCAGGAATAAAATCCCTCACATTGGGAGCACCTTTATAAATGGGAACTGTGCCAGCCAAAAGAGGATTATAAAATTTTTCTGTTACATAGTCTTCTGCTATTGAATTTTCAAATGCTATGACAAACTTATATTTCGAAATCGTTTCCAATAAAGTCTCTTTCCCTTTGTCTTTTTCCAATCTTTTATTATTATACAGTTTTCCATAAGAATCAATTTCAACATATCTCATCAGTTCGGTCAGATATTCTTTCCGGTGGCTTTTATTGAAACCACTGGAAATGAACATACATACTTTATTTTCAGGTATATAGAAAGGGCTTTTTTTTAGTTCTTCTTCATAGCTTTCCTGATAATAAGAGTATATAACATCAGCATTTTGATGATACCCCATCCACAGATCAAAATAATCTCTAAATTCCCTGTTTTTCATCCAAGGATAGTTTTCCTCACATTCCAAACTCCATGCTACCCATATCTGTCCTTCTTGTTTTATGATTTCATCCTCATTCATACAATTATACAAATCTGGTAAATGAAAAACTACCACATCCGCATAAGATAACAGACTCCGATCAGTAGATATAAAATATCCGGGTAACAAATCTTCCTGTTTAAACTGCAACGGCTCACTCCACATTGTGTTATAAAATAATATACTAATTCTTTCCATATCTCCTCTACAATTTACAGTTAATGAAATCAACCATTCTTTCTATAGCATCACTATCAACTGCTGCAAACCATTGTTTTCTTCGATCTTCTATTAGGCGTAAATAAGCCCTCTGCTTTCCCTCCCCCGCTCCTCTATACTCTTCCAGGATTTCTTTCAGACATAGAAAGAAGTCTTCTTTTGTCTTCACAATTCTTCCCAAACTTTCCTTTTCCACATCTGGACAATACCGGGAACCAGTTGTCAAATCGTAAACGAGAGGAATACAACCATGTACGATTCCTTCCATCAAGGCAGAAGAAAAATGAGATACGATAATCAAGGTAAGTCCATATACTTCTTTCAATTCCCAATTTGAGACCATATGAACATTGGGATATATTTCAAGCTTCTTGAATGCTCGTTTTTCCATCCTATATTCCGGATGTTCCCGCACTAAAAACTCGATATCAGGATGGGTATCCGCAGATTCACTAACCAATTCCAATATTTCATTATAATAGTTGATGTCACTCAAAAAGTGAGGAGATTGTAAAAAGAAGGTTATGCACTTCTTTTTACTCAAATCAGGGTTTGTCATTTCATACATATAGCCCATAGGCAGAAACTCTGTTCGAGGATTATATCTTTCCCAAAGTCGACTGAAGCGTTCGCCCCAAGTAAAATAATAACGGAAAGGCAGTCTTCTAAATCCTGTACGCATGAAAGACGGCCATCCCTGCTGTATACATATGGAAGGGATCATAAAATCATTTGCTACTATAGCTAACAATTGTTCTTGCATATGGCACCCTTCCAGGCAGATGACTTTGGAAGGTTTTAGAATATCCAACATCAAGCTGAAAGTATTAGCATATCGGAATAAAATTGGAAAATTATATTCAATATAAGGATTTTCAAAAACCCGATACTTAGAATGTTCAATAGTCATGGCTGTTACATAATCCGGAAAGTCCATATCTTCGAGCAATTCATATTCAGACAATATAAATACCGGGAAATTTATGTTGTTTATCAAAGGAACAAGATAATGCAGTTGTCTTTCATTGAAGATATAAATCAATAACTGTCCCTCATATTCAGATAAAACTTCATACCATGGATGGTCCTGGATATCAACCAAAATATCATTTCTTTGCTCCTCCTGAAACTGGGCATCTTCAAACATATCCAGAAATTTATCCACACGCTTCATCGACTCTTTCACAGTCTGTCCATTTATACGGCATGAATTATAGTACTCCCTTTCCTGTGTAAGCTGATAAAAGAGCAGTAAGAGCAATGGGACTGAAATATTATGTCTACCTAGCGTTAAACTTCCTCTGCATTTCAGCTCCTGATCTGATATGAAAGACTCCAAACGATAGTCTAACATGTCATGGAATTCCAAATAATAATCTTTCATATCCAATTTAGTTTTAAATTTACTTATTAAACTTAAATTATATTGCTTATTCAAATCATCCAATATTAGCCATGGTATCTTCTTTCGCATTGAAGAATAGAAATACGATAGAACAGGTTCCAGAAAACGTACAGGATAAAATGGATGGTACCGTCGGATAAAAGTCTGAAAAGACAATCTCTTTAACATATCAAGCGGGACAAATTTTTTCGGTAATTCCTTAAATATTTTCCGATATTTGTCTTTTTGTGATTGCATGGACGGTTTAAGATGAAACCAGAAAAATCCTCCATCAAGAATTTCCTTATGGTAACACATTATTTCGATTACCCGCTGAAAGAATGCTGCTTCTGAGGAGATATGCTTCTCAAAGTATGTTTGTTCAACCAGTTCAAAAAAGAAAGTGTCTCGCACGCCGTTAAAGAGAGGAAATACATCTTCCAGCTCCGAATCTCCCAGTCCAATTATCCATTGCTCGTCCACCCACAATAAGTTAATGCCTGATAAAGAAACAGAAACCTTATCTCTTATTACTCTTTTTTCAATATAGGAAAAATAAAATTTATTAAGTAATACGACTAATTTTTCAAACAAACGAAACTGGTATATATCTCCATGAGAAAAACAACAGATATAAGCATGGTATAAACCATAAGCCACATATTCCTTTAAATTGAACCTAACTTTTTCAGTAGACCTGTAAGCGTCACATATCCTTTCCCAATACTGGGAAAAATAAATCTGATCCGCATCGATCTTGACAACATAGCGATAATTTGTTTTAGAGAATGCATAATTATAATAACCAGACATCAAATGAATAGAACAAGATGGTAGTATTTTCGCATAGACAGACATAGCCTCATTCATCTCCACCGGGAAAATGTACGGAAGATATTCATATACCTTTATTTTATCTGGATATTGCTTCTGTTTGAACCTCAAAATTTCAGGAGTAGCATCCACACAGTCATGATAAACAGCCACCAACTCATCCAGTCCATCTATGCAAGACTCTATGCAGGCATCAAGAAAATCCGCACAATTGTGGCAGCGCAAAACTCCGCTAACTCCTATAGGACGCTCCTTTAAACATCCCGTTATATCTTTATTTTCATTATATAATCCATTCTCCATCATTTCAAAGTAATTTTTCATGTGTTCTCAAATAATGCTCCGCAAGTTCCCAATCCTTTTCTTCATCAATGTCAATCACCCCGGCTTCACTAACTTCTATTACCTTAACAGAGCCAGATAATAGTTGACCAGAATACAAAATCTGCCCTACAGTAGAAGCGTAAAAGGAGCCTGATTCAATAAGCATTCCTTCAGCTTCCTGTCGTCTAAGCTTGGATTCTAACGCATAATCCAATGGTTTCCCATCATGACTCCAGCGAAATTTTAATTTATAACAGGCGATATAAGAAGTATATTCTTTCTTCAACATCTCCTGATACAAACTGCACAGTTCATTTACCTGCGTAAATGGAGATGTTGCCTGCAACAAAACGAACAAATCCTCTGGATCATAGTTACAACTTTTCAGGTATTCACATACAACATCAATTGTTGGGAATTTATCCCTGGCAGTCCATGAACTGCGTCTGAAAACTTTCACCGTTGTTCCATACCACTGGTTTATTATATTTGCCGTTTTATTACAATCTGTAGCTACACATATTTCACCCGATACTTGAGAAAGGAAAATAGTATCAAGTATCCAGCATATAAGGGGCTTATTCCCTAGAATACGAATGTTCTTTTTAGGAATACCTTTACTGTTTTTCCTTACAGGCACAAAGCAAATTATCTTCATTTTTATGTCCATTAAAATTTTGTATTTCTTAAAACAATTACACTACAAAGCTTCTTTTAACATCTTTTTTAATGGGAAAAAAAGTCGCTCTATAAGGCGTAAGTCTTCCGTAACTATTTCTGCTGTCGCTTTCATCTCGTGAGATACCGGTAACTTTTTTCCATAATTACTGATCATACCATCTGGAAAAGAAATCTCAACCATATAATCATTTTCCAAAGGAACCAGCGAAACAGAAGAAAGCATTCCATTCACTATTCCAAACTCTTGGTCTGGATAATTACTGAAACGGACAATCACCCGCTGTCCTACTTTTACTTTTCCAGAACCGAGAACCGGAAGCTGTGCCCGGCCGATCCATTCTCCCCGCTTATCGGGTACAATCCAGCAAAATGTTTCACCGCTGTTCATATGTTGATTGGGATATGCTTGTTGGAGCAACTGCACTTTGCCAGCTTCAGGAGAGATAAGACAAAAGTCCATTTCCCAACGCCGAATAGCGGCAAGTAACTGACCGATTGCAGCCCGGTAATCTCTCGCCCCTACATCCTTAGCCGACAAGGCCATATATGTAGGCTGGATATCTCCCAGCTGGCAGACATCCTTAGTTAAGAAATAGGCAAGGCGCTCTGGCTGATCCATATAACCAGCCAGTAATTTTTTCAGGCGAAATACATCATCCGTATTAGCCGTATTTTCAATCACAGCCAATGGCGCACCGGCTTTCACCTCTTGTCCATCGGAAATATATAACTGATCAATCTTTCCAGATGCGTGGGCAACCACTCCCACCACCGGATTACGGCTTGTCAATGTCATCTCTGCTGTTATTACATCCGGATACTTAAAGAAACAACAAGCAACAAGAATCCCAACTACTACTACAAATATAATCGTAACTCCCCATCGTAAAATCCAGGAGGGCATCTGTCCCATTACCTCTTGTACTTCTTCACTGCGAAGTTCTATCTCTTTTCCGTCCGCCATATACTAATTCCCTAATTCTAATTGATTCTTTACCAATTTATAATAAATGCCACGTTTTTCCGTCAGCTGTTCATGTGTACCTTCTTCCGCAACCTGTCCTCTATCCAACACGATGATATTATCGGCATCCCGGACTGTACTAAGACGGTGAGCTACGATAATAACCGTACGCCCGTGATAAAACTGTTGGAGATGTTCCATGATTTCTTTTTCATTATTAGCATCCAATGCATTAGTAGCTTCGTCCAGAAATATAAATTCTGGATTTTTATAAACAGCACGAGCAATCAGGATACGTTGTCGCTGTCCCTGACTGACACCATTCCCTTCCATACCTATTTTAGTATTGTAACCAAGAGGCAATGAATCGATAAATTCACGAATATTAGCAACTGTGACAGCATGCAACAAACGTTCCTTATTTATCACATCTGCCCCCACAGCAATGTTATTGGCAATCGTATCAGAGAAGATGAAACCATCTTGCATCACACACCCCGTATGTGCCCGCCATATATGTGGATTCATCTGTTGAAGAGACAAATCTCCTACAAGAATACATCCTTTATTTACCGTGTAAAAACCAAGCAGTAATTTAATCAATGTCGTTTTCCCGCTACCACTTGCTCCGACAATTGCCGTTACTTTATGCTGAGGAATAGTCAAATTGATACTGTCTAGCACATAATCACGCTCTGCTCCATCATAACTAAAACTTACATCTTCAATTTTCAAAGTTCGGTTATCAGGCAATACATTTACCTTCATTGGCAACATCTGTTCTTCGTCCTCCTTTTGATGGATTTCATTCAAACGTTCCAGACTAATCTTGGCATCCTGGAAGGAGCGTGCAAATCCAATAACCTGTTCTATTGGCGACGTCAGTTGTCCAACAATATATGTCAAAGACATCATCATTCCAAGAGTCATTTCCCCAGAAACAACCGCACGGGCAGCTAAAAAAGAGATTAATATATTAGTCGTCTGATTAAAAAATACCGATCCGATCTGCTGATATTGTTGAAGTGCAAGACCTTTTATACTAATTTTAAAGAGTTTCACTTGAATACGTTCCCATTGCCAGCGTTTTTCCGTTTCGCAATTATTCAATTTGATTTCCTGCATTCCAGTTATTAGCTGAAATATGTTACTTTGTTCGGCAGAAGCCTGCGAGAAACGTTTTATATCCAGCTCACGACGATATTTCATAAAAAAGATTATCCAAGCAACATACAACCCGTTACCCAACACGAACAAGCCCAAAATTGTAAGATCATAATATGCTAACACAAACCCAAAAACAATAAAATTTACAAACGAGAACAAAATATTAATGGAAGAACCTGTCATAAACGAATCGATACGGTTATGATCTCCAATGCGCTGCATAATGTCTCCAATCATTTTCGTATCGAAAAAATGCAAAGGCAATCGCATCAGTTTAGCCAAAAAATCAGAAATCAGAGTTATATTTATCCGAGTATTCATATGTAATAATATCCAACTCCGAATAAAATCAACCGACAGTTTTGCTATAAAAATAACCAATTGGGCAATCAGTATCAAAGTTATAAAACTCAGATTCCCGTCCCGGATGCCAATATCTACCATACCCTGAGTCAAAAATGGCATAATTAATTGCAGAATACTAGCGGTAACCATCCCAAGAATCAATTGAATCAGTTCCTTTTTGTAAGGTATGATGTAACGGAAAAAGAAACTCAACCCACGTTTACAGACTTTCTTGTCTTCTTCTATATCGTAAAATTCAGGGCCAGGCTTAAGTAATAAAGCAGTTCCTGCATCTTCACCATTTATCTTTGTACCATACCAGCAACGAGTAAATTCTTCTTCCTTATATGTAACTAAACCAGCAGCTGGGTCTGCTATAAAATATTTATCCTTTTTGATTTTATAACAAACTACAAAATGATTTTGATTCCAATGAAGGATACAAGGTAATGGTACATCTTTTTTGAGTCGCATCAAATCGACTCTGATACTCGATGTCCGGAAACCAATTGCTTCCGCAGCATCACTAATCCCCAGCATTGAAACTCCTCCACGAGTTATAAATGATTTCTCACGCAATGATTGCAGGGAGTAAGTCCGGCCATAAAATTTCGCAATCATACGAAGACACGTTGGCCCACAATCCATTGAATCAAGTTGTTGATAAAAAATAAATTCTTTTATAGTACAATCAAACATACAAGTAAATATTTATAAACGAGCCGTAAATATAAATCAAAAAAAGTTTATATTTATATTCTATAATTATTACAAGACAAGTACAAACATCCCGATAATTTTTTATTCACACTGTTAACAACCTATAGTTCATCCCATTAACTGTATACGTAGATATTTTTTTTTACACAAGCAATGCACACCATGCAATTTTTATATACATATTGTGCGATATTTTAATACAACAATATTTGCACAACATTTTGAAAACCTGTTATTTTGAAAAATCTATTTTAACTATTATAAATATGAAAAAGTTAAGTAAATTGAAGCTGTCCAATAAGGAATTGGGAACAGCTAAGGAGTTGGGAAATGCTTTTGACTCTCTAAAAATTTCAGATGAGCAAAAGAAAAACCTTCTAGGTGGGTCCAGTTGTTGGTGTTCTAGCCATAAATGGCACTGCGGTCTATCAGGATGAGTGAAAATTCAGAGGGCTTTCGCCCTCTGAATTCACTTTTTTTAATTAGGGCTTAGTAAAAACATAACCTTTTTACGTCAAAAATATAAAATATCAAAAAATAATAAATTAACACAATATGAGATGAAAATAGTTGTTTAATATATAAGTTTAGTTATTAGTACATACTGTATGTAATAATCATTCTTGTTTTTTATAACTATATTCTCAATATTAAATATTGCTATTCTATAGTTGTTTTAGATATTTGTCAATTCATTTAGAATAAAAAGGAATATATTTTTATATAGAATCTCTATTGCAAAAATCAATTAAGGCTATTAATAAACATTTAAATATTTTCATCCATGAATAACATCGATTTAGATAAACATTACATAATAAATCCTGGCTACAAATTTAAAGACGATATAAAAAGAATAATCGTTACAAACAACAACACTCTTTACTTTAATGATTATTATTATCACATTAATATTACTGATCTATCTTTAGGCACCACAATGATGCACCCTTTAGTTGCTTATATGTTTGCTTTTTTTAATGGAGAAATGAATTTGAGAGATACAATTACAGAATTATCGACAGTAATAAATAAACCATTCAGCGAGGTATTACGCACATTTTCATTATATATTCATAACTCAGAAGAACAGCCATACACTTTCCCGGAAAATATAATAATGACATTACCCAAAAATTTCATTATAGAAAAACGGGACTTGCCAACAAGGGATTTGTTAGGTAATATTGATATAAATAAAATGTTATTAGATTTAGATTTAAGCACATTTCGTAATTATGTACCAAGCGACATAAGATTAATGATTACAAATAATTGTATTACGGACTGTGTCTATTGTTTTGCAAATAGATCGCACAAAGTAGAAAACACATTATCATTTGAACGAATTAAAGATTTAATAGCCGAAGCTCATTCTTTAGGATGCAAAAGCTTCTCCATATCAGGAGGCGAGTTTTTTTTATATGAAAAATGGAGTGAATTGTTAGATGTCTTACATAAACATGAATACAACCCACATTTATCGACTAAAATTCCTATTGGAGAAGATATTATTATAAAATTAAAAGAAAAAAATATCGATAAAATACAATTTTCGCTTGACACTGTGGATCAGGAAGCTTTAAAAAAAATGGTAAAAGTTCCACTTTCTTATTTGGATAAGATGAAGGATACCTTTAAATTATTGCAACAATATAACATAAAATTTACAGTAAAATCAGTCATTACAAAATATAATGACAACCTAACCTCTGTTAAAAATTTGATTGGTTTTTTATTACCATATGACAATTTGATTTTATTAACAATAGCGCCCGGAGAACATAGTATGTATAAAGATTTTATATCATATAAATCTAACAGGGAAAATCTATCGAAAATACAGGAGTATATTAATGAATTGAGCCATCCTAAAATACATATGGAAGATCCTACTATACCATTTGATGGTAGTTTTGAGGAAAAAAAAATTAAATATGACTGTAGACCTGCATGTTCTGGAAATCTTACTACTTTATTCATACTTCTTGATGGGAAAGTCACAATGTGTGAACAGATGTATTGGACACCGTTTTTTATTTTGGGTGATGTAACCGATCATTCCATTATGGAAGTATGGAATTCTCCAAAAGCTTTGTCATTTTGGAACATTAGACAAGATCAAATTCAAGAAGCAAGTCCTTGTAAGAAATGTGATATTTTTGAAAATTGTAGAAGGGGAAAAGGTACTTGCTGGCTAATGGCAATGCAAGCATATGGCAAAGAAAACTATGATTTTCCAGATCCTAATTGTCCGTATTCTCCAAGAGTTACGAAGCCTTTTTATCATTGATTCAAAATCGAATATTTTATGAAGCACATCATTATTTATTTGTTTTTAAGTTTTAGCATGTATGTACATGCACAGCACTCCATACGGGGGGTAGTAAAAGACACAAATAGCAATAATCCTATTTCATATGCAACTGTGGCTTTACTTCGAACCGATTCGAGTATTGTGACAGGTAGAATTACTGGAGATGACGGTAAATTCGTCATTGAAAACATTGCTGTAGGTAACTACTTGTTACAGGTGACAATTATAGGTTACGAAAAATCAAATAATATAGTAAATGTGCCTACACAAAGCGATTTGGGCGATATTCATTTATTAGAAAGCGCAAATCAACTTAATGAAGTCATAGTAAATGCCGACCGCCCATTAGTGGTGAACCGTACTGATCGTTACATTGTGAATGTAAGTGGCAATATCCAAAGTAACGGGCGCAATGCTTTGGATATTTTACGCAACACACCTGGGTTACTGGTTGACCACAATGGTAGCATTTTAGTCATGGGGAATAGCGTCCAGGTTTGGATTGACGGACGCTCCACTCAAATGTCGGGTGAAGAGATACAGGCATTTCTCAAATCGATGCAGGGCAGTGAAATTGACCGTATTGAGGTTATAACTAATCCTTCATCACGATACGATGCGGAAGGTGGCGGAGGAATTGTTGATATTCGTACAAAAAAGGGTCTGCAATACGGTTTAAATGGAACGTTTACCGCTGGATATGAGCAAGGGAAAAAGGATAGAGAAAATGTAGGTGTAAACTTGAATTGGCGTCGCGAAAGAATTAATGTTTTTGGGAATTATTCTATTAACCGTAGTAATTATTGGTCAAATATTAATCAAATAAATGTGATGCATACATCTGTTGGCAGAATTACTTTTAATCAAAACTCCATACAAGAAACAGATAAAGCAGGTTTACGGCATTCGGTAAGAGCAGGAATAGATTATTTCTTGAAGCCCAAAACAATCCTTGGTTTCATCGTTAATGCTTATTATTCAGGTGGGGATAGAAGAAAAAATGACGGAATTACTCATATTTCACCAATCTACAACGGAATAAATTATTCAACATCAGATAATATTACTACCAGTGATGGAAATGGAATTCGAGTAAATACAAACTTTCAACAATCTTTTAACAAATCCGGACAACAGTTAAACATTGATTTGGATTATGCCCATTTCTATTCCGAACCATTTCAACAAACGACAAACAAATATTACGACCCGAATGGTACAATTGTTAGCGATCTAGAACAACTTCGTAACAAAACTCCTCGGTGTATTGATATATATTCAGTAAAGGTTGACTATATTCAACCACTTTGGAAAGATGCTCGAATGGAAGCAGGCTCAAAAATCAGTCATAGCAAAACTGATAATGATATTAAGTACGATGTATTTGATGGTAATTACTGGCAAATAGACACAAACAGAACAAACCGATTCGTATATTCAGAGCAGATTAGTGCCGCCTATATCAACCTAAACCAGCAATTAGGGAAATTTAACTTACAGGCAGGTTTACGTGGTGAATACACAAAATCGAAAGGTGAACAGAAAACAACAGCCACAATAAGTGACACAACCTATTTAAATCTTTTTTCGACATTCTTTTTAAAATACCAGCCATCACAGAAGCATACCTTGGGTATATCTTACAGTCGCAGACTGAATCGTCCCGGCTACAGTGTTTTGAACCCATTTGAAATTACTTTAGATGCTTATTCATTCTTACGTGGCAATCCATATCTCACACCGGCATACACGCACAATTTTGACTTTTCATATACTTTCGGACAATCGTTGATGGCACGCATAGGATATAATAATTCTACCGATAGGATAATGCAGATACCTATTGAAGATGCTGCAACTCAACGTTATGGTTTGAGTTATGGCAATTTCAATAAAATGCAGGTTTATTCAGCAATGGTTAATTTTCGCAAGACATTTTTCAAAATATGGACTGCGAATTTAACTGTTCAAGGCTACTATTCTATCAATACATCCAATGAATCATCAGGCAAATTTATCAATAAGGGTGGTTCATTTTATGCTCAATTAAATAATAATATCACAATTACACCATCTCTGTCTGCTGAATTAATAGGTATGTATGGCTCAAAACAACGTTTTGCATATTATGAGATGCAACCTCAAGGGGATTTGTCAGTAGGACTTCGGCAGGTACTACTAAAAAATAAAATAACCTTGTCACTCACTATCAATGACATATTTTTTTCGTCTAAACAAAAAGTTAATGCGAAATACGAAAACGTTGATTATTCTATGGCATCCAAATACGACAGTCGCTATGTTAGTCTAACTCTTCGGTACAATTTTGGCTCAACTAAAGTGAGAGCAGCACGCAACAAATCAACCGGTATTGAGGAAGAAGCATCAAGAGCGGGAGGTAGATAAAAAATTATATAATACTTTCTATTCATTTTTACGAACTCTATGAATAATATTCATGAAATTGCAAAAAAACTAAAATCACAATCGCACTATTTATCTGATGCGAGGTTAAATAACGGACTGATGGGTATTTCGTTGTTTTTTTTCATCTATTCACGATTTATTAACAAAGAAGAGGAAAAAGAGTATGCGCATGAATTATTAGAAAAAGTAATTGGATTAATTCCTAATTATTTATCATATAGTTCCGCACATGAATTAGCTCATATAGGTAAAACGATTAATTTTTTATCAACATATCTATTTTTAGAGGTAGATTCTACAGAACTTTCTGATCAACTTAATAAAATACTTATGCAAAGGCTTAAAAATGATATTGGAGTAGATTTTAGTTATCAAACTGGAATTATTGGGATTTGTAATTTTCTTATTGAAAAAGATAATGCCAAAGAAGCTGTCGAAATAACAATAGAACAACTTTGCTCTGGGATAAGGGTTAAAGGCTATAAAAGATGTCCAATAAAACCATTATTCTTATTTCCATCAGAAATATTGAGAGATATTAAACTTTTCTTGTTAAAAATAAGTGCCAACTTCCTTTCCCCACAAAAAGAAGTTTTGGATAAAAAGATACTACAGTTTGAAATTAAAACTAAATTACTTCAAAGCAATTGTTTTGAATACAGCACATTTCAAGATTTAAGAGAGGCTGAAATAGCTAGTAATACACAAATCATTAGAGTTTTGTTAAATAATACATTTATGTCATCCTCTAATTTAATTTTTAAAGGATTATCGTATATGTCATTAAAAAATGAATCACTACCTCCATGGTGGAAATTAGTGTAAATATGAAAACAACAACAAAAGTATCAATTATTGTTCCTGTTTATAATGTAGAGCTTTATTTAGAAGAATGCCTATATTCCATTATAAACCAAACGTTTGAGGACATTGAAATTATTCTAATTAATGATGGTTCAACAGATCATTCTTTAGAAATTATGGAAAAGTTCGCAAAAAAAGATAATCGTATAAAAATCATTTCCCAAAAAAATAAAGGTGTTTCTGAAGCCAGAAATGCAGGAATTCTTATCGCTTCAGGAGATTATATTTTATTTGTTGATAGTGACGACGTAATATTAACTAATACGATAGAAATACTCTATAATAAAATTATTCAAACCGGCAGTGATTTATTACTAGGTAATGTATTGTATTATTATCCAAATGGCTCAAAAGTATTAGTTTCCAAGCGAAATGATGAATTAAACAACCTCACCTGTATTCCCAGTGAATTTTTTTTCACCAATTACATGACAGGTAATGATTTCATTCTATTAGTATATCTCTTTTTTTGCAAGCGTATACTAATCACTAAAAATAAAATATTCTTCAAAAAAAACATCATACATGAAGATGGTTTATGGTGTATTCAAGTTTTATCAAATGCCAATCGCATTTCTGTAATTGACTTCAATTATTACATTTACCGTCAACGAGATGATTCATTAATGCATTCAAACAATAAAGAATTTCAAATCAAGTCACTTCTTATAGTCATAAAAGAATTAAATAAAACAGTCATGAAATTAAGAAAAAAAGGTGGTAGGCAAGGAACAATAAACCTTATTTATATGCAAATATTTCATCGATTATTTTTAATCAAATGTATGCAACAAGAAATAAATAATCCAATTTATTTTAACTACGAATATTTTTCAAAATTATTGAAAAATATCTATTCAGAACTATCCTATAATCAACAAAGAAGTTGCTTAATTAGTTATTACATTTCCAACCCTAATTTTAGCATATGATAAAAATCTTTTTCTTTACTTGGAGTATAGTCTGCATTTTCAATAATAGATTGTATCCTAAAAAACAAGGAAGCATCTATAAAAGAATATTCCATAAAGAAATTAAATACAAAATGAATACAATTGAGATAATTTCATAATTTAGAATGAGGATTACATCATGTAGAATACTAATAAAAATCAATAGCTTATGATACCACATATCATTCATCAAGTATGGGAAGACAAAAAAGGACGTTTACCCAAACAATTTGTTCAATTTTCGAATACATGGAAAGAACATCATTTCGAATGGCGATATGAGTTTTGGAATAAAAAAAGGATGGAGGCTTTTGTACGTAAATATTATCCTGAATTTGTCGATACATATTTCGGGTATCGTTATAACGTTCAACGCTGGGATACTATCAGGTATTTGATTCTTTATCATTTTGGCGGTGTATATGTTGATTTTGATAACGAATGTCTTGAGCCTATAGATACACATATCCAAGGAAAAAGTTGTTGCTTCGGTCTTGAGCCAGAAGAACACGCCAATATGCTGCGACAGCCTTTTATCATATCCAATGCGTGGATAGCCTCCAAAAGTAAACATCCTTTCATAAAACAAGTAATTGAAACATTCCCTAATGTATTTTCTACAGCGACTGATAAAGTCAGTACTGTTTTAGAAACCACCGGATCATTAATGCTCACCAATGTATACCATTGTTACCCCAATAAAGATGAAATTACATTGTTTCCATCAGCGTTTACTGCACCTTGGTCGCACCGAGAGATACAGATGTACTTACGAAATGAAATTGATGAAAGTATCATGAAAGAAAAGATGCAAAGGGCCTTTGCTCTCCATTACCACTGGCGGTCCTGGCAAACAGATACATCTCGAAAAAGATCCGATGTGCTGTACTTAAGTCTTTTCAGCGATGGTGGAGGAGCTTCCCGAGCAGCATATAGAATTCATTCTGGATTACGTAGATATGGCATTGATTCGGTTATGTTAGTGCAATCTATTACCGAAACAAAGCCTAGTGTATACATAGCCAAATCTCTAAAAAATGGATTCAAATATGATCAAGAGCCATTGCGTGATTATCCTAATCGTGCAAACACAATGTTTAGTCCAGCTATTACAGGAATTAAACTGCAAAAATATATTCGATTATTCAATCCTGAAATTATTCAGATGCACTGGATCAGTTGGGGAGGCTTTATCCGTATAGAAGATTTAGCCAAAGTCAAGAAAAAAATAGTATGGCGTATCCCTGATCATTGGGCAATGACTGGAGGATGCCACCATCCTGGAACATGTAGCGGTTATATGCGCACTTGTGGCAATTGCCCTCAGTTAGGTTCGGATAAGAGCGATGATCTTTCACATCAAGTATGGCAAAGAAAATATGATTCGTGGAAAAATATAGATATCACTTTAGTGGTTCCTACTCCATGGATGAAAGAAGGCGCCCAAAAAAGCTCTTTGTTTGGTGATCGCAGAATAGAGTTGATCCCCAATGGATTGGATATTGATCTATTTTCGCCGTTAGACAGGAATGCTGTTCGAAAGATAATGAAATTTTCTCCAAACAAAAAGATCATCCTTTATGGAGCGTACCATGCAGTCAAAAATCCACGCAAAGGTTTTTCTTTTTTATTTCAGGCTATGAAAAAATTATCACTCTATCATCGTGACGATTATGAACTGGTTATTTTTGGTGCAAATGATATGCCCATGAATTTGGATATGAATGTTCGTTTTTTAGGTTATGTTGAGGATAATCTGAGTTTACAGATAATTTATTCCTCAGCCGATGTGATGGTAGTTCCTTCCATAGAAGAGCCTTTCGGACAAACTGTTACCGAAGCGTTGGCATGTGCTATTCCAGTAGTTGTTTTTTCCGATACAGGCCCTGCCGATATTGTCGATCATCAGAAAAATGGATATGTAGCAGCACATTCTGACCCAGAAGATCTAGCCCATGGTATCGAATGGGTATTAAGTGATAATCGACGCTGGTCAGAATTATCCCGCAATGCAAGACAAAAAATACTTGATACATATGACATCCGATTAGTTACTGAGCAGTATGCACAGTTATATAATAGTCTCAAATAAGTAACTTATTTAATAACCATCTAAAATTTATCTCATGCCATTAGTTAGCGTAGTAATTCCAATATACAATACCGAATCTTTTTTGCGGGAAACAATAGATAGCGTGCTATGTCAAACATTAAGTGATTTTGAACTCATCCTGTTAGATGACGGCTCTACAGATCATTGTGTTGATATTATCCGTTCATACCACGATTCTCGTATTCGTTTCATCCCTTGTCCACATGATTTTATCGGAACGCTCAACAGGGGATATAGCGAAGCAAAGGGAAAATATATTGCTCAAATGGATTCAGATGACTTGATGATGCCCAAACGCTTACAAATACAATACGATTTCATGGAAAAAAATCCACATATCGCAGCCTGTGGTGGATGGATGCACAGCTTCGGGGAAAGAGCCTATCCGATACGTAAGCCAGAAATACATGAACAAATTGTGTTAGATATGCTGTTACATGGACAGATACTCAACCCTACAGGATTTGTCCGTACGGAATTTATTCGGAAACACCAGATAAAACATGAAAGGGAATATTCTTTTTTTTCCGATAATAAATTCTGGTCAGAAATAGCCAAAAAAGGAAAACTTGCAAACATACCCCAAATTCTAAACTTATATCGTACATGGGAAGAACAGTTAACCGTTAAACATTTACCAGAATTGCAGAACATTAAAAGTAAAATAAGAATGGAAATGATAGAATATCATCTTTCTTTTTTAAATGAAAAAGAATCAACTGGTAAACAAATGCTGAAGTTGATGCCCATTTTAAAAAATTTAAAAGAACAAGGGTTCTTTTCTGATATGGTATTTTTTTCGTTCATGCACGAATTAATAGGGGGACTAAAACATCATGGTATTATTCAAATCTGATTATCCATTTTTTAATATTTAATATTATCAACAAATGAAGCCGATAACCGTAATTATTCCTGTTTACAATGCTGAAGCATACATTCAGGATACCATTGATAGCGTATTATGTCAAACTTTTTCGGATTTTGAACTTTTTGTTATGGACGATGGCTCAACCGATAACAGTGCAGCAATTATTCTATCGCATAGAGACCCCAGGGTCAGATACATCCAATGTCAGCATGATTATGTTGCAACACTTAACAAAGGGGTTGAGTTAGCCAATGGAAAATACATTGCGCTGATAGATCACGACGATTTAATGATGCCTTATCGTTTAAAAATTCAATACGAATTTATGGAATCCCATCAGGATATTGCGGCTTGTGGTGGATATATGCATTCTTTCGGAATAAATTCAAAAGAAATGATAGCACCTATAACACATCTTGACATCATACAATCCATGCTTCTTCGCAATCCGATCCATAACTCTACAGGATTTATACGTCGTCAATTTTTAATAGATCAACAAATCAAATATGAACAAGAGTACTCTTTCTCTGCTAATTATAAGCTATGGTCACATATTGCCCAAATAGGTAAATTGGTGAATATTCCCAAAATACTAACATTACATAGAATACATCAAGAACAAATAAGTATCAAGTATTTCGATAAATATAAGGAAGGTGAACAAAAGATAAAAATTGAAATGCTTGACTTTTTACTTTTTAATTTGAAAAAGGAAAATGAATTAGCCAATTCAATTGACAAAGATGTAATACCTGCTATAAATGAGTTTGGCGAAATGGACATATTTTCAGAAAAAATTTTCTTCCAATTCATGTACGAATTGGTTGGAGAATTGCTAAAAAGAGAGCTTATTGAATTTAAATAACATTGCATATAATTATATTTAATATAATAAAAACAACTGTAAGCACGCTAATAAATAATCATATACCTAATCATTATTTCTAAAACATTGATTTATGGAAAATACGGAAGCGACTACGAAAGAGTGGATCACTAAACATGAGTATATAAAAGATTCATTAAAACAAAAATATCTGTATATCATTGAAAAATATAAGGATATTAATGACGTTTCTTTTATCGAAAAAAATGCACCAATATGGGTGTGTTGGTGGCAAGGTGAAGCATTAATGCCCGACATTGTGAGAATTTGCTACGAATCTATTTGTCGTAATTCGGGTAACCACCCTGTAATACTTATTACAAGGTGGAATTATGCGGAATATGTTAAACTACCCACTTACATTCTTGAAAAGGTAAGTAATGGACAAATATCTTTAATCCATCTTTCCGATATTTTGCGAATGAACTTACTGTATGAATACGGTGGATATTGGATGGATGCTACCATACTAATGAGCCAACCATTGAGCAATGAAGAAAACATAAAGTTATTTACGATAAAAACAGCATCCGATATAACTTATGTAGCTGATGGAAAATGGACCGTGTATCTGATAGGGGGGGGTAAGCATAGCGTTATTTTTGACTTTCTTAAAATATTTTTAAATGAATATTGGCAGAATGAATGTACTCAAATTGATTATTTTTTGATCGATTATATGATTGCCATAGCCTATGATTGCCTGCCTGTAGTCAAGAAGTTAATTGATGTAAACAATTTATATATGCCGAATGTATACGATTTGTCAAGCATGCTGAATTATCCTTTTGATTCCGATAAGTTCTATGAGCTATGTAGTAAAGCACATTTACACAAACTTTCATGGAAACGATCGTATGTGACGACAACCGAAACCGGCAAACAAACATTTTTTGGATATCTTTACAGTTGGGGTCTTCCCTCAGCATCAGATATTTCACTAAATTATCCAAAACTATCCTTTTGCATCCCCTGTAAAAATCATTTTCACCAAATCAGCCGCACGTTATGGAAGAATCTTGAAGATAATCGCTCGCAACAAAAACAGATTGAATTTGTTTTAATCGATTTTGGCAGCAACGATGGCTTAAAAGAATGGATTTTGACAAATTTTAAAGATGATTTAAAATCCGGTTATCTACGATATTTTTATACGGATGAACTTGCTAATTGGCATTCGTCCAAGGCAAAAAACACTGCACATTTATTAGCACAAAATGATATTTTGGTTAATTTGGATTGCGATAATTATACAGGCTACCGAGGAGGACAATATGTTATAGACAGATTTATCAATAATCGTATGGATATTGTTTTGCATCAATTTTCTGGTAATTTGTACGATAATTCTTATGGAAGAATTAGCGTTTTGAAGAAATACTTCTATCAAATAGGTGGATACGATGAATCGTTTGAGCTTGTTGGTTGTGAAGATAAAGATTTATATAATCGCCTAAAAGCAGCTGGACTGTTATATATTTTGGCATCCGATCATCGTTATAACGCAGTTATAGCCAACAATAAAGAGAAAAAACTGACCAATATCGGCTCATCAAAAAAAATAATAAATATCTTGAAAGAAAATAATAAATTCACAATAAATACCGATATTGAGTACCTAGTTGCAAATAAAAGAATCTTCGGCATTATGAAAAACATATACGACCATCTAGGACGATTGTATGAGAACTATACAGATAATCTTTTCGATTTTTCTCAAATCAAGTTTCCCTACATTTATTTTCAAATACCACCTTTGGTTGATTCAATTCCTAAAATCATTCATCAAATATGGGGAGGCAATCAACCGTTGCCCGAAATATATGCACATCTGTCGGAAAGTTGGAAAGAGCATTATCCTGAATGGCAATACGTACTATGGGACGACCATAAAATGAATTATTTCGTAAAGACATATTATCCTCAATATTTAAAAACATACAACAATTTTCCTTATCATAAACAACGATGGGATGTTATCCGTTACATGATTTTAGATAAAATAGGAGGCATGTATATTGATTTTGATTATGAATCAGTTGAACCGATAAATGATTTGGTAAAGGATAAAACTTGCTGTTTTGCCATGGAACCCAAATCCCATTACCGGATATTCGGGAATACTATTACATTTAATAATGCTATGATGCTGAGTATTCCCTCACACCCTTTCATGAAAAAAGTAATAGAAACTGTGTTTTCTGAAAACTGGCAAACATCGGTAACTAATGCAACAGAACTCCTTATAGGTAAAAAACACCGAAAAAAATATATAGTGAGCCATTCAACAGGACCATGTCTGCTGATAGATTTATATACAAAATTATCTGAAAAAGAAAAAAAAGAGATATATCTGATCCCAGACAAATACGTTACTCCATTTGATGTAAATCAAGCACATGCGGTTATACATGGAATAGTAAATGAAGAATTGGAAAATTGTTTGGAGGAGGCGTATGCGGTACATTACTTTATGGGACGAAACAATAAGTAATTGAATAAGATACAAATATCTAATAATCAAAAAAGAATATCAAATATATACTAAAATAATTAACATATATACAATACCATGAAAGATTACATAGAAGTATTAAATAAAAAACTCTTGCAATCGATTGATAAAACCTATCCAATAGGATTGGCTAATGGGCTGATGGGAATAAGCATTTATTTCTATCATTTATCGCGGATAGAAGATAACGAAAGCCATAAGATAATAGCAGAACGTCTACTTGACCAAACATTAGAGAATCTCTTCTTAGACTCATCTATATCGGTTGAAAAAGGTCTTGCCGGAGTTGCTTTAGGTGTGACGCATTTAATAAAATCAGATTTTGTTACAGGGGATGTAAATGAATTACTGGAAGATATAGATAATATAATTTTTAGAAACATAGCATTCATGCAATCAGATTTTTATTATAATAAAAAAGAGTTATTACACTTACTTTATTACTTATCTGTGCGATTAACCGATCAAACGAATGAAGATAATCGGTACATATTTCGTGAGTTAATCATCAAAACAATTAATATTTTTACTAACAAGTTAAAAGACAATTTCTTTGATGAGCCATTCTCTTTTTCAGTTTACGATTATCAACTTCCTCTATTTACCTACATTTGTGCTCGTCTGTTAAAACTGGACTTCTACAATGCTCGCATTTATAAAATTTTGGAAGAATTTGAGCCTAAGATATTATCCCGATTCCCCGTATTACATACTAACCGCTTATATCTACTTTGTAAAATTCTTCCCCTTATTCCCTATATGCAAAATCCACAATGGAAGAAATATGTCAACTTACTTCAAAGAGAAATAAGCCTTCCTATTATCTTTGAACAGGAGACAAAAAATAAGCATATCTTTATCAGTAACGGGTTATCCATGGTATATCTGTTACTCAATTATCTAAAAGAGAATTATTCGGAATATGAAATATCATATAACACACAAGACTTTTATAACAAAATAATCTCTTCAGACGCTTGGAATTCTTTATTAGTGAAAGACTATTTTTTCAATATACACAGTGGATTGTTGAATGGTTTTCCGGGAGTACAATTAGTTCTTTTACATATCAAAAAACAAAACACATGAAAAGCAATTTAAAAGATACTACTTTCATTATACCAATACGAGTGGATTCTATAATCCGATTGGAAAACTTAATAATGACTGTAGATTGTATACAAAAAGATTTTAACACAAACATTATTGTTTTGGAGGCTTCTTTATACAGTAATGGAATTATTCCTTTATTATTAAAAGATATTACATATTGGTTTATAGAAGATAAAGATCCGGTTTTTTATAAAACCAAATATTTGAATAGGATGACAAAAGAAGTAAAATCAGATATAATTTCCATATGGGACACGGATGTTATTATAGGAACAGATCAAATATTGGATTCTGTTCAACAATTACGTAATAATAATTATGATGTAGCTTACCCTTACAATGGCAGAGTTTTAGATACATCCGATATTTTAAGAAATTACTACTGGATACATCGAGATATTGAATTCTTGAAAAAGAATAAGGACAAAATGAATTCGCTTTATTCGGTAGAAGGTGTAATTGGTGCTGTAGGTGGAGCAATTTTTATAAATACTAAAAAATATTTAGAATCAGGAATAGAATGTGAAGATTTTTATGGCTGGGGACTTGAAGATGGTGAAAGGCATTATCGCTGGTTGGAACTTGATTATAGAATATATAGAAATAAAGATTGTTTATTTCACTTATCTCATCCACGCGATTCAAATGGGATGTTCCGTTCAGAAAACCATAGACATAAAGCTATATATGACTTTAATGAAATTGTAAATTATGGAAAAGAAGAATTAAAAAGAAAATTGATGGAATAAATTTCTATTTTGTGGACTAATCATATTTATTCATCAAAGAAAGAATGAGATTAATCCGATATAAACAACTTGTATCATGGACAATGACCAATTGGCCTTCGCATGATTACGAAGTATTACGAATGTAATTAATTCTTTTGATTGAAGGTATTTATACTCACAAAGATGCGTCGATGTTGAGAATTAGATATGTGGCAAAATTATTAGACACCAATAAGGTATAAAATAACTTTAGAATAACTAACTAAAACATTCCATACCTTAATTGGTATCTAATATTTTGTACCCTTCATTGAAATCAGAATCATTAAATGTAAGCATATAAGCTAAATTATTAATATATTTAAAGCAACTTTATCCAAGATATTTTGGAAATAGGAGATAAAGTTTTCAGTTCCTTCCCTGCAAGACCACTCAAGCCTGGAGAATTTCCGAATGTAATCCTATTCACCTTCTTTTCACCAACATCTGACACATGCTTAACAATCTCTAAAAAGCTATCTGAAAAATCAGAATAGACAAAAACTAACATAGATTTTATTTGATTAGAAGATATATTCAACAGATATAATTCATAAAGTTCTATAGCTATATCCTCTTTGTAAAGAGAGAAATATTCTTGCTCTAAATATAGCATATTCAATAAACATTCCAGTTTCATTGCAAACTTTATACGAGATCCATTTTGATTATCCTGTACTTGACCCATATAACGGAAACGATAATACCGGATCAATCCTAACAAGCCATCTTGAAGTCTGATATGTAATTTGGATTGATCGATTAACTTATCAAAAACAATATCTATATCAATTAATATATCATTTGAATCACCAGCTACTAACTCATTTTGGATCAAGTACTCAATAGCAACACCTATTCCTGTTAACCCATCTGCATAATCAAACGAAGAATTCTTTGTTAACAAAGTAAATACCTGATCAACCAAATTCATTGCAATAAGTTCACAAAACGGATCATTATTTATCTGGCTAAAATGAAACAAAAAAACAGCCACTCCCATTTTACCATATAACAAACCATTCCGATCAATAGTAATTTCATTTTTTTCAACCAGCTTAACTAAGTTATTTTCGATATAATCTTTTGGAAAAATAGTTTTCCACTCGCTTGGATAAATATTTGGAGCCCACAAGGTGTTGAAGCATCGGTAGGGAGCTACGACAATTTTTTCTTCATGCGGATTCAGCCATGCTCCCCACCAACTAAAAGTACTATTGGCAATCACATTATGCCGACACTGCGTCATTAAATACATATCCTGCCAGAATTCATCACCTTGATTGCAGTCAACAACCAAACTATTCTGATAAGGATTATTTACCTTCATCCATTTTGGATCATCAGTAAAAATATAAATAAAATATTCTCCAACAATTTTATCAATAATCATCTTCAATGCCTGCTTATAATAATCAAATGTACAAATATGTCCAAACATTGCGATATTATGAGATTCAATATAATCCCCACGACGAATATGAACACCAATTGCACATTCCGATCGAATCTTTTTCGATAATTGTTTTGTCGATATGTTCAATGAATCTAGATTAAAACGAAAAGCATCTCGAATCAAGGGCTTCACATCCTCAAAAAAATATTCACTTTGCCAATACCCAATAAAAATCGTAGCCAAAGCGTCTTTCAAAAAAACCGGATGACGATATGCAAATCCTTTCTCTCTTACACACCGAACACATGGAGCAGGCAGAGTACTCACATAATCGATTAATTCATCTGAAGCAAAATCAGAAGAAGGAATTTTAAACGAATCCATTAAGTCTGATGGATAACCAGTTTTATCAGACAACCATTTATTCCGATATAAATATCCACGATATTCAGGATATTCAGACCTTAACCTCAATAAAAGTGCATATTCAAACATCAAATTACCCAATCGTCCTTCCATCAAGATGAGGAAAATAGGTTTCCAATAAAATATTTTTTCATCCGAACTGAATGACAGTTGTCGTCCTTCATAACTTCTTCTTCGCAAATCATCTATAATCATTATTTCTATTAATAGACAATAGTTTCTAACTCCTTGAACCGATTTTTCAAATTATAAAATTTTACCATCATTCGATCCATTAAATCGTCAAATAAAAAATTTTATAATACAGAGGTATTCGTCGTTTTTTGATAATACTCAGACAGATACGCAAAGAAATTGATTTTTAGCACTAAGCTAATCCTCATCAACTGCTCTATACAAATAGAATGTCTACCAAATATATCGTAGATGTTACGCTTTTTACATTGAAGATTTTTGGCTAACCATTCTACTGTTCGTCCATCCTCATCAAACATCCTCTTAATCAACTCTCCAATCTTCACCCTTTCCTCCAAAATACAAAAATGATTATAATCAATATTATACTTTTCACCTGTCAAACCATGGTAAATATCCGATAAATGCGAAAAAAAATTAACTTTAAGCACCACACTAACAGTTAACAACTTTGCCGTATCAATAGATCTTTTATTGAATAACTTATAAATGTTATCCCGTTCACAGCACAATTTATCGGACAACCATTCAACTCTACGCCCATCTTTTTTTAGTTTATTGCGTATCAGTTTTCCTATATGGATTTCATGTAGCATAATCATTCAGTTTAATATTAATTCAATTTAACATATTGATCTTTAAGGAATTAATCAAGTTCTCTCTCCATATATCGTTTTTTTACCATATTGTGTCTATACTACACAAACATAGTCTTTACTTACGAAGTTACGTAGACTTTTTCTTTCTTAAAAAACATCAATGAGCAATCACTAAGTGCATGCTGAAGTCAAAAAACAAAAAAGAGTGCTTCTTCTTTCTGAAATTTTTTTAGTTACCTACTTCAAATGAAGTATGTATTTAACGGATTTAGAATAAACACGGTGGTAAGATATCAAGAAAATCATTAACTCGCAAGAAAAAAAACGAAAATATGATTTGAGTGGTAATAGGATGTTATATTCTTAGTAAAAACATAGGAGCAATATCACCCTCCCCTACAGCTTTGCTCTTCAGTAGTTTTTTATAAAATTGGCTCATATGCTTTAGCTAAGTTACGGAGGGCGATTTAGATTTGGAATTTATTACAACTACATATATAAAATTGTGTACTAAACTAAATACAAACTGTTTTTTTCAACCCATTTATGCGTTTCTGGTTTTTCTTTATGAACGCAGTCATTTTTACAGCTCGTAATCGGATGTAATATAATTTTCGTATAGTTGTCATACGTTTAGGTCTATGGCAATAAAGTCCTGTCCTAGCATACTCATTCAGATAACGCTTAAATTTTGGTTTTCTAAAAGAGGAATCATTGGATGCCTGACAAACGATCTCGATCATTCTTATCGTAGGTGCAAAAAAAGGAGAAAGAGCATTCATTAGGAGACTATACACGATCGGAGTTTCATATTTTAACATAAATCCCAATCTCGTTTCTTCAAACTTATACTTCTTCAACGTTCCTTTAGGTCTACCGTTTTCCTTTCGTCTTTTTCCCGAATAACGAATCACTTTCGTTTCCCGCACATTCTTTACTTTTTTCGCTTTGGTCATGTTCTTTACTTTTTATTATAGGTTCAACAATTATTGGCAAAGTCTTCGACTCCGCAATACGTGCCCTACTGTCAAGGTCACGTTGGACATTTAGCTTTTTCATATTTATATCATATAGGTAAAATTAATATTAGTCGTGATATTGTTCCAACCGCTTTCATAGATAAGGATATTCCTTGAATTTCCAGGCATCACAAAAGAAGCTCCCCTATTATATTTATGATCATCATTATAATCACACAACGAAGTCCGAAGCCCATACTTCGGAGCAGGTATCTTATTGGGAATAACGGCAACGACGCCACCCATATTCGATCCGTCCCTACGGGCAGTGTTAATCGTTCCCTGGATACACACAACATTTCCGATCTGCCGGATAAACAGATTACGTGTATCAGTTGCCGAACCACTGTTAGACATTTGGAGCCAGCCGGTATCCGTTACTTTAGGCTCATACTCTTCCGCATAGGCGGCCCCTAGGGTACGGCAAGCCTGTTTCTTGGCATCGACATTGGGCAGCGACAAATCCGACAGCTTTCCGTCCTTGCGCAAATATGTGCTGGTCACATCGCTTTTTGATAAGACATCTAGTTTGTCCCGGAGTGTATTTTGCGCCTCTGATGTGTTCTTTCCCTGCTTTACTAGATAGGTGATATAATCCTGAAACAGGCTTTCTACCGCAGCAAATTTCCCGTCCGCAACCGTTTTGCTATATACATTGATATTGGCGGCAATCGTGTTTTTCTGGCCCTCGTTATATCCGTCTAACAGCAGGTTGGCTTTCTTGTTCAGTTCCTTCAAAACGTGGCTAGTAGTAACAAACCCCTCGACTTGTGCATGGGATATCCCTTCAGTATCTATGTAGGCAAAATTACCACCCTTAATATTTTCCAGTTTCTGCTTCATTTCTTCCGTAAACGAAACACCATCATAAGCAGCATCTGTATTCAGTTTCTTTTCCAGCAGTTTATCTACCTCGGTTGTGGAATACACACTGATACTCTTCCGAGCTGCAACCTTGTCGGCAAGGTCGGTCAGGTTACTTGCCTTACTTAATTTCAATTCACCGGTTCCTTTCTTTTCTGCGTCGATATTCAGCCGCACCACTGCCTGTTTCTCGCCTTTCAGTGCTGCCGCCTGCTCCGCAGTTAGCCCGTTCACTTCGTCGGCTGTCAGGGAAACAAGTTCAAGTAACTTCTCCGATGCCCTCAAAAAACGTCCGTTGCTTTCTCCTTTTGAATAAACATCGAGATTGCTTCTGGCAGTTCCCTTATTGGCAAGGTCTCCCAGGTTCTCCGAAAGGGTCAGCTTCAGTTTTAACGCAGCGGCTACGTCTCTGGAATTTACGAAACCGTCCCCGGAAGACTCGATACTGCCACTGCTGATCATATCCAGTTTCTTTTTATAATTGGTAGTAAAATCTTCCGTAGATAACTGTTTACCGTCTATGGTGGTAACCTTATTTTTCAGCTCCTTCGTAAAAATCTTCTGGGTCACATAGATATCGCTGATATTCGTACCGCCGATTTTTAGTGTTCCGGCAATATTGACATAACCTTCTGGAGCAAGTATGATATTTCCCAGAAGGTTACGGATTGAAAAGTCAAACGACTCCGTATCGTCATATCCGATACTGCCGATTTTATCACCCTTACTGTCTGCCCAGATGTAGTTGTTGGTCAGCAGCATATTGTCCTTCAAATAGGCTGTATTGTATAATACAACTCCGCTGCCTGTATTCCTGATTGTTAGTTTTCCATTCGCATACATGGAGCCCTCTTTTCCGTTCACCTGGAACAAAGGATGAACGGCCTGCTTTCCGTCATACACGTTGAGGTTACGGAATCTGGTAGCTCCGCCTGCAAGTCCAGTCGAATTGATATCCACAGAACCATTGTCCGAGTTGTCATCATAGTTAGTCAGTGAAGAGCCTGAAATATAAATTGCCCCTGCCTTACTGGTAATACCCGACAAGTGGATATATGAAATCCCGTTCTCAGTGATCCGTGCCAGTTCCTTCCCCTGCTTCATAAAACTGAAAGAACCGTCCGTACCTATCACAATCTCATTCACCAGCAATCCGTTCAGGTAAGCCCCCATAGTCGCATCGCCGTTAGCCTTTACAATATTCCTCAAAGAATACCCGTTTTTTGTATTGACTACCGATACAGCCGTTTTACTTTCTACATTCTTGTCAGCCGAAAAGTTTCCGGTTAATATTAAGTCTTTCTTTACAGTCTGTTTGGCAAACGGACTGTCCGCCAGTACAGCATACTTACCGAAAAATTTATCAATAAATCGGGGGCTATAGTCGAAAGTCAGTTCTATAAATTGTGGCAAGTGCCCAGTAATCGGGTCGGCAACGTCAGGAACGGCATTACCTCCCGAACTTAGATAGAGGCTCCGGCCTCTCTTGTTCACCTCATTGGCATAGGTCACGGTTTCATGTGTGTTCTGTTCATAGATATAATAGGGCCAAGTTGCATTTTTGCAACCCGAAAAATATCTCACCCTTCCGTTTATCCACACATAGCCCGGAGTAATTTCACTGCCGGACACCCCGCATCCCGAAATGATAAAGTTGGAACAATCGGTAAATATGGCGGTCATACTTAATGCAAGCTCCTGCAAGTTCAGAATGTCATCGGCATAGGTGTACCGTCCGCCTGTCTCTGCAACATATTCTTTCACGGTTAATAAATATTTGTGTTAGTATTAGGTTCGATCTCCTGGCTGTCTATCTTAATCAGGTAGGTTTTCCCCGCTATCTTATAGGCATTCACCACGTGTGAGAGCATATAGACAAACTCCCCGGTATCTATGGTAATAGGTGGTACGCATACCATAAAGCTCACCTTGTTGATTGCCTTTTCTTCTGCCAGAAAGTAAAACACCCTCGGCTTTTCATCCGGATTGACGGTGACCACCAGCTCATTGTCAAACCATACGGTAAAAGGACGGGCATTCCGTGCCCCTTCATGGTAAATGTCAACCCCGATAAGGGAGCTTTCCTTGATGTAGATGCCGTCATGGGCATCGGCAAGGTATTTCCGGAACTTGTAGTTCAAATACCATTCAAACCATATCACCTGGCTGGTCATCCGCGCCTCGATGTGTTTTTCTTTGGTAAAATCCGTAAATCGTTCATTCAGCACCTGCAAAGGATAAACCAGGCTTTGCAGGAATAGGATATACTTTCTTCCGTTCAGGAAATGCGGGATCAGTTGGTTGATTAGCCGGTCAGTGGGCAACTTATATCTCATCCTACAATCAGTTTGATGGCTTCACGGAATCCCGGTATATTTTTCTCCTGTCCTTTCCGGGATGACTCTTTCAAATAACCGGAAACCGTATGTGTCATCCTTCCCGTCTTTTTAAGGGGCATAAGGTTTCCGTCTGCGTCATAACTGGCAATGAATATTCCCTGTTCGGGGTGGGCGCCTTCATCTATATAGACATCGGTCACGTGTTCGGCCTTTTTAATCGCTTCAATGATTTTGGAAACATAGATGCTGGAATCAAAGTCTATGTTCATCATGTAATCGTTCAGCTTGTCTTCAATCAAGTCGTATATTTCAGTTTCCCTTACCGCCCCGTCATAATAGACGGATAGCCTGGGTATCAGAATGTCGCCTTCAGAACTGGTTACCTCAATACGTGTTCCGGCGAACTTGATTTTGTTCAGGTAGGAGGTGATTAGTACAAGATCATCTCCCGATACAGGAGATAAATGTCCTTTTTCACCCTGTGCCACTTTTAAAATCAGCTTATTGTCAAGGTTTACATCGTTATAGCTTTCCGAATAGGATACCTGTGAGATAATACGCTTCGTTTCGTCAATCTCATTATATCCGAAGGCAAGCCCATCTTCACGGATGGTCAGTTCATCACCCTTCTGATACTGCAATAGGGCATTCACATAAAAAAGCGGGGTCCCATTCACCCGACTGTTGATGGCGGTCGAAATATCCAACGTAAACACGTCCAGCAGTGTCTCGAAACTGTAAATCACGGCGGCAAACGCCCATGTCATTCCGTTCATAACCGACAACTTTGAGTCATTGGAAAACTCAGTCAGTTCCAGCCGCTTGTTGCGCTCTTTCACTGCTTCATTATAAATATCTTTAATTGTTCTGCTCATGGGATTCAAAAGTGTAAGTTAGGTCATTGATAACGAATTTCCAGTATCCCGCTTCATTCCATGCAGCTTCATGCGTCAGTACCCAGATGGCCTCCATGCCAGTAGTCAGGATGTAGTTAAGGTTATCGTCTCGTTGGGGTTCCTGGTAAATACCCGAAGGAACGGTGGTCAGACAAACATGGCAGCTTCGTCGGTCATGATACTGTATCACCAGACCAATCAGGTACTCGTCAAGAACAGACTGCCGGATATTTGCACCGGATAAATTAAGTTTCATCAGTCCTTTGTTGGCAAGCAACGGCAGCAAGTTACCGGTTGTCAGCCCGGTTAAATCCGCTTCATAGGTATCTTCCAAAAGGTAAAGGAAGTCCACCGCCATTTCTCCGTGTTGCAAGGTAAACTTTTCAACTGGCAGGGGGCGTAGCAGGTAAACGGCAGAAGCGGACATTTCGCCCAAATTGATTTGTTTCACCGATACATCCCCGTAGAAGGAGATCTTCCGTTTGCCGGAAACCGAATTATCAAAAGCATGGGAGGCTTGTTTCAGTTTGTTCCCCAAAGCCAGTGTCTCCATTTTGCTGTTATCCCCCCAGTCTATCTCCAGTATTCCGTTTCCGGAAATTTCAAAATTGGCAGATGTACGGTTGTTTTCCAGATAGATTTCAGCTAGCTTGGAATACCCGGAAGACTTGTAATAGACGGTTCGTTCACCGTTGGCTGGTTTGATGTCATACATTTTATAATAGGCTACAATATCTACATCGATCACAAAATCATCCGTATAGGATAACTCGTTACCGCTACTCAATTCACTTGCCAGGGATAGGAATGGATTACATATCAGCAAATCGACAATCCCTTCAATAGAACCATGAATATGAAGAGCTATATCAAATAGGTTTTGCCCTTCACATATTACATATTTACCCATTTTCTTTTTCTATTGCGTCTAAATAGAGTTCTCCGGTAACGGAATCCATATAGGCGTTGTTAATAATCATTTTGTCACCCTCAAATTCAGTCTGCAACTTGGAAGCTAATCCGTTGTTTTCAAAGTTCCCATGCAGAAAATCTATCAGTCCGACTCCGCTACTGGGGTATTGGTATAAATTGCCTGCGGATGCTTTCAGCAGAAATACTTCATTCTGGCGCATGGCGGCTTTGATTTGCACATCCGACTCATTCCCACTGAACAAGGCTAAATACCCGTCTCTGATTATCAGGTTAAAATAGCAGTTTTCATTCAGCACCCGGAATCCGGACAAACGGATTTCCACCTTTTCTCCCTTTCCGTTCTCTCGGAACACGGGAAACCATATCCGGTTATCCGTCTGGTTTATCAGATATTCCGTTTCTCCGTTGGCATTATCCAGCCGGAAACACACTTGCAATTCTTTAAAATCTGGAATGTAAGGGATATATACCCGGATATCGTTTGTATCCTTATATCTCGCTTTGAATCCCTCCGGAACAACAATTACCGCATATCGGTAGCGGTCATTGTCCGCACCGGTAACGGCATCCAGCAGGGTAAATTCATAAAGGGTTTTGTTTGTCAGGTTGTCGGTCGTATACAGTTCTCCGTGTATCGGGTCAACGGCAATGTCTTGTCTGGGCATAGTAGATATAAAATTAGTAGTTAACAAAAAGCCCCGGAAACTCTTTCTTCAGAGTGCCGGGGCTCATTCACTCTATTAAAGATTAGAGTGTAACAAACTCAATTGTTTTGTGGCTTTTATTCATTAATTGCATCATAGATTTTTTCAATGCACTGCCACATATCGTCCTGAAGTTCTTGGTCGGACAGCTTCTCGCACGACTCTTTCAGGTAAGTAAGTTCGTCCGCACTAAACTCAATGCTCAAAGGAGTGTCTTTAGTGATGTCCCATTCGATACGTTTGGTTTCTGCATTCTCAGTAAGTCCTACTACCTGGCGTTCGTTCTCGGAAATCTCTATCTTACGGAGAATTTCTTTTTTCAAGTTGAATTGCTTGAAATTACCTTTAGGGGAAAGAAAAGTTGGAATGTAAAGTCGATCTTTTATTTGTAGTTCCATATTATTGTTTATACAAGAATAGGAGTAAAAAAACGAATAAGGTTAAATTTTATTTCGTCCATAAATAATAAAATCAAATGGGGCGTTGTCTGCACCTCCTGAACTTCCAACGTTCTGTATAACAAAATATGTACTGGTTCTTTCCAACAAGCGGTATGAACCATAATACGCTTGTGAACTAATTGTTTGTGCAAAAACTGTATATTCAGTGTGTCCTAAATTATGGTTGAATTTATATTTGGAGCCTCCAAGGTGTGTGCTGGACGTAATGCTTAGCCCGTCACCGAATATCTTTTTGTAAGAAGAATTTTGTCCAGCATTATATTTACTTCCTATGTAAAGTACACCAGGAGCATTCCATGTTTCTCCACTTCTTTGACCAAATGTGTGGCTACCATAGCTTTTAATGGCTCCCGCTCCACCAACGTTGTTGATAATATATAATCCTGTTGCTCCGGACGCATACGTAGAAATACTAAGTCCTGTACGATTTGAGACATCTGTTCTGATACCTAGCAAGGGTGATGAGGTGCTTTCGTTAATTCTAACAAAAGATTGTCCGGCAAGGTTATTTAATATGATACTTGCTGTAGATGTACTATTTACAAGAGAATTCCCTGATATATTAAATCCTGCAATCCTTCCTGCTGTTGCTGTAATGGTTCCAGTCATTGTTATATTTCCTGAAGTTGTCCAAGAAATATTTTTATTAGCAAACCATCCATCCCCATCCGCGCCGAAGTGTATTTTGCCTAGTCCAAAATCAGCAGAACCATCTCTATTCAGTGCCCAGAAATCTTTATCATCAGAAGTTCTAGCATTGCAAATATATCCAGTGTTATGTATTTCTACATAATGTTTAATACCATTGCCATTATCATTATCATAAGCCAGGAGTTTCCATCCTAGAATTTCAAATCCACCAATTTTTCCTTTTTCAAAGGTACATGTTAGCCCATTGACAGCTTCTGCTGTAACTATATTTGCACGTAAACTGTTTGTATTAACCTCATTAGCTGTAATTGTTCCAGTTGCAATACAACTTGCTGTAATTGTTTTAGTTGCTATTTCATTGGCAGTGATTGTACCGGCTGCAATTTTAGCAGCTGTAATAGCTCTGGATGCTATCTCGTTTGCGGTGATAGCTCCAGACGCAATCCTATCGGCTGTGATTGTGCGAGTTGCAATCTTAGCTGCGGTAATAGTACCTCCTGCAATCTCATTGGCAGTTATCACTCCCGTTACAATACGATCTGCTGTAATTGTTCTTGTAGCAATTTCTGTAGCAGTTATGGCTCCGACCACAATGCGGTCAGCAGAAATGGTACGAGCAGTAATTCTATTACCATGTAGGGAGCTTACCGCAATTCGATCAGCACTTATTGTTCCGGCATTAATTTGACTAGCGTTGATACTTCCAGTATAAATACCTGTAGATGTAATCTGGGTTAACTTCGGATAAGAAACTCCACCAAGTGCATTTTGTGTATTATTTGCTACTTCGCTCACTGCATCAAATGATACTTTGGGAAAAGTAACAGACGTAACAGGGTTTATAGACACATTATGCCAACTGGCTCCGGTTGGGTACAAAGTTGGCCTTGTATCAGTTCCTATTACTTCAAAATAGTACAATCCACCACCTCTAACGTAAATGTACTCTTGTGAAGCTTCAGTTACCTGACCAATATTACCTACAACATTTCCCGAACAAAAACTTTGTGTAGCTGTAAGTATTCGTCGATCGACTAACTGTGTCCCCCACCCAGAACCATTTGATGTCCATTTTATGAGAACTGAATAACCTCCTGTGTGGGTAGCCCATGAAGGTTTTACCCCTTCCAAAGCATAACCAATTTGAAGCTGAACATTTTTTCTCGTAGGCAAATTTATACAAACAGGATAATATTTATTTACATCTAAACTTCTGGCATCAATCGTTGTTTGTGATCTCACATCCCATTGTATAGTAACATTTGCCCCAAACGTCACATTGCCTGTAGTATCCCAACTAATATTTCCATTCGCTAATCTTCCACTACCATTATTATTAAGCTGCCATTTACTACCGTTTGTAATCGAACCATCTGAATTTAGATAAACACTGTTTTTGTATATCTGAGTGGAATTAATGCCCCACCCCCCAATAGTACCTCTAACAAATGTACATGATAAACCATTGACAGCTCCCGCCGTAACCACACTTGCCTGTATATTAGAAACATTGATTTCCGTAGCCGTAATAGTTCCGGCAGTTATCTTTGCTGCAGTTATGGTTTTTGAAGCTATTTCATTAGCAGTTATAGTACCGGTAATAATGCGGTCAGCAGAAATGGTACGTGCTACAATTTTATTGCCATTGATTGAATTTGCTGCAATGCGATCTGCGCTCAGTATTCCAGCTTTGATGCTCCCGGCATCGATACTGACTGCATTGATTTGAGCAGCCGTCAGCGTTCCGGTATAAACGCCTGTGCTCGAAATCTGCGTCAGCTTTGGATATGATGAGCCTCCTAGGGCTGTAGTAATTGAATTGATAGGAGTTGTCCAGTTCAACACCACTGATGAACCGAAAGAGACATTCCCGCTTTCATCCCAGGATATGTTACCGCCTGCCACCGCACCGGCTCCTGTACTATCCAACCGCCATTTAAAACCTCGAATACCATTTGAACCGATAGTAACTTCACCAGATACAGCAGTATATGCACTGGAAGTATTATTTTTCGTTCCTCGATATATAGAATCTGAATCAATAGACCATCCTCCGATCTTTCCCTTAACAACATTTAAAGTTAAAGATTCAATGTTTCCGGCTGTGATAAGAGAAGCTTTTAAAGAAGTCACGTCTATGCGGGCGGCATTAATTGTACCTGCCACGATTTGAGAAGCATCTAACTGAAAAGCATTTACCGTATTGGTAGACAAAGTACCGGTGAAGATACCGTTCTTATCAATGTAGGTAGCACCAATCCAGGCAAGTGATACATCCGTTCCGAATTCTACCCGTCCGGTAGTAGCATTATATTTAATATATTGATTACCTCGCCCTAACTGAACACTACCTGCGTTATCCAACGAGAATGTCTTGTTGCCGTCTTTGAATCCGTACACCCCGTCAATAACCTCTGTCGTAACGATCCCCGAAGCATTCAGTGTACTCAGGCTGAAACGCCCGATAGCTGTTCCCGTAATGGTTCCGTTGGCATTTTTAACCCCAGCAAAGACTTTAGGAGTAATCACGCTATTGCTACCGATGGTGGTTTTGTTACTGTTCCAATCCTGCACCCAGTCCAGCATATTGGCATCTGTGCCCGGAGAACCAGTCGCTCCGGCCTTTGCTTTCGACCAGGCAAACGACATTTGATAAGTCACCCCGGCAATGATAACAGGAATAAAGACCAACCCGTTATCAGCCAGCGTTGTTGTACCTGCAGCAACCGAATAAGTAACGGTCTTGTTCGTGTTGTTTACGGCAATGGAGGAAAATCCTGAAGGTTTCGTAATGGCACCAACGGTAAAATCCGTAATATTCAGATCACCGAGTGTCACCTTTATGACAGATGAAAAAGATACGGCAGCAGAAACCGTTCCGTTACTCTGTGTCGTAAATATATATTCGCTGACTGATTGGTTTATGGTATAGGAGTCTTTTTGGGCAATGACAGTTGCTTGCCCGGTAGCAATAAATTGTTTTCCCATGAATAGTGTTTTCTTTCACTAAAGAATAGGATAAAATAACTATCCCCGTTTATGAAACCTCACAAGTCAACGCCCCCTTACTGGTTACATCCGTTTTCGATACAACAATCGACTTGCCTGTATAAGTCCTTATAACCGCCGTTCCTGAAGCATTCCATAATTTCCATATATAAGTGTATTGAGTTCCGTCGCTATCCAATATCTTCCCACCACGATGAAGAATGGCTGTAGCATCCACATCATTATAATTGTTCTTCACCACCAACCCGCTACGGCTCACAATATCAAGCGTCACAGGCGACAGATTTTCCTGCGCTTCTTCGGAAAGGTCCTCCCATCGTATAGTTACATCCTGGAGAGTAATAGTGTCTTTTGTCCACGTAAATCGTCCACTTGCAAAATGTCCCGTTCCGTCTGGATTAATCACAAAAGAACGATCTCTGGAACTGATAGAGCCATCCTCATTCAGTTTCAATAATGGATTTTGAATGGTTCCACCTATGCCACCTTTGTTAAACCATGCTCCGTAATCTTCCGTATAGGCAAGTGTATCGTCGGTAGGCTGATACTGCGAAGGAGTTGAACCAGCTTCTAACTGGGGGGCAGAGACAAAAAGAACACCGGGTAAATCCTTAAACCAAACAGATAATTCCGATTGTGATGATGGTTTAACAGTAAATGCCACCCGGTATCGTTTCCATTCATTTTCACAATCGACCTGTATATCCTGAATAAAATGCTCATCCTGATAAACTGAAACATTTCCGGATGCTCCTTTAATCCAAATGGAAAAACAATACTTCTTATCTGTATGTGAGTCACGCCACTCGTTCGACTGCACTTTCAACCGGGCATCGCTACTAATTTGACGTACATCTCCTATACCTACAGGAGTCGCTTCCACAGCAATCTGACTGCCGGAAAACTCACAAGCAATACTGTTGTGTATGACATTTTTATGAATTTTGCCAACGTAAAAGGTCGAACTAAAACCATTCTGATCCCCCGCAGTCAAAGTACCGGCAACATTTACATTTCGGGTAGCGTATAGATTCTGAAAGTAGGCTCCGTATCCTTCTAGTACCCCGAAAATGGGGTCTGCAATTCCAGTGATCTTGCCAACCCGTGCTTTGGTTGCTCCCGCAAAAGTGGATATGTCCGCTTGCCGGACGATATTCAAATCGGCAATCTCGCACCAGTCCCCGGCATGGGTCAGAGAAGCAGTCAGGTCAAACAGCAAACTGCGCTGATACCGTACAGGATAATCAACAGAAATCAGAGATAATTTATACTGCCACTCCGTTCCAATATCAATTCGGTCATTCCCGTCCGTTTCCGACCCATCCGTATAGCCGAAACTTAGCGGAATGCCTGCCATGATTTTAGAAGCACGTATCTTATAAGAGATAAGAAGCCGGGCAGGATGTTCCGGGCATTTTTCAAGAGACTGTTTAATTCCCAACACCTTATTCCCAGCATTTGCCTGATTCTTGGTAATCCGGAATATCCGGTTGGCTTCCTCTCCGGAAGCTTGGTAACTTGTTTCCAGATACTCTGCCCCTATACAGGCATACTTATTCATATCTGCCACATCAGCCTCGCCACCTCCCATATACGGATAGCAGAGAGACTGTTCAACAGCCATCCCGTCAATAACATCCAGATACGGAGCTTCCGAATCCGAAGCAGTCAGATACAGTGCCCCGCTCCGGTCGGTATTGAACAGATTGGTCACCCGCACAAAATCCAGCAGTTCCCCGCTTTTGGGCTCGTCTCCTTCAACCAGTGCTCCGATAAAATAAGCCGACTCGCCCTGGCCGATCACATCGACACCCGTTTCCGTCACTACCATTAGAGAATAAACCAGTTTCGGATGATCGAAATACTGCCGCCGGACAACATCGCCCACACGAAGCCCTTGTGTCTTTTTCGATTGTGGGTCTATTAGAATCTTAAAACTTGGATAATTGAATTTAGACATAAATCAGATAGTTTACAGTTTTAGTACAGTGTCACCCTGACAAGCATCGCTTATCCATAACGAACCGTTAGTCGCTGCACTCTTTTGTACTTCCAGTTCGTATGCCCGCATCTTTTTACGGATAATAACCTCGTCAAAAGTAGCCGTAACATTCCCAGTCGTTTGGTTGTAAAGAATACCCCAGCCGCTACCAGCCATCCCCGAAGAAAAATACTCCGAACTGATATTCCCCAGAAAGTAAGCGTTCCCATAGTGTTTTATCCCGCCAGTGAATGACGATAAATAAATCTCATTAGTAAAGAATAGCTTGCCGTCTGCCATTCGGGTGAATGAACCGTCAATGCCAACATGCCCTTTAGCTTCAATAGGCTTGTCATAACACACAAAATCCGCATCCGTACTAATAAATAAGGTGTCCGAAAACCGATTCAAAGGTTGGTAAACACTGTTTGAAGTCCGGTAACCGAACCGGGTATGATAAGTAACAAACTCCCGTGCCGGAGGGTCAGGCGTTACATGCTCCACACGGGAAGAAAATACAATCCCATCCTCAGCCCCGGAAAAAGCCCCTCCATACTGATTACCAAATCGCAACTTCTGATGAATTATCATCCCTTCATCAGAACTATCCACCCGGTAACTGGAGAGCAGTGTATTTCCATAATTGTGCCTTACCGTCAGCGAATCCGGAAAGTAAGCCCCGCCGTATTTCGTTATCAACAGATTATCCCCGTCCACATCGGCAATGCCGACCAACAGCCGGATTTTATTCGTATGTTCACTTCCCAAAAGTAAATCGCCACCGACCGCCCCGATCTGAATATCTTTTTCATTCGACCGCACAAATACCGGAATACCGTCTATCCGTACTCCATACCCGGCATTGAATGAAAGAAACCCGTTAATATTAATGTTATCACGACTAATGGATAAAAGGCTTTTTCCATCATCACCCAAAGAAACCCCATGTTCCGCAATGAACCTGTCTGACATCGTAGTAACACCCGCCACATCCAGATTACCAGCTACATATCCATCCTGCATCTTCCAGTCCACAGTGGCCAGGTTTGCATTCCCATGATGATAAACCGGATTACCTTTTACCAGCACTCCCGACGCAGAAACAGAAACTCCGTTTCCTTCACTTTCCCCGATAATGATTTTCCCCTCGGAATATATAGTAGCACTGCCCATACTGATACTTGCCCCGTCAATCGTCACCCGGTCGTTCACCTTGTCATAGCATAGAACCTGCTTGTCGCCCAAATAAAAGCTGTTACCGTCTGCACGAAGTTCTCCGGAGACCTGAACCCCGGTTACATTCTTTACATTATATATATGTAACACCCTGTTATTACCAATTCCTGCTTCAAATCCGTTATTGGCACGAAATATTCCCGTCATGTCGCCACCGGTCTTTTTCAAATAGTCCAGAAGGATTTCACCGCCACCTTCCCCAGTTACCCCCGAAGCGATGGCACTGGCAAAGTTGTAGGCAGTGTTATGCAGGCGGATGGATGTCTGGTCGCCTTCGGTTACCGTACCGCTGTCCTGTACATTAAAGAAATTATGGTAAAGCTGTGAATAAATGGAATAGCAAAGGCTGTCCTTATCCAGTGTTTCTATATCGGGAAGTAATTCAATCATTTGGTATAAGCTGTTTTAGATAAGAAGTTCTGTATCTTCGATGTCAGGCTGGCAAAATTGGGAATATTCATAGCAGGCATCGTACCCAGCAGGGTAGTAGTGGTGATTTTGGAACACTCGGTCAGGAACTCCAGCATAAGCTGTGCCAATTGATTCCCTAACACAAGCGGTTCGGTGGCACTCTCTTCACCAATGGTTACTTTGCCTTTTGTCACTACAACACTCGTTCCTTCAACGGTTTGTTTCACCTTGTCAGAGGTTTGGCTGACTTCCGACTTATCCACCTTTTGAGTAATCTTCTCCGGTTCAATAACAACCCCGGCTTCTTTCCCGTCCTTGTTTTGGGCGGTGGTCGTTACGGTAGTAGCTGTATAAGCCGTTTCCGTCCGGTTCCCGGTGGTTTTCAATTCATCGTAATCAGGTGAGTTCTCATCATCAGGTATCAGTTCTTCTGTTTCCGTTACTCCTATATGGGCTTCTATATTCGATTGGAAACTGATAAGGTCAACACGGGAATAATTTAAGATATAAGCATGACGGGTAGCGGCATCCATAACAATCGTTACATCCGAAAAAAGAGCCGGGACAAGCAAAAAGCCGCCTTCATTATGCTGTGCCGCCGCAAGCAAAACACCTTTATGTATGACCGGTTCGCTACTGGCTGTCTCGTCCGGATATTCGCCGACATCTACCGTACCACCATATTCTTCAAACTCTTTATCCGAAGGGTCGCTGTGTATCTTTGCCACATAGCCGTGAATCATCCTTGCCGTACCGATACCCGACATGCCGCCCGGAGCCATATTTACCCGCTCCAATCCTCGCCCCAACGCAATTTTGCGGATAGCCTCACTGATAAGACGCTGGCTGTTACTGTTATTTGTCCTGTTTTTCGTTTCCATATGTATTCTTTTTTCCTTTTATTTTTTGAGGAAGAGTAATCTTCTGCCGGTACCCGCCCGTCCCGAAGGTTGTTGTAACCTCATCCACTAGATAAACGCCATTTTTAGAAGGATTACGGTCGTCTCTCAGTTCCACCTGAACGGCAGTGCTCAGGGCCAGATCACCGAACAGGGTCAGGTTTCCCGTGATGCCGTTCAGGTTGTAATTCTTGAAATACTCAATTGTTTCCTCTACCAGCTTATCCGAATTTATTTTCATATTCGGGCTCATATAAGGTACGATGGTATAGGTACTTAGGTCAACCTTGGTCTTTGTTGCCGCACCTTGGGCGGTCGTATTCCCCGTTATTTTGTGACTCTTTTTGCTGATCTGGGTAGCATTGATCGTCTGAAACTCTTTGCTGCCCGCCGTGGTCGGATCATAATCCGGATTTAACCGGACAGTAACCTCAAAAAACTTTTCATCCGCTCCCAGGGCTTTGCCGGTTACAGCCAAAAATTTAGGGTCGGTTTTTAAAACTTTCAATTCGCTCTGTGCTACATGATAATTGAACCGTATCTGAAACGGTCCCGACGGGTCACCGGGGAAGACCGGCTGGCTCTTTGATGAAGAATAAGGTCTGCCCACAGCGATAGCAGGCATACTGTCCGGTGATTTTTCATCGTACTTTAAAAAGCAGTAAACCTTATACCTGGACCACTCCGATAGGATGTCGGCAACTGTAAAGTTATCCGTTATCTTTATCTTGCCCACCTGAATATTGTATTTCTTCGTCTCACTGTGAATCTGGAAACCGGTATCTTTCAGCAATCCGTATTTCTCACCCAATATATCATTCACGCTTGTTCCCGAAGCCGGAGTCTCGAATTTGGGGGCTTGCTTCAACTTCAACTTGTAAGCCATGTTTTCGCATTGTATTTCAAATTTGGAGTCGGAATTATAACCTGTTATATATCCGTTGAACATATCTTTGAGGATACCATTGTACCCTAACTTGATATTTACCCGCTGGCCGGTTTTAAAGGTGGCCTTGTCAAGTATTTCCTGGGTAATGCACTTTTCAATGACTACCCCGTCCTGCATGATTTCGGTCGTAAATCTTGAAGCATCCTTACCCTCCAGTGTGGCAGCTCCCAATACGGTACTTTTATATACCGTACCTTTGGGAAATGTAAGTTTTGCTGTTCCGATCAGTTTTTTGTACGACTCATTGATTTCAATGTTCTCAACTTCTGTCAGTACCACCGGATTACTAATCTTCATTGGATTGGTAGCATCCGCATCACCAATAGTAATACGACAACATAATACATTCAAAGTACTTATATCCATTGTTTGGTAAATTGAATAAGTGAACTGGGGTCTATCACACGTGTTCCGAATCTTACGAACTGAAGCCATTTATTTACATCACTGATGGAGCGGTCCACTTCTTCTTGTCCAGCAATTTTCAGTTCGACTGCTTCCGAAGGTTCCACGGCTACACATGTCAACGTATAAGGCTGTATGTTGCGGCAGTCTGAAGGGTTCAGCGAATAATTCAAAACGATCAGTCTGGCAATCTTAAATTGTCGGAGGATAGTGTTGTCGCAGTTTATCACTCCACGGTACTGCATTAATTTAAGAAACTTGCTAACCTCGGCTTCCGGATATACATCGGGATACTTGCTCGTTATCTTTCCGTTAATACTGATTTCCAGATCACCGCCGCTAACAAGTTCTTTGCGGGTATAATCCCGTCCCTGTACAGTCGTCAGTATGACATTGTTTTTCGAGCTCACCTGTACAACCGGCTGAAGGTCTGCAAACTTTACCAGCCCGTACTTGCTGTTCTGTTCCACTTTCCCCGATTGAGAATCAAAATAAGAACCTTCCCCCGGTATTTCCAGTTCCAGATAGTCTTTTACAATCTCTCCGACGATAGTGTCTGCATACTTCTTCTCTTCGGCAAGGGCTTGCTGTTGGTCGATTAACTGGCGGTATTGCCCGTTTACATTGGCACGACTCGTTTGCGACTTGTTTTTTAGGTATTTGTCCCTTTCCACCTGTTCCCAGTATTTGATATACCTCGGATAAGACCGCAGCATCCCATAGGCAAGTTGTGAAGTGGTCTGTATCATTGCCCGTTTGAGAATTTGCTTATCCTTACTGAAATACTTCACTGCTCCGTCCTGAAACTCTGACAATCCCAATCCCAGTGACTTACGAGCGATATTGCTGACATACCCCTCTGCTGTTCCATGACTGATTATTCCGCCACTCAGAAGGGTACCTACTCCTATATTGATAATTCCCATAGTGTTATTGATTAATAGTTCTTCATTTTTATCCGTGCCAGGTCTCGTCAAACTCATGCACCACATCAATAAGTGCCTGTGCCAGTTGTTCTTTCAACCCCTGGATTTCTTCCGTTTGCCCTTCTTTCGATTTCATCAGGTCGATGGTGCCCACACTCAAAAGATTAGTGATTTGTACGACTACTTGTTTAGGTGCTGCAGATGATAGCTTCCCCGTTCCCGAATAGTTACCGCCCGCCATTCCGTCATCCGCTCCGTCTGTGGTTATACGCATGGCATTAAAAGGGTTTTCGTCATTATATCCCGGCTCATTGGCGTAAAGTAATTCACTGAAACCAGCCCTTTTCATAATGTTCTCCGCTATCTGTTCGTTTCCTCCGTACAAATCCCTCAGCGTAGCCATCATTGTGATAAGCCGATCTTTGACAAACTGCTTACCCGCCATCAGTGCCCGTCTCTGTTCATCTGTGGCATTTTTTCCTGGTTCTTTCTGCATCCATTTACCACCCTTCAGAAAGAAGCCCCTTTCAAAAATCTCGGTAAAGTTAAAACCGCTTTCCCGGAGCCTTCTCATAGCACCACTCTGTGAACGCATCGCATCAAGGTAACTTTCTGCACCCACACGTATATTACGAATAACCTCCGTATTCTGATATTCTGCAAAATGGGGCGTTCCCGCTGCATCCCGGGCTGAAATATTCTCCATCCCAGGGTTATATATCACCTTGTCGCCTCTAATTGTGTACAACTTCTTATTCAGCAGTTTGGAATCATACTTGTATTTCGTATCGATGTTATCAATAAAAGCACCGACTTCCAAAGGGTCTGAAATATTACCCAGGGCAGCATAAGCGGCATTTATCTGTTGCTGTCCGCTTTTCCGTGCGATAATGCTTATGGCATCCTTTGTGTTTTGCTGGTAGGCATCTTCGAAGGTGTAGGCTGGGGTAGCGCCCCCTACGGTACGGGTTTGGCTCGCTGCCATGTTTGATAAAAAAGCAACCCACCACTGCTTTGTGAACATTCCGATCTTCTGGCCCGACTCTTCTTCCAAAGACTTTCCTTCCGTTACACCCTTTACAGCTTCTTTGGCACGTAATGCCTCAGTGTAAGTCTTATGAAGTGCCTCATGCAACGCTTCTATCGAAGGATAATGATACTTTTGATTGGAATTTACCTCTTCCAACACGGCATCTTTTGCTTCTTTGATCTGCCAGGTCTTGTATGCCACCCATCCCAATGCGCCAATCAATGCCGAAATTCCTGCGGTTGCAGCAATCGCTCCCGTGCCGATAGCCGACAAAGAAGCTACAGCTCCGGTAATACCACTTCCGGTAGCAACCTGGTTGGCAAAGAGGGAAGTGAAGGCTCCACGAACAGCCATGCCTTTCCCCATAACACCGGAAGAAATTAATGCTTGTCTCATAGCTCCCTTTCCCGTAATACCCGCTCCCTGTAGAGCTGAAACAACGGCACGTTTATTGCCGAAAGAAAGTGCTTTGAGACCACCCGCACCACCAGTAAGGGAAGAAAGCAGTTCAAGCGTGGAAGAGGCAACGGACTGCTTGCCGATAAACCCGATGGCGACTCCCAGGTTCGTCATCGCCCCCGCCAGCTTGAACAGCCGGGTAGCCACAAATCCGGTAAACAGCAGCGGTTCCAACCAGTGGAAGTTACGTGTCATCCAGGTGGCGATATTGGCAAGCAGGGAACAGACATCCAGCAGTGCCCTGCCAATGGAGACAAGCCCTTTGGCAAAATCCTTTGCTTTGAACTTGGAAAGGAAATCTTTCATCACGCCTTTAATGGCAGGCTCCACTACTTCATACGCCTGCATGAAACTCTCGGTAAGGGTTGATGTCATTTGTGCCCAGAGCCCTTTAGTCGTATTCTGCTTGACAAGTGCCAGTTCATCCGAAATACCGTGGCTGGCACGGTTCTGGGTGGTAAGCACTCGCAGTTTGTCATAATTAACCACAAATTGCATGGCCGCATTTCCACCGATCTTTGAGAAAATGGCAATCATATCTTCCAGACTGGCTCCGGACGTATGAAGGTCTTTGAAAATATCAGCCAATGGACGGAGTTTTTCAACCTTCTTTCCCGCTATCTCAACAAAATGGGTGAATTTAACACCAAGCCTGTCCAGCGTTTCCTCTGCCTGTTTAGTAGGCTTGGCAAATCGCGTAGCCATTGCACGTAGGGCTGTTCCCGCCATCGTGCCTTTCATACCCGCATTACCCAAAATACCAATAGCGGCAGAAGCCTCTGTGAAATCCACCCCGGCAAGTTTAAGATAGCCAGCCGCCATTTTGAAACTTTCTGCCATTTCCACCACATTGACATTCGCACGGGAAATGGTAGAAGTGATAATATCCGCAACGGTCCCCATGCTGTTACCGCTGATATTATACCCGGACATGATGTTGGTTGTTAAATCGGCAATAAGTCCCACATCATTGTCGCCTATCAGAGCGAGGTTGGTAATCGGACGCATGGAAGCGTTGATAGTTGCCACATCCATTCCCGCCATCGCAAGAAATTTGGTAGCAGACGCAATCTGCACGGCAGTGAATTTCGTATCCACGCCGATCTGCCGCATGTTCCGGCCCAACTGTTCAAAGCGTGTATCAAAAGTCGAAAGGTCCCTGTCCGCAACTCTTAGAATACTGCGTGCCGACTCCATCGTGTTGGCGTACTCAATCGCCCCTTGTAGTTCGGACTTGATAAAGTTATAGGCCATATAAGCATTCATCATGGTTCCGATCATAGGAAGACCACGCATGGAAGGGGCTTTGGAATACTGGATTCGGTTAATGGCGGCACGGCGTTTCTTTCCGTAAAGGGCGTTGCCGGTATTCACCCGTCGTTGCATCTCCTGTATGGATTGTACGGCACTCTGGCGGTCAAGTCTTGCCTTCTCTTTTTCCTGTTTTTCCCGGTCGGAAAGGGCTTTTTTGCGTATCTTTTCTTCCTCTTTCCGTTTTCTTTCCAGTTCCTTTTCCATGCGGTGAGCCGCTTCACGCTCAATGCGCAACTGGTTTTCAAGGGTTATCTTTTGGATTTCACCTTGTAACTTTCGTGCCTGGAACTGTTCCCGTTCCAACCGCTTGGCCGCATTCGCTTCACTTTGAAGCCGTTGCTTTGCCTCCATTTCCTGAATGGAAAGAGCCGATTTTTGCTCATACAATTTCTGTGCGGTAAACAGCCGTTCCTGTCCCTTCTGGGAAAGGGTAAATGTTTTTTCCGGTTGGTAAGCATAGGGAACAACCACTCCGCTGGCGGACCTTGCAGCCGGAACTCCCGGCATTATCATCCCGAAATTAGACTCTTTTCTAATTTGCCGCATGAGTACCAGCAGTTCTTCCAGCCTGCTTTTGGCAACATCTGTTTTTATATTCACCTCACGTCCTCTTTCCAGAGAGGCGACAGCGGAATGTATTTTCCCAATCGAACGGGTAATCATCTTTCGGGTATCCAATACGGATTTTACCGCAGTGGCGGCTTTCTGCCGGTTTTCCTCTTGCTGCCGGTCCAGTTCCTTCTTGCTGGTAAGTACCTGTACCTGGGATTTGATACTCCGGGTATCGACTTTTTGCCCGGCATTGATAACCAGATTGACACCTTTAGTCAATTCACCGATATCCGTAAGCAAGACTTTGACACGATTCAGCTTCGCTTCCGTGTCATTGGTGTCAATATTGAATTTGAACGAATAATCACGCTTCTTCCCGCTTTTTGTCCGGAAGGTTGCGTCAATATCCGTCATCATTTTTTTGATGTTGGTAATTGCCGGAGTAAGGTCGGCCTTGGCTCTTACTAAATGGCCTATCGAATCGGCAAATGCCATGACCTGTTTGGTTCCTGGCGTGGCATCAACTGCAATCGTATAATTTACCTGATAGTTTTGTTCTTGGGACATAGGTGTGGTTCTCTTTGTAAAAGAATAGCCGGTTAACAGCGGATGGGATTAAATGGGGAAAGCCCCTGCAAGCCGGGTAGCGTTACAGGGGCCGAAAAACAAACAAGAATGGAATTCTTTAGAGATAAGGCTGCGTGGTTTTGGCGACTAACATCTGTTGGTGAAGCCATAGAGCTTCCTCCGACAACATGGCGAATTCTTCATCTGTCATGGAGTTAAGGTCGATACCTGGGAAGTAGTGGCGTATGTAGATCATTCTTTGCCTTATCCGTTGATCGTCACCTACAGCCCAGGTGGTTAAAAATTGACGAGCGTACTTTGGCGGGTAGCGATAATCTCGGATAGCTGCCCCATAAGCCCGTACAGGAACAAAGACTCGTCATCGACCAGTTCCTTGTCACCGTCAATAAAACAATCTTTTGCCAGTGCCCGCATCGCACTCACCTCGTCACGTTTTGAGGCGGCCATAAATTTGGAGAACTGCGGGAAAGTAGGTTCTCCCATATAGGCTACATAGAACTCTTTCTCACCTGTAGAAGTATCACCGAAAATAACCATCGGGAATATCTTTCTCAGCTTCTTTTCCTCCTTCAGTTTCTGTGCCTTCTTCTTGATTTCGCTCTCTTGTTCTAAACTAAGTGTCTTTTCTTCCATACATTTTTGTTTTTGAATACATCAAAGAATAGCAGGTATTTCACGAAAATGTTTATAAGCTGTTTCAGAAATAATCATCTTGCGAAAATAATAGAATAAATTTATTCGAAAACCTTTGCTGATATTTATGAATTATTTATATTTGCAATAGGTATGGAGGGTGTCCATACTTTTGATCACTTAGTTCAGTGGTGGGGGAGAAACGACTTGTTGGTTTCTCCCATTTTTTTAACTAATAAATCTGTTCATTATGCTGTTCGTTCATATTCAATTCCCGATTATTGATTTTCGTCATTTTTTGAATGACGAATTTAAGAGAGAACTACCAGTGTTCCCTGCTCCTACTACCAATACTTGGTTAAGGAATTTTGGTCATGTCCGTGAACGAAGAACAGATACATGCCCATATTATATTGCGGAAAATAAATTTTGCGAAGCGCATAATGCAGTAAAATTTGAGAAACTACCACTTTTTATTGGGAAAAAATCATATGAATCCTCTCACGGAAAGTGTAATTGGATTGAGTATCCATTATTTGACAAGATATGTAAGTTTCGTAGGTTTCGTTCTGATGGAGATCTGAAATCTTGTTTTGAGATAGGTATGGAAATCAACCCAATAGATATATCATATTTTTGTTTTGCCCATTGGGAGTTAAGAGATTTATTTGTTGATGTCAAGAGCTACACAAAAAAAAGAAAGAAACGAACACCTCTTTTTGAACTTGGAAATCATATATGTCAACTTTATGAAAAATCAACTAATATAAAAAAAACACCTGTAAAAGCAGTATATTCCGGCAGACCGGTTTTTGTATATATTGACTACTCAAATAGAAGTTATAAAGATTATGATATAATTTCCCATAGAGAATTTTATAGGATGGGAATTGGTCTTAAACATTACAAAAGGGATGATGAAAGTTTTTGGATAATCATTCCTTGGAAATATCATTATGACAAGAAACTTCTCGCTTCAATAAGAAGAGCATTGCTTGCACTATCTTTAGAAAAGGAAGCTCTTTTATCAGCATATAATTTTCTTTTTTCAAACGCAGGTAAAGGTTATATTAACGAAGAAAAAGTGCTTCGCTTTATAAAAAAGACACAAGAAAAGCTATTAAAACAAGTTCGATTTGACATACCTCAAAGCTCGATAGTGGATGTGTTATTCAAAATTGATTTTGAAAATAATAAATCTTTCTATTATGATATAGTTAACTTGATTTCTAAGGTAGGCGATAAATACATTGTGAATGACTTTAATAAATTATTTATTAAACTTGAATTTGATGAGTGGAGAAAGAATATTATAAAATTATTAGAAACAACAAACGATAAAGAATTACGTGGTAAATTGAAACAATTACGTGATATTTGTATAGCAGAAGACAGGGATAAGTTCTGGGCTTTTATTTATAAATACAAACTTGATGTTATAGGCTTGAATATATTTTCAAATTGGTTGACTCGAATTATAGGAATATAAACTATCACATAGAATACGCATTTATATAACTTCTTTCAAATAAGCACCGCTAATTGACAGACGCTTATTTGAAAAAGTCACATATTCTATAAGGTTACATAAGGAAAGTATATTTATAAACTTAGACCATCTCCGATCTGAATATCAAAAGGGTTCAGGTCAAATTCATGAGTAATGTTAGTATCGTCCTGCTGACTCTCCATGCCGTCCTCGTTAAAAATACATCCTTTCAAAGTTACGCTGGACGTATCCCAGTCATCCGTTCCCATCGGATTGGCAAAAGAGACGATCAGATCGAACTCTCCGATATCCATTAGTGAACCGTATGTGCTTCTGAGGGCTTGCTGGGTAGCATAGTCCATAGTGATGGAAGCGGTATAGGTAATATTACCAAACCCTCTCGATACGGGTCGCCCGCCGAGACCGTAATTGCTCTCGACCTTACGTTTTTTATTCCACTTGATGCCGCTTACTCCCTCCAGAGTGGTACTTCCTTCCTCGACGCCCAGTGCGGTAGAGGCAAGTGTTATCATACTCCAGGAGTAGGCAACGTTATTAATTACAGCCATAGTTTATTGTTATTTAGCGGTTAGTGATAAGCCTTCCTCGACATAGATTTTCACGGCGACACCGACCGGCACGATGACATAGCTGATGCGCAACGTATCGTCAACCAACACATTCTGATTAGCGTCGATATTGACCGAATAACCGCTAATCTCCTGGTCGCTCTGCATCTTTTTCAGGATGTCGCCGATGAGTGTCTTAAATGCCGTGATTTTGGAAGGAGCCAAAAATCCCGTTGTCGGATTGACCATTAACGGACTATTTACATAAGGCAATAGAGCAGAACGAACAGCACGTCTTGACTTATTGATGGTCCGGTTCCGGGCAATAGTCCGGAAGTCACCGTTTGAACATGTCTGGTCCTTTGAGATATAAATCCCGTTCTCACGCCCGGCATATTTTATCAGAAAGATGTACCCTTTATCGTCGAGATCGTCCAGCAAGGTGGGAGATAATGATTCATAGGCGTTCAGGCTGATAAATTCCTCGCCATCGGTCTGGTTTATATCGCCGAAGCCCAGCTCGATGTTTTGAAAATTGTCATCAAACAAGTTGAACTGCTTGACCCATGCCACTGATTCCTGCACATTCGCTTTTGCCAGACATCCGAGCATGGCACCCAGGAATCCGACGGGAGTCCTGTTTTTATTGGCTTTCTGCATGGTTGACACCAAGGCCGAGCGGGTTTGTCCGAAGATCACGCTGGTACGGGAAGACTCGCAAAGTGCTGTCGGAATTTTATTCAGGTCGATTTTCTTTCCTTCCGATGTGTCGGCTCCGGTATTGGAGCAGTTCGCAGCCAAGATGATAGAAAGCGGCTGGTGCTGTTCGGCCATCGCCACCGCCTTGTCATTAACGGACTTCACCAGATTGAGCGTATATTTGTCCTCTGAACCGTTCTGTCTCCAGAGCGGCTGTTCGGTATAAATACCCAACTGGTTGATCGTACCGCCCGACACCCTTTGCATAATATCAATAGCGTCCCAGTTCTGACTGCAATCGGCGAACATCACATACAGCCTGCCGTTCCCGTCGATATTCCCGCTCATGCGGAAAAACTCACGGATGTGATAGGCGGGAATACCGTGATAGAAATTCTGATTGTTCTCTTCATCCTCAGAGGCGGACACCCTTTCGATAATGCCAAAATCCTGACCGGCGGATTTACGGCTCGTTACATAAACAACATCATTGAGTGCCAGGTTCCCTTCGTTGTTTTTCCCGTAACCGGCAGTAAAGAGCTCCGGTTGCAGGGACACGTCAAACAGCAGTCCGGTCACCTTTTCGTTTCCTGATGCCGTGCCACGGGGAATATTGCCGTCTGTCGTCTTTATTACTACATTTCCTAATGCCATTTTTGTTGTGATTTAAGGTTTATGGTAAGGGTTCTTGTACAGTACCGCATTCCCTCTGAGCTTTTCAGGAGTGTCCGGGGTATAGATTCCTCCCTGCGTATCTATATACATGGAAGCATAAGCGGAAAAAGCGCGGAGGATATCCAACGTATATCCGCCTGGTTCCGGCTCTTTCTCTTTTGTCTTCTTTGCGGGTGCTGTGGCAGGAGCCTCCGTCGGTGTTTGCGTGGTATTTTCTTCAATAACGGGGATAACCTGCTCTTCCCCTTCTGTGGTTACTTTCTGTTTTGCCATAGGTTGAGATGTGTAGAAGTGATAAAAAAAGGGGAACGGGAAATGAATCCCCATCCCCCCGGTATGTAAAGTCTAAGGTTAGCCTGTAGGTGCGTCAGCCGTTTTTCTATAGGCTGTATGGACTACAATTTCAGCCGGACGGACGATATTCACGTCCATTTTGAGTCTCATCTGGAAGAAGAACAGCTCCGAGTTGCTTTGCAGGCGATCCACTTTCAGCACTTCCGTGTCGTTTGCGTAATCCACACCCATCCACAAGTTCGAGTCCATGCCGGTAGTGAACTCTCCCAGGACAATCGTATGCTCGGGGATGCCTACCAGCGGAAGGATGCGTTTTCCCTTAAAACGGTAACGGTTGATTTCCGTATTTTCACTGTACTTCACCATCTTGTCACTGACATATTGGTCGTATGCATCCCACTGTTCGAAATTCATTACGAATGTCAACCCGGCTTTCTTTCGGATTTGCTTGGGGCACTTCTTCCATATTCCATAGAGCGCCTTTTCCACGGCTGCGCCGTCCGAGAGCTCCGTATTACCTGCAAGCACACACTGCCCGCCCGCGATGGTTTCCTTGTCCGTGGCGTTGATGTTGTCGATGATACGTTTCACAACGCCATCGAAATATTTCTCTTTGTTACGACCGATGATGATTGAGTCTGCCGGGCAGGTAATCCCCGCAGCCGCCGAACCGCCTTTGGCACTGGTCCAGATAGCGTTACCGATGTACTCATTCTTTTTGTCAATCAGTAGACGCAACATCGTGGCCTGAATCTTCGGGTCGAGTTCGCGGAATACCAAGTTGCCCTCAGGTTGTGCAAAACGCCAGTATTTCTCATAGTCCCTCGGATTAAATTCGAGGTAGACCATAAAGTCCTGCGGAACCAGGTAACGCTCTGTAAATTCGTACTCGTTTTCCCCGTTCTCGCCTTTGGCGCCATGCGTGCTCGTCGGGGTAGGCACGTTGTCCTGGATGATATCGCCCAAACGGATGGAGGGCAAAGTATATTTGTGCTGGATACCGCTCTTGATGTGTATCAGCCCCTCTTTGAAGGTATCGTTCCCCTGCGCGGTATAGGTGAGCAAGTCTTCAAGGACTTCACCGTTGTAGCCGTTTTGGAGAAAGGATACTGTATTAGCTGCTTCTGCCATGTTTCGTTAGATTTAAGTTTAAGGTTAATTAGGATAATGGAGGGTCAGGACATTTTCTTGAACTCGAAGTTTTCGCCCACCACGGCTGTTACTTTTTCAGCCATGATTGTTTCGGCTGTTTTGGTTCCCTGTACCGTAGCCTGAATGTTCTCCGGGTCGGAAGCGATCTCCTGGGAGATGATTTCACGGGCGGGAATGGATTTCAGCGTACTTTCCGCCAGTTCATAGTTGGATACTGCCATTTGAATCCACTGGGCTTCTGCGCTCTTGTCAATCCTGCCTTCATTAATGGCCGCTTCAACCAGTGTCTTGATTTTCACTTTCTTTTCGTCGGCTTCCCTGGTTTCATAAACATTCAGTTTGGATTTAACCTCGGTCAGGTCTTTTTGCAGGTTCTCTACCGTGGCTTCCTTACCGGCGATAATCAACCGGGCGTCATTCAACGCTTTGTTGGTGGTGTCCAGCTTGGCTTCAACGCCCATAAGCGTGGAAATGCGTGCCATTACGTCCTTGACATCGCTGTCTTTCATGCCCAGCGTTGCTGCAACCGCACCAAATTCTATTCCGGGAGTCTTTTCTTCATTCATAAGTGTGTTTTTGATGTTCTTGGTGTTCTGATTAAGATTAGGGCGGGAATCTTGAAAGTGTTTATTTTCGACCTCCAGCGGGGCTATCTCGCTGCAAATCCGGCTCATCAGGTTTTGTATCTCTGAGAGTTCCTTTGTCAGGGCGAGTTCATTCTTTACCTTGTCACACAACTGCTTGGAAGTATGGATAACATGGCCTGCCGGAATGATACCGGCTTTGACGGCGGACAGGGCGTTGAAATAAGTGCCGTCTTTACCCGTTTCTCCGTCCATGATCGCCTGAACCTGTTCTTTTTTTAACCCGAAACGCTTCCGGTAAATCATTTCGACCTGATAGGTGAACGCTTTTACAAGGTCGGACGGTTCCGAGTTGTCAGCCGAGGGCAGGAAAGGATTATGTATCATCAGTATAGAGTAGTCACGCATCAGCGAGCGGGTTCCAGCCGCCCAGATGATAGATGCCATACTCGCCGCCATCCCTTCGATAATGCACTCCGTTTCAACGGTAGAATTTTGGATAGTCGAATAGGTGGACATCCCGTACAAGACGCTGCCACCTTCCGAGTTAATCAGTACCCGTATCAAACGGGGGCAAATCACATTCTCCAGAAACTCAAACTCCCGGTTAAACTGGGCGGTGGACTCTTCCGTAACCTTGCCGGAGAAGCGGATGGTGGCAATATCTCCGGCTTTGGCTTCCCCGACAACGTATTTCAAATCGTTTATTGTCATAAGTTCTTTTACTCAAGAATAGGGACGCAAAGCCGGATATGTTGATAAACGGCTATCCGTCAGGTTCCGGTTCGGGCTCCGGTTCCTCTTCGACGGAAGGAACATAACCGGTTGCTTCTTTGTAGTCCGGGTGTTTGTGGTTGCCATGCCCCGCTTCATCATGTTGTGGCGCGTCGGTGTGGTTGGTAAAGGGCGGCATGACAAGGTATCTTTCCACCCAGTCCTTGTATTTCCAGGCCGACGACTCCCTGAACCAGACCTCGTAATCAATCCAGTACGCCTGTAACATGTTGACCGTCACAGGCATGTCGAAGTAGGTCAGGTTACACCGTTCGTTCAGTGCGGGTTCGTGGTTCTTGGCATCCTGAATGGCTACGTTCAGGCGTTGGAATACCCAGAACGCATCACATTCGCGCTCCGCATCCTGGTTGTTCAGGGTATTGAGGATAAACCGGATACGCATCGTTGCCCGTCCTTCGCCGATCCTCTGCTGCTGTACCAGATACCTTACATTGATAAAGTGGATGAATACAGCGGGAAAGGCAATCTCCGTTTCCAGGTTTTCATCCCTTACTATCCGGGCGAACTGCCCGTTGTCAATGGCAATCGTCCTGAAAAACGGTTCGCTTTGTGGATTATCCGGGTCCTCACGCAAAGTGAGTATGGCCCGCTTGACCGCCTGGTACATATTCACAAACGGATTCTCCGCCACTTCTTCCGGGATGGATGCTTTGTTTTTCTCTTGTGAGGGGTTGGGAAGGTGCTTGTCTTTTATCATTGTCGTGGCATATTTCTGAATAATATTTTTGTGAGATGGTCGTTCACATCATCGTCCAGTTTGGGGCTGAATCCGATGAACTGCCTCCAGACAGGTCGGCGGGATGAATACTGGTTGACGGTATAATCGGATAAACGGGGGTCCGTATTGTGTATCGCCGCATACCCCTTGGCTTTGGTGTTACGTCCGCGCTTGCCCTCCGAGGCATAACCGACCTCTTCCGACTGGATATCAAACCGGGCGCCCCGCTTGAAAAGACGTTTCCCGTTATCACGCCAGCCGGTTCTGTTATTTTCACGTGCAGAATCATCCCCTTTGATTTTGCTTGCCAGCATTCCGGTATCCTTCATCACAGGGTGGGTGAATTTCTTCCCCCATCTCGACTCGCGGGGTTTCCAGGCTTGTCCGCTGCCATAAAACCCTCCGGCCAGAAAAGATGCCCTGAAAAACCGTTTTGAATAATTTCCGGTTACAGTGGTAAAGTCAAAAACATTTTTCTGGAACTGGCTGACAAGATGGCGGTCCCCCTTCAGCCACTGGTCGCAAAACTCGTCAATTGTTATTTTCATAGATGGAATTTGGTTTTAATGCGATGTTTGATGGCTTCCATTTCCGGACGGAGCGTAGTATTGAAGTAAGGATGCGCACCGGAGAATATGCGCCCCCCGGTAGCAAGGCTTTCACGGAATACCGGATGTACCGGGTGTGTTGCATCTTTGCCGGGCAGCGAAGCTGTGACCGAAGAAAAGCCGTCGGAAACCAGGTAACACCGGCATCCCCATTCCAAAGGAGGTATCAGTTCCGGAGGAAACTCACTTTTCCGGTAGGTCAGTCCTTCCTGTGACAGATGCCACGCTCTCACACGTTCATCCCCCTGTGTCATAAACGTAATCCAGCTTTCGTCCGGAACACCCAGCCACCAGGCGGCTATCTTAGCGGCATACAATACATCGTCATTCTCTCTTCGTGCAAACGTCTCATTGTATTTTTGGCATACAAGCAGGCATTCTTCCATATCTTCCGGGGTACGGCCCGTAGGGAGTGCGTCTATCATCTCCATTTCTTCAGCCGCCGCAAAATCGACCAGATTATCAATGGCGGCAACCAGAATATCCCGCTGCTGCCTTTCTTTTTCGGTAACAAAAGTGTTATGGTTACGAAGCAAGTCAAGTGCTTTGTCAAAGTCTATCCGTAGTCCGGTAAGGGCACGGTCAATCAGGAAAGAGGCACGCAGGGTGATGATTTCTTCCATCACTTCCCAGGATTCGGCACTATCTTCATACACTGAAAGAAACCGTCGGAAAGCGGCAAGAATCACTAAAAACTCTTTGCGGGTATCATCTTCAATGGGTTCCAGTTGCATCTCAACCTTTTCATCCAATACACGGCCTGCTTCAGGGAACGGCTGATGACCGCTTACTCCGTTCCCGACAGAAAATTTGCAATCTGGCTTCCACGTGAGTGCCCGTATCTGCGGAAATACTCATCGTCCGACATGATGCGCCTGTCATGGGACGAACCGCCGGGGGCAGAAGGTATATTGCCATCCGTGATGGACATTACATTGATCTGCCTGCCCACATTAATTCCGAACTCTTTTTCAATCTCATCACTGGATACCTCGTATTTGTCGGTTATCAGACCGTACAACTTGATACGGTCTTCATTGTTCATTTCAATCCGGTTACTGTATTTGAACTCCAGTCCGGCTTTGATGTATCCCATATTCACCAGTCGGGGGATAATCTCCTCGTTCATCATATTTTCAATATAGCGCCTATACACTTCGATACGGTCCCTGAAAATATCCTGATGCGCTTTCGTACTTCCAACATAACTTTGCATCCCTCCCGCCATACTTTCCGAGCCCAGAATCAGATTGGCAACCTCATTGTTGACAAATTCGATCAAAGAGGTGTAAATCTTCTCCGAATTGCTCATTGTGAATGTCTTGATATCCACCTCGTCCTCAATTCCCGTAACGATTACCTTATTCTGAGCTGCATTGGCAATGTCCTGTGCAAGTCGTTTACGGTCTGTGTTTGATTCACTTACAGTCTTTCCATGTATGACCGGTTGCCCGTAAGTATGCGAAAAATTTACATAATTCGCTACGGTGAACTTTTTGGCAAGAATCAAAGGTGTAGTCGCTGAAAACAGCCCTATGTCTCCGCTGTTGATAAGCACGTAGTTCCGCTGATAGGTTGCAGAAGCAATATTCCAGTTTGGCAACCACAATCCCTGTCGCTTGACAACCATTTTCTGATCGGGAAGCACATTGCGCCTTTCAATGATATTCACTGCGGCTAATTTCCCGGTTCTGGGATTGATGCCGGGTAATATTTCCAGAAGGGTGTAGCCAAACAGCTTTGCCTCGACAATTCCCTTGATAATCTTGTCAAACTGGCTACCCTGGATAAGCTGCGTCTGTTTTACGTCCTTGATGTACTTCCCCTTCTCATTCATGCGTGCCAGCATATAGCGGTCACCCAATATCTGTGACTCCAGTGTTTCGATGACCGAACGGATATGGGCATCCTGCTGGAGACATGCTTCATAAAGATCTATCAGGCGGCTACGGTCATCGAGGATGGTTCCGGCGACCATATCCGAACGGGTGGATTTATACCGGTTGTTACGTTCGATTTCGACCACATATTCCTGAATTGTTTTCTTGCTTGTTCGAAATATGCTGCTCAAAAGTTCACCATTGAATGAATTTTCTGTTGTTACCTCCATTTTTCTTTTTTTGAAAAAGAATAGAGTTTTGGAGCCAAATTTGGTTATTTTTCAAATCAAAATATATATAGTAAATTATCATGTAAAACACTAATAAATCAGATGATAATATGACAAGATTATATATGAGCAGCACAATAAAAAAACACCCATAAGTAACACTCGTAATACTCTGTATAACAGATAATAAAAACATTATTTACCATTAAATTATCATGTATTTTTATTAATTTATTGTTCGATTATTATATATTTGCACCCAAATTAACAAAACAGATTTATGAACAAGTAGTGAAGCTAAAAAAAGCTCCCTGTAAGGATATAAAATATGGGGAGTTCCCGGATTTGCTCTTTGGGAAATCAGATGATGGTCTTGTATATTTTGATGCAACTCATTACATCCGACAAAAAGGTGATGTAAAAAAGCACAATATCAAAACTTTTGAGATTGGTTTTATGCACTGGAAAAATGCAGTGCGTAATGCTTACTCAATCCCTGCGGAAGACATGACCGTCACTGACGAAGCAACCGGCCATTTATTAATTGAAGAGTCATTGGCACTTCTTTTTGTAGCATATATCGACCCTGAATTTGCAGTCCATATGCTGGAAAGGATATCAGAAATGTTGCTTCGAGGTATTACTCTTTCGGATACCCGGCTACTGATGCTTGCTAGTGAGAGGTTATCGAAAGATCAACTATTTAATTTAAACGACGAATGAAAAAATGTACATTCAAAAAGCCGAAACAAGTTTTAGTCTTTAACGCCGCACGGATTTTGATAGCGATTATCCGTTCTCTTCACAGTACGGCAGAACTATCAAAAGGTAACTTGCAGGCGATTTCCTTCTCTTGTACGGGTAAGTATATTAGCACCGGAGGTTTTTACTTCAGGCACGTAGACCCGAACATCGAAGTGGAAGTCAGTGATCTGGACACGCTCACATTACAAGAGTACGATAAACTATGTGGAGTGGAAAGAAAATACCACCCGGTCAAAAGCATGGCTAGAAAACGCAACTCAGCTAACAAGAAAAATAAACCAAATAACAACAAAGAAAATGAATAAGGAAATACGTAGCAGCATCGTTAAATTTGAAGAACATACAGTAAAAGTTATCCGGGGTGACAGACACGGGATTGAGTGGATTTGTCTCAATGATATTTGCGAAGCGTTAAAACGCAGCTCGATGATCGAAAATGGAGAAGCGATGAAATTATGTCCTTCCGCATTGAAGATGGCATTCAAAACAAATGGCCGTGCATACTGGGGTATCCATGTAAATGACCTGTATAAACTTCTGGTTCCTATCAGCAAGGAGAATCGCCCGATTGCGGAGTTATGCCGGAAAATGGAAAAATGGGCAGAAGCTCTTCCTTTAGGTGAACCGCAACAGAGAATGGTTGAAATGCTTCCTGAAGAAACAGAAGTGGTAACCTTTAAATACAAGGATTATCACGCTGTCCAGTTCAAAATGGTACAGGACAGGGTGATGGTTAATGCTACCGGAATGGCAAAACCTTTCGGCAAGTCACCAACGGCATGGCTCCGTTTTGATAGTACTGGAGAATTTCGACAAGGACTTGTAGAAGAAGGAGTAACAGAAAATATTGAACAGCAGGTTGCAGCTTCAAGAGGGAAAAGTGGCGGCACCTGGATGATAGAAAAACTGGCTTTGGCATTTGCTGATTTTCTTTCACCTGAATTTGCCGCCTGGTGCGATTTCTGCATCAGAAGCCTGATGGGTGATGATGATCCGCAGTTATCGCAGGTTATCCCCCGACCACCCGTAAAGCCAGTCAGGAAAGAAGCTCCGGTTACTTACCCCGTACCCCAAAACATGGAAGAGGCCCTGGCACTGATCAACCAGCTACAGGAACAGATAGAAAGTGATAAACACAAAGTCGAATATTACAACGACCTCGTGGATAGCAGATGTTCGTTTATCAGCTCTGCTATTGCCAACGAACTGATAATCTCAACCCGCAGGCTCAATCAATTTCTCTTGGAAAACAAGATTGTTAGGCACAGCTCGAAAGGCTGGGTAGTTTTAGGCCAATATTCATCCTTGCAAAAGGATTTTCCATATGAATGGACAAATCCGCTGACCAATAAGACAAATACGTTCGGAACAGTCAAACGATGGACGCCATACGGACGAGAATTTATTATTGATCTCTGGAAATCCAAGCATCCTGATGAAGAATAAAACGACTGTATTATGAATGAAACAACAATCCAAAAAATAATTAGGCGTACTGGACGAAAGCCCATAGAGTGTAAGTGTCAGGCTTGCGTAAACCAATGCAGGACTCCCTGTTTGGGTACTCCGGAAGACATCATGCGATTGATAGAAGCAGGATACATCGGCAAATTGGCTGTAACCGGCTGGAGCGTAGGACTTGTATTGGGAAGACTCAACCGTATCATTCCGATGGTGCAACCCCTGAAAGCAGATAACGGTTTTTGTGTGTTTCACAAAAACGGTCTGTGTGAACTACACAATTCAGGACTAAAACCAACGGAAGGCAAGTTGTCACATCACTCCATTAAAGCTGAAAACACCAACTTCCGGAAGTCGTTGAGTTATAATGTCGCAAAGGAATGGGAAGATCCCGCAAATCGTGAACTTATAGATAAAATCTCCTTTCTGATTCTATTTCAGTAGCTGATTATTCCGTTTCAACAGACATTTGTCTCTCCTCAACATAGCAGCAGACCACGCTGCCACCCCCTCAATCTTTCATTTGATAAGGCTGAGGGGGATTATTTAAACTGTTAAAACACTATGAGATACACTAATCGCTCGGACTAGGGTTAATCCTTTTGTGTGTGTATGTTCAAGTTATTATATAATTGGCTCTTTACTATTATTCGGAATATCAAAATTCAATGATTCCACTTTTTTTATTATCAACCATTTTCATCGCTTCTTCTTTCAATGCTTGGACAATCATATTTATCTCATATTCAGCAGGTAATATTCCATAGAGATTTTTTTTATCTATTATTGGTATATAATAAAAATTAGCTTCAAACTCCAAATGGAAAGCTATCTGAAATCTCTGAGGACCGGATTTTCTTTGTTTGGGTGAACTAACTCCAAAGGTGAGCCAAAGAGATTTGGTTTGGATAATGTACTCTTGCATTTCAAGTGTTGCTTCGGACGCATTTGTCAACTGTTCAACATCTATAGAAAATGAGTTATCTAGCTCTTTACTTTTAGATAGGTAGGCAAATTCTCCACTATAAGCAAAATATGGGTATAGCGTATTTCTCAATTCCTGAAATACTTTGCAGGATAAAGGAGCAAATACATTATGTAGTACCTCCCAGATATGTTGAACATCTGTTATTGGTTGTGCCACGTCTTCAGAGGTAACTATTTCTCCCTTTTCTATGAAATCGGAAAAATCATAAGTGCCATACCATCCCAATACATCCCCGTTATTTTCGATTTCAAAGTTTATGTAGTCCCCGTAACCGTCTTTTGGCGGAACCACTCCATTAGGTACATATCCTGTTAACCGACAAAGTATATTCTGATTCTTGTCAAGTAGGGTATATATACCTTCGTCTTTTATTTTTGCATAAACATGACAAACGCCATATTCTTTTTTCCATTCTTGCAGAATGTGCTTATCTAAATCTATAGTAATCTCCCAACGTTCGTTTTCTGTGACCAAAGGGAAGTCCTTCTGTTTACCTGCAAAGCTATCAGACGAATAAGTGTAATCTTCTTCATTAAATGGAATAGATATATGAATATATCTACTTTGTGTTTCGATTATCTTTTTTTGTTCTGCATTCATAAATAATAAGATTTTCTGTACAGATGGAATACTTTTACTCTTAATCTTTTATGTTAAGATATTGCATTCAATGCTTGTTATCATATTGGCATTATGAATAATACCGTTGAACAAAGATAGCCCTTTTTGCGGATTTAGTATCATTTTTAAAGGGTTATTTGCTATAATAAATAAACCAACTTAATACAACTTTCCCTATTCTTAAATATACTCAATCAGTATTCATTAAAAATAAAAAATTATGAAATTCAAGAAAAGAATGACTTTTGAAGAAATGGCAGAACACATGGAAGAGCACACCCCCCTAATAGCAAACCGTGTCACAGTCGGGGTTTATGCAAAACAGAACGGATACAGAGTGTATAAACCGATGATTGCTGGTCGCCTAGCGTTTTACTACGTCAACGATTCGATTACAGAGGACTGAATCCGCAACGGAGCTACATGAATTGATTGACAGTGCCTGGCACTGTAAGTTTGGATATTCACTTTAAAATATTCGATTTATGACAAATGAAGTTTTTACGTATCAAGGTTCGGAGATTACTTTCCAACTTGAAAGCGGTAGCATGAAAATTAATGCCTCTCAGATGGCTACGGTGTTTGGAGATAAGAAAAGACCTACATTTTGGCTGAGAACCAAGCAGGCAAAGGATTATATCCAAGCCCTGACCGATGTGCATATTTGCACTTCGGTTGATTTACTGACAGTTACAAAGGGCGGAGATGCAGGTCAGGGAACCTGGATGCACGAAGAGCTGGCTCTTGAATTTGCCCGCTGGCTCAATCCGAGGTTTGGCATTTGGTGTAACCTGAAGATCAAAGAACTACTAAAAAAAGGAACCACCTCACTTTCTTCCGGAGAATATGCCATGTTGTTCCGCAGTAACGAACAACTCAAAAATCAGATTGCCGAGAGCAAACCCATGATAGAGTTTGCCGAAGCCATTCTGGAAGATGGAGAAAGCATTTCCATAGGTGCCTTGTCCCTTATGCTGACAGATAATGGCTGCAACATCGGCAGGAACACCCTTTACCGTTTTCTACGGGAATACGGCTTCGTATGTAAGTGCAAAGGCAGCAGCTACAATATGCCGACCCGCCAGTACTCAAATAAGGGACTACTATGCATCAAGTATCCCAAACAGGACGAGAATAACACCCGTCCCCGGAAGATCACGCTCAGACCGGTTACTTATGCCACTACTGAAGGCGTACAGTACTTCCTTCGCAACAAGGATATAATTGGGGCATTCCTCAAAGCCGACAAGCTTAAACGAAAGAACAAGCAAGACTGATTTTTAAACTGGAAGGAGGTGGCGTTCTCGTTCATCTCCTTCATAAAAACAAAAGTATGAATACAAGAAATAGACTCCCTGAAAAATCAGTAACTTTTTACCTGAACCTAAGTTGTCTGTTTGACTCGGCAGAGGTAGTGTTTCTTCTTCACATGGTTGATATGGAATACATGAAACAAAGTGGCTATAATACGGCCTGGAGCAAAGAGTTCCTGCTTCTGAGAATGAACCTGGGGATAAGACTATTTGACCGTGTTACCAAAAAACTAATCTCAATAGGCTTGTTAAGCAAAGATAAAGCAGGGAATAAGTATGCCTATTCTCTCGATATGAAAGCCTATTGTAAACTGGTAGGCTTCCTTTCTCTAACGAATAACATCTTTAAATTGAAAGCCTTTTGTGAGGCTGTTTTTATCAAAGGAAAGAAAAAAATTCAGGATGTTACTGGAAGTGATCTAAAAATGATTGATTAATAGCACTTTAATCAAAATCGACTATACAAAAAGCGTTATATAGTAATATAAGTAGTTTATAATAAAGAGTATAATATATATGTACTTTTTCTTTGTAAGAAAAAGTACCAAAAAGAACATCCTTATTGAGTAAGCCTCTAAAGAGGCTTACTTAGTAATATTATCAATAATAGTATTTCTATGCTTATACTCTTAATCTATTTATACATCTTTTTACCAAGGTAGAAGATAAGAATACCTATTAAATAAACTATAAAATATTCTCTGACGCTTTCTTTCTCCCCCTCTTCGAAGGAACAGTGACGCTCCCCCCAGTCCCGGGTCTTAACAATTGCATTTTCCTTGTAGAGATTGTCTGTTGCAAAATCTCTTCTGCTTCTTCACGGCTAGTATAGTAATTGCCGCAGCAAAACCGTTTTAAATCTTTAGGTTTACGGTTATCATTGGTCTTGATTATCTCCAGATAATTATCAATATAGTAATATCCCTTTCCCGGTGCTACCCTGAAGTCAATCGGCTCTACTCTTTTTTCATGTCCGTTCCAAGCCTTTCCAATTTTTGCAAATTCTTGTTTCAATATCTGTCGCTCGGCATTATTAATCATGTCTATCTGAAAGTCGATTGCTTTCCCGATATTCTCGCATAATGAATATCGCAAGGACCCATCCTCCATCTTTATGCAATACATGATAATATTTCCATCAGCATCAATCTCTTTAAAAACACCTATTCCAACCCTTTTAGTAAGCAGGCTTATTCGAATCAACGAATTGTTAATCGGCATAAACCTGTCTGTCAGCTTACCAAATTTCTTATTCCAGGATAATCCGGCCTCATACAGCCTTATTTGCATTCGAACCATCTCTTCCTCCGTTGCGCTCCTAAAAGCTGCGTTATGAGGCTCTGTGAACTCCATAGAGGTAGTATCCAGTTCTCCTGAAGGAGTTAATGACACACCTATAAAAAAACTATTATAGTCCACCTTCTCGACGATACCAACTACACCGGTATCATTAAGAGTTATGACATCATTCTTTTGAGGAAAATCGCAGCTAAACCAAGCTTTAAATTGTTCAAAAGTAATTTTGAGAGGCTCTTTCTCTGTATTGAAGAATTCGGCCTTAATCCCAAATCCCGCACAATACTGGATAATTGCCAATTCATCGATTTCTCCATTTCCCCGCACAGAGCTAAGGAAAGAATGGACATGCTGACTACTTTTCATTTAAAAAACACATTGTTACTTTATACATGGATTTAATAGGTGCACAAATATACAGTATTTACAAACAAATCAAACTCAAAAATTACATTTATTACACATTATACTATTAAAGATAAAAACATGACAAAAAAGTACATAAACGGCTACAATGCAGAACTATATATAATCGTTATATATATATTCTAAAACTGAAACAGAGCATTGAAAATATATAAGTAGTAAGAATCCGTATCATCATATATCATCAGTATTAAGTATAAATAAAGCAGAAAATTACCACAGCCTATCCTCCATATTGAGATCGGAAAATCTCAATGCAATATATATAGGCGAAAGTATACATTTTAGAGTACCGGGCTATGGTATATTTTTGCCAAAACACTATATATCTCCCACTTAAACCCTTCAGAACTAAAAAAATCAGATATTCTGTCTCTTACCATATATATAAGTGTATGCCAATTCGAATTAATATCAAAATGAAACTTGAAATTTCCCCCTCCGGAAATATATGGCATTCGCACCGCGCGCGCGACCCTCCCCGTTCTTTTTAAATTATCACACCACTGAATATCAATTATTTAAAAGGTTCACTTCTCACAAAAGTGAACCTTTCATTTCTCTAATAAAATGAAAAACATAAAAACTGAAACCTATTTCTTTATTTTATCTTTAATTCAGTTCATAAACTATATATTAAATAGAATACAACTAATTGATATTAAGCAATATAATATCATTCAAATACAAACTGTCAATTTATAAGTATATATAATCTGTTCTATTTTTGCTTTTGAGAAAACAAATTTTTTTTCGCAAAATATTATTATTTATAAATATCTGATATTCAATTATATAAAATCCATCTTCGCGCGTAGGCGTACAGTATTGGTTTAAAGTATGAAAAATCAAAACTATGAAAAAAAACTATGAAATAATTTGTTTGATTGAAAAATGTTAGTTATAATAGTCTTGTTCTCAAACGGCAAAAAAGAGCCAAACATATACAGAGAACAAACAACAAATATATATATAGTCAATTTAAAAATAGAAATTACAAAACAGAAAGTTTAAGCCTCAAAAAAGAGAGAAACAAAAACGTGAGAGTGCCCTACGTAAAAATCGCACTTGTAAGGTTCGTTAAAAGGAACGATTAAAGAAGGTGTCAAATAACCACACCCCGCCCGACCGCCTACCAAAGCGGAATAAGTTGGAAACGGCTATGTACGTGTACTGAGCCGAGTGCCAGAGGTACGTTTTATTGGGAGTACCCCGAATAGCACTGAAACAATAAGGAAGTGTAAAAATAATGCCATAAGTGCGCCCAGTTGCGCCAGGACTAAAATACACTATGCAGGAAAAACACCCTGCACGGAGCTTGAGAAAAGAGTTATGCCAATGCCATGCCCATAATCACCAGCCGCCACCCGCCTTACCGTTAACTGCCGCACTGGAAAAGGTGCGGGACGTGCCAGGGATGTACCCGAACGAAATTGGAGTAATTCGAGTGCCTACTTAGATACGCAGAAGCCTCTATTCGCAATCTTGCAAGGTGCAGGGAGTATGCTTATCCATGAAGTCGGCTATCTGGCACGTTGTTGTACAAGTGCAAAGTTATTAAAATTTGCGTGCATAGGGTGAAATATGCAGGCAAATTTTCGGGCATGTGGTAAGGTAGCCACATCTTACAGCAATGTGAGATTTCCGGTTCGATTCCGGGAGTGCCCACAATATGCACAATTGCATAGTAAACATTTATTAATCCAAATAATAATTACGATTATGACAACAAGTAAATTAAATGCAGAAGATTTCAAGGAATTAGAAAACAGTGCAAAAGGTGTTCTTTTAGTGTACACAGGTCAAGACGGTAAAAAAACTGCTCAACAATTTTTAGGTGAAGAATGTGAACCCGTTGACAAGTCACAAAATGAAATTTTTCGGGTGTGGAAAAATGTGCTAATCACTTTTTGGGCTGTGAAAAAAGAAGAACTAAGATTGCGAGAAAGCAATGATGGTATCCGGTCAAAATTCCGTGCCTCTATTCCATCGGAAATAATATTCCGTGCGTCCAATGGCGATACAAAGCGTTTCCCGCTTGAAACGTCTGTTTGGTCACGTATCGGATTAGTGCCAACAAAAAAGGACTTTGAAAGAACTGACCGTGACTATAAAAAGGCTATCCACGCTGCCGCAAAAGCGTCCTTTGATGCACTTGGTTTCCGTGTGGCACTGCCGAAAGACGAAAAAGCAGAAGACAAAAAAGAAACTCCGGTAACTGCACCGGTTGCACAACCCGTAGCAGAGAAATCCGCTGTTGCACAATCTGTCACAGAACAACCCGACAAAAAAATCACCGCAACTGAGAAAAAGAAAGCAGCTTAATCAAAGTCTGTCCAGTTACGCTACCTGCCCGCTTTGTATGGTGATATACCAACATTGCGGGCTTTCTATTTTAATAACCTCACATATCATTGTATGCCAATGGTATGCCCTAAAACAAAGTAAACCGTGAAAGTAAAAATATTACTATGTGCTACCGTTTCATTGCTATTGCTATGCGGTACGGCACGACACTCCATGTCAAATATCAGTGCCCCGATTATTACTGATGTAACCCTTATACCGCAAGGTGCATTTGAGCAAATTACTCTGGAACATGAAGGTATTACAGATGAAGAAATTTGCCGCATCTATGCCGGAAATGTGGCTTATTGGAATGAAGTTGACAGGCAAATGTGTGGCGATTAACTTCATGGGTGTTTCAGGTCTTGGCTGAAAGCGGGTTCGACTCCCGGACATCTACACTACAATTTTTATTCAACTTACTTCTTTGCATCGTGAGATGCTGTTCCCACCCCCGACATAACACGGTTGACGTAGTGCAGTAGGACTGCTTAAATCATACTTAGCTGTATGCTCTACGTCCCGCTGTTATCCACACTGGGACAGGAACTGATGAAGTAAAAGGAATATGCCACTGAATTAGTAACTACATAAAATATATCGGTATGATAGAAATCTTCAATGCGAACCGTACTGAGAGTTTAGGATGGTTCAAAAACTTCAAAGCTGCCAAAGGTACGCTTGACGGGTTCATACTCTCGGGTGAACTCGGTGATAATCCTTCCGTCTTTGTCTGCTCCTATAACGGAGACAAACTGCAACGGGAATACACTGCGACTTATGACGGGAAATGGCATGTGCCAGCTTCCCCGAAGCCTCAAGTCCAGACAAAGGACATTGAAAAAACATCTCGCAAAAAGCATTGGTGCAAAGTCTACAATTCACCGGAGCAATGCTTTAAAGAAGGCTTTCCGGACTGGATGAACAGGGTTTACCAGCTAGTTTAACACCTTATATCTCACCTTATTTTGCCGGGGTTCTGCCAGAATTTCGGCTTTTTCATATCAACCTGAAAATCAAAAATACAATACCATGTTACATTATAATTTTCACAATTTCGAAGGATTCCAGGGATTGTTCGGAATACAACATCACGGAAATGGAGTAAAAAGCCGTAAGAATAAGATTCTGCTTTCTTACATCAAAAACCGCCAACTGCTGCACGATGCCAGCGTTACAAGTGATTACCATCTGCTCCACATATCGGATATGGCAGGGCTTAAACAGACGATGATTGCTGAAATAAAACGCTCCGGGGAACATGATATCAGTCTGCCCCATATAGTGAAAATCAAAGATAACACTTATCATAGCGCACTCTATTACACGGACGAAAACAACGGTCTGTGTGAAGACGGTGACTTCCACTCCATACGCTATGTGAATGCCGAAAACGGACGCGTCTTTAAAATGAAAATCGGTAAGTTCTACCGTAAAATTATCCTTGAAACGGCTTTTGGGAAGACACTGCCCGAACAAGTACTGACATACCTGTGTGAAGAGATGGCACAAGACTGGCAAATCCATACTATGGGGTGTGTGCCGCAAAACAAGCTATTCGTCAATAAGAATTTCAGACGCATTTATGATTCGACTATTTGCGTAGGAGATTTTCACAGTTGTATGGTGGATGATGACTACCACACTTTCTATGAAGATGCCGTAGAAGCCAGTGCCGCCTACCTGGAGGATGAGAATGGGAAAATCATTGCCCGGTGCATTATCTACAATGAAGTGAAAGACCAGAACGGCAAAACCTGGCGATTGGCAGAACGTCAATATTCTAAAAACGAGGATGATGTTTTAAAGCGTGCCCTTGTAGATGCCCTTATTAGAGAAGGACATATCGACGGGTACAAAAAGGTTGGTGCCGGATGCGGGGATTCCCGTGCCTTTGTGGACAATGACGGAAACTCACTCAGCAGTTACGAGTTCTCCATCAAGTGCGACCTTGATTATGGAGATACCCTTTCTTATCAGGATAGTTTTAAAGACTACGATGAATACACACGGATAGCCACCAACTTCGGAGAAGGGAATATTGACCTTGCCACGACGGATGGGCATATAGAAGGGGACGACGAAGAAGAATACGACGATTATCACGATTATCGTTGTAGAGAAACCACCCTTGTGTATAAACATGGACATGAATATTATTGTGACAGTGAAAATTTAAGTGATTTTGTCTATTTGGAGGATAAAGGAGAATACCACCACCAAGACGATGTAGACAGGTGTGAAGAATGCGAAGAAGATTTCCTTTCGGATGACGGGTGTTACTCGGATATTACTGAAGAATACTATTGTTGTTCGTCTTGCCTTGAAAAAGCAGAGAAATCGTACAAGGAAGATAACTGGACTTATTCAGACTATGATGATGAATATTTTGAGGATGAAGATGATGTCGCTGATTATCAACAGTGGTCATATACTCTCAGTCGCTACGAGCAATCTACAATCAGCCAGGAAACACTTGATGAAAAAGTCGAAGAAGGCGAATTCTATATCTTCGACGGGATTGCCTATGATGAGATTGATGAAGATACTCACTTGCCTTTTGGAATGCGCTTAGTCCCCATAGTTGTTGGAGAAGCCGCCTAATTAATAACATATAAAATCAATAAAATGGAATTACTCAAAAAACTTTATGAGATACATGCCCTCAGCGGTAAAGAAAAACATATTCGCAATTTTATCAAAAGTTACATATTCGAAAATATCACCAACGTAAAGATTACAGGTGACAAAATCGGCAACCTCTACATTACCAAAGGACAAGCAGAGACTTATCCGTGCATCGTTGCTCACCTCGATCAAGTGCAGAGACTTCATAGCAAGGACTTCCGTGCCATTGAAACAAGCGAGATCATTTTCGGATATTCACCATCGAATCGTCGTCAAGAAGGTTTGGGAGCAGACGACAAGAATGGAATATGGGTTGCTTTACAGTGTCTGATGAAGTATGAGGCATTGAAAATCGCCTTTTTTGTAGGCGAAGAAGTAGGTTGTGTCGGTAGTAGTGCTGCCAACCTCAACTTCTTCAGTAATTGCCGCTTTGTGATACAGCCTGATCGACGTGGATATTCTGACGTTATTACTCAAATCTCGTGGGAAAGCCTTTGCAGTGAACAATTCCTATCTGAAATACAACCCGAACAGTTCGGCTACAAACCGACAGATGGATTGATGACAGATATTGAGGCTTTACGTGAAAATGGTCTTGAAATCAGTTGTATCAATCTGAGTTGTGGCTACTACGAACCGCATACAGACCGGGAGTTTACTATAAAGAATGATTTGAAGAATTGCCTTGAATATGTACAATTCATCATCGAATATTGCACGGAAATATATCATCACGAAGCAGAGACGCTCCCCGGAAATTATTTAGGTGATGGTGATGATATGGAACAAATGCTTTTCGATATTATGATGACACATCCTGACTATACCGCTAATGATGCTTGGGATGTCTATCAAACAAACTTTCCAGGCTTTGAAAGAGAAGAATTCATAATGATGTACCACGAATATATGGATGCGTTTGGTATAGAGCCCCCTAAGTTCCAAAAGGTATGTAATAACAGACAGAAAGCAAAATCGAAAAAGAAACAAACAAAATCCAGTTCCACCTGTCACCGCCAGAACTTCATTCTTTTCCCAGAAACCAAGAGCCAGAAAAAGAACAGGCTACATGAGGTCATTGACACAGAGAAATCAATATTAAACAATACGAGTCAGCCAGTAAACGTGTAAAGCGCAAGGAGTATAAAAACAAAAATAATCAAAAAAAGAATAGGAATTACCCACTACTTAATTGTAGGTAATTCCTATTCTTTATAAAACAATCATCAGATAGATTATGGCAAAGATAAAGAACAACAAGCAATGGCACGGAATCGATACCAATATAATAGTGAGTTTATTTGAGTATGGTTTATTGGTCAGATACGTGCCGAAAGAAAAAAGTTGGCAATGTCTCTATCGCAATCCCAATGATCCGACAAGATTCTCCTATGGTTGGAAAGATGAACAGGACCTGAAACAAATGTTCCTTACCGACTGGGCAAGGAACGACCTACTATCTTTCTGCTCCCATGTTGGGGCAACCTGGAAAGAATGGCTAGAACGCTCGATTGTAGAACGAATATATGATGTCTTACAATACTATGGCGCACTCAACATATTCGGCGAAGATTATTCCGGTGGAGAATCTGTCCAGGATATATGTAAGACACTTTATATCAAGTACCTGCCGGAGTATGAAGCTGCATAGAATAATAATTAAATTTTAATAAAGTAAAATGAATCCATTTCTAATTTTCACCTATATCTGGTTTGCTATTGTCATACTGGATATTGTCAATAATAGAGTTTATAAACGCTGTTCAAGAACTTTAAGGTACGGTATGCCGGGCAATAAATTCCAACTGGTATATTGCCGCAAGGTATATTTTCCGTTGAATATGGTTCTCCGGATATTAATACAAGTCTCTTATTTCTTATACTGTTTTGCCGCCCTCGTTACATTGGCAAAATATATCTGGACGCATGTCTCCATATAATTTAAAACATCAATAAAAATCATACAACATGGAATTAACAGAAAGAATTGCGCACCGTGTCACAATGGTGCGCCGCGTAGATAACCCGCAAAATGAACCGCTTCAGTTTAATTACCGGGGCAAAAGGTTTGGATACTGTAACTACGAGCATACCATTGGAGAGGAAAGCGATGCAACTCCCATATTCAAAAAGGACTATTCCCAGTGGGAAGCAGTAGAATTTAGTCACCCGGCATATCTGGACGAGTACTGGAGCCTTGCTTATGATTCATACCGTGGAATCTCCCAAAGTCCGGAAGAGCGTGGGCAAAGCACCATCGCAGACTACGAGAAAGAACTGCATGAAGATCTCTCAAAGATGCCTGAAGAGCAAAAAGAGAAATATATTCAGAATTATAAAAAATATTTTTCTGCATGGCTTTCAGCGCAAGGGCGATGCCTCAGTGCATTTATTACAGGACCATCAGGTTTCAATACCCGCCGCAGCGAAAAAGCCAATACTTCCAGTGATAATAGATATAAGGAATTTCGGGAGTGGCGTGAACGGGCTATCAAAGCCATAAAGGAACTTATTGAAAGAAATAAGCCGGAAGCTGAAAAAATGAATGAAGAATGGGAATCAGTACGCCGGGGAATAGATCGGAGCGCAACAATCATCCATGACATCAACACGGGGAAAGACTTTGGGAATAAAGCGTTGTTTGTCAGCAATCTGGTTAATAGAATAGAAACTCACGCCAATAATGGTAATGTGGAGATTGTGGATAAAGCCATAGCGTATATCCGTGAATGGAACGCCAAAGTAAAGAAACCTATTGTAACTGAACGTAACAAGCTCTTTAAATTCCCGGAAGTTGCCCGCAATGTCCGTGGACGTGAAGAGGCAAAAGCAAACCAGGAAAACAAAGAGGTTCGTGTTGGCAATGTTACAGTTGTCTGGAACTACGAAATAGATCGTCTCCAGATACTCTTTGACGAAATACCGGACAAGGATACAAGAACCCGACTACACCGTGAGTTTAGTTTCAATTGGTCCCCTACGAATGCAGCATGGCAGCGAAAACTTACCGATAATGCCGTGCGTGCAGCCAAAAGGTTCCTGAATGTCGAAACTTTTTAATTAACTATGGTATGAGATATGTCATAGACTCACGCTACTATCGTGGCTATACTGTAGCCATCATGCACGACAATGTGCATAACGATAACGACAAGGAGGAAACATTGGAGACTTTGCGTATCAGACATAAGAATCCCAATCTGATCGCCATTACCCCCGAAAGATTGCAGGTATTGTATAAACGCTATCGGGAGTCCATTATTACTCCTTTCCAGGAAATCACGGAAGAAAGGTACAATGAGTTATTAAATAACCTTCCTCCATTGCGTATGACGCGATACAGCTTCTTTGCAGGGGGAGAAATATACGGCGACCTTTATCTGTTCTGTTTTACAGCAAACGAAAGGTTTTATTGTGGTGAACGCTCCGTCAGATTGACTACCGGAGAACTGATACGGCTTATCAACGAACATACCGGTAAACTGAACTATCACCCGGCTATTGTTAAAGGTGAACCTTATAATCAGTATTTCAGGTGGTATAACCGGGAAGTGAAACGTACTCCATACTTTTTTACGGATGGTCAGCACATGAAACCTATTGCAACTCTCAGTTCTGCTACCGGCAACAAATATGATGACAACCGTAACAGACGAGAACTGGCAAAGTATCTCCGGTCACTTAGAAGCAACTGCTATCAATATCTGACTTTCTATTCTCGTGAGGAAAATATCTTCGACTTTTTCGCATGGCTGGGAAAGAATAACTATACACTGGAAATACAAGGAAGCCTGTTCTATTTCGACGAGAACAGGCAGTTTGCGGATTTTCACGGCAATGTGTGGGAATGTTCCGCTGTTTTCAGTTACCGTATTTACACCCGTGAAATGTTGCAGCATGTCATCAACCAACTTAGAACTGTTAAGCGTAAATACGCTTGGAAAAGATAAACAGAGTTATATGAGCAAGAAAAAAGAAGTCTTACAACGCAGACTTGCCCGCCTGGAGGAATCCTTGTCAAAAGAACGAGCAAGAACGACACGGGTAATGAACAACATTGGTTGGGGAACCGGAATGCGTTGTACAAAGTGTACTCCATCTTTCCGCCGTGAAAACGAACTGAAAGAGAAGATACAGATAGTTAAATCTCAAATAAAAGAACTTGAAACTATAAAAACTGAAATAATGGAGGAAACAACAAAGAACCCCAAGCCCCGCCACAAATGGGAACAGGTCAGTGTAAACCGTTGGCGGTGCAGCAAATGTGGCTGTAAAAAGGATAAAGTCTGCCGTCCTTATCCTGAATACCTGACAAAAGACGGACAGATCAGCCGGAAATCACCGGAATGTATAACCGAATAAACAAGTAACGATAATGGAAATATTTGAATATAAAGTTGATTTATTTATCACTGTATGGCAACGGGTAGATGTAGAAGTGAAAGCCAACACAAAAGAGGAAGCGGATGCAAGGATTATCAAACTGGTAAAGGAGGCACCTCTTTCTCTGGATAACGGAGACGAAAACATACAAAGGTGTGTTGATGAATACCGTTGTGATACTGAGTCGCTGGTTGATAGCACCGCATATATGCCGACGGTTGAAGTGTATGATGCTGATTGTGCCATCTTTGAGACTAAAAACGCCCTCTATACGAACCTAAAAGAGAAAAATGCTTCATCTATAAAAACTGAATCTGAACGTATAGCAACGGCTATTAAAGAAATCTGTGAATGGGCTAATGCCTCACATGCTTATTTGTGTAACCGGGAGGGCTATCCGAGAGGCTATAGAGAGGGTATCTCACAAGCAAAAACAATAGTCCTTGAAATCCTATCCAAAATTGATGTTAAACAACTATAGAGAAGAATATGAAAGTAATATGCACAAGATGCGGCGGCACGGATGTTTCCTGTGAAGCCATGGTAAATCCCAACACTAAGGAATTTCGGAATTACACCGACGAATCATTCCTGTACGGTTGGTGCGAGAACTGCAAAACGGGAGTCATCATATCCGACACGGACGAGATACAGGTGGAAATGCAGAAGAAGTTTGATGAGTTCGTCAAGAATAACGGCAAGGAGCCACATTATGCGAACTGCGAAATTGTGTGGAAGGACACGGACGGTAGCCAAGAGGTAAAAATCCAGCTCTCGGGAGATACCGGCGAGGATGATGACATATTCTTCTACTGCCAATCTTTGGACGGGTTGAAGTCGCTGGCAACCTTTGGCTGTGAGGATTTCATCGTAACAGAGATAAATAGTTTTGAGCGGTTATTAGAAGTGTGAAAAGAAATGAAAGAGATTACAGCAAAATTGGTATCAACTAATAATACACAAAGATATTATGAACTATCCTCACCGATTCCTATTGGTCGAAGATTTGGCAATAATGTTGATATCGCCACAGAACTTGAAGAGTGCAAAGAGAAACGGATGAAACCGGAGTATAAGCACCTTCTCCGAACAGACGGATGCCATATTGTATGTGTGTCGGATGCGCATACCCACATTGAGAGGCTTGTGTTCGTTGGTGAAAAGTTTCCGTCAGGTTATGGCCGGGCCGATATTCAAATAGACGGCTCCCATACCATGAAAATACACGGCGGCGATGAAAGACATGTTTATCCCGACGAAATGTATTTAAGGCATTTGGGGATGGTCAATGGAGTGAGAATAGTCTTAGACAAGAGTGATATTACAAAAGAAACCAACACTACGGATTATGCCAGACAAGATAGATAAGATTGACAAGATTTTAAAGATGTTCTTCGATATTAACCGATGGACGAAAGCCATAGAGAAAGGTGTAGGTAAGGACATCCGAAAAGACCAGCTCATATTGCTGACCGATGAACATGTCCGTTTGGAAATTGCAGATGCCATGAGGAAGGGGAACTATGAGATTTCACCTCCCCACACCGCCCAGATACCAAAAGAAAACGGTGAGTTCCGCACGGTTTATGTGAATGAACCCATTGACCGGGTGATATTAAGCATCGCCAATGACTTGCTTTTCGATCTGATGCCCGAGATGGTTCATGTCTCGTGTAAATCCTACCAAATAGGGACCGGATGCGGTAAGGTCGTGACCGAAGTAAGTAATAAAATGGTAGCCACTGAAAAAGACGGATACCTGGGCTGGAAATCCGACCTAAGCAAATACTTCGATAGCGTACCTATTCGATACATAGACGAGGCGTTTGACAAAGTGGAAGAAAAGTACGGTCATTCCTCCCTGATTGACGTATTGAGAAAATACTATCATAGTGAATGGTATTTCGACGAGGACAACGAACTCCAAAGTCAGTTCCAATCCCTGAAACAAGGATGTGCAGTAGCAAGCTGGTTGGCAGATGTATTGTTGTACGATCTCGATGAAGAACTCTCACAGATGAATGGCTACTATGTACGTTATTCAGATGATATGCTATTTATCGGACAGGATTATGAGAAAGCCATGCGTGTACTCCAGAAACGGCTCGATGAGATGTCTATGAAGCTCAACCCCAAAAAGGTGGAATACCTCACCGTTGACAACTGGTTCAAGTTTCTTGGATTCAGCATCAAGGGAAATATGATCTCATTATCTTCCAGCCGTATCAAGACCTTTCAACATGAGATAGAAAACCGCACAATCCGCCAGCCGGGAATATCTCTGACAAAAGCCATCAACGCTGTGAACCGCTACCTCCACAAAGGTAATGGGGAATTTAGTTGGGCCACGCAAATACTGCCGGTATGCAATGTGAGGAAAGACATCAATGTGTTGAACAATTTTGTAATGGATTGTCTGAGAGCTGTAGAGACTGGAAAGCGTAAGGTGGGTGGCTTAGGGTACGTCAAGACGCAAAGTGATGGTTGTATAGTCCGGGGGCGAGGACGAAATGTGAAAGCCAACCGTGCCAAGACCAGCAACAACATCACAGGTTATCTGACGATTGGCTGTATGCAGAATGCCATGCTAACAAGACGGGCAGTGTACAATACATTGGTTGCATCCTTATAGGATATGCCGAGCACACGGTGAAAAAAAAGGGATGAAGGGACAGAAATTTAATGTTGCTGGTTTGCATACCAGAGCCTGAACGATCTGACCGGTCTAGCAACCGGTTAGATCGAACGGTTCTGGTTCCACCAGCAATGTATCAATAAGCTAAAGAAATGTGCCGCCTGCCTGACATCCATATTGAAACTGAAACACATCAGTAATAAAGTTCAAGGAATAACAATTAAGTAGCCCGCGTGCGTAACCAACTCATGCAGAGTCTTGAAGGCCGTTAATTCACCGCCTTCAGACTCCTTACGAGCTGTAAACGCGGGCAACATCAAAAGTGTAAAGTAATGTGTCACTATTTTGAGAACTTCAACTTAGCACAACAGTGTGATTCAAGGAATAATATTTAGTGTGCCGGGGTCGATAAGCCCCTCGGCGCCGTCGGAACTCTCTATTGAGCACTCCGACGGCGCCGCTTCCGGCTTCCAGCCCACGGCAAACATCAAATTTATAAAGAGATGTGCCGGTATTTTGAGAATCACGAAAAAAAAAGACTTAGCACGAAGTAATAAAGTCAAGATTAGGATTTTAATAGTCCAGCTTTACAACTACTGGGGACCGACTCCCGATTGTCGTGGTCCGCCAGTAGCGAATAGCAGGATATATCAAACAGATAAAGTAACGTGCCGTCCTAATGAGACTGAATGATGGCGATTTTTTGAAAAAACATAAAACTTAGCACAAAGTGAAAAAGTTGAGGTTAGGATTTCAATGTTCCAGCATTTAATTGCGGGCCACCACGTCATCTCCGGCTATTGCAGGAGATGACCTTTAGGCCAGCACACATGCGGATCATATCAAATATTTAAAGTTATGTGCCAACCTAATGAAACTGAAAAGAAATGGTAACGCAGCCAGTATTGCACAAGGAATCAAGTTCAACATACAGGATTTCATTTGTATCCTGAACCTGGTTATTACCGAGGTTCCAGGATACAGCATCTTGTATTCATCAGATTTATAAAGTAATGCGTCAATGATTCGAGTGCAAATCAATTAACAACTAATAGCGAATATGAATAATATCTATAAAGAGTCCATCCAAGCCGTTGAGGATGGCGCAAACTTCAAGATAGACTTCCGGAACCGGAGTTTAAAACTGAACGGCAAATTTATCATACAAAATGGCAAGTACGAAGGCGAATTAGGCGTACCTGATTGCAGCGAAGATATTTTTTTCGCAAATGTGGAAGAACTCTATCTGTGCTACAAACATTCGGTTCCTTCACAACGTAGCGAGAGTAAATCCCGGCTGTATTTCAGGGCATTCTCCGAGAAGAACCTGAGTGATGATGCTATGCTATACGGTGAGCGCCGGGACAAAGCACAAATCGAACTGGAACTATATATCCTCTGCCGGATATTAGGCGGACTCAAATGGAATGCTGAGACAATGGGTAACTGGTTTTGGCAAAGTAAAGTTGATAAAGATTTGGTGATACTTAGAAACTGGGTAGAATCTACCAGTAATTAATCATTTAATAAATAAAAACAATGCGTAACAAGAAAAAAGAGACAAAAGTATTGTGCCCTAAATGCGGCACACAGTTTGCAATTGCAAAGAAAGGATTTACTACTGTGGCAACAGTGATTGGTGAGGACTCAGATTTGGGAACTGTTTACCCCGCTACGGTCGGGCGCACTACACCTGCCAAACTGCCAAAAACAGCACAAGAACGCATAGAGGCATTACGCAATGCCGGTGTGGATGTTAGCAATCTGTTCGCTATGAAAGGCGCCAACGGTGGTGAGCATATCGTATCAAACAAAAATGGTATGCTTACTTTTTTGGAGGACAACGACCCGATTTTCAACCAAATCATTTCCCAAGGCACAGTCCCCAACCGCCGCCTGTTCCGTCGTTGGGTAATGTCGCAAATGTTCCACATGATGTCGTATACGCCGTACCGTTCTAAAGAACCGCTGGGAGTGACGGAGATGATACATAGCTTAGGATATGAGTATCAATGGAAGATGTTGATGGACGAACTGTACGCACAGATGAAGATGGAAAGCAAAGACCCGGAGAGCTTCATCGAGCGTAACCGGTGGTTCAATACCAATGTAGTGGCAGCTATGGCACAGGATTATATAGTGCAACTGAAAGCGCGTGTGGATGCACTGAAAGTAAGGAAATGTAAAACTATTCCATACAAACGTATATGTAGCCGCAATATCTTTGTGTCTGATTTGCAAGATAAACTGTATTATCCGTTTGATACGGCAGTGGCGCGTATCAGAAAAGCAAAGAATGCCGCTCAACTTTTCGATGCTGCAAAAAAGTTCAACGACATGCGCATCAAGATGTCACACGATACCCCTCAGAGTAAAGCATGGGTCGATGCTTACAAAGGTTCCGGAGCATACTTTACCATACAGAACCTTATCCGGTTCCATAACTGCACAGCCATTAATGATGCCGGGAGACATCTGAATAAATATCACTCGCTTGCTTTCATCTCAGCAAAGGCAGAAGAGTACAAGGATGGTGAAGGATGGCGTTTATTGGCAGTCCTGAAGAAGATGTTAAGTGATAACAACATCGACATCAAGAAAAAAATGGCTACATGGCGTAAAGATAAGTAATCATGTCATTGCTTGGTAGGCAGGGATGTGATGGACCAACATAATTCAGATAGTCTTCTTCAATAAATCGAGGAAAAACCTAATTAGTTATTCTCCTCAGATTCATCCTGAAGACCAGACATCAAGTAAGTAAAGGCATACCCCAGTTGGTAGTCACATCCTTTCTTGTGCTTGGCAGGCATAGGTATGATGGACCAATAATTTTAGTTGCTGCCTCCATGATGGATGTTGATAGGTCGATTTCATCGACTGAGTAACATCCTCAACGGAGGCACCACATCGAAACAATAAAGATATACCCCCGTTGGTAATCATGCCATTTTAACAATAATATTTCCAATAAATAACGAAACAAATATGAAAAAAGGAACCAATTTTGACATTTCTCTCACACGCACGGAAACCCTGTATCTTCTGAAACCGGACAAGTACGGAAAAAGTATTAGTGATAATCATAACATCGGAATCATGTGCAAAGAATACGGTGACGATGACGACTGGGTAGGGTTGAGTTCTGATGACTACGAAACCATCCTGGAAGATGCCACCACGTATAAGACTTTCGAAATATGGTTATCAACCGAACAGGACAAAGACATGGTATGCCGGTTTATTAAAAGCCTGAATATCCCGGAAGAGCAAACGATCACTATTGCAGTGTTATGCCAGGGAACAAACGAAGTTGACATTATCACGACTAAGATGTCTGACAATAGCGATATGGTTGAAGATTTCCTGGCCTGCCATTGCCAGTATGATCTTGAAAACATCAACTGGATGATATGTAAAGAGCTGAAGATAAATCATCTGACAGAAAAATCTTTTGAAAAATAAAATGACGATGCAATGGAAGAAACTATAAACAACAATAATCCGACGACTGATATAGTCGCCCTGAAAAAAGCTGAGTTCACCGAGAAATCCGCAAAGGTTAAGGAAGAACGTGCTGCCATAGACAAAAAGATAGATGCCAGCAACCGTAAGATTAGTTGGCACACGAGACGTATTAAAAGTCTGGAAGACAAACGATACTCCCTCAACTATCCTTCATGGACTAAAGAATACTTGCGTCCGATACTTGACGAGTTGGCCAGGCAAACTCCTGATATTACATGGGATTTTGAACATCTGTCTGTCTTTGGATTACGTAATGAATGCCCGGTTTTCGGAAGAAACAGCGAGCAGGTTCTAACTGGAATAACATTCACTTGTCACGATAATCAATTGTACTACGATACGGGAGAAACCAAAAGAAGTTTTTCTTCCGATACGCTGGGTGATCTGAATGGTTTTAATAATGTATCGGCTCCGGTGGAATGCCTCAATACGCTTTTGGTGCATGTCAGAAAGAGACTTGAAAAAGAAAAAGAACATCTTAATACCTTTCCTAAAAGTAAATGATAGAAAATCTTTTAAACCCCAATATCCAATACACCGACCCTGACGCTCTCCAGTTCTGCTTGCCGCTTTCTGACACGAAGTTCTGGTATTGCCAGGTGAACGACTGCCATAAAAGACTGACACCGGATGCCGAAACTCCTGAGAGCCTGATATATGACATCCTCTGTGGATACCCTGAAAAACTACTCCACCTTGCAAATAAGGTAATCGAGGTAAAGGAGTTCATCACCAATAACCGCTATTGGCATACAAGTGAGATGGATGTAATAGAGTTTGACCGTGAAGAACAACTGGAACTACTGAAAGGCTATGGTTATTCATGGGACGATTTTACTTCCGAAGCTGAAAGAAACCAGATTATTTGTGAATGTCATTTCGAGGAAAATATCCGTGAGTATGAAAATGATTAAAATGAGATGAAGATATGGGTATAGCTTGTGTACAAGATATATACAGGTGCGATACTTGTAAATCGGCAGACGAATATGGAAGGAACTGTAAACATGGAATGTTATTTCCGTTACTTCTCGTTATGACAAACAGCCGCCAATGCGAAAACTATGAGTTTGACGCAGAAAAGGTTGAATTACATTTGAAAAGAAAGGACAATTTAAAAGTTGAACATTCAAAATAAGAATAGATGAACCAAACAGAATATTCCCATACAAATTATAGGAATCTCAAAATAAAGTAAAGAATATGGTTTTATACGCTTATACATCAATTGACGAATTTATAATAAGGTACATAAAGAAAGGCGGTCAGGCATATTGTATAGATGAAGGAGTCCTTACCTCTGGCGACTGGATATTGTTTGACAAGAGAGGTAAGTTGAAATCCTGCATAATAAAAGAAGTATATATAAACCCCTGGTCTTCCGGTCAATCTCTGAGAAAATACAGGAAGTTACCTGAAAAATATGCGAAAATGATACGTGACAAAAAGGCAAAAAGAAAGGGAATATATGATCTTAAATATTGAATGCAAGGAACCGGAAGTTGTACTGAACCTTTTACGCAATCTGTATATCAATGAGGAAGTTACATTGGTAAAAAAGTATAGTTCAACTGCTGATTTTGAGATTAAATCCCCCAGTGGCAATGAAACAGTCTATCCATTGGAAGGTCTCTTGGAGCTTGCCGAGGATATTCCGGCATATAAAATAAGAATTTATTAATTATTTATGACTATAAATTATGAGCTATAAGAAAAATTTAGAGCAACTTGAAGGCTATTTCGAGAAAAAAGACAGGCGTTCTACTATAAAATATAGAAGAAGCGTCAAAAAGGGCCGAAATAAATGGATACGGCGTTCCAAATTACCAAACGCTAATAAGGTACGCAAAGGATGGGAATATTAACATAATAAAATAAAAACAATGGAAATATCAAACAAACAGACAGCACATATTCTAATCAAGGCGAATACGAACAGCGAGTGGGACTGTTGCGAGTTCGCAGTTATTCACTTATCAGAAGAATGGAAGAAGTTGCAGGCAATAAGGTTTGAAGCCGTCAAGCCCTTCACAGATGACCATACTTTCCAGTCAATAAGGTTTTATAGCACTTCAGCCGCTTTTTACCAGTCTGGAGGTGACGGAACACCTGATATAGAGGAACTACTGGCAGACAAAGACTGGGCATTTGTAGAAATAGACGAGGACGAACTGGACGAGCTGACTCCACCCGAAGACAGTCTGGATTTTTCCGTGCTTGAGATACATCGCGACGGAAATGCCAGATACAAGGCATACGGTAAACATACAAACGAGGAATTTTGGACAAACGAATTTTCGCTGCAACAGTTAACCAGGCAAAATTAGCTATGAACAAATATAATATGTACAAGAACATATTCCATTCAAGAATATGATGCTTCAGGCAATAAGACTGAAATATTAATTGCAGTCGGTGATGTAATGGAAGAAGGTAGCAAATATCTTGACAAGAGATATTACCGTTTGATAACCCCCAGTAAAAAATAAACAATATGGATTATTTAACTGCTTATCGGAAGCGCAAAGAGAACAATCACAACGTACTCATGTCAGTAGCCGAACAACTAAAGGCTGAAGACTGCAAAGTGTATTCCACCAAATGCAACGAACCAAGAGATACACGGGAGTACATTATAGTAGAGAAAGATGGCAAACGCAATATTGTAGGTTTCGCTGAGGTTCCGTACCGGTGGTATATCGGCAGCTCCTATTCCGGGAAAATTGCGGGACTTGTCGGTGAAGATACTTACGGCTTCCCCTTTACTGTGGATGAAATTATAAAATCACTTGTGCCGATTACTGAAAAAAGAGATTGGTTTTATGTAGAGATTTAATTAAGGAGATATATAAATGACTGAAATATTTCTTATAAACGAACAGGTCAGTGGAATCCTAAAAGCATTCCCGTCCATATTTGATGATAATATGCACGATGACATTCCCACGTATGACGAAGCCGTCAAACAGGTTACATGTGCATTTGAAGAAGGCATACACTATCGCGGTAACGACAATCAACTATTAGGCGATCTATCCGAAACATGGGTGAGAAACCAGAAGTATGTAAATATGTCGTTGGACGACGCAATGTATTGTGCATTTATGGAAAGTGCCACACTGCTCGTCCTTTTAGTCAAACCATTAGAAAATATACAAATAAAACTTTCATGAATATAAAAAAATCAAATCAAACATGGGTTGTTACGGAACATTTGAAAGATCTTAGTTTTCGCATAATAAAAGTGGTACAATCCGCACAAGAACCAACTGAAGAGTACCGCAGGGCTGTAGTCGAAGCGGTTGAGTATTATCAGAAACAAAATGTAAAGATACCGAGCACGACAGTCAATCTCTTCGTAATTTTTGATAAAGAAAAAAGCCGTTTATTGTATCTAACTGAACCGGATAAAGCCTTATCGCTTTTTGAGACGTTAAAATCGGCGGGGAATACGGGTTGCTGCGATACTGTAAGCATCCAACGAGGTGCATGGTGTCAAACACAAGGCATTGATGTATTGGAACATTCCTTTCAAAACGGTGGTGGTAGTGGTAAAAAACGTCTGGCTATCGTGAATAACAAAGACTTTCAGACGTTTCGAAGAGAAGAATGTGAGATCGAATAATCTGTATGGTAATATGGATTAAAGTATGACGGCTCTTTTAATGTGATTTGAAAAAACTAATTATCGAATAAGCAAAATGGAAAAACAACCAATAGTCATAGATTGCGGAAACTGTGAATATAATGATAGCACCGGTCGTTGTGACCCTAATAATTGCCATAAGATACCCGGAATGTCAACCCACCAGTTCAATGTCATTTTGCGTGGCATTTGTAACAGTGCAGCGTTGAGAAACAAACAACCCGAAATCCTCACAGACACTCAGGAAATTGTATGTATCCCTCCTCTTGATATCTGGGCTATTTGTGCAATCAGTTCCGATGCCGAGGCATTTGGCTTAAAAGCCGAATTTCACTATGACGGAAAAAGTAGGATTACTTTTACTCCTGCACCTCGAAAAAGAGAAATCCATATCGTCAAACAATATTCCACCGGAAGCCGTGGCACTCAATACACCTATATCCGTGGCTATTACTCGATAAAAGAACTTGCAGAGCACAGGGAACAGGAAATTGTGACCGACAACACAGCCTGGGATATTGAAACTGTAGAATTGAATAAAGATATTTAAACACGCTTGTTAGAAGCCATTAAAAACAAACTACATAAATGGAAAGAAATCAATATTTGCAACACCCATTGGTTGAGGGTGTTGTATATGAAATCACAGACAGCAAAGTGGAGATTGCTTCTCCACATACAGTCTTTTTAAGTGCTCAAAGAGTTACGGAAATCCCTTTGTCAGAAATAAGACAATTGTTTCGTAAGCTCAAAAAAGAAGCTAAAGACTCCGGGATAGTAAGACTGAACGGAGTCTCTAAATTCCTGCCGGCTATTTGTACCCTGTACCCATCCTATCACATGACCGTTGAACAAATAAACAAGCTGTTCTCTGAAATTGTGGAAATGGTCCGCAAGATTGAAGCCGACGGCATTCACAGCGGATGCGCTGATGACGAGTTGTTAAGGGAGGTCAGGGACAAAAAGCAAAAAATAGAAAGTTTTAGCTACCGTAACACTGATTACTTCCGGTATGTGGAACATTATCAAAACATCAGAGAGATCCTTTCCACCAAACTTTGGAAGGGTGAGAATGTAGCAAGGGTCGTAATACGGTTGTTATGATTATAATCGACAAAATTCGAAATATCATAAATAATCCTGAATTAATTAAATCATAATTGTAGAAAACATGAAAAAAGAAATATCATATCAATTTTGGGATTTCATTGAAAAGTATATCCCGGACCATTACGGCAGAGCGGACTTTTTACGCCAGTCGGAACTCCAGTCTTTACTTGACGGACACGAATCATCTCTGCAAGGTACAATGAGTCTGTATGCCCGTAGAGAATTAGACAAAATTCTAAGCTCTCTTTGCTTTGAAGCAATAGACAACCAAACGGGAGGAATCGGCGTAGATTGTGACAAATGTCATAAATTCATGGGAAAATGCTGCTATTGTCCCCATTGTGGTAAAAAACTCGTTCCAAACGAACAGTCCCAGTTGCGGATAACAGAGGATGTAGGAGATGTTCTGGATGTGTACTTATCCCCTGATGAATATCCCGAAACTTATAAGAAAAAACATACTGAACTTGTCCAAAGCTGTGGTATGACAGAAAGGGAAGCTACAGAATTATTGAAAAAGAACCCCATTCAGTTAGAGCTTTTCTATTCAATGGACCAAGGGTTATTTGCAGTAGAATCTGAAGCGGTAGAATGCGCTTCAATCTACAACCCTTATAATGGTGCTGAAATCCCTAATGACAACTTATCATAACTTATCAATCTTATGAATAACGAAAATCAAAAGAACTCTTCACCTACAGCAGAAACAGACAGTCTTGCTGAGATCCTTACCGATACGAACAAATGCGAAACCTTCGGCAGTATAGTGATTGATGAAATAAGCAATGACGATGAAGCTCCTCACAAAACAGGTTCCAGTCTTATTCAGGCATATCAGAACAGAGATTGTGATGCTATGCTAGTTGCCTTGTGTGGTTGGTCTATGGAGTCCCTATTGGAGAAATATAACGGAAATAGATATGGTGATACCATAGATGAATACTGCCCCGAATGCAGTTCATCCACAATCCGGTACGATACACATGATGAACTCTATCATTGTGACGAATGCAATCACACCTGGAGCGATAAATAATCCCCCAACGGAAATCATAACAGAAGCCGTCTCGATACCCCGAAAGTATCAAGGCGGTTTTTATTTTTTATCTACTTTAAAACATATTCCCGGACATGAAAGAATACAATCCAAACAGAATAAAAAAAGAATTAGGTATTAGCTACCTAGGCGGTTGCAACTCCCCGAAACTTATTAAAAGCTATGGTCGTAATGTGTTGACCTATGGTGTTTATCTGGCACCTTTCAATCTTAGTGGTTATAGTGTCTGCCCCGAATCCTGTAATTGTAGCAAGTACTGCCTGCACGGTTCAGGTAGAAACAAAATTGAGTTATTGACAAACAAAGAAGGTGGTCCTATCCAATACTCCCGTATCAGGAAAACCAAGTTCTTTTTCGAGGATCACGCAAAATTCATGCACCTACTTATCCATGAAATAAAGCAGGCAAAGAAGAAAGCTGAAGCGGCAGGTATGCAATTTGCCATCCGGTTGAACTGTACTTCTGATATCTGTTTGGAAGATTTTGTATTGGACGATAAAAATATCCTCCAGCTTTTCCCAAAAGAACAATTTTACGACTATACCAAAGTGTTTAAACGTACTGAACTAATCGACAAATACCCTAATTACGACCTTACATTCTCGTATGACGGAGAGAATTGGGGAAAGTGTAAACCCCTGTTGGAAAAAGGTCACCGTGTCGCTGTGGTCTTTGAAGATATTCTCCCGGCAGAATTCAAAGGCTATCCTGTCATTGATGCCAACGGAGACGATGCTCGTTTCCTGGATGAAGGTGGAGTCATCTGCGGACTGACCTATAAGAGAGTAGCCAATGACTATACCAATGGAAAATTCCAAAGACCCGATACCACGTTTATAACCCGACATGAAAATAGAGAACAATAAACCACATAAAAGACATCCAAATAATAAAATATTATGAGCAAAGAGAAATTTCCTGGTCTGACCAACATGACCGTAGACGAAGTGCGCATCATGGCTAAGACATGCAAAGCCGCAGGTGACTCACTCGAACAAATTCACGAAATCATCAATTGCATTGACGATTGCCTTTCGATTCAAAAAAGCACAGCCATGATTAACAGCCGGAGAGGTAAGCGGGCATGGAACAAGACAACGGCCCGTGATGTCATTGTCGCACGGGTTTGTAACACTAAATTCTAAAAATATGGCAAAAGCAGGCGTATTAACGACTTCGGATTACCTTCCTATAGAAGCTTTTGAAAGACTTCTGGAAGGATTACACCGTGATAAGAAATATGTGTGGGAGCTTTTTTGCAGCATTGCATTCGCCACTGCACTCAGAGTCTCTGATGTACGGTCAACCAGATGGATGGACGTACTGGGAAAAGACGATTTTTTCAAGAAAGAAAAAAAGACAAAGAAAACCAGACATATATCTTTGGACACTACAGTACGAGATCGGATTTCCGAACTTTATGTGATTATGGGATCACCAGACAAAAACCAGCCCGTAATCTGCAACAAAAAGACAGATGCTTCTTTCACTACCCAATATATCAACAGAACTCTGAAAAAGTTCCGTGTCAAATATCAACTTCCAATAAAAGCTTTCAGTACTCATACTTTCCGTAAAACCTTCGGTCGGTACATCTACGATTCTGCCCAGGATAAAACCGAAGCTCTGGTATTGCTTAACCGTATCTTTAACCATACCAGCATAGAGACGACAATGGTTTATATTGGCCTCCGGCAGGATGATATGGATAAGGCATACCGTTCCATCAAGTTCAAGAGTTACGATGAAGCTATCAGTGTTTAAAATCAAAATATACCATCATGGCAAATAAAAACACCATCAACAAGCGTATCATTGACATTATGAAGGAGAACTGGCTTTCCCCGTTGTTCTTTGCGGCAGGCATTGACGCGCTGAAGCAGAAAATAGATTTATTGTCTGACTCCGATATTTACAAACTTTTCGGTGGCCTCATGTCACCGGACTTTGTACGTAAGGAACTGGAACGCATACAGACGATTTTACAGAGTGAGCAGTAAAAAATAACCTCAAATAAATGATAAAAATGAAAGTAGAAGAAATTGAAATCGGTAAAGAATACCATCTTACAGGAGATATAGAAAACGGATACATGGATGGGAAACTCTACGTTTCCCACGAAGAAGTTACAAGAGTTATAAAACGGATAACGGAAACGCACATTATTTGTGAGTGTGGTAGAAAGTTTTTAATAAATGAAAACCTGACAATAACCGTTCCTGTATATAGAAAACAATCTTAATTAACATAGAAATGAGAACAAATTACGGACTGAAATTCAATCTGTTATCAAAAGTCAAGCCTTCATGGGGTGACTACGACAAACAGGTTGCCTGCACCCACCTGGCAAATGCGGGAAAGATTATCGTAGACACTACCTACGGAAACCCCATTGACAATGAATTCGACCTGGAAGAAATCTACCAGATACTTTCCCGTACTCAAACGGTGAAAAAGCTCAAAAAGGGAGAGTTCTTCCGCTTGAAAGACAGCGAAACAGCCCCCGTCTGGGTAAGAGGCGAGTACCTGCCTGCTTGCCGCAAGTTCAGTTGTCACAAGTTTAACGATATAAATCACGAACGGCTGATGAATGGAGATACAAGCGTGTTTGTCGGCTTTACCTTTTAATGCCCGGGCATTACCGCATCCTATTCGTTTCCCTGTCCCAAAGCATGTATTCATATTCCAAATAGTCAGGACGTTTCACCCTGGGCTTCAATTCTTGCCTGGGCATCCTATATTTCAGGTCATTTATTTCCAACCTGAGTTTCAGGATTGTTTCTCTCTGCCCATTGTTTTCAACAAAAAGAAACACAATCGCTCCGACCAGGAGAGCACCAAGAAGAACCATACAGGTTAATGTCTGGGAGTAGTAATGCCAAAAGTCGCGTAGCCACCTCATAATTAAGTAGTTTAAAAGTTACGGGCAAGCATAAAAAAACGTGCCCAATCCAATCAGACAGCTCTCGGAGGTGCAGCAAACAACCCAGACGTAACCGTACAACTGAACGGGCACGTATATTGTGTTGTAACAACATACGAAGTCCTGTTCAGTTTCAGGTACGTCTTTTAAGTTTGCTGCTTTCCGGGACACTGAAACTGAATACTAATATTGATACCAACCGATATCGCAAGCAAAGATAGTAAAAAGGATAAATATCACAATAAATATAAAGCAGAATCATGGATATTCAAGAACTCACACTCAGCTATCAAGCCCGCACAAAGGCACATTTCAAGTTAGTGGAAGAAATTGCCAAAGGGAAATATAAGAACAATCCACCCGAACCGATTCCTCCCAATTACATCAAAGAGGTGATTATTCCCATACACCGGTTACTGGCAGAAAAGTTTCCGAAGGGCTGTATCAAAATCCCCGATGAAAATTACACCTTTCGCGAAGGGTATTTTCAGATTAAGATGAATGATACGATTATAGGTGGACTTTCATATCCCATAGCCAATAAAGCGAAGATATATTTCACGCCGTTATTTCACAAACAAGTTGTAGGGAAGAGACAAGAAATCACTTCAATATCACAATTCCATCAGATTATCAGCAATCTGTTAGACAAAAGAAAAAAACAAAACAAATAATCCTCACAATTATGCAACTCTCTCAAAAACACCCAAAACCGGGGAAAATTGAACCTTTCAGTTATTATCTTGAAATTCTGGTACGCACACATGGGCGCTCCGAAGTATTCGATGACTTCCTGACACTGGTTATCTGTGCATTTTCCATGAAGAAAAAAGAAGATGAATACTTCCGGATTTATCATCAATATGCCAATGACGAGTTCAGGAATTTTGGCAAAGCGTTAGGCTCCCTTGTAATCGAAATGGAGCGTCACCCGTTCGAAGATCCTTTCGCCGATTACTTTCAGGAAGGCATATCAAAAGGGCACAACGGCCAGTTTTTCACCCCGTCCGATGTAGGAGCGCTAATGACTGCAATCACAATGCAGAAGTTTACGGATGGCAACAAGAAGATATATGATCCTGCCTGCGGTAGTGGTACATTATTACTTGATGCCGCTAAAAAAGACCGCACCGGCTATTTTATCGGCTGTGATATCTCCGAAATGTGCTGTAAAATGGCTGTCATCAACCTTTGCCTGAACTCACTGCGTGGAGAGGTCTGGCACATGGATACACTTTCACTCCATGCCTGGCGTAAATGGGAAGTGACATACATATCGGGAACTAAACTCCCCTATATCATCGAAAGGACCGTTACTCATTCCTCCCTTTGATATATAGCCGGAAAACCATATATTTGTCTCCGCTTAACAACCATGCAGAGCCCTTTAAAATAAAGACCTGTATTTTAGCGCATTGACAAACAAACATTCATATATAAATAAACACCCTGTCTTTCATATATAAAAACAATCAATAATTATCCACCTCAAAACAGAAATAAAAAATGAACCCTTGGGAAAATGAAGAATTTGTAAGAGAAGTATATACGCAAACTAAAAAGCGTCTGGAAAAAGAACATCAAATGAACATAATAGCTTTGTTCCATGTAGAAAATCACATGGAGGCTTACATGGAGGATGCCGGTGTCATTTCAGACATTTTGAATATTGTCCCCCGGACAAAGGTTGGTGAAATCTGTATGGTACAGTTTCCGGAAGCCGGTCTGGAAGCTGCTATCGCCAAACTGACGGGGACCGGTCTGGGAATTTCCCTGTCGGAAATCCGGGATGAAAACGGAACCTGCTATCTGGATGCTTATCAGGCCACCCCGCCATCCGCTTGTGGAGAAGAGAATCAATTAATTTCATGTAAATACAAAAAATCATAAGAATATGAACGAAGATCAAAAGATAATCAGGTGGATGATATTGGGCAAGCTGGCTCCGGTGCTTTTCATAATGCTGATCGTTTTTATTGGCATAGTGAAAGCGTGTGTAAGCGATGAACCGGATATAGAACGTCAGAATGCCAGTCAGGAGTGGGTTAGGGATATCTATATCGTGGATGGCGATTACAATGGTTTCCGTATCAGGTACTTCACAGCCGGTAAAGTAACGAAGACAGAATTAGGAAACATCACGGTGGCAGATTCCATCTGGCAATTTGAGGAGCAAATGCAACAGGATGCCCTCGACCGGTTCGACGATATGCTCCATCTTGATATATACGAGTTTGCCCAGTTCGCAAAAAACTATGGTCATAAGGATATCACTATGGAATGTATATTTGTATCAGGCCCGGAGAAAGAGCACCTGTATATTGGTCCCAACCCCAAAATAAAAAACAGTGCCAAATGGATAGACCCCAACACCAACCAGGGCCTTCAGTGGATCGACCATAACGACATTTATTTCTATGATGGGAAGAGCCCAAAAACGTACCGCTATTACAAGTGCTCTTACCCCTTCGATACATCCGCTACAGATGAGCGTTTTAGCCACTTTTCAGAAGACCAGAGAGTGCGTTGAAATCAGCCCCTCCCGCCTATATATATTGCCTGAACACCTCTCAAAATAATATCTGTTTTTACTTGTTTGGTAAGCCCTAATACCGTAATTTTGCTCAGAAATTGAATGAAAAAGTTTGTAAATTGAACGTAATAGATTGGATTATGACATAAGAAAACATGGTATTGACAGAGAAGTCACAGGTTAAATTTTCGAAATGCGAACGCACGGGAGAGCTCATAGGGTTCGTCTCACGTAACGCTAAGACAAAGAAGTTGAAAGGAGTCCGTGAGGATTCAGAGTTTGGTAAACAGGTTTGTGTGCTTTCGTCCGAGTTGAAGGGGACGCTTACACCAAACCTTTTGTATGATGTGGAGTTGAAAGCGATGCACCGGAAAAACGGTTTTGTCGTCGTTTCCGCAACTCCGGTGTTGTTTCAAGCGCAAATTGAACTTGTGATTATCCCCAAAATCACATATCAGATTAAAGTCACCTTTGGAAACAAGGTTATATACTTTGACCCCAAAGACGGCAAAACGGTATCCAGCAAGACTTTGGAGGGGGTGTTGAAAATTCTCAGTGAACGCAAGGATGTGGAAAACCTTGCAGGGGTCATCAAAGAATTTAATAAAAAGGCGATGGCACTTATCCGCCAGATGCAGGCCGACGGCTTTTTCTTTAAATAAAATGGATTATCCCATTAAAGGTATTGCGACAGATGCGGCTCACTCTCTTAAAAAGGGAGTGACGCAATACCGGGCCGTCAATCTGGCAACCGGAGAACAACTGTTTCTCAAAGACCTCGGAAATCAAACCGTGAACATAGGAGAATTTCTCGCTGTAGTCGCCGCAGCACAATATATCATTGAGTACGACTTCCATCCGCGTGTCATATACACTGACAGCCTCACCGCACTCACATGGTTCACCAATAAGAAAACAGCCTCCAAAAAACGGATGCCCGACTTGCAGCGTGCCGAGATTTTCTTGAAGATCATGGCCGCTGAAGTAGACAATATAACCGTAATCCACTGGAATACTCCGCTATGGGGTGAAATTCCGGCGGATTTCGGAAGGAAATAAAAGAAAAGTTGCTTAATTATTATTTGGAATCATGGTTCCCCATCTGCGAAGACCGGGAACCATACATTTAATCCCTCTACAGTATGGCTATAAAAAAAACAGAAGCGGATCAACACATTCGCATAACCAGAAAAGAATACATCTCGCTGCTCGAAGACCACATGCTTGTCAGGGCACTGAAAATCGCAGGAGTCGAACAAATGCCTATATATAAGTGCGTTCAAAGCATCTTGAAAGACGATAGGGTCGAAATACACTCCAATCCTCAGAAATACGGTCTCCCTGACTGACTTTCCAAGATACGGTGCTTGTCTTGCAAAGGAAAGTACCGGATTTTTTTATTCCTATCCTTCATTCATATTCCCCACCTTCCCCCCTCCCTGACATCAATCATCCCACTTATCTTTTAATGATAATCATTAATTTCCCCAGACAATCATCACACAATCAATTCTTTAAATTAATTCTGCCAAAACTATTTAAAAGAGTTATGGCAGATTGGAATCTTATCCATACATTTGCAGCGTATCCGAACGAAAAAGGATACAAATACCATTCTTATCTTAATTGAGTGCCGGATTCAAAAGGCACGTGAGTGATAGTTATAAGGGATTTCCTCCCTTTTCTTTCCTCCACAATATTGTAAACTGAGAGCTAACGGTGCATCCGGGCCTGTTAGCACACTTCCAATTTCCTCGGTCAATATTAACTATCGCATTTTTAATCATGCAAGTAGAAGAAAACTTGAAAGAAGACATGCAACAAGGCATGTCTGTAGAAGACCTGTTTCTCAACTCACAGGAATCGTATCAGGAAGCACAGGCAAGAGCCGCCGAAGAGAACAAATCGTTTGTCAAAACCGAGTTCTTCAGGATGGACAAACTGGGTGTTTACCGCCTTCGTATTTTACCTGTAGCCCCCAATGTGGACGGCACAACCGACCGTAAAGCCTATGAGTATCCGGTCCATCAGATGCTCATGGAGCTTGAAAAACCCACAACAGGCACAAAAGCACAGTACATGTACGTCTCGGTTCCCCGTGCCACCGATGCCGGTTACCCGCTCGACATCATCGACACTTACCGCAAAGCTGCCATTGCTTCGGCCAATGACAACGGAAACGAGAAATTAGCGGAAAAGATTGGCGGCGGTTCATTCGGCGGCGGTCTGAAATTCGGCTACGGACACGCCCTTTACGTGTACGATATGGACGAACGTGCCAAAGGATTACAATTGCTCACCCTCAGCCATTCCCAGTTTAAAGATCTCGATGAGCGTAAATTTAAACTTTGGCAAAAAAAGCTGGCTAAGAATCCGAGTTATCCGTGTCCCATCAGTTCGGTGTATAATGCATACCCCGTTGAGATTGAAAAGAAAAAATCGGGTAACAAGACTGAATATCTAATAAATATCGACAATGAATCGGATACGGATGTGCTCTCTAAAGAGGAACTTACAGCCTTGCTGAACGCACCCCGCATTCCTGAAATCATCTATCGTTACTCCCGCTACCAGTTCGAGGCTACCATTGAGTTCCTGAAGCAGTGCGACAAGAAGTATGGTCTTAGTGTTATGGAACAGGAAGGAATGAAAGAAGCCATCGAAACACTGCGTGCCGAACTTCCCAAGGAAGATGCCAGTTCATTCACCTTTGACAAACGAGCCAAAGACTCCAAGGATAATGCAGAAGCCAATGCCATCGGCCTGGATGACCTGTTCGACCGTTTCGATGAACTACAGGAAAAAGGATTAGGTGACAAAACGGAAGAAGGCCAGGAACTCCGTGCCCTTATCCGTGCATTCATCGAACAGGAGAAGCTGGGTGTCCGTGTTACACGTTCCACTACCAATCAGGATCTTCTCGACCTGATTGAGGAAGCAGTGCAGGGCGGCTCCCAACCGGAAGCGGAAACAGAACAGGCCGCAGAAGCTCCGGCAGAACCGGTGGAAGAAACACCCACTCCCGAAGAGACTACAGGCAGACCCGAACCCCGTACCCGCCAACGCCGCAGATAATCCGGCATAATCCACTATTGTATTAATTTTCAAAGGGAAGCGTGCTTGTCGTGCGCTTTCCTTCCAAACTTTTTACGCTTATGTCGAAAATAAATCCATGCGTTTTATTATTATCGGATATACACGTCTCAAAGGACAATATCCCTGAGTTTACTGCAAACTGGCAGGAGGCTCTGGCAGTATGTGAGGGAATGAACATTCAGGAAATAGCTTTCGGTGGTGATATGTTCATGTCCCGTTCCGCACAAACATTGGATGTACTGTTGGCTGTACACGACGCTTTGCTTGCCGCTGAAAAAAGAGGTATCCATGTCACATTGGCTAACGGGAACCATGATTTCATACAGCAGGAAGCTATCCGGGGGTATTGCCATGTATTCGACCAGCACGCCAATGTTCTCGTTGTTGACGAAATGGCAAGCCTGCTGGCTTCCGAGGACTGGGAGTTTGTATTGCATATCATCCCTTACTTTCCTGAAAACGGCAGCTTTATCGAGAAGCTGGATAAACTGACAGCCACCGGGTTAGACAAGAAACGGAAAAACTATCTCTATATCCATGAAGGGATAAACGGAGCGTTGGCCCAACCGAACGAAAAAGAACTCTCTCCCAATATCTTCAGGATTTTTGATAAGGTCTTTGTCGGGCATTACCATAATCGCTGCATCATTGACGGAACCAATGTCGAATATATCGGTTCGTCGCGGCAGATGAACTTTGGCGAGGACGAGGAAAAGGGTTACACCGTTATCTATCCAGACGGTCGTTACGACTTTATCAAGAACCGGGCCAACACCCGTTATCTGGTAATGGACGTTCAGGTTGAAAAAACAGGCATCCATCTTTCCGACAAACTGGAAGAAATCAAAGAAGACGGACGTTACCGGGTAAAGGTTCGTGTACATACTTCCTCTGCCAAAGCATCAGGCATTGACAAAGAAAAACTATTGCAGGCAGGTGCCAGCAAAGTGGAGATTGTAACAGAGGACCCGGAAATAACCGAAGTGGCGGGTTCCGGTCTTTTTGAGAAGTTCGACAATCATCAGATCAAAGAAACCTACGAGGCTTTCTGTGACGAGAAAAAGATTGAAGATGTTGAACTGGGATTAAGTTACCTGTCTAAAATCGAATAACCATGTGGAAATTACATAGAATTGTCGCAGAAAACTTATGTGCTTTCCGTGAGTTGGATTATTTCCTTCAACAAGGAGTTACCACATTGGTTTTCGGGGATAACCGGGACAATGAAAGCCAGCAAAGCAATGGCTCCGGCAAATCAGCATTAATAGAATGTATTGCGGTCGGGCTCACGGGCAGTCCGTTGCGCAAGGTCAAAAATGAAGAAATTATCAATGACAAGGCGGACGAATGTTGGATACAGCTACAGTTTATAAATGACAGCAGCACTGAAGTTTTCAATATCGAACGCCAGCTATTCCGTAAAGGAGCTTCTATTGTAACTTGTTCCATCGAACGTGATGGCAAGCCCATAGATACGGATGAAGCGATACAACCTTCCGTAGATGCGTATAACAAGTATATTCTCGAAAAGTTAGGTATCAGCAAGGACGAATTATTCAATAACTTCCTATTGTCAAAATTCAAGTTTCAGGACTTCCTTTCTTCACCCGACCGGGAGAAAAAAGAAATAATCAACCGTTTCAGTAACGGTATTCTGGTCGATCAGGCAATGGAGAAACTGGCAGAGGACAAAGCACCTGCAGCGTCAGAACTCCGGGAAGCCGAACTGGAAATAGCCGGTATTGACGGTCGGATAGAGATGCTGGCCGAACAGATAGCCGCAGAAGAAAACAACCGGGCGGAGAAAGCACGTACAAAGACCGAAAAAATTGCATCCATCCGCCGGACTATCGGCGAAAAACATGCGCTGATACGTGAGAAAAGGAAAGAAACGGAAGCGATGGACTGTGTTTTAGGGAAACTGGAAACGGCAGACTGTGATATTCAGGAACTTGAAAACGAAGACCATTCTCTTGAAGTCTATCTTTCTAAAATACATGCTATTCTCTCACCACTATCTATTGAACTGACGGACTGGGAGAAAGTAGTCGGTGACAAACACACCGAACTGAAAGCCCTGGAAACCGAACAAGAAAAATGGGGCAAAGCACTTTCTGTATCAGAAAATAAAGTGCAGACCCTGACAACGGCACATGACCGCCTGAAAGCGGATTACCGGGCTTTCTCGGATAACTATACCCCCAAAGTGGGCGGTTACGATGAAAAACTGAAAACACTGGACGAACAGATTGACCGGATGAACCGGGATATCGTACAACTCAAAGGAGAACGTCATACTCTTTCTACAGCAATAGAGGAACTGACCACCCGGCTGGCAGGCACAATTACCTGTCCTGAATGTGGCTATGAATTTCTTGTTTCGGACAAAACCTTTGATGTTACCGAGGGTACTGCCGATCTGAAAGAAAAGAATGCGGCTTTTGAGGCTGTTACTTCCCGGATTGCCGGTTGCGAGAAGAAAATAAGTGACATCGAAAAGGAAGAACGGCAAATCCGCACGGATAAACGCTCTTTGTCTGCTGAAAACAGTGTCTGGAACGACAAACTGGAGCAAGCGGCTCGGCAAATTCGTACCGCTTCAAATGAATTGGAAGAGATACGTTCCAACCAAAATGCAGTAAAAGCCTCTATTTCTTCTTTATGGACTGTCCTTCAAGGAATATGCAAGCGGGTATTTGATGAAGCATTCGATTTGATAGATTCTACTTGCAGGGAAAAAGAGCGGCAAATGAAGTCTCTACAGGATGAAACCAAATCCGCTGAGAGTTCAATCGAAACGCTGGAGGAGACTATTCAGGAATTGAACGAAGCATCTGTGTCAGAACTGACCGGTTCCCTGAAAGCGTCCCTGAAGACATATCGTAAAAAATCCTCAGACGCTGTTACCCGTAAGTCGGATATTGAAAAACGTATACAAAGGCTTGACGAGCAGGAACAGTATTTTGCACAGTTCAAAACCTATCTGGCAAACACTAAGATTAATGCACTGGGTACGATTACAAATGAATTTCTGAAGAATATAGGCAGTGACCTCCGGCTCAAATTTTCTGGCTATACGGTGCTTAAAACAGGGAAAGTGCGCGAGAAAATTTCTATTTCCATCCTGCGTGACGGCATGGATTGCGGTTCATTTGGAAAACTAAGCGCAGGCGAATGTGCGAGAACCAATTTAGCAACCATACTTGCCATGCAGAAGTTGGTTAACGCTAATTGTGAACTGGATAAGGGGTTAGACCTTTTGGTTTTGGACGAAATATTGGAGGCGGTGGACGAGAACGGACTTTCATCCATGTTTGCAGCCTTGAACCATTTGGGCATCACGGCACTTGTTGTCAGTCATGGGAACGTAGCAGAAGGGTATCCGCACAAACTGGTAGTGACAAAAGAAAATGGAGAATCTAAAATAAACCTATGAATCAAATCAAAAACAATGACACTATTCCAATCGGTAAAGAACATGTGCTTGCGCTGGATATTGCCACCCACACCGGGTATTACTCCGTACATGAATCCGGGACATGGAACTTCACGGAATCAAAGAAGCGCAATGATAACAAGCAACACAAAGACTTCCGGGACACCCTATTGTCCTTTATTAAAGACTATGGTATTCTCCGAATTGTGGCAGAAGACATCAACGTCAACAACTTTTTCTGCGATATGCGAAAACTGTCCGAATTCCGGGGGATTTTGCTCGAAATTTGTGATGAATTCAACCTGCCGGAACCGGAGTTTATCAATGTTGCCAAATTAAAGAAATGGGCGACTGGCAACGGCAAAGCCAACAAACAGGACATGATACAGGCTTGTATAGACAAGTACAGATATACGCCTGTTGACGACAATGCTGCGGATGCCTGCCACCTGTTCCATTATTACATACGCAAGTATCGTATCATATAGAGCAGTACTTTCTACTAATTTCTTTCCATTAATTGACGCATTAGCTGACAGATTACATAATAGTTTTTCCCATAATTAAAATCTGTATAATGTGGACACCTACCCAAAGGCATCTTCCATAGAAGAAGACTCTGCCGGGCGCAGAACCGAGTTATTTAACCTCTACGTTTTGCCCCACAAAAATCTAATTTACAAATTATGTATTCACTATTCATACTCGCAAGAGGATATAGCGGACAATTACAGTGAGGTTCTTACCAACTTTTTCAAATATATCGAAACGTATGACCCTGCCCGGTCCATCCAGACATGGCTCCACATCGTGACCAAACGGTTGATTGCCGATATGAACCTGCGCCGGATGAACCACAACAGGTCGGACGACATAGACATTCAGGAAATCGGCGATATCATTCCTGATGACGGTGAAGAAGGAGTCAATTGTATGAATATGGAAAATTATGGCCGGTTCTACAATGACGACATACTCAAAGCCCTGGACCAGATAAAACCGATCTACCGTGAAGCGTTGCTGTTGCAGCAGGCAGGATACAAACTGCATGAAATCGTAGAAATCTCGTATCGCAACGGGAACCTGAAAACCCGCAACATCGAGACTGTAAAGAGCAGGCTTTTCCTTGCCAAACAACAAATGCGTAAACTGGTTACCCGTGATGGAGAGAGCAGAACAGATTAAATGCACTATCCGGGTGTTTACGGTACTAATAAAACAGCTTTCACCCCGCTTTTCCTTCCCGAAAGGCGGGGTTGCAACAAAGACTGTTTCATCCTGCCTGGACTCACTCGAAACCGAATATACGGCAGGATTGAGTCTGGAACGGATGGTAGATTACTGTGTATGCCAGGTATATGCGGCAAGCCGATACGATAAAGGTTATGTGACAGGCAAATGGAACATTACCCATTCGTTTGGCAAAAAGGCGTTGGAGAGGTTCAAGGAAACAGGTAAAGCAAAGAAGTATTACGAGGACAAATGGCTTCGGGAGTGTGACTTGTCACGCCCCATGCTTCTTTCACTGATTGAAAACAGGGAAAAGCACCCGCTACACAAGTTTGTTTATCCGGATTACGAAGATGTAACCAAGATGCGGATGTTGTCAAGTGAAGTCGGATATTATATCTGTGCCGTATCGACCCTGTTATGGACCCCTTTCTCTCCCGCCTGCCGTAATTGCCTGAAAGCCGATTTATGTAAGGAACGTACCCGCAGCCGTTACCCGGAACTTTACCGGATACGTCTCGAAGAATTTAGGAAGGAAGAATGAAACAAAAGATAAATGCGCTGAGTGTTGAATTTTTGTACGAACTGTATGCCACCGCCATCAGGAATGACTATGTATGCGGTATCCTGACGGAACACATGCACAAGGAGTACCTGCCGGACAGGATATTCCAGAAAGTACAGCAAGTGCTTGCAAACCATTATAAGACCTATAAGACACCGCCATCATACCCGGTACTTTTACAGAGCTTTACGGGAGATTATGATGCCATCGAACTGATTAACACATTTCAGGAGTTCGATAACGGGAATAACCCGGACGTGATGGTTGACGTGTTGGAGAGCTATATAAAAGGAGTGCGGTTGCAGGGTGTCTATTCCGAAGTCGGCAAACTCTATAACGAAAGCAGGCAGGACGAAGCACAGGACATGCTGAAGGCGTATGCCGAATGGTTATCCGGCTTCACATTAAAATCCTCTGCTTTTGTAGACGTTGCCAGGACCTTTTCCATGCGGTTCGCCCAAAACAGGCAAAAAGTTCTGGATGACCGGAACTCTATTTTGCCGCAAGTCACCCGTTTTTACATCCCGGATATTGACGAGCTCAACGGCGGTCGTAATCTGCGGGGGCAACTGACCTGCTTTCTTGCCAGTACAGGTGTGGGAAAGTCTCACATTGCCAAATATATCGGTATCCGGGCAAATGTGGACTCTGCCTTGCACGTACTCCATTTCCAGTTGGAAGGGTCGGAAGAAGAAGCTCTCGACGCTTACAGCGGAGGTCTGATTAGCAAGAACGCCTACTGTTTTGAGCGTGGCAAAATCTCCGATGTGGAAATGAAACACTTTGAAAAGATGGTGACCGGTTATGCTGGGAGTATTACTGTAAGGTCATTCCCCCGCTTTAATTCCAGAGTATCCACACTGGATATCAAGAATGGCATTGCAGAGTACAGGAAACTCAATAACCGTTCGCCCGATATAGTTATTATTGACTCTATGGACCTGCTCACGGATGCAAGCCGGAAGATGTGGAATGCAGAGCACGAACGAAGCAAGCGTATTGCCGTGGCAAATGACCTCAAAGACCTTGCCGCCGATGAAAAGGTATGGATGATAGTCACCTATCAGGCAACCATCGAAAACAGGGAGTGGTTGGATGACGAGAAGAACGTGCTCACAGAGTACAATTGCAGCGAAGCGAAAGGACTTGCACGTCCGTGCACACATCTTATCTCCCTGAACCAGTCATCAGCAGAACGAAAAGAGGACATGATGCGCCTGCACATTGCCAAGGCCCGCTTTTTCAAAAAAGGAAATACGTACCGCATCGCCACGGACTATGACAACGAAGTCTTTCTGGATGTTGCACGCACATTGAATTTAAGAAGATAGGCAGGGACATGGCACTAACAAAAGCAGACAGGGATTATCTGATAAGGGAAATCGGTCGGGAAATCGGTGCCAAGCCGGACGGAGCCGGGAAGAACCTTATTTCCCGATGCCCCTTTTGCGGGAAAGAAGGGAAGTTCGGCGTGTATATCGGCAAAGAGACAGAGCGCAAGAAGCCGTTCATGTCCCATTGTTTCAGTTGTGGACGTTCCACTTATACTTTGGAACAACTGCTTGCTGAAATCGGACGTTCCGATCTGTTTGTTGCACCCACCGCCGATCTGGATGCCAAGCTGGAGAGTACACTGTTATTTCCCCTTGACAAAGAGGAAGAGATAGACGATTCGCTCGACATCGTAGAGTTACCGGACTTCTACAAACGCACGTTCTCACATCCGTATTTAAAAGCCAGGGGCTTTGTATATGATGACTACGAATATTTCCCGGTCGGCACTACCGGACGGCTGAATTTCCGCTATGACCCGTATGTCATTTTTCCGATTATGGATGCAGGGGACACAGTTGGTTATGTAGCACGCCACACATTATCGAAAGACGAAATAGACCGGCATAACAGCCGGGTGAAACGAAAAGGCGGCTACCGGATTATGCGCTTCCGCAATTCAACAGAGAATGATTTTGTAAAGCTCCTGTATAATTACGATGCCGTCATTGAGGACGAAACGGATACGGTCGTGCTGGTGGAAGGTATTTTTGATGTTATCGCCCTGACCCGTAAGCTGGACTTGTACGACAATCCCCGGATTGCCATAGTCGCTACGTTCGGGAAGAAGATTTCAAGGATACAAATCTATAAACTGCAAAGCAAAGGTGTCCGGACGGTTGTCGTAGGATATGACGGCGATGCGGTGGAAGCTATCCGGAAAGCGGCAGACCTTCTGAATCCCTATTTTGATGTATTTGTCGCGGACATACCGGACTCTTCAAAAGACTGGGAAGACCTGAGTTTTAGCGAGATATATCACATTTTTAAAGAGCGGCTGAAAACGCCGCTCCAGTATAAACTAACAAAAGTACAAGAAAAATAAATGGAAGAATTAAGAAACTGGCTAAATGCCAACAAAATATCTTTTAAGCAAGTAGATAGTGAAGTGGTCGAAATCGAAGGGTTCGGCAGTATGTTCCTGGCAGACCTTTCCGGTGTGCAGTCCATTTTTAAGGGGCAGGAAGGAAACCTGCAATTCAACCTGATGGAAAGCCCGGAAGTGCTGATTGAAGAAGGCATCTGTTATGTGGCATTCAAGTTCGGACGCAACTATTACTACTATGACCTCCGCGAGAATTTCCGTTTCAACATTCTCAAATATGTGGGGCAACGTCAGACACCCCGGATGAATGTTGAATTTGTCAACCTGGGCATTCATACCCCCTACGAACTATTGAACGGTTCGGGTGATCTCGCCCTGTGGGTACGGAAAGCGCAATACCTCAGTCAAAAGGCTATAGGTATCTGTGACAGTAACACAATGGCCGCAACGCTGAACCTACAGAAAGAATGTGCCAAAGCCGGTATCCGGCATATTTTCGGCTATTCGCTCACTTTGGAGCATCTGGAAGATAAGGTCGATATGAAAGTGTACTGCCAATCCATGAAAGGACTCAGGAACCTGCTCCGGATACAAAAAGAAATCATGGTTGACAGTGATACGCATGCCATCACTCTCCCCGGCCTGCTCAGTCATGCCGAAGGAAACGTATTGGTGATCGGCAAGCTGGGTGCCTGCTGGATGCAGCAGAATCCGCACCTTGTCGCATTATTGGAAAAGGCATTCGACAAAGTGTACTACCAGTTCGACGTAACGGAATACAAAGCGGAACGCATCGACGTTGAAGTGTTGAAAGCCGCACAGTTCTTTTTCAATAACTTCTATGTCCCCGAAGCAGACAGCTTCCTTATTGAGCCCATATTGATTTGCGACAACTACTATCTGGACAAAGACGATGCCCGCAATAAAATCATACTGAACAAGATTGCGTCCGGAGCCGCCCATGAACAGAGTGACGAGCAGTATTTTAAGGATACGGACGAACTGTATGCCATGTTCCGGGCCATATTCGATGAAACGAAATGGAACGTGGAAGCCTTATTCAGACGTATGTGCCGTCATACGGTGGAGATTGCAGAGAAGGCCGTGGCCCATTTTGAAACGGGGAAAATGTATATGCCCCAGTATATCATGCGACCGGATGAAATGGCGGAATATGGAACCCGGCATAGAATGTTCCTACAGTTATTGGCTGAAGGGTTGGTTGCCAAAATACCGGTTTGGGAACATGCCCGTTACCAGGAAAGACTGGCAGAAGAAATCTACATCATAGAATCTACAAATAACGTGGACTATTTTTTGATACAATGGGATATGATACAAGAGGCACGACGTAGAAATATTACAATAGGTATCGGACGCGGTTCTGCCGGTGGTTCATTGGTGTCTTATCTGTTGGGGATCATTTCTATTGACCCGCTACAGTATGATTTGATTTTCTCCCGTTTTCTTGTGCCTGAGCGTTGCGGACTGAACTGGATTGACGAAATCTCAATTATTGGTGAGGATATTCAGATTAATCCGGGCGACACATATATCGAAATCAATCTGAACGGTCACATCTGCCACTTTCACAAGGATGCCGAATTTACAATTAAACGTAGCGGGGTGCTGATGAAGGTGTACGCCGACCAACTGCAATCCGGTGACGATATTCTTCTTGACAACCGGGATTTAATCTGGACTCTAAACGAAATTGGTACATGTTAATATCAGAGGTTACTTCCAGAAAAGCGAAGCAGGCAATGACGGTCATTGATTGCTTCGTTGGCAAAGGGCTTGAACAGGGAGGGCATTCGGCTCTCCCTGATATTGATGTCGATTATGCTTCTGACCGCAGACAGGAAATCAAAGAATATCTGGAGGAACGCTATAATGTCGGCGGGAAACAGTGTGTCTTTTCTGCCGGGACATTTTCAAGTTTGAAATTAAAAGCAGTGTTGAAAGATGTGGCACGTGTATATAGAGTGCCTGTGAATATAGTAAATTACATTACGGCCATTTTTAGTGACGAACAGCAGGACTGGACCGATTTATTCATGCTGGCAGCAACTAACAAAAAGGTTAATAAGTTTATCCATGATTACCCGGAAGTGATCGAAGACATTCGTACCATCATGGGACAGCCCCGCTCTACATCTATTCACGCTTCGGCTATTATTGTGACACCGGAAGAGAAAGACGGAGAACCGGCAGAGTGTTTCGACTTTCTTCCTATCCGGAAAATGGACGATCTGTTGGTGTCCGAATTTGACGGATATAGTGTAGATGACATCGGGCTTCTGAAAGAAGATGTGCTGGCAACAAAGGAATTAGCGAAACTGGGTGCGATAATCCATATTGTAAATGAAACCTATGGTAAAGATTACACGATAGAGAGCATCACGCAAAACGAACTGAAGGATGAGAAAACATATAGCCTGCTCACTAAAGGCTATACACAGAACATCTTCCAGTTCGCATCTCCGGGGATTACCCGGTTCATTCAGGATGTGCAGCCGGATAATATAGAGGACTTGATTGCCATTAATGCTTTATTCCGACCTGCCACCCTTGATATTGGGGCCACTGACGATTATATCCGCTATAAACACGGTGAGGTTGCTCCTGTATATGATTTTGGTACTTATGAAGCAACGAAGAACACTTATGGGATTATGGTCTATCAGGAACAGTTCATGTCCGTGGCGCACTCTCTGGCTGGCTTTGATTTAGGAAAGACTGACTTTTTGCGAAAAGCGATTGGTAAAAAGAAAGCCGATTTGATGGAAAGTCTGAAAATTGACTTTATTAATGGAGCTATATCAAACGGTTGCCCCGATTATGAAGCCGAAACGATTTGGCATAAGATAGAAATGGCTGGAAAGTATTCACTGAATCGCAGCCACGCCGCAGCCTATGCACTGACCGCTTATGCTGGTGCATGGCTCAAAGCTAATTATCCAACGGCATTTTACACGGTCGCACTCCAATGGGCTGACGATAAGGAAATAGCCCCCATCATGTCAGAAATGGAACAATGCTCCACGGCAAAGATCGTACCTCCTGACGTGAACGTATCCGGTATCAAGTTCTTTACCGATTATGGAACGGACGAGATATTCTGGTCTCTATCACGTATCAAGATGTTAGGTGGCAAATCGGTAGAATACATCATCGCCGAAAGGGAGAAAAACGGACTCTTTACCTCTATCGAAAATTTCATCCATCGGATTTTTCGATACAAATTGAAAAAATATCAGTATTGGGACGACCCCGACAACGAGCAGGAAGCCACCCGTGTACCGGTTAACGCACTTCATGTGCGTAATCTGATTATGACCGGATGCTTCGACCGTATCGAAAACGTAAAAGCAGTGGTAGAAAGATATTCGCTTCTGGAGCGTGCAGCCAAAGAACTGGGCTTCAAACTCTCGGACACGGACTTCCCGGCAGACCTCACAGATAAACACTACTTCTGGCAAATGCAGCAGGTAAGTTTATCCGGCATCGGTTCAGTGGACTACCGCCGTATTTACGACAACTCGGACGCAAAGAACCTGATACGTGGCAAAGCCTCCTATATGTCGCTCCGGGATGCCTTATCACCGGACAACGAAGGCAAACGTATCGCAGTCTGCGCTACAGTGGCAGAACTTAGCGAGATTTCATACAAGGACAAGACAACCGGTGAAAAGAAGAAGTTCTGCAAGATGAAGCTGCAACAGAACAACGACCTGATAGAACTGGTCATCTGGAATGACTTCTACATCGCCCACAAAAATGAGATCAGCAATTTAAATGATAAAATGATTATCACCACCTGTATAGTCAAGTATAGCGAATATGCAGGTGCGAACAGTTTACAGAATTATAAAACATCGCTATTATTCAATGTATAACATTCAAACGTGAAACCAATCATCATTGCCATTATCGGGGCTTCAGGTTCAGGCAAAACCTATCTGACGAAGTACCTGAAAAATGAATTGAATGTCCCTACGGTAGTTTCTTACACGACAAGACCGGTCCGTCAGGGGGAGATTGAAGGTGAAGACCACCATTTTATCACGAAAGACCGGTTACCGGCTAAAGAAGAAATGCTGGCATATACCCGGTTCGGTGGATATGAATACTTCGCATTGCACATACAGGTGCCTGCAAGCGGATTGTGCAGCTACGTTATCGACGAGAATGGTCTGGAAGTGCTTACCCGGAAATACAGTGACCGCTATACGGTTATTGCCATAGCCGTAAAATGCAGCCCGGAAACATTACTCCAACGGGGAATAGCCCCGGAACGTATCCAGCGTGACAGAGACAGAAGAACACTGACCGAAAACTACTTTGATGCCGTTATCTTCAATAACGGTACATTGCAGGAGTTTGAAGAAAGCATTATCCGTGAATTTAAAAAACTATAAGCATGGCAGCACCAAAAGCAGAACCACGGATATACACGGGAATTGTCCTCGACTTTGAAACTTCCGGACTGGATTGTACCAAGAATGCCTGTACCCAGCTTGCCATGCAGGGAGTCCGGTTCGATACCTGGGAAGTGATAGACAGATATGTGAAATATTTCACACCCTACAACAAGCAGGAAGTCGGCACCACAGTTAAGCGGAAAGTGTTGAAGAACAAACACGAACTGGAACAGGAAGCGGCTGGTATTCCTATGGTGTACGAAGAAGCGGCATTAACCTATTCGGCCATTACAATGGATACGCTAAAGTCACAGGGCGCCGACCTGAAAAGCATCGCAACAGATGTCATAGAGTTTGGCAAACGCTGTACGCTGACCAAAGGTAAACAAACAAAGCCTATCCTTATCGGGCAAAACATCACATTCGACATCGGCTTCCTTCAGCAATTAATGAACTATGCCGGGCTGACAAAGGAATTTGAGAAAGTATTTGCGGGAACTACTGATTTCTACGGGAATTTTCAACCGAAGTATCTGGATACGATAGACCTGGGACGGCTCGCCTTTGCGAACGACCCGGCAATGGTATCCTACAAGTTAGAGCTTATTGCAGAACGGCTGGGCATAGAACTGGATGATGCCCACGATGCCGACGCAGACGTGACAGCGACTCTGAATATTGCAGTCGTATGTTCCAACCGCTTGCGCAATAATACGGGCGGTGTTGGTGCGGCAGTGCAGAAGAAAGAGAAAACGAGGCTTCACTTTAAAATTTGACGTATGACCGAAGAAATTCAGATACCACAGGAAAGTGAAGAAGTTGTTTCGTTCAAAAAGTCAGACCGCATGAACTACGGTGTGGTAGGATACGATGGAAACGAACTGATGGCAGTTATATCAGGCTTTGATCTCAATATCAGTTTCAATATGAAGCTGATTAATTCGCTCGCTGATGCAGAAGCCTACGCAAACGGCATGGCAGATGTATTCTATCAGGCCCTTATGGAACAATTAATAGCAGAAAAGGCAGATTTTGTAAACCCTGATACCACAGCGAAGCCTATTCTTTAATAAAGAATCCACGAAACCCGGAAGCTCTTTCCGGGTTTCTTTTTATCTAAATTATTTAATGGAAAAGAATGAAGACATAAAACTGACCGCCGCCGAGGACGAATTTTGCAGCCTGTACGTTTGTGGCGGTAGTGAGTATGCAGGTCAGGCAAGCAAATGTTACATCGAAGTATTCGGTGAGAAAGTAAAATACGTCTCTATGGCGGCCAGGCGCTTGCTGGCTAAACCGCATATACTGGCACGGATAAAGGAACTTGTCGAAGAGCTGCAGCAGGAAACGGAAACACTCGCCACAAAACTACAGGTAGCGGAAACGCTGAAAGCGGTTATGGAGGAGACATCTACGGCAAAGTACACGGACAAATTTGGAATAGCCCTTTCCCCCGCGCCGCTCAGGGCGGTTTCCGTCAATGCGGCAAAAGCTCTCATGGAACTTTACCCAATTCGGCACAATCAGGAGGCCAAACTGAGAATAGAGGGAGAAAGTGGCATTGTGTTCAATGTTATCGTCCCCACTGCAACAGACAAGCCCCATGAAGATTAATATAAGCCGCCGTACAGCAGAGAGACTGATTTATATCCTTATTATCATTTTCCTTGTCATCTACGGACTAAAGGACAGCGAAGTGGCGGCACGGATGATACATGCGGTTTCGGAAGCGTTTACTGTAATATTAACCTCATAACTATGAAACAAGTGAAAGAATTTATTGAAAACAACTTCAGGTCCTTGATAATCGTAGTCTCATTTGTAGTTACCATGTACGTGCAACATGTCAACAATACTACCCGTATCGTAGAGTTGACCAACAGATGCGTGACGTTGGAACTTAAAATAGAAGACCAATACGACAGGATTGACGCTATTAAACTGGATAAGGTGGTCTATGAAACGACCATGCAGCAGTTCACCACTATGCAAACCGATCTGCGTGAAATGCGGTCAGACATCAAGGAACTGCTGAAGAACAAACGCTGATGATAAAAGGGTTTCTTTTAACCGTCTTTCTTTTTTATTCGGTGCAGTCAGCAGAACACCCGCCATCACCATCAGAAATTGCCGTAGAGACGGATTTGTTTGATAAGGCAGTAGCGTGTATCAAAAAGTACGAAGGCTGGCATTCGGCAAAAAATTACCCGTATGTGGGCTATGGACACCGGTTGTTACCGGGTGAGCATTTCAGGGCAGACATATCGGAAAATTTTGCAGACTCACTGTTAAGGAAAGACTTGTTGCAAAAATGCAGTGTATTCCGGCATTTTGGCAAGGACTCGCTAATCTTAGGGGTGCTTGCCTACCATGTGGGAGAATATACGTTGCTCGGTCACGGCAAACGACCGAAAAGTAAATTAATCGAAAAGTTGGAATCCGGCAACCGGGATATATACCACGAATATATCTCTTACCGCAAGTACAAAGGCAGGGTGGTTCTATCCATAGAACGCCGCCGGAAAGAAGAGTTTGAGTTATTATTCGATAAAACAAAATCAATTAAAATCAGTAAAGATGATTAGAGAAGGAAGTAACGTAGTGATTATCCCGTCCGAAGAACTCTCCGGCATGAAGTTATCAGAGCTTGCGGGCAGAAAGGGAGTCGTAACGGAAGACATGTGTTCCCAAAAACGGACCAACCGGGGTTATATGGTGCATTTGACCGAAGGGGCCTATATGGAAGAGGAAGAATGGTTCATTCCTTTCACGTCCGTAAAAATGGAAGATGATAAGTAAGTTAAACCAGTGGTTGCTGGTTTTCGTATTTATCTTGGGAACTGCCAGTTATGTACTTTATGAAAGAGGCAACCGTTTCGCCCGTGAACGTGACAAATACCAATCGAATACGAATGCCTTGCTTTCAGATGTCAAAAGGATGCAGATTGATTCGTCCACTATGGCATTGGACGTAAAGACGCTCAGGCTGACTTTGAGTGAATACGAGCAATACCGGGCTGAAGATGTTGCCCGTATAGAAAAGATGGGTGTCCGAATTAAAGACCTCGAAGCTGCCGGAAAGCATAACATTACCGTAGATGCCCCCATTCAGGCAGCGGTCAAAGACTCGGTAGTCATTCGTGATACGGTGCCGGTCTATGTCCGGACCGTTAAAATGGATACCCCACACTTGAAATTGGACGGAATAATCGAAAACAACAAATTGACAGGCAAAGTATTTCTCCCGGTTAACCTGCAACAAGCGGTATGGCTGGAATACAAGCACAAGTTTCTATGGTGGCGGTGGGGCGTGAAAGCCGTGCATCAGACAATCAGCAGCGATAACCCTCACGTACAGATTAATTATTCAGAATTTATTCACATTCAAAAAAAGTAAGCTATGTTTTGGAAAAGATCATTCAAAGGAAAAATCGAAAGTGCCAACCGTGTATTCACCGCTACCATCGAAAAGTTGCGTGGCATCCAGGCAGACATGACCGCACAAATCGACAAGAACCAGGCAAAAATGCAAAAACTCTCTGATGACAATACCGAACTGGAAGCCATGAAGCAGAAAGCCGCCCGTCAGATTGAGGAAATCAGTAAGTTTATCGCATAATGGCAGAACTGGAACTCTACGAGTATGAACAACTCGACCCCAAATGGAATAACAAGTGTTATATACCTCTTTATAACGCTCACATAAATAAATATTACGCTAAATCTACTTGCAATGGAAAAATTATCAAGCGTTATTATAGTAATACATTGAGAGAATTAAGGCGCAAAATGAAATATTCTTCCGCTTAATAGATAGTGATAGATAAAAAAGGATTACCAAAAAAAATGAAACAGGTAATCCTTTTTTTATGTAGTCTATACTACCACTTTATATCATGCATCTAATGTTGATATAGGTTACAAAATTACTTTTTTATATTTAACTTTTTAGCATCCTTTTCTTTTGTAGGAGTTTTAGTAGTCTTTTTTTCTTGTTTGAAGATTTTAGAATGAGGAGTTCTATCTGTGCTCAATGCATTTCTAAAAGCAGGATGTATTTCCCATACTAATTCTTCCATTATATTGTCACACTCTATATTATCATCAATTAGTAATGGATTGTTCTCAAAATCCAAAAATTGATATTTTTGCTTTGAAATCCATGATTTAGGTTGAACAAACCCTTTTTCATATAGAAATCTTAATATTTGATTAGCATTACATTTGTCACTTATACCTGCTATTTTAACAGGAAACTTGCGTACAATACAAGTTTCTATCTGTGTTAGCAATTTTTGAGTATTTGAATAATTACATTTTGCTTTAAAAAAAGCATAACACATTTTATCTATTTGTTCACATTGTGAACTAAATTCAGAGGCAATATCATCAATCCGATCTTTACCATAAGCAGGCATACACTGCTTTATATGCTGAACATTAATCAATTTATTATTAGATGTTGCTGCAACTTTCATTGCCTGTTTACATAATGCTATTGCCCATCGGGGTCTAAAAATTCCCAATTGAGCTATTATTTTGTATGGCGGAATTCTTTGTTCAGTCCTTTTCTCTGCACTTTTAGAAGACAAGTCAAAGTCGGATTTTGGATCAAATAATAAACCTATTAACCAATCTTCTTTTCCTAACAGGTTGCCATTTATATGATTAGTCCTTTGAAGATAGCTACTAATTCTTTTAGCTATCATTGCTCTAATATCGTATATACTCCACTGATAATCAACTATCAACTCTCTCATATTTGCCATTGCTGGTATTTTTGAAGATAGAACAGCCCAAACGTTAGGCTTCATGGTTGTTCTAATATAAAGATTTTCTATGGAACTGGTTAATTCTCTACATGCGATAAGCAAAGAAGACATTTTTAACTTCTCTCTTTCGGTATTAGAAAAATATTGGTCAATTTCATCTAAAAACACCCAAATCTTACTATTCTTTTTAGGTAAAAGGCTGTCTGGCTCCCAAATTCTTCTATCAGAAATATTTTCTGATAATAGATCAATAAATTTTTTCTTTTTACCTTGTCTCAGATGAAGATGTTTTACTTTAAAATCCTCTTCTTTAATTCCACAAGTTTTCCCTTCTGTCATATGTGAAAAAATTGCATACAAAATATTTCCTTTCCAAGATTTTACCCAAATTTCAGGTGAATTATTTTCTGAAAGATCTGGTGAAATATCAGTATCAAACTTTATCAATGAAATGTGATTATGTTTGTGATTTAACTTATTATTCCATAAACGATTTAGAGTTGTTTTTCCTGTACCCTTATGTGCACATAATACCATAAATGGTCTTGTTTCATCCAAATATTCAGTACAATCTCTTTTTTCGATACTAAAGCTCTCTAATAAATCAAAATCTTCAAATGCAGCATCAGAGGAACCTAACAATGAACTATCATTTAAATCGATAGAATATGTTATACTTGTATTAATATCGAATTCTATATTAAACTGTGAATTATCCATAGCATTATTTTATTTTTAAGGATTTATCAATACTCTTTTTTAAAAGATTCTTTAAATGTAATCTTGTTTTTTCAACGTTTTTTTCATTATTATACAATGCTGATTCTAAAGATAGCAATGCATTATATTCTTCTTTACTGCCAAAATAAAAGAGATGACGTTTGGCTCTAATTAACTTTTCTGCATAACCATTTTCATTAATTGGTGAATTATAGTTTTCTGTAAAATTAATAAAGTCAATGCAGTAGTTGATAGTTTCCAATCTGTATTTTAACCTTTCCTTAGAAATGCTTTCCCTTCTTCTTAAACATCCATTAGTGAACCAACCTACAATAAGTACTAAAACAGATACTATTGCAATCCAATCCGTAGCAGACAAGGTATCATTTTCTACTGGAAAAGTATTTTGTCTAACTATTTCCAGTAATATTTGGATAGAGTCATTCTTCATATCTATTAGTTTTAAGGCAAAGTTGAATAAATCAATTTGCAAATATACAATCATTGAATTATCTAAAAAAATTCTTTGTTGATAATTTGAGTAAGTATTTGCACAATTTATTTAAAGGGCAAAATGACAAAAAACAAACAATACCTCTATTTATCTTTTTCCTTCCTTTTCCCCTAATCTTTAGTGTAAACATATAAATCTAACACATGAAACTTACACTAAAGAGAAAATTTCTCGGTGATAAATACACCATCGGAGACTTATTTATTGACGGTAAGTTCTTTTGCAATACCATCGAGGACATCGTAAGAGAACTTCCTTCTATTTGTCCCAACACTCCCAAAGGTCTTTCCTGCACATGTGCCGGTAAAGTTTATGCCGAAACCGCTATTCCGTTCGGCACATACAAGGTGACTATGAAATACAGTCCCAAGTTTAAGCGGGTATTGCCTTACCTGCATGATGTCCCGCATTTTATCGGCATCCTTATTCATTCAGGCAACGACCAAACCGCCTCTGCCGGTTGCATCATCGTTGGTAAAAACACAGTAAAAGGCAAAGTACTGGAGTCACGGAAGACCTCAGATGCTCTCAACGCCATTTTAAGCAAAGAAAAGGACATCATAATCGAAATCATCAGATAATGGCAGGGAACAAACTAAGAGCTCCCAAAAACATTCTGATTGACTTCAAACCATCACCTCGCCAGTATGAACTTTGGAAACTACTGCAACCTAATTACTGTCCGGTCTGCGGAGGCGATATAGAGCAAGTCCTGGTTGGCTATGATATAAACCATAATCCACAATACAGACCGGAATGTACGCATTGCCATAACCAGAACCTTGCACAATTGATTTTGGGCGGTGGGGCGGCTGGCGGTGGAAAATCCTATTTGGGAAGCGTTTGGTTGATAAGTAGTTGTATCCGATTTGAAAATATCCGTGCCGTCGTTGCCCGAAAAACACTAAAGTCATTGAAAGAATCCACCTGGAATACAATCAAAAGTGTACTGAAAGATTGGGGACTCAAAGAGGACACCCACTTCAAAATCAATAACATAGAAGGTACGCTGACTTTTTGGAACGATAGTGTTATCATAATGAAAGAAATGGCAGATATTCCCAGCGATCCGAACTTCGAACGTTTCGGTTCATCCGAGTACACGATTGCTATGGTCGATGAGGTCAGTGAGATCAGTGAGAAGGCTATTGAAGTCCTCTTTTCCCGTTTGCGTTGGAGAACCCATGAAACTTTCAAAACTTCCCGTATGCTGATGACTACCAACCCTACGACAAACTGGGTGCGTAGCCGTTTTGTACAAGACGAAAACGGTGATAAGGTTACACCCAGGGAAGGCGAAGCCTATATTCCCTTTTCTGTTTTTGACAACCCCAACATCGCATTTCGACAGACTTACGAAGCTGCCCTTAACAAAATTCGTGACCAAGCAACGAAAGAAAGGTTACTTTACGGTAACTGGGATTTCGTTGAAGCAAACTCGATGGCAATCTATAATAAATTCGACGGAGCAAAGCATCTGATAGCCAATCTGAAGGAAAGTGTTTATGACCCGACAAGACCCTTGATTACCTCATGGGACTTCAACGTAGCTCCACAAATGTCAACCATCACCGCCCAGATAGATTACGAAAACAAGAAAGTGTACATCCTGGAAGAAATCTTGGGTAAACCGGAGGAAAAGGAAAACAACACACCAGCTTTAGCTCGGAAGATGAGAACCAAACTTTACCGTGACAAGCATGTAGGCGGCATTGATGTGACCGGTGACCCGGCAGGACTCCAGCGATCAACGACAAGCGAAGACGGTGTTAACAACTACACCATCATCGCGGACACGATGGGAAAGGGCATACTCCGACCGAAAATCAAGCTGTTAAAGAAACAACCTCCCCAGGCTACACGTTGTGAATTTATCAACGAAGTTTTCTCCGGTTATTGCGGCTGGGAAATAATGATTGACCTCCGTTGCCGACGATTGACCGAGGATTTGATTTATCAGTTACGCAACGAGGACGGAACCAAGAGCAAGGCGAAAGTTACAGACCCACGTACAGGAGTCAAATACGAGCGCTACGGGCATCTTTCCGATTGTCTTGACTATTTGCTCTGTTACTACCTCCGTGACGCTTGGTACAAGTTTAAATCGGGTGGTGTGAATGTGAGCATATTATCCACCGCTGTAATAAACGAAGGATTTAATTATTAGAATCTATGTATAGACGATTTTTGAACAACGATGACTACCTGGGAGTCGTAACAGCCGATGCGCTGTCCCAGATGACGAGAGGAAATGGTGACAGGTTCATTCAAGCGGAAGAAAGCGCAGAAATGAGCCTTGTAGAATACCTAAGTGAAAACTACGAGGTAGAACAGGAACTACACAAAGGGAAATACATCGCCGACTATGACCGGAAAATCACTTATCCTGTAGGAGTGCATATATATTACGAAGGACGGATATGCGAAGTCATCCGCGCCATCAGCGGATATAAAGCTCCTGCGCCCGTTGAATACTGGGAGGAATACACTAGGCAAGAAACGAAGAATATCAAGTCTTATTCCCAGTTTGAAACCTATAACAAAGGGGATATCGTAACCTGCAATGATACTGCTTATATATGCCTGTATGAGAACGGTTATAAATTCAATGATATACGCATTCCACTGGTGGTAGGCTGGTTAGAGGCTTTATATAAAGAATGGCAACCTGTAGATTACAATTTGTGGGATATAGTGCTTTTTGAGGGTGGATTTTATACGTTGATGTCTCAGGAACGGTTCGACAACAATCAAACACCGATGGAATCAGGCAATTGGGGTGCTATCGCTGATTACGACCCAAACTACAATGAATACGAACTAAATGGGCACGAATATGTAGTGCTGGATAACAAGGTATTTTATCCGGAACTGGACCCCAATGCAGATACGCCAGAGATGGGTAGAAACCTTTCTCCAAATGACCCCAGGAATTTCAACTTAAAGAAACACATGGTCAGATTGGCTATGTACGAACTTACCAAGTTGATAGCACCAAACAATGTTTCGATTGTGCGCATCAAGGATTATGAAAATTCTATGAAATGGCTGTCAGATGCGGCAAAATTGAAGTTGAATCCACAAATTCCGAGAAAGTTATCTGATGATAAAAAACCAGTGATGGATTGGCAACTATCCACTTTCCAAACAAGCTACGATCCATATAAAAATCCGTGGTTAACTTAATTATTGTAAGATTAGGGTGTCGGATTACATTTTGACACCCCAATTATTTTTTACTTTGTTATTCTCGTCCAGCTCACAAATCACCTTTACTCCACCTTTGAGAGTCACCTCAAGTAATCTCTCTCCTTCAGCTCCCTCTTCTGCTATTATTATACCAGCTTCTGCCATAGCATTAACTATTTCATTTGCCTGTACGACTTGCTCCTGTGTGGCAGGAGGAATTAGCATCTTTTCCTTGTCTTTTTTCATGTTCTTACTTATTTATGTTTGCAACTCCTACAAACAGTTTTAAATGAAATGCGTGGAACATAACCTACACAATCCGGGAACGGCCAAGCCCCCACGTCAATGATAAGTTACGTCCACGCAAAACGTGAACGTCTAACTTATACTCTATTTGACGTATCTAAAATTTGGCCGTTTTGGATCGTTAGAATATAGCTAAACGCATATTATATAATTAATTTCCTTTATATCTCCTTACTTACTATCTGTTTCTATGTTTTTTATTTTTATCATTATATATGCAAAAGTAGAGAATTATTTTGTATTCGAGAATTTTATTGCCGATTTTTCAACCAGACTTGTAGTTCCGGCAATGATTTTTGTATCACTATCATCGGACTATAACCAAAGCTATTTTTTATACAAACATTTGCTCCATATTCCAACAACACATTCGTAATATTGACGCTGACGTGTTCTGTTACGCATTTATACAACGGCGTATTTCCGAATCTATCAACAGGGTCTATCACCGCTTCCTTTTGCAACAACGCTTCAACAACGCTATAATTATTCTCCTGGACAGCAAAATGTAGGGGAGTGTATCCGTTGCGGTCGGCTTGGTTAAGATTGATATCTGTTTCATTTATCAAATGCAGAGCTAAGTCTGTCCGTCCTTCCAAAATGCAAATTGCCAGAAGCCCCCGGTTATCTTCATTAATATAGTTGATACCATACTGCCGGATAAACACATCAAGCACGTCCGTGTTCCCACTAACCAGTATATCCAATATATCCACTTCATCAAAAATATTTTCTTCTTTCATTGTCTTAATCTGTTTTCAGGTACAATGATAAAAAGATATACGAGAAGAAACAAGTGCATTTGAAGCTTGAAAAGTAAAGTCACACAGAAAGATTCTATATAAAATATGCATAATGAATAAGAATGGCAAATCTAACATATATAGCAGAAAAAAGAATATTTAACATTCAAGAAGAATGGAGATACCTTATTATAGAAAAAAGTAATCACATTGCGAAAAATTCTCTCAAAATCATTATCTTTGCAACATGTTATTTGTCTTGGGTACATCAGAAGTAGAAGTTCTTTGTAAACTTTAGCGTAATTTGGGTGATAGTTCAGATTATGCTCATATTACTTGCATTTTGATGTTAGACATTGGTAATTCCCCTTATGTTCAGAGATGAGTTGGAATCACTTCCGACTCTAAACTTTTATTTGGGGAATTCATAAACTATTTCTTTTTGACTATAAAAATAAACGATATCACATTGTAACTATGCCTCAGATTCACTTCAATCGAATTTATATCATAGAATCATTACAAAATGGTGACACATTGACTGGAACCAATTTGCATAATAACCTACTACGATACCAGTCCATAAATCACCCGGATTTTGAATCAATTTTAAAAAGTCCAATCAATAAGCATGAATGGGACCTATTATTCAAAGAAATAGAAAAAGATTGTGCAGAGCACGGCAATGCTCCAATTATTCATTTCGAAGTACATGGGAGTTCAAATGGAACAGGGCTGGTATTGACTTCTAGAGAATTAGTTACTTGGGAAGAATTATACCAAAACTTAGTTCCAATCAATCGAATTCTAAAAAATGAGTTATTCATTACGATGGCAGTTTGTCATGGCACTTTCTTTTTACTTTCTTCTTATCTTGATCGTACAACAGCTTTTCGTGGTATTGTAGGATCATTTGATGAAATTAAAGAATCCGATTTGATTATCAGGTACGAAGCTTTTTATCAAGAACTCTTCAGTAGCTTTGATTTTAATAAAGCCTTTAGCAGTCTAAAAGAGGCTAATCCCGGAATTCCGAATGCTTATGGATTTTTCAGTTGTGAATATGTCTTTGCTCGGAGTTACATTGAATACGAGGCAACAGAATGTACAGATGAAGCTTTACATAAGCGGGCAGAAAGGATAATAGAGGAAGATGATATGATATTCAATCGTACTGAACGAAGAAAATTCATTCGAGAATTTATAAAGACAGAACGACAAAATCGTATTCCTTACTTTGAAAAAGATTATCGTACTTTTTTCATGCTTGACATATATCCGGAATTAGCAAACTACATGGAATTTAAAAATGATATAAGTGAAATGAAACAATGGTATAAAAATCTAACCTAAAATTAATTTATCGCCAGTCTCTGCTTATCATATTGGCTATAGTTGAATATAGTTATCTTATTTTTCGCAAACCTATTCTGTTTGACTATAATATAACACGGGCACCAATAGAGAGTATTTCACTTTTTTATTGATGCCCGTTTCAATTTATTTGTTCCTGTCTTAGAAAACAGAATTCATTTTCGTCAATAAAGTTTCGCCTTCTGTATATTTGTAATAGTGCTTAAAGATTACCCCAATGCTGTTTCCTGCCTGTTCTGCCGCTACTGCGGGTGAACAACCAGCATCCACCATACGGGAGATAAATGTACCACGTGCAGAATACCAGGTTATATTCTCCTTTATATCCAGAATCTCACAAACTTTTGTAAGCGTCTTGCTAACTTTATCTGATATCTGAATAACTCTGTTACGCATTTTAGCTTCAGTTGTATGTTTTTTTGTAAACACAGGGAATACGTAGTTATCAATGCATTGCCCTTTATACTTCTCAATAATCCGTCTTGATTTATCTATCAACAAAGGCTTTCCAATTTTGGGAAATTTCATTCGTTCATAGATAACCTGATTACCTTGAATCAGATCGTGAGTCAGATGACAAACATCGACATTCGCCATACCTCCCGTGTAATAACTAAAGAGAAACAAATCCAAATGAAGTTGTTCTATAGGAGAGAACAGACTTCTATCCACATTCTCAATCAACTGTATTACTCTCTTGGAGACTGTTTTCGGCTCAAACTTATGCCACTTCATTTTATCCTCTACACAACCGAATATCTCCGGGTCTGCACCGTACATATTAAGCCCTTTGGCATAGTTGACTATTGCTCTTAATTTGCGTAACTTCTGATTCAAGCCGGCTTTATTACCATTGGCAATTCCTTTTTTCTGTGTAAACAGAACGAAATCCAAAAGGAACTGTTTAGTTATGTCACTGAAATAGTACACAGATAGAGGTTTATTATATTTTTTTCGTGTAAACTCCTCCAATGCCTTTTTCATAATCTTATAGTCCTTGACACTAGATAGACTTTTTACGATCTTACCGTTTTTCTCCTTTTCTTTCTCGGAAAATTTAATAATCAAATAATCGATCATCTGAGATAAGGATAGAGATTGATCTTCCTCTTTGACTTCTTTCTCTTTCTTCTTATCAAGACTGAGTGCCAATTCAGCAGGGCACCACTTGCGCCCTTCCTCTTCCCATTCTTCTGCAATCCTCTGATACTTCAGTTTCAGGTCAAGAAGCATCTTATTTTTTTTGATGGCATCACTTGTCTTGGAAATAAATGATTGAGATGCATTATCCCAGTCCTTGATAGGACCAGTAATGTTCAGGACTTTAGATACTCTGTTGTAACCTGTCTGGAAAAAAATAATTTCCAATTTCACCAGTTTCTTGTCTTTTGGGGTCACTTTCCCTTTAATGTTGATTGAATACATATTAATTGGGTTTATGTGCACTCATGTAGGCTTATTTTTGCCTACATATCAGCCTACATAAGAATAGAGGTTACCCACTATTTTTGTTTATTTCAGCCATTCACCCGATTAGCCACCCATTAACCAACGCTTTAATAATCAGCATTTTAAATACATATTATTCATATATGGCAATAAAAAAAGGCTATCCATCACGGACAGCCAATCTCAATTGTTAACCTTAAATCTAATACCATGAAAAACACAGTGCAAATATAGATGTTTTATGTTATGTAGCATAATATTTTATTTGCAAATCTCATTTTCTTAACCAGATTTAACAAAACCATGCTTTAAAACATATCCGTAAAATAATATATATCCCCTTAGAACTTAGGTTCATTCTCTTTAATCTCCTTCAAAGGCAAGGTAAACCAAAAAGTGGAACCTACTCCCAATGTAGATTCTACCCCGATTCGTCCCCCTAGTTTCTCGATAATATTTTTGCAAATCGCCAATCCTAATCCGGTACCTTGTTTGCAAGCGTTCAACTTAACAAAGCGATCGAATATAGTTCTACAATCGTCATCCGAGATTCCCATTCCCGTATCCGAGACCGAAACTCGTATTTCATCATTCGATACCTTATAGGCTAATTTGATCTCACCTTCCGAAGTAAACTTAATCGCATTTGTCAAGAAATTAGAAATAACCTGTACGACTCGTTTCGGATCTGAGAAAACGGTCACGGGTTGTGAGCCCCGGTCGAAAACAAATCGAACGTTTTTCGGAATCTTCAAGGCATGTACCGCATAAGTTTCCTCACAGATCTCCTTAAAATCAAAATTTCTCTTCGTAATGTCAAAGGTTCCCGCCTCAATCTTTGAGAAATCAAGGATATCCTCAATCAATTGCAGAAGCAATTCACTATTCTTGTCAATGATATCCACATAAAACTCTCGTTCCTCCTCCTCTATCTCCTTGGTCTCTGCCAGTATATTCGCGAAACCAACAATAGCATTTAAAGGCGTACGGATCTCATGACTCATATTCGCCAAGAACATAGACTTAAGCCGATTCGCCTCTTTAGCCTTAGCTAACTCATATTCTTTCCGTTGACGCTCTCGTTCCACCCAGCGCAATTTATCTTGCATGGCGATCTCATCCGTTATGTCCATCAAGTAATAAAGGATTTTCGCTGGTCTTCCCGCCTCATCATATTTATAAGGGTACGCATACGCTCTCACCCAAACATATTGCCCCTCAAAAAGCTGTCGGTATTGAATACTATATTCACCGATCTCACCCGTAACAATCTTTTTAAAGCCTTGTACAAGTACCCTTTCCCGATCTTCCGGATGTACGATCTCACAAAAATCTTTTTTCGTTGTCAAGTTACTTGCTCTCAATCTGGATTTATTACCTAAGACACGTAAATCCAGATCGATATGCATCTTATCGGTTTTAACATCATATTCCCACAGCAAGGAATCACTGCAACGCATAACCGTTTTCAACTTCGTGAACAGTTCCTCTACTTTCTCCGACTTTTGATATTCTTCCGTCTCATCCGTAAACATTAGTACATATCCACAGATATCTTCAGCCTCTCCTTTCAACGGCACACATTTAATAGACAGACGTAAATTTGTACCTTCCTTTTTTGGGTCTATGTTATAGTACTCATTCGTTTGTATATTATCAAATTCATAATTACAATCGAACACAACCATTTCTCCCTGTTTCAGACGAGCGATCTTGTCCTCTGGAAAATTAGGATTCTCGAAAAGATTTATTCCCATAATATCCTTCCGGCTTATAGCGAACAAATTCTCGTCCGTCCTATTGAGATCCACTAGCTGCCCCCTCTCGTCATAAACTTCAATTCCAACAGGTAATTTCTGGAATAGGGCATTAAAGCTCATTTCCTCTAGCATTTTATTACATTGTCCCATCGTCATATTAAATTATAACCACTAATTCCCAACTTTAAATCAATCAAGCAATCTCCTCTATTATTTATACAACAAATGAACTATAATAACGATTGCAGCAGAAGTTTAAAGTTATAGAAATAATATGAAAATCAAACATAATTATGTTGAAAATATATGTTTTCGATATTGAGAAAGAGTCATTCCCGTCCGTTGACGAAAAAAGCGATTCAATGTCGATTGAGATGGAAAATTAGTCAATATAGCGATCTCCTGTATATTTAATCGAGAGTCACGTAGCAACGACTTTACCTCTAACACTATATAGATAGATAAAAACTCCTTGGCTGAAATGCCACACCTTTCATTCATGATCGCACTTAAATAAGTTGTCGTTATATTCAATTTATCCGCATAAAATCCGACATTCTTGTGATTCTTGAAATTCTCTGCCACGAGACTACAGAAATCATAGATCAATTGCTCTTTTCTCAAACTAGTCCTGAAAGGGATTTTCTTACGCACTTTCACATAATAGTCGTAAACATCCATGTAAAAAATCCCCAAGTAACATATAATCCGCTCCCTCAGAAGCCCATTACCCCGATACCGCTCAAGCTCATTCTCTATCAATTTGCAAAATGATTGAAAACGCTCAATACCATTATTATCCTCTATATTATAGTAAAAATGATCCTTCACGAAAAAATGAAATCCCGGATCAAAATGACGTAAGGAACTTAATACATCCCCATGTAGTACATGTGGTATGATGATAAACTTCGCCGAGAAGTCCTCACTCACGTTCCGCATTGAGCATAACTGTCTCGGAAATAAGAAAATCAATTCATTCTTATTCCATACATGCTTATTATCAAGCAAATGAATGATCGCACTACCTCTATTACATACTGCTATTATCCCGTAATCCAAAAAAGAAGGTTCTGAAGTCAATGGACTATCTTCAATCTGTTCCGTAATAATAAAGTCTTTTTCTAATCCGCCTAAAAAACGATCATATGTATTATACCTATTCTCTTGCATACACTCTTATAAATTAAGGGAATACGAAATCTTACCTTCAACAACAATCAACAGAATAATATTATATTTTGTTCTGTCCGTTAAGGTCCCAAGTATATTCGTTTGATATTTTTCTTTCCTTACCCCCTCTTCTATTAGCCATCAAACCTTATATATCAATTGGTGCTAACAGCTAACCAAGGAAATCATAAAAAAACACAAGACAAAATTATATAATAAAAAATTGACTATTAAATGCATAACTAAACTAAAAGCGTACAAAAACACATCAATTGTATACAAAATCGAAACAGATAAAGAATAACCGAAAAAGATCACAAAAATACAGTTAGCTTCATTGACAAAGTAAGTTAACTGAAATACCAAAGCAAGTCAACTTACTTTGCCGATGAAATTAGCTTACTTTGAAAGTATGGATGTTACCCTCGGAAAGGGGCGCTTAAGCAGTGTTCTCAAAAATTCGTGTATTCATGCCTCTATACAAAAAAAGGCTATCCGTCACGGACAGCCAATCTCAATTGTTAACCTTAAATCTAATACCATGAAAAACACAGTGCAAATATAGGCGGTTTTATGTTATGTAGCATACTGAATTATTTGCAAAATTCTTTCACTTAACTCGATTTAACGAAATCATGCCCTAAAACATAGTTATTAACAAGAAAACTATTCGTTCAGATCTAATAGCTTCCCAAGAAATCGTCGAGGGAACGAGTATCATCATCTGGCATCAATTCTTTTTTCAAACGAAATTTGCGTTTATAGATAGCATCCTTCGTCACATTCAAGACTGACATCAGCTCCGCCGAAGTTAGCCGCAATTTGATCAAGCAACAAAAACGAATGGCATCCTCCGTCAAATCCGGATAAGCGACACGTAAACGACTTATAAAATCATCATAAAGAGTATTTACGATCTCGATCAAGTTTCTCCAATCTGAATCCGGCAATATCGTTTCCGATTTAGAAAGTATCTTCAGCTTCTTGAACGTATCCAACTGTTCCAGCAAACACTTCGCCAAACGCTCCTTTTCCTTGATCAAGGATTCCACGTCACGATGCGCTTTCCACTGAGCCGCATGCTGGTATTCCTTCAAACATTTCTCCTTCGCTTCCAATTGCTCCTTGATGTGCGACATCTCACGACTATAACGTTGTATCAAGATTTCATTTTTATCCACAAGACTCGCTATTTCTCTCAGTTCTTTCTCCTTTTTTGTCTTATAAAGGTGATAACGCAAAAAAGATAACAGAAGCAGGGTAAAAGCGACGATGATTAAAATGATCAGATAATAAATATCTACATAGAAATGCTCCGGCTCCTTTAGAACCGAGCTTATGGCAGTAGATGTGTGCAGCGCAAACTTCATATAAATAGTATTTATTATCTTAATACTTCTTTCTTAGAATTCCCTCTCTCCAAATCGCTTCCAAAAAGCCTGTCCCATATCCGATCAATTGGACAAAAGCCGCTATGATAGATAACAACGCAACGATTCCGTTCTTATTTCTCACTAAAGCGTCAAAAAAGATCAGCGAAATATAAAATAACAATAGCCCCCATACCTTTGGAACGAAAAAAGCGGAAATACATACCCCCAGCAGACCTACCACAAATAAGGCCGGCAGGCAATGTACCCATTTCAATGATTCCGGGTACTTCTGGTACAAGATAATCCTAGCGTACCCCGAATGCCATACTTGCCGGAAAAACTGGACAAAATTTGTTCTTCGCTTATGATAGACCCAAGCGCCCGGAAAATAACGGCATTTATAGCCTGCCGCAAAAATCCGGATACTAAAATCTATATCCTCTCCATAACGCATATCAGAGAAACCACCCAAGGCTTCATACACCTCTTTCCGCATTCCCATATTAAAACTCCGGGGATAGAATGCATCTAAATGCCTCCGGCTTCCTCGGATCCCTCCTGTCGTAAAAAAAGAAGTCATCGAGTAATTGACCGCTTTCTGTATAGCGGAAAAAGAAGAATGCGCCCTGTCGGCACCACCAAAGGCATCCACCTTATAACGTATCAAGGACTCGTGTACTTGTTCCAGATAGCTGGCCGGAACGATACAATCCGAATCCAAGACAATCACGATCTCTCCTTCCGCATAACGTACCCCTTGATTGCGAGCCAAGCCTGGACCTGAATTCTCTATATAGAAATAGCGAATCCTCAAGCGGTTATTATAGGCATTGACTATGGGCTCACAAGGTATAGAAGAACCGTCGTCCACTACGATAACCTCAAAATGTACATATGTCTGCCGGGTAAGGCTGTTTAATAAATCGTCTATCTCCTCCGGACGATTGTAGACAGGAATAATAATTGAAAATACTTCCATTAAGCTAGATTTAATCTGCCGACAAAAGTAAAGAGTTAAAAAGCGTGTGTCAAAAAAGGGCACTGGACAAATAGAGGACATAGCTGGACATCGAATACCCCCTATTTTTTACCCCATAATAGAAAAACTGGACAAAATCCATAAGATACGCTCAGTTTATCCATACGGAAAAGTCTATTTATCAACAGCTTACAAAATACAATACTATCCGCTACTATTTGGACAAAGACTGGACGCACACAATATTATTTCATTCGCACATCTGCCCCCCACATTAATTTTTCCCGAAGCGTCTGATAAAAAGTATGGTTATAGCGTTTGATGACTTTCGTCGTATAATCGGCCTTGCTCATCTTTAATTCGATACCTGCCGGGAATATTTCCGAACGTCCATCCAAAGAGATCAGAAAATATTTATTCCGGCTCTCTACCCGAAGCGTTATTATATCTGAATCCGGAATCACCAACGGACGCACGTTCAAGGAATGCGGAGCGACCGGACTCAAGACAATGCTATTACTTTGTGGGACGATAATCGGCCCATTTACGCTCATCGAATAGGCTGTGGAACCGGTAGGTGTAGCCACTACCAAACCATCCGCCTGATAAGAAGTCAGATATTCCCCATTCAAAAATGTATGAATCGTAATCATCGAGGAACTATCACGCTTCAGCACGGCGATCTCGTTCAAGGCGTAATTATATCCGCGAAACGCACGGTCTTCCGTATATAAACGCAAGAGGGTTCGTTCCTCTACCTTATAGTAATTCTTAAAAATCTCGTCCAGCGTATCCTCAACCTCATTACTGCTGACATCCGCAAGGAAGCCTAGCCGTCCGGTATTAATACCTAAAATAGGAATATCTTGTTTATTTACCCGGGCCGCCGTACGAAGGAACGTGCCATCTCCTCCCACGCTAAGCGCTATATCCAGATCAAACTCATCACCCACTAATAGCCCGCTCACCACTGGCTCAAAACCAAAAGCATCGGTAAGGAATGTATAAAAAGGGCTGTCCACATAAATATCAGCCTCTTGTTCACGAAGCTTCTCAAACAAGCGTTTAATCAGATTCTGTCTCTCGATCTGATATTCACTTCCAAATATTCCAACTTTCATTCTACGCTCCTTACTTTACATATTCATATAATGTAATAACTCATTCATCCGCTGCTGCAACATATCATCCACCATCCCCTTCTCCATAAAATGATAAAGCACCGTATAATTGAAACGCTCGAAACTACGGATCACGGGAAAGGCATCTTCCAAATCAATCTTAAGGGTTATAAGCAGACGGCCCGTATCTTTATCTTGATGGGATAGCAAATTAAGGACATGGGCATTATTCGCCTCTACCAAACGGGCGATATCCGTTAATGAATAATCCTGTGGCATCATTTCCAATACGATCACGCTTCCAGCCGCCTCCGCATTACATAGCTCGGATAAAGCATCTACCAAACGATCCCGGGTAATCGCCCCCAAATAAGTTCCGTCCACGGAAACCACAGGCAACAGGCTCAATCCATATCGGGTTATCATTGCCAACGCTTCATGTAAATGTCCATTTTCCGAAATCGCCGGAGCGAATAAAACCGGCTCACCGATCGTAGCCGAAGGATCCGGCATCGCCAATAAGTCTTTTTCCGACACTAAACACTGGTATGCGTTATCACTCAATAACGGAAGATGCTTGAGTTTAAAATCCTCCATTAACGCCAACGCATATTCCGCTGTGTCAAAACTTTTTAACACCGGAATTTCCTTTGTTATGAAATCTTTCACCAACATTATTCTGTTAATTCCCTAAATCCTGCTAAATTTGCCGATACTTTTGTGCAAATGTAATGAAAGAAAAAAGATATACGATATACAATGACAAATTTAAGTGTAAACATTAACAAGGTTGCTACTATTCGTAATGCGAGAGGTGGCAATATGCCAAACGTGCTGAAAGTAGCGCAAGACTGTGAATTATTCGGGGCACAAGGAATTACGGTTCATCCCCGTCCGGATGAACGACACATACGCTATAGCGATGTTTATGGACTAAAACCTCTTATCCGGACAGAATTTAACATAGAAGGTTATCCTTGTGATAAATTCATCGACTTGGTATTGAAGGTAAAACCGACCCAAGTCACACTGGTTCCGGACGCTCCGGATGCCATCACGTCGAACTCAGGTTGGAACGTAAAGGACAATTTCGATTACTTAAGCGAATTGGTAGACACCTTTACCTCACAAGGAATCCGTACATCCATCTTCGTCGGAACAGACTTGGCGAATATCGAACTAGCGGCGAAAACAGGTACAGACCGTATTGAGCTATATACGGAACCTTATGCGACCTTTTATCCGGAAGATCGTGACAAAGCGATCGCTCCTTTTGTAGAGGCCGCTCAATTAGCTAAAAACTTAGGATTAGGCGTAAATGCCGGACACGACTTGAGCTTAGAAAATCTGGCTTTCTTCAACAAGAATATCCCTTGGCTGGAGGAGGTTTCTATCGGCCATGCCTTGATTTGTGATGCGCTCTATCATGGTTTGCAAGAGACGATCGCTTTATACAAGGCATGCTTGAATAATTGAGAATGGAGAAGAATTGAATATTGAAAATTATAACCTATAATTCAAAACGATGAGTATTTTACTTTCACTACAGGCCGTAGGCTCTCAAACGGCAGATCAAATGCCGGATTTAACGGCTGTTGCCGTTCCCACAGAAGCGGAAATCAATGTGATAGACCTTGCCTTTAAGGGAGGTTGGATTATGGTGGTATTGTTACTGCTCTCTCTGATGGCTATTTATATTTTTGTTCAACGTCTGATCATCATTCGCCGTGCGGGAAAAGAAGACGAGACGTTCATGAATCGTATTAAGGACTATATCCATGAAGGAAAAGTGGACTCGGCTCTCAATTTATGCCGGAGCACCAATACACCTTCCGCCCGTATGATCGAGAAAGGCATTACCCGTTTGGGCCGTCCGATGAACGATGTGCTCGTAGCGATCGAGAATGTCGGAAATTTGGAGATCGCTAAACTGGAAAAAGGTTTCCCCTTGATCGCGACGACCGCCGCCGGCGCTCCCATGCTTGGTTTCCTTGGGACAGTAACCGGTATGGTACGTGCTTTCTTCGATATGGCAAACGCAGGCACCAATGTTGATGTCTCCCTATTATCCGGTGGTATCTATGAGGCCTTGGTGACAACCGTGGGTGGTCTAGTAGTTGGTATTATTACATTGTTCGCGTACAACTATCTGGTATCTCAAGTAGATAACGTCGTGAACAAGATGGAGGCTCGTACGATGGAATTCATGGATTTATTAAATGAACCGGCTAATTAATTGAAAATGGAGAATTGAAAATTGAAAATGAGCCAACTCTCCTCTATTTAATTTTCAATTCTCCATTTTCAATTTTCAATTATAAAAAATTATGGCTCTAAAAAGAAGAACAAAGGTAAACGAAGCGTTCAGCATGGCCTCTATGACCGACGTCATATTCCTCTTGCTGATCTTCTTCATGGTTACCTCTACCGTAGTAATCCCGAACGCCATCAAGGTTACCTTGCCGCAAGCGCAAAAGCAGACAGCGGCGAAACCTCTTACGAGGGTAACGATAGACGCGAACTTGAATTACTACGTGGCATTTGGAAAGCAAAAAGAGGTACAGGTCTCATTTGATGAGATCACTCCTTTCTTGCAAGACAGTTACGCGAAGGAACCGGAGATGTTTGTCGCCTTATATGCCGACGAGACCGTGCCTTACAAAGAGATTGTAAAGATACTGAATATAGCGAACGAGAATAAATTCAAGATGGTGCTTGCCACCCGTCCGCAGAAATAACAGATATGAGACTGAATAAGGATGATATATACAGTTTGATCGGTACCGTTGCTTTTCACGGTGTCATTCTACTGATACTTTGGTTTACCGTATTGAAAACCGAGGTACCGGATGAAGACGGGGGTGTACTCGTTAATTTCGGGAATGTAGATGCCGCCGCCGGAATGTTCGAGCCTAAGTATACCGGGCAAGAACCGCCTCAGGAAACGACCACTCCCCCTCCTCCCGTACCGGAGCCGCAAGTGGAAACGCCCAAGCAGGAACTCATCACTCAAGATATCGAGGAAAGCGTAGCCCTTGAGGACGCTAAAAAGAAGAAAGAGGAAGAGAAACGCAAGAAACAAGAGGCTGAGAAGAAACGGAAAGAAGAGGAGGAGAAAGAACGTATCCGCCGGGAAGAAGCCGAGAAGAAACGTCTGGCCGAGGAACGCCGCAAGAAGGAACAAGCCATTAGCAACAAGGTGGCCGGAGCTTTTGGTATGGGAAACGCCGAGGGTAACAGCCAAGGTGACGCAGAAAGCGGAACCGGTAACCAAGGAAGTCCGTTCGGTAACTCTGATCATGGGGCGAATGAAGGCGTAGGCGGTTACGGATCATTTAATTTGAACGGCCGTTCCATTGGTGCCGGAGGTCTCCCTCGTCCCGCTTACACGATCCAAGAGGAGGGGCGTATTGTTATCAATATAACCGTAGATCCGAAAGGCAACGTTATATTTGCCGAGGTAGGCCGGGGAACTAATATCGACAACGCCTCCATGCGTAAAAGCGCTTTGGACGCGGCTCGAAAGGCGAAGTTCAACAGTATCAGCGGCGCTAATAACCAGAGTGGTACTATTACTTACGTGTACAAATTTAAATAATTGAATCTTATGAAGAAAGCGATCGTATTCTTAGCGAATGGCTTCGAGGAAATGGAAGCCACGGGAACCGTAGACATTTTGCGTCGCGGAGGTATAGACACGAAAACAGTCTCCATCACAGACGACCGTAAAGTGGTGGGTGCCCATCATATGGAATATATGGCAGATGCCCTACTTTCCGAAACTGATTTTTCAGGTATAGACGCCTTGATCTTACCGGGAGGTATGCCCGGAGCATCCAATCTAAACGAGTCTGAGGCGGTAAAGGAGGCCTTATTGCAACAATATCGCCAAGGAGGTATCGTAGCCGCTATCTGCGCCGCTCCAATGGTATTGGGCGGTCTTGGCTTATTAAAAGGCCGTAAAGCGACTTGCTACCCCGGGTTCGAACCGAAATTGATTGGTGCCACGGTAACAGGCGAGGCTGTCGAGGTAGATGGAAATGTGGTAACCGGTAGAGGACCGGGCTTGGTATTCAATTTTGGCCTAGCTTTAGTATCTGTACTAAAAGGTGACGCGGTTGCGGAGGAAGTTGCGGCCGGATTACTATTATAAGATTTAGATCATCAGTCGAAACCCAATAGAATAGGGAACGTAATCCATTGAGTTATGTTTCCTATTCCATTGAGTTTTATCACCTATCCTATTGACTTACGAGATATCCCCCAAAGAGCTCACTGCCCTATTCTATTTTGATCGTTTCAACCGCTTGTCGCTTCGTCCCATCCATGGATACCGCACGATAACGAACCGTCGAGAAATCAATGGAACGTAAATCTATATTCCGAATAACGCTATTGTACATCGTACGGTAATAAATCACATGGTTTCGCATATCCGTAGCCGAAGTCCATTGAGTAGCGCTCGGTATATCGCAAGGTACTTGCCCTAATGGGAATTCGATCCCTACGGGAATATCAAAATTATTCAATATTTGGAAACACTGGAAGACCGTTTCTAATGCGGTTTCTTGTTGTGGGGCCGAAGCTTGGTAAAAAGCCGCACGAACGAAACGTGACGGTGGAGTTACGTCGCCCGGAATCCCAAGGAAACCGCTTCCCGCACCAAATGAAGACAACTCGATATTTCCTAATTGTTGATTGGGGGCCGTACCCGGGAAAAGATTAACATAATTATTCAGGTTCGTCAGATGCCACTCGAAACTGGGAGAATTAGTCAGAACTCCTAACGTATTCTCATAGAAGTGTAGCTCACCCTTAATAATCTCAAGAACCAGTTGACGCCCCGACGGCTCGGCAAACCGCCAATGAACGGTAGACGCACGGGGATCTATATTGATAACATGCACTTTCTTAACAGCCTCTTTCACCTCCTCTACATTTGAACATTCCCCCAACAGCCAAGACACTAATTGCAGATCAGAGATACTTTTATCCCGAACTGCGGCATTATATTTCTCATATTCACCGTACTTTGGAAAATAAAACAATCCAGCCGATAACCCAACCTCATTGAGTCCTTCGGCGATAAATTCCTTTTGCTCCACTGCCAAGCCCACATATCCATAACGTGCCGTGAAAGTCATTCCATCAACCCCATCCGGGGTATACGATCGTTCGGTGTATCCTCTTGGAACCACGACATACTGGCTGTTCAAATTACTTCCACCCCATTCTATCGTACGTGCTACAATAGTCGTACTGTCCTTGCTTTTTAAGGTAATACCGGTGCAAGCCTCTGCAGCGGAAGGATTAATAAGCAAGCCGGCAATCGCAAATAAAATAAAGAAATGTCTCATAAACATCATTTTTGATAAAAACAAGCGACAGGAGAAGGTTGTTTTCAAGATTTCAAGACTTTTTTGTATGTTTGCGGTCATTTTATCAAAAAGTATAATATGAATAATAATCTAAAAGGTTTCGCTTATGGAATAGCGACTTCTGTTACATTCGGTTTAATCCCTTTGTTTACATTGCCTCTTATGGAGAAGGGTATGCGGTTTGATTCGATATTGTTCTATCGTTTCTTATTCGCAGCCATCGCCTTATCGGGTATGCTTCTAGCGAAAAAGGAATCTTTTAGAACAGAGATGCGAAACCTACCGATATTGATTTTATTAGGCGCTTTCTATACAGGTTCGGCTATGTTCCTGTTTTGGGGATATAATTTTATGGCGGCAGGAATCGCAACAACTCTACATTTTACATATCCAATATTTGTAACCCTTTTCATGCTTTTTGTATTTAAAGAAAAAACATCATGGATCACGCTTTTAGCGATCGGACTCGCTATTTGTGGAGTAGCCCGCCTATCAATCGATGGAGGCGAGATGCAATTAAACGGGTTAGGCGTGATCATCGTATTACTTTCTGCGGTTGCTTATGCCCTCTATATCGTAACCGTCAATAAATCAAGGGTACATGATATGCCGGGACGAAAACTTACGTTCTATGTATTTATCGTCAGTACCTCTTTATTTTTCATAAAAGCACAGGCAGGAACAGGAATCCAACCCATTCCAGACCTGCCCTCTTTTATTAACCTCGTCTTATTAGCCTTCTTGCCAACCGTAGTATCTAACATTACATTGGTACAAGCCGTACACCATATCGGTTCCACCCTAACTTCCGTACTGGGAGCAACAGAACCCGTGACAGCCGTCTGCGTGGGTGTTTTAGTCTTTGGAGAGCCTTTCACCCCTCACCTCGCTTTAGGAATCTTACTGATTATCGTAGCGGTTACATTGATTATCCTGTCCAAATACATACAGAAAAATCTCCATGAGGCCAAGCGATTGTTCAAAGCACGGCACATCTTAAGAACCAAATAACAATACAACTGAAAGCAATACGGCATAGATAAATACATTCCGTGCCGTATGCCCTAAAGTTCTATTAAGCTCACGGCCTTGATACTGTTTCATCTCCAGCCATGTGGCGGCAAACAGCACGCTAAAAGCCGCGAATAAACAAACAAGCCAAGGTGAGGCATCCATCAATAAAGGAAGAGTTATCAAGACAGCAAATATACCGTTCAGCAAATAAGTTACCAACCCGAACGTACGCCCGAATAGCACAATCGTAGTCCGTTTACGAGCCGCCTTATCTTGCTCATAATCCCGGTAATTATTCACGATCAAAATATTAGCGGACAACAACCCCAATGACAACGAAAGCAAGAATGACAATAAGGAAAACGATAATGCTTGTACATAATACGTAAAACAAACCGGAATAATCCCATAAAACAATACGACACACACATCCCCCAGCCCGTTATAAGCCAAAGGAAACGGCCCAGCTGAATAAGCCAAGACACAAATCGCGATAGCAATTCCTACACCGATGAGCTCCCAGCCGGCAAAGAACAACAAGAAACAGCCACATAGACAAGAAAGCCCCAACGTGATAAAAGTCCCCCATAGCATTGCCTTAGGAGTTATCCAACCGGAAGCCACCGCTCGCTCCGGGCCTAACCGGTCCTCCTTATCCGCCCCCTTCTTAAAATCAAAATAATCATTGGCAAAATTACTGGCTATCTGGGCGAGTAAAGCCACCAAAACACAAAGGATCGCCGGAGCCAATTTAAATACTCCATCCCTGTAAGCCAGCGCACACCCAACTAATACCGGACTAAATGATGCCGGCAACGTTTTCGGACGTGCCGCCTCTAACCAAGCTTGAATTCTCGATCTGTTATTCTCCATTCTATTGTTTTATTCTTAAAATAACTACAAAAATAAAAAACAAATAACATATACTGTTGTTATTATCTAAAGAAATACTTGTATATTTGCGCCATGAAGAATTTTCTATTCATATTAGGTCTGTTGATTAGCTTCATGCTGTTTGTTCCCGAAGAAGGGACAAAGAGTATGGATGAGGTTATGTCTGCGACTAAAGAGGCCGTTATGAAAGAAAAAAACACGGCAGATGCCCAACGTCGTTTCGAAGTATTAAGTAACGAGCTGAAAAGCAGCAACTGCTTAACTCCCCGCAGGATTTCACAAACGACAAACAACTCTATCGAAATACGGATATGGAAAAATATGGAGAAATCCCTTCAAGACATGCGTTTGAGAGGAGTAAATCAACTTCATAGAGTATCTCAACAGACATCCACTTATCAGATCGTAAATCTATCCACACTTCTGTGCCGTATGGGAGAGCATGTCTTTACCTTACGGAAACTCATTATTTAGTTTTTAATTGTTTCATATTTGTATCTTTCGGTAAGTCATTGATATGTCTTATCGGTAGGAATATTGCATTTATTAAATCAATATTCCCGGGGAATTATTACCCATTTACATTATTATAAACAATTAAAAATTACAATTATGGCAACTAATAAATCAGGTAAAATACGTATATATCTTTATGTTCTTCTAACAATCGCAGGTTGTGTATTCGCATGCAGTTCCATCATCCCTAACGACTATATTAAATTAGTAGTAGTTATGGGCACTCTATGTGTTGGTCTATATGGCATAATGAAAGGACTGAGTAGTACCGGGACGTCATCGGAAGAAGAAGTCTTGGAAAAAGAATAATAAATACAACAATTATCGAACCCTAAAAAATCAAGAAGATCATGAAAATAAATAAAGACTTGGTAGATGCGGTCATGATGGTTTCATTTATCGTATTGGTATTAGTAGGAACCACGACATTTGACAATGAGGTTGCTAAAGATGTAACCATGGGATCCCTCGGTGTGATTACGGTAGCGATGTTAGTTCTTCGCGTCATAGGATCACGCCAAAAGGAAGAGGAAGAAGCCTTTTAGTAGTTAGTCCATTGGTTTCCTGTTGTTGTCCCGGGGTGACCCGGGATTATCTGAGATACGTTTTTCTACCTACATTATAATAACTTGCTGTTTGACTTGGGTATAGCGTTTTTACGCTTGACAACAGGAAACCGGACTTATATACCTTACACTTTTCGACTGAACTTTTTCTCTTTGACAAGACTAACTGCGGCAGCGGCGAAAAACAAGAAAACACCTCCCGTTAACAAAGCGAACACGGCATGCCCATGATAAACATTACGTACAATCCATCCATGAATGATTCCATTCGTGATCTGAGGTATCGTTATAAAGAAATTAAATATACCCATATAAGTACCCATCTTATCTGCGGGAAGACTATCGGAAAGAATAGCATAAGGCATCGCCAATATACTTGCCCACGCTATACCGATGCCAATCATGGAAAAGACCATCATTCCTGTGCTATTCAACAAATAGAGAGAAACCAGCCCTGCCCCTCCTAGGCATAAACAGAGGGCATGAGTCATTTTCCGACCTAAATGACGGGCAATCGGGATCAATAATAAAGCGAATAACATCGCCACAAAATTATAGATACTGAATAACTCACCTACCTTATCGCCAGCCATCGCATATTCGGCGGAAGCAGGATCTGTTGCCCCATATACATGTTCAGCGATAGCAGGCGTAGAATAAACCCACATGGAATACAAGGCAAACCAAGCGAAAAACTGGCATAGACCTAACTGTAACATTATTTTAGGCATATGAAAGATATCATGCATGATCTCCATAAAGCCATTGCTATCCCGCCTTTTTTCAATGACCTCACCACCGGAAAGCCGAAACTCAGCCATCTCTTCCGGGGAATATTCCTTTGTCTTAAAAATTGTCCATAATACGCTCGCTAATAAAATCGCCGCACCGGCATAAAAGGCGAATTTAACATTATCGGCAACCTCACCGGCAACCGCCGTATTAGATAAACCAAACACCTTATTCATAATACTCGGCAACAAGGAACCAACGACAGCACCGATGCCGATCAAGAAAGTCTGGATCGAGAAGCCCGTCGTATGCTGCTCATCGGGTAGCATATCCCCTACCAAGGCACGGAAAGGCTCCATCGTTACATTGATGGAAGCATCCATGATCATCAACATACCCGCACCAATCAATACGGGAGATAAAATAGCCGTCTCTGTACCGGGTGACAAGAACAATCCCGCATTCGGCATCAATATCAAGGCAATCGTCGTAAAGATAGCTCCTACCAGAAAAAACGGACGCCGACGTCCTAAACGGCACCAAGTTTGGTCGGAATAATGACCAATGATAGGTTGTATGATCATACCTGTCAGCGGAGCCGCTAACCAAAATAAGGATAGTTGCTCTACATCCGCTCCATAGGTTTGAAGTATTCTACTTGAATTTGCGTTCTGAAGGGCGAAACCGAATTGAATGCCCAAGAAACCGAAAGTTAGATTCCAAATTTGCCAAAAACTCAAAAATGGTTTTGTTTTCATGAGAATTATGTTTTTTAAGGTATTTATTTGTTTGGTGACAAACATACGGAATTATTCCGAAACAGGACGTCGTCCCTATTCAAATTCATGCAAAGAAGTAAAGCAAACGTTTTCGGAAGCCACTTTTTTAACGGGTAGACTGTCTCACCACCAGATTTGTCTTGATAATCTTGCTCACGATACGATCCCCGTCACGCACGCCATTCAAACGTTCTATCAGTAAACGCATAGCGATAGCTCCCAACTCATAACCATGTTGATCCACGGAGGTCAGCAGGGGATCGCTAACTTCCGCTAAGCTATTATTCGTAAACCCACAAATCGAAACCTCATCGGGTATCCTCAATCCCTTGGCCTTTACAACATTCAGCACCCCAATAGCGGTCTCATCATTTACGGCGAAGAACGCATCCGGACGATTGGGTAACGACAATAATTCCGGGGTCAACCGAAGCGCCTCGGTATAATTATCACAAATCTTGATTAACTCTTTATCTACCGGTAATCCATTTTTACGCAAAGCATCCTCATATCCCATCCTACGATTATTAGAGATCGCTAAATGAGAAGGAGATCCGAAAAAAGCGATTCGCCGGCAACCGCTACGAATCAAGTATTCAACAGCGGAGCAAACCCCGGCATAATCATCAACGACCACCCGGTCTGTCAAGATCCCCGTGCATATACGATCGAAAAACACCATGGGTATATCGCTATCGATTAGTTCTTGGAAATGATTATAGATCGTCGTCGTTTTAGCGACAGAAGCCAAGACACCGCAAACACGTGCTTCCAATAAAGCTTGCGCACCTTTTACTTCTTTCTCATAATTCTCATTACTTTGACAAATAATAACACGATACCCTCCCTTTTCCGCCTCATCCTCTATACCGGATAAAACAGAAGAAAAGAAATAATGTACGATCTGCGGTAAAATAACACCGATTGTTTTCGTATTATTTGTCCGTAAACTCAAGGCTAAGGCATTGGGCTTATATTTATGTTCACGAGCGTAAGCATTCACTATATTCTTGGTTTCTTGGCTGATATCCGGATGATCAGCCAAGGACCGAGAGACTGTTGACGGGGAAATATGCAAGGCTTTCGCTATATCCTTTATCGTGATTTGACGCTTTTTCATGGTTCTCTTTTTTATAAAATCAAAGATATGTATTTAGGTTATACAATGCAAACGTTTGCGAGAACGTTTGCGTAAATTTATAGGGGTATCGACAAACATTTTAACAACATGAGAGGTTTGATAAACATACATTTGCATTCATATACTATGGCTAAAATTCAATAAATATAATAGAGTATTAATCTTAAACTGTCTAATGCATGAAACAAAAAATGTATTCTTGCGATGCAAGAGTAATCTTATCTATCTTGATAGGATTGTTTCTCTCCTGCAATGTTTTCGCACAAGACGTCACGATCAAAGGCAACGTGAAAGACGCGAAAGGTGAACCCATCATCGGGGCTAGTATCCTTGAAAAAGGAACTACGAATGGAACTGTTACCGATTTCGACGGTAACTTTATGCTCTCGGCGCCTAAAGGAAGTACGATCGGTATTTCTTACATAGGCTACAAATCACAAGACATTATCAACCAAGGACAAAGTAATTTAATTGTCGTATTACAAGAGGATACGGAAGTATTGGACGAGATTGTCGTAATCGGTTATGGTACGGTGAAGAAAGATGACGCTACCGGTTCCGTGACGGCCATTAAGCCAGATAAGATGAACCGGGGTTTGACCACCACCGCAACCGATATGATCAACGGTAAAATCGCCGGTGTAAATATCACGACTGACGGTGGAGCTCCGGGTTCGGGAGCCAGTATCCGCATCCGTGGTGGTTCTTCCTTATCGGCCAGCAACAACCCGCTGATCGTTATCGATGGACTTCCGATCGACAATGACGGTATCAAAGGGGTATCCAACCCGTTGAGTACGATCAACCCGAACGATATCGCAACATTCACCGTATTAAAAGACGCATCCGCCACAGCGATCTATGGTTCGCGTGCCTCTAACGGTGTGATTCTTATCACCACTAAGAAAGGTGAGAAAGGCTCCCGCCCACGGGTTACGTACGATGGAAACGTTTCTATCAGCACGAAGACCAAATCAATCGATGTTATGGGAGCTGACGAATATCGTAATTTCGTAACGGATCGTTTTGGGGCGGAATCAAGCGCCGTTAAGTTATTAGGAAAAGAAAATACGGATTGGCAGAAAGAGATCTTCCGTACAGCAGTGGGAACCGATCATAATATCACGGTATCCGGAGGCTTGAATAATATGCCTTATCGTGTATCCGTCGGATATACAAACCAAAATGGTATATTAAAAACCTCTAAGTTCGAACGTTATACTGGATCTGTAAACCTAGCTCCCAGTTTCTTCGAAGATCATTTAAATATTAACTTCAACGCCAAGGGAATGATCTCAAATAATCGTTTCGCCGATACGGGAGCTATCGGAGCGGCAATCGCATTCGACCCGACTCAACCAGTCATGAACGGCAACAGTAAATACGGAGGTTATTTCGCTTGGGAAAATGCCGGTGAATTTATCTCAATCGCTACAAAAAACCCGGTAGCGATGCTTCAACAGAAAAAAGAAGAGGCTAATTCTAAAAACTTGGTCGGTAATATCCAAGTTGATTATAAATTCCATTTCCTTCCCGAATTACGCGCGAACTTGAATTTAGGTATGGATATGGCTACCGGTACACAAGACATTTACTATCCGAAAGAATCTCCATTAGGTTACGTGGATAACGGCAAAACAGGTTATGAGACGATCGACAAATACAATCACCTATTGGATTTTTATTTGCAATACGCTAAGGATTTCAATGAAAAGCATCATTTTGATATCATGGCTGGTTACTCTTGGCAACATTTCCATCGTTCCACAGAGAACGCATACAATAACTTGAACGGAGATAACCCGACTTCTTATATTTTCAAGACAGAAAGTTATTTGATCTCTTTCTTCGGACGTGTCAATTATTCATTCATGAATCGCTATCTTATCACCGCTACCTTACGTAACGATGGCACTTCCCGCTTCTCTAAAGACAACCGTTGGGGATTGTTCCCTTCCGTGGCTTTAGGATGGAAGATCAAGGAAGAGGGCTTTATGAAAGACGTGGACGCTGTATCGGATTTAAAACTACGCTTGGGTTATGGTATTACTGGTCAACAGGATATCTCGCAAGGAGACTACCCGTATATGGCGACTTATTTCGCAGGACAAGACGGAGCCTACTATCAATTTGGCGACCAATTTGTTCCTATCGCCCGTCCCGACGGTTACAACCCGAACTTGAAATGGGAGGAGACTACTACTTGGAACGCCGGATTCGACTTCGGATTCTTAGATAACCGTATCACTTCATCCTTGGATTATTATTACAGGGAAACTAAGGACTTGATCAATGTGATCGACGTACCGGCCGGAACAAACTTCAAGAACCGTATCGTCAGCAATATCGGTTCTTTGAGAAATCAAGGTGTTGAGTTCTCCATCAACGCTAAAGCGATCTCAACCCCTGATTGGAAATGGGATCTAGGCTTTAATGTCGCTTGGAACAACAACGAGATTACCAAGCTAACCGCACAGGATGACGCCTCATCCATCGTATTGACAGGAACCGTAGAAGGTGGTACCGGGACCATGATACAGACACAAGGCGTGAATCACCCGGCGAACTCATTCTATGTATACGAGCAGGTATATGATCAACAGGGAAATCCGATCGAAGGATTATACGTGGACCGCAACGGAGATGGCGTGATCAATGACGAGGACCGTTATTTCTGCCATAAGCCGGCGGCCGATGTAACGATGGGCTTTACTTCTAAATTGGTATGGAAAGCATGGGATTTCAGTTTCTCACTTCGTTCCAACCTCGGGAACTATGTATATAATAATGTAGCCTCATCCAATGCGGCATTAAGTGAAGGTAGTATTAACAATAAAGGCTATCTATCCAACCGTCCGCTATCCGCTTTCGATACGAATTTCCAGAACATGAACGTATTGTCCGATTATTATGTACAAAACGCATCCTTCTTACGCTGCGATAATATCACGTTGGGTTACTCTTTCAACAAATTATTCGGCGTATTGGGCGGACGCATCTACGGAACCGTACAGAATCCTTTTGTTATCACGAAATATAAAGGATTGGATCCGGAGGTAGCGAACGCAGCTGATAAGACCTTCGGTATCGATAAGAACGTATATCCTCGCCCATTGGTAGGTATACTCGGTGTAAGTCTTAACTTCTAATTTTAAATCAGGATATCTATATGAATACGAAATTCTTTAAATATATAATACCGGCTTTATCGCTGGTTTTCAGCGTAAACTTCACCTCTTGCCTAGGTGATCTCGATGTTACGCCTATCGATCCGAACCTAAACGTAGAGTTCGATCAGAACGCCAATTTCGCCAAGATCTATGCGGGATTAGCCATCACAGGAAATAAAGGTCCCGACGGACAAGGAGATATCGCCGACACGGATGAGGGAGCGTCGGGTTTGATGCGTATGCTATTCAACCTAAATGAGCTTCCTACGGACGAGGCGATTTGCGCTTGGTCTGGCGACGTGGATGTATATCCCTTGAACTTCGCTAAGTTTACCGCCTCGAACGGTGTGGTATTGAATATGTTCAACCGTCTGTACATCCAAATCGCTCAGTGTAATAACTTCTTAATACAGACAGAGGGCAAGGATGACGAGGAAAGTCTTACACAGCGTGCTGAAGTTCGTTTTATCCGTGCCTTGGATTATTATTATTTGATTGATTTATATGGCAATGTTCCGTTCGTTGATGAGAACACGGGTATCGGTACCTATGTCCCCGAACGGATTACCCGGGCGAATCTCTATACCTATATAGAGAAAGAGTTGAAAGAAATCGAGCCACAAATGAAGGCTCCCCGTGCAAATGTATATGGACGTGCCGATCAAGCCGCCATATGGATGCTACTTTCCCGCTTATATCTGAACGCAGAAGTATATACAGGTACCCCTCAATGGTCTGCCGCCGCTGAATACGCAAAGAAAGTCATGGACGCCGGTTTCTCTCTGGCTCCTAATTATGGAGATAATTTCCTTGCAGATAACAACACCTCTCCCGAGATGATCCTGCCGATTTGTTATGATGGCGTACAGACTCGCTCTTGGTCCGGATTGTTCTTTATCGCCAGCTTTATCAGTGGTGACATGAACGCACTGGATGATTTCGGGACTAAAGAAGCATGGGGTGGTAACCGTGCCCGCATGGCATTGGTGAAAAAGTTCGCTTCTGACGGAGACTTATCGAAAACAGCTGATACACGTGCCTCTTTCTGGACTACAGACCGTACATTCGAGATCAATAAGCCGACCGAGTTTACAGAAGGTTATTCTGTAACTAAATTCAAGAATATCACGAAATCCGGACAAATCGGTCACGATCCGAATCAGCAGTTCCCGGATATGGATTTCCCATTGTTCCGTTTAGCCGAGGCTAATCTGACCTTCGCCGAAGCCACATTACGGGCAGGAGGCGATAAACAAGCCGCTTTAAGCGCTATTAACCAGCTACGGAAAAGAGCGAAAGCCACGGAAATTACGGCAACCGATCTTACTTTGGATTTTGTGCTTGATGAGAAGGCCCGTGAGTTCTATTTTGAGGCGCAACGCCGTACGGATTTGATCCGCTACAATAAGTTCACCTCCAATTATACTTGGGATTGGAAAGGCGAGACAGCGGGAGGTACTTCAATCTCCAGTCACTTCTCATTGTTACCGATTCCTTCGACCCAACTCGTGGCAAACAGTAACTTGAAACAAAATCCGGGTTATTAATCGTAAAACCTATTAATAAGTAACAATTATGAATAAAGTCAATATATTATCCATCGTGTTTGCGGGCATCTGTGCTTTTTCTGCCTGCACGGACGATAAAGATCCGGTTATCAATGACCTAAAGGACTCAGAAGGTAATAATATATCTTTTACCCTCAATGCTCCGAATAATAGCTCATATACTTTAATGCCGGAAAATGCCAGTAGTATCATCGATATTTTTACCTGTGAACAACCGGATTACGGTTTTGCGGCAGGTGTAACGTATACCGTACAAGTCTGTGAAGGAGGAACTGAATTCGAGAAATTCGAGTCGCTGCCGACTACCGGTTCCGGCGAAAAAGTCTTGATCAAGACATTCGAGCTGAATGATGCCATGAACAATTTGGGAATGGTTAATCCTACCATAGCTTATAATGTGGACTTCCGTCTTAAAGCATTTATTAACGACAGTGTTCCCGAACTTTATTCGAACACGGTAAACATGGCGATCACTCCATATAGTGGCGCCCGTACCCAAGTTTATTTCGTGGGTGACATATTCGACAACGGATGGAACAATAACGACCCATCGATGCGTATATTCGCCGACGACGATGTTAATAATATGTTATTCACTTACACGGGCTTCGTAAAAGCCGGTAGCGCATTCAAGATCATTCAAACCCCGGGTGATTGGGGCATTCAATGGGGTTACGACAGCGACGGAGCATTAAGCAATGACGGCGGTAGCGGTAATATCGAAGGCTTCACGCAGGATGGCTATTATACGATCACGTTAGACTTGGCAGGTAACAAATACAGCATCGAACCTTATACCGGAGCGACAACCGAATACAAACAAATCTCCCTGATTGGAGACTTCAATGATTGGGGTGGTGATCTAGATTTACAACAGGCTAGTTACGACAAGCACATCTGGATCGGCGAGAAAATAGAGATTCCGTCCGATGGCGGTTTAAAATTACGTGCGAATCATGACTGGGCCGTAAGCTTCGGTGGCAGCAATAGTTTATGGAACGATAAACAAGGACAATTCGCCAAATTTGACGGAGGTGATAATGTAAAGGTTTCCGCCGGTACCTATTTTATCAAGTTTAATGACTTAACGAAACATATCATTCTACTAGCCGAATAAGGCATTACTTAAATTACCATCCTTTACTTGATTTAAAAGTCAAGTAAAGGTGGTAATAGATAAAAGTAACGCTTGTGTTTATGAATTATGTCTCAAAAGATATGTTTTAGAACATGATTTTGTTAAATCACGTTAAGCAAATGAGATTTCCAAACTATTCGTTATGCTACATAACATAAAACCTCTATATTTGCACTGTGTTTTTCATGGTATTAGATTTAAGGTTAACAATGAAGATTGGCTGTCCGTGATGGATAGCCTTTTTTTGTTTCCTTTTAATAGTACATATTGGATTTGATGCCATTGCTGACATACAACAAACCATTCTTTCTCGTGATATAAATATTGTTTTCTCTAGCCAACCAGCCAATAGCCAAGGCTAGGTCCTCAATACTTAAAGACAATTTACGGCTTAACTCTTGCGTAGATATTTCATTTACCTCGTTTAGCGCATGCCACACTTTTCCTGCGTTTAGTCCAATTCTTCCTTTTTCCATAATCAAAATACTTTTCTAGTAAACGAACTATATTCTTTTTGTTTCCTCTTTCCTACGATTAGTAGTCATTTGTAAAGTTCGCCCTTAAATTTTAGGGAATCAATATCCATTCTTTCGTTTCTATGTTCTATTTTTATTATCTTGAATAATAAGTATTTATTAATTCCTATATTTGAGACGAATTACCGATTAGATATGGAAAAGGAAATGCTCACATTCGATATCACGAACGATTTTATCGTCGGAGATCGTATCACAAAAGAGACGCTAAACAAATACAGCAAGCTGCCTCATAAGATAAAGGCAGGTTTGTTTCTCCTTTGTGTAGAAGGTTCCGTGCAGGCTTCTATCAATCTAGCGAAGTATACGATTAACAAATATGATTTCGTGACCTTAGTGCCCAGCAATTTTATCCAGTTCCATGAAATATCGGACGACGCACGTTTCTATTTCGCCGGATTCTCTTCGGAGTTTATGACAAACATCAATTTTATTAAATCAACCATGAGCTTTCTTCCCGTTATCACGGAACATCCGATCATGCCGCTGGAAGAATCTGTAGCTCAATTATATATTGACGGATACCGTTTATTGATACGTGCGCAATCCTTATCCCCGTCTTATTCTATGGTAAATAAAAACCTAGTCATCGCTTATCTCACGATATTCATGCAAGGAACGGCTGAGTTATATAAAAATCATAGCCATTGGACAAATGGAATCCGTACGCGCACCAATGAGATTTACCGTAAGTTTATCCAACTTGTCGTAGAGCATTATACCACCGAGCACAGCGTTTCTTTTTACGCCGCTCAATTAAATTTGTCGTTACCTCATTTCTGCACGACTATTAAGAAAGCGATCGGACTTACTCCCTTGGAAATCATTTCCTCCATTATCACGATGGATGCCAAGGCACAATTAAGATCGACAGACTTAACCGTAAAAGAGATCGCTTTCTCTTTAGGCTTTAACAACCTGTCTTTTTTCAACAAATATTTCAGGCAGCATACGGGAATGACACCTCAAGAATATAGAAGAATGAAAATTCCCTCAAGCACGTAGCCGGCAATCACTTCTTTTGTAAAACCATACGATCGATATCGGGCATCCATGAGTTTCCATTCGATAAGCGTATGCGATTCATACCGGGTTTCAGACGGATCTCTATTTGCTCGCTAGCGACCTCATGCGCAGGATGAGCCTCTACATTTTTTACGACAACTCCATTAACTTGACAAATTAATTCTCGATTCTCCGCACACTGATAATCCACGGACATCAAGTATAAACCTCCCTCACGACTGTATACATTATGCCATTCCAGATAATTGCTATCACGATTACCTAATCCCGTAACCTTCGCACCTCCAGAGCAATTCCCGTCATCCTCATAAATCGCCGTTCCAAACGCTTTGTGATTTTTTATTTCTTGATAGTCTTGCAGCCAAGCACATTCCGCCTCATAAACCGTCCGTTCTCCCCTTTCCAGTCCATCCAGACGGAAAATACGTGTCCCATGCGCAGGTATGGTTACGGAAAAATCCCGATCCTTGTACTTTCCAAGATCTCTCCTTTCAAATAAGTCCCGTACACTCACGTCGCCCCGCAAATGGAAATCGGCAAAATCCAGATGAATAGTCCGTTCCTCATCCGTAGAGTTATAGACGGCGACAGCGCATGTATTCCCATTCACTTCTTCCAGATCCTTTGTCAAGATATACACTCCATCCATTTGCTTAACGACATAAGCTTGCAAGCCTAGTACGTCTTGATTTAACGCTATCAGTTCCTCGTTTTTTAGTAGCCGCAAAGCTTTCTCAGAGATGGTAGTCAGATCACAGCCGATCAATAAAGGGGAGCTCATGATACACCACATTCCAAAATGAGTTTTATCTTCTTCCTCACTCATTCCACGGCCGATCTCAAGCATATCCATATCATTATATTTTCCTTCGCTCGCATAAGCGGACAAATATAGATTCTGCCGGATAATATTCTTCACGGACTCCCAGCTCGGATTTATATCTTGCGAGATACGCCATGAGAAGGCAACGTCATGCACCCACGTACCGGGAAAATCCCAACGACATACATTCATACGCACATCTTTACGGCCGGTAGCTAGTATCGCATTATGGATCGCCGTGTATCGCTCTTGCTCATCCAGACCTAATTGATCGAAATTCTGTTTGGCATCGCCGCCACAAAAGTCGATCTTAATAAAATCGAATCCTATTTCCTTAAAGAAGTAGTCCGCGTCCTGACGATCGTGCCCATAAAAGCCGACATTGATCCCTAAAGAATCCTTATCCCAAAAGGAGCCGCAAGTATTCCGGCCCGCATCGGAATAAATACCCGCCTTAAACCCTAACGCATGGATATGATCTACCGTCTGCTTCAAGCCATTCGGAAAACGGACCGGATGAGTGATTAACTCCCCGCTCGCATCCCGTCCCCCAAAATACCCGTCATCAATATTGATATATTTATATCCAACCTCTTTCAAGCCATTCCGCGACATCGCATCAGCTTGTTTCATTATCAGTTTGTCGCTGATATTCACTCGATAGGTATTCCATGAGCTCCATCCCATCGTGGGAGGATCATACGCAAAAACAGAAGATGCCAAGAGAAGTAAGGCGATTGATATATAGTTTCGCATGGTATAAAATTTTCATGTATAACGTTCTTAATCAAACAAAAATAAGAAAAGTGCATCAGACTGCCAAATCGGGATAAACGAAAAAAGGGAAGTATGCCTTTTTGACGTGACATACTTCCCTCACTTATATAAACTCTGTATTTGGATTACCAGATAACCACCCGATCAGCCGGAGCCATAAACATCGGATCGCCCTCTTTAATGTCAAAAGCGGCATAGAACGGGGCGATATTACGCAAGGCAGCGTTCACACGCCATTTTCCCAATGAATGCGGGTCGATCTTGGTACGACGACGGATCTCCTCGGGACGGATATTTTGTCCCCACAACGTCGCATACCCCAAGAAGAAACGTTGCTCATTCGTGAAGCCATCGATCGGGGCCGGAGTCTCTTTGCCCTTCAAGCTATTCAAATAAGCTTGGTGAGCGACCAACAAACCTCCGTGGTCGGCGATATTCTCACCCAACGTAAAACGTCCGTTGGCATGAAGCGTATCTATTACGATAATCTGGTCATATTGATCAACCAATTTATCAGCACGCTCCTTGAAACGAACAGCATCCTCGGCAGTCCACCAATCGATCAAATTACCATCCTTATCGTAGTTACGTCCCTGATCATCGAATCCATGCGTCATCTCATGGCCGATTACCACACCGATAGCGCCATAGTTCACCGCATCGTCGGCATCCGGATTAAAGAATGGAGGCTGAAGGATCGCGGCCGGGAAACAGATCTCATTCGTAGTCGGATTGTAATAAGCGTTCACGGTCTGCGGATTCATATGCCAACGAGACTTATCGACCGGCTTATCCACGTCCGCCAATTGATAGGCCATATCGAAGATGTTAGAACGGCGAACATTCGCCCAATAAGAATCGTCCTTGATCTCCAAGCCACTATAATCACGCCATTTGTCCGGATAACCTATTTTCACCGTAAAAGCGGCCAATTTCTCCTGCGCTTTCGCCTTAGTCGTATCGCTCATCCATTCCAAGCCGTTGATCCGCTCGCTCAAAGCAGTCTGCAAATTCCCCACCAGCGTCAACATCTTTTCCTTGGAAGAAGCCGGGAAGTATTTCTCTACATACATCTCGCCGACAGCCTCGCCCAACGCACCGTTTACCGTATTCAACGAACGCTTCCAACGAGGTTGTTGTTCCTGCTTTCCGGACATTACCTTTCCATAGAACTCAAAATCAGCGTCTACAAAATCATCACTTAGGTATGGAGCCGCCGCGCTCAATAAATTAAACGCCAAATAATATTTTTGCTCATCGACCGTCGTATTCCGCAAAGCCTCACTCATATCCTTATAGAAGTTGATTTGCTTCGCGTCCAACTCTTTCAGCCCGGCTAATCCCATGGATTCAAAATATACATCCCAATCCAACGGGGACTCTATTTTCTTGAAATCCTCGTAAGCCAATTTATTATAGTTTTTCTGGGAGTCACGCAAATCCTCACGGCCATAAGAGATCTCAGCGATAGCCTTCTCTATTTTCATCACGGCATCCACCGCCGCATCCGCTTGCTCCGGACTTGAACCGGCCAATGTAAATAATTTATTTATATAAGCCCTGTAAGCATCACGCATCTTGGCGGAGCCTTCATCTTCCAATAAATAATAATCCCGATCGCCCATTCCGATACCAGCCTGATACAGCTGGACGATATTCATGGCACTATTCTTCTCGTCAGCGCCCACGAACAAAGCGAAGAACGGAGCCATGCCTTCCTTATGAAGCGTAGCCACCATCTTAGAGACATCCGATTTCGTTGCCAGCGCATTGATAGCGGCCAGTTCCTCTTTGACAGGAGCCACTCCATCGGCATTCAACTTCGTGCTATCCAATCCCATCGCATACAAAGCGCCGATCTTCCCGGCGACACTGCCCGCCTCATGGGGCGTAGCGCTAAGTTCCTCGATCAATACCCGGAGCTGTTCTTGGTTATTCTCTAGTAATTGGTCGAAAGTTCCGAAACGAGCGTATTCCGGTTTCAATGGATTATTCTTTATCCATCCACCACAAGCGTATTCATAAAAATCCGTGCCTGCGGCAACCGTGGTATCCATATTCGCAGGATTAATAGCAGCGATCTTCACTACCTCTTTCTGAGGAGTGTTACAACTCGCTAAAGCGACTATCCCAGCCGCTAAAAACGGAAACATTTTTCTCTTTCTCATTTTGTTTAGTCTTTTGCCTTAAAACCTTACAAAGATACGATAAATACACAAAAGAAAAACATGTACGTGTTTCTTTTAAAACATGTACGACTTTTTCCGAAAACACGTACGTGTTTTTCGAACGATAAAAGGATTCATGTATTCAAGAATAAGTGTATCTTTGCCAACAAATCATTTATATCATGAAGAAACTAATAATCAGCGTTTGGGCATTTATCGCCCTTCCCTTATTCGCTCAGCGAGACGCGAATATCCGTATTTATCCGGAGCAAGGTAACCAACAGATCAGTAAACATATTTACGGGCAATTCGCCGAACATCTAGGGAGTTGTATCTACGGTGGCTTATGGGTGGGGCCGGAGTCCGACATCCCTAATACCCAAGGATACCGTACGGATGTCTTAAACGCGTTGAAGAAACTACAGATCCCGAACTTACGTTGGCCGGGCGGTTGCTTCGCCGACGAATATCATTGGATGGATGGAATCGGCCCCAAGGAGAATCGCCCGAAAATGGTGAATAATAACTGGGGAGGGACGATTGAGGATAATAGTTTCGGAACCCATGAGTTCTTGAATCTATGTGAGTTATTAGGTTGTGAGCCTTACATCAGCGGAAACGTGGGAAGCGGTACGGTTGAGGAAATGGCTAAATGGGTGGAATACATGACCTCGGAAGGAGACAGCCCTATGGCCAACCTACGCCGGAAAAATGGCCGGGATAAGGCATGGAAAGTCAAGTTTTTCGGCGTTGGGAACGAGAGTTGGGGATGCGGGGGCAGTATGCGACCGGAATATTATTCCGACCTTTACCGTCGTTACTCTACGTATTGCCGTAACTATGATAGCAATGTCTTGTTCAAGATCGCCAGCGGTGCCAGCGATTATGATTACAACTGGACCGAGACGCTGATGAAACAAATCGGCGGACGCATGGATGGTATCTCTTTACATTATTATACAGTAGGAGATTGGAACAATAAAGGCTCCGCTACCGATTTCAACACGGAGGATTATTACTGGACCTTAGGAAAATGCCTTGAGATAGAGGATGTCGTTAAAAAGCATATCGCTATCATGGATAAATACGACCCGAAGAAAAATATAGCCCTCATGGTAGACGAATGGGGCACTTGGTGGGATGTGGAACCCGGTACGATCCCCGGCCATCTGTTCCAGCAAAACACGATGCGCGACGCTTTCGTGGCCGCTCTTACCCTACATGTTTTCCACAAATATACGGATCGGGTGAAAATGACCAATATCGCACAGATTGTCAATGTATTGCAGTCCATGATCCTCACGAAAGGCAAGGACATGGTGCTTACGCCTACTTACCATGTGTTCGAGATGTACAAGGTTCATCAAGACGCTACCTTTTTGCCGATGGATCTAATCTGCGACAAGGAGAAAGTAAGAGACAACCGGGAAGTGCCGGTCGTAAGCGCCTCCGCATCCCGGGACTCGCAGGGTAAAATCCATATCTCGTTGGCAAACGTAGATCCCCGGCAAAGCGAGAACATCCATATCGACCTGCAAAACGTAACGATAAAGAGCGTGAACGGGCGTATCCTGACAGCGTCCTCCATAAACGACTATAACACATTCGATTCGCCGGAGAAGGTCAAGCCGGAAGTTTTCAAGGGAGCCAAGGTGGAAAAGGGAAAGTTAAGCGTCAGCCTACCTCCCATGTCGATCGTCGTATTAGAAGTTTTATAAAAAGACGGACAATAACATGGCAATGTTTCTATAATTATTAACTTTGCCCGAAGAATTAAAAAACACATTAAAGAAACGCATTATGAAACCTACATTATTTGTATTGGCAGCCGGAATGGGTAGTCGTTATGGGGGATTAAAACAATTGGACGGCCTAGGTCCCAATGGCGAGACCATCATGGACTATTCTATTTTCGATGCTATTCGTGGCGGGTTCGGTAAACTTGTATTCGTTATCCGCAAATCTTTCGAGAAAGACTTCCGTGAGAAAATCATCTCCAAATATGAGAACCATATCCCGGTTGAAGTCGTATTCCAAGACTTGAACGATCTTCCGGAGGGCTTCACTTGCCCGGAGGGACGTGAGAAACCGTGGGGAACCAACCATGCCGTATTGATGGGCAAGAAGGTTATCAATGAGCCTTTCGCCGTAATCAACGCCGATGATTTCTACGGACGTGACAGCTTCGCCGTATTAGGCAAGCAATTGTCTGAGATGAATGGCAAGAAGAATGATTATTGCATGGTAGGCTACCGTGTAGGTAATACGTTGAGCGAGAGCGGTTCCGTGGCACGTGGTGTTTGCGCCACGAACGAGGAAGGTTATCTGACAGGCGTCGTGGAGCGTACCGCTATCGAACGTATCGACGGAGATATCCAGTTTGTAGACGAGAACGGAAAGAAGGTCGTATTGGAAGAAAACACGCCGGTCTCCATGAATATGTGGGGCTTCACTCCCGATTATTTCGAGTATTCCGAGGAATTCTTCAAAGAGTTCTTGAAAGCGAACATGGGTAATTTAAAGAGTGAATATTTCATCCCGTTGATGGTAAATAAATTGATCACGGAAGGAACAGCCCGTGTGAAAGTATTGGATACAACCTCCAAATGGTTCGGCGTAACTTACGCGGCGGATCGTCAAGGCGTTGTGGATAAGATCCAAGCCTTGGTAGACGCAGGCGAGTATCCAAGCAAATTATTCTGATTATAAGGCTTTTATGGCTGATTCCTCAGCAGGAAGTAACAGCCGTGGCCTAAGATTTTTATCGTATCACCCTTGTGAAGCGATCTTTTCACAGAGGTGAAACGATCTTTTCACGGGGGTGATACGATCTTTTTACCTCTGTGAAAAGATCAATACCTCCTTATCCTAGCGATATTTTAGACGTATCTTTCACCTAAAAGCCCCGGACAAGTATTCTAATTAGCATACTCCTTATCCGTCACAGCCCGAAGTTGTACGGCATGATTCTCGATCGCATGTTCCGTAATGGTCATACACACGATAGAGCTACCCGGTGTCGCCCCATTCCAATGGCGTACATTAGGAGGTGTCACAATCACATCACCCTTCCGGATCACACGTTTCTCGCCTCCTTCCTCTTGATAATATCCTTCTCCATCAAGTACTAACAAGGTTTGTTCGGCATCCGGATGGTAATGCCAGAAATTACGACTGTAAGGTTTGAATATAAAATGTGCGATCATCGTATTACCAGACTCCTTCAACAAGGAGACATAGACATCCCCCGTATTATACTCCGACGAAGCCTTTGCGTCGGCAGGGAAAATCAATGTCTCGGCCGTCTTTACGCCTTCCTCCTTTTTCCCCTCCAAACAAGAGCTAAAAGAAAATAACACAGCAGACATCACGATCACGAAACCAAAGAACCGGCTATAGGATTTATCATTCATACCATTACTTAAATTTGCCTCCATCATTTTACTTTTTCATTATATATGACAAAGTTACTTATAGATACCATAGCCTCTGTATATATATTACAGATGTTTGTAACGTTATTACAGATAATCCTTAAACATGCTATAAGATAGGCTAAAATCGCAATCTTCATCCTCCTTGAGGATACGCATAAACTGATAATCGCAAATGAACTAATCTGCCATTTCTTGATAATATTTATCAATAAAAGGTTTTAACGTTGGAATATCATTTTCTATCGTATTCCATAACTGGATCGGTTTTATTTTATAGTATCCATGTACCAGTACATGTCGCATGCCTTCAATCACATCCCATTCTACTTCTGGATGGGCATCACGAAAACCCTTTGTTAACATATATACTGCTTCACCAATAATCTCAACATGCTTTACGAATCCATAAAATATGATAGGATCTTCCAGTACTTCTTCAAAGGTATGTTTATCCTTGTTCGCCATCAACACCTCGATAGCTCGCAAGATATGTTCTAAACGACCTTTATCTTTAATTTTCTCTCTCATAAATCAATATCCTGTCTTGAAACGCACTAGGGGAAGCAAATGGGAGAAGGCTGTCTTCTTCGACCAAATCGACTTTCCGGTTCAATAATTTGGAAAGAGAGCACATGATACGGGATATGGTAAACAAAGATATTTTATTGGCATCCTTATAACGCACAAGAATATCAACGTCGCTATCTTGATTTTCCTCTCCCCGTGAATAAGACCCAAACAACCACGCCCGGTCAATAGGTTGACTGGAAAGATATTGCCGTATTTGAGGCAATGCATGACGAAGACTAGCATTCAAATCTTTTATATCCATCATTACTTCTCCTTTCTATCTACACATTTCTCCTCAAAATAAACCATTAATCATATTATATCGCAAATATAGATTATTTTTCGCAATAATCTATTTAAATGATTCGTTTCACCATGTCATTTTTTATCGCTATTTTTGTTGAACTAAAACTAATAGAAATAAATATGAGACGGATTCTTACGATGTTGTTTGTTTCGGTATTTATGCTTTCGCTATGCCCGCTGCATGCGCAAGAGACTGAGACATTGGTGCTGATTGATACGGATATGGGTAAGATCAAGGTGAAACTGTTCAACGACACGCCGTTGCACAGGGATAATTTTATCAAGAACGTAAAAGAACACCGTTACGATGGATTATTGTTCCATCGGGTTATCAAGCAATTCATGATACAAGGAGGCGATATCAACTCGAAAGACGCTCCTTTGGATGCGCATCTGGGCGACGGAGATCTAGATTACACCATCCCCGCCGAGTTCGTGTATCCGAAATATTTTCATAAGCGGGGAATGCTCTGTGCCGCACGTACCCCGGATGAGGAAAATCCTGAGAAGGCCTCATCTGCGACTCAATTCTATATCGTGACCGGAAAGTTCTTTACGGAGATGGAGCTAGATAAGATGACCAAGGAGAAAGGCATCGAGTTTACTCCGGAGCAAAAAGAAGCCTATATGCTGGAAGGCGGAACGCCTCATCTGGACGGCAACTATACGGTATTCGGAGAGGTTATACAGGGTATGAAAGTCGTGGATAAGATACAGTTCGTCGAGACGAACGCCGATGACAGACCCACGAAGAACATAAAGATCAAGTCAATGAAACTCATAGAAAAATAAGTATAAAATGGAAAATCAAGCAACTGAGACAAGGGTGCTTATGCACACCAACAAAGGAGATATAAAGCTGAAATTATATAACGACACGCCATTACATCGTGATAACTTTATCAAGTTGGTACAAGAAGGGCAATATAACGGCTTGCTGTTCCACCGTGTGATCAAGGATTTCATGATACAAGGAGGTGACGTAACTTCCAAGGATGCCCCGATGAACAAGCAACTGGGAGCGGGCGATCTGGGCTATACCGTTCCCGCCGAATTCCGTTACCCGAAATATTTCCATAAGAAAGGAGCCCTTTGCGCCGCACGTACCGGAGACGAGGTGAACCCGGAAAAGGCCTCTTCCGCCTCCCAATTCTATATCGTAACGGGGAAAAAGTATTCGGAACAAGAGTTGAACCAGATGGAAAAGCAACTGGAAGGCCGTCTGAAACAAGAGATATTCGCCCGCCTGCAAAACGAGAACAAGCCTAAGATCATGGAATTCTATCGCAGTGGTAACAAGGAAGAACTGGCGATCCTTCGTGATACCTTGATTGGCAAGACCGAGCTGGAGGCCGAGAAGCGGAAAGACGAGGTAAAGTTAAACCCGGAACTCCGTGAGGCTTACAAGAACGAAGGTGGCGTACCGTTCCTCGACAATCAATACACGGTTTACGGCGAAGTGGTGGAAGGCATGGATGTCGTAGACGCCATACAGTCCTCCAAGACCAACAAGCAAGATCGTCCGACCGAGAATATCGTCATTAACTCCGTAGAGATCTTATAATGCGATTATCGGCTTCATAAACAGACGAAGGGTTATCGTAAATACCAGTAATAAAAGAGCTATCTTGAGAAAGATCATACATATCGATATGGATGCCTTTTATGCCTCGGTGGAACAACGAGACAATCCGGAGTTGCGAGGAAAACCCCTAGCGGTCGGGCATGCGGAGCAGCGAGGCGTAGTAGCTGCCGCTAGCTACGAAGCCCGGAAATATGGGGTACGTTCCGCCATGGCGTCTCAAAAAGCCAAACGTTTATGCCCGGACCTGATATTCGTACATGGAAGGATGGACGTATATAAATCCGTCTCACGCCAGATCCACGAGATCTTCCATGATTATACGGATATCATAGAACCGCTTTCCTTGGATGAAGCCTTTTTGGATGTCACTGATAATAAACGAGGCATCTCTCTCGCTGTAGATATCGCCAAGGAGATCAAGAAACGGATCTGGGATAATTTGAACCTGATAGCGTCAGCGGGAGTCTCCTACAACAAATTTCTAGCGAAAATAGCCTCGGATTATCGGAAGCCCAATGGATTATGCACCATCCATCCAAGCCAAGCCCTCGATTTCATAGCACGTCTTCCCATTGAGTCCTTTTGGGGAGTAGGCCCCGTAACAGCCCGGAAAATGCATACACTCGGTATCCACAACGGGCTGCAATTACGGGAATGTTCGGGGGAGATGCTTACCCGCCAGTTCGGAAAGGCGGGAATACTTTATTATGAGTTTGCCAGAGGTATAGACAACCGTCCCGTAGAAGCGGTACGAATCCGGAAGTCGGTAGGTTGCGAGCATACGCTAGAAAAAGATATCTCCCGCAAATCCTCTGTTATCATCGAGCTTTATCACGTAGCGACCGAACTTATCGGCAGGCTGGAACGTTCCGGATTCAAGGGAAACACACTGACCTTAAAGGTCAAGTTCCACGATTTCAACCAAATCACGAGAAGCCTCAGCCGTCCGGAAGAGTTAACAACCTTAGATAAGATCCTTCCCTTGGCCAAGGAATTACTGAAAGAAGTGGAATATACCGAGCATCCCATCCGACTGATCGGCCTATCCGTATCCAATCCCGTAAAAGAGGAGCCTCATACGAAAGACCGTTGGGAACAATTAAGTTTTGAGTTCAGCGACTGGAAATAACACTTGCCCTAGAAGGATAGCTTCATCATAAAACGTATACCCTTTGTCTGGATGCCCGGATGATCCTTATAGGTCAGACGCCATACATAATCCAAACGCAAGAACTTAAAGATATTCTCGATACCGACACCCGCCTCCATATAAGGAGTAGACGGGTCCATCAAGTAAGAGCCCTGCGGGAATAAGAACAAGCCCTCATTTTGCTCACCGATATACGGATTATTCTTATCCGTCAAGTGACCGAACATACCCCGGAAGGAAAAGACCTCCCTCCATTTTAACTTCTTGATAAGCGGAATACGGTTCAATAAGGCTCCGTTCATGAAATAAGTAATATCCCACGAAGCGTACTCATCATTGATGAACTCCATCGCGTTCATATTCGTATAAGATTCCGGTTGCACCAAATACGACAAGTTTGCGTTTGGCAAGATCAACAAAGGATAAGGGGCCTTTGTCCAAACTTTACCTGCTTTAGCGAGAATATCCACATAACCGAAAGCAGAGAACCAGAAGCGTTTCTGAATACCGAGCTCCGTCTTCTGATAATCATACGAACTACCTAATACATCTTGGAAAGCCATCGTATGGTTCAAGGTGAATACCGGTGCGTCAAGCGTAATCGGATAACGGTAATTACGAGTCTGATAGAATTTCTCATTCGGGGCGAAACGGAACTTAAACTCCACTTCCGACATCCGGTAGGAATCGGTAGCCGTGATCTGGCCATCCGGACCGATACGGTCGAACGCGGCGTAACCGGTTGAGTATTCCTTAAAATTCCGAAGTACCGCCCCATAAGCCCAGCCGTTATAATGCTCACGGTAATACGTCAGTTCCATATTCCTTAAATAGGTGGCACGCGTATCTTTCTGCCGCTTCAAGGCCAAGAACATATTATCCTTGTTGGTATACATATACTGCTGACCTAACTGGTTGATATCATATAGGTACTCGAAGCGAATAGAATGCACGGGAAATTCTTTCCGATAATCCTTCTTATCGATAAAAGAATATTCTACGATACCATCATATTTCAACTTGCGGTCTTTCGATCCATAAGCCAAATAACCATCCAAGAAAAGACGTTTACTGAACGCCGTTGTCGTGGTTCCACCGACACGGAAGCGGGCCCCCTCAATCGCGTTACCACTGATATAGGTGTTCATCGGACCAAACTCGAACTTGCTCTTCTCCGGAATCTTATTCGTCGCGATATAACCGGAGGTAAGGATCGAAACAACCTTCTCCGTCACATAGAAAATAGGAACGGAACGAAGTTTCGCCATTAGCAACTCCACGTTATTCTGCTTGCGAGTTCCCGCCTCAGTAGGACGATTCTCCTCCCAGAAATCCGCCGAACGGCGATAAGCTTCCATCGGTATAATAATAGGTGCGCTCTCCTCAAAAACTTTAGGATCATCTGGTCCCTCAAACGCTTGATTCGAATAGATATTCAAACGGCGGGCATACATTCCTTTCGATTTCTCCGTCAATTTGAAGTCCACGTTGATATCATCTTTCGTAATGATACGAGTCCCATCCGGGGCACGGTCGAAAGTCTGCTCGATCGTCATTCCACCGACAAAATTCAAGTTGATCTTCTTCGGGACATTCAACTTAACCTTCTGCACGAAATAAGTAGAATCCAACGTGATAAAAAGATGTCCCGTAAAACCGAACGTCTCCGGAGTAAACGGAGCGAAACCCAAATCCACGCACTTCTGTCCGGCGACCTCCACCGTGTCTAGCAAATAATATTTATAGAAGTTAGGCCCCATCGTAGACATAGGACTAACGAAACGGTTCAAGAACAAAGGAATATCATTCTGGAAGATATTCACTTCCCGGAATACCTCATTCAAGAACTGTTGCATACCGTCTCGTGAGAAGACCTCATCCACACCAGCCGCTTTCGTAGCCAGAACGACCCTCTTTTCCGTCTTCGGGTCTTTACGATAATAAACGGTCTGGATTTTCTCACGTTCGGATACCGGCAAGATCGTCTTTCCCACCTCCAACGTATCGATAAACTCAGTCAAGAAGTCAAACTTTCCCGCCTTTCCATCTTTTTTCGGTTTCGGTTGGTAATCGTTCATAGCGAAGACCATCTTCTCGTATTGATCATACCGAAAATAATCATGATTACGAGGATCGTTGCTCTCCCGACGTGCGATAGCGTTTTTGATAAAGGTAACCGCAGGATTATCCTTCTTTCGATATCTTTCCTTTCCCGGCTTGATAATCACCTCCGACAAATTAATACTTGTCGGAGCTAACTGAATCTTCAAATGTTCCGCTTTACCCGGAACGAATTTCAATTCTTTCTCCGTATAACCCAGATAAGAGACCTGTAAAGTACGTACCTTAGATGAAGAGGAGAGCGTAAAAGCCCCATCCAGATCTGTCGTAGCACCTATCGTAGTTCCCTTCAAAATCACAGCCACATAAGGCAAAGGTTCTCCCGTAATAGAATCAGTCACGATTCCTTTTATCATGTAGTTCTGGCTCTTCGCTACCCAAGCGAACGCCAATAAAAGCCATATAAAAACAATTCTCTTCCCCATCAGATCTGACACCTCATTAAACTCCGCAAAAGTACAACAGGATCATTTATATAAATGTTCCAAAACACATGCAATATATTCCAATTAGCAACAAATGGTCTAAAAAGCCAATCGTACTTTCAAGAACGACTAATCTGAAGCCCCTTATTCGATAAGCTCATCTCCACGAACCGGGCGTTCGAATTGGGTGGAGAAAGAGTCAATATCTTTCGGATTTGCAGGGCTGCACCCGGGTCTTTCGCTACGATATATAAGTAACCACCACCGCCTGCTCCCGGAAGTTTATATCCCAAGGCATAAGCCTGTATCTTGGAGATAATAGCTTCCACCGCCGCCGGATTCGTTCCGGAATCGAGTGCCTTATTTTGCTCCCAAGTCTTTCCGACCCATTTACCATAAGTCACGAAGTCTCCGCATTGGATCGCCTCGTACATATCAAGCGCATGGGCTTTCATCTCAGACAAAATACCTAAATGCGCCTCGCTATTCAAGAACATACCTCGTACGATTTCCGACAAAATATCTTTCGCCGTACGAGTAATTCCCGTATAATAAAGAAGATGACAAGGCCGGTATTCCGGATCAGTAAACAAGTATTCCGGCAGCCAACGTACCAAAGGATTCTGATTAAAACCCTCGTTCGTTTGCAAGAGTTTCAAACCGTGCAATACGCCACCGTATTGATCTTGCCATCCCCCGCCGGTAGTCAGTAATTGTTCTAAAATCAAGGTGCGGTTTCCGATCTCATTCTTATCCCAAGCCAAGCCACAAAAGTCAGAGATAGCGCCCAGCACAGTAGCTGCGAGGATCGAGCTAGTGCCTAAACCGGAACCCGCCGGTATCGCCGCCAACAAGGTAATCTCCAGCCCGCTACCAAAAGCTTCCAACTGGACATCCAAAGAAGCATAAGCCTCCGCCGAGAATTCCGGGATAAATCCCGCCAAGGCCAAAGCCGCTTTCGGAATGGAAAACGGCGACCCTACCTTATTATAATCACGAAGCTCATCCCATGAGGAGATAACCTCCATCGCTCCCAGATCGATCGAGCGAAGGATAATCTTATGGGTATCGGAAGGCTTGATATAGACTTGTAGCGGTGGTTGCCCGTTTAACTCGATCGCCACGTTCACCACGTTTCCACCCGCATATAAGCAATAGGGCGGCGTATCTGTCCACCCACCTGCCAAATCGATACGTACCGGACTACGTCCCCATACGATCTGGTCCCGATAGACATTCAAACATGGCTGCTGCTTACTTCCAAGGACAGAACTGACCAGCCCTTCCCGCAACAAAGCGAAAGCCTTTTGCTCCTCCTCCTTATACGTTTCCCCCAAGATCTTCATCACCTGAGAGCGGAACATATGATTATGTATCCTTTTCATCAACGGATTATCCTCGGAAAGGGCTTTCGGTAAGACAATCTTGTCTTTGGCGAAGCTTTCCGCCGCATCCGAAAGATCCAATTGATAGAATACACTTTTCTCATGATTAGCGGCCAATAATGACCAGTCTTTTTTACGGAAAACTTCTCGCTGAGCTACTAAACGGCGTAAATTCGCTTGATCGGACAAATCATTCGCCGATAATTTTCGGGCGGAAAGCCAAATATGCTTTCCCTCTTCCCTATCCGGCTTCGTAATCATCCAGCGCAGCACTTTTCCCAGCTCATCCACGGTTTGGCAAACAGGAAACAAAGGTGCGTTTTGTATATCCTCATTCCCTCTCAAGGTGATCCCTCGCTCCATCGCCCAAGTCAAGATAGGTTTCCCCATAAACAAGGTAGACACATCAGACAAGGCCCCTTTAAACAAGTCATTAAAACCATAGGGCCTTGCCGCCCAATTAGCTTCCCCTACCGGGACAACATCTACACAGACACCTTCCGGAAGAGATAAGTTCCAATTATTCTCCGGAACACCCGTTATAATTTGCTGGCCACGTAACGTCCAATTCTCACCGATATAACTATTCTCTATCCATAATTCCGAATTCTCAGCGGTCAATTTCTGGTGTAACACCGCATTCTGCACAAACATGGCGGGATGTGGTTTCACCTTACGCTGCATGATCGCACGTTGATCCCTAACTAAGTTCTGTACCGCCAATGTAGAGGAAATCAACTCACGGCTAGTTCCATAATGATAGAACTCTCCACCCGGAAGCGGCAGAATCGCTACTGAAAGCTGATTCAACTCCGAGTCCGTGATACGTGGATTCTTCCCCAAGGCCAACCCGAACTCAGCATATAAATCATACGCCTTCATCGCCTTGCCATCCTCGGTATAGGAATGTTTCATTAATAACCGCACCGCCTTGTCGCTTAGCAGCCAGATACCGATATCCATCAAGAATAAATGACTACCCGCCAATTCCCCCAATGTTTCCAACGAAGGCTTCTGTAGCATGAAGTCCAGAGTGTCCGGAGACTTACGGCTCGATACAAAAACCCCGTGATTCTTGGCCAACGAAGGCTCGACCCATAAACCGTAACAAACCACATCTACCTCAGGAATCTCCTGCAAAGGCTGGTTAGCACGGATATATACGTCACCGCTAGCGATCAAGGTATGAAGCGATTCCGGCGCCTTTTTCATGATCCGTTCATAAAGAGGTAATTGCAAGGACAATAAGTTCTGGGATAGCCTCTGCCCTCTTGCCCAGCGAAACACAGGGATCGGAGTCAATATTTTCCCGGATGGCGCATATCCGGGCAAACGGCGGCTTTGCCCTCCGGCATGCAACAAGATACGCTTCTCCTGTCCCAACCACTCTTCCGTCGATACATCCGGAGCCTCTTTTCGCCGGGAGGCCTCCAACAACCAAGTCGTTCCTCCCCCGGATCCTAAGCGGGCGCCTACCGGATCCGAGGTGCAAAACCATTCCTCTGTACTTACATGCTCTACCGCATGGAAACAATCTACCAAATTTGGAGGTAAAGACAATAACTTTTTCATACCCATGATCATTCTAAGACTCCATCTTATTTTTCGAAAGCAAAAGTAACTTAAATTTTCTATACGGATATCCATTAACCCTTTTTATTACAATTTGTATGGAGTTCAAACCCACTCAACTTCTTTAACACACCCATAAAAAAGTTTGTTTTTACTAAAACGCACTATCAATCAATCCGTTTCCAGTATCTTGGTTGTTGTTTAATTAAATATAGGACATATGGTATACGGTTATGTAAGAGTCAGTACAGACAAACAAACTACTGAAAACCAGCGATTCGAGATTGAGAAATTCACAAAATCGAGGAACATGAGAATCGACAGGTGGGTAGATGAGACGATCAGCGGGACAAAAGTAATCGCCGATCGCCAACTTGGTAAATTATTAAAGCAAATACGTAAAGGCGACATCCTGATCACGACGGAGCTGTCACGTCTCGGACGTAATCTTATGCAAGTTATGAGCTTCCTTCATCAATGTATGGAAAGAGACATCATTGTATTTACGGTAAAGGAAGGTTACGAACTCGGAAATAACATTAACAGTAAAATCTTGGCATTCGCATTTAGCCTAAGCGCCGAAATTGAACGCAACCTGATTTCGCAACGAACGAAAGAAGCGTTGGCTCGGAAAAAAGTGCAAGGTGCCAAACTGGGCCGTCCAAAAGGAGAGCGACCGGAAACCTGTAAGCTAAAAGGTAAGGAAGAGATGATCTTGCAGTATATTAAAGAACATAAGACTAAAGTATATATCAGCAAGAAACTTGGAGTAAACCGGCAAACCTTGAGGGAATTTCTCAAGACTCATCCGGAAATTCCACGGAAATGGAAAAGAATACAGAAGGATTAACAACTCAAGCAACAATTAACGTATGTTAAATTAGTTTAGTTTAGCAGACTTATCGCTCGTTTATTTGTTTATTCCCATTAACTTGCGGAGGAATAAGATAGAAATATACTTGAAATATCCTAAAAAACATTTCATCCTTTATTCCTCTATCATTCATAAAACGCCGCAAGGTTAACATGTATTCAAGACATCAAACATTTGTTTAATCTTTTAATATAAATCTTATGGAAAAAACATTGGTTATTTTAAAGCCTTGTACCGTTCAGCGAGGGCTGATCGGTGAAATCGTAACCCGTTTCGAAAAGAAGGGACTCCGTCTGGCCGGCATGAAGATGGTTTGGCTGACTGACGAGATCTTGAGTGAGCATTACGCCCACCTAAAAGAAAAGCCTTTCTTCCAACGTATCAAGGACGCGATGAGTGTATGCCCGGTAATTGTATGTTGCTGGGAAGGGGTAGATGCCATACATGTAGTAAGAACCTTGGCCGGCGCTACCAATGGTAGAAACGCCGCTCCCGGTACGATACGGGGAGATTATAGTATGAGCGTACAAGAGAATATCGTACACGCATCAGACTCACCGGAGACAGCCGAGATCGAATTGAAACGCTTCTTCAAGGATGACGAGATATTCGATTATGAGCTGAAAAACCTATTGAGTCTTTACGCCAATGACGAGTTTTAAATAAAAAAGAATAGCCGGAAACGAGAGAAATCATTCTCACCTTTCCGGCTCTCATATTTAGAAACCAACATCCTATTCTCCCGAACTGAATGAACAACCTAATTACTAATCTAAAAATCTAATACCATGAAAAACACACTACTATATCTATAACAGGGCATCCCCGCAAAATGTTTAAGGGATTTCATCCTGAAATTAGAAAGCCGATAAAAAACGTTTGTACGCCTCCAGTTGCCTTTCAAAACAGAAAGTTGTCTGGGATAATCTTAAGCAGTTCGCTTTTAGCTGTCGATACTCCTCATCCGGCAAGTGGCTCATGGCCCGTATATTTTTAGAAAGTCGCTCATAATCTCCGGGGGCCGAGACAAGGCCCAACTGATTCTCCTTTACAATCTCCTCGCCCTCGCCGCCTCCACAAAACAAGATAGGAACGCCTAACGGCAGCAAATCAAATAATTTAGAAGGTACCGCCCCCCTTATACGAACCGTCAAGGGGATAATGGAGGCATGGTAACGTGTAAGCTCCTCACGCATCCGTTCCTTGGGCAGAGAGCCATGATAAAAGACCCCTTTATCATGTGTCCTCACATAATCCTCTATCTCCAAGGCTTGATTGCCCCCTCCAAATAAATGAAGCTCCGCTCCCATCCCTTTAAAATCGATACGCTCTATCAACTCCAATATATTCTGCGCCACGCCCAGCAAACCGGCATAGACGATCCTGAAAGGCTTCCGAGAAGAAGGGGGGTGATTCGGTAAAACAAAACGATGCTGTAAATTCCGATACAAGAACGAGGCCTTGCCCGGCTCATACCGTTTTATATAATCCACGATCTCCTTACTCTGCCCTTGACAGGCCGTGGCCTTACGATAAAGGAAACGCTCGATACGCCCCATCACCCCATGATAAACGCCACCCTCTTTCATGGCCCCCAGCTCCACGGCCGACAATGGCCAAAGGTCTGAGACGTTCAGTACCACCTTTTTCCGGTAGCAACAACGAAAAAGCAACATGGCCGAGGCCGCCGCCAAAACAGGAGGGGTCTGGATGATCACCTTATCATAAGATTTTATACGCTTACGCTTGAGAGCGAAACACCAAAGGGTCGTGGCGAAAGCGCACATACTGGCAAGACGGACCAACGGCCTCCTCGAGATCGAGGCATACGTCCAGTACCTGAAGACCGTTATCCCGTTTACATCCTCTGTCTTGGAAAAAGCCCCCCTATATCCATCAAAGATACGTCCCTTGGGATAATTGGGTAGGCAAGTCAACACATCCACCTTTATCCCTAAGCCGGACAGTCCCTCCGCCATGTTCGTAATGCGTGAGGGTGCCGCACCGATCTCCGGAAGATAAGAGGGAGAAACGATCAAGACCCTCATTCCTTCCGGTTCAAAAATTCCACGATCCTTCCGCAAGCCAATCCATCGCCATAGGGATTGACCGCCTTGCTCATCGCATCGTAATAAGCCGTATCATCAAGCAACGCCGAGACCTCGCTCACGATCTTGTCATAGTCCGTACCGACCAGTTTCACCGTACCTGCCGCGAGAGCCTCCGGACGCTCGGTCGTATCACGCATCACCAACACGGGCTTGCCCAAGCCGGGAGCCTCCTCTTGAATACCGCCGCTATCGGTCAGCACTATCGTTGATTTCTCCATCAGATAGACAAACGACAGATATTCCAATGGCTCAATGAAGAACATATTCTCCAAATGAGAAAGATCCTCGCCGAATACCTCGTGAATCGGCTTGCGCACATTGGGATTCAAGTGCATAGGATAGACAAAATCCACCTCCGGATACTTCCGGGTCAAGTCCTTGATAGCGGTACACATATGGATGAATCCATCACCGAAGTTCTCCCGGCGATGACCCGTGATCAACACCAATCTCTTACCCTCAACCAGACGGTTCACGTCATACCCAGAACGTAAAAGCACGCCTTCCAGCTCCTTGTCCAGCTCAGCGTCCGTCTTTATCTTAGTCACCACTTGCCGTAAGGCATCTATCACCGTATTGCCGGTAACCAAGATTGAGTCCGGATTCACGTCCTCTCGCATCAAGTTTTGCTTGCTCAACCGCGTGGGTGCGAAATTATACGTGGCGATACGCCCCGTGACCTGCCGGTTCATCTCCTCCGGCCATGGGCTATAGATATTGTGGGTACGAAGGCCGGCCTCTATATGACCTACAGGTATCTGTTGGTAGAATGCGGCCAAGGCGGCCGCCGTGCTCGTGGTGGTATCCCCATGCACCAGCACGACATCGGGTGTCGCCTCACGTAATACGTCACGCATACCCACAAGGACACGGGCGGTCACGTCATATAAGTCCTGACCCTGCCTCATGATATTCAAATCATAATCCGGCGTGATCTCGAACAATTTTAACACTTGATCCAACATTTCCCGATGCTGTCCGGTAACGCACACGATGGTCTCGAACGACTCCGGATGTTTTTGGAACTCCTTCACCAGCGGAGCCATCTTGATCGCCTCGGGACGGGTCCCGAATACTAACATTATTTTTCTCATTACTGCGTATTTTTCTATATTAGCGAACGATTATTTCTTGAATGTCCCGCAAAAGTCCAGCACCTCCACGTCATCCCGATAATTCAACCCCGCAAACTCCCTATGATTCACCAAGAAAACCACTATATCCGCCTTCTCGTATGCCTCCTTATAAGGGGTCAGCTTAAACAGCTTATGCTCCGACACGTTCGGCTCCACCACCATGATGTCAGCGTTGTTACACGATTGCAGCACCTTCGTCGTTATTCCCTTGGCCGGCGATTCACGTAAGTCATCGATATCAGGCTTGAAAGCCAAGCCCATCATTGCCACCGCCGGCTTGCGCCCGTGTTTCAACTCAAACCGTAGCATGGCGTTTCTCACTTTCTCCGCGCACCAAAATGCCTTGTAGTTATTCGTCTCACGAGCCGTAGAGATCATACGGCTCTCCATCGGAAACTCCGCCGTGATGAAGTAAGGGTCCACCGCTATGCAATGACCGCCAACTCCGCAACCCGGCTGTAAGATATTCACACGGGGATGCCTGTTCGCCAAATCGATCAGCTCCCACACATTGATTCCCGCTTTATCGCAGATAAACGACAGCTCATTGGCGAAAGCGATCTGTACGTCCCGGCTTGAGTTCTCGGTCAATTTACACATCTCGGCCGTCTTGCTATTCGTTGGGTGAAGCGTACCCTTCACGAACTGGCCGTAGAACTCCATCGCCTTACGGGTGGAGGCCTCGTCCATACCGCCGATGACCCGGTCGTTATGCACCAACTCATAGATCACGTTACCCGGAAGCACCCGCTCCGGACAATAAGCGATATAGATCCTGCCCTCCAGCTCCGGCCGTTCCGAGAAAATCAAACTAGCCATCCGTTCGGTCGTCCCCACCGGCGAGGTAGACTCGATCACGTACAAATCCCCCTCCTTCAACAAAGGAAGCACCATACGGGTAGCCGACTCCACGAACGATACGTCCGGCTCATGATCCCCCTTGAAGGGAGTGGGTACCACCATGAAATAAGCGTCGCTCACCTGAGGCTCGGTGTAAGCCTTGAAATGCCCGGAGGCCAGTACCTCCCGCAACATCTCCTCCATACCCGGCTCGATGATATGCAATTTTCCTCGGTTGGTAACCTCCACCACCTGGGCGTTGATATCCACGCCGGCGATCTCCACCCCGTGCTTTGCGGCAATAATAGCCGTGGGCAGGCCAATATAGCCCAAACCCATGAAACATGCTTTCATAAGAATTATGTATTATTTTTTTAAGTAAGATATTAGGCAGATCAAGAATGGTCCAACAACGATCAACCTATTGTATAAGAAAGTTTCTTCATGAAATAAAATCAGCACCCTATTAAATCTGAACCCATCAAATGATAGTAATCCATCACCGCTCGAATTTGAGGATCATTCTGAGACTCCTTGCAATTCGTAGCCGACAGGCTTGCTTCTTTATGAATATACTGATAAAAAACGTCCAACGGAATATAGACATATCCTTTATCCGGTAACACTACACACTCCGTTCCATGCAAAACTTCCATGAAATAAAACCACACATCATCGGCCTTTGGAGCCAAACGCATGAACAGGTCCTCCCTACAAATATCCTTATGCAACAAGGAGCGTTTGTATAAACAACCACCGCACCCCGTTGGAAACACAAAACGGCCGCCGACCCCGGAAATTTCCATCTCCCAATCATTATAAGGTCTCAAAATTCCATCATTATTAAATGATACCCGATGAGCTCGATACGTGTAAACATGAGAGGGATCTTTATGATATTCAGCAACTAAACGTTCAACCATATTCCGCCGATAAAAGAAATCATCATCGCAAGTAATAATCAAATCATCCGGATACACCTCTAACGTGGGTATCAACTTCTTATAAGATTTAATATCCTTACAATAGCGGATAGTAAGCCCTTTCTTTTTCAAACGCTTCAAAATAAAAGGCAAATTACCATCATTCCAATGTTCATCATCCAACCATAACAATACCAAGTCTGGTTTATAAGTTTGACGAAGCAATGAAATAACCGTAAACGGGAGTATCTCTCCCACCCTTCGTCCATAACTGGTAAGAGAAACTATTACCTTTTCTTTACGCACCTTCTCCTGATTGATTCCATATGGGATTGTACCTAACCCTACCTTATAGTACAGTTTAAGTAGCTCACCACAAATCGCGGCAAGTAATATTTTAAGTTTATGCATATTTCATTTACTTGTTTAATTGATTAATAAAAGAAACATAATCAAATTGATCAATATATCTCCGTCCATCGAGATATTGCGTAGCATAAATATTTTTCACGCCTTTCACCTTCGAAAACCCACTCAAATAACAAGTAGATTTAAACTGAGGATAAATTTTATCAACAAACGCTACTTTATTTTTAAACGGAAGTTTATCAAAACGCTCTAGCACAGAGACATCACCCCCCCAATTTGTCAGCATAACCGCCATATTGTCAGCATTCAAACGTTCACATCTTTCTTTCCACTTAGCAAGTGAATCTGCAAATGCTTTATAATGAACAAAGTGGATTTTTACACCTAATAGTCCTTCTCCTACCGGATAATCAAAACCACTATTTTTAACTTCTTTGATCTCTGAATGAATAAACAAATCCCAATTTTCCAAGGCTGTCAAAAAATCCTCATTGGTCATATACAAATTAATGAACGGTGAATAGAAACGTAAACCCAACCAATGATATAAAAAGCCACCTGTACAATTACTACAGACCAATGAAGGTGATAAATTAGTTAATTTGCTTCTATTTTTACGATTGATACGCTCTTGTAAGATAACTTTCACTTTTCCCAACATACCTATTCTAATTTTTGATGATTGATATAGATTTCACTACCATATTCACACTAATAAAAGCACATATGGAAAATATTTTCGAGAAAAATCTGTTTTTTCCATAGCGCAAGAAGGGTGTTTCAAAAGAACGATATTTCGATTGCAAAAAATTCATGTATTGTTTATTAAAACAATGAGAAATACCCATTCTCCAAACACATTGATTGGCCGCATACACAATTCCAGCTTGAGCGTAAACCAATTCACTCGGATAATTAACCTCCATAAAGTTTGCTATTTCACATTTACCTATCACCGCATCCAAATGTTTTGAGGAGAAGGAAGATTGTGTTATACTGGCATTACGTATCCTATAACAATATTTTTTCTCACCACTAACCGCTATCACATTAGACTTAGCCACCAAACGATAAGTAATAAATACATCCTCATGATATTTTCCTTTTGGATAACGGATATCTTGAAACAATTCCGTACGATATAATTTCCCCCAAGCCACCGTATCAATTCCTTTTGAAGACATAAAATCATGCACACATTCTTTATTTCCATATACTACATAATCCTCAAAAAGAGCTTTATCATCATCCTTAATATCTCCACTCTCTCCAATTAAAAATCTCTGACAAACAGACATATCCGCTTTCACCCCTACAATTCTATCATAAAGGCTCTCAATCATATCTTCAGCTATCCTATCATCACTATCAACAAAAGATATATATTTTCCGCAAGCTTGATCGACCCCCACATTACGAGCGTCAGAAAGACCTCCATTTTCTTTATGAATAACCTCTATGCGATGATCCTTACAGGCATACTCATCACAAATCCTCGGACAATCATCCAAACTACCATCATCTACTAAGATAATTTGCAAATTTCGATAACTTTGATTGATAATACTTTCAATACAGTCTCGCAAATATTGCTCCACGTTGTAAACAGGGACAATGATTGATATTAAATCCATAATAGACACATTAAAAAATCACTTTTCACAACGAACATACATATTACCCTTACAAGTAACAGTATTGTTCATTTTTGAGACTAATAAACCAAAAACAACAAGATTCAGTATTTTATCCATACCTGGAGCTTCTGCCATATACATTACTAAAAAAGAAAAAATAGAACCTTTTACTATTAAAGAAAAAAACGGAACACTGCTTTTTAAAGATTTATTCAATTCATTAAAAAGAGGAACAAGAGATACAAAAAACAGAATCCCTGTCTCATATAAAGATTGCAATATTTGATTATGAGCACTCATATAACCTTTCGTATATTGCTCAGATATATAGAATAAACTCGTAGTTTCTCTAACACCGTTTCCTATAATAGGAGAATTTAAAAATCCATCTACCACCATACCCCAAATTAGGGTTCTATTTGTAAGTGTTAAATTCTTACCTAACAAATCTTCTATCACATATGAAACTAAAGGAGATTCAAGGATGATCATCAAATTTCCAAACAATATAACAAACACAAATAAAGACACAAACACGAGCAATAAAGTATTCAATGACAAAGAAGCTATTTTACGCTGAATCACATTTGGAATCAAAAAAAGAAGCATGCAAACTAAACCAACAACATTGCTACCTGAAAATATAATCAATATAGTAGAAACATGCATTATTATATAAACGCACAAAAGCCTTTTTTCCCCTCGGAAATAGCTATCAATAAGCACAAAACAAAGGCCTTTCATCATTGGATACCCCACCTGATTCTCAATTCCTAGAAAATAAGACTCCCCAGACATCGAATCATTAACAAAAAAAGAAGGAGACACAAGCAAAAAAAAGAAATTAATCGCCATTAAAACAAAATAAAAACAAGCGATATATCGAACAAATAATTTTGTTCGATTAAATGTAGAACATTGCCACAACATCAATCCTCCCATAGCCAAAACCGGGTACATAATCATTATAGCACGACGCACATCTCCATCTTTAATAACAGTAGAAATCAACATACTAAAAAAGACAAGACATATACACCCCATAACTTTTAATGTATTCTTATTAAATTGCTTAATAAGAGCCATCAATATTACAAAAACAGCAAAAAACTTTGAAAGTGAAACATATATTAAAGACAATGTATCAGAATGAAGGATATAATAAGTTTCCCTATCAAATAAAAAATACAAGAATATTATAAAGAACGCTTTCATTTTTGTTTTTATAGCTAGGTCATCTTCTTTTCATCCATCTCCACATTTCACAAAACATATCTTTAATCCCTTTATATTTTATGATTGACAAAAATTTAGTCACATATCCACGAATACCTTTAGGCAAAAAAATAAGTTTTTTACCTAATTCCTGCGCATACCGATCCACATCGCTCACCCAACTCCCCGCGAAATGATGGATCGTCATACTGTTCTCCGTTAAATAAATCTTACCATCCACATACGATTTTGGACACAAATAATCTTGGGGAAGTAACGTGAATCCATTGACAGTCTGTTTCGTATTATTAGGAACAAAACCATATTTCAGGCAAGCGTTCGTAATACGGGTTACATTTGTTGTCACATCTAAACTACCGTCAGGACGCTTGAAATGTAAAACGTCATACTCATGGAGCAGCTCCTCAAAGAGGGGCTGCCCCTCCCGACAGGCCATCAAGCCTGTCGGGATTCGAGACGAAGACTCGAATCCCGACACCGCATCATATTGTAACAGCTCATCTAACGGCTTCAATACCTCTACATCCGTATCCATATAGATACCACCTTCCGTCACCATGGCGTACAAGCGAACCACATCCGTTATGAACGCCCATTTCTTAGCCTCATACGCTTCACGGACATAGTCGTTATAATTCAGATCGAAATTACTCTCGTTCCACTCCTTTATCTCATAGTCCGGAAGATATTTCTTCCACGATTCTATGCACTTCACTGCCAAAGGAGGCAACGGATTGCCCCCGAACCAACAATAATGAATTTTCTTTGGTATCATATTTACTTGAAATATTAGTTACAATTTCATAAACAAAAACGTAAGCTGGTATCTAAGCAACTGCTATTATTCCAATCGCTATACTATTTTTTTAATTTGGTACATACCCTTTGAATATATCCTTGTAATACGACCCGCTCTCCTTCACTCAAAAGTCTATAAACGACACATACGCCCACGATCAACATGCTTGCGAACACTAATAAAAAGCGAGAGAAAGTATCTTCCGGAATCATCAAACTTTGAATTAATCCTACAGAACATAAAATCAAGGACAGGAACAGTCCAGGCATAACCACCTCTTTCAAATAATATCTTATATCCAATCGTATCTGAACATGTATATCATATAGACAATAGAGCCAATAACCTATATTTGCGACGACCGCCACAAAAAAAGGTATCATCGGATCCTGCTGTACTTTCAAAAGCAAATAACTAATAGGCAAAATAGCCAACGTAAACATTCGCCCGTACACCTGATTGTTCTTGATTCGTCCCGTGGCATTCGCCGCTATCCAAAGGGGCGGTATGAAAACTCCTATTAACGATTCACACAAGACCAAACGAGTAAAGGCAACCGTATGTTCCGGCACCTGCCCCAGCCATACCTTCAATAAGAACTCTATCTCCATCATTACCGGAATCGCAAATAGAGCCGCTAAGAAATAAGCATATTTTGAACTTTTCACAATAAGAACTATCATATATTCTCGATCGCCTGACGCATACGACTTTATGATCTGAGGCTTAACCGCTGTCATGATATTCTCGGTAAAACGTGTTACCACTGCACTCACCTGTACAGATATGGCTCGTGCCGCATTAATCGCAGGGCCAAAAAACAAGTTCAAAAGAATATTAGTTCCTTGGATACCTGCTGACCAAGCGAAACATCCAAATAAATTTTGGCCAATAAATCGTGACATATCTTTCACTAAAGAATGATCCCAATAAAAACGTAATTTACATTCGGAGAAAACTCTGATACAGTAAATCGCATAAAGCAACCAAGTGATAAAGGAAACTAACGCTGTCAACATTCCATAAAGAATCAAAGAATCAAATGTTCCGAAAACCTTCAAGAAATACACTATTAGCAATCGAGCGCAAGCCTCAAACAAACCTAAATACGCATACATATTCATTCGCTCGTGCGCCACGATCGATCCCATCAACGGAACTTGATTGATAGCAGAAAGGACGGAGATCAACGAGAACTGATATACCCAAAGCGCCGCTACCGTCCGATCCGGTGGTATTACCAGTTTATTGTAAACAAACCATAATCCCAATGTCTCACCTAACAGTAATAATATAGCAGACAACAGGCACATTAGAGTAAAACTCTGTCGAAAAGCATATTCCACCTCTCGAATATCTTGCTTTCCTAATCCTATATTCATATAACGCTGAGAGACATTGGACAAACTGGAGATAAAAAAAGCCATGATCGAGACTACTCCCCCCACCACATTATAAATACCGAAGTCCTCTACCCCCAATACCTGTAGCACGACCCGACTGGTGTACAGCGTCACCCCCATGATTAGGAGCATGCGCATATAGAGGAACAGCATATTCTTCGCTATCCGCTTATTATTCTCTGATGTAGCAGACATAAAGATAAGTACACAAAACACTTCCATCCCGCCGACAAACCAGCAAGACGAAAATCAAGTGTCTAAATTTAAAATGAGTTTAAACTATATTTATAGAGATAAGTTACCGAGATAAATCACTCAGCATAATACAAATAGTAAAGTACGAATTTACAATATTATTAAATCATTATAATCTCCGGTAATACGATGTTGTAACAAACGGGAATATAATCGACCTTCATCTTTTGTCAATAGGCCTTTAGAGACATAATTCAATCCTAATTGACCGACTACCCCGTTATGGGTTTGCGCCTTGATCCGCTGTTATATCTTCCGCACTCAAACTCATAGCAATCGTATCCCCTCGTCTTTTACGTTGTGTACAAAGGGGGAGAAATGGTATCTCATCCAATCTTTCAAGGTGTAAAGCACCGGGCTGACGCACTCGTTTAACGACCAACCTAGTTCCACTAACGGATAAGATACATTGTCATAATCCTCCACCTCGATTTTTAGCTTGTCCAACAAGATCAATATATCCCAATCCGAATCTGGACGTGCCTCGTCCCTAGCCTGCGAGCCATACAAAAAAAGCATGTCCTCCAGCCGGTACAACCTTACGCAAGGTCTCTTTTATTCGATTTAACACGTCCGTTCTCATAAACTCTATGACATTTATTTTTTCACTTGGTACAAAGGTAAGTTTGCAGCTTTCAAGGAGTGAATACATAAACCCTATATTCGATGCGGCAAAATGGCTGCCACTGTGCAACCAGTTACGGCGACCAATGGCTATGTGTCGGAACATTCGTTCGATGGCATTATTGTGCATCTTATGAGTTCCAGTCTGCTTAATGAAGACTATCGCTTTACCCAATTCTCAATAGCCAATCCCTTTATATTCGCAAAATGCTTTACATTATCTGTAACTAGGATCAAGTTGCCGCTACAGGCTGCTGAACCTATGAGCAAATCAAAATCCTCTATGGATACACCCAACGAACGAAGGCGATTCTTTTCTTGAGCGTAGAACTCGATGGAGTCTGTAAAAGGTACAATGTTTATCAACCTAATAAATCGATCTATCAAATCAAGGTTCTCTTTGATACGATCACTTTTATATGCGCCATATTTCAATTCTGCGATGGTGACCTCCGACACATAACATTGCAATGCCCCAACCTTTTGGAGTTTTTCCGCTATTCCATATTTACGACGGAACAGAAAAACACAAATACTCGTATCCAAAAGGTATTTCTTCATATCACAGTTCTATTTCACGATTTGAGGTTCGTGAATTTCGGATATCCTCTATGATCGACTCAGCGGAACGGGAATCTTTCCACTCCCCGGCAAATTGCGAGGCCCAATTATCATCTATGGACTGATCCTTGCTTAACAATGATTTAGAAAGCCGGGATATTAGCTCTAACTTCATATCCGAACTCAAGTTTTTAAGGATACTCCAATAAGTATCCATATTCGGAATATTCATTTCAGGAACGATCGTCGCATTCATAACTCATTTTCTTTATTAGGCAAATATATCCATTTTCTCCTTTATCGCAAACATTTCTCCTCTAAATATCAAAATATGCAGTCCCTCTACCCCTCCCCCAGCACATACTTCACGATCGCCCGCCGGATATTGCGCAAGCTCTTGCCTTGCTTGAAGGGGAGCAGGGGGATGATGGCGTTGATGAATTCCTTGCTCTTGATAAGTTTGGCCGGTTCCACGCAGTCGCAAAAGACCTCGTTGAAAAGGTCGGTCAGCACCGTTTGGCAGAGGGTGGCCACATCCGGGCATTGGGCGATTCGCTTCACGAAGTCGTGACGCACCTCCTCGTCTTGGATATAGGAGGCTAATAAATCACACGGCTCCGGATCCGGCCTCACGTCTTTTTCCGAAACGACCTCCGGCTTTTCTCCCGGGTCCAAGCAAATATATTGAATGGCAAACATGGCGTTGGGCAGCACCTGTATGTTCTCGCCATGGATGTGCAGCACACACGGGCTCGCTTTCTCTTCACTCATATCTTCTTCTTTTTCCTGTCACCGAATTACTTTTATGCGCAAATAACTTACCGATAGGTGCAAATAACTTACCGGACCGTTTTTTCTCACTCTTTTACCTTTCCTTTACCAGCCTAAACTTTAAATCAAACGAGTTAATGAAAGAATGTATCATGTCCTTTTTCAACGCCCCCATTTCCAATCAAGTGCCGAGCGGCGTGACCAGTGTCAAACAGTTGCATACCTATATCACCTCCAACGAGTGGCTGAAAGAACGAACGCTCAGCGTACAGGACGCTTTGAGCGATGAGAAACGGTTCCGCAAACTGAAGCAAAACTTACTGCCATACGTCACACCGGCCGGGGTCTTCTCCTATCGCAAGGAAGACCGCCTGTTATTCCTTTCCGGAGAGTTTGTCATCGATATCGACCATCTCCCCTCGCCGGAGGAAACCCTCCACTGGCGAGACACCTTGTTCGCCGATAATAAACTGAGACCGGACCTAGCTTTCGTCAGCCCAAGCACCACAGGCGTGAAACTGCTCGTCCCCTACCGGCTCTCACCCAAGGCTTCCATAGAGGAATCTTTTGATAAGGCACGGCTATCGGCATGGGAATACCTGAAATGGAAATACGGATTGAATGCGGATGCCTCAAACGCCGATCTCTCACGGGCGTGTTTCCTCTGCCATGATCCCTCCGCTAAGTTGCGGGAGAGTTGATAGTTGACAAGTGACTGTTGACAGTTTAAATCATAAATTATAACTTATAAATCAAATGAACCCATTATCAGATTTAGAGCGGCTTGTCGCCGCCATCGAACACCAAGGGGCGAACATCGCTCCCACTTACCAAGAGTATATGCCGATCGCCTTCGCCACCGCCAACGATTGCGGGGAAGCGGGAAGGACGTTCTTTCATCGCATCTGCCGCCTGTCCGAGAAATACGTCTACGAAGAAGCGGACAAGCTATACGACCACGCCCTCAAAGCGGGCAACGGGCGCAACGGATTAGGCTCCGTCTTCCACTGGGCCGAGATTGCCGGCGTAAAAACGGACAAGCAACTGGCCGACACCTTCCGCCAATACCCGAGGGAGAACAAGAATCCTTCAAACCTTCAAGCCCCTCTCACACCCACACACGCACATACGTACGCACGTGAGGACTTGCCACCCGCTTTCCCGGATTATCCGTGGCCCCCGTTCATCAAGCAGATGATCGATTGCGGAAACTCCATCGCCCAGCGTGACATACTCCTGCTGGGAGTATTCACCGTACTCGGGGGCACCTTGAACAAGCGGGTACGGGTGTTATACGGACAAAAATACATGTACCCATGCCTACAAACCTTCATCGTAGCGCCTCCCGCCTCCGGAAAAGGAGCCTTGACATGGGTCAGGCGCCTAGCTGAACCTATTCACGAGGAGATGATGGCCCGCTACAAAGACAGCCTAAAGAATTATCGGGAGGAAAAGAACCGATGGGACTCACTCGGCAAGAAACGCTCCGAGACGCCCGAGCCGGAACAACCGCCCCTCAAGATGTTCCTCATAGCCGGCGATAACTCGGGTACCGGTATCTTAGAGAACCTCATAGAGGCCGACGGCGTGGGGCTGATCTGCGAGACCGAGGCTGATACCGTGAGTACCGCCATCGGAGCGGATCACGGCCATTGGAGCGATACCTTGCGTAAATGCCACGACCATGAGCGACTGGCCTTCAACCGGCGTACTAATCATGAGTACCGGGAATGCGATGAGTCTTATCTCAGCGTATTGCTAAGTGGAACCCCGGCGCAAGTAAAGCCGCTGATCCCCTCGGCGGAGAACGGCCTGTTCTCTCGCCAGTTATTCTATTTCATGCCACCTATCGATGAGTGGATGGACCAATTCGATTCGGAAAGCGAGGATTACGGCCTACGCTTCGCCACATGGGGAACACAATGGAAACAGGTACTGGACCTGATCAACGGATCGGTCCAAACGATCCAGCTAAGGCTATCCGAGAAACAGAAAGAGCTGTTCAACCAACGGTTCGCCCAGTTATTCTCCCACGCCGGTTACGCCTATGGAGGTTCCATGCGAAGCGCCGTGGCCCGTATCGCCATCAATACCTGCCGGATCCTGAGTATAGTAGCCCTGTTGAGAGCCTTGGAGAAATTCCTCCCTCCCCAACAAAAAATTTTCAATTCTCAATTTTCCATTTTCAATTCCCCCGGTCTCTCCCCCGCCCCGGAGATACCCATCGAGAATATCAAGGATGGTATCGTCCCCAAGCTGGATCTGCGGGTCACCGACGAGGATTTCCAAGCCGTACTCACGCTCATAGAGCCTCTTTACCGCCATTCGAGCTATGTGCTGGGCTTCCTGCCTACCTCCGAGGCCGTCCCTGTCCAGACCTCTCCTGAACAGGCTTTATTCAATGCCCTCCCAATGATGTTCTGCCGTCGGCAGGCCGTGGAGGAGGCAGCGAAGAACGGCATACCCGAGAAAACACTCGACTCCTCCCTCAAACGGATGCTGGAGAAGGGAACACTGATCAAGACCGCACGGGGCGAGTACGCTTTCTCCTCGCACGTGTGTGTGCGTGAGGGACGCCCGAAGGAATGAAGGAATGAAGGAAATGCCACTACTGTCATTGCCCGTAAGCACTACCGTCGCAGCCCTACGCCAGTACTGGCGTTGTCTGATGCCAGTACCGGCATCGCCGCTCGCCTATACCGACGGGTGGCGGTGTCTCCTCTCAAGGACGACCTAAATAACGGAAGATCAGCTCCACTTGCAGGGAGGTGAAGACCCGTTGCCTCGGGCGGTAGCCCGTATCACCAAGCTCCCGGGTCAGACGATCGTTATACCGCATCCATTCCGCCAGCCGGTTCAGGGCCGAGACGGGACTGATCTCGGGGGCGTAGGCCATGGCCAGCTCCCGCTTGGAATAGGGCCGCACGGGCCACTCGTCGATTTGTGTATATCCTGTTCGCATATCGTTCGCATTTTTAAGATTTATCTTATTGGTATAAAGATACTTAAAACATACGACACGAACAACTATACGGATGTTTATTTTTCAGCATATCTCCTCTTTTATCTCCCTTATTCATCCGCTGTCAGCGGTATTCATTTCAGAGGAAACCGAATGTCGTACATTCGTTATCGAAAACAAATCGATTTCATTTTCAATTTTCAATTATCAATTTTTAATTATCAAATCTATGGCTTTAAATTACAGCGTGTCCCTTCGGACCAACCCTATCAAGAAAGACGAGCCGGCGAAAGCGTACGCCACGGCACAGATCAATGGTGAGCTATCGCTCAAGCAGCTGAGCCGCCGGGTATCCATGCAAACCACCGTCAGCCGGGCGGATGTGGTGGCGGTATTGATCTCCACTGTCGAGAACCTGCTCGATGCCCTCCAAGAGGGGAAACAGGTGGATTTCGGCGAACTGGGTAAATTCCGGCTCCATATCCTCAACGAGGGTGCGGAGAGTCTTGAGAAATTCACATCTACAAACATCACCGGGGTTAGTATCCAGTATATACCGGGCGAGGACTTGAAGAATGTCTTCGCCGGGCTGGAGTTCCAGCCCGTGGCTACCCGCAAGGCTCAGCAAGCGGTACTCCGTGCGGAGAAGGCTGGGGAGACTACCGTGGATATCTCGAAGAAGCCGGCTGCTGGGGGTGGGGATTCGGAGTCGCCTGATGAGATCTAACGTGTCACTTTTGGCTTGACCCAAATCGGTATGTCACTTTTGGCTTGACCCAAAAGTAACCAAAAGGTCAAGGCTGACGCTGACGGGCTACTTCGAGACC